>PJUE01000009.1_pt1 | contig 567965 bp, 536 predicted proteins | sample 1512171 | NCBI WGS metagenome assembly PJUE01 (sample SAMN08177674, study PRJNA422409) | Feces metagenome, whole genome shotgun sequencing project. | isolation source: Chicken feces (3) enriched on wood chips: alkali lignin treatment | host: Gallus gallus | place: USA: Madison | collected 2015-01-15
CCTCGCCTTCGCGGTGGGGTGCCAGATGATGGGGCCGGACGGCCGCCGGGCGCTGCGCATCTCGCTGTTGATGGAGATGGGCGAGAATGCCCCGGCCACGCCCGAGCTCGCTGTCCTGTGGGACGAGGACCGCCTGATACGCGGCGAGCGGGAGCCGGTGACTGTCTATGATCGCTGGGTGTTGATGCGCGCCCGCGATGAGGCCGAGCGCCCGCTCTTCGATGAACAATTCTGGCGGATGCGCCGCGCTGACCTGATCGGCGCGGGCTTCGAGCCGAACGAGGCGCGCGACGTGATCGCGGCAATCCGCCTGTCTTTGGGCGACAACCTGCCAATCGGTAATGACGAAGGAGACCACCATGGGAATTTGGAAGCGGCCTGAACAAGAGGCCAGCCCGGAGCCGGGCGCCCCCGGCCAGCCGGACCGCCTGCGCGAGATCGCGGCCGAGAAGGTCGCAGCCGCTGCCCGCCTGTCCGCTGCCATCGCGGAAATGGGCGCGGCCACCACGGCGATGTTCGATGCCGACCGGGCGTTCTGTTCGGAGTGGCTCGAGCGGCACGGCAACACCGGCCACGGCACCACCCGGTTGATGCGCCAGTTCCGCCCCTTCCTGCTGTGCGACCTCGAGCTGAACGCGCCGGATTTGCTCAAGTATCTCGAACAGCCGCGCCAGTCCCGCGCGAAGGCCCAGACCATAGCCCACCAGATCGCCCGGCAGGTGGAGAATGACCTCGCCTCCGAGCCGCAACCCCAGCCGAAGGAACCAGTCGCATGACCACCGCAACGAAGAAGCAGATTATCCGCTCGATGACCGTTGACGAAATCTCGAGCGTGGATCGCCCCGCCATCGCCGGGGCAACCGCCGTCCTGTTGAAGGCGGAGGGCGCCCCAATCCGCAAGAACGCTGCCGAGGTTGCCGCCGGGCAGGCCGAGCCGCTGTATAAGGCGGCCGAGTACGGCGATGCGATGATCGCCCGCTCGGTCGAGCTGGCGAAGCAGTACGGCGGCACCCCCGAGGCCGCCTTGATGAACCACTCCGGCACCGACCCCGTGCTGATCGAGCTGGCCCATGGCGAACGGGCGGCGGAGATCGCCTTCCGCAAGGTCCGCACCGATGCGGTGTATGAGGGGAGCGACAAGTGGAGCTGACCCCGGAGGCCGCCACGCACGGCTATCTCGCCCTGTTCGATGACCGCACCCGGGACGCGCACCTGGCCGCGCTGATCGACGCCCGATGCAACGAGCCGAGCCGCTGGCCGACCGTGCCGCTGGTGAACAAGATTGCGCGCCTGTTCGACGTTTCGGCGGCCGAGCTCGGTGCTTTCTTTGGGCTGTTGCGCTTGCCGGGCGAGAAGCGGGAGGTGTGGGTGGACGTGATCCGCTCGCCGCACACCGCATCGCTGGTCCCGGCGGAGCACCTGAACCCCCGCCAGATTGTCGCGCTGAATATGATGCGGGCGTTGGTGGGCGCCTGACCGATGGCGCGGGAGAAGGGCTCGACTTACCGCAATCGGCGGGACGTGGACGGCAACAAGCTCGAGACCCAGCTCCGGCCCTGCCTCCGATGCCGCAGGGCATTCGAGAGCGAGGGGGCGCACCATCGCCTTTGCCTGCTCTGTACGAACCGCGCCGGGGAGACGAGCCCCTACGCGCTGTAGTTCCTGCGAAGCCGTTGCAGACCGGGACGCTTACTGGCTAGATTGCACTCCTCAGGGGGTGCCAGTGTCCATAGAACTGATTCTGCAAGGCCTAACCAAACGAACGCATAGCAAGGTTCTCAGCGAGATGTTCGCGGGTGACGTTGAGCGCGCAATCATCAGCGTGGCCTTCGTCTCTTCGGACGGCGTGGACCACATCGAGCCCTTGTTGACGGCCCACGCCGACCAAATCACGGTCTATGCCGGAATCAGAAACGAGATCACCTCGGCTCAAGCGCTCAAGCGGCTGCTCGAGATCGGTGTGTCCCTGTACGCTGTGGACACAGGGTCCCGCAGTCTCTTATTCCACCCGAAGCTTTACCACGTCCGAGGGGAGGAGACGGCGCAGCTCTCAGTGGGAAGCGCTAACCTTACGCTGGGCGGCATGAACAACAACATCGAGGCGGGCATCCTTATCGAGCTCTCGCTCGCGGACGAGGATGACGCCGCATTCGTCGATGAACTGGAGGCATCGTTTGACGGGCTCGCTGCCGAGCACCCAGAGAATGTGTTCGAGGTCGAGGACGAGGCTGCGATTGACGAGCTGCTTAACGCTGGACGCCTGATCGACGAAACCGCTGCTCCTCCGCCCCGGACCCCCACCAAGGCAAAGGCGGGCAGCACCGACCCCACACCACGCATGAAGATGCAGCCGAAGCCAGTTCGAGGGAAGGCGAAGCCCAAGGCACCTCCGGCTCCGGCCGCAGCGCCCCCCGCCGCAGCGGCACCGGCACCGGCAGCAGCGGCACCGGGGAACACGCCCGGTGCCTCCGTTACAGTCGCGCCGGACCTAGAGCTGGTCTGGGAGAGCAAGCCGTTGAGCCGCCGCTCCCTCGGCATCCCCACCGGCCCGAACTCAAACCCGACCGGCTCCACGACGCTCGGCTCCGGCACGTTTGATGATATCGACCGCGTAACCTACTTCCGTGATGATCTGTTTGGGCATCTCGACTGGGCATTGAACGGGACGATTGAGACCGCCACGCAAGAGTTTGACCTCGTGATAAAGGGTGTGCTGGTGGGCACCTTTGACCTGACCCTGCGCCACAGTCTCACTCGCGCAGCAGCAGCCGCCGCCGACCACAACTCACCAACCAGCCTCAGTTGGAACGAGGCCCGCCCGCTGGTGGCGCGCGAGGACCTTCTCGACCGCACGATGCGCATTTGGCGCTCTACGGTCGATCCTGACGAATTTCAGGTCGAGATCGACTAGGCTTCGACAGCCTCGCTCGAGGTGCGGTGGCGCCGGTTTCGCAGCTTGTTCCACCCCGCGAGCGCGCTGGCCTGCTTGGCCTTCGATATTCCGAGCGCCCCTAGTACAATCTTGCCCTGCCGCTCGAGGGTCTCGTGTGTCGGCCGGTTCCGTATGGAGGCGTCAAGGTCCGCTAAATCGACGTCAACATTCTGGGGCAGCGGAATGAGCAGTCGCTCAATCTCAGACGGGATCAGCTCGAGGACGCCGCCGCCATAGTGCCGCCCTTCGAGCTCAGCGCTCAGAGCGGTCAGCGGATTGATGAAGCAGCCAACCAACCGCGCTCCTTCGCCTTCCCGGGTGCGGATGCGATATGCCGTGTCCGTGGTGTAGGCGCCAATCTTATTGAGGATCAGGCGGGGCGTATCGTGGCACCGCTTGAGCATCCCCACCTCTGTCGAATAGACCGAGGGGACCTTGTACCACGGCGCACGGATGCGGCACTTATAGCGGGTGTGGAGCTTCTCTCGCTCGCCGCGTTCAATGTATTGGAGAGCCCGGCTCGCCATCTTGTTGGGCGCATCATCGAACCACAGAAAGTTCGTCGGGCTCCCCTTGTCGGCATTCGCGGCGTGCTGGCGCTCATCATAGATTACCCCGGGGCAATGCTCGCTCCGGCCGAACATCGGGTGCGCGTACTTGCTCAGCCCATAGGCCTTCACTGTCTCATCGGGGACGAGGAAGAACTTGTTAGCGCCGGTTACAATGCCCACGTCCACGCGCGCGATATCGTCGAACTTGTGAACTTCGGAGTGGTCCTCGAGCTCGTCGAAGAGGTCCCGGGTCTCGAGGTCGAGCAGAGCCCGGGTCCACTTGCCCGCAACCGTTTTGCCGTTGATCGACTGAGGCTCTGCGAACAGTTCGGAGGGCGACCGGCGGAGGAACTCGCGGCCGCGCACCGGGACCATGCCCAGCCCTTCGGCTTTTTGCCTTGGGCCACTGCGCTTCTCGGCCATGAGGATGACAGCGCCTTGCAGCGTGCCGTCGAACCACAATTCTTCCGGGTCGATAATGACGAGCCGCCGACATTCTTTGCCAAGGTAGCTGCGCAGCGATTGGGCGTGTGTGACGTGGATTATCTCGGCAGGGACAACCATCGCCAACCGACCGCCGGGGCGCAGCAGCGACATTGACGCGAGGATGAAGGAAACCCAGGCATTGGTATGCTTCGTGAACTTTAGGTCGAGTTCATCGAATATCGCGGCCGCCCGGACCTGAAATTGCGGCGGCAGGAACTGATATCGAACGAAGGGGGGATTGCCGACGACAGCATCGAATCGCTCGCCGCCCTTCGCCATGTTCTCGATTGCCCAACCGAGGAAGTCCTCAGGGCGCACGGTCGCGTTCAGCAGACCGAGCTCCTTGGCGCGCCGGGCGGCCTTAGCCGCTTCATCGTCATCAAGCTCGAAGCCAGTGACAGCCGCCTTCTGAAAACCGCCTACATCGGCCATCGCTTGAAAGAATGCGCCGTCGCCGCAACTCGGCTCGAGCACCTTCTCCGGCTTGAGGTCGGCAACCCAGCGAGCGATGAATGCAGCGAGATCGAGGGGGGTGTAGTATCCACCCCGCAGCTTTTGGGCCGTCTGATCCTCGATGAATTTCACAATTGCTCCCTCCGCATAATACGCGGTTCTATCGAGTGGAGCACTATGGGGCAACTGGATAGTGAGTCTGAGTCACCAATAGGAATCAACTTCAGATCGCGAAAGATCGCGAATAGTTCCCTAGCCGTTGCCCCGGCGAAATGTGGCGCTCCCGATGCCTCACTAAGCCTTTGAAATTATGGCGCACCCAAGAGGATTCGAACCTCTGGCCTCTGCCTTCGGAGGGCAGCGCTCTATCCAGCTGAGCTATGGGTGCGTGAGGAGGCCCGCTATCAGCTTTGGGGCAGGCCGCCAAGTGCAAAGGCGCGTGGACCGGCGCGCGCCTTTCGTCCGTGGTCTATGAGCCGATCTGGCTCAGCGCGGCGAAGAGCGTGGCCTCGTCCGTGGTGAGGCCGCGCAGGGCCTTGCGGTCGGAGGCGCGGATGCGGGCGAGGGCCCTGTCGTGCAGGATGCGGCCTTCCTCGGTGAGAGTGAGACTGCGCGAGCGGCCGTCGATCGGCGCGTCCGCCACCAGCCCGCGCGCCTTCATGCGGGCGACCAGCGGCGTCAGGTTCGCGCGCTTGATCTCCAGCGATCGGCCCACGTCGCTCTGCCGGCAGCCCGGATTGGCGCCGACCAGCACGAGGAAGGAGGCTTCGCCAGCGGAAAGCCCCAGCGGCCGCAGCACCAGGACCAGGTCCGCCATCGTCGCCATGGAGGCGCGGCGCAGCCGGTAGCCGAGCAGCGCGTCGAGCGGACTCGCCAGCGAGCCGGCCTCGTTTCGCTTGCGTGCCGTTTCCTTCGCTCCGCTCGTCATATTTGCCTCCATCCGGCTTGCCGCCGTTTGTAATGATTGCTATGCAGCATAACAGATTAACGCCGGAGGAAAAGGCATGTCCGAGGAACGCGAAGAAGATACCGTCCGCTACGAGATCGAGAACAACATCGCCTGGGTCTATTTCAATCGCCCCAGCAAGCGCAACTGTCAGAGCCCCAAGCTCAACCGGCAGATGATGCGGGTGTTGACCGAGCTGGAATTCCGCGACGATGTGGGCGTGGTCGTGCTGAGCGGCGAGGGCACGGCCTGGTCGGCGGGCATGGACCTCAAGGAATATTTCCGCGAGAGCGAGGCGGAGGGCTTCCACGCCGTGCGCCGTTCGCAGCGCGAGGCCTATGCCTGGTGGGAGCGGCTGCGCTGGTTCGAGAAGGCGACTATCGCCATGGTCAACGGCTGGTGCTTCGGCGGCGCTTATGGCCCGCTCTTCGCCTGCGATCTGGCGTTCTGTTCGGATGAGGCGCAGTTCGGCCTGTCCGAGGTCAATTGGGGCATCCTGCCCGGCGGCGGCGCCACCAAGGTGGCGGTGGACCTGATGCCCCTGCGCGTGGCCATGTATCATGCCATGATGGGCGAGAATCTGAGCGGCCCGCAGGCTGCGCAATATAATCTCGTCAACGAGTCGGTGCCGGCCGACCAGCTCAAGGCCCGCGTGAAGCATGTGGCCGAGACGCTGGTGCAGAAGAACTGGAAGACGCTCAAATACACCAAGGATTCGGTCCGCCGCGTCAAGGAAATGACCTATGACAATGCCGAGGACTATCTGATCCGCATGCAGGAAGGCCTCAACTGGGCCGACAAGAGCGATGGCCGCCATGTCGCTATGAAGCAGTTCCTCGACGACAAGACGTTCAAGCCGGGCCTTGGCCATTACGACAAGAACAAGACCGAGAAATAAGCCCTGGGGCGGGCTGCACCGGCTCGCCCTCCCGTTCATCATCGCTCGTCCCGGACCTGTTTAAGGGTCCGGGACGAACGGCATTCTGGAAGGATGGAGAATTAAGATGGCTCCCGCCCGCGATATCAACCGGCTTCTGAAGCCCCGTTCCATCGCCATTGTCGGCGCGTCCGAGACGCCTGGCGCGCTGGGCGCGGTGGTGCTCGCCAATCTGCTGCGCCATGATTTTCCGGGCGACATCCATCTCGTCAATCCCAAGCGGGAGACGATCAGCGGCCGGCCCGCGGTGCCGAGCGTGGAAGCGCTGCCGGAGGGCGTGGACTGCGCCATCCTGTGCATCCCGCGCGTGGCGGTGCTCGATACGGTGCGCCAGCTCGCCGCGCGCAAGGTCGGCGCGGCGATGATCTTCGCGGCCGGCTTTGCCGAGGGCGGCGAGGCGGGCATGGCCGACCAGATCGAGATCGGCCGCATCGCGCGCGCAGCCGGCATGGTCATCGAGGGGCCCAATTGCCTGGGCTCGGTCAACTATGTGGACCGCATCCCGCTCACCTTCATTGATACGGACATCGCCGTGCCGAGCCCCGGCGGCGTGGGTATCGTCTCGCAGAGCGGCGCCATGGCGGCCGTGCTGGCAGTGATGCTGGAGGCGCGCAAGGTGGCGCTGACCTATCATGTCTCCACCGGCAACGAGGCGGCCAACGGCGTCGAGGATTTCGTCGAATGGCTGATCGCGGACGAAAAGACGCGTGTGATCGCCATGATCGTGGAGCAGTTCCGCGATCCGGCGCGCTTCCTGGCGCTGGTGGCCAAGGCCCGCGCGGCTGGCAAGCACATCGTCCTGCTCCACCCCGGCAAGAGCAGCGCCGCGCGCGAATCCGCCGCCACGCACACCGGCGCCATGGCCGGCGACTACAAGCTGATGCGCGCCAAGGTGGAGCGCGCCGGCGTGATCCTGGCCGAGACGCTGGAGGAGCTGGGCGACATATCGGAGATTGCCTTCCGCTGCCCGGCGCTGCCCGGCGGCGGCACGGCCGTGCTGGGCGAATCCGGCTGCTTCAAGGCTCTGACGCTCGATCTGGCCGAGGAGCTGGGCCTGCCGCTGCCGGCGCTGGACGACGGCAATGCACCGGCCCTGCGCGCCGCGCTGCCCGAGTTCGTGCCGGTGAGCAATCCGCTCGACCTCACCGCGCAGGGCCTGGTCGACCCGGACATGTATACGCGCACGCTCTCCGCATTGTTTGAGGACGATCGCGTCGGCACCATCATTGCCGGCATCATACAGACCAATCCGGCCACCGTCGCCATCAAGCTGCCGCCGATCATGAAGGCCGTGAACGAGCTGAAGCCGGACAAGCCGGTGCTCTTCGCGGGCCTGGACGAAGGCGCCGAGATGCCCGCCGACTGGATCGACCAGCTCCGCGCGGCCGGCATTCCCTATTTCCCGACAACCGAGCGCGCGCTGCGCGCGGTGACGCGGCTCACGACCTATGCCGCCCGCGATTTCGCCACGGCGCCCGCCGCGCCGCTGCCCGCGCTGGCGCAGGAGAAAGGGGTGGTGCCCGAATATCGCGCCAAGGCGCTGCTCGGCCCGCTTGGCCTGCCTTTCCCCCAGGGCCGGTTCGCCGCCACGGTGGAAGAGGCCATCGCGGCGGCCGGGGCGGTCGGCGGGCCGGTCGTCATGAAGGCGCAGGCGGCCGCGCTCAGCCATAAGAGCGATGCCGGCGGCGTCGCGCTCAATCTGGAGGGCGCCGATGCGATCCGCGCCGCCTGGGACAAGATGTTCGCGGACGTGGCGCGCTATGACGCTTCCATCCTGCTCGACGGCGTGCTCATCGAGGCGATGGGCGCGCGCGGGCTGGAACTCATCGTCGGCGCCAAGACCGATCCGCAATGGGGCCCGGTCATCCTCGCCGGCTTTGGCGGCGTGACGGCGGAGATCTTGCAGGACGTGTGCCTGCTCTCGCCGGATCTCACTCATGCGGCCATCGTCGCCGAGCTGATGACGCTCAAGCAGGCGGCCCTGCTGCGCGGCTATCGCGGCGCGCCGGCGCTGGATGTGGAGGCCGTGGCCGATCTCATCGGCACCGTGGGGCGCCTGCTGCTCGGCAATCCGGGCATTCGCGAGCTCGATCTCAATCCGGTGGTCGTCTATCCCAAGGGGCAGGGCTGCGTGGCGCTCGATGCGCTGATGCTGGTCGAGTAGGCGGGCTTCACTCCCGGCCGTCGCGCCGGGAGGAGCCACCGGATCGGGCGCCCGCGCAAGCCGGCGCGCACTGGCCAGTGCCACGATGCAAGCGCCCTTGTGCGTCCTGCCGGTGCAGGAGCATGGGGTGCTTGCGTCTGGCGCGGTGCTCACCGGCCAGAGAATTTATGACCCGAACCGGACTTTGGACTCGCTTTTCGCAGTGTTTTCGTGTAGATGAATCTTCACATATACGAAGACTTTGATCTGCATGAACGACTCGACCCTTTCGGCAACGCCCCTCCTGTTGTTGCCCGGCCTGATCTGTGATGCGCGCATCTGGGCATCGCAGGCCGCTGCGCTGCGCGGAACGCGCGCCGTTCATGCCATCGACGGCTATGGCGAGGCGGACAGCCTTGGCGCCATGGCGGAGACGGTGCTGGCGAATGCGCCGCCGCGTTTCGCGCTCGCGGGCCACAGCATGGGCGGGCGCGTGGCGCTGGAGGTCATCCGGCGCGCGCCCGAGCGGGTCGAGCGGCTTGCCCTCATCAGCACCGGCGTTCACCTGCCGCGATCGGAGAAGGAAGCGGAAGGCCGCTTCAGCCTGCTCGCGCGCGGCGTGGAGCAGGGGATGGACGCGCTCATCGACGCCTGGCTGCCCCCGATGGTGTGGGAGCCCAATCGCCTCATTCCCGGCTTGATGGACGCGCTGGCGCGCATGTGCGCGGACATGGGCCTGGATGCCTATGAGCGCCATATTCGCGCGCTGCTGGCCCGGCCCGAAGTGGAGAGCCTGCTGCCGGGCATTCGCTGCCCCACGCTCGTCGCGACGGGGCGGCACGACGAATGGGCGCCGCCCGCTCAGCATGAGGGCATCGCCGCCGCCATTCCGGGCGCGCGCCTCGAAATCATCGAGGAGGCGGGCCACATGGTGCCGGCGGAACGGCCCGACGCCCTGACAGATACACTGGTGCGCTGGCTCGATATACCTTAGGCGGACCACCAATTCCCAAAAACCCTGAAACCTGAGTCTGAAGGAGAATATTGATGGCGAATCTTCAAGACGTGCTGAATGCGCAGTCGGATGTGATCGACTTCCTGCGCAACCAGCAGGCGGGCCCGAACGTCTATCCGGGCGTCCCCGCGGAATATTCCAACTGGCGCAACGAGCAGCGCGGCTGGGCCAAGAGCGCGGTGCTCTTCAACCAGAGCTACCACATGGTCGAGCTGATGGTCGAAGGCCCCGGCGCCTTCGCGATGCTCGAATATCTCGGCATCAACAGCTTCAAGAACTACAAGCCGGGCCGTGCCAAGCAGTGGGTGCCCTGCACTCCCGAGGGCTACATCATCGGCGACGTGATCCTGTTCTACCTCGAAGAGAACAAGTTCAACCTGGTCGGCCGCGCGCCCGCCATCGAGTGGGCCGAGTACTGGGCCTCGACCGGCAAGTGGGACGTGAAGGTGACTCGCGACGAGCGCACCGCGCTGCGCACGGACGGCAAGCGCCGCCACTATCGCTTCCAGCTCCAGGGCCCCAATGCCATGGCGATCCTGAGCGATGCGCTGGGCTATGACGCGCCCGACCTCAAGTTCTTCCAGATGACGGAGTTCCCGATCAACGGTGCGACCGTCGGCGCGCTGCGTCACGGCATGGCCGGCCAGCCGGGCTACGAGCTGTACGGTCCCTGGGCGGATTACGAGAAGGTCCACAGCGCGCTGGTCGCGGCCGGCAAGAAGCACGACCTCGTCCTGGTCGGCGGCCGCGCCTACTCGTCCAACACGCTGGAGTCCGGCTGGATTCCGTCCCCGTTCCCGGCCTATCTGTTCGGCGAAGGTTCGGCCGATTTCCGCAAGTGGGCGGGCGAGAACAGCTATGGCGCCAAGTGCTCCATCGGCGGCTCGCACATCCCCGCGACGCTGGAAGGCTACTGCCTGACGCCGTGGGATGTCGGCTATGGCATCATGCTGAAGTTCGACCATGACTTCGTGGGCCGCGAGGCGCTGGAAGCCAAGAAGGACGGTCCGCACCGCGAGAAGGTCACGCTGGCCCTCGACGACGAGGATTTCATCCGCGTCGTCTCCAGCTACTTTGCCGAGGAAGGCCGCGCCAAGTTCTTCGAGTTCCCGAGCGCGGTGTACTCGATGCATCCCTATGACGCGGTGCTGGTGAACGGCAAGACCGTCGGCGTCTCGACCTGGATCGGCTATTCGTCGAACGAGGGCAAGATGCTCACGCTCGCCATGGTCGAGCCCGAGTTCGCCAAGCCGGGCACCGAGGTCCAGCTCCTGTGGGGCGAGCCCGATGGCGGCACCAGCAAGCCGACCGTGGAGTCGCACGTCCAGACGGAAATCAAGGCGATCGTGTCGCCGGTGCCTTATTCGGCCGTCGCCCGCACGGGCTATGCCGACAGCTGGCGCACGAAGAAGTAATCGACGTCTCGCACGTCGATACGGGAAAGGGCGGTGCCGCTGGCGCCGCCCTTTTCATTTGGGGGAAGGGGGCAGGCTGTTTCCCGGCGGGAGCCGGGGGAGCACGGCGGCGCAACCGGAGCTGCGGCAGGAGACCATCCTCATCGCCCCGCAAGCTGGGTCCGCCGAATTGCCGGAATATGCCCGGCGGCGCTCAGGGGCTGGTCCACCGCGCTCGTTCTGCCTCTGGAGCTTTTTCCGTCCAATGCCGTGCTCCTGCGAAAGCCGGAGCACGGGCGGCCATGTACTGCGGCTGGGCCCTGGGCTCCTGCTTTCGCAGGAGCACTGACTTCATGATCGTCGGGGCAGCGCATTTTCTCCGCGCCTCCGCGTCTCCGCCTGAACCGTCTTAACGCGGCGTCGGACTCAGTCCAACTCCTCGATCCGCGCGCCGTCGATGGCGCGCGCGGCGCGTTCGGCCTCGATGCGGTCGCGCTGCTTCTGCGCCTTGTTACGGCCGAATTTCGCGCGGTTCTCGGCGGCTTTCTGTTCGGCCTGCTGGCGGTCCCGGGCCTTGCGCGCCGCGCGCAGGTTGACGATTTCGGCCATGTCAGGGCGCCTCCATATGCACGGCGAGCCAGACGGTGGCGGGCTCCGCCTGCGTCCAGGTCACGCGGTGGCGGACATGGGCGGGGATGAGCAGCGCGTCGCCGGCTGTCAGGGCAATCTCGCCGCGATCCGCCAGCCATAGCCGCGCGGCGCCGGCGAGCAGCAGCACCCACTCATCCTGCGCCTGATCGTAGTCCGCGCCCGGCGCCGTCACATGGCTGCGCGAGACGATGCGCTCGATCCGCACGCCGGGCCGGGTGAGCAGCGGCGTCACCGCCTCATCGGCGGCCGTGGCGGGCAGGGGCGTGAGCAGATTGGCGGGCGGCATGGCAGGCACGCTCCGGCTCAGGCCGCGTTCAGGCCGCCGAGCACGTCCGATGCGCGCAGCAGCAGCGTGGCGGCGCGTTCCTCCAGCGCGGGCGTGGCGCGCGCGGCGGGGATGGCCACACTGAGCGCGCCTAGCAGCACGCCTTCCGCCGTGACGACCGAGCGGCCGATGCCGATGATGCCGGCCGTATATTCCTCGCCGGTACGGGCAAGGCCCCGCCGGCCGATCCGCGCCAGCTCCTCGCGCAGCGCGCCTTCCTCCACCACGGTCTGCGGCGTGTAGGCGATCCGGTCGACCGTGCGGAAATAATGGTTCAGTTCCTCCGCGCCGAACGTCGCCAATATGGCCTTGCCGGCGGAGAAGGCATGGAGCGGCAGCAGGCGGCCCACTTCCACATTGTAGCGCAGCGGCTGGGCGGAGACCTCGCTGGCGATGGCCTCCATCTCATAGCCCTGCCGCACGAAGAAGGCCGCCGTCTCGTTGAGCTGCACCGAGATGGAGCGCACACGCGCGCTCACGCGCTCATGCAGCGTCGAATCCCGGCCCGATGTCTGAAGCCGCACCAGCGCCGGGCCAGGGCTGTGCAGCCGGCCCGCGCGCAGCAGATAGCCCCGCTCGATCAGCGTGCCGAGCAGATAGGAGAGGCTGCTGATGGGAATGCGCAGCGTCGCCGCGATCTCGGCCGAACTCACGGGCCGGCCATGGGCGACGACGAACTCCAATATATCCAGCGTGCGTGTCGCCGACTTGACCGAGGACGAGCCGTCAGTCCGTTGCGGGCCCATGGCGCTCCCCCCTGAGAGACGGCGGCTGGTTCAATGAGCGAGGCCGAGCATCTGGCGGGCCTCGCCGCAGCTCGCCACTTCGCCGCCCAGCCGGTCGATGATGTCCACGCCCCACTGCACCAGCTCGGCATTGTTCTGGGCAAGCTTGCCCTTGCGCAGATAGATGGTGTCCTCGAAGCCCACGCGCATGTGGCCGCCCAGCAGCACCGACTGCGCGGCCATGGGGAAGCTGTGGCGCGAGACGCCAAAGCCCGTGAACGCCGCGCCGCGCGGGATCTGGTTGCGGGCGTACATCATCGCCTCGGGCGTAGCGGGCAGGCCGTATTTGGTGCCGAGCACGAAGGTGAAGGGCGCATTTTTGGGGATCAGCCCCTTGGCCATCAGGTCGTCGGCAAAGACGAAGTCGCCCGCCTCGAAGCACTCGATCTCGGTCAGCACGCCGGCCTCCTGGAGCATCGTGCCCATCGTGCCGATGATCGGCTCCAGATTGATGGCGACGCCGCCCCACAGGTTCATGGTGCAGATGTCGAGCGTGCACATGTCCGGCTTCAGATCGAGGATATGCTCGATGCGGCGCTCGGCCGTGAACATCAGCGTCTTTTCCATGTCGGGCACGGCCGGCTCCTCGGCGCTCTTGGGAAACCACATGCAGCCGGGGCCGGTGGTGACGTTGAGGATCACCTCCGTGTTCTTCTCGCGGATGAGGTTGACCACCTTGCGATAGTCCTCAAGCTCCTGGCTCGGCACGCCGGTCTCGGCATTGCGCACATGGACATGGATGATGGAGGCGCCAGCGGCGGCCGCGTCCAGCGCTTCCTGCGCCACATGCTCGGGCCGGAAGGGGAAATTGGGGTGCTTGGGCATCGGCGAGGCGCCGGTGATCGCACAGGTGATGAAGGTCTTGGACATGTTCCGGCCTCTCGCTCGAAAAGATCACTATGATATCACGGGCGCTGCGCGCCTCATGTGCCGCTTCTTTGCTGCGGTCTTGCGACAATGTGAAGGATCATTCTCCTTCACCCCCTCAATTCGTGTCCGGCCGCTCGACCAGGACTTCCAGCAGGCGGGGACCGGGGCCCTCGAACAGCGCGCGGATGGCGTCATCGAGATCGACGGCGGCGGAGACGCGCGCGGCCGGCACGCCCATGCCCTCGGCCAGCTTCACGAAATCGAGGCCGGGGAGCTTGCTGCCCACCACATCGATGTCGAACAGCGCGCCGAACTGCTCCAGCGCCGCATAGCCGCCATTGTTGACGATGAGGAAGCGCACGTCCAGCCGCAGGTCGGCGGCGGTCCACAGGCCCTGGATCGAATACATGGAAGAGCCGTCGCCCAGCAGGCAGAAGACAGTGCGGTCGGGCTGGGCCAGTGCCGCGCCCACCGCGGCGGGCAGCGCGAAGCCCAGGCCGCCGCTTGCCGTCGCCATGAATTCGTCGTCCAGCCGGATGGGGAAATGATCGTGCAGCGGGCCGCGCGTGGAGGGCGCCTCCTCACTGACGATGAGGCCCTGCGGACGCAGCGCGGTGAGCCGCTGCATGAGCCGCGCCTCGTTGATCCCGCCCGTGGCCGGCACGGGCTCGGCCGACGGCGGCGGCGCGAGCGTGGGCGCGGGGCGGGGCGGGGGGCTTGCGGCCTCCAGCAGCGTGGCGATGGCGGCGCTCACGTTGCCGACAATGGCCTGCCCCACGGGCGTGCGGGCGGCGGTGTGCGGATCGTCGACGATGGCGAAGAGCTGCGCATCCTCCGGCAGATAGGGGCCGAAGCCCTCGACATGATAAGTGAAGACCGGCGCGCCCAGCACCAGCACGACATCATGGCCGGCCAGAGCCCCCACCACGGCCTCGCGCGAGGCGGGGAGGAAGCCCGCGAACAGCCGGTGATCCTCCGGGAACACGGCCCGCGCCGCCATGGGCGCGACCCAGACGGGGGCATTGTGCGCCTCCGCCAGCTGGGCAAGCACGCCCCGCGCCTGCTCGCGGCCCACGCCCGCGCCGGCGACGATGACGGGCGAGGCGGCGCCGTTCAGTGCCTTGGCGACCTGCGCCAGAAGGGCCGGCGGCGCGACGCTCTCCTGGCTCACGCGCGAGGCTTCGATGGGCTGGCAGGGCCGGTCCCAATCGTCGATGGGGACGGAGACGAACACGGGCCCGCGCGGCGCCTGCATGGCCATGTGATAGGCGCGCAGGATGGCGAGCGGCACATCCTCGGCGCGGGCCGGCTCGCAGGTCCATTTGACGAAGGGCTGGGGGAATTCCGTCGCCCGCTCGGCATAGAGGAAGGGATCATAGGGGAAGATGCTGCGCGCCTGCTGGCCGGCGGTGATGACCAGCGGCGTCTGGTTGCGATAGGCGGTGAAGATGTTGCCCAGCGCATGGCCCGTGCCGGCGGACGAATGCAGGTTCACGAAGGCGGCATTGCCGCTCATCTGCGCGAAGCCATCCGCCATGCCGACGACGACGCTCTCCTGAAGGCCCAGAATGTACTGGAAATCCTGTGGCATGTCGCGGAACAGCGGCAGCTCGGTGGAGCCGGGATTGCCGAACAGGGTGGTCATGCCCAGGTCGCGCAGCAGCGCCATCACGGCGTCGCGCACGGTCGGCCCTTCGGTGCGGGCCATTTTCTCAACGGCGAGGCCCCGCGCGGTCATGATCGGGGGCTCCAGGGGCGGCGAGTCAGCGTGTCGTTCTTCATGGCCCAGCCCTATCCGAAGCGATCACATATGCGAAGGGCAATGTTGCCGGATTTCGTTGTGAGAGGTGCCATCGTAGGGCTAGATTAAGGCAAGCGAACGACATTGAAGGAGGGGAAGCATGAGCCGAGGGGCAATGGGAACGGCGCTGGGCGTGAGCCTGAGCCTGCTGCTGGCGGGCGCGCTGCCCGCGCAGGCGAACACGACGCAGGCCACGCTGCTGGACCGCATCCAGATCGAGGACCTTATCATTGACTATTACAGCCAGCTCGGCGGCACCAAGTCGGCGACCTTCGGCGATGAATATACCGAGGATGGCGAGCTGGTGCTGGGCGAGCGGGTGGTGAAGGGCCGCGCGGCGATCAAGGCGCTCTACGAGAGCATCCGCACGAATGGCGAGGCGCCGGCCGCGCGCATGAACGTGCTGGTCAGCAATCCGCGCATCACTGTCACTGGCGACACCGCCCATGGCGAGTTCGTCTATACCGGCATTCTCGTGCCGGACCCGGCCAAGGCCCCAGTGCTGCACGAGCAGGGGCGGGAGATCGACGCGTTCGTGAAGGTGAACGGCGAATGGAAGATCAAGCGCCGCCAGATCATCAACGATGCCAATGCGGGCATGGGCGCGCCGGCGAGCCGGCCGGCGGAATGAGGCCCCAACCCGTCATCCCGGCGAAAGCTGGGATCTTTGGCGGATGAGATCCCAGCTTTCGCTGGGATGACGGAGGGGGAGCCGGGATGACGGAGAGCGGGCCGGGATGACGGAGAGGGGGCTGGGATGACGGAGGGGTGGCGCCGGGCCTCGGGAAGGCGCCCCCGCTCGCCAGCCAGCCAGAGGCGTGCCTCGCGGAGGGCGCCCCGCACCCCCGCGCATGCCTCGCGAATGTGCGCGTGCCGTCCCGCTCAATCTCCCGGCGCGATCAGCACCTTGCATTGATGGGTGCGCTGCTTGAGCGCCTCGAAGGTGGCGGGCGTGTCCGTGAGGCTCACCGTCTGCGTCACCAGCGCGCGCGGTTCGGCTGCACCCCGGTCGAGCGCGTCCAGCGCTGTTTCATATTCCCCGCGCGTGAAGAAGGCGGAGGTGATGAGGCGGATTTCCTTGCTCAGCATGGCGAAGCTGTTGAACGTATCGGGCTGGTTGCACAGGCCCAGCAGCACGATGGCGCCGCGCCCGCGCACCTGGCCCACGGCCTGCGCGATGAGGCCGGGCACGCCCACGCACTCGAAGACGATGTCGGCAAGGCCCCCCAGCGCGCGGGTGGAGGCGCCGACCGGGTCCTCGCGGTCCACCACGAAATCGGTCGCGCCCATTTCCAGCGCCCGCTCGCGTTGATGCGTGGCGATGTCCTGCATCACCACTTTGGCGGCGCCCGCGCGCCGCGCCCAGAAGGCGACGGCAAGGCCGATGGGCCCGGCGCCCAGCACCAGCACCTTGTCGCCCGGCTTGATGCCGGAGAGCGAGACGCCGTGCAGCGCCACCGCCAGCGGTTCGACGATGGCGCCGTCCGCAAGGCTCACGCTCCGGGGCAGGATCACGCACTGATTGGGGCGGGTGAGCGCATAATCGGCATAACCCCCGCCCTGGAGGCCGAAGCTGTCGCACCAGGCGAGGTCGCCCGCCCGGCAGGCGGCGCAATGGCCGCAGCTCATCAGCGGAATGACGGAGACGAGATCGCCCATGCGCACGCCTTCCACGCCCCGGCCCAGCGCCACCACTTCGCCCGCGAACTCATGGCCCAGCACGTCGCCCGCGCCCATGCCGTAGCCGGGGTCCTCGGTCATGTGCAGATCCGATCCGCAGATGCCGCAGCGGCCGACCTTGACGACCAGCTCGCCCTCGCCGGGCGTGGGATCGGGCAGGGTTTCGATGGCGAGGGGCTTGTGCAGGCCCTGCATGACGGCGGCGCGCATGATGGTTCCTTCCGGTTGTGCGGATGTTCAGTGCGGGCGGCTCCGCTTCCGCTGAATGGGATGAGCGAGGCCATCGGGTCAAGAGAGGGAGAGACAGGGCTCCTGCGATAGCAGGAGCCCAGAGCGGCTATGCACTGCGGTTGGACCATGTGGGTTCCTGGTTTCGCAGGAGCACTGGGATTGGCGCGATCAAAAGCGCAAAACGCCATAGCCTGCCGGGGTTGCAGCGTCTTTCGGGCTCGGCCGGGCCGGGTCGAGCGCTCTTGCGCAGGCAGGAGCCCGCGGCCTCGCCGCCGCCCTGCGCCCCCGCCCTGCGCAGGAGCACGGCTGTTCCTCGATCCAGATGGAAGAGCCTCGACGATGGATCGGTCATGGCCGAGCCGCCGCCGTGCCAAACGCCATGCCGGTCTGCGTCAGCCCTCCATCACCAGCACCGGCTTCACCACCGCGCCGCTCTCACCGGCCTGAAACGCCTCGTTGATCTGCGCGAAAGGGAAAGTGCGGATGAGGCGATCGTGCGGGAAGCGTCCGGCGAGATGGTGGCCGATCAGCTCGGGCAGGAAGCCGAACAGGTCGCTGTCCCCGCCCAATATGCCGATGACGCGCTTGCCGCCGCCCATGAAGCTCGACTCGTTGAACGTCAGATCGTCCGTGGGAGACGAGGCGCCGACGATGCCCAGCGTGCCGAGCGGCGCGAGCAGATCGAACGCCTGCTGGATAAGCGTGTTGATGCCCGTGGTGTCGAACGCATAGGCGAGGCCGGCGGGGCACAGCGCGCGGATCGCTGCGAAGGCGTCCTCGCTCTTGCCGTTGATGATGTGAGTGGCGCCCATTTCGCGGGCGAGCGCGAGGCGGCTGTCATGCACGTCGATGGCGATGATCGGATCGGCGCCGGCGATCTTCGCGGCCATCACCGCGGCGATGCCCACCGCGCCGGTGCCGAAGATGGCAATGGGCGCGCCCTTGCGTACCGCCATGCTGCGCAGCACGGCGCCCGCGCCGGTCATCAGGCCACAGCCCAGCGGCGCCAGCGTGGCGAAGGGCACGGCGGCGGCTTCCTCCGGCACTTTCACCGTATTGCGCGCATGGGCGATGGCATGGGTGGCAAAGGAGGACTGGCCGAAGAAATTGGCGTTCACCGGCGTGGCGTCCTGGAACGTGGTGGCCGTGCCGTCCGCGCGCGTGCCGGTCCAGTTCTCCGGCACGAAATCGTAGCAATAGGTCGGCTTGTCGATCGCGCAGGTGGGGCAGTTGCCGCAACTGTTGAAGCTCATGATGACCCGGTCGCCCGGCTTCACATGGCTGACGTCCGCGCCCACCGCCTCGATCGTGCCGGCGCCTTCATGGCCAAGTACCATGGGCAGGGGCGTGGGCAATTGCCGGTCCCGCGCGGCCATGTCCGTGTGGCAGATGCCGCAGGCGCGGATGCGCACCAGCACCTCGTCCGGGCGCAGGGCATCCAGCCGCACTTCCTCGATGGCGAAGGGCTTTTCCGCGCCGTAGCAGATGGCGGCTTGTGCCGTGGTCATGATGGGGGCCTCCTCAGGCGTTCGTCGATATCGTTCTTTCCGTCATCCCGGCGAAAGCTGGGATCTCGGGCCGCCGCAGGGCTTCATCGCCTGCGATCCCGGCGTTCGCCGGGATGACGATGTGTCACTCGAACCGCCCCAGCGCCATGCCGCCGTCGATCAGCATCGGGCTGCCGGTCACATAGCTGGAGGCATCCGAGGCGAGGTAGAGCGCCAGCGGCTTGATCTGCCAGGTATCGGCGATCCTGCCCATGAGCGTGGCGTCGTCCCACGCCTTGCGCACGACCGGATCGCGCAGGTGCCCGTCCGCAATGTTGGTGACGAAGGGGCCGGGCAGGATGGCGTTCACGCGGATGCCGAACCCGCCCAGCTCGAAGGCCAGATGCTTCACCATGTGGATCACCCCCGCCTTGGACGGCATGTAGGGCATGGGCACGATGGCTTCGCACATGATGCCGGCATTGGAGGCGGTGGCGATGATCGAACCGCCTTTCCCGCCCTGCTTCATCAGCCGCGCGGCATCGCGCATGGTGTTGTAGGCGCCGGTCAGGTTGATGGCGATGGTGCGGTCCCAGTCGGCCGGGTCGTAGGTGTCGACCTGGCCCTTGGGGTCGCGATGGCCGGCCGGGTTCCAGAAGCCGGGGCCGAGGCCCAGGCCCGCATTGGCAAAGCAGATGTCCAGCCCGCCATAAGCGGCGGCATGCTCGTCCATCACCTGCGTGGTGCGGGCGCGGTCCGATACGTCGAGCTGGACGGCGCGGACCTCATGGCCCTCGCCGCGCAGCCGCGCCGCCTCGCGCTCGGCCGCCTCGCCGTCCACGTCCGAGAGCGTCACCTTCGCGCCGGCTTCCGCCATGGTCTCGGCATAGGCCAGGCCAATGCCGGAGGCCGCGCCGGTCACGAAGGCGCTGCGGCCGCGAATGTCGAACTGGGCAAGCGTGGAGGGCGGGACGGTCACAGATAAAGCTCCGGGTTGAGGGGGATGCCGTTGGCTTTGCAGTAGCTCTCATAGTGATCCATGAACCACCACACATCGGCGGTCATGGCCAGATTGCCCTGCGGATCGTAGAATTCATTGGGCCCCTGCATCCAGCCGAAGAGCTTGCAGCCCTCGGGATGGTCCGTGACCAGCGTGTGCGCCTCGCCGGGCGTTTCGTAGATGAAGCAGCCCGGCGTCGCGAGCCAGTCATATTCCAGATAGTGCGCGCTGCCCTCCAGGCACATCATCACCACATAGCCGCGATGCTTGTGCGTGCCGATGACGCTGGGGCCCTTCATCCACAGGATGTTGGAATAGATGTTGTGCCGCGTGTCGAAGAGCAGATGCTTGATCGCCGCATTCTCGCCCCAGGGCACCCAGGGGCTGTCCTTCTCCTCATAATGGACGAAGCGGCCGGGATGGGCATGCCTGGCGATGAGGTCCGGGAAAAGCTCCGGCACCTTGACGATATTGCGCTCCTGCGCCGGGGGCGCGGTCATCTTCGTTTCAGGCTTGTTCATCGCTCTCTCTCCTGCGGCGTGCCCGGTTTGTCAGGTCACGGATTGGGGTCCTCGTCGAAGACGTTGAGTTCGATCTGCACGCCGGTGGGGTCGTGGATGAAGACCTGCGTCATCTTGATGACCTCCACCCGGTTCTCGCGCCACGGCACGCCATGTTTCTTCAGCCGCTCGACCAGCGGGCCGAGCCCGACGCATTGATAGGCGACATGGTCGAGGCCGCCGGTGGTGCCGGTAATGTTGTCGTAGACGCCGTGCTCGCTGAGCGCGCCGGGCGTGCTGATGTGGACGATGGGGTCGTCCTTGTGGTCGTACATCCAGCGCACCATGGTCTTATCCAGATTGGACGGCGGGTCGCGCTCCTCCAACTCCAATATGTCGCGATAGAAGGCGACCACCGGCGGGAGGTCGCGGGTGCGGATGTTGACGTGATCGAGCCGCTTGATGAGCATCGGGGCCTTCCTGGACTGGCAATGGGTGGCTGGCGGGTTCGCGCGCCGGGCCGGACGTTCTGGACATAGCATGCGGGACCGGGTGGGCAAATCAAGCCGTGACCTGCCCGGGCTGTTCATGCTGAGAAACGGGGATGGATTGATGGCCCCGCGCCGAGGCGCCTTCGGAGGATCGGGGGCAGGGCGCTTTCCCGCACACCAGGCAAAAGGGGCCGGAAATATCCGGCCCCTCCTGATCTTCTTTCCTGTGAAGCGCGTCCGGTCAGAAGTTGCGCTTGACCGAGAGCATCCAGGTGCGCGGCAGGGCCGGCACGCCGGTGACCACGCCGAGCGAACTGCTGACATCGCTCTTCGAGAGGAAATAATAGTGGTTGAACACGTTCTGGACTTCCAGCGCGACGCGCCAGTCCCTGTCCGCCGTCGTGAAGCTCAGGCGCGCATTGCCAAGGAAATAGGGCTTCACGCGGCTCCAGTCGGTATTGGAGGCTTCACTGTAGATATCCGACTGATAGTTGCCGTCGAAGCGGAAACTGACGGTGCCGGGGTTGATCCGATAGTCATACTGAATGCCGAAGCTGTTGCTCCAGTGCGGTGTGAAGGGTGTCCGGCCCGTAATCGGCACGCTTGCCTGGCCAATATCCGTATATTTGAAATCGATATAGCTCAGCGAGCCATCGAGCGTCAGGCCGTCGAGGGGACGGATCGTAGTTTCCAGCTCGAAGCCCTTGACTTCCGCCTTGCCGACGTTGGCCGGCTTCTGACAGGGAATGGATGGGCAGGCCGAGAGTTGCAGGATGATGTCGTCATATTTGTTGAAGAAGACGGCACCGTTCAGCCGGACCTTGCGATCGAAGAGGTCGGACTTGAAGCCCACTTCATAGGTGACGATCGTCTCCGGCTGGAAGCTGCCCAACTGATTGCACGGCGCGGGCGCCACATAGGTCGACGCATTGCAGTCTCCGGCGGAAGGCCCGAAGAACGGCCGCGGGTTGACGCCGCCGCCCTTATAGCCCGTCGCGATGGAGCCATACATCATGAAGGCGTCGGAAAAGCGGTAATCGGTTGAAATACGCCAATCCCAGCGCTTGCCCTGGAAGGTATCGGAAATGCCGTAAAGGCCTGTGAGCAGGCAGTTGGGGGTATTGCCGACGGCCGTTCCGGACGTGTCGCCCGGCACCATGCCCAGAAAGGCCTCACAGATCGGAGCAGGGGAAACCGTCGGATTCCAGTCCTCGAAGGGGACCGTGCCGTCGGGATTGCTGCGATAATAAGTGTAGGTCTTCTTGTCTTCCGTGTAGCGGATGCCGCCCGATATGCCCCAGGCCTCCGTCACATGGAAGGTGCCGTTGGCGAACAGCGCCTTTGAGTCGGACGGGGTGGTGTCCGGGCCGTGGATGAAGTCGATGCCGGCATAATTGAGGTCGACGCGGGCCGTATAACGGCCGTTCTGATCGAAGTAGAAGCCGCCCAGCGTGTACTCGATCATCTTGTCAGCCAAGCTGCCGTTCAGGCGGATTTCCTGGCTCCAGGCATGATGGTTCATCTTGTTGTCGAGCTGTGCGACAGGGATCGGCGTCGCGTCCTGATCCTGTCCCCAGCTCGATTCATAGGCCCGATAGGAACTGATCCAGACGAGCTGCAATGTGTCGCTGAGGTCCAGGGTCACGTTGCCCTGCAATCCCCAACCCGTGAAATCCTGATTTTGCAGGGCGGAATAGGGCTTGTAGGGCGCCTGCGACGTTGGGGTCATGCCATCCACAAAGGTCGAATAGGTCGCATAGCGCGGATCGACACCGAGGCCGGCGAAATTGGCGGTGTCGCAACCGAACTTGCCATAGGGTACGAAGGCGCAAGAGAGCGGGACGGCATTTCCGTCCTTGCCCCTCAGCCACGGATCGCCGTCTACATTCGTCGCGGCAAAGGGAGTGTTGGGATTGAAATCATTCGCGTCTGCGGTCGGTTGACCCGCGGCAAGCGCAAGGGTGGGCACGGGCTCGGACTTGTCCGAGGTGAAGTCGCCCGAGAGATTGATCTCCAGCGTGTCGGTCGGTATCCAGCGCAGCGCGAGACGGCCGGCGACATAGGACTGGCCACCCTGCGTCCCGACAACCTCATTGGCGCCGCGCGCATTGCTGGCCAGCACGTTCGAATTGGGATGCGTCCGGCCATAATCGAGCACGTCGACATAGCCCTTGCTGCTCTTCGCCACGCCGGACACGCGGGCGAACAGATTGTCCGTCACCGCGAAGTCGGCCATGCCGCGAATGTCGAGCTTGTTATAGGAGCCATAGCCCACCGAGAGCGAGCCCCGGCCCGAGCCGTCCGGCTTGACCGAGAAGAGCTTGATGGCGCCGCCGATGGAGTTCTTGCCTGCCAGCGTACCCTGCGGACCGCGCAGGATCTCGATGCGCTCTAGGTCCATGAGGTCGAGCATCGAGCTGGACAGCGTCGGGATATAGACATCGTCGACATAGACGCCCACGCCGGGATCGAGCGCGTAGTTGAAGTCGACCTGGCCGACGCCGCGGATGAAGGCGATGAGGCCCGCGCCGCCATTTTGCGGCTGCGGCTTGAGCGTGACGTTCGGCGCCTGCGCCGCGACCTGCGAGATGTCCGTCTGCCCGCGCTGTTCCAGCAGGGCGGCGTTGACGGCCGTGATGGCGAGCGGGGTATCCTGCAACCGGGTTTCGCGGAACTGCGCGGTCACGACGATGTCGCCGATGTCGGCTTCCAGCTCCTCGGTCTGCGGTACCGCGGCGGCGTCGTCCTGAGCGTGGGCCGGAAGGGCCAGGGACGTCGCGAGCGCAAAAATGCCAACGGATAGTGCGTCTTTCACACGCATGGGTCTCTCCTCCTAAGTCCTGCGCCGTCTTGTTTCATCATAGTCCGGGCGCTGGATCGGGCGGTTCTATCAGAAGGGTCTGTGTCTAGTAAGTAACAGATGATGTGTCGGCGCCGCATTTTCATATCGTGAAATATGAATAGCACTCATCATTTCAGGTCAAATTACTCGGATTGGGGTTACTTTCCGTCATGATTTGCTATGGGCGCGGATACAGGAACACGAGAACACCGGCGGGAGATTCGGATCATGTCGAACGTAAATGTCACACATGTGGGGAGCCTGCCCCGCGGCGCGGCGCTGACGCCGCTGTTGCTGGCGCGCGATCATGGCGAGCCCTATGACGCGGCGGAATTCGACCGGGTGGTGCAGGCCGCCGTCGATGAGGCTGTTGCCCGGCAGGTCGAGGCGGGCGTCACCATCGTCTCGGACGGCGAGCTGGGCAAGGTCGGCTATTCGACCTACATGATCGAGCGGCTGGAGGGCTTTGGCGGCCATATCGACCGCGTGCCGGCCGCCGACCTCGCGCCGCTGCCGGAGCTGCGCAAGAAGCTGGCCGCGATCATGGGCGATCAGGAATTCACGCGCGCCTCGTGCATCTCCAAGGTGAAGCTGGTGAACCTCCAGCCGCTGCACGACGACATCCGCCGCTTCCGCAATGCGCTGGACAGGAACGGCAAGGGCGTGCGCGCCTTCATGAACTCGGCCTCGCCGGGCCTCATCACCGCTTTCCAGAAAAACGCCTTCTACCCCAGCCACGAGGCCTATCTGGCCGATCTGGCCGACGCGATGCGGCCGGAATATGAGGCGATCGTGGAGGCGGGCTTCGAGTTGCAGCTCGATTGCCCGGATCTCGCCATGTCGCGCCACACCGGCTACCAGCATCTGTCCGAGGCGGATTTCCTCAAGGTGGCGGAGGCGAATGTGGACGCGCTCAACGCGGCCACCGCCAACATTCCGCCCGAGAAGATGCGCATGCACATCTGCTGGGGCAATTACGAAGGGCCGCACGACCACGACATTCCGCTGGAGCGCGTGCTGGACGTCATCCTCAAGGCGCGCCCCGCGACCATCCTGTTCGAGGGCGCCAATCCGCGCCACGAGCATGAATGGACCGTGTGGCGCGATGCGACGATCCCGGACGAGAAGATCCTGGCGCCGGGCATGATCGACACCTGCTCCAACTATGTCGAGCATCCCGAGCTGATCGCCCAGCGCATCGAGCGCTTCGCCAACATCGTCGGGCTGGACCGGGTGGTGGCGAGCACGGACTGCGGCTTCGGCACCTTCGCGGGCTATGGCAAGATCGACCCGGCAGTGACGTGGAAGAAGCTCGCCAATCTCGCCGAAGGCGCACGCATCGCGGCCGCGCGGGCCTGAGCACTGAATGAGCCCCCCTCTTCTTTAGAGGAGGGGGCAGGGGTGGCGGCGATGCATTAGCATCGCACGCCTGGCCGATCATCTTCAGCGTGAGACACCACCCCAACCCCTCCTCATTCAGAAGAGGGGCTTTTTGTAGGGATCAGCGCTTGCCGACCTGGCTGGGTGCCGTCTCCTTGAGGCCCATGGAGACGAAGCCGCTGATGACGGCCAGCACCATGAGCGCCCAGAGGAAGGTCGAGGGGCCGAAGCTGTCGTTGAGCATGCCGGCCACGGGCGGGCCGAAGACGCCGCCCAATATCTCGCAGCTCCCCATGGCGAGGCCCAGCGCGGTGGCGTGGTGGCGCGCGTCGAACGTCTCGGACGGGATGGTCGCCATGAAGATGGGGAAGACGCCGTTCACGGCCCAGCCGACAAAGAAGATGGCCGCCAGCACGAGGGCGGAGCCGTCGAAATAGAGCGCGCCCAGCGGACCGATGATCGAAAGAAACGGCAGCACGACCATCACCGGCTTGCGCCCGATCCGGTCCGAGAGGCCGGAGATGACGAAGCTGTAGATGGCGGCGGCCACGCCCAGCGTGCCCGTCACCCATTTGAGCGTATCGGGGTCCATGCCGCGCTGCTGCGAGAGGAACAGCGGCAGGAACGCCCAGGTGATGACGAAATGCGCGACCAGCAGCACGCCCACCACCACGCAGATCCACATGTTGCGCACCTTGAGCGCGTCGCGGATCGACATGCGGTCGTGCGCCGCCTGCTTGGGCGGAGCGGCCGGCTCTTCCAGCATGAACCACATGATGATGGCGCTGACGATGCCCGGCACGCCGGCCAGATAGAAGGCCTCGCGCCAGCCGAAGGCCGTGGCGAAGGTAATGAGCACCACCGGCGCCAGGAAGCTGCCGAGCAGGTTGGAGCCCAGATTCTGCGCCACGCCCTGCGCCAGCCCGCGATGCTTGGGCGAGACCTCGGTGGCGACCATGGCATGGCTGATCGGCATGACGCCGCCCTCGGCCACGCCCATCAGCAGCCGCGCGCCGAGCAGCAGCGCGAAGCTGGAGGCGATGCCGGTGAGGAAGGAGCAGAGCGAGAAGGCGATAGTCGAGGCGATGAGCAGCATCTTGCGCTGGCCCAGCGTGTCGGAAAGCTTGCCCACGCCGAACGCCGCAATCGCCCAGGTGAAGCTGAGGCCGCCGGCGATGATGCCGATCTGCGTCTGGCTGAGGCTCAGCTCCGGCTGGACGAAGGGCATGAGCACGTTGAGCGCCTGCCGATCGAAGAAGACGATGCCGAAGTTGAGGCTGAGCAGCCCGACCAGCAGCATCTGGTAGCCGGTCGATCTGGGCGTCCGGCCAGGCGCGGCCTGTTCCGCTGAATGCATTGCGATTATTCCCCTCCTGGCCCCTGGCGACCGCCGGAGCTTATGTTTTCGAGCAGATGCCTGTTTGCCCGATTTCGAGCCGGGTTCGAATCATTTTTTCGCGAAATAGGCGCAGCCGCGAAATTCGATGCTTTCGCGCGGGACGGCCTCCGTGGGCGATGCGTCGTGGAAGGCGCTGTGCGGGGCGCGCCAGGCGCGACCGTGGTCGCTGTCGTGGAATTTGATGAAGATGGCCTCGTCGCGGACCATGTCCGGCCAGTACCACCAGCGATGGGCGGGATTGTGCGTGAAGAGCGCGCTGGCGCCCATCTCCGCCTCGCCCGCGATCGGCGCGAAGAGCGCATCGCCCTGCGGCAGACGCTCGACGTCGATCTTGACGCTGCGTATCTCCGGGTCGTCCCGCGCGCTCTCGAAATCGCACAGCGCCAGCGGCCAGTCCTGCGGCGGCGGCGAGAGGCAGCGCCACAGGCTGAAGAGGAGGAAGCGCCCATAGCCCGGCCCTTCCGGCCAGGCCCGGCGATAGCGGCGCTCGGCGATGCGGCGGGCGGTGGGCGTGTCGTAATCGACATGCGGGCGCGCGGCGGGCGGCAGCATCGCCGTGCCGTCCGGCGTGCTGGAGCGCAGTTCCCAGCCCATGGGCAGCACGGCGTCGGCGCCGGTGAGGGCCGTGGCGATCCGCACCACCTCGGCGCCATAGACGGCCTTGACCGCTGCCCGGTCCTGGAAATCCGTCACTTCTGTCGGTGCCGTCACGCACTGGAAACCGTGCCGGTCCAGCGTCGGCGGCTCGGGCGCGGTCCGGGCATTGCGGATGCGCACGCGCGCCTCGCGCGTGACGCCGGTGGCGATGCGGCCCTCCGGCGCCCAGAAGAAGCGGTTGATGCGCGACTGCGGCGCGAGATAAGCGAGAGTCGCTTCGATGCTATCCGGGCCTGTCGCCGAGGACGTGTCCGGCGCCACGAGCGGCCGCCCCGTCAGCCCGCCCGGGCGAAGAGCGCGCGGATCTCGTCGGGCACGCGCTCGGCGCGCAGGCCGCCGGGGCGCTCGGCGTCGCGCACGGTCCACACGCGCTTCTCCACGCCCTCCACGCACACGGTGCCATCCTTGTTGAGCAGCCGGTGATGGATCGTGAAGCTGGAATTGCCGAAGGCCGGCGCCTGCGCTTCCAGCACCACATCGTCGCCATAGGCGGCCGGGCGCATGAACCGGGCCGAAACGTCCACCATGGGGAAGCCGACAACGCCCTGCGTCTTGAGCATGTCGCGCTTGCGCACGCCCAGCGCCTTTTCGAAGAGCATGATCGTGCTCTCGCCGAACATCTCCAGGAAGCGCGGCGCATAGACGATGCCCGCCGGGTCGCAATGGCCCCATTCGATGCGATAGGGCCGCGAGAGGAAGGGCGTGAAGGCCGCGTTTTCGTTCTCGCTCATGGCGCGAAGTCCAGCCCGCCCACGCGCTCGGCGAAGCGCCAGCCTTCGGCCGTCTTGCGCAGCCGGTCGGTATAGGTGCCGATCAGCGGCCCCTTGGGGTCGCGCACCGGCAGGCCGCCGTCCGGGCTCTCCGTGCCCTGATAGAGCACGATGATGCTGATCGCGCGCGCCTGCGTCTCGCTCTCCACATCGACGACGATGTTGGAGACGACATGGCGCGCGGCGCGGGCCGGGCGGCTCTTGAATGCCGCCAGGATCGCCTCGCGCCCGATTACCGGCTTGTCCGGCGCGCTGGGCCGGGCCATCCGCCCATCCTCGGTATAGAGGGCGGCGACCGCGTCCCAGTCGGCGGCGTCGTTGAGCAGCGTGTAGCGGTTGATGAGCTTGGTGCAGGCCCATTCGGCCGCCAGGCGCTCCTCGTCGGTCATCCGATCAGTCCTTGAAGCCTTCGCGCGCCCGGCTGTTGTCCAGCACGATGGGCTGGCCGGTCACGGGGTGGTTATAGTGGAAGGGCACGGTGTCCGTCGCCGGCCACAGGCGCGGGCGCGGCTCGATGAGCGCGTCGGGGCCAGTGGGATTGCCGGGGAACAGGTCCTTCTCTTCCGCCATGGGAATGAAGTCGATCTGCGTCTTGGCCCAGCCCTCGGCGAAGCTGCCGTGCCAGAAGGGGTAGTAACGCAGCGCCTTGATCTTCCAGACGCCGTTTTCCTTCACATATTCATTCTCGTAGATGCCGCCTTCCCACCAGGCGCGCTGCTGGCCCTCGGCGGTCTCGTGCAGGCCCGCCTGCATTGTCGAGCGGCCGCGGCCCTGCGCGGTCTTGCCGTCGGGCGCCACGTCGATGACGAACTGGAGCTGCGGGTGATCGAGCAGCCAGCCGTAGCGCGGGCCGTTGTGGCCCTGGGTGAACTGGGTCTGGAACCGCTCGATATAGAGGCGGCGGATGCCGGCCTTGCCCTTGTAGATGCCGCCCAGGAACCAGACCTCGCCCTGATCTGAGAAGAGGTCGTACACCTCGTTATACTGCGACTTGTCGATGAAATAGCCGTAGCTGTACTGGAGCTTGCGGATCTCGTTGACGTCGTTGAGGCGCGTCACCTCATGCTTGAGCGCGTCCAGCTCCTGCCGGATCGCGGCCAGTTCGTTTGCGTCGGCCATTCGGGTCCTCTCTCTGCGGGGGTTTTCCAGGGGCTCCGGCGGCGGGCCGGGGCGAATTGCTTTCAATCGAGATTGTAAGTCCAGCACACAAATTGCAAGCCTGTTCTGGAGCGGTCAGGCCAGCTCCTCGGGCAGCAGCTCGGTGTCGATCTGCGCCTGCGCGGCGGGGGCATAGCGCGGGCCGGCCACGGCGCCGGGCGTGAAGATCGCATCGACCGCATCGACCAGATCGGGCGCCAGCGCGAGGCTGGCCGCCGCGACATCCTCTTCCAGATGGGCAAGGCTGCGCGTGCCGGGGATAGGCACGATATGGGCCCAGCGCGCCAGCACCCAGCCCAGGCTGAGCTGCGCGGGCGCAAGGCCGGCCTGCGCGGCGAGCGTGTTGAAGCGCCGCGCCAGATCGAGGTTGTGGCTGAAATTGGGCTCCTGGAAGCGCGGCATGCCGGCGCGGATGTCGCCCGGCTCGAAGTCGGCGCGCGTCACGCCATTGGCCAGCAGGCCCCGCGCCACCGGCGAGAAGGCGATGAAGCCGATGCCCAGTTCCTTGCAGGTATCCAGCACGGCCACTTCCGGGTTGCGCACCCAGGGCGAATATTCGGACTGCACCGCCGCGATGGGGTGGACGGCGTGTGCGCGGCGCACGATCGGCGCCGACATTTCGGAGAGGCCGATGGCGCCGATCTTGCCGGCCTCCTTCGCCCGCACGAGCGCGCCGATGGACTCCTCGATGGGCACGTTCCGGTCCAGCCGGTGCATATAATAGAGGTCGATGAAATCGGTGTTCAGCCGCCCCAGAGAGCGCTCCAGCGAGCCGGCGATGGTCTCCGGCCGGCCATCGAGCACGCGCTTGCCGTCGATGACGTCCAGCACGCATTTGCTGGAGAGCAGATAGTCCTTGCGGCGATGGCCCACGGCCTTGGCCAGCAGCGTCTCGTTGGCGCCGCTGCCATAGAGGGCGGCGCTGTCCAGATGCGTGACGCCCAGGTCCAGCGCGCGATTGAGCAGGCGCGTGGCGTCCGCCTCGCTGGGCGGAATGTCATAGGCATGGCTGAGGTTCATGCAGCCCAGGCCGATGGCCGACATAGTGAGGCTGCCGATGGTGCGGGTGGGAAGGGGTGTCGCCGGGTGAGTCATGCCGGCCTTGTCACGGGATGGGCGCCAAAAATCAATGGTTCGGTGGGTGCCACGGGGCTTTTCATGGGTGTGGAAGGTCCGCGCTCAGCACGAGGCGAGCGTGAGGCGCGGATAGCGCTCCAGCCATCGCTTGTCGGCCGCCCTCTGCCGGAAGAGCGGATGCTTCTCCGCGCGGAAGCGGGGCGTGGGCCGGAGGATCGGCGCGAACAGATCGTCCAGCCCGAACGGCGCGCAAAGTGCGATGCGTCCGGTGGCGTCCAGCCGGGCGGCCACGGCCGTCGCCGTTTCCGGCCAGTGACGCATGGCATCGGCCACGTCCCGATAGGGCGCATCGTCATTGCGCTCGTGCATGCGCGCCTGATTCTTGACCGACCAGGCGATGCCCGGTGCCTCGCGGCGGAGCCTCTGCGTCAGCGCCCGGTCGGTCTGTGCGTGCGGGCGCAGCGGATCGAACCAGACGACATCGACGTCGCCGGACGGCGGCGTCACGGGAAAGCCATGGAGATGATCCCAGACGGCATCGCGGACGAAGCCTGCGCCGATCCAGCCATCCGGCAGCGCAACGGCGCGGACGGCACGCAAGGCTTCCATCCGCACGGCATCGCGTGCGAGCAGGGCGACGAGAGTCCGTCGGTGGCGCATCGCGCGACGCGCCGTCCTATCGCCGGAAGCCCAGCTCCTGCTGCGCCCAGGTCCAGAAGGCGCGGCTCTTCTCGGCCACGGGGCGGGCGGCGACTTCATAGCCTTTGGGATCGTCGCGGGCCATGACCACGGGCCAGTTGGCCTGATTGATGGAATTGGCCGCGCGGAAGGCGGAGAAGAGCTGGCGACCCTGACGATAGACCTCCGGCTGCTCGGCCAGCCAGGCGTCCTTGTCCAGCGCGGCGCCGAGATCGGCGAAGCCCATGACCAGCCGCCGCCGCATCCGCACGAAATCCATGGCATTGGCCGGCTCCACGCGCCGCCCCAGGTCGACGATGGCCTGCTCCTGCGCGGCAAAGGTGCGCAGGGCCTGTGTCAGCTCCGCCCCGATTGCCATTCATTGTCCTCCTGATCGCGACCTTGTCCGGCGCCTTCTGCCGGCAAATTCCTAATTTTATGCAATGCCATTCGTAATAGATGGTTGCAGCGGGCGGGCAAGACGTGGTGCTTTTTCAAGCGCGAAGGGCGCCCGGTGCGGCCACCGGACGCCCTTCCCGTATCGCTGAGCGGCGCCTCAGGCGTCGCGCGCGAGCTGTGCCTCCAACTCGCCCAGCACCCGATAGCAATCGAGCACCTTGCCGACCGAGCTGTTGGGCTCGCGGCCCTCGCGGATCGCGGCGATGAACTCGCGGTCCTGCAACTCGATGCCGTTCATGCTCACGGCGACCTGGCTGACGTCGATCGGCTCCTCCTTGCCGTTCACCAGATCGTCGTAGCGCGCGATATAGGTGTCGGTGTCGCCGATATAGCGGAAGAAGGTGCCGAGCGGCCCGTCATTGTTGAACGAGAGGGAGAGGGTGCAGATCGCGCCCGTCTCGCTCTTGAGCTGGATGGACATGTCCATGGCGATGCCCAGCTCGGGATGGATCGGCCCTTCCACCGCATGGGCCTTGACGATCTTGCCGGCCTGATAGGCGAACAGATCCACCGTATGCGCGGCATGGTGCCAGAGCAGATGGTCCGTCCAGGAGCGCGGCTGGCCCTTGGCGTTCATGTTCTTGCGGCGGAAGAAATAGGTCTGCACGTCCATCTGCTGGACGTTGAATTCCCCGGCCTTGATCCTGTTGTGCACATATTGGTGGCTGGGGTTGAAGCGGCGGGTGTGGCCGACCATGCAGACCAGCCCCGTCTCCTTCTGCTTGGCGGCGACGGCCTGCGCGTCCGCCCAGCTGTCGGCGAGGGGGATTTCCACCTGCACATGCTTGCCCGCGTTCATGCAGGCAATGGCCTGCTCGGCATGCATCTGCGTGGGCGTGCAAAGGATCACCGCGTCGACATCGTCGAGGGCCAGCGCTTCGGAGAGGTCCGTGCCGCTGTGCCGGGCGCCATATTTCGCGGCCACCTCGGCCGCCTGCTCGGCCTTGCGGCTGATGACGGAGGCAATCTCCACGCCGTCGATATTCTTGAGGCCATCGAGATGCTTTTCGCCGAATGCACCGGCGCCGATGAGTGCGATACGCATATCGGTCTCCTGTTCTTGGGGGTTGGCAGCGGAGGGGCGGCGCGGGCCGCCCCTCCGGGTTGTCGGATCAGGCGTCGGTAAGGCTGTGGCCGCTCATCACCTTGCGCGGGTCGAGCGGCTCGCCGGCCGTCGCCTCGGGCTGGAGCAGCAGCGCGCCCAGCGCGGTGTTGGAGGCCGGGATGTGGTAGAAGGTGTAGAGATCCTTCACCTTCTGGCCCAGCGCGCCGCGCATGATGAGCCACATGACCAGCTCGATGCCTTCCGATCCGCTTTCGCGCAGATACTGGATGTGCGGCATCTTGCTCAGCGTCTCGGGGTCGTTGATGAGCTGATCGATAAAGTTGAGATCGAACTCCTTGTTGATGAGACCGGCGCGGGGCCCCTGGAGCTGATGGCTCATGCCGCCGGTGCCCCAGACATGGACGTTGAGGTCCTCCGGGAAGCTCTCGACCGCGGCGCGGATGCTGTCGCCCAGATTGAAGCAGCGCTTGCCCGACGGCGGCGGATAGGTGACGACGTTGACCGGGAAGGGAATGACCTTGCACGGCCAGGCCTCGGGTTCGCCGAAGATCATGCTGAGCGGCACGGTGCAGCCATGGTCGACATCCATGTCGTTCATGATCGTCATGTCGAACTCGTCCAGGATCAGGCTCTGGGCGATGTGCCAGGCGAGATCCGGGTGGCCGATCACGTCGGGCACCGGGCGGGGACCCCAGCCTTCGTCGGCGGGCTTGAAGCTTTCCGCGCAGCCGATGGCGAAGGTCGGGATGATGTTCATGTCGAACGCGGAGGCATGGTCGTTATAGACCAGGATCACGACGTCGGGCATGTTGCCCGGCTGCCTGATCCACTCCTTGATCGGCTCATAGCCCCTGAACACCGGGCCCCAATAGTCATTGGTGCTGGTGTGCGTTTGCAGCGCCGCGCCGAGCGCGGGAATGTGGCTGGACGTAATGCCGGTCGTGACGCGAGCCATCTCAATAGCCTCCCTTGATCGAGCGCACGCCTTCGGGCGAACGGCCGCCGTTGATCATCATTTGCGCATATTCTTCCTGAGTCATGCCCGTCATCGAGCCGGCGGCGAACTGGAAGCTCTTGCCGTCTGTCGAGAACAGCTTGGACAGGAAATAGACGTTCCCGCCCTCGTCGATCATCGCATTGTAATCGCGCGCCAGCACGGCGGCCTTGGCGGCGGGCGTCAGGTTCCACTCGTCCAGATAGGCGCTCTCGTCGGCCTTGAACCGTTCGCGATTTTCGGCCTTCATCAGGCTCATCGCGAACTGGTTGAGATTGTATCCCCGGCGCGCGCGCTTGGCCGTGAACACCCGCGTGCCCGGAATGTCCTCGAACTCGGCGAGATAGGCATGGATGTCGATTCTCTGCTTGTCGGTCATGATGGTCCGCTCCTTGCGATCTTTTAGAGCCCGCGCGCCTTCAGCCTGGCATCGAGACGGGGAAAAACCCGCCGCGCATTGCCTTCGAAGATCGCGTTGCGCTCGGCGTCGCTGATGTCGAGCGCGTCGACATAGCGCTTGGTGTCGTCGAAATAATGGCCCGTGGTCGGGTCGATGCCGCGCACCGCGCCCACCATCTCGGAACCGAACAGGATGTTCTTGTTGTCGATCACGTCGGCCAGCAGATTGACGCCTGGCTGGTGATAGACGCAGGTGTCGAAATAGACGTTGTTCATCAGCAGCTCGTCCAGGCTGGGCTGCTTGAGCATGTCCGCCAGACCCCGGAACCGGCCCCAGTGATAGGGCACCGCGCCGCCGCCATGCGGGATGATGAAGCGCAGCGTGGGGAAATCGGCGAAAAGATTGCCTTGCAGGAGCTGCATGAAGGCAATGGTGTCCGCCGCCAGATAATAAGCGCCGGTGGCGTGCTGCGCGGGATTGCAGCTCCCGGAGACGTGGATCATCGCCGGCACGTCCAGCTCGACCATCTTCTCGTAGAAGGGATACCAGTAGCGGTCGGTCAGCGGGGGCTGCTTGAAATAGCCGCCGCTGGCATCGGGGTTGAGATTGCAGCCGATGAAGCCCAGCTCGTTCACGCAGCGCTCCAGCTCGGCGATGGAGCTGGTCATGTCCGCTTCCTGCGACTGGGGCAGCATGCACACGCCCACGAAAGTCTCCGGGAAGAGGCCGACGACGCGGGCAATGAGATCGTTGCAGGCACGTGCCCACGGCACCGTGACCGACTGGTCGCCGACATGCGGCGCCATGGCGGAGGCGCGGGGCGAGAAGATGGTCATGTCCGCGCCGCGCTCCTTGATGAGGCGGAGCTGGTTCTTCTCGATGGTGTCGCGGATCTCATCGTCGGAAATGCTGGGATAGGCCGGGGCCGGCTGGCCGGCCTTGAAGGCGGCCTTCTGCTCCTCGCGCCACTGATTGTGGGGCTCGGGTGCGGTCGTATAGTGACCGTGGCAGTCGATAATCATGGTCATGCGGGCTCGGCCTTTCCTTCTATCCTGTCCCTGGCGTGCCGGGCGTCGTCCTGCCCGGCGTTGTTCTGTCCGGCGTCGTCTCGTCCAGTGACAAGAGCGAGCTTGGCGTCGAGCCCCTCGGGCATCGGCGCGTCGCCGAGCAGGGCGCCCAGCGCGCGCTGGCGCACGATGGTGCCGGCGATCATCAGCGGCTCCAGGCCCAGCTCGCGCAGCGTCTGCGCCACTTCGTCCATTTCCGCCGCGCGGCGCGTGCCGTGCGCCAGCATCCGGTCGAGATTATAGTCTGCCTTTGCCGCCCAGTCACCGCCCAGCGAAGCGAGCACGCCCTGCGCCACGCCGGCCGCGTCGGCGGCCAGCATCATCTCGGCGGTGAGCGCCTCGATGCCCTTTATCATCACCGAGCGTACCATCTTGGTGGCCGAGGCATCGCCAATCCGGGCGCCGCACAGCGTGATCCGCGTGAAGCCGATGGCGCGCAGCACCTCCGCCGCGTCCCCGGCGGCGGGGCCGGAGAGCAGCAGCGGCACGTCGAGCGCGGCCGGCTGCACCGGCGCCATCACGGCCACGTCCACATAGCGCCCGCCGGCCGCGTCGATGGCCTGCGCATTGGCGCGCTTGCGGCCGGGGGAGACGCTGTTCATGTCGCAGAAGAGCGCGTCTTTGCCGAGCGCGCCGCTGGCGGCGGCGGCCTGCGCGGCCGGGGTCGCCTGATCGGCGGTGACGAGGCTGAGGACGATGTCGGCGCCATCCAGCGCGGCGGCGAGACTCTCGCAATCGGTGACGCCGTGCGCGGCATAAGCGGCGCGCATGGTATCATCGGCCTTGATGTCGAAGACCCGCGCGCGCGCGCGCCAGCCACCGGCCTGCGCGAAGGTGCGGCCGGCCTCCCCAAAGCCGATCAAGGCAATTTTCTTGCTCATGATGACAGGGGTAGCCAAAGGGTTGCGAGCGGGCAAATGCGGTCTCCCGCCATGCTATAAGGTGAAGCGAAGGATTCCGCTCGCGCCGGGTCAGGCCGCGCTGGTCTCCAGCGCCGTGATGAAGGCCGCCTGCACGGCCGAGGGGCGCCATTGCGCGCGCGTGGTGACGCCGATGGTGCGCGCGAAGTGCCCCGGCGGCTCGCCGAGCGAGGCGAGCCAGCCCGCCTGCAACTCGACGGACACCTGATCGCGCGAGAGCAGAGTCAGGAAATCGGTCTGCATCAGGATTTCGCGGATAATCATCACCGAGCCGCACTGGATGGGCACGATCGGCGGATCATAGCCGCCGGCGCGGAACATGTCCTCGAAACCGCGGCGCAGCGGCGCGCCGGGCGAGGGTGCGATCCAGGGGAAACGGGCGAGATCGGCGAGCGGCGGCAGGGCCGGCGCGGGCCCGTCGCCGGTGAGCGCGAGCAGCGGGTGGCCGGCGCGGGCGAGCACGATGGGCTGGTCCTGGAACAGCGCCTTCTGCTGGAGGTCCGGCCCCGGCGGCGGATCGCGCAGGGCGCCGATCATGAAGTCCACGCTGCCGTCGCGCAGCGGCTCCACCAGCTCGCCATGCGAGCCCTCCACGACGATGATCTCCACTTCGGGATGCGCGGCGTTGAAAGTGGCGAGAGCGGTCGGCAACACGCGGGCGCGCGAGACCGGCATGGCGCCCACGGTGATGCGGATGGGGCCGGCCTGCCGCCCGTCCAGCGCTTCGCTCAGGCCCGCTTCCAGCTCCGTGCGGGCAAGGCGGAAAGTGCGGGCGGTGCGCCGCCCCGGCTCGGTGAGGGCAATGCCGCGCCCGCGTCGCTCCACCAGCGCGCGGCGCAGGATGAGCGAAAGGTCGCCGATGGCGCGGTGCAGCGTCGGCTGGGAGAGGCCGGTGTGCGTGGCCGCGCCGGCATAACTCCCCGAATCCGCCACGGCGAGGAAGGCGCGGATCTGCGCGGTGGTGATGCGTCGCGAGCCGATCAGCGCCATCGCCGCGTCGATCCGCGCGGCGAGCGCCCGCGCCGGGGGCAGCGGCGTCATCCCGTCCGTGCGGCGCTCGAACAGTTGCAGGCCGAGCAGCGATTCGACGCGGGCAATGGCCTGCGTCACCGCCGGCTGGGTCAGATGGACCGCGCCCGCCGCCGCCGAGACGCTGCCCCGGTTGACCACGGCGGCGATCGCGGCAAGATGGCGCAGGTTGAATGACCATGGAGAAAGCGCGACGGGCGGGGGAGCAGGGGTAGGCATGACGCGCAAGACTTAGCACGAGCTTATGGTCGCGGCAAAGTTCGCGCTTGATGCGCCCCGCGCGCGGGTGGACATTCGGATATCATTTTTTCGATTTTTCGGATTTGGGACAAGGGAGAGCTGCCATGGCCGGTGTCGTCGTTCAGAATATCGAGCGGGCGGACCCCGCCGTCATTGATGGCCTCGCGTCCTGCGGTGTCGCCACGGTGCACGAGGCGCAGGGCCGCATCGGCCTGCTCGCCAGCCATATGCGCCCCATTTATTCCGGCGCGCGCATCGCCGGCTCGGCTGTCACCATCTCGGCGCCTCCGGGCGACAACTGGATGATCCACGTCGCCATCGAGATGATCAAGCCGGGCGACATTCTGGTGCTGGCGCCGACCAGCCCGTGCGAGGACGGTTATTTCGGCGATCTGCTCGCCACCTCCGCCCAGGCGCGCGGCTGCCGGGGTCTCATCATCGACGCGGGCGTGCGCGACGTGCGGGACCTGAAGGAGATGAATTTCCCCGTCTGGTCCAAGGCCATCTACGCGCAGGGCACCATCAAGGGCACGCTGGGCGACGTCAACGTGCCCATCGTCTGCGCCAACCAGTCCGTGAATGCCGGCGACGTGATCGTGGCCGACGATGACGGCGTGTGCGTCGTGCGCCGCGCGGATGCCGCCGCGGTGCTGGAGAAGGCGAAGGCGCGCGAGGCCAATGAAGGCGCCAAGCGCGCCAAATTCGAGGCCGGCGAGCTGGGCATGGACATCTACGGCTTCCGCGAGAAGCTGGAGAAGCTGGGGCTGAAATATGTCTGAGGCCATCATGTCTCCCTTCCTCTTGGGAGGACGGGCCGGGAGTGGTGGCGATGCGCGGCATCGCGCCGGCCTCGACTGCCGGCGGCGTGCAGGCACCACCCCAACCCCTCCTCTGAAGAGGAGGGGCTCATGACCGGCATTCCCTGCATGTGGATGCGCGGCGGCACGTCCAAGGGCGGCTATTTCCTCGCCGACGATCTGCCCGCCGACACGGCCGCGCGCGATGCCTTCCTGCTGCGCGTCATGGGCTCGCCCGATCCGCGCCAGATCGACGGCATGGGCGGCGCCGATCCGCTGACCAGCAAAGTGGGCGTGGTGCGGAAATCCGAGCGGGAGGGCGTCGATGTCGACTATCTCTTCCTCCAGGTGTTCGTCGATCAGGCGATCGTCACGGATGCGCAGAATTGCGGCAATATCCTCGCCGGCATCGGCCCCTTCGCCATCGAGCGCGGGCTGGTGAAGCCGAGCGGCGATGTGACGCGCGTGGCCATCTTCATGGAGAATACCGGGCAGGTCGCTGTCGCCACGGTGCAGACGCCGGGCGGCACTGTGACCTATGCGGGCGATGCCTCGATCAGCGGCGTGCCGGGCACGGCCGCGCCCATTCCGCTCGCCTTCCGCGATACCGCCGGCTCCTCCTGCGGCGCGCTGCTGCCCACCGGCAACGGCGTCGACGAGATCGACGGCATCAGGGTGACGATGATCGACAATGGCATGCCCTGCGTCGTCATCGCCGCCTCGGACGTGGGCATCACCGGCTATGAGGACCGCGAGACGCTGGACGCCAACACGGCGATGAAGGCCAAGGTGGAAGCGATCCGCCTCAAGGTAGGGCCGATGATGAACCTGGGCGACGTCACCGAAAAGTCGGTGCCCAAGATGATGCTGGTCGCCCCGCCGCGCGAAGGCGGGGCCATTGCCGTGCGCTCGCTCATCCCGCACCGCGTCCATGCCTCCATCGGCGTGCTCGGCGCGGTCAGCGTGGCGACGGCCTGCCTCGTCGAGGGCTCGCCCGCCGCTCTGGTGGCGAAGGTGCCCGAAGGGCTCGACAAGACGCTGGGCGTCGAGCATCCCACGGGCGTCACCGAATGCGTGGTGAGCGTGGATGAGGCCGGCCAGCCGGTCGAGGCCGGCATGCTGCGCACCGCGCGCAAGCTGATGGATGGGGTGGTGTTCGGGTGAGGGGCGTCCCTCTCCCCGTGGAATGCCGTTCATGCTGATCCCGTCGAGGCACGTTTCCTTTTCTTGAAGAAGAGGGAAGACCCTTCGACAGGATCGGGGCGAACGGATTGGATTGATGGGATAATATCGTGACCGACCGCATTCTCTCCTGGCACAGCAACCCCAGCAAGCCGCGCTACACGCCGCCCGCCGGCGCGGTGGACGCGCATTGCCACGTCTTCGGCCCGCAGGCGCAGTTCCCCTTCAGCGCGAAGGCGAAATATCTGCCGCGCGATGCGGGGCCGGACACGCTCTTCGCCCTGCGCGATCATCTCGGCTTCTCGCGCAATGTCATCGTGCAGGCGAGCTGCCACGGCACCGACAATGCCGCCACGCTGCATGCCATCGCCGCCTCGGGCGGCAAGGCGCGTGGCGTCGCGGTGGTCGATCCGGCGATTTCCGAGGATGAGCTGCACAAGCTGCATGAAGGCGGCATGCGCGGCATCCGCTTCAATTTCCTCAAGCGCCTGGTGGACGACGCGCCCAAGGACAAGTTCCTGGAGGTGGCCCGGCGCCTGCCGGCGGGCTGGCATGTCGTCATCTATTTCGAGGCGGACATATTGGAGGAGCTGCGCTCCTTCATGGACGCCGTCCCCGTGCCGCTGGTCGTCGATCATATGGGCCGGCCGGATGTGACGCAGGGCCCGGAGGGCGCGGACATGAAGGCATTCCGCCGCCTGCTGGATGCGCGCGAGGACATCTGGTTCAAGGCGACCTGCCCGGACCGGCTCGATCCCACCGGCGACCCGTGGGATGCCTTTGCCGGCGCCGTCGCGCCACTGGTGGCGGATTATCAGGATCGCGTGCTCTGGGGCACGGACTGGCCGCACCCCAATATGCAGGACGCCATTCCCGATGACGGGCATCTGGTCGACATGATCCCGCGTATCGCGCCGACCGACGACTTGCAGCACAAGCTGTTGGTCGCGAACCCGATGCGTCTATATTGGCCGGACGAATTGTGAGTCTGAGCGGCAAAAACCGCCTGAAGAGAGAGGATAGCTGAATGTCTGCGTTCCCCGCCGCGCCCGATTGGACGGGTCTCAACAAACCCGTCGGCCAGGAAATCTCGTTGAAGGGCCTCAAGGCCAGTGAAGGCACCATTCCGGCGGATGTGGTCGGCGCCTTCTTCCGCGCCGTGCCGGACCCCCAATTCCCGCCTTTCTTCCTGCCCGACACCGCGCTTTCGGACGATGGCATGGTGAGCCGCATCCTCTTCCACGAGGACGGCACGGTCGATTACGATATCCGCTGGGTGCAGACCCCGCGCTGGAAGGCCGAGAATGCGGCCGGCAAGCGCCTGTTCGGCCGCTACCGCAACCCCTACACCAACGACCCGTCGCTGCCGGTCGACATTCAGGGCACCGTCTCCAACACCACGCCCGTCTGGCATGCCGGCAAGCTCATCATGACCAAGGAGGACGGCCCCGGCTATCAGGTCGATCCGCATACGCTTGAGACGATCGGTGCCTATGATTTCGGCGGTGTGCTCAAGTCGCAGACGATGACGGCGCATGTCCGCGTCGATCCCGCGACGCAGGAGATGTTCGTCTATGGCTATGAGGCGGACGGCCTGTGCTCCAGCACCATGGCCTATTGGTGGACGGACAGGGACGGCAAGCTAGTGAAGGAGCAGTCCTTCACGGCGCCCTTCTGTAGCCTTGTCCACGATTTCGTCATTACCGAGAATTACGCCATCTTCCCGCTCCAGCCGACCACGGCGGACCTGGAGCGCGTGAAGGCCAAGGGCGCGCACTGGGTCCATCAGCAGGATCTGGAATATCATGTCGGCATCATGCCGCGTTATGGCGACGTGAAGGACATCCGCTGGTTCAAGGGCCCCAAGGGCGCCTCCAGCTTCCACATGATGAACGCCTTCGAGACGCCGGACGGCAAGGTGCACATGGACCATCATGTCACCGACACCATCGCCTTCCCGCATATCCAGGCGGACAGCGGCATCAACGTGCCCGCGCAGGCGCTGACCGGCGGCTTCCAGCGCTGGACGATGGACATGGCCGGCGAAGGCGAGGGCATTGCGGTGACGCCGCTCGGCCCTCCCGGAGACATGCCGCGCATCGCCAATGCCGATCAGGGCCGGCCCTACAAGCAGGGCTATTATTGCTCCATGAACCCGCAGCCCATGGGCCCGCCGGTGATGGGCGGCGTGGTCGGCGCTATGTTCTCGGCGCTGCTGCGCGTGGATTTCGAGACCGGCGCCATCAGCGGCTACAATCTGCCGCCTGCTCACGGCATGAGCGAGACGGTCCATGTCGATGCCAGCGAGCCGGGGCATGAAGGCTGGCTGATCGGCGTGGTCGATCAAGAGCTGGGCCCGGACCAATATGCGCACGCGCTCTGGATCTGGAACGCGGGCGATCTGCCGGCCGGCCCCGTCGCCAAGGTGCCCGTCCCCACGCGCCTGCGCCCGCAGGTGCATGGCTGGTGGGTGCCGATGGCGGCCTATGAGGCGGCGAAAGCCTGATCCGTCCGGCGCCGTCCTGCCCCGTGCGAGAGGCAGGACGGCGCCCGGCGATCAGAGCGCGCTCAGGGCCTGCACGGTCTCCTCGAAGCGCCCTTCGCGCTCGGCGAAGCGCAGGCCGTGGACGGCGTTCACCAGGATTTCCTCCGGTGTCGGCTGCCCGGCGAACAGCGCCATCACTTCCGCCGCATAATCGTCGAGCGGCATATAGCCTTCGCGCGTCGACTGGCCGGGCGTCAGCTCGGTGCGCACCGCGGGCGGCGCCAGCTCGATCACCTCGACCAGCCCCCGCAACTGCGTGCGCAGCGACACCGTCCAGCTATGCAGCGCCGCCTTGCTCGCGCTGTAGCTGGGCGCGGACGTAAGCGGCACGAAGGCGAGGCCGGACGTGGTGTTGACGATCGCCGCGTCCGCCTGCGCGCGCAGATGATCGACCAGCGCATTGGTGAGGCGGATGGGGCCGAGCACATTGGTGGTGAAGGTCCGCTCGGCAATCGCGGTGTCGCCCTGCGCCGTCAGCGTCTCCCTGTACATGATGCCGGCATTGTTGATGAGGACGTTGAGCGTGGGAAAGCGGGCGAGCACGTCCGCCGCCAACTGCTCAATGGAGGCCGTGTCGCTCGCGTCGAAGGTGAGGGCGTGCATGTCCTCGCGTCCGGCGATGGTCTCCTCCAGCGTTTCGCGCGTGCGTCCGGCGACGAGGACGCGATTGCCCAGCGCATGAAAGCGCTGCGCCAGTTCGCGGCCGATGCCCGATCCGCCGCCTGTCACCAGCATCGTGTTTCCGGTCATTTTCATGAGATCGTCTCCTTTGCTTCGGGATATGGACGACCCGCGATTTATCCCTTAACTCTCCATATGAAAGAAGGCACCGAAAAGATTTATACGCACCGAAAAGAGAGTATGAGATGACGCATGGACCGGAAAGCCGGGCGCAGGCGCAGATACCGGCGAGCCCGGAGCGCTATGACGAAATCGACCCGCGCGTGGAGGCGCTCGTCAACGATGTGATCGCGCAGGTGGCGGACAAATGGACCATGCTGCTGATCGAGGTGCTGCACGACCATGGCGAGCAGCGCTTCACGCGCATCGCCGAGAAAGTGCCGGGCATCAGCCAGAAAATGCTCACCCAGACCCTGCGCCAGATGGAGCGCAACGGCCTCGTCGTCCGCACCGTCCATCCGGTCGTGCCGCCCAAGGTGGAATATCGGCTGACGGCGCTCGGCATGACGCTGGGCGAGGCTTTTTGCGGGGTGTGGAACTGGGCGGAGCATAATCTTGCGCAGGTCGAAACGGCGCGCCGCGCCTTCGATACGCGCGCGGCGCCCTGAGCGCGAGAAGGGCAGGCGCGCCTTTTCTCGACAGCACTGCCTCTCATGCGATATATCCCGCTCTTCCAAGGCGTCCATGGGGCGGCGCCGCAGGAGAGGAGGGCAAGGGGATGCTTCGCAAACTTGGCGCGGAATTCATCGGGACGGCCTGGCTGGTGCTGGGCGGCTGCGGCGCGGCCGTGCTGGCGGCGGCCTTTCCGGACCTCGGCATCGGCTTCGCGGGCGTGGCGCTGGCCTTCGGCCTCACCGTAGTCACCATGGCCTATGCGATCGGCCACGTTTCGGGCTGCCATCTCAATCCCGCCGTCACCGTGGGCCTGTGGGCCGGCGGGCGATTCCCCGGCCGGGATCTGCCGGGCTACATCGTCGCGCAGGTGCTGGGCGGCATTGCCGGCGCCGCCATCGTCTATCTGATCGCCAGCGGCAAGGCGGGCTTCGACCTCTCCGGCGGCCTGGCCAGCAACGGCTATGGGGATCATTCGCCGGGCGGCTATTCGATTGCGGCCGCTTTCCTGTGCGAAGTGGTGATGACCTTCGCTTTCCTGTTCGTCATCATGGGGGCCACGCACGGTTCGGCGCCCAAGGGACTGGCGCCGCTCGCCATCGGCCTGTGTCTCACGCTCATCCACCTCATCAGCATTCCGGTGACCAACACCTCGGTCAATCCGGCGCGCAGCACCGGGCCGGCCCTGCTGGTGGGCGGCTGGGCGATCCAGCAGCTCTGGCTCTTCTGGCTGGCGCCGCTGCTGGGCGCGGCGCTCGGCGGCATCGTCTATCGCGCGATCAGCCCGGACACGCCCGTCGCGGTGGATGTCTCGGGGGATTGAGGGACGGGACGGCGGCCATGCGCTGCATGGGTCGCCGTTCGGCGCCACTCCAACCCCGCCTTCCGAAGAGGAGAGGCTTCATGCCGGGCTATCGGCCCGCACGCCGCGCCTAGTCCAGCAGCGCCTGCACACGAGTGAGCAGGGCCTGGATGCGCTCGGCGGCTTCCGTGAACGTCTGCACTTCGGAGCGACGGTTGTTGCCGCGCGCTTCCTTGGCGGATTCCAGATAGCCTTCGAGATCGGCCTCCAGGGCGTCGATGAGGATTTCCGTTTCGTCGGAGGTCAGAACGAGCTTGTGCGTATCGGCCATGATATGTGTCACCGTGATTGAGGATGTTGCGGGCCGCCATGCGGCATCCGGCCCCCCTGTAACGCGGAAAACGGGAAATGGGAGCCCGATTCCGGGCCGGGCTGCGCAGGGAGCCCGGCCTTCGGTCGGCGCGCGGCTCAGGTCAGATCGTTGATGCTGATCCTGGCGCCCTCCAGCGCGGCCTTGTTGGCGGCGCGGCGCATGCGCTCCACTTCCAGGCGCTCGGGCGGCGCGTCCTCGTCGGGCAGGGCGGCGAGGCTGGTCTCGTAGATATCCTTGAAATCCTCGGCGAATTCCGGGTGCGTGAAGATGAGGCCCTGGTTCTCATCCATGCCGCGCAGGATCTTCTCGCCCACTTCCAGCGGGTCCATGCCGTTGGCGAAAGCGGAGGCGAACTTGCGCAGCTCCGCTTCGTCCACCGGCGCGAAGCCGCTGCCGGCGAATTCGGTGGGGCGCTTGAGGGCGCTGAGGCCCGCATCCGTCGCGACCAGCGCGGGGCAGACCAGCGAGCAGCCGATGCCATGGGGCACCAGATTGTAGCGCAGGCACTCGGTGAGGCCGCGCACCGCGAACTTGCTGGCTGTGTAGATGCCCGCCTGCGGCCCGGAGAGATAGGCCGCCATGGAGGCGACGTTGACGACATGGCCGCCTTCGCCGGTCTGCTTGATCTTGGGGAGGAAGGAGACGACGCCGTTCACCACGCCGCCATAGTTCACGCCCATGATCCAGTCGAAATCGTCGTAGCTCGCCTCATCCGTGGGGCCGAAGACGCTGACGCCGGCATTGTTCACCAGCACATGGCATTTGTCGAAACGGTCCATCACCCGGTCGGCCGCCGCGGCGAAGGCATCGCGGTCGGTCACGTCGAGGCGGACCCAGAGCGGCGCCTCTCGGCCGTTCTCCTCGAACCATTGGGTACAGCGGGCGCGCTGCTCCTCGTTGCGGTAGGAGAGGGCGAGGCGCATGCCCGCATTGCTGAAGGCGCGCGCGATGCCGAAGCCGATGCCCGTGCCCGCGCCGGTGATGAAGGCGACCTTGCCGTTCCAGTCCATGATTCTGTCCTCTCCAAAATGTCGCGCAGGCTAGAGCGGCGGGGCGGGCGTAATCAAGCATCCTTGGCGGGCATGCGGCCCCCCTTTCCGAAAACATGTTTCCGAAAGCATGTCCGACACGGCGATCGCGGAGCGCCGATCAGTGGCGAAGCGGCCACGGCGCGCGGGAAAAAGCCCGTTTCGCGCAATGGTCGCTGGATGCGTATGAAGATAGGGGCATAATGGTTTGATTTCTAATCGTGGGGGACGAGACAGCGCGCATGACCAGCAAGATACCGGACACCGTCGATCTGGGGCGCCTGCTCGCCACCGCCGTGGTGCTGTTCTATGAGACGCTGGCGCGCGCCGCCGGCATGACCGCGGCGGAGAGCCGCTGCCTGAGCGTGGTGTCGCGGGAGGGCTCCATCACGCCCGGCGAGCTGGCGCGCGAGAGCGGCCTCACCACCGGCGCCATCACCGGCATCGTGGACCGGCTGGAGAAGGCCGGCTGGGTCCGGCGCGCGCAGAACCCCGCCGACCGGCGCAGCGTGCTCGTCCATTCCGTGCCCAATGCGGAGCCGGAAGTCGTGCTGCGGCCCGCTTATGCCGCGTTGCGCCAGGATATGACGGCGCTGCGGGACACCTTCACGCCGGAGGAGCAGCACGTCGTCAATCGCTACCTGCGGGAGGCCATCCGCATCCTGGACCTCCAGACCGAGGCGCTGCGCGAGTTGCCGCCCCGCCGGAGCCGGCCCGCATCGCCCGCCTAGGAGAGAGGCCGGCGCGGCGGAAAGGCGCGGCGCCGCTGGAGGAGAGCGATAGGGCGAGATTCCGCTCGCCCCCGCGCCCGGCCTTTGTTAGCGATCATGTGATCTAGGAGAGAGAGGAGTCGACCATGTCTGACGTTGAATCGCGCCTTGGGGCCTTGGAAAAGAAGGTCACGGAGCTCGAAGACATCAACGCCATCCGCCGCCTGCAATGGGCTTATGGCTATTATATCGACTATAACCGTCCCGAGGAGGTGGCCGCCCTCTTCGCCAGGGAAGGGTGCGTCGTGTTCCTCTCGGGCGAATATGTCGGCTATGAAGGCGTGATGCGCCTCTACGGCACCTGGTTCCAGAACCTGTTTACCGAGGGCCAGCGCGGGCCGATCCACGGCTTCCTGCTCGACCATTTCCAGCTTCAGGACGTCATCACCGTGTCCGAGGACGGCAAGACCGCCAAGGGCCGCTTCCGTGGCCTGCTCGCGGGCGGCTGGCACAATGACGTGCTCGACACCAAGCCCAATGAAGTGCCCCAGCAGTTCTGGGAATCGGGCATTTACGAGAATGATTATGTGAAGGAAGACGGCGTCTGGAAAATCCAGCGCCTCAACTACATGATGCAGTGGCAGGGCGACTATGAGGACGGCTGGGCCAAGACCACGGCGCATCTCCAGCCGGCCATGAAGGCCTATCCGGAGAACCCCATCGGCCCGGATCGCATCCTCACCGAGAACAACTATCGCCCCACCTGGCCGCACCGCCAGGAAGTGACGATGAGCTTCGCGCATCCCGTGCTGGGCCAGAAGTTCGTGGTGGAGGAGTTCACAAGGCTCATGACCAAGGGCAAGACATGGTGAAGCCACCGCTCGCCCTCGTCGCCGCGCTGGCATTCGCCGGCGCGGCCTCGCCCGCGCTGGCGGCGGATGCAGCCTGCACCACCAAGCAGGTGATGGATGCGTTCGTCCCGCTGTTCTACGAGCAGCGCGACGCCCGCAAGGCGTTCACGGACTGGGTGGCCGAGGATTATATCCAGCACAATCCGGTCGCCAAGGACGGGCGCGACAATGCCGTCGCGGCGTTGGAGCCCTTCTTCAAGTCCATGCCCGGCCTGCGCTACACGGTGGCGCGCATCATCATCGAGGGCGACCTCGCGGTGGTGCACAACAAGCTGCAAATGAACGCGCAGGATCGCGGATCGGCGGTGGTGGACATCTTCCGCATCGAGGATTGCAAGATCAAGGAGCATTGGGACGTGATCCAGGCGATCCCGGCCGAGTCCGCCAACGATCATCCGATGTTCTGAGGACGTACGATCGAGCTGCAAAAGCACATCGTCGCGCCGGGCCCGCTTCGGTACGCCCGGCGCGACGGCTGGCACGAAAGAATTGTGGGAGGGAAGAGGCGTGATGAGGACAGGGCTGGCACTGAGCGTTTTCGCGGGCCTCGCGCTGGCCGTCCCGGCCCATGCCGCCGACGCGCCCTGCGCCTACACGCCCAAGCAGGTCGTCGAGAAGTTCAGCCAGCTCTTCTTCATCGAGAAGGACTGGCGCACAGCCTATATGGACTGGGTGGCCGAGGATTATATCCAGCATAATCCAGTCGCCACGGACGGGCGCGCGGCGGCGCTGGCGGCGCTCGGCCCCATTTTCGAGGCCAATCCGGCCCTCAAGGTGGAGATCAAGCGCATCGTCGGCGACGACACGCATGTCGCTGTGCATTATCATTCCATCATGCAGCCCGGTACCCGGGGCTTTGCCGCCGTCGATCTCTTCCGGGTCGAGAAGTGCAGGATCGTCGAGCATTGGGATGTCATCCAGCCCATGCCGGAGACGTCCGCCAACGATCATCCGATGTTCTGACGCCCCGGACCTTATTTGCCATGAGCCAGTTCTGGAGCGCCCTCGTCCACGGCCTCTCGCCCTATGTGCCCGGCGAGCAGCCGCGCATGGCGGGGCTGGTGAAGCTCAACACCAACGAGCTGCCGGTGGGCCCGTCGCCCAGGGTGCTGGAGGCGATCCGCGCCGAGGCGACGGACGCGCTGCGCCTCTATCCCGATCCGCAATCGCTGGCGCTGCGCGCGGCGCTGGCGGAGTATCACGGCGTTTCCGCGGATCAGGTCTTCGTGGGCAACGGATCGGACGAGATCCTGGCCTTCGCCTTCGCGGCGCTGCTCAGGCGGGAGCGGCCGCTGCTGTTCCCGGACATCACTTACAGCTTCTATCCGGTCTATTGCCGGCTGTTCGACATCGCCTTCGAGACGGTGCCGCTCGACGCGGACATGCGGCTGTGCGTGGACGATTATGCGCGGGACGCGGGCGGCATCATCTTCCCCAATCCCAATGCGCCGACCGGCATCGGCATCGGCCGGACGGACATCGCGCGGCTGCTCGCCCGCCATGCCGATGTGCCGGTGGTGGTCGACGAGGCCTATGTGGATTTCGGCGGGGAGAGCGCGGTTCCCCTCATTGCCGGGCACGCCAATCTGCTGGTCGTGCGCACCCTGTCCAAGTCGCGCGGGCTGGCCGGGCTGCGCGTTGGCTATGCGCTGGGCGATACCGCGCTCATCGAGGGGCTGGTGCGCGTGAAGGACAGCTTCAATTCCTATCCGCTGGACCGGCTCGCGCAGGCCGGCGCCATCGCCTCGCTGCGGGACGAAGCGCATTTCCAGCAGACGCGCGCGACGATCATCGCCAATCGCGCCGTGCTGGCGCAGGGGCTGGCGGCGCGCGGCTTCGCGGTGCTGCCCTCGGCCGCCAATTTCGTCTTTGCCCGCCATCCCGGCCATGCGGGTGCCGCGCTCGCCGCCGGGCTGCGCGCGCGGGCGGTGCTGGTGCGCCATTTCCCCGCACCGCGCATCGACGATTATCTGCGGATCACGGTGGGCACGGCGCAGGAGATCGACCGCTTGTTCGACGCGCTGGACGCGGTGCTGGCCGGCGAGGACGGTTGACCTCCCCGCCTCCCCGGTTCCACAAGGCGCAGGACAGGCACTCCGCAAGAGAGGCCGGGCAAGGAGGAGAGGGGCGATGAGCGCGCTTTTGCCTGATGGCAGCGAGAAGGGCCTCAAGGGGCATTTCAGGGAAGATTTCAGCCACCGCACGCGTGTCGGCCTGGCGCCGCCCGCCGGCGTGATCGACCGCCATGCGCCCTATCAGCGCATCGCCACCGAGGAGGCCTGGACTTTCCCCGCGCTGGTGAAGGCGCAGGTGGATTATCTCAACAGCGGCGACGCGCCGAACGACGACAGCCTCAAGATGGCTGGCATGTTCTCGAAGATGCCGAGCCTCCAGGACATGCTCCAGGATCTGGGCGCCCTGCGCCTTGCCCATATGGACGAGCTGGGCATCGACCGGCAGCTCCTGCTGCTCACCGCGCCCGGCGTACAGGTGGTTCGCCCCGGCGACGGCACGGCCCTGGCGCGCGAGGCGAACGACATCGCCGCGCAGGCCTGCCGCGATCATCCCGATCGCTTCTCCGCCTGCGCCGCCTTCGATCCGCGCGACGTGGCGGGATCGGTCAGGGAGATCGAGCGCGCCATGGGCACGCTGGGGCTGGCCGGCGCCGTGCTCAACTCGCACTTCCAGGGCCATTATCTCGACGAGTTGGCCTATTTCCCCATTCTCGAAGCGCTGGAGGCGAACGACGCCGCGCTCTACGTCCACCCGACCGCGCCCTTCAACGCGCCGCATTACGAGAGCCGGGGCTTTTTCGGCGCGCTGGGCGGCTTCCCGCACGATGTGTGGCTGCACACCATGGGCCTCATCTTCTCCGGCGCGTTCGATCGCTTCCCGAAACTGCGGCTCGTCATCGGCCATATGGGCGAGTGCCTGCCGCTCCAGCTCTATCGCTTCGACTGGATGCAGGGCAATGCGGACGGCCGGGCGCATCTGCGCGGCGGCCATCAGGTGAAGCTCAGGCACCCGGTCAGCCACTATTTCCGCAACAATATCTGGATCACCACCAGCGGCGTCGCGTGGGAGCCGGCGATCAAATTCTGCATGGAGCAGCTCGGCCCCGAGCGCGTGCTCTACGCCATGGATTATCCCTATCAGCAATCCTCCGACGAGGTGGCCGCCTATGACGCCATGGCGCTCAGCCCCGAGCACAAGAAGATGCTGATGCAGACCAATGCGCAGGCCGTTTTCCGCATTCGCTGACCAGCGTTGTCTCCGCCGCGCAGGCGGGGGTTGATTTTGTCCGTTGTTCCGGGCAGCGAGACATGGCGCTTGCGCGAACAGACTAGTCGGAGAGGACGATCATGAAGCTCACATTGCCGCCGGGCCTTTCACCGCAGAATTTCGACGCGGCGGTGAAGGCGTTGCAGGGCGCGGTCGGCGCCGACTGGGTGATGACGAGCGATCAGGACCGCGACGCCTATGCGGACATCTACGCGCCGGGCCCCGAGGAGATGTGGCCCGCGAGCGGCGCCGTGGCCCCGCAGAGCGTGGAGGAAGTCCAGGCGGTCGTGAAGATCGCCAACCAGTACAAGCTGCCGCTGTGGACCGTCGCGCGCGGCAAGAATCTGGGCTACGGCACCGCCGCGCCGCGCATGCCCGGCTGCATGGTGCTCGACCTCGGGCGTATGAAGAAGATCCTCGAACTGGATGCGACGCTCGGCTATTGCGTGATCGAGCCCGGCGTCGGCTTCATCGACCTCTATGAGGAAATCCAGCGCCGCAAGCTGCCGCTCATGATGTCCGTGCCCGGCAATGGCTGGGGCTCGGTGCTCGGCAACGCGCTCGACCATGGCATCGGCTACACGCCCTACGGCCTGCACGCGACCAAGCTGTGCGGTTTCGAAGTGGTGCTGGGCAATGGCGATCTGGTCCGCACGGGCCTGGGCGCCATGGAGAACAACAAGGCCTGGCACCTCTTCCCCTTCGGCTACGGCCCGACCTGGGACCTCATGTTCTCGCAGTCCAATCTGGGCGTCGTCACCAAGGCGGGCCTGTGGGTCATGCCGGAGCCCGAGACCTCGCTGGAGCTGGTGTTCGACATTCCCGAGGCCGACGACATCGGCTGGGTGGTGGACCTGCTGACGCCGCTCAAGCTCAAGGGCATCGTCGACCAGTCGATCTTCATCCCGAGCTGGCTGGGCAAGATGGTCATCAAGGGTCAGCGCAAGGACTTCTGGGATAAGCCGGGCGCCATTCCCGAATGGCGCGTGCAGGAGCTGCTCAAGGAGCACAAGCTCGGCTACTGGCAGGTGGCGCTGCGGCTCTATGGCAATGAGGGCGTGGTGAAGGCACAGGCGGAAGTCGTGCGCGCCGCGTTCAAGAAGCATCTGCGGACGCCCCCCATGGAGAGCTGGTGGCGCCAGGGCGACTCCACCAACATCATGGACACCACGCTGGGCGTGCCCTCCGCCGTGCCGCTCCAGATGGGCGACTGGGTCGGGGGGCGCAGCGCGCATCTGGGCTTCTCGCCGGTCGTGCCCGCCACGGGCGCGCATGTGCTGGGGCAGATGAAGCGCAGCCGCAAGATCATCAGCGATTTCGACGTGGATTTCTACGCCAGCTTCACCATCGGCGGGCGCTTCTGCAACAACGTCAACATGCTGATGTACGATCGCGACAAGCCCGAGCAGGTGGAGAGCATGAAGAAGCTCTTCAACGCGCTCATCGTCGACGCCAAGGCGGCCGGCTATGGCGAATATCGCACGCATCTGGGCTGGATGGACCCGGTGATGGACACCTACGACTTCAACGATCACGCCTTCCGCCGCATGACCGAGAAGGTGAAGGACGCGCTCGACCCCAATGGCATTCTCTCGCCGGGCAAGCAGGGCGTGTGGCCTAGCGCCTATGCCGGCCAGCGCGGAAAGGGCAACGCATGAGCCGGGCCCTGATGCTGGGCGCGCTCGCGCTCACCGCCGCTTTCTCCCTCGCCGCCTGCGATGGCCTGAAGGGGCCGGGCGACAATGCGGGCGCACCGTCGGCCGACGCAGCGGGCGGGCCGCCGCCGCTGCCGCCTTATCAGATGCGCGCGCAGATCGACGAAACGAACCGCCTGAAGCCCAGCTCGGACGGGGAGGCGCTCTTCTCCAACCATTGCGGGGCGTGCCATCTGGCGGGCGGCATGGGGACCAACCTCATCACCGGCCAGCAGGTCGCGGCCGGCCAGTCGCCGGACAAGGGCCTGCTCGCCAATCGCGACGACCTGACCGCCGACTATGTGAAGGCCGTGGTGCGCAGCGGCAAGGGCGCCATGCCCCGCCAGACGCGCGTCGACATCACCGATGCCGAGCTGGACAAGGTCGCGGCCTGGCTGGGGAAAGGCCAATGAGCGGCGCGGCGACCGAGACGGGCGGCCTGCGCCGGCGCGAGCTGCTGACCGGCGTGGCGCTGGTCGGCGCGGCGGGCGCCATCGGCTTCGCCCGGCTGCTGCCGACCGGGAGCGAGGCGGACGTCTTCGTCTTCGACAGCGCGCGCCCGGCCAGCCGCGCCTTCGCCCAGCTTAGCGCGGCCTCGCGCCGCATCGATCTCGCCAGCGAGGCCGGAACCAACTGGCAGGCCCTGCGCACGCTGGGCCGGGGCGGGGCCGTGGCCGGCTACACGCCCTGGAGCGCCTATGTCGCCGCGCGCAGCTGGCTGGAGGATCAGGGCCTGCGCCTCGTCTCCGAGACGCTCGACCGCCGCAACGGCCTCGTCGCCTGGCAGATGGCCTGATCGGCGAGGGGCGAATTTCCGGGCGCTGAACCCTCGCAGCGCCCGTGCGGGGCGCGCCGCCCCGTGGCTTTGCCGCGCGCGGTCATGGTGTCACACTGGGACATGCCGGAGCGGAAAAGCGTCTGGAGATTCCGGCGTGGTGCGGTCAATAATGCCTTAAGCGCCGCGTTAGCGCTGTGGGGGAAAAGACATGCGATATCTTCTTGCGGGTCTGGCGCTCGGCTTGGCCGTGGCGCCGCTTTCGGCGAACAATCTGGTGACGAACGGCGATTTTTCGGATGGCGCGACGGGCTTCGTGACGACCTATTCGGATGTCATCAGCCCCGGTACGGAAGATCAGGGCAGCTATGCGGTGCTCGCCAATCCCGCGGCTCTTCCCGGCTGTTCCGGCTGCTTCCCCTCGGTCGGGGATCACACGAGCGGCACCGGCAACATGCTGCTCGTGAACACCGCCAACACCAATTCGGGCGCATTCTGGTCGCAGGCCTTCGTGGTGGCGGCCAATACCGATTATCTCCTTTCCTTCTGGGCGACATCGCTCGGGGGCATCGGACTGAAGCCCAATCTCATGGTGACGGTCAACGCGCAGCCACTGCTCGGCACCGGCGAGCTGCCTTATTTCGATCCCGGCACGCCCTGGCTGAACTTCACCCAGAGCTGGAATTCCGGCAGCGCGACGTCCGTCATCCTGTCCTTCTTCAGCGTCGATCTGGGTAATCCCTATAATGACTTCGCGCTGGACGACATCAGCTTTGCCAGCGTGAGCGCGCCAGCGGCCGTGCCCGAGCCGGCGAGCTGGAGCCTGATGATGGGCGGCTTTGCCCTGCTTGGCGGCGCGCTGCGGGCCCGGCGTCCGGCGCGGGCCTTCGCCTGACGAAACGACCCTGCAATCGGGTGGGCGCTGTCGCCAGCCCGATTGCGTCGGGCAGCGTTTTCACTTGCCGAAATAGTTGTGGCCGGCGGCGCCCGCGTTTGATTGATCGGCCTGCCGATCGTTTGTACGCTCGGCGTGGAGGCGGGCCGGATTCGGGTCGTCTGGCTGGGCGGATGGAGGGGCGGCGATGAACCCGCAGGCGCAATGAATGATGTGACGCTCCATCATCGGGCGCCCGCACGGGCCACGGCCCTCGCAGGCTTCGACCGCCGCCGATGAGGTCCATCGACTATTTTGACAAGATGGTGACGCTCCAGCCGGAGCACCCCATCCTCGTCTCCGGCGATACGCGCTACAGCTATGGCGAGATGCACCGCCTCTCGCATCGGCTCGCCGGCGCCATGCACGCCGCCGGTCTCGCGCATCAGGAGCCGGTGGCGATCATGTCGCCCAATCATGGCGCGATCCTCACCGCGCTGCTTGGCCTGTGGCGGGCGGGGGCGGTGTGGATTCCCGTCAACACGCGCAATGCGCTCGATGCCAATATCGCTTATCTGAACCATGTCCGCGCCGGCTGGCTCTTCTATCATTCCTCCCACGCCGACGAGGCCCGCCGTGCGGCCGCCGAAGTCCCGAGCATCCGCCGCCTGATCTGCCTGGATGCCGAGGATGGCGAGACGCCCTCGCTGGATCGCTTCATGCTGCCGCCGGACGCGCCCGACGCGCCGGATCTGGGCGACCCCATCGGCAATCCCGACGAGCTGACCGCCCTCATCGCCACCGGCGGCACCACTGGCCCGGCCAAGGGCGTGTGCATCATGAACCGGAGCTGGGGCGCGCTGATGGAGACGATCGGCAATCTCATGCCGGCCGAGAACCCCGTCTGCCTCGCCACCGCGCCGCTCACTCATGCCGCCGGCCCCATGGCGATGGCCGCCGTCGCCATGGGCGCGACCATTTCCGTGCTGCCCGGTTTCGATGCGGAAGCAGTGATGCAGGCCATTGCGCGCGACCGCGTGACCCACATCTTCCTGCCGCCCACGGCGCTCTACACCATGCTCGCCCATCCACGGGTGCGCGATTACGATTATTCGAGCCTGCGCTATTTCCTGCTCGCCGGCTCTCCGGTCTCGCCTGAGAAGCTGCGGGAGGCGGTGGAGATTTTCGGCCCCTGCCTGTGCCAGAGCTACGGCCAGACCGAATGCCACATGATCGCCACCTGGCTGCCGCCCCACGAGGTCGCCGCCGCCGCGCGCGGCGAGCATCCCGAGCGGCTGGCAAGCTGCGGGCGCGCGAGCTATTCCGTGCGGGTCGAGCTGATGGACGATGAAGGCAACATCCTCCCCATCGGTGAGGTGGGCGAGATCGTGGCGCGCGGGGGCATTGTCGGCGGCGGCTATTTCGAAATGCCGGAGGCGACGGCCGAGTCCGTGGCGCATGGCTGGCACCACACCGGCGATGTCGGCCGGCGCGACGAACACGGCTATTATTATATCGTGGACCGCAAGAAGGACATGGTCGTCTCCGGTGGCTTCAACGTCTATTCCGCGCAGGTGGAGGCCGCGATCATGGAGCTGGGCGCCGTGGCCGAGGCGGCGATCATCGGCGTGCCGCACGAGAAATGGGGCGAGCAGGTCCACGCCATCGTGGTGGCGCGCGGCGCTATCGACGCGGACGCCATCATCGCCCACGCCAAAGCGCGCCTGGGCAGCGTGCAGGCGCCCAAGACTGTGGAATTCGTGGACGCCATCCCCCGCACCGCCGCCGGCAAGATGGACAAGAAAGCCCTGCGCGCGCCCTATTGGGGCAATCAGGCGCGCATGGTGAATTGAGGGGCGGGAGGCGATCCGGCTCCTCGGTTCTTGTTGTGCTCCTGCGAAGGCGGGCGCTCAGGGCGACAAGACACTTCGGCCGGGCAGTGCTCCTGCCGCAGGAGTACGGGCGGCCGCCATGCCCGTCGCCATATGTGTCGCCCCTATTTCCTCAACCGGGCGCGACGGTATAAGGTTTGGCGCGACAGGGCGCCATTCCCCGGACGAATCCGGCGGAGCATGGCGACTAACCGAATCGGGGTGCCTGCCGGCACTGATAATTCAAGGAGTTGGATGATGAACCAGATGACCAATGTGAAGCTGGAGCAGTTCCCTTATTCGGAGGGCGCCAAGAAGGCGCTGGCGCGCAAGCCGCAGCTCTTCATCGATGGCGACTGGGTCGATTCGACCGGCGGCGAGACCATTGGCGTCATCGATCCCAGCTCTGGCAAGGAAGTCAGCCACTTCGTCGATGCGACCAATGACGATGTGGACCGCGCCGTCGCCGCCGCGCGCCGCGCCTTCGACGATGGGCGCTGGAGCGACCTGCCGCCCATCGTGCGCGAGCGCATCATGCACAAGCTGGCCGATCTGCTGGAAGAAAATGCCGACGAGCTGGCCGAGCTGGAAGCCATCGACAACGGCAAGCCCAAGACCATGGCCGGTGCCATCGACGTGCCCGGCGCCATCGGCATGATCCACTATATGGCCGGCTGGGCCAGCAAGCTGGGCGGCGAGATGATCGAGCCCATGTCCACGCCGCGCGGCCTCTTCCACAGCTATGTGCGCCGCGAGCCCATCGGCGTCGCCGCACAGATCGTGCCGTGGAACTTCCCGCTGCTCATGGCGGTGCTCAAGATCAGCCCGGCGCTGGCGGCCGGCTGCACAGTGGTGCTCAAGCCCGCCGAGCAGACCTCGCTGACGGCGCTGCGCCTCGCCGATCTCGTCCAGCAGGCGGGTATCCCGGCGGGCGTGGTGAACATCATCACCGGCAACGGCCATACCGCCGGCGACCGGCTGGTGCGCCACCCGGACGTGGACAAGGTGGCCTTCACCGGCTCCACCGAAGTCGGCAAGATCATCAACCGCACCGCGACCGACAGCCTGAAGCGCGTGACGCTGGAGCTGGGCGGCAAGTCGCCGGTCATCGTCCTGCCGGACATGGACCCCAAGGTGGCCGGCCCCGGCACCGCGCAGGCGATCTTCTTCAATTCCGGCCAGGTCTGCGTGGCGGGCTCGCGTCTCTATGCGCACAAGAGCGTGTTCGACGCGGTGCTGGAGAATTTCGTGGAGGCCACCAATTTCTGGCAGCCGCGCGCCAGCCTGGACCCCGCCGGCCATATGGGCCCGCTGGTCAGCGACGAGCAATATGCGCGCGTCATGGGCTATATCGAGGACGGCAAGAAGGCCGGCGCCAGCGTGGCGGTGGGCGGCGACAGCCCGGCGAGCGAAGGCGGCTATTATGTGAACCCCACCGTGCTGGTGGACGTGAAGCCGGACATGCGCGTGGTGCGCGAGGAGATTTTCGGCCCGGTCGTGGTCGCCCAGCGCTTCGACGATCTGGACGAGGTGGCGCGCCAGGCCAACGACACGCGCTTCGGCCTCGCCGCCGGCATCTGGACCAAGGACCTCTCGGCCATGCACAAGCTGGCCGCGAAGCTGAAGGCCGGCACCGTCTGGGGCAATTGCCACTCGATGATCGACCCGGCGCTGCCCTTCGGCGGTTACAAGGAGAGCGGCCTGGGCCGCGAGCAGGGCCGCGCCGGCGTGGAAGCCTATACCGAGCTGAAGTCGGTCATCATCCAGCTTTGAGCCTGCAAGGGCGGGGCGGCGTCGGTCGTCCCGCCCGTTCGATGAACCAGTGTCCTGCGCGGGCAGGAACCCAGGGCCCGGCGGCGCTGCGCTCGAACGCCCCGGGCTCCTGCCCGCGCCGGCGCACGACAAGGAATAGCGATGCCCATCGACCTCTCCGCCATCAAGGCCATCGACGTTCATGTCCATGCCGAAGTCTCGTGCCACGATCCCGAGGACCCGGTGATGGCGCAGTTCTTCGATGCGGCCAGCGCCTATTTCAAGGCGCCGCGCGAGCGGCCGAAGATCCCGGAGATCATCGACTTCTACCGCGAGCGGAACATCGCCTTCTGTCTCTTCACCGTGGATTGCGAGAGCGCGGTGGGGGCCAGGCGCGTCTCCAATTACGAGATTGCCGAGCTGGCGGCGGACCATTCGGATATCGTCCTCCCCTTTGCCTCCATCGATCCGCACAAGGGCAAGATGGGTGCGCGGGAAGCGCGAGACCTGGTGGAAAATTACGGCGTCAAGGGCTTCAAATTCCATCATTTGATTCAGGGGATCCACCCGGCCGACCGCATCGGCTACCCGATTTACGAAGTGATCGCCGAATATAAGCTCCCGGCCATCTTCCACACCGGGCACAGCGGGATGGGCACCGGCATGCGCGGGGGCGGGGGCGTGCGGCTCAAATATGGCCAGCCCATGCTGATGGACGATGTGGCGGCGGACTTCCCGGACATGAAGATGATCCTTGCCCATCCAAGCTGGCCCTGGACGGACGAAAGCCTTTCCATGGCGCTGCACAAGGACAATGTGTTCATCGATCTCTCGGGCTGGAGCCCCAAATATTTCCCCAAGCAGATCATCCATTATGCCAACACGCAGCTGCGCCATAAGATGATGTTCGGCAGCGATTTCCCGCTCATCACGCCGGAAAAGTGGATCGACGCGGCCCAGCAGGTGGGCTTCCGCGAGGAGGTGATGCCTCTCATCCTCAAGGACAATGCCGCGCGGGTGCTGGGGCTGGCCTGAGAAGGGACAGGATCGGAATGGTTCGCAGCTCCGCCGGCCAGGGTCTTGATCGGAAAGGCGCCTGTGTCGTGCGCATCGCCGGCGGGCCTGCTTCCGGGCGCGCGCCATGAGCGACCCGGCCGACATCCGCAACTGGCTGCGCCTCGATGCGCGCATCACTACATCCGGCCGGCTGCTGCCGGGCGACCCGGCGCGCTTGGCCGCCATCGGCGTGCGCCATGTCGTCAATCTGGCGCTGGACAGCCATCCCGAGGCGCTGCCGGACGCGGCGGTGCGCATGGCGGCGGCGGGCCTGCGCTATACCCATATCCCCATTCCCTTCGACGCGCCGACGCAGGCGCATTATGCGGCCTTTCGTGCCGCCATCGCGGCGGAGGACGGGCCGCTGCATGTCCACTGCATCATGAACTGGCGGGTCTCCGCGCTCTTCTATCGCTATCACCGCGATGAGGCTGGCATGGCCGAGCCGCAGGCGCGCGCGCTGATGCGGCGCATCTGGGACCCCGACGATTTCGATTATCCGGGCGCATCGGCCTGGGCGGCGCTGATCGCCGAAAAGCCACGAGGAGAGAGTGAATGAGTGATTTTGCGGGCCGCCACATCATCGTGACGGGTGCGTCCAGCGGCATTGGCCTCGCTACCGCGCGCCTGCTGGTCGAGCGCGGCGCGCGCGTCTCCATGATCGCGCGGCGCGCCGAAGTGCTGGCGGGCCATGCCGCCGCGCTGGGTGAGGACAATGCGGCCGGTTTCGCGGCGGACGTGGCGGACCGCGCCCGGCTGGAGGCGGCCATCGATCAGGCCGTGCGTCGCTTCGGCCCGGTTTACGGCCTCTTCTGCAACGCCGGCATGGGCGGCACCTTCTCGCCCGTCACGGACTATCCGCTGGAGACGTTCGAGCATGTGCTGAGCGTCAATCTGCTCAGCGCTTTCTGGTCCATGCGGGCGGTGCTGCCCGGCATGATCGCCGCGAAATCCGGCGCCATCCTCGTCACCGGCAGCCTGGCGAGCGCGCGGGGCATGGCGATGAACTCGGCCTATGTCGCCTCCAAGCATGGCGTGCTGGGCCTCGCCCGCTCGGTCGCGGTGGAAGTGGCGCCGCATGGCGTGCGCTGCAACTGCATCATCCCAGGCTTCATCGAGACGCCGATGCTGGAGCAACTGCCCGGCGAGGCGCATGACGTCATGGCGGCGATGACGCCGCAGGGTCGCATGGGCTCGTCCGAGGAGCTGGCGAAGACGGCGGCCTTCCTCCTCTCCGACGATGCCTCGCACATCACCGCGCAGAGCCTGGCGGTGGATGGCGGCATATTGGGCACGCTGATGGTGCGCTGACGCGGCCCGGCGGCCGCGCGGGCCCCTTCGTCGGAACGCGCGGAACGTGCGGCGGGTTCGCGCGTCTCTCCTTTATGCGCAATCACGGGAGAGGATGATGGACCTGGGCAAGGCACGCGTGCTTATCATCGCGACGGACGGTTTCGAGCAATCCGAGCTGTTCGAGCCGCGCCGGGCGTTGCTCGATGCCGGCGCGGCGGTGACGCTGGCGTCCAACAAGACCGCGCCCATCCAGGGCATGCAGCATCATGAGAAGGGCGAGACCATCCAGCCCGATGTTCTGATGAGCGACGTGGATGCGGAGGGCTATGACGCGCTGGTCATCCCCGGCGGTGTCGCCAATCCCGATGCGCTGCGCACGGAGGCGGACGCACTGCGCCTCGTGCGGGATTTCTTCGCGCGGCATAAGCCCGTCGCCGCCATCTGCCACGGCCCCTGGCTGCTCGCCGAGGCCGATGTGGCCGAGGGGCGCCGCATGACGGCCTGGCCCTCCATCCGCACCGATCTGCGCAATGCCGGGGCCATGGTGCTCGATCAGGCCGTGGTGGTGGACGACCGGCTCATCACCAGCCGCAAGCCGGACGATATCCCGGCCTTCAACAAGGCTCTGCGGGACATGCTGGAGGCGCTCTGAGCGTCCCCGCCTCCGGCCGACTGGTGCTCAAGGGCAACAATTAGAAAGCTTCGTACCGCTCCCCTTGCGACGGCGCGCGCCGCTCTGCTATTTCGCAGAGTGAAAGGGAGAGGGGCCTTGATCGAACGCAAGGTGAAGATGGTGCGCGCCCTTGAGCGCGGCCTCCAGGTGCTTGCCGAGATCGAGCGGCGCCAGGGTGCCAATCTCCACGAGCTGCACACCGCCCTCGGCCTGCCCAAGGCCACGCTGCTGCGCATGGTGGTGACGCTGGGCAAGCACGGTCACATCTGGCAGCGTCTGGCGGACGGCGCCTTCCTTCCCAGTTTCGTGCGCTCGCCGGCGCGGCCGGACGCAATCCACCAGCGCATCGCGGAAGTGGCTTCGCCTCATCTCGTCCGACTCTCCGAGCAGGTGGCCTGGCCCTCGGTGATCGCCGTGCCGCGCCTCGACCATGTCGAGATCGTGGAGACCAACTCCACGCTGCTGCGGCTCGATGCGGTCACGCTGGGCCCAGTGGGCGCGCGGCTCTCCTATCTCCATACCTCCACCGGGCGCGCTTATCTCGCGGCTTGCGACCCCGGCGAGCGGGAGGCGATCGTGGCGCGCCTGCACCCCGGCGACGCGGACCCCGCCGGCCATGCGCTGCTGGGCGAGATCCTCGCCGAGACGCAGGCGCGCGGCTATGCGCTGCGCGAGCCATTCCATCCCTGGCCGGATCGCGACTGGCAGGCTGTGCGGCAGGATGGCCGGCGCTCCATGGCCGTCGCGGTGATGGCGCAGGGCAAGCCGGTCGCCGCGCTCAACATCACCTGGCTGGTCCGGCGGAGCGACACGGAGACGGTGGTGAGCCGCCATCTGGGCGCGCTGCGCCGCACGGCCGATGCCATCTCCGCGGAGCTGACCGCCGATGGCGTGGCGGCCTGAACGGGGCGGCCTGGTTCCCCCTCCGATTTGCGCCTTGCTGTGCGTCGGTCCGGGGGGCATGGAAAGAGCGAGTCACAGGTAAGGAAAGGTGTTTCCCATGCGTGCATGGCAATTGGCCGCCGGCGCCACGTCGCTGGATGCTCTCTTGCTCGTCGAGCTGCCGGCGCCCGAGCCCGGCCCCGGCGAAGTCGCGATCAAGGTCCATGCCTGCTCGCTCAATTATCGCGATCAGGCCATCGTGCGCGGCCAGTATATGGGCGGTCCGGTGCCCGCGCCCATCGTGCCGCTGTCGGACGGGGCGGGCGAGGTGATCGCCACCGGGTCCGGCGTCACGCGCTTCAAGGTCGGGGACCGGGTGGCCGGCACCTTCTTCCAGAACTGGGTCGATGGGCCGCCCAATCCCCATGCCGGCGCCGCGCTGGGCGCGGCCGGCGCGCCGGGCATGCTGGCCGAGATGGTGGTGCTGCCGGAGCAGGGCGTGGTCCGCATCGCCGGCAGCCTGAGCTATGCCGAAGCCGCGACCTTGCCTTGCGCGGGCGTCACGGCATGGAACGCGCTGTTCGAGGGGCCCCGGCCGGTGAAGGCCGGCGAGCGGGTGCTGCTGCTCGGCACCGGCGGAGTCTCCACCATCGCGCTGCTGCTCGCCAAGGCGGCGGGCTGCGAAGTGATCGTCACCTCGTCCGACGACGCCAAGCTGGAGCGCGCGCGGGCGCTGGGCGCGGACCACGGCCTCAACTACAAGGCGCATGAGAATTGGGGCGCGCATGTCGCGCAGACTTTCGGCGGCGTGGACAAGGTGGTGGAAGTGGGCGGCGCCGGCACGGTGCAGCAATCCATGATGGCCTTGCGCCACAATGCCGAGATCGCGCTCATCGGTGTGCTCTCGCCCGTGGGCGGACCCAATCCATCGGCGCTGATGATGACGGGCAGCATCCTGCGCGGCATCTTCGTGGGCAGCCGGTGCATGGCCGAGCGGCTGGCCGACGCGGTGGACGCCAACGGCCTCAAGCCCGTTATCGGCGCGACCTTCGGCATGGACACGGCGAAGGACGCTTATGCCTATGCCGGCTCGCCCGCGCTGTTCGGCAAGACCGTGATCGCGCTGACCTGACAGCCGGCAGGCGCGCGGCGTGGCGAGCTTCCTCCTGATCCATGGCGCCTGGCATGGCGGCTGGTGCTTCGAGCGGCTGCGCGCGCCGCTGGAGGTGCTGGGGCATGGCATGGCGGCGCCGACCCTGCCGGGCATCGGCGGGAGCGACCGGGCGCTGGCCGGCGTCAGGCTGGAGGATTGGGCCGCCTTTGCGGTGGAGCAGGCGCGGGCGCTGCCGGGGCCGGTCATTCTTGTCGGGCACAGCCGCGCCGGCATCGTCGTGAGCGCCGCGGCCGAGGGCGCGCCCGATGCCTTCGCGGCCCTGGTCTATCTCTCGGCCTTTCTGGTGCCCTCCGGCCAGTCGATGTTCGAGGCGCGCGACGCCCATCCGCGCGATGCGGCGTTCGAGGCCGGGCTCCGCGAGGCCGCACGCGGGGCGGCGCTGGCCATCTCGGACGAGGGCGCGGAAGCCGCTTTCTACGGCAACTGCACGCCGGCGGACCGGCAATGGGCGCTCGCGCGGCTGGTGCCAGAGCCGCTGGCGCCCATGGCGACGCGCCTGTCGCTCAGCGATGCGCGCTACGGCCGCGTGCCGCGCCACTATATCGAATGCACGCGGGACCGAGTGATCCCGCTCGCCCAGCAGCGCGCCATGCAGGCAGAGCTTCCCTGCGCCACCGTCACCACGCTGGAGAGCGACCATTCGCCCTTCCTCAGCATGCCCGACGCGCTGGCGCAGGCCCTTCATACCATAGCCGAGAGGATCGACGGATGAGCAAAAGACTGGGATTTGGCGGGCAGAGCGGTGAGATCTGCCAGATGGCCTATGTGGTGCAGGACATTCACGAGGCCATCGACTGGTGGATCCGCAAGACCGGCGTGGGCCCCTGGTTCCTGCTGCCCAGCTTCGGCGCGCCCGATCATATCTATCGCGGCCGGCCCAACACGGCCAATGTCGCCATCGCCATGAGCTTTGCCGGCTCCATGAACATCGAGCTGCTCCAGCCGCTCGACGATGAGCCCTCCGTTTACAAGGAGACGGTCGACAAGGTAGGCTACGGCTTCCACCATTTCGGCGTCGCCATCGACGGGGACGAGATCGAGGCGGAAGTCGAGCGCCGCATTGCCAAAGGCGAGGTGCTGGCCCATCGCGCGCCGGTGCCCACGGGCGGCCGCGTCGCCTATTTCGAGGGCGGGGCGGGGGCGCCCGGTTTCGTCGAGCTGATCCCGGCCACGGCGGGCATGGACGCGGGCTTCACCGCCTTCTGGCAGCAGACGCGCGATTGGGACGGCAAGGACCCGATCCGGCCCTTCGGCTGAGGGCTGCGATGGAGTGGGCGCGCGGGTGGCGGCTCCGATGGCTTGCGGCGGGGCTTGCGGATGGCCGCGGGCCTTGCGGTCTGCGTCTGGTCCGCGCGCAGTCGGCAATGGCATGGTCGGCGTGTATCCGGCGATGCGCGCCTGTCCGCCGGGCCCAAGCGCCCACCTCGTGCTCCCGCGCAGGCCGAACTTCGGGCTCCTGCGCAAGGACCCAGCCGAGCCGCGTTGCCGTCGTGGCGCCTCGGGACGCTGTCTGGCGCCTCCAGCGCGGCATGGCGGCGGGCGAAGTGGCGTTCAAGGTTGGAATGAGAGGATAAGACGGCGCCTCTTGCCATCCGGGGCGCTCGATGAGTCAATCTAATGCGCCTTCGAGGTCGAGATCAGGCAAAGCGCAACGCCGCAGCAATACTCGACAGCAGCGCATCGCTGCCCTGGGCCCCTCCTTTGCGCAGGAGCACGGCCCCCGATCGGATCCAGCCCCTGTCTGCACAGGAGCACGGCTCTTTCCCGGCCGGAAAAGCTTAGCCGCGCGGGCGGGGGTTGCCGAGCGCGGAGAGGACACCGCGCAGGGTGCGCACTTCCAGGTGGTTCCAGCCCGGCTTGGTGAGGAGCGTGCGTAGCGTGCGCCTGGTGGCGCCGGTGCGATCGGGCGGATAGAAATAGCCGGCGGCGTGCAGCAGTGTTTCGAGCTGGCCGATCATGCCGTCCAGTTCGCCCTGCGGGGCGGGCGGGAGCAGTTCGGTGAGGGGCGGCTGCGCCAAATCGGCGGATTTGGACCATTCATAGGCGGCGATGATGACCGCCTGGGCGAGATTGAGCGAACCGAAGTCCGGGTTAACCGGAACGGTGAGAATATAGCGAGCCAGCGCAACCTCATCGGTTTCAAGACCCGAGCGCTCCGGCCCGAAGACGATGGCCGAGCGGCCCGCCGCGCCGCGAATGGTGCGCGCCGCTTCCTCCGGCGTCAGCACCGGCTTGGTGACACCGCGCTTGCGCACCGTGGTCGCGAACACATGCGGGCAGTCGGCGACAGCATCGGCCAGCGTCTCGTAAACCCGCGCGTCGGCCAGAATGGCGTCGGCGCCCGCCGCCGTGGGCCCGGCATCGGGATTGGGCCAGCCGTCGCGCGGCGCGACCAGACGCAGCTCCCCCAGGCCGAAATTCATCATGGCCCGCGCAGTTGTGCCGATATTCTCGCCCAGTTGCGGGCGGACGAGCACGATGGCGGGGGCCGGAGGTGGGGCCGAGGCCGGAGCGGGTGCGGCAGAGTCGGGTGTGGGCCGGGTAGGCATGGAAGAGGCTGGCGGGGACAGGCCGGGCGTGGCCTGGGCAGGTTCGGTTTGGGCAGGCCGGGCTTGAGCAGGTGTGGACTGGGCAGCAGGTGTAGACTGGGGAGGCGTGGCTAGGGCAGGCGAGGGGGATTGTGCAGGTGTGGCCGGGTCGCTCATTCGCCGCTCACTTCGCGCACGGCGCCGGCGAATTCCTGGAAATCCTTGGCCTCGGTGAAGTCCTTGTAGACGCTGGCGAAGCGGATATAGGCCACGCTGTCCAGCCCCTTGAGGCCGTCCATCGCCAGTTCGCCAATGCGCTGCGAGGGCACCTCGCTCTCGCCGCTGGTTTCGAGCTGGCGCTGGATGCCCGAGACCAGCCGCTCGATGCGCAGCGGCGCGATGGCGCGCTTGCGGCAGGCGAGCTGGATGGAGCGGGCGAGCTTGTCGCGGTCGAACGGCTCGGTTTCGCCGCCCGATTTCACCACCATCACATCGCGAAGCTGGATGCGCTCGAAGGTGGTGAAGCGCGCGCCGCAGCCCTCGCACTGGCGGCGGCGGCGGATCGCGGCGCCGTCCTCGGTAGGCCGGCTGTCCTTGACCTGGCTGTCTTCATGTCCGCAATAGGGGCAGCGCATCTCAGCGTTTCAGCCTGGTCCAGAAGGCAATGCCGGCGCCCGCGATCAGGCCGACCGGAATGGAGAGGATCGGCAGCGCAAGGCCCGCCACCGCGCCGATCGCCGCGCCGGTCAGCACCGGCTTGGTGGAGGGATGGTCGAGGCCCTGCTTGGCCATGCCGGAAATCTCCGCCTTGGCCTGCTCGAACAGATCGTCGGGTCGCTCGCTCATCCCCGCCTCCGGTTCAGTAGATCGGGAATTGTGCGGTGAGGGCTTTCACCTTGTCGCGCACATGCGCCTCCACCTGGCCGTCGCCCTCGTCGCCATTGCGCTGGAGGCCCTCGACCACTTCGGCGATCCACTGGCCGATCAGCGTGAACTCGGCCTCGCGGAAGCCGCGCGTGGTGGCGGCGGGGGCGCCCAGGCGGATGCCGGAGGTGACGAACGGGCTCGCCGTGTCGAACGGCACGGAATTCTTGTTGCAGGTGATATAGGCGCGGTCGAGCGCCTTCTCGGTGGCCTTGCCGGTGGCGTTCTTGGGCCGCAGATCGACCAGCATCAGGTGATTGTCCGTGCCGCCCGAGACGATGGCGAGGCCGGCATCGGCCAGCGTGGCGGCCAGCGTGCGGGCATTCGCCACGATCTGGTGCGCATAGGCCGAGAATTCCGGCCGCAGCGCCTCGGCGAAGGCCACGGCCTTGGCGGCGATGACATGCACCAGCGGGCCGCCCTGAAGGCCGGGGAACACCGCGCTGTTCACCTTCTTGGCAATGGCCTCGTCATTGGTGAGGATGATGCCCGAGCGGGGGCCGCGCAGCGACTTGTGCGTGGTCGTGGTGACGACATGGGCATGGGGGAAGGGCGAGGGATGCGCGCCGCCCGCGACCAGACCGGAGAAGTGCGACATGTCCACGAGCAGATAAGCGCCGACTTCATCCGCGATCTCGCGGAATGCCTTGAAATCCCATACGCGGGGATAGGCCGTGGCACCCGCGATGATAAGCTTGGGCTTATTGGCATGCGCCTTCTCGCGAATGGCGTCCATGTCCAGAAGCTGGTCGTCCTGACGCACGCCGTAGGAGACGCAATTGAACCATTTGCCGGAGAGGTTGACCGGCGAGCCGTGCGTGAGGTGGCCGCCCGCCGCCAGATCCAGACCCATGAAGGTGTCGCCCGGCTGGAGCAGGGCGAGGAACACCGCCTGGTTCATCTGGCTGCCCGAATTGGGCTGCACATTGGCGAAATCGCAGCCGAACAGCTTTTTGGCGCGCTCGATGGCGAGATTCTCGACCACATCGGCCCATTCGCAGCCGCCATAATAGCGCTTGCCGGGATAGCCCTCGGCATATTTGTTGGTGAAGACGCTGCCCGTCGCCTCCAGCACGGCGCGGCTCACGATATTCTCCGAGGCGATCAGCTCGATCTTGTCGCGCTGGCGCTTCAGCTCACCCTCGATGGCCGCGAACACCTCCGGGTCGGCATCCTGCAACATGGCCGAGAAGAAGCCGGGCGCGCGGATGGCCTGCGGGTTATCGTTGGGGGCGAGTTCGGGCTGGCTGGTCATGATTATGGGCGCATCCGTTCTGGTGTCACTGGTCGGCGGCGAGGACGTCGGGACGTCCCAGTTTCTCCACCCTGCCGGCATGGCGATCGCCGCCGAAGGGCGTGTCGAGAAAAGCGGTGAGGCAGGCTTTCGCCATGTCCGGGCCAACCAGGCGCGCGCCCATGGCCAGCACATTGGCATCGTTGTGCGAGCGGCTGAGCCTGGCCGAGAGCGGCTCGTTCACCAGCGCGCAGCGGCAGGCCGGGTGACGATTGACCGCAATGGCAATGCCGATGCCCGATCCGCACAAAGCGACGCCGCGCTCCGCTTCGCCGGCGGCGACGGCCTGCGCCAGCTTGTAGCCATAATCGGGATAGTCGACGCTGGCGGTGTCGTGCGGTCCCAGATCGCGCACGTCATGCCCTTCACTCGTGAGCCACTCGACGAGCTGCGCCTTCAGCGCCACGGCGGCATGATCGGAGGCGATGGCAATGCGCATGACAAATCTCTCGGAATTTCGGTCATCCGGCGAAACGCGAAAAGTGAGTCGCCTCTGGGGCGCTATCTAGTGACAGGAGGCGCAGAATGCCACCGCCGATTGCGCATCGGCCGTTGCGGCGCTATTGCGCCGCCATGTCCGGGACAATCCTTTCCGTGCTGATGCTGGCCGGCCTCGCGCTCTCCATCGGGGGCCTCTATCTCATCGGCTGGCGGCGGGACCCCAAGCGCGGCTGGCTGATGCTGGCGGCGGCGATGGTGATGTTCGGCAATGTCGCCATCCTGACCATGCCCATCGAATAAGCGCGCGGTCCGGGCCTCATGGGGCCCTGGCTTAGTAGGGCCACTCGCCCTCGACATTGCCCGCCTCGTGATAGCGGCAGACCAGCACATCGTTGCGCACGCCCCGCGCCAGGCTGCAGCCCACCTCGCGCGTGCGGCGCCACACGATCTGGGTATAGTGGCCCACGGCCGCCCAATCGCCGGTGAGGCTGTTGTGGGGAAAGCGGCCGTGGCGGAAGAGCTGCTTCTCCGCCACCCAGCGCCCGACCATCTCCTCCACGGTGAAGCGCTCGCGCGTGCCCATCCAGAGATTCTCGCCCTGGCCCGATCCGCTGCCCAGCCCATGGTGGAGCCGGTCGACGCGCGCCACCTGCTCGGCCCACTGCTCCGCCTGCGCGGCGAGCGTGGCGTTCCAGCGCAGCGGATCGAGGCCGAGGGAGGCGCGGGCGGCATTGTGCGCGGCAAGGATGCGGGCGGCCTCGTCCGGCTGCGGCGCGGCCTGAGCCATGAGCAGGGGCGCCGTGGCGATCAGCGCCCAGCGCAGCGCAGAGGCGATTGGCCGGGCTGGGCGCTCCGGCGCGGCCGCGCGCGGCGTGCAGGGTTGAGTGAAGAGCATGAATCGGAAACGCCCTGGCGCGGCCCATGGTCTAAAATGGATCGACATTTCAGGCGTGGCGCAGGGGATGCTCGGGTGGCGTCGAAGACAACCGCATTGGCGGGCCGCAAGAACTGGGGCCGCGGGTGCCCGAAAGAAAATGGCGTTCCGTCCTGGCCCCTGCGCACGTCCACTTCCGCATTGAAACCGTCTTCATCCCCGCATCGTGTCGCGAATGGCGCAAGCGCATCCGGGCCGCACGCGCAAGCGGCCGGCTTCGCGGCTGGCGCATGATCCGACTGGATTGAAGCGGGGGCTCATTTTTCTTGTTCTTCGCATTTTCCGAGCCGTCGGATATCACCATCCGACCTGAAAATGCTCTAATGGCGGATTGCTGCCCCGGCAAGCCGGCCGGCGGGTCAATAAGGCATGGCGCCGCGGATATTGCCCGGATTGCGGTAGCGGCAGACGAGCACGTCCAGCGCGCGGCCGCGCGCGACCGCGCAGCCCACCTCATTGGTGTCGCGCCAGATCATCTGGGTATAATGACCCACCGCCGCGATGCTGGCCTCATCATGCGGAAAGGGGCCGGGCTTCATGTAGCGCTTCTCGCGCGCCCAGGCGTCCACCATTTCGTCGAGCGAATAGGCGCCCCGCGTGCCGGCCCACAGATTCTCGCCGGCGCCGTTGCGCAGATGGCGCGCGGCATGGCGGAACTCACCGGTGCTGGCGAGATAATCAGCCCAGCTCTGCGCATCCGTGGCCAGCGCCGCGCTCCATTGCAGCGGGGCCACGCCGAGCGGCGTACGCTCGCGATTCTGGGCCTCCAGCACGCGCTGGTCGAACGTGGTGGAGGGGGCATAGCCCATGAACAGCGGCGCCAGAAGCGCCAACCCGAAAGGGGCGATCCGCCATGTCCGTGCCTTGCCGCGCATATCCCGATCCGCTCACTGCCGAAGAGCCGACAGAATGCGGAAGGGGTCCAAAAGGAGCGTGAAGCACTTTGGTTAATGGGACGGTAACGGACGGGCTGGGTGTCGGGCGGGTCTGTCAGGGAGGGGCGTGCGGGTTGACGCAGGCTTGCGGATGTTGGCTGCGCCGGCCTTCTGGTCGGGCGGCGCGATGCTGGCCTTTCATCATGCGTGGCGCGGCTGGGCCCTGGGCTCCTGCCTGCGCAGGCGCACGAGATGGGTTGGCCGGGGCCGTTCGCAGCGCGTTGACGCCTTATGGTGGTGGCCCGGCGGTTCGGCGCGATGATTGGACGGGGGAATTGCGCGGATTTGAGCCACCTCATGCTCCTGCGCAGGCAGGAGCCCAGGGCGGGACGGGCGGACGTTGCCGTATCCGCGAAAGGGCGACGATAGCAGGCGCCCGCGCGGAGGGGAAACCCCGCGCCGCCAGTAGGTGCGGGCGTCCTGCAAGTCCGCGATACAAGAATGGCGCGCCGGAAGCTCGCCGGGGCGGTCAGGCGCGCGCCATCAGCCCTTCGAGCAGGCCTTCGAACATGCGGCGGCCGTCCACATTGCCATGGGCCGGCTCCACCACCCGCTCGGGATGGGGCATCATGCCGAGCACATTGCCGGCGTCGTTGAGGATGCCGGCAATGTTGCGGGCCGAGCCGTTGACCTGCTCGGCATAGCGGAAGGCGACGCGGCCTTCGCCTTCGAGCCGGTCCAGCGTCGCGTCGTCGGCGAAATAATTGCCGTCATGATGCGCCACGGGGATGCGGATTTCCTCGCCGGCGGTATAGCGGCTGGTGAAGGCGCTCTGGCTGTTCCCGACCGTGAGGGCCACGTCGCGGCAGACGAAGTGCATGCCGGCGTTGCGCAGCAGCGCGCCGGGCAGCAGGCCCGCCTCGGTGAGCACCTGGAAGCCGTTGCACACGCCCAGCACATAAGCGCCGCGCGCGGCGGCGCGGGCCACCGCCTGCATCACCGGCGAGCGCGCGGCCATGGCGCCCGAGCGCAGATAATCGCCATAAGAGAAGCCGCCGGGCACGCCGATGAGGTCCAGCCTCTCCGGCAGTTCCGTCTCGCGATGCCAGACCATGGCGGGCGCGGTGCCGCTCACCTGCTCCAGCGCGACGGCAAGGTCGCGGTCGCAGTTCGATCCGGGGAAGACGATGACGGCGCTTTTCATCCGAATGGCTCCCAGCTCAGCCCACGGTCTCGATCTTGTAGTTCTCGATCACCGTGTTGGCGAGCAGCTTGCGGCACATGGCGTCGATATCGGCCTCGCTGGTGCCGTCCGCAAGGTCCAGCTCGATGAGCTTGCCGGCGCGCACATCATTCACGCCCGAGAAGCCCAGGCCGTCCAGCGCATGCTGGATCGCCTTGCCCTGCGGATCGAGCACGCCGGACTTCAGGGTCACGAACACGCGGGCTTTCATGAGAACGAGTCCTTCCTGCTGGGTTGCGCTGCGCGGATGAAAGGGGCCCTAGTCGCTGCCATCGCCGGCCGCAAGAGGTTAGGAAGCTGCGGGCGCCGTGGGGCGGGGGCGCGAGCGGAAGGAACCGTGGGCCAGTGCCGGATCGGGCGTATGATATCGGTGCCGGATCGGGCACATGGCATTGCGCGCGAGAGGCGCGGGCCGGCGCGGCACGTCTTCGCGAGAGACGTTGCCGTTTCCGATCCGTTTTTGATTGGGCCGATGCAGTGATCCCGCGAAAGCGGAGCCTTACATGACGCCGTTCGCCCTGAGCTTGTCGAGGGGCTCGTCTTCTTCCTGCTGATGGGAAAGCTCAGGGAGAATGCCCCCTAAACGGGAAGGCCTATGCCAAGCGCTTGCCAAAGCCGGCGGCTATGGACTGCGGCGGGGCCCCGGACACCCGCTTTCGCAGGAGCACGAGGGGGAAGGCAGGCTTTGGAAATAGCGTGGCGCGAGGCGACGCCCCGGCGCAGATCAGGTCAGGACGATGCCGAGGCCAGCCCTCCCGCCGTGCCGCGCGCCCCTTCAGCCGATGCGGTAGTAATCCGCCACCCGGTCGAGCGCGAAGCCGAGGACGAGCTTGCCGGCGCGCGCGGGCCAGCCCAGCGCCTGTTCGGCGGAGGCGAGTCCCTCGCAGGCGCAGGCGACGCGCCAGAGGATGTCGCCCAGGCCCGGTCCGGCGGCCGCCAGCGCGCCGTGCAGGCGCTCCCGCGCGCCGATCTGGCGCAGCGTGGGGGCGGGGCCGCCCGGCGCGGGCCGCCGGCCGCGCGAGGGGGCCGCCGCGCTCTCCCAGTTCATGGTGACGCGCGGCGCGAGGCCGGCCCGTTCCCAGTCCGCGCGGATGGCCTCGGCCGCGCCGAGCTGGCGGGGGGAGAGCATCTTGCGGGCGTGGAGCCAGCTCACCGGGGATTCGCCGAGGTTGACGAGCAGGCGGTGCGGCTTGCCGTCCGGCCCCTCGACGACGCGCTCGGCCAGCATATGGGCGCGGGCGCCGCCGTCACTCGCCGGGGTTCCACCAGTGCCTTTGTCCCGCGTCTTGAGCTTGCCTGCCATGTCCTGCCCTCTCTGTTCCGTCGTCGAGTCGAGGCCATTGCCATATGGATAGAAATGTAGGACAGAGCGAACCGATCAGGTGAATTTATGAGGGAGGGGCTGATGATTACCCGCATTCGGGAAGTGCGCCGCGCGCGCGGCCTCACGCTGGAGGACGTCGCCGCCCGCTGCACGCCGCCGACCACGGCGCAGACAATCGGCCGGCTGGAGACGGGCACGCGCACGGTCTCGGTCAAATGGCTCAACCGCATCGCCGCCGCGCTGGACGTGCAGGCGAGCGATCTTGTCGACCTGCCGCAGAGCGAGACGGTGCCTGTCGCCGCGCTGGTGGGGCCGGAGGGCGCGGGCGCGCCGAGCCGCGCGCTGACGCTGGTGCGCCCGGCGGTGCCCGAGGGGGCGCTCGGCATCCGCGTGACCGCCGCGCTGGGCGATTATCGCGCCGGCGACGAGCTGTGGTGTGCGCCGCTGCCGCCCGAGCGCTTCGCCGAGGCGCTCAATCGCGACATATTGGTGCCCCGCCCGGCGGGACGCTTCCTCTTCGGCCGGCTCATCGGCCGCGATGGCGCCCGGCTCCATTTGCTCCCGCTGGGCCCCGGCGCCCGCCAGCAGGTGGTCAACGATCCCCCCTGGATCGCGCTCCCCCAGCGGCTGATCCGCGGGCTCTAAGGGCCGGTCCCGTGCTCCTGTGCAGGCCGCGACCGAGGGCACCCAACGCACGGCGACGGGGAGGAGGACGACATCAGTCCGGCCAGCGGAACCGGATCGTGCTGTCCCCGATGGCGGCGCCCGCCGCGTTGAAGCGGCGCTCGACGATGTGGCCTTGCCCCGCGCTGTCGATGGCCACCACAGTGCTGCATCGCGTGCCATAGACCGGGTTGCGGATGAAAACCGGCGTGAGCAGCGCTTCCTGTGGCGTGTCTTGTGCGGTGGGGGACTCAGGACGCGTCTGCGATGCCAGCGCCGCCAGCAGGCGCTGCGGATGCGCGGCACCGTCTGTCAGCCAGTCGCGCATCGCCGTCTGGAGTTGGCGTGTCCGGGGCGAGGGTTCGTCCCGCGCGCCGTTGGAGAGGCCATGGATGTCCGGCGCGAGTCTCGCGCTGGCCGGGCGGGGGCGATTGCTCAGCACGCGGGCGTCCGCGCCGTCGATCAGGATCAGGTTGAAGGGGTTGAAGGCGCAAAGGTCCGTGCGGTCGGCATCGGCAAAGGCGCCGTCTTCGGCGAGGAGATCGCGCACCAGCGCGCCCCTCGACGCGCGCTGCGGATCTGGCGGCCCGAAACCGCGCAGGTTGGTCACCACCGCGAGCCGGCCATGCTCCGAGACGCCGAGCCACGTCCCGCCCCCTTTCAGATCGCGCCCGGCAATAATGTGCGCGGGTTCGTCCCAACGCGCGAGCGGCGCGGCGGGGCGGGCATGCAGTTCGTCGCGATTGCCTGCCAGCACCAGCCGCCAATGAGGATGAGCCCGCCAGGCAAGAGCGAGGACGCACATCCGGCAAGCTTAGCGTGGAACGCGGCATTGTGGGAGAGGAGGGGGCGAGGGATTTTCGTCGGCCCCTCGCCCGACGACGAGGGACGGCGGCAGAGCGCGCGTGGCGTGGATGCGGCGGGCTGGCGTATAGGCGGCGTTTCTGCGGCATGTGATGGCCTGCTACCTGCTGCCTGCTGCCTGCTGCGGCTGTGGCGTCTCATGCTGCCGGGGTAGTGCGCCGCGCCATCCATGGCCCATGCTCCCCGGTCAGCGTCCGGTCCGTGCCTCGACGGCGGGATGGGCTGGAGAGGTGAGGCTGGGCACGCGCGCGCCGCAGCCGCGGGCATTCGTTCTTTGTCGCCTGCCTGCGCCTGGCCTTTGACTTTCCGCCGTTTCGTGCGTTGAAACGGAGCGCATGACCATGACAGAGGAGCGGGCATGGAGGATGTGAATGCGGTTCTGGCTCAGTCCATCGTCACCATCGGCGATTCGGCACTGACCATCGGGGCGCTTCTGCGCGCGCTCATCATCCTGCTGGGCGCGGCCGCGCTGGCCTGGTCGGTGCGGCGTCTCTCGCGGCGCATGCAGCAGCGGATCGGCGACGAGCGAGCCTCGGCCGTCTATATCGGCGCGCAGGCGGCGCGATACGTCATCTTCTTCTCCGGCGTCGCCGTCGCGGTTTCCGCGCTGGGCGTGGACCTCTCCGCCCTCTCGCTCTTCGCCGGTGCCCTCGGCGTGGGCGTTGGCCTGGGTTTGCAGGATGTGGTGCGCAATTTCGTGTGCGGCATCATCCTGCTGTTCGACCGCAGCATCGAGGTGGGCGACTTCATCGAGCTGGACATGGAGACGCGCGGCACCGTGGTCGCCATCGGCCCGCGCGCCACCACGGTCGTCACCAATGACGATGTGGACATTCTGGTGCCCAATGCGGATCTGCTCAACGGCCGGCTCAAGAACTGGACGCGCAACCGCACGCCGCGCCGCATCCACATCGGCTTCCGCGTCGCCCATGGCTCGGACAAGGAGCTGGTGCGCAAGGCCGCGCTGGAGGCGGCGCAATCGCTCCCCGCCACCATGGCGGACCAGGGATCGCGGCGCACGCAGGTCTGGCTGACGGATTTCGGCGAGTCCGGCATGGAATTCGCGCTGATCGTCTGGCCCACGCTGGAGGCCGTGAAGAGCCCCGGCAGCCTCAGCGCCGCCTATCGCTGGGCGCTGGACGATGCGCTGCGCCGCCACGGCATCGAGATCCCCCTGCCGCAACGTGATCTGCGCCTGCGCGCCGCCTTCGGCCAGCAAGGCGAGGAGGGCGCGCGGCTGTGGCGCGGCAATGCGAACGGGGCGGCCGAGGCGAAGTGAGGGGCGGCGGAAGCGATGCGCGCGGTGCCAGCGATGCCGATGCGTAGGACTTTGCGGTAAGGGGGCATGTCCCGAGGCACCGACCCGCGATCGACGGGTCGGACGCGTCTGCCATATGACGGGCGAGCTATCGCTCGGTTCAGCCTGTCGAGGCAGCTTGGCATGATGCGGTATCTTGCCTCAGCACCAGGCGCATGCGGCCGAACCTGATGCTGTCCCACAGCGTCTTTTCAGAATTTCGAGAAATTGGTCGGGACGAGAGGATTCGAACCTCCGACCCCCACACCCCCAGCCGCTATTTTGAGGGTTTTGAACGCTTCGCCTCGCAACGGGAAATCTTGCATTAGTGACTGATTTAAGGTAGTTTTCTGGCATATAAGTTGTTCCGTCTGGTCGCATTATGTTCCATCGTGATGCGGCAAGTTGCACCACCAGCGCACCACCAGAACGAAATGCGAGACGCGCCATGCGAACTGTTTTGACACAAGCCGCTATCGAAAAACTACCCAATCCGGCTAAGACTGAGGAGCATCGGGATATACGCCTCAAGGGGCTGGTGCTGCGGGTGACGCCGAGCGGGGTGAAGTCGTTTTATTGCGAATATGCACGCGGCAAGCGGATATGGCTGGGCAGGGCCGATGCACTCGGTCTGGCCGAAGCCCGCGAGAGCGCCCGCGCGATCCTGTCCGAAGTCTATCGTGGCCTCGATCCCATCGAAGAGCGCAAGCCCAAGCGGGAGGTGCCGACCTTCCGGGCCTTTCTCGATGGCGACTATGCGACTTGGGCGAAGGCCAACCAAAGGGCGCACAAGCAGAATCTCAACCGGCTGGCGACGGCGTTCAAGCATCTGCTCGACAAGCGGCTCGATGCCGTCACCGGGTTGGATGTCGAACGCTGGCGCGCGGGAGAGATTGAGCGCGGCCTGAGCCTCGAAACCATCAATCGCGATATTTCCTCGATCAAGGCGGCGTTCAACCGCGCCGTCGATTGGGAATTGATCGGGACCAATCCGCTCGCCAAGGTCAAGAAGTCGCGCACCGACGATTGCCTCAAGGTGCGGTTCCTGAGCGACGACGAGGAAGCCCGTTTGCGCACGGCGCTCGATGACCGTGAGGAACGCCGCCGCGCCGAACGCGATTCGGCTAACCGCTGGCGGAGCGAACGTGGTTATGTGCTGCTATCCAGCTTGCGGCAATTGGCCTTTACCGACCATGTGAAGCCGCTGGTGCTGCTCTCGATCAACACTGGCTGCCGTCGCGGCGAATTGTTCGATCTCACATGGGAGAATGTCAATCTCGACCGGCGAATCCTCACGGTGACGGATGCCACCGCGAAATCGCGACGGACGCGCCATATCCCGCTCAACCGGGAAGCCACGGCGGTTCTGCTGGGCTGGCGGGCGCAGGCGGCAACAACCGAAGGGCTGGTATTCGTCAACGACGCGGGGCAGCGGTTTGATCGCGTCAATTTCTCGTGGCGGCGGCTGCTCAAGGATGCGGGTATCACCGGCTTCCGCTGGCATGATATGCGCCACCATTTCGCGTCGCGGTTGGTGATGGGCGGAGTCGATTTGAACACCGTGCGCGAACTGCTCGGCCATAGCGACTATGCGATGACGCTGCGTTATGCCCATCTCGCGCCCGAACATAAGTTGAAAGCCGTCGAAGTGCTGGACCGCAAGGCCCCGCTCGCGGTGGCGGCCTGACGCGGCCCCGTATTGACCTTGTTGGCAGATATGACTACATATGACGAAATCGCGTAACACATTCCGCACCGTTTCTTGGATCAAGGCGGCGCGGAAGGATTTTGAGGCGTTCCCGGCGGGCGCGATGGATCGGGCGTTCGATGCCCTGACCGTGGTGGCCGATGGCGGGACGCCGGACATTGCCAAGCCGCTCGCCGGGCTTGGTTCTGGTGTCTGGGAACTGGCGATCAAGGAGCGCGGCGACGCCTATCGCGTTGTTTACGCGCTGCAACTGGGCGATGACATCTGGGTGGTTCATGCCTTCCAGAAGAAATCGACCAAGGGAATATCGACGCCGCGCCACGAAATCGACCTCGTGCGCGAGCGGATCAAGAGATTGAAGGAGATGCTCGGTGGCTGACCAAGATGACGATTTCGGGCTGGTTCGCGGTTCCGGCAATGTCTTTGCTGACTTCGATGCGCCCGATGCGAGCCTTCGCCAGTTTCGTGCCATCCTCGCCGCCGAGGTCATCAAGACGCTCGATAGCGAAGGGCTGACCGTGCGCGATGCCGAAGCGCGCACTGGGATTGCTGCGGCGGATTTTTCCCGCATCCGCCAGGTCAAACTCGACCGCTTCACCATTGACCGGTTGATGCGGATTCTTGACCGGCTCAACCGTGATGTCCGCGTCAAGATATCTGTTGCGCCACGCTCAGGCAAGTTGAAGCGAGCGCTGGCTTCATCGCTCGTCGCCTGATACCCGCCTGATACGAAATCCTCCCCTCACGCCGCCACCGAAGGGAGCAGCCCGCTTGGGGTGGGTGGGGCAGGGTGTGGCAAACCAAGTGGCCGCCCCTGTTCGGGACGGCCTCGATAATCGACGGGCTATGCCGCTTCTTTGATCGCTCCGGGGTTCGCCAGTTGATGCAGGTAGGCAACGGCACGCTCGGCATGGCGACCTACATGGGCGGAAAACGCGAAGCGGGTCCCGTTGCGCCAGTGATGCCGCCCGGTGCAAAGGAGGCGCTCAATAATCTCAGAAACTTGGCTGATTATGCCAATTCTGTATGTAACATTGTCTGCGCTTCACTCAGGCGTTGGGCCATGATGGCTTTCAATGCTTCCGGCCCCTCGATCACCATATCGCCTGCCCAACTGAACAGATGGTTCACGAGTTCGAGCAAGCCGCCCGAATGAAAACGGATCAGCAATTCCTCGCCATCCATCTCGCATTGCTGGTCCGGGTGAAAGCGCCACGCCTTCGCGCACTCGACCGCCCAAGGTCGCACCCGTAACACGATGTCATGGCCGTCCTCGCGCCAGATGCCGAAACTTTCCGCCAGCCACGTATCAAGGTTCCAGCCTTCGGGCGGATAGCCGATCACGTCGCATTGCCGTACCCGGCTCATTCGGTCCAAGCGGAAGTAATAAGGCGCGTCATCACGGTCGGGGCGCTTACCCAGCAAGTAGGTAATCGGGCCGTGGATCAAGCCATAAGGGACGATCCGCCGCCAAGAGGGCGTTCCCGTCCTGTCTGGTTGATAATCGAACTCGACGCAATGGCTGGTCAGGATCGCAGACTGGATCGTGGTCAAATCCTCGGGCGACGCGATCACAGCGGGGCCAGCCGCCACGCGCGAACGCTGCAAGCGGGTCAATAGGTCTAGGTCGTTATCGAGTCTCTGTCGCTCGTCATGGGCAAAGGCGCTCTTGATCTTGGACAGAAGGTTGCCAAGGGTTTCGACCTGTGGCGTGCCATTGCGCTGCCCAGCCTCCACCACTGATTCCAGCGCGGCGACCTCTTGCGCGCTGGGGCGGGTGAAAGCCCTGCCGGGACTGTCCTTGATCCGAAAGCGCTTGGTGCGGCCTTCGACGATTTCCTCAAGGTCGAAATGCAGCAGGATCACATCGCGAATCCGCTCGACCGTGCGGCGATTGACGCTGAGTTCCGCCGCCATCTCATCCAGCGTCAGCCCCTCGATGCTTTCGGTTAGGGCGCGCACCAGCCTGAGGGTACGGTCGAGATTGCTCATTCGATTGGTCATGATATTCCCCGGTAAGGGGCACGGGGCCGAGTGAAAAGTCGATTGTGGGTGCCTTGCACTGACATGCGACCGTTTTTGTCGCATTGGTGTGGTGGAAGGCGCGCATGACATTCTATACCGGTGAAGGGAAATAGGGCGTGGTGTGGGATTGCAGGCTACTCTCCAAGATGGCGGGCAGATGAAGTTTCTCGTCCTTCTGGTGTTCGGCGGCGGATTTCTCGTCCTCGCAGGGATGGCGCTGTCTTTCCTACTGCGGTTCCTTCTACTGCAATGGGGAGTGGGACTCGTTGGCCGTGTGGCTCAAAGCATCTTGCGATGGATTGGGGGCGTTCTTCATGCTGTCATCTCTATCTTCGGCGTTGCGCTGGTGGGCGCATTCATTGGCGGCCTTGGTCTCCAAATCGGCATGACCTTCATTATCGGTGGCGTGAATGATGCCGTCGATCCTACGATGCCGATCCTTATCGCCTTTCTGTCCTTTTTCGTGATTGTTGCGGTACGTGGCTGGCAATGGAGGGCACGGCGCAATGGTAAGAAGGCCGGTGCGTTAGCGAGGTCAGAGATCAGCGATGCTACTGAAGTCTCGGAGCTAGCGGATTATCCCGCCGGATATGAAAACGTGGCGGTAGCGTGGCGACAGGCGATCACGTTGGCGCCACGACATCGTGATGACCTGCTCGCCGCGCGAGCAACCTGCGCGGGATTGGTCGCAGCCGTGGAAAAGCACGACGGCATTCCAGACAGCGCAATGACCGACACGGCTACCCTTATCCGCAATCACCTCGCTGCGTGGGTCGATAGCACCAAGCGGCGACTGCTCGGCGCCAAGCCTTCCGAGAAGAAGGCGATAATCGAAGAGATGGTTAGGTTTTTAAGGGGTTTCGCGCAACGCGCCCAATGGGATATGCGGGCTTCGGACCTTAGCGCGAACGAGGAAGATATGGCCTCACGGGCGCATCTGGCAGCGCAGTTGTTTAAGCGAGGTAATCGCAAGCGCGTCGCGAATTTGTGAAGTGAAATGCCTCGGCGATAGGCTGGATTGGGACAATTTATGGCGGATTCTCAGCAGAGTAATGTGGCTCATTCTATTGAAGGCGAACTGACACCCAGCCTGCTCACGCAATATCGCGACGTGCTTATATCCAGCCTTGTGACCAGTTTTGGGCTCGACGCGATCATCTTTGCAAACGACGAGGTGAATGGTCATGTCGATACGTTGCATAACGTGGAGGAGAGCCAGAAGGGTGGTTGCAATCCTGTGTTCAAGAAGAGAGAGCATCAAGACGCCTACGAGAGCCGAGGCAATTACAATAACGGACAGAAATATAGGAACGATAGAAAATACGAAGATACGCGAGATGAATATAGAAGGTTACAGGAAGACGGAAAACTTACCAGCGGATATACGAATAATAATATAGGTCAAGACAAATCAGTTGATGTCGAGCATCGGATTTCCGCACATGAAATCCACAATGATGGTCGCTCCGCGCTGTCGAAAGTTGATCCTGTGAAATTGGCAAATTTGGACAGTAACCTTACGCCTTTGGAGGCGCATGTAAACCGCGCCAAGGGGAAGAAGTCGCCAGAAGAATTTGTTGATTATTCAAAGGATAAAGTATTCGAAAAGCGGGATTCAGCTATCGATAAGATTGATGAAAAAATTGCGAATGGCGCCGCGAACGATGCGGAGATTAGGGCTAAGGAGATAATTAAAGGGAACATCGAGGATTTTAAGTCAATCGATAGGGATGCAGTTATCGACAGAGCCAATGCGGTGCGTGCAGAAATATCGTCTGCGCATTCCATTTACTACCACAGCAAAGATTTTCTTGGCACGACTTCGCTACACGCCCTTTCTGCAGGAAGGAAGATGGCCGCAAAGCAGACCTTAGGTCTGGTGTTGATGGAGCTTTCTGTTGCGGTGCAGGAGGAATTGCCAGCGATGTTGCGCGACTGGCGGCAAGTGCCGGATTGGCAAACCAAGCTGGACCCGCGCCCCTTTCTGGAGCGCGTCGTCGCCGTGTTGCGCTCTGCTTGGGAGGGGATCAAGGGTAAAGTTGGCTATATCTTTGGCGAGGCAATGTCGGGTTTCGCTGCTGGAGTGCTGTCGGAAATCATCACGACAATCATCAATATCTTCACCGGAACGGCCAAGTCGATAATGCGGCTCCTTCGAAATTTCTGGGCGGGAATCATCAATTCCCTCAAAATTCTTATTTTTAATCCTGACAATCTCGGGGCTGAGGAAAAGCTGGCTGCGGTCATGCGTATCCTGTCGGTAGCGATTGGCGGTATGGTTCAGCCGATTGTCGCCGAATCCATCAATATGCTGATGATGACTCACGCCGCATTCTTGGAACCTTTTCCTTTCATTCGGGAGGTATTGTCGGAATTTGCAGGCGCGGCGCTAGGTGGTATTGTCAGCGTCTCGCTCGTCTATGCCATCGACCATTCGCCGGTCGTCAAAATGATCATCGCAGCGGCTCGGCAGGTAGGCGCCTTCACGGATGCGCTCTATCAGCAAGTAGAGAATCTTACAGGACTGAACTGGCAAACGCTCAAAGCACAGACTGGAGTTCTGGAAGCTCAATTAGAGCTGGCCAAGAAATTGAATGAGTTTGGAAAGCAGCAGGACGCAAACTTCTCCCGTTATCAAAGTTCAATCATTGGCTATCAGGCCTTGGAGGAGCTGTTGTCTCTCAGTGAGGAGAATCTACTTTCTGCTATCTCGAATAGCATTGGAGTTTCCGAAATTCGTGGGAAAACAATTTTTGCATTGGGGCAAGGATTAGAAAACTGGAAGCAGAATGGTGATGAACTTTCCCAGATGATTTCTGAATATCAACTTGGAGAGTGATCCGTGAATAGTATCACCAATATTCCAGATAGCCTACTCAATAAGATTGATCGCGAACAAATTTATGAGGAGTTCAGGGAGAGACTTTCCCGACTGGGTGGTTTGAAGCGTGCCCGCAATGAGCATGAGCAACGGAGTTGGCTTGGACGCTGGTGGTATCAAGGCGAGATGGAGCAGGCGCAGTTAGACGCGCAATTATTGCAGGCTGACTTTGCCGAAAGCCTCGCGAAGCTGATGGCGATCAATTTGATTCAGTCGCAGCAGTTGGAGCAGCAACAGAATACAATTGGCCTTCAACAAGAACGGTTGGCAGAACAAAATGAAAAATTGAGGCAGCAAACCGAAGTACTCGACGAGCAACAGGTCGAACTCAAAAATCAGGGTGATGATCTTGAGAAACTCGTAAGAGATTTTTTTGAATTGAAAGGCCTTACAGAAGGTGAGGCAAGGAAACTCATCGCTATCGCTAATGAGGTTAAAACAGCGAAAAGTGATATGTATGAACACTTTGAGGCATGTGTTCAAGAATTGCGCGAAGAGGACGCAGCGTTAAAGGCGTCCGTTGAAGATGCCGTGTCCGCAGCAATAGCCGAACAAAAAGTGGTGCTGAACGCCGCCGAATCTAATTTCATCACGCGCTATGATGGACATGAAGCTCGTTTTTCCAAGCACATAGAAGCTGCCGAGATACAAAGCGATGTAATTAGCACAAGGCTGAACGAACAGGATAGTGCGATCACGATGCTCGAAGAGCAGCTCATACAAGTGAGTCATACGCAAGCGAGCTTGCAAGGGCATATCGATGAAATTTGCGCGCTAGTGGTGGCTGCTGAGCAGAAAACGGACGCACTGTTCCGCCAAACGATGCAGCGTGTTTGGTGGAGTCTAGGCGTCGGCGCTTCTGGACTGCTCGTCGCATTAGGAGAGCTAATTGCGACGCATCGGCTATTGGGATAGTTCTCGCGCAATCGAGTAGAGGTAGGTCCGTCCCGTTAAGTCGCTTTCCCTACCCCAGATCGGCCCCTGCTGTCTTGTCGGCGGCGGGCGAGGGCATGGCGGCCTGCACGATGGCGGTCTGTACCCGCCCGGCGCGTTCGTTGATGGCGGATACCAGCTTGCCGCGATCATTGGTGAAGATGGCGGCCGATTCCTTGGCGCGGGAAATCCCTACGTAGAAGGATTTCTGATCGACAAGGTTTGTCGCCGTGCTGTCGGCATGGATCATCACATGATCGGCGGTGCGGCCTTGGGCGGCAAAGACGGTGTCCACATAGGCATGGGCGATATGCCGGTCGCGCGCGGCATCAAGGTTCAGCGCCTCGGTCCTGCCGTCCGGCATCTGGACGGTGGCGGTGCGGGTCTGCTGGTCCACCGCGACCACCTCGCCGCGATGACCGTTGATCCGGCCCGCCTCGCGGTCGTTGCGGGTGAACCGGATGGCATCGCCGGTTTTCAGGTTCATCGGCTGGGGCGTGAACGCTTGGCTTTTGCCCGCGCCCCATTGCCGCAACCGCCAGTCCACATCGCGCCCGTCCTCTGATTTCAGGGTGATCGCGGCCTTCGCCGAGTCGATGCTCTCGACGCGGTAGGCTTCCCCGCGCGTCACCCCCTTATCGGCATAGTCGCGGGTGAACCTGACCACATCGCCCTTGTCGTAGCTCAAGGGGTCGCGCGCCTCGGCGCGGGTCAGCCCCTTGTTGGCGAGGGCTTCCACCGCGACGGCGGGGCCGGTGAGCGCGCCCGATCTGGTTAAGGCATCGCGTATGTCGCTGGTCAAGGCATCGCGCCCTTCGCGCGACGGCTCGACAACGAGCGTGCGGGCGCGGGCCTCTCTGTCCATCCCGGCATAGCGTTCGGCAATGGCCGCGAACCTTGTCGAACGGTCGGCATTCTCGATGATCTGGCCGCCGCCCCGGTCCAGCGCGTCGAGAGCCTTTTTCGCGTCCCCCTCGATCGACGCCAGCACGGCTTCCTTGGTCGCCTCGTTGGTCTGCCGCACGATCTCGGCCAGTCTGGCGGTTTCCATGCCAGCGCCCTGCAACTGCGCGAAGGCCGCGCCAGCCTCGACCGAACCAAGCTGCTTCACATCGCCGACAAGGATGATGCGGGCATCATGTTTGTCAGCCAGGTCGAACAACCGGGCGGTATCGCGCGTCGACAAAAGCGAAGCCTCGTCCACGATCCACGCGACGGGGCGGGTGGGATCGGGGCGCTCCGGGGACAGCAGATGCCGCGCAACCGTATCGCTGCGGGTGTCCAGCGCCTCGCCCAGCACCATCGCCGCCGATGCGGTCGGGGCGAGCGCCACGATAGACACACCCCGCGCCTCGGCTTCGCGGGCAAAGGTTGCGAGAACGGTCGTGGTCTTGGCGGTGCCCGCATAACCCTGCAAGGCGGTGATGCGGTTGCGGCTGGTCAATAGCTGCGCGGTGGCTTGGCACTGATCGGCGTTCCATCCGAAACCCGCGCGGTCCGATTGCGCGGCTGCACTGGCAACGGCCTTCGCAGCATCAAGCGGCGATGCGATGGGGGAGAGCGCGCCGCGCCCCTCGACCTCGATCCGCAGCATCTTGGATTCGGTTTCGACATTCTGGCGCGTGGTGAACCCGGCAAACTCCGCGCCGCGCCGATCCTGAAAGGTCCGGTCGAGCAAGTCGCTCTGCTTCTTCGCCGCCTCGATGGCGGCCCCGATCTGCGCGTAACCGATCCTGCCCAGTCCGATCCGCCCGGCTTCCTCCTGCAAGGCGGCGGCGGAAAACACCGACTGCCGTTCGCCCAGCTTGTCGGCGGCATGGGCAACGGCGCGGGCGGCGGCGTTCTCGCGCTGTATGTCGATAGCGGCACAGTGGGCGGGATCGGCGGCATTGGCCTCGGCCTGCACAATCATCGCCAGCCGCGCCTCCGGCCCGAACCCGGCTGCGCTCGCCGTCTCGCGCCAGTCCGCGACAAGGGAAGCATGATCGGTAGCAACCTTCGCTTCGCGGGTGTCGAGTGCGGCAACCTGCTTTTCCAACGCGCTCGCCGCATCGCGCGACGTGCCGCGCTCCGCAAGCGCCGCCTCGATCTCGGCGCTGCGGGTGCTGAACGCCTCTACCACCTCGGCGGACACGCCCTTGATCTCGAACAGCGAGTCCTTGCCCGCCTCGATCTCATAGCCGAGTTCGCGGACCTTCAACGCCAGTTCCTGCCGGTAGATCGCGCCGATCTGCTTTTGAAGCTGGTAGATGGCGCGCGGTTCAAGGCTGCGCCATGCGCCGTCCTCGTCCCGCGTGGCGTTCATAATGACGTTGTGCGTATGAATTTGCGGGTCTTGGGCGCGGCTGGTGCCGTGCTGAAAGCTGGCGATCACCAGATTGCCGGTGGCCTCACGGGTCACGGTGCCGCCGTCCCGGATGCGGGTGGCGGCCATATGCTTCTCCACATGGGCCATTGCGGTTTTCACGGCCTCGCCATGCGCCGCGATCAACCGCCTATCGCCCGCGACCTCCGCCATGATCGACACCGACTTGGGCGCGCTCAAGGTCACATCCCAGCCGGGGCGGTGCTCAAGTTGCCCGTCGCGGAGTGTGCCAAGCTGCTCGCCCGCCACCTTGCCGTCCAGCAAATCGCGGAACTGCTCGCGGTCCACCTCGCCGGACAAACCCAGCGCCTCCGCACCTTGGCCCTGCCATTCCGAAGGCGACAAGCCTCCTTCGGAATAATAGTCGTCGGCCTCATAATAGCTGGCGGCCTGCGCCGAACTGGCGAGCGCCGATACGGACGCGACCATTACACCGGCCCCTGACTGGTGGGCGATGGCGGCGGAGGCGGTGACGGTTCGGGCGGGGCCAGCCCCATTTGCTCCCAGAGCGTCATGCCCGGCTTGCCCGCGATGAATCCGGGCTGGCGGGCAGGTCCGCGCCGTTTGACATGATCGGCGGTCAGGCTGATCCGCGCGACCGGCAAACCATCCGGGAACAGCAAATATCCCTGATATGCGGGAAGCCGCAATTCGCTTTCCAGCACGGCGGGCCGTTCCCTGCGTATCCGGCCCAAGGTGGTGCGGGTGTCGTTGTCGCCATCGGCCAGAGCGTCGGTCATGGTCTGGATCTCGACCTCCTGACTGCCGATGGCATCGCTTGCCCATTGCCGGGTTTCCGCGTCGATGGTTTGCAGGAACAGCTTGCTATTGCAACAGCCCAGCATGGACTCCGCGATCTGCGGGCCATAGCGGTTCTGCATCTGGCCCAGCGCCTGAAAGGTCAGCACCACGGCCGCGCCGAACTTGCGCCCCTCCGGCAACAGCCGCGCCAGATTATCGACGCGCGGCAAGTCGGCCAGCTCGTCCAGCACGAACCAGATGCGCCGATCTGCGGAAGGCGGCAGGTCCAGCACGGCGCTGGCCGCACATTCCAGCCAGCAGGCAAGCAAGGGCTTGGACGCCTCGAAATAATCCTCCTTACGCGGGACGAATATCCAAGGTTTCGCGCCCGTCCGTTTGTCCAGCCCACGAATGAAGTCGCGGAAGGCGAAGGGCTTACCACCACTGTCCTCGACGCGCAGGAACTGGATCAGGTCGGCGGCCTTGGCGAGCATGAACAACACGCTGCCGGTCGCCCAGTCGGCATCCTCGGCGAAGGTGCGGGCTGATGACGTGCCTTTCAGCCGTTCCTTCAACTCCTCCTTGGTGCTGATCTGGAACATCGCCAGCAGGTCGGACAGGGTGGGATTGTCCTGCTTCCAGAGTTCGCGAAGAATGTTGGCGACAAGGATGCGGCTCGTTTCCAGCCACACGTCATTGTCATGATGGCGGGCCTCGGTGACGAACTGATGCGCGATGCGGGCGGCGTCGGCGGGGTGCGCGATCTCGGCAAAGGGCGTCCAGAAAGCGCAACGGGCATCGAAAGGGTTCAATATCACGTCGCCGCGTTCGGGCCGGTAATAATGCGCTATGAACTCGCCGCTGGTGTCATAGACCAAGGCAGCATCGCCCCGCGCCTCGATCCCATCGAGCAACTGGCGCAAAGCGGTGGTCTTGCCGCTGCCGGTCGTGCCGATCAACGCCATGTGCCGGGTTTCCAGCTTCGCGGGGATGGGCACCTTGCCAATGGCGAGCGCATGGGGACCGGCGTTCCCGGCGGTCAACTTCGCCAGCTTCTTCTCCGGTATCACTCGTGTTCCGGTGATGATGCGATCCCGCAAGGCTCGCTCACGCCGCCGCCGCATGGTTCCATGAAGCAGGAACAGGCCGGACAGCCACGCGGCAAAGCCGAACTGCGCGCCGCGTATCATATAGGACAGGGTGAGATTGACCGATTGCCGGTAATAGGGATGCGCGATGGTCGCGCGGGCGGACTTGCCGTCAAGGGTCTGGCCTTGGAAGCGAATGCTGATGGGAGCATCGGCGTTCCTGCCGAACGTGACGGCCAGCTTGGCCCTTGCTGTGGCATAGGCGGCTATGGCGTCCGTGCGGTCCTCGTCCAGCATCACATAGGGGACGGCGACCGCGCCCAGGGCGACCGATGATGCCATGACTACGCAATGCCGCTTCAAGCGGTCCCACTGGCTCTTGCGATATTGCTGGCGCAAGGCATCGGCATGGATGCGCCGGTCATGGGGCTGGGTGCGCGTGGTCATGGGCGCTTCTCCTGTGAAAGCCGCCGCTGCCGGTCATAGGCCGCGTTGATCTCGGCGGTGATGGTTTCATCGTTCGCGCGCGCGCCCAGCGCCGCGCTGCGGGCGTAGCAATAGGCGGCGCAGGCGGTGAACAAAGCCCGGTCCAGCGTCCGCTCCACGTCCACTATGCGGGTGCTGACCGACGCCAGTTCGGCGACGATCTCGCGGGCGTCGATCCCGCTGCCCGCGCCGTGAACGAGGGTGGCAAGGCCCGCATCCACGACGCGGGCGAGCATCGCATATTCGCTCAACCCGTAGGTCTTGGCGAAGCCCGCAAGGGTGCGATGCTGCGCCGGGGTGAGCCGCACCGTCTGGGCGCGGGCGCTCATCGTGCCGTCTCCGGCGAGATGCTATCCGCCATCGCGAGAAATGGCGGAATTGCCTCGCTTTCGCGCCGCTGCGTTTGACGGGGTGCTATCAGCATCCCGTCAAACCCGCAGAATTGCTGGATGCACCCGTGCGTGAGGTGTGTATCTGAATTGTTGGCTCGATGCGTAGCATCGCAGCCCCGCAACCTTGCCTTCCGGCGTTCCGGCTCAATCATGATCCGGCCCTTTCCGGCAGGCTTCGCACAAGGCGTCGCCGGGTTCGCCCGAACAGCAATCTCCGACCTCGCTGGGGCTGGTTTCCGGCATGGTGGTGGCGTCACGCTTGCCGAAAGCCCATGCCGCGATCATCGCCTTGGCGGCGGGGTCTGCCACCGCCCGGTCGATTTCCTCCGGCCCTCGGCGATGGCTGCGAAGATCATGCTCGCGGACCCATGCGAGGATGGTATCTTCAATCGCCTGCTGCATCCGTTTGTGAAGTGCCTGCGCCTCGAACGGATTGAGGTGAGCAGTCACGCCGCTGGTGACGATCAGGCCGCCCAAGGGAAGCCAATGATCGTCCGCTACCTGCCACGGCCCGTCGATCCGGCAGGTGGAAACATCGCTGCGATAGATGGCGATGGGCGGACGTTGCGCCCACCGCCAGGGGATCAGGCTATTGCGGAACGTGTCGCCGTCCTCGTCGTCGGCAACGATCTTGTCGAGCAGCGGCGTCACATAGGGCGCGGCGCGGGCGTTGATATACGCGCGGTAGGTGATCCTGCGATCACCGCGCAAGAGGTCGGCAAGCCGGTCCACGGCCTTGCGGAAATCAGGCATGGCTCATCCTTTCGTGAATGGCGCGATGGAGGGAGTTCGCGGGGTGTGGGTCAGTAGCGGCGGGGTTGAAGGCTGTTCAGCCAATCCTCGACATCGCCCGAACGCCATCGAATCTTGCCGGCGCCAATATGGCAAGGGCAGGGGAAGCTGCCGTTTCGAGCGCGGCGATAGAGCGTCGTTCGGGATTTGAAGCCGGTGACATTCAGCACGTCAGCGACGGTCAGCAACTGGTTTCGGTCAGGTGGCATATCGTCGTCGTCCTTTCACTCGTGGGAGTGCAGGACGTGCCGACGAGAGGCGTCAGGCGCTATTCAGTTCCCCATTCACGGAAATTCATGCATGGGCAGGGAGCGCAGAAAATCGTTGAAAGGCCGATACACTCCTGCGTGAATTTTCTCCAATCGGCTGACGCCGATACCCTCATCACGCAGTATTTCCTTCTTGCGCTCGAAGGTCATTCCTTCAAGGTCGGGACGCCGCAATGCGATCACGATCTGGAGAGCTTCGCGAAAAGCGCGCGCCTGTGCGTTTGGCTGGTCGGAATATGACAACAGCCATGCGATGCGCCGGTCAAAGAGATCTTGGTCTGCGGTGTCCAGCAATGTCCTCGATGTGATAAACATAGGGGCAACACGACCGCCAAGCTTCACCCATAAGGCGCTCATCGGAATCGGGCGGCGGGGAATGCACTGCCAAAGTCCCTGCTCGCGGCTGAGAATGAGAAGCGCGCCGTGATCCGCGAGGAAAGCGCGAAGGGCATTCTTGGCTAAGGGTTTGATGGTTCCATCCGGCAGTCGCTCCGCACACGGAATGTCGCCACTCGCGATCAGATTTCGGAAATCGTCAAGTGCCCGCAAATTGCGCTCAAGGGCCTCGTTCGGTTCGGCGACGATTTCATCAATTTCCGGTTCGTCGCGCACTTTGGTGCGGAAGTGGGCCACTATGAATGTAGTGCCTCCGCCCAGAAGCAGGGCAAGGCCGATACCCGTTTTGATTGGATCGGGTGCCAGAATCAGGATGATCCCAATTGCTACGACCAGCAGCGACGCCAATCGCACGCAATCGAGCCACCAGCGACGTTTGCGCCCGCGTCTCGCTGCCGATGCCATCGCGTCGATCACGTCTGCCGGAATGATGGCTCGCAGGGACGTTCCTGCCGGTTGCCTCAGAAACGTAATGAAGCCGTCCCGAATTTTGACGAACTCGGCGGGGCGAAGAGACAATTGCTCTTGCATCTGGGGCTATGGCTTAGGGCCAATGGGAGCCGTCTTCAATTCCGAACGGCCTCGGTCCCGCGTCCAAATCCGATGCGTCGGGTGGCATGGCGTAGTAGAAAATTTCGCGAATCTTCGCACCACCCGCGCACCACCAGCGCGAATTATCCCTTTCGGGAGGGGTGTGAATTTTAGCTAAGTCTTTGAAAAATTGGTCGGGACGAGAGGATTCGAACCTCCGACCCCCACACCCCCAGTGTGATGCGCTACCAGGCTGCGCTACGTCCCGACCGGAGGGCCGCTCCTAGGCGTATCGTTCGCAAGTTGCAAGACGCTCTGTGTCCTGTCGTGCGGGGGCCGTGGGTGAGGTGCGGGGGTGCGGTGCGGCAGGGCGTTGAGGCGCTCGCTCCGGCGTGTCGCATAGGTTGGCGGAGGTAGGTGCACCGCTAGCGGGGGAAAGAGGCGAGAGAGCGCGATGTCCGGGGCCGCTCACGGCCCGCGCCGGCGCCAGAAACGTCCAGCGCCGGCCCGCTGTTCCTTCTCCTGGTCCGAGGGACGAATTTCGGGGTCAGGAGAAGAGCGGACCGGCGCCGTTCTTCCGGGGTGGGCGGAAGAACTGGTCAGATGGCCATGATGTAGCTGGCCATGTGGTCGAAGAAACTGTCGAGATGGGCCTGCCCGGCCCGGCTCAGGCTGATGGTTACGGCCTCGTCCGGCGCGGCCGAGCGCGTCGCCACGGCAAGGCCGGCCTCGACGAGGGCGAGGACGCTGGGCGGCAGCTCCCCGGCGCTCTCCAGCCGCATGCCGCTGGCGTGACGCACGCCGACGCGGCGATTGAGCCAATCGTAGAGAAAGAGGTCGACGAGCATGTCGAAGGCCGGCTGGTCCACCTCGGCGGGGAAATGGTCGCCGCGCCGCAACTGGAAGGCGGCATAAATCCGCGCGACGCTGAAGCGATCCAGCGCGGGCCGCGCAGCGCCGGCCTGCGGCGGTTCGCTCCGGCCCGGCAGCGGCGCCGGGGCCTGGGACAGGCGCCGCGCCAGCGGAGCGGCGGAGCGGGCGGGGGCGGGAAGGAGGCGTTCAGGCGAATTCATAGCGATATTTCCAAAGGCGGTCGCGGAAGATGCCGAAGACCATCACAAGCTGGCCGGGCAGCGCCCAGAGACCCTCGAAGCCGTGATAGACCAGCGCCGAGAAGGAGGGGCTGAGCACGGTCGCCAGATGGGCGGCCACGCTGTTGAGCTGGAAGGCGGCGATCCAGATGGGCCACCAGCGCCGGCTGCGCGCCGCGATCAGGTACATGCCGGCGAAGGCGAGCACATCCACCGCGAAGATCACGATGTTGGTCTCGTGCCACGGCAGGCCCAGCACCTGGTCGGAGAGGAGAGTGAGGGCTGAGGCGATCAGGATGATCGCCGTCGTCCACTTGCCTTCCCACCCGCCCAGCACGCTGGCATAGCCGCAGGCCGCGATGGTCATGATCCAGAACAGGATCAAGATCAGCATCTGCTGTTCCTTTCTCTCCGACGCTCAATCCTGTCTGGACCCATGGGTGGCGCGCGCCGGCTCAGTCGGCCAGTGCCGTCTCGCGGACAGGCGCGGCGGGGGCGGGCTGGTCGAGCCGGGCGGTGAGACCGCCGGCGCACCCATAATCCACCACCTCCAGCGAGCTTTGGCCCTTGATGCTGTTCACCTGGCGGACCACGGCGAGCATGTCCGCCCGGCCGGCGACCAGATGCTCGAAGCCGCGCGCCATGCCTTCCAGCAGCTTCTGGCTGTGCGCCATGGGCAGGCCGATCTGCTCGCCCGCCTCGATGAGCGAGCTGGTGAGGCGCGTTTCCTGGAGCAGCGCATTGTCGATGGCCTTGATGGAGGCCCGCAGGTCTTCCGCAATCACCATGCCGGTGGAATGATCGATTTTGAGCATAAGTCCTCCTCGGCGCGAAACCGCGCGATTGTTCCTTCGATGTCGGGATGCCCGACCTAGCTGAACGTTTTGAACGCTCCGGAAACGATTAAGGCCAACGCGATGACAGCCAAAGTCGACAGGACGGCGATCGACAGGATCTGGATCGTCTTGTGACCGAGCGACTGTTCATTGAGCTGTCCCCCAACTGGCGGCAGCAGCCGTACATTGCCTGCTGCGCCTGTTGCACTTGCCGCGGATGGGCCCGTCGCCTTCCGCCCCTCCAAAATGGCGGAATTTTCAGCTTGGGGAAGGGCAGGCGCCTGCCTAGGCAATCGCTGCCCAGTGGTGGCGACGAGGCGCCCCGCCTCGCGCCGGTCCGCCACGCCGAGCGTCTGCGTGGCGATGAGGATATGGTTGTCCACGGTGGAGTAGGAGATTCCAAGCTTGCGGCCGATCTCCTTGGAAGTGAAGCCCATGGCGACCAGTTCCAGGCAGGCGCGCTGCCGCTCCGTAAGCTTGAGGATCTTCTCGGGGGCACTCATGCGCGCTATCTGGCAACAGGCCGGGGGGTCTGTCACGCCCTATTTTCATGGGCGTGCAAGAGCGCCCGGCGCGCCCCCGATTCGGGGCGGGAATGCGCGCAAATCGCGCGAGTCGCCTTGCCGCGATGAGGGAAGGGCGCGGGGTACGCGATTCGCGCCGCTTTTCCCGCCCGCTGCGGCCCCTCCGATCCCGGTTGCGCCCCGCAGGGCGATATGTTAGCCGCCCGGCCTTGGATTTCGTACCCGGTATCGCAATATCCGGGCGGCTTTACGCCACTTCTTTCCTCAGCGCTGCGCAAGGATCGTGATGCTCATTACTCCCGCTTTCGCCCAGGCCGCACCGGCCGCGTCCGCCGGCGGCACCGCCAGCCTCATCAGCGGCATGCTGCCCCTCGTCCTCATCTTCGCCGTTTTCTATTTCCTGCTGATCCGTCCGCAGCAGAAAGCGGCCAAGCGCCATCGCGAGAAGCTGGGCGCCGTGAAGAAGGGCGATCAGGTCGTCACCGGCGGCGGTCTGGTGGGCAAGGTGGTGCGCGTCGACGATGTCTATGTCGATGTCGAGCTGGGCCCGAACATGAAAGTGAAGGCAGTCAAGGCCATGCTGAGCGACGTGGTCGATCCGCTGACCGCCAAGCCCGCGAACGACTGAGGCCCCGATGCTCGACTTTCCCCGCTGGAAGATCTGGCTGATCGTCGCGACGCTGTTCATCGGCTGCGCTTATTCGATTCCGAGCTTCCTGCCGGAGAGCGTGTCGTCCCGTCTGCCGGCGATCCTGCGGGCGCAGGTCAATCTGGGCCTCGATCTCTCGGGCGGCAGCCACATCCTGCTGGAAGGCAGCACGCAGGATGTCGCCAAGCAGCAACTCCAGAACATGGAGGAGCAGATCCGCACCGAGATGCGCCGCCGCGACAATCGCATCGCGATCGGCGACATCTCCACACAGGGCGGCCGGCTTGCCTTCATGGTGCGCGAGCCCGCGCAGCTCGATGCCGCCGTGGAACGCGTGCGCACGCTGACGCAGGGCGCGCAACTGAGCGGCCAGCGCAATTTCAACGTGGAAGTGCGCGACAGCAATACCATCGTGGTGACGCCGACCGACGCGGGGCTCACCGAAGCGCTGCAAAGCGCGATGGATACCGCCACCGACGTCATCCGTCGCCGCATCGACGAGATGGGCACGCGCGAGCCGACCGTCATCCGCGAGGGCAGCAACCGCATCGTGGTGCAGGTGCCGGGCTTGCAGGACCCTTCCGAGCTGAAGGCTCTGCTCGGCCAGACTGCCAAGCTTGAGTTCAAGCTGGTCGACGAGACGGCGAACCTGACCGAGGCCGCACAGGGCCGCGCGCCGGTCGGCAGCGAGGTCGTGCCTTATCCCGACAACCCCTATGGCGGCGCCGTGCTGGTGGTAAAGCGCCAGGTGATGGTCTCCGGCGACGAGCTGACCGACGCGCAGCAGGGCTTCGACCAGCAGACCAATGCGCCGGTGGTGAACATCAAGTTCAGCGGCTCGGGCGGCGCCAAGTTCGCGCGCGTGACGCAGCAGAACGTCAACAAGCGCTTCGCCATGATCCTGGACGGCAAGGTGCTCTCCGCGCCCAATATCAATGAGCCGATCCTCGGCGGCTCGGCCCAGATCAGCGGCAATTTCACGACGGACAGCGCCACTCAGCTCGCCATCGCGCTGCGATCGGGCAAATTGCCGATCGACCTCACGGTGATCCAGGAATCGACGGTGAGCCCGGAGCTGGGCGCCGATTCGATCAAGGCCGGCATCACCGCCTCGGTCATCGCCGTGGTGGCCGTCGCGCTCTTCATGTTCCTGAGCTACGGGCGCTGGGGTTTCTACGCCAATCTCGCCGTGACCATCAACGTGCTGGTCATCCTGGGCGTGATGGGCATGCTCAACGCCACGCTGACCTTGCCCGGCATCGCCGGCTTCGTGCTCACCATCGGCACCGCGGTGGACGCCAACGTGCTCATCTACGAGCGCATCCGCGAGGAAGTGCGGCGCGGGCGCGGTGTCGTCCAGGCCATCGAGTTCGGCTACAAGGAAGCCAGCCGCACCATCTTCGAGGCGAACGTGACGCACGCCATCGCCGGCGGCATCATGCTGGTGCTGGGCTCCGGGCCGATCAAGGGCTTCGCCATCGTGCTGCTGATCGGCATCGCGACCAGCGTGTTCACGGCCGTCACCTTCACGCGGATGCTCGCCGTGCAGTGGCTGCGCCGCAAGCGCCCGACGAAGATCAAGATGGGGCCGATGCGGCTGGTGCCGGATAACACGAACATCGGCTTCGTGCGCATCCGCCACCTGTGCTTCATCGTCACGGCGCTGCTCACCGTGGCGGCGATCACCGTCACGAGCACGCGCGGGCTCAATCTGGGCGTGGATTTCGTGGGCGGCGTTTCCATCGAGGAGAAGTTCGTCACGCCGCCGCCGCTTGACGAGGTGCGCTCGACCGTCAACCGGCTCGGCCTGGGCGAGGCCGCCTTGCAGCAGCTCGGCGGGCAGAACGCCATCACCATCCGCTTGCCCTTGCCCGACGATGCCGACCCCGCCGCCACCAACGCGGTGGTGGAGAAGGTGAAGGCGGCGCTCGCGGAGAAATTCCCCGGCGCGACCTTCAGCAACTATTCGACCGTGTCGGGCAAGGTCTCGGGCGAGCTGATCCGCGACGGCGTGCTGGCGGTGATGCTCGCCATCATCGGCATCGCGATCTTCTCCTGGGTGCGCTACGAATGGCAGTTCGGCGTCTCGACCGCTGTCGCCATCGTGCACGACGTCATCATGACCATCGGCTTTTTCGCGGTCACGGGAATGGTGTTCGATCTCACCATCGTGGCGGCGGTGCTCACCATCGTGGGCTATTCGATCAACGACAAGATGGTGATCGACGACCGTATCCGCGAGAATATGCGCAAATACCGCAAGATGGACATGAAGGCGCTGATCGACCTCTCGGTCAACGAGACGCTGCCGCGCACCATCATGACCTCCGTCACCATCGCCCTCGCGCTGGGCGCGCTGCTCGTCTTCGGCGGGCATGTGCTGCGCGGCTTCACGGCGGCGATGTTGCTGGGCGTCGTGGTCGGCACCTATTCGTCCGTCTATGTCTCCTCCTCGCTGCTCATCACGCTCGGCCTCAAGCCCAATCCCTCTTCCCGCAAGGCGGAGAAGGGGATTGCGAGCGATGCCGAGCGGATCGTCTCGCGCGAGGGTTGAGGCGGCGGGGCCGGCCTCATGGACCTGCGACGCGAGGAAATCCCGAACGGGCCGGTCGTCACCGGCTTTTCCGGCCGGCGGTTCCGCATTGGCGAGCGCGTCTATCCGGGCGGCCTGCTGATCGACGCCGAGGGGGCGGCCGAGTGGGATGCGCCGGCGAGCGCGGCGGCGCTCGACATGGCGACCGTGGAACGCCTGCTTGCCTGCGCCTGCGATCCGCAGCCCGAATTCCTGCTGCTGGGCACTGGTCCCGGTCTCGTCCAGCCGCCCCGCGCCCTGGCCCGCGCGCTGGAGGCACGCGGGATCGGCCTTGAAGCCATGGACAGCCGCGCGGCCGCCCGCGCCTGGGGCGTGTTGCGGCAGGAAGGCCGCCGTATCGTGGGCGCTCTGATGCCGCTCTGAAGCGCGCGGGGACGGAGCATCCGCGTGTCCAGAGGCGCGGCCGCGAAGCGGGTCGCGGGTGCCGCCAGCCGCGTCAGCTCCCGGCCGCGTCAGTCCAAACCGAGTCGGCCAGGGCCTTTTCTCATGAAAGTTGCGCCATGATGACAAAGGCGCGCGATAAGCGGTTGCGGTCTGCCCGGATTGCGATAGGTTTGGGGCAGGAGAGAGGCGCATGCCCCAGACAATGGTCGCACAGCTCAAGCTACGCCGGGCGTTTCGCTATGGCTATTCGCTGTTCCTGCTCTTCTTCCTGCTGCTGTTCGCCCTTGGCGGTTTCGCCGCGCTCGACGGAGTCTTCATGGGCATGGTGCGGAGCCTGCTCTCCGGCGGCTCCGCCACGCTGCTGACCGCGCTGGCCTTTGCCCTCAGCGTGCCCCTGTTCCTCGCCTGCTGGTCGCTGATCGGTTCGGCCATGCTTGGCCTCCGGCTCGATCCGCCCGTCGCCGCCGCGCCTGCCTCGGCGCCGGACGCCGCGCGCGACTGAGACGGATCGCCGCCGCGACCGCATTTCCCATCGCCGGTTGATCGAGAGGGCGCCAGTCCGCGCGCACACAGCTCGACATTGACGTCGGGATCGACGCGACCGCAGGGTAAGTGGTGATCTTCGTGCCCCGGCGCGCGGCGTCCCTGTGATCCGTGTGTAGCGGGACGCATGTTAGGCGCCCCTTGCCGGCCGTCATGGGCTGGAGCCGCAGGCGACCGCCGATAGCGAGGACCCGTCCTATTCCTCGCTGTCCGCTGCCTGCTTCTCGGGCGGGTGGAGGCGCACGCGGGCGACGCGCTTGGGGTCGGCCTCGACGATCTCGATGCGCCAGCCGCTTTCCTCGTGCGTCAGGATGTCGCCCACGGCGGGCACCTTGCCGGCGATGACGAAGGCGAGGCCGCCCAGCGTATCGACATCCTGATCGACTTCCGCGAGCTTGGGGTCGATCGTCTCGGCCACGTCCTCCAGCTCGCTGCGCGCATCCGCGTCCCACAGGCCGCCGTCGAGCGGCACGAGCATGGCCTCGGGCGCCTCGTCATGCTCGTCCTCGATCTCGCCGACAATCTCCTCGACCAGATCCTCGATGGTGACGAGCCCGTCCGTGCCGGAATATTCGTCGAGCACGATGGCGAGGTGCGTGCGCTTGGCGCGCATCTCGGCCAGCAGATCGAGCGCGCCCATGCTCTGCGGCACATAGAGGGGCTGGCGGATCAACGGCTCCAGCGAGCTGGGATGCGCCTCGCCCCGCGCCAGGATGGCGAAGGCATCGCGGATGTGGATCATGCCGGTGATGCTGTCGAGCGTGCCCTGATAGACCGGGATGCGGCTGTGCCCGGCCTGCGCGAACAGCGCCATCAGCTCGGTAAAGCTCGCGTCCTGCGAAATGGCGATGATGTCCGCGCGGGGCACGGCGACATCGCCCACGTCATGTTCGCTGAAGTGCAGCATGTTGCGCAGCATCTGCCGCTCGACCGGCGCGAGATCGCCCGCGACCGGCTGGGGCGCATCCGCCCCGTCATATTGAATGATGGCGTCCTCCAGCTCCTGCCGGAGGCTGACATTCCCATCATCGCCGAACAGCAGGGCCTTGAGGCCCCGCCATATTCGTCCGCCTTCGCTGCTACTGTCGCCCTCTTTCGCGCTTTCCTTGGCGCTCGCGGGCGTGGCCGTCTCGGACATGTCTTCCTTCAAATCCCTGTTTCGTCGATGGGCACGGCGGGGCCGCCCCTGTCGCCATATGGATCAGCCAGGCCGAGCGATGCAAGGGCGCGTGTTTCCATGGCCTCCATCGCCTCCGCCTCGGCCTCGTCCATATGATCGTAACCGAGCAGGTGGAGCGTGCCGTGGACGATGAGGTGCGTGGTATGATCGGCAAGCGAAATGCCGCGCTCGGCCGCCTCGCGCGCGCAGGTCTCGTGAGCGAGGATGATGTCGCCGAGCAGCGTCTCGCCATCGTCGCCGATGTCGACGGTTTCGAGCAGATCGGGCTGCATCATGGGGAAGGAGAGGACGTTGGTGGGCTGGTTCTTGCCGCGATAGGCGGCGTTGAGGCCGTGAATCTCGGCGTCGTCGGAGAGCTTGACCGAGATTTCCACCTGCGAGCGATTGGTGACGAGCCCGCCATGGGGCGTCTCGCGCAGCGCGGTGCGGGCGGCCTCCAGAGCCAGCGCCTCCCAGTCCGGGCCGCTCGGCCAGGCGGGGCCGGCATCCACGATCACGTCAAGCACGGCGCATCTCGGGCAGGCTCATCTCAGGCAGGCTCATCTCAGGCATCGCGGCCCTCATAAGCCTCGACGATGCGGCCGACGATGGGGTGGCGCACCACGTCCGCCCGCGTGAAGCGCGTGACGGCGATGCCCTCGATGCCCTCCAGCCGCTCGACCGCGTCGGCAAGGCCCGAGGCGCCGGGGGCCGGCAGGTCCACCTGCTTGGGGTCCCCGCAGATCACCATGCGGCTGCCCTCGCCGAAGCGGGTGAGAAACATCTTCATCTGCGCGATGGTGGTGTTCTGCGCCTCGTCCAGGATGATGAAGGCATTGGCGAGCGTGCGCCCGCGCATGAAGGCGAGGGGCGCGATCTCGATCTCGCCGCTGGCGATGCGCCGCTCCACCTGCTCGGCCGGCAGGCAATCGTAGAGCGCGTCGTAGAGCGGGCGCAGATAGGGGTCGACCTTCTCCTTCATGTCGCCGGGCAGGAAGCCCAGCCGCTCGCCCGCTTCCACGGCGGGGCGCGAGAGGATGAGCCGGTCCACGCTACCGGTGATGAGCTGGCTCACGGCCTGGGCGACGGCCAGATAGGTCTTGCCCGTGCCCGCCGGGCCGAGCGCGAAGATCAGCTCGCTGCGGGCCAGCGCCTCCATATAGACGCCCTGATTGGCCGAGCGCGGGACGATGGTTTTCTTGCGGGTGCGGATCATCACCTTGGGCGGATCGGAGACATCGTGGCGGATGATGCCGTCCAGCGTGGGCTCGGCGGACATGGCGATCACTGCGTCCACCGCGCCGGTGTCGATGGGCTGGCCCACGGCCAGGCGGTTGTAGAGCCCGTTGAGCACGTCGCGCGCGCGGGCGGCGGCCTCCGCCTCGCCCTCGATCTGCACCTTGTTGCCCCGCGCGGCGATATAGACGCCGAGCCGATTCTCGATGCTGACGAGATTGCGGTCATATTCCCCGAACAGGGCGCCGAGCAGATAGGGCTTCTCGAAGGTCAGTTCGAGCCGGGCGCGATCCCCGGCTTCCGCCTGGACATGACGTTTAGCCATGGCGGCGACTCGTTGCGCGGTGCGCCAGGAGAAGTGCTGTCATCACGCTCTTCTTGCCAGAGGGAAGCGGGCGAGGACAAGCGCGATCTGGCCGGGGCGCGGAAAGGCACGACATGCGTGCCGAAACGGAGCGGGGCGCGGAATGTTCCGCGCCCCGTCCATAAGCCGGGCCCATCCGGCCGCTTGTGGCCGGCGACCCCGCGTGCGCAAGCGCGCTCAGGCTTCTTTCTTGGCCAGCGCGCCCGAGATCTGCTCCGACACATAGCCGAAGGCGGCGCCGATCAGGATCGAGAGGAAAGTGGGCAGCAGCGCGTCTTGCGGAGAATCCCACATGCCGCCCAGCAGCACCAGGCCGGCAATGCTGGCAAAGCCATAGACGCTGGCGGGAATGGTGCCGAGATAAGGCACAGCCGAGGCAAGGCAGATGACCGCCGCGCCGATGCCCACGGCGACAGGCGCGCCCAGGCTGCCCAGCGCGCCGAGCTGATGGGCGAGCAGGATGGACACCAGGCCCACGATGGCGCCGAAGGTCATGCAGACCACCGTGTCGCGCGTACCGGAGAATTTGCCGCCGCAATGGAAATGGCCGCCCCACGCGATGAATGCCTGCCAGACCTGGAGCTTGGCCGCGGTCAGCGGATCGAGGCCGAACAGCCATGTGGCGACGACGGCAAGCACGCCGACGGTGACGGCGAGCGCAATAAGTTTAGGCATGAAGAGACCCCCTCCTGTGGACTGTCGTTGTCGTCGGCGGCCGGTCGTTGCCGGCCCCCGGGCGCGAAACCTAGGATAAGGGCGCAAAGCCGTCCAGCATCCATTTCGGCCGTTCATTTCAGGGGTTGGAACGCACCCGAATGGCGCTTTCGGGGCGGGCCGCTTTGTTCTAGTCAGCGGGGCGCGGGGTTTGTCGAAGGGCGCCGGTCCTTGCGTGGAATCGCGGGCGCGCGGTGCGGAGAAGGTAAGAGGAGAGACATATGCGCAATCGGGTCATCGGCATGGGTATCGGCGTCGCCATCGCCATGCTGGCCGCAACCGCCGCCCAGGCCGACACGCCAAGCGACTTCGTCAAGCGGCACACCGCCTCGGGCGGGAATGTCGACGCGATCATGGCCGACTATGCCGAGGACGCCGTGGTGTTGCAGAACGGCCGGGCCGTTCAGGGCAAGGCGGAGATCCGCAAGCTCTTCGAGGCGATGTTCGGCCGGCGCGGCGGTGGCGGCGCGGGCGCGCCGGGCGGGCAGGCGCAGGCCAATGGCGGCGGCGGCGGTGCCGGCGGACCCCCGGCCGGCGGCGGCATGAAGGTCACACGCGTCTGGGAAGAAGGCAATGTGGGCTTCATGACCTGGGAAATGGGCCCGATGCACGCGACCGAGGAATTCATCATCAAGGACGGCAAGATCGCCGTGCAGGCCATTTTCATGACTCCCGCGGGCGCGCCGGGCGGGGCTGCGGCGCGCTGACGGGGCGGGGCCTGCTGTTTGGCAGGCGTTGCTGATTTTTCGCGGAGAGGGCGCAGAGAGGAAGTGGAAGTTTGTTCGCGCGGAGACGCGGAGAAGAAAGAGAGGCGGCGAAGCCGCTTTGATCGCTGCGCATCGCCTCGGGCGGCGAGTCCGAATTAAAGCACCTTCGGCGCGGCCTGGATTCGTCCGCGTCTCCGCGTGACCAGTCCCTACTTCTTCTCCGCGCCCTCTGCGCTTCTGCGCGAAAAACAACCTTCTCCCGCGACGCGGGCGCTCAGGCCGCCCGGCGCGCCGCCACGGCGCCGCCCAGGCTGTTGGGGCCAGCCGAGACGATGTCGACATCCAGCAGATCGCCGATGCGCGCCTCCGCCGTCTCGACATGCACGGACTGGAGCCAGGGCGATTTGCCGACGAGCTGCCCGGCGTGGCGGCCGCGCCGTTCCAGCAGGATGGACGTGCGCTGGCCCACCGTGGCCATGTTGAAGGCGAGCTGGTCCGCGTTGATCGCGGCCTGGAGGCGCTGGAGGCGCTCATCCATCAGCGCGGCGGGCACCTGCTCGGCCATATCGGCGGCGGGCGTGCCGGGGCGCGGGCTATATTTGAAGCTGAAGCACTGGGCATAGCCCACCGCGCGCACCAGCGAGAGCGTCTCCTCGAACTCCGCGTCCGTCTCGCCGGGGAAGCCGACGATGAAATCGCCAGAGAGCGCGATGTCCGGCCGGGCGGCGCGCACGCGCTCCAGCAGGCGCAGGTAGGAGTCGCGCGTGTGGCTGCGGTTCATGGCCTTGAGGATGCGGTCGCTGCCGGCCTGCACGGGCAGGTGCAGGAAGGGCATGAGCTTCTCCACCTCGGCATGGGCGCGGATGAGCCCCTCGCTCATGTCGTTGGGATGGCTGGTCGTGTAGCGGATGCGTGCCAGACCCGGCAGCGCGTCCAGCGCGCGGGCGAGCCCGTCCAGCCCCTGCGCGCGGCCCTTCTCGTCCTCGCCCTGCCAGGCATTGACGTTCTGGCCCAGCAGCGTGATCTCACGCACTCCGGCATCGACCAGCGCGCGCGCCTCGTCCATCACCGCGCTCCAGGGCCGGCTCACTTCGGCACCGCGCGTATAGGGCACCACGCAATAGGTGCAGAACTTGTCGCAGCCCTCCTGCACGGTGAGGAAGGCGCTGGGCCGTGCCTGACGCGCGCGGCCGGGCAGTGCATCGAACTTGGAGGCGAGCGGCATGTCCGTATCGACCGCCGCATGGCCGGCCACCGCCGCGTCGATGAGGCCGGGCAGGCGGTGATAGGCCTGGGGCCCCACGACGATGTCCACCGCCTTGGTCCGCCGCGTGATTTCCGCGCCTTCCGCCTGGGCGACGCAGCCGGCGACCGCGATCATCGGGCGCGAGCCATCCTCCCGGCGCAGGCGGCCGATGTCGGAATAGACCTTCTCGGCCGCTTTCTCGCGGATGTGGCAGGTGTTGAGCACCACCAGATCGGCTTCGATCCCCTCGTCGGCGGGCGCCAGGCCGCGCGCGCCCAGCATCTCGGCCATGCGCTCGCCGTCATAGACGTTCATCTGGCAGCCGAAGGACTTGATGTGGAAGGTCTTCGGCGGAGTTCTGGATGCGCTCATGCGCGGCCCTATAGCGCCGATGCGCGGGACAAGAAAGGGCGGGATGGGATCGGCGCCGGCGACGCTGAGCCGATGTCGTCCTCCCGCGCAGGCCGGAGTCGGAGGCGGCTCGCGGCCTGTCCGTGATGAGCCCGCGCTATCGCTCCCCCATGGCGGCCGCGATGCGGGCGCGCGTCTCGGTCGCCAGCGCCTTGCGGTCGGGATGGGCGCCGGGGTGGAAGGGATCGAGGAAATGCAGCGTCAGCCGCTTGCGGCCGGGGGCGGAGAGAATGCGGCGGGCATTCTCCACGCCGGATTCCGCGCCCCAGGCGATGAGCGGCGTGGCGGCGCCATAATCGATGACGACCGGCTGGATGAGAATGTCGCGCGGCGGCGGCAGCAGCACTTCGAAGAGCGGTGCCTTGAAGGGGCCGAGTGCCTGACCGTCGCCGGTGCCGCCTTCCGCGAACAGCGCGATCGGCTGGTGTGCGGCGAGGGCGGCGCGCACGCTCTCGATATGGCCGGCGACGGCGCCGCGCTGCTCGCGCGCGACGAAGACGGTGTTGTTCTGCGCGGCCAGCCAGCCGACCAGCGGGGCCTTGCCGACGCCGTCCTTGGCGATGAAGGCGCAGCCGGTGGCGCCGCCGAGGGCGAGTATGTCCACCCAGCTCAGATGATTGGCGACATAGAAGACGTCGTGCAGGCGCGGCGTGCCGGCAATCCGCACGTCGAAGCCGGCCACCTGCGCGCTGCGGCCCAGGAAGCGGCGCGGCCAGGGTGAGGGGCCGTGGCGCCGGGAAAGGAGATGCGGCACCACGCAGGCGGCGGTCGTGCCGGCGAGGCGCGTCAGGCGCCAGGTGAAGCGCAGCGCGGGCGTCATCGCGCGGTGCGGGCGTGAGCGCGCCCTCCGACGCAGATGGGCGCGCAGATGCGGCGCAAGGCGCGGCTCCCGTTGGACGCGCGGGCCGGATACGGGGCGGGCAGGGCCGCCGCCGCCTCAGCCCTTGCGGTCGATGGCGACCCCATAAAGCTCCATGCGGTGATCGACCAGGCGATAGCCGAGCTTCTCGGCGATCTGCTTCTGGAGCTGCTCCAGCTCGGGATCGACGAACTCGATGACCTTGCCGGTCTCCACGTCGATCAGATGGTCGTGGTGCGCTTCGGGCGCCGGCTCGTAGCGGGCGCGGCCATCGCCGAAATCGTGGCGCTCCAGAATGCCCGCTTCCTCGAACAGGCGGACGGTGCGGTAGACGGTGGCGATGGAGATGTGCGGATCGATGGCCGAGGCGCGCTCGTGCAGCTTCTCCACGTCGGGATGGTCGTCACTCTCGGAGAGGACGCGGGCGATGACGCGCCGCTGCTCGGTGATGCGCAGGCCGCGCTCCGCGCAGAGCGCTTCGATGTCGATGGTCCGGGTCATGATCCTACTTGTAGGTCTTATTTCCCAAGGCAGGAAGCCGCAAAATGGCTTTTGGCGCCCCGTCGGGAAGAAGTTGAACGCAAACGGCCCGCCCCCAGGGGCAGGCCGTTCAATCGTCCCTGAAAACTGTTCTTATTTGCCGGTGCGGCGGCGCGTGGTGCCGAGCCCGATTTTCTTGGCGAGCGCGCGGCGCTGGTCCGCATAATTGGGCGCCACCATCGGATAGTCGGCGGGAAGGCCCCATTTAGCGCGATATTCGTCCGGCGTCATCTGATAGTGCGTCATCAGGTGGCGCTTGAGCATCTTCAACTTCTTGCCGTCCTCCAGGCAGACGATGTGATCGGGCTTCACAGAAGCGCGGATCGACACGGCCGGCTCGGGCTTGGGCGGCGGCGGCGCGGCCTGACTGTGCAGACCGGAGAGCGCGCCGTAAACGTTCTGGATCAGCGTCGGCAGATCGGAGACCGCAACGCTGTTGTTGGAAACGTGCGCGGCCACGATATCCGATGTGAGGGTAATCAGAACCTCGTCTTGCCCGCTGGCATCTGACATGATTAATTCCTTCTCGATTTTGTAATCTCGTTCGGCGGGACCCAAGAAGCATTTGCTTTTTGCTTCATCTGTTCTTTTATTCCGTTTCGGTTCGAATCGCAAGCTTGTCTGCTTCCCGTCCTAATTCCGAACAAGAAAGGCCTTGAAGCTCAAAGCGTCGTAGCGGCAACCGCCATCGCCCAGATAATAGTTCCTGCGCCGGTTATATTGGTTAAATCCAGCCTTGCTGTACAGATGAACTGCCGGATTCGAGTCGCGGACTTCAAGGAATACGGCTTCGGCGCCGCTCCGTTCCGCGATCATCAGGCAGCGGTCGAGAATGCGCCGGCCATGGCCCGCGCCGCGATGCGCCGGGTCGACCGCGAGCAGCAGCAGCTCGGCCTCGCCGGCCATGCTGCGCAGCAGGCCGAAGCCCACCGGCTGCTCGCCAAGCCGGCCGATGACGAGCACGCAGCCGGGCATGGACATCATCGAGCGCAACTGCGCCGCCGTCCACGCCTCGCCATATTGCGGGTCGAAGGCGCTCATCATGACGGTCATGCAATCGGCGATGCAGACCTCGTCCGCCGCGTCATAGGCCGTGATCGCCAGCGCCTGCATCAGGGGCGGGACCGCGCGGGCAGGGCGGGCGCGGCGGCCGCCATGGGCCGGGCATCGGCGCCGCGCCCGTAATTGGGCCGGGGCGGGAGCATGCGCAGCCCCTCCGGTAACAGCGGCAGGCAGCGCGCGTCCGGCAGCAGCGGCATCGCGGTGCCGCGTCCGCCGCGCGCGCTCACCAGCGTCTGCGCGCCCGAACCATAGACGGCCGCATCGTCGAGTTGCGCGGCGAGATCGGCAATGGGGGTCGAGTGGATTACAGCGGGCGCGTCGTCATCGGCGGGCCGGGCGGGAAAGCGCGCCCAGAACAGCTCGCCATGGCCGCCGACCATGACCACGGTGAAGGTCTCGGCCGGCGCATGGCTCTCGCGCACCATGGCGGCCACCAGATCGAGGCAGCCAAAGCCGTGGACCGGGGCGCCCCAGGCAAAGCCCAGCGCCGTGGCGGCGGCAATGCCCACGCGCACGCCGGTGAAGCTGCCGGGGCCGGTATCGACCAGGATTGCGTCCGCGCGGCCGCCGTCGGGCAAGGCCGCCACGGCCGGCAGCAGCGCCTCGGCATGGCCGCGCCCCAGTTCGGCATGGTGCGCGCCGAGCAGCGTCCAGCGTGGTCCGTCCCCCTCGAACAGGGCGACGGACAGGGCCGGCGTGGCGCAATCGATGACAAGCCGGCGCCTGCTCATGCGGCCGCCGCCCATCCCGAGCGGATGGCCCCCGGCCGGCCCGCGACCGTTTTGCGCGGCGGCATGGCCCAAGCCGCCGGATGCCTCCATCCGGGCTGGAACCGCGCTCTTCTCATGACGGCAAAGATCCCGAAAACTCCCCCTGCGCGGCGCGCCCTCAGACGGCGCGCACCTCGGTCACTTCCGGTACATAATGCTTGAGCAGTTGTTCAATCCCGTTCTTCAGCGTCGCGCTCGACGAGGGACAGCCCGCGCAGGCGCCCTGCATGCGCAGATAGACGGTGCCGCGCTGGAAGCCGCGATAGACGATGTCGCCGCCGTCATTGGCCACGGCCGGGCGCACGCGCGTCTCGATCAGTTCGCGGATCTGGGCGATGATGTCGGCATCCTCCGGGTCGTCGAAGCCCTCGATGCCGTCCGCCTCGCCCTCCGCCGGCACGGCGATGCCCGCCGCGCTGCCGGAGCGGAACAGCGGCATGTCCGCCGAGAAATGGTCGAGCAGGATGGAGACGACATCGGTGCGCAGATAGGACCAGTCGACGCCCGGCGCGGCCGTCACCGCGATGAAGTCGCGGCCGAAGAAGACGCCGGTCACGTCGCCCAGATCGAACAGCGCCTCGGCCAGAGGAGAGGCTTGCGCTTCCTCGGCATTGGCGAAATCGCGCGTGCCCGCCTGCATCACGATGCGCCCGGGCAGGAACTTGAGCGTTGCCGGGTTGGGCGTGGTTTCGGTCTCGATGAACATGACGGCTGCCTTTGCGCGAGGGAATGGGAGGCGCGTGGATGGTCTCGCGCCGGGGCCCGTTCAGGCCGGCCTCTGGGTGGGCCGGCTCCGGTCGGGGCCTTCTCCTATTTGGGGAAGCGCGGCGCGCGGCGCAACCCCGCAATGGGCCCCGCTCGCCGGCGCTCAGTTGGCCTGGGCCGCCGCCTCGCCCTGCGCCGCCGCCACGCGCGGCGCCGGGTCCTGCGGCGGGGCGCGCAGCGCGGGCAGATCCGGCGCGGCCACGCCGTTGGGGAGGACGATGGCGGTCCAGCGCGTCTCTGGGCGCAGGTAGCGCTGGGCGAGCGCCTGGATATCCTCGGCCGTCACGTTCAGCATGTCCGAGGCGAAGCTGCGCGCCATGGCCAGCTTGCGCGGATCGCGGCTCATGCCCTGGAGCTGGGTCATCCAGAAGGCGTTGCTGCTGCGCGCGCGCTCGAACAGCTTGCGCAACGGCTCGACCTGCCGCTCCAGCTCGTCCGTGCTTACCGGCCGCGCGGCGAGATCGGCCACCACTTCGTCCATCATGCTGTAGAAATCGGCGATGCGCTCGGGCCGCAACTGCGACTGCACCATCAGATAGCCGCCGGTGGGATAGGCTTCCGGCCAGATGCTGACGGCGCTGGGCGTATAGGCGGCGCCGTCCACCGAGCGGAATTTCTCGAACAGCCGGTCGTTGATGATGCGCGCCAGCATGGCGAGCTGGCGGCTCTCCTTGATGCGTTCCTCGCCGCCGCCGGTGGGCCAGGCGATCACGGCACCCGCCTGCTCGGCCGGCCCGCCGTGGCGCAACAGCACCGGCTGGCCGGCCGGCGCGGGGAAGCGCCGCACGCGGTTCTCCGCCGGCGTCACTGTCTCGGGCCGCTGGTCGAGCGCGCCGAAGGTCTCGGCGACGGCGGCAACGGCCTCGTCGCGCGTCGCATCGCCGAAGATCTGGATCTCGATGGAGCCGGTGGACAGGCGCGGCTGCCAGACTTCCTTGAACTTCTCCAGCGTCAGCTCGTCCGCATCGGCCGGCACGGGCGGCGCCACGCGCTCGTCCTTGTCGCGCAGCAGCCAGCTCACGTCCCGGTCCAACGCTTCGCTGGCGGAGGCGGGTGTGGGATCGTAACTGAGCCTGAGCGCGGCGGCGGCACGGGCCAGCGGCGCGGCATCCCAGCGCGGGAAGGCCAGGCGCGTGGCGAAGAGGCGGAGCTGGTCGCGATAATCCTGCGGGCTGCTGACCATGCCCATCACGAAGGCATCCTCGTCGATACCGAAGGGCAGACCCATCTGGCGGCCGTTCACGAGTTCGCCGAGCGCGATCTGGTCGAGATCGCCGATGCCGCTGGCCGCGAGCGCGCCGGGCGCGGCCCACAGGGCGACATTCTCGTCCGGCGAGAAGCTCTGCTGGCCATGGCCGAAGCGCACATTGATGCGCACCTTGCCCGGCTCGGCCTTGTTGGGGCTCAGATAGAGCGTCACGCCATTCTCGAACACCACCTGCTCGACGGCGAGGCCAGGGACGGGCTGGGCCAGCGCCACCTTGCCAGCCGGCGGCAGCGCAGGCAGCGAGGCCATAGTGATGCCGCGCGCATCGAGTCGGGCGTTGCGGGCCGGCTGCACCTGCGCGCGTAGCGCCGTGGCGAGCCGTGCCTGCGCGTTGCCCTGCGGCGCCTTGAGCGTGAGCAACGCGCGCACCGCATCGCCCGTGAACATGCGCCGGGTGGAATCGCGCACCTGCTCGGGCGTCATGAAGCGCCGGCCCTCGCGATAGATGGCGAGATGGTCCTGCGGGGCGATGACGGTCTCGCGAATGTCGATGGCGGACATGAAATTATCGACCTGCCGCGCGCTGGATTCGACGGCGGAGGTGGAGACGGCCCGATTGAGCGCGCCCATCATGTCGGCGAATTCGCGGTCGATGTCGGCGGCGCTGGGCGGCGTGCGCCGCGCGTCCTCGATGATGGCGCGCACGTCCCTCAGCGCCTTCTCCCAATCGCCGCTGAGCGGGATGATGTTGACATAAGTGGCGCTGACCGAGCGCGCGGTGTCGTCGCGGATCACCGAGGCTTCCAGGAAGCTCGCTCCGGCGCTCGCCGCGGCCGCCAGCCGCCGGTTGATGAGCTGGAGTGCCAGATCGTCCACCGCCCGCGCCTGGTTGAAGGCAATGGTGTCGTTGCGGAACACCCAGGGGCGCAGATAGGCGAGGCCGATAGAGGCCGGCAGCTCCGGCGCGATGATGACCTTGGTGGCGGGCGCGCGCGGATCGGGCTTGCCGAAATCGGGGAGCGGCGGCGTGGCGCCCTTGCCCTGCCAGCTTCCGAAATGCTTCTGCACCAGCTCTTCCAGCACGGCCGGATCGGCATCGCCGGAAATGGCGACGACGGTGCGGTCCGGCCGGAACCAGCGGTCGTGGAAGGCTTGCAGGCTCTGCGCGGTCGCGCCGGTGAGCGTGGCGACCGTGCCGATGGGGCTGTGATCGGCCAGGCGCTGGCCGGCATAATAGAAAGCGCGCGTCTGGTCGCCGGCCGTGGCGCCGGGGCCCAGCCCCTCGCGGCGCTCGGCCATGACGACGGCGCGCTCGGCGTCCACAGCCTCGGGCACGATATTGGGCGCGGAGACTATGCTGGCGAGGATCTTGAGGCTCTCGTCCAGTCCGGCGGGCGTCGCGTCCGGCAGGTCGACCGCGAAGCTGGTCTGCGTCGCCGTGGTCTGGGCATTGCTGTCCACGCCGAACTCGGCGCCGAGCCGCTGCCAGATGCGCTTCGATTCTCCGTCCGGCACGTCGCGCGAGCCACGGAAGGAGAGGTGCTCCAGGAAGTGCGCATAGCCCGCCTCATGGGTCTCTTCCATGAGCGAGCCGACATCGACGCGCACCCGGATGGAGACGACCCGCGCGGGAATCTCGTTGCGGCGGATGGCGTAGCGCAGGCCGTTGGGCAGCTCGCCAAAGCGCCAGGCCGGGTCCATGGGCACATCGCTGCGCTCGTAGAACCAGGGGCGCGGGGCGGCGGCGGGCTGCGCGGCCGAGGCGGGTGCGGCCGATTGCGCGGCGAGCGGACCCGGATTGAGCAGCGCGACGGCCAGGATCGGCGCGAGCAGCCGGCGAGCGGCGTCGAAAATGGTCATGTGCCCCATCTAGGCCGAACGGGTCTTAACGTCACATGAAACTTGCCGCGCGGCCTTGCCGGCACGGTGGGGCGTGCCCGCCCCCTGCAAAGGCCGCCTATAGCGAGCGGCGGCCGGTGATGAGCTGGAACACGAAGATCACGCCCGCCACCAGCAGCAGCAAGTGGATGAGGCCGCCGCCGACATGGGCAAGCAGGCCGATGAGCCACAGGACGAGCAGGACGACGACGATCGTGTACAGCATGGGATGTGCTCCGCAGTAAGAATATGGTCTCAGGTGAAAAGCGCATGGGCGGGGCGATGGTTCCAGCGGGCCGGTCGCGACTCGCGCGCAGCGGGGGTCGATCCCGGCGGCGCGGGGCGCTATGGAGCGCGGCATGACCGCCCGGACCGATCCTGAAACCGCCCGCGAAACCGCTTATGCCAAGCTCAATCTCGCCCTGCATGTGCGTGCGCGGCGGGCGGACGGCTATCATGCGCTGGAGAGTCTCTTCGCCTTCTGCGCGGATGGGGACGATCTGCGCGGCACGCTGCGCGAGGATGGCGAGATCACGCTCGCGGTCACGGGTCCCTTCGCCGACGCGCTGGGCACGGGCGAGGACAATCTGGTGCTGCGCGCCGCCCGCGCGCTCCAGGGGGCGAGCGGCACCTGGCTGGGCGCGGACCTGATGCTCGACAAGCGCCTGCCCATCGCGGCCGGCATCGGGGGCGGCTCGGCGGATGCGGCTGCGGCGCTGCGGCTGCTCATCGGCCTGTGGCAGGTGCGGCCCATGACCTTCGATTTTCCCCTGCTCGCCCGCTCGCTGGGCGCGGACGTATCTGCCTGCATCGGCTCGGCGACGATGTTCGGCACCGGCATTGGCGACCGGCTGGAGCCCGTGGACCTTGAGCTGGAGGGTATGCCCGTGCTGCTGGTCAACCCGCTGGTGCCGTGCCCGACCGGGGCGGTGTATCAGGGCTGGGACGGCGTCGATCGCGGACCGCTCGATCCCGAGGCATGGCGCAGCGGGCGCAACGATCTCGCCGCGAGCGCGCTCGCGCTGGTGCCGGAGATCGACGCGGTGCTGGCGGTGCTGCGCGCGCAACTGCCCACGCTGGCGCGTATGTCCGGCTCTGGCGCAACCTGCTTTGCACTGTTCGCCAGCGAAGCGGAGCGGGATGCGGCGGCGGCGCGGATTGTCGAGGATCACCCGGACTGGTGGGTGATGGCTTCGGTGTTGCGCTGAGTTTTGGTTCGCGCAGAGGGCGCAGAGAAGAAAGAGAGGCGGTGAGCCGCTTTGATCGCTCTGCATCGCCTCGGGCGGCAAACCTGGATTAAAGTGCCTCCGGCGCATCATGGATTCCTCCGCGTCTCCGCGCGAACCCGCCCCTTTCTTCTTCGCGCCCTCTGCGCTTCTGCGCGAACCAAAAATAAAGTTCAGCCCCACCCGCTTCTCCGCTAATTGAGAGGTCATGACTGCCTCGTTCCGCATTCTCGGCGATCCCGCGGCGCCGATCCTCATCATTGTCGATCATGCCTCCAACCATGTGCCGGAGGGCATCGACCTGGGCTTGCCGCCCGAGGTGATGCACGAGCATGTCGCGCTGGACATCGGCGTGGCGGAGGTGGCGGCGCTGCTGGTGGAGCGGGGCGATTGCTGCGCCATTCTGGCCGGCGTTTCGCGCCTCGTCATCGACTATAATCGCGAGCCGGACGCCGCCGGCCTCGTCCCCGTGCAGAGCGACGGCCATCATATCGAGGGCAACAGCGTTGCCGAGGTGGCCGAGCGGCTGGCGCTTTATTACGACCCCTATCATGCCGAGGTGGCGCGGCTTGCCGGCCAGCCGCACCGGCCCTTCCTCCTTTCGCTGCACAGCTTCACGCCGAGCCTGCGCACCCGGCCGGAGGAGGCGCGCCCGTGGGAGATCGGCATTCTCTGGAACGAGGATGACCGGGCCCCGCGTATCGCCATTCCGCTGCTCGGCGAGGCGGGCCTGCGCGTCGGCGCGCAGCAGCCATATTCCGGCAAGCTTCTCAACGCGACCATGAACCGCCATGCCGAGGCGCATGGCCGGCCCTATCTGGGCGTGGAGATTCGCCAGGACCTCGTGAAGGAAATTGCGGGACAAGGGCGGTTTTCAGAAATTTTACATCCCGTATTGATGGAATGTCGGAATAAAATTACCTAGATTTTGATCCTGCCCCCTTGCCTTGCGCGCCTCTTTGGTGGAAAGGAGCCGCGCAAGAGGAAGGCAGCCATGACGCACAGGTTCGACAAGTCCAAGCTCCCCAGCCGTCACGTCTCGGTCGGCGTCGAGAGCGCTCCGCACCGCAGCTATTATTATGCCATGGGGTGGAAGGAAGAAGACATCGCCAAGCCCTTCGTGGCGCTGGCGTCGGCGGGCAATGACAGCGCGCCCTGCAACACCACGCTGGACCAGCAGGCGGACTGGGCGCGCGAGGGCGTGCTGGCGGCGGGCGGCACCCCGTTCCGCTTCAACACCATCACCGTGACCGACGGCATCGCCATGGGCCATCAGGGCATGAAAAGCTCGCTGGTGAGCCGCGAAGTGATCGCCGACTCGGTCGAGCTGTCCGTGCGCGGCCATTGCTATGACGCGCTCGTCACCTTCGCGGGCTGCGACAAGTCGCTGCCGGGCATGATGATGGCGATGCTGCGCCTCAACGTGCCGAGCATCTTCGTCTATGGCGGCTCCATCCTGCCGGGCCGCTACAAGGAGCGCGAGGACCTCACCGTCATCGACGTGTTCGAGGTGGTCGGCCGCTATGCCGCCGGCAACTGCCCGCTGGCCGAAGTGACGGCCATCGAGAAGGCGGCCTGTCCCGGCCATGGCGCGTGCGGCGGCCAGTATACCGCCAACACCATGGCCTGCGTGGGCGAGGCCATCGGCCTCTCGCTGCCCAACAGCAACATGGTGCCGGCGCCCTATAAGAGCCGGCACGATATCGCCGTGGCGGCCGGCAAGCAGATTATGGACGTTCTGGCGCGCAACCTGCGACCGCGCGACATCTGCACGCGCGATGCCTTCGAGAATGCAGCGCGCATCGTCGCGGCGACGGGCGGCTCCACCAATGGCGCGCTGCACCTGCCGGCTATGGCCAATGAGTGCGGCATTGCCTTCGACCTGTTCGACGTGGCCGAGATCTTCAAGACCACGCCCTATATCGCGGACCTCAAGCCCGGCGGCAAATATGTCGCCAAGGACATGCACGCGGCCGGCGGCATCTACATGGTGATGAAGACGCTGGCGGCCGAGGGCTTCCTGCATCTCGACTGCATGACCGTCACCGGCAAGACGCTGGGCGAGAATATCGACGAAATCACCTGGAACCCGGACCAGAAGGTCATCTACGATGCGAAGACGCCGATCACGCCGACCGGCGGCGTCGTGGGTCTCAAGGGTTCGCTTGCGCCGGAGGGCGCCATCGTGAAGGTCGCGGGCATGAAGCGCCTCCAGTTCACCGGCATCGCCAAGGTGTTCGAGCGCGAGGAAGATGCCTTCGCGGCGGTCGAGGCGAACCGGATCGTGGACGGCGATGTCGTCGTCATCCGCTATGAAGGCCCCAAGGGCGGCCCCGGCATGCGCGAGATGCTCTCGACCACGGCGGCGCTCTATGGCCAGGGCCTGGGTGAGAAAGTGGCGCTCATCACCGACGGGCGCTTCTCGGGCGGTACGCGCGGCTTCTGCATCGGCCATGTCGGGCCCGAGGCGGCCGATTGCGGGCCCATCGCGCTGGTCGAGAATGGCGACACCATCAGCATCGACGCCGAGGCCGGCACCATCGACCTGCTGGTCGACGAGGCCGTGCTCGCCGAGCGCCGCAAGGCGTGGACGCCGCGCACCAACGATTATCAGGCCGGCGCCCTGTGGCGCTATTCCCAGAATGTTGGCCCCGCCCGCGACGGCGCTGTGACGCACCCCGGTGCCAGGGCCGAGACGCATGTCTTCGCCGATATCTGATGCCCCTGCTCCCCTCCTCTTCGGAGGAGGGGCCGGGGGTGGCGGCGATGCGCGGCATCGCGCGCGCCTTGCTCATCCGACAGCGTCCAGCACCATCCCAACCCCTCCTCTGAAGAGGAGGGGCTTTTGATTGCCGCCCCCATCCTCACCGTCGCGCAGATGCGCGCGGCCGAGCAGGCGCTGTTCGATGCGGGGACCGATCCCTATGCGCTGATGTGCCGCGCGGGCGAGGGCGCCGCGGACCTCATCTGGCGCGCCGGGCACAAGCGCGACCTGCTGGTGCTGTGCGGCCCCGGCAACATTGGCGGCGACGGCTATGTGATCGCCCGCGCCCTGCGCGCGCGCGGCGTGCCGGTGCGCATTGCCGCGACGGGTGATCCGAAGACAGCGAGCGCCACGCAGGCCCGTGCAGACTGGGCCGGCCCGGTCGAGGACGTGCTGACCGCGCCGCCCGCCGCGCAGGTCGTCGACGCACTGTTCGGCATCGGCCTTGCGCGCGGGCTGGACCCCGCGCTGGCGGCCGGGCTCGATGCGCGCGTGCGTGCCGCCAGCCACAGCTATGCGCTCGACGTGCCCAGCGGCGTGGAGAGCGACGCGGCGGTTGCGCTGTCGACCGTGCCGCCTTTCACCCACTGTCTCGCCCTCGGGGCCTGGAAACCGGCCCATGCGCTGATGCCCGCGCGCGGCTTCTCGGCGCGGCATGTGCTCGTCGACATCGGCATCGCCGCGCCCGCCGACGCCGTCTATCTGCTCGGCGCGCCCCGCATCGCCGCACCGCCGGCCGATGCGCATAAATATACGCGCGGCCTTGTCGCGGTGGTGGGAGGCGCGATGCCCGGCGCGGCGGCGCTCGCGGCGGAGGCGGCGGCGCGCGGCGGCGCGGGCTATGTGCGCCTGCTCGCAGAGGACGGCGCTCTGGCGCTCAGCCATGCCATCGTGCGCGTGGCGGCGCTGGATTTCGAGCGGGCGAAAGCGGTGCTCGTCGGCCCCGGCCTCGGCCGCACGCCGGAAGCGCGGGGCCGGCTGGAGGCCGCCCTTCGCGCCGGTCCGCCGGTCGTCGCCGATGGCGATGCGCTGTGGCTGCTCGCCGAGGAGGGCGTCCAGGGCCTGCCCGCGCCCGCGATTCTGACGCCGCATGAGGGCGAGTTCACGCGCCTCTTCGATCTGGGCGAGGACAACAAGATCGACCGCACGCGCGCTGCCGCCCGCATGGCCGGCAGCGTCGTCGTCCACAAGGGCCCCGATACGGTGATTGCCGCGCCGGATGGCCGCTGCGCGGTCGCGCCGCCCGCCTCTCCCTGGCTTTCCACCGCCGGCACGGGCGACGTGCTCGCGGGCCTGTGCGCCGCGCGCCTCGCCGTCACCGGCGACCCGTTCCGCGCCGCCTGCGAGGCGGTGTGGCTGCATGGCGCGGCCGCGCGCCGCGCCGGCCCGGCTTTCGTCGCCGACGATCTTATCCCTGTCCTTCCCGCCGTCCTTGGAGCTTGCGCATGAGCGATGCCGACCTCATTTTGCGCATCGCCGCGCGCGGCGACGGCGTGACCGGGGACGGGCGTCATGTGCCCGGCAGCGCGCCCGGCGACCGGCTGCTCTCCGATGGCGGGCTGGCGCGCGGGCCGCATCATGTCGAGGCGGTATGCCGCCATTTCCCGGCCTGCGGGGGCTGCCAGCTCCAGCACCTGTCGGACGAGGCCTATGCCGATTATGTGCGCGACCGGGTGGCCGGTGCGCTGGACGGGCAGGGCATTAGCGCCGCGCAGATCGCGTCGCCGCACATCTCCCCGCCGTTCAGCCGCCGCCGCGCGAGCCTGCGCGTGCTGCGCCTGGGCAAGACGGTGCAAATCGGCTTCTTTACCCAGGGCAGCCATCGCATCGTCGATCTGGCCGAATGCCATGTGCTCCATCCGCGCCTGTTCGCGCTGGCGGCGCCGTTGCGCGGGCTGTTCCGCGCGATGATGGGCGACGGCAAGGCCGGCAGCATCGATCTCGCGCTGGCCGATCAGGGGGTGGATGTCGTCCTTACGGGCCTCGCGCCCAAGGGGCTGGAGCAGACCGAGGCGCTGCTCGCCTTCGCGCGCGACCATCGGCTCGCCCGGCTCATGCTGGATGGCGAGGATGGGCCCATGACGCTCTGGGAGCCCGATCCGGTCACGGTGCGCTTCGGCGCGCTCGCCATTGCCTATCCGCCGCGCGCTTTCCTTCAGGCGACGGCGGATGGCGAGGCGGCGCTGATCGAGGAAGTGCGGCGGGGTCTGGGCGAGGCGAAGATGGTGGCGGATCTGTTCGCGGGCCTCGGCACTTTTGCCCTCTCGGTCGCGCAGGATGTACCGGGGCGCAAACTCTATGCCGCCGAGGCTGCGCGCGTTCTCGTGCTGGCGCTCCAGGCCGGCGGCAATCGCCTGCCCGGCCGCGTCTTTCCCGAGCATCGCGACCTCTTCCGCCGGCCGTTGACCGCGCAGGAGCTGGGCCGCTTCGATGCCGTCATCATCGACCCGCCGCGCGCCGGCGCGCAGGAGCAGGCGCGTGCGCTGGCCCAGGCGACCACGCCGCGCATCCTCTATGTCTCCTGCAATCCCGCCAGCTTCGCGCGCGATGCGGCCATGCTCGTCGCGGGCGGCTATCGCATCGATCGGGTGAAGCCGGTCGGCCAGTTCCGCTGGTCGACCCATGTGGAACTGGTCGCCACCTTCAGCCGAGGCTGAGCGTGGCGCACAGCGCATTCACCGCCAGCCAGCCGAGTATGGCGGAAGCGAGCAGGAACAGCACCAGCCGCACCGCGATGCCATTGACCAGCGCCTGCCACAGGCTGTGCGCGATGCGCAGGATCACATAGACCCAGGCCAGAACGGCATTGAGGCCCGTGCCATGGCCGACGACCGCGAGGATCAGCACCGCCGCATAGAAGATCGTCGGCTGCTCCATCAAGTGATTGTAATTATGCGCTTTCCATTGCAGCTCGCGCGGTAGCACCGCGTCCAGATCGGTGCCGCGTCCGCCCCGGCTCCGGGCGGCGGGAATTCTGAGTTTCGCCAGCGCGGGCAGGCGTAGCGCCATCATCCAGACCAGCATGAGCATGGACCACGCAACCAGCAGCGCGGCAGGCACGAGAATAGGCATGGGCATCGGACGGCTCCCCCTCCATCTGTTGATGAGAGGAAGGCTGCGCGCTCGCGGAATCGTTGTCAATTGAGACGCATTGCGGGCTTTGGGGGCTGGCGCGGGCCGGCAACTGTGCGCCGCGCATCGCCGAGCGAACGCTTCTGGCAGCCTGATGGGACAACCTTGCCCCCAGCTTCGTTCGTCCCGAACCTGTCGAAGGACCCTTCTTCCCGCGGAAAAGAAAAAGGAGGCCCGTCGACAAGCTTAGGACGAACGGTGGGATTGGGTTGGGACCGAGTGCAAGGACGGGACGGGTGAAGGCCAAGTCCGGCGCGACAGACAGCATGCCCGCACCCGGCATCATGCGCACGCACGCGCCGCAGCGCCCTGCGAAGCGCGGTCCTTGCCCAGCTACTCGCTACCGATCCGGTGCAGCCCAGCGTCCCCACAGAGGGAAGGCCCGGCCGCCCCGCTTAGCGGCTGAGCTGGATCACGTTGGACTTGCGCGGCATCGGCGCCTCCTCGCGATAGAGGCTCGCCATCGGCTCGTCGGCCACTTGCGCCACCAGTTCCGCGCCGAAGCCGTTGAACTCGGTGCGCATGGCGCTGCCATAGGCGCCGAGCATGCCGATTTCGACATAGTCGCCGGCCTTGATGTCGGCGGGCAGCATGAAGGGGCCGGCCATATGGTCCATGTCGTCGCAGGTCGGGCCGTAGAAGCTGAAGGCTTCCATGTCCGCCTCGTTCGCCTCGGGGCGCAGGAGCTGCACCGGGAAGCGCCAGCTCAGATGCGCCGCGTCGAACAGCGCGCCATAGGCGCCGTCGTTGATGTAAAGCTCATTGCCGCGCCGGCGCTCCACGCGGACCAGCAGGGAGGAATATTCAGCGCTCAGCGCCCGGCCCGGCTCGCACCACAGCTCCGCCGAATAGCTGATCGGCAGGCTCTCGAAGGCGCGGTGAATGGCCGCGAAATAATGCTCCAGCTCCGGCGGCTCCATGTCCGGGTAGACGGAGGGGAAGCCGCCGCCGACATCGACGATGTCGACCGTGACGGCCGCGTCCACGATGGCGGCGCGCACGCGCTCCATGGCCTGGGTGTAGGCATGGGGCGACATGGCCTGGCTGCCGACATGGAAGCAGATGCCCAGCGCGTCCGCCACCTGGCGAGTCGCCTGAAGCAGCTCGGCGGCATCGGCCAGCTCGCAGCCGAACTTGGCGGCGAGGCTGAGCTTGCTGTGCTCGGAGGAGACGCGCAGCCGCACGCATAGCTCCAGATCGTTGGCGAACTCGGTCGCGCGGACGATTTTGCCCAGCTCTTCGAGCGAATCGAGGCTAAAGGTGCGCACGCCATGCTGGAAATACGCCTCGCGGATCGCTTCCTCGGCCTTCACCGGGTGCATGAAGCACAGCTTGGCGCGCGGCAGGGTGCGCGCGACCAGACGGACCTCGGCGATGGACGCGACGTCATAGTGGCTGATCCCGGCGGTCCAGAGCGTCTGCAAAAGCTCGGGCGAGGGATTGGCCTTGACCGCATAGAGCGCCTTCCCCGGAAACTTCTGCGAGAAGAACCGGGCAGCGCGGGCTGCCGCCTGCGGGCGAATGAGCGTTACCGGGGCTGCCGGTTTGAGGGAAAGAGCTACCCCCAGCGCGCTATGGTGCTTGTACAACTCAAGGGACCTCCAGTGGATAACGCCAGTTTGAGCTGCCTTGCGGTGGAAGTCCCATGGGGCAGCAGGGGTGCGCATATATGGTGCGAGGGGGGCGGTGTAAAGACGCGGGGTGCAGATTCCTGTCGCGGCACGGCCACATTCCGGCGCTTGACGTGAGAGCGCTACCATGGGACTCGTTCCGCTGGTTTTGGGGGAGGGCACGCGCATGGCACAGATGGTGCCGGAGCGGATCGAGACGGTCGATTCCCTGCGCGGATTCGCGCTTTTCGGCCTCTTCATCGTCCACATGCTCGAATATTTCGAGCTGTACTGGGCGCAGCCGCCGGCCGTGCCCGGCGCCATTCATCAGATCGTCTTCGGCCTGTTCGGCGGCAAGGCCTTCGCCTTGCTGGCGCTGTGCTTCGGCTTCAGTTTCCACATCCTTTTCGCGCGGGCACGGGCGCGCGGACAGGATTTCGCCGGGCGATTCGCGTGGCGCATGGCGCTGCTCTTCGTCATCGGCTGGGTGCATGGCATGGTCTATCGCGGTGACATCATCATGCTGCTCGCCCTGTTCGGGCTGCTGCTCATTCCCGTGGACCGGCTGCGCTCGAACCGGCTGCTTCTGGCATTCGCGCTGCTCTGCTTCATGCAGCCGATGCTGCTCGCGCGCCTTGCCGTGGCCGCCGCCGGCCTGTCCTGGGGCCTCGCCGCGCCCGGCTATTACAGCGATCCCGCCATGGCCGCCTATGTGAGTGGCAGCCTGCCGGAGGTGCTGCACGCTAATCTCTGGGTCGGGCAGCTCGCCAAATGGTCCTTCTATCTGGAAACGGGACGGGTGTTCCAGATGTTCGGCCTGTTCCTGATGGGGGTGCTGGCGGGGCGCACAGGCTTCTTCGCCGCCGAGGGGGTGCGCGGCCGGCGGCTCGCGCTACCGAGCGGACTGGCGCTTGCCGCATTGATCCTCGCCTGGCTGCTGCGTGCGCATCTGGCCTCCGCTTATGGCGAGGCGCCGGGTGTCGGCCTCCAGACGCGGCTGCTCGCCTCGGCCTGGGTTGAGCTGAGCGCCACCGCGCTCACCGCCGTGCTGTTCCTGTGGGCGTGGACGGGGCCGCTGCGCCGGCTTCAGGCCCTGCTGGTCGCGCCGGGACGACTGACGCTCACGCTCTATGTCGGCCAGTCCATCCTGTTCGTGCCCATCTTCTACGGCTTCGGTCTGGGCGCCTATCGCTGGATGGGGCAGGGCGGCGCGCTGATGCTGGGGCTGCTGGCCTTCGCGCTTCAGGCGATCTGGGCGCGGCGCTGGCTGGCGCGCTATCATTACGGCCCGCTCGAATGGCTCTGGCGTGCCGGCACTTACCGTGCCTTCATCCCCTTTCGCCGGGACGTGCCGTTGACCGCGCGTTAACCATAGTTGCCTAGGCTTTGCGGGCATGTCCGGCGAGGCGAGGTTTCCCCATGTCGCTCTTCGATTATCTGAACAACGATCCGCTCGGTTCGAGCGCGGCCGCCTCGACCAGTGCGCAGACGGCGCTGCTCCTTCAGCAAGTGCAGGCGCGGCTGGGCGATACCAATACCACCGCCGCCGGTACGACGACCGGCACGTCCGGCCTGTCCTCCGTGCTCATCACGCTGGGTGCCCAGCGCGCCGCCACCGCCGCGGCCGACGCGCGCAAGGATGCCGGCACGCTCGCCGAGGAGATCCGCGCTACGCTGGACGGGAAGGGCGGTCAGTCGACGGGCATGGCCGGCATGAGCGGCCGGGCGCTGGCGCTGGTCGCGCTCAATGAGGACGGGCGCTTCAGCAAGCTGGAGGTCGCCGCCGCCCGCGCCGAACTGCGCGAGCGGGACCGCGCCGCCGCCGCCGCTTTCCTCAGCGCCGGCGATGTCACCGCTGCCTCGCTCAAGAGCTTCAGCCAGCAGATTCTCGCCGCGCGCGAGACGATGAGCGCCGAGGAGCGCCTGCTGCGCGAGCGGGACCCCGCCTTGAGCTGAGCAGCGCGCCGCGCCCACGGCGAGCGCTCAGGGTCAGGAGAAGCTCCTTGCGGTGTCAGGAGAGCCGCGTCTTGAAGTCCGCATAGTCGAAGCGGCGCACTTCGCGCAGATCGTCCGTCTCGCTGTCCCACAGCCAGATGGCGGGCAGCGGCACGCCGTTGAAGGTGTTGGTCTTGACCATCGAATAATGCGCCTGGTCGAGGAAGGCGATGCGCGCGCCCGGCTGCGCGGGCACGGGCAGGGCATAGTCGCCGATGATGTCGCCCGCGAGGCAGGAGGGGCCGCCCAGCCGCGTCACCGGCACGCCCGGCCCGGTGCGCTCGCCCAGCATGGCGGGGCGATAGGGCGCCTCGATCACGTCCGGCATGTGGCAGGTGGCGGAAATGTCGGTGATGGCGACGGGCATGCCATTGTCGATCACGTCGAGCAGTTCGCCGACCAATATGCCCGCATCCAGCGCCACGGCCTCGCCGGGCTCCAGATAGAGATTGAGCCCCGTCTCGCGTTTCACCTGTTGCAGGAAGGCGATCAGGTCCTCGCGCTGATAGTCGGCGCGGGTGATGTGGTGCCCCCCGCCGAAATTCAGCCATTTGAGGCGTTTAAGATGCGGCTTGAGGCTGGGCTCCACCGCTGCCCAGGTGCGGCCGAGCGGCACGAAATCCTGCTCGCACAGCGTATGGAAATGCAGGCCGGACACGTCGTCCAGATGCTCGGCGCGGAGCTGGTCGATGGGGAAGCCCAGCCGGCTGTGCGGCTGGCAGGGATCATATTTGGCGACCTCGCCCTCGGCATGGAGCGGGTTGATGCGCAGCCCCACGTCGAAGGCTTGCCCCTGCGCCCGCGCGGCCTCAAGGATCGGGCGGAAGCGCGCGATCTGCCCCGGCGAATTGAAGATGATGTGGTCCGAGAGGGCGCAGATCTCCGGCAGGTCCTGCGCCTTGTAGCCGGCGCAATAAGTGGCGACTTCCTTGTCGCGGTTCGGGCCGGCATATTCCTCGCGCCCCAGCCGCGCCTCATAGAGGCCGGAGGCGCATACGCCGTCCAGCGCGCCAGCGACCGTGGGCCCCAGCGACCACATGGAGAAAGCCTTGAGCGCCGCCAGCATGCGGATGCCCGCGCGGTCCCGCACGTCCTGCAAGATGGCGAGGTTGCGCCGCACGGCGGCCGCATCCACCACGAAGGCGGGCGAGGGGACGCGGGCGAGGTCGAAGCGCGCAAAGGCGCCGGGATCGCCGGCTCTGGTTTCCATCGTCGGGGTCACTCCATCTGGGCAAGGGCCGCGCGAAAGGCGCGGGTGGCATCGTCGCCGAAGCAGACAAGAAGCACCTCGTCCAGCGCATCCGGCGCGAGGCTTACATAATGGCTCACGGTTGCGACCGCCACCTGTGCCGCCGCCTCCAGCGGATAGCCGAAAATGCCGGTCGAGATGGCCGGGAAGGCAATGCGCCGCAGCCCGTGCGCGGCGGCGAGGTCCAGCGATGCGTGGTAGCAGCGTGCGAGCAGATCAGGCTCGCCCGCGCCGCCGCCGCGCCACACCGGGCCCACCGTGTGGATCACATGGCGCGCCGGCAGCCGATAGCCGCCGGTGATCCTGGCCTCGCCGGTCTCGCAGCCGCCCAGCAGACGGCATTCGGCCAGCAGGTCCGGCCCGGCCGCGCGGTGGATGGCGCCGTCCACGCCGCCGCCGCCCAGCAGCGAGCGGTTGGCCGCGTTCACGATGGCATCGACGGCGAGGCGGGTGATGTCGCCCTCGATCGCGGCAATGGCGGTGCCCGGCGGCGCCATGCGCGTCAGTCCACGCAGATGGCGGCCCTGGCCTTGCCGCCTTCCACCTGGGCATAGCAGCCATAGAGCCGGTCGTCGGCCTGGCAATGGCCCGGTGTCTGAGCGCCGAGGGTGGGCAGGCCGTCGGGTCCGCGGTCCGCGAGGCAGCGGCCCTGACAGTCGGCACTGGAAGTGCAGCTGCGGCCCGCATCGGCATAAGGATGGACGCAGGTGACGCGCCCGCTCTTGCCGCGCGCCTGTAGCGTCCCGCCCGAGTTCACACAGATCTGCATGGCCTTGCTGGGGCCGTAGCTGGTCATGGCGATATCCTGCCCCCCGCAGCCGCCCAGCGCCAGCAGCAGCGCGGCGCCCAGCAGGGCAAGCGGCCCTCGTCTCATGACTGTGCGGTCCATCCCGAGTCTCCTACCGACGCCGATGCGGGGCCCGAGCGGCCCGGCGTTTCCTCGCCTCACGCAGATGACCAGAGTTCGTCCCGATTGGGAAGTGGTGCAGTGCTGTTTCGGGCGGGTCGGTGCAGGCGGAGGCCATTGGCCTGGGGTTTACGCGGAGGCGCGGAGACGCGGAGGAAAGAGGGCCGTCGCTGGCGTCGTTTGCCGCGCAGGATCGGTGTGCGCCTTCTGAGCGCCAAAGGCACTCGGACATGACGTGCATTGCCCGGCAGCGGCGACGGAGGAAGCGCGCAGTGCACCCCCGGCTGGACTCTCGGCGTCTCCGCGCGAACCTGTCCCTTGTCCGCCCCTCAGAACGCCAACGGCGCCGCCAGTTCCTTCACTTGCCAGGGCAGGCCATGCGCGTTCAGCATGTCCATGAAGGGGTCGGGATCGAGCTGCTCGATGTTGAACACGCCCGCGCCGGACCAGATGCCCTGCACCATCAGCGCCGCACCGATCATGGCCGGCACGCCGGTGGTGTAGCTGACCGCCTGGTTGCCGGTCTCGGCATAGGCCTCTTCATGGTCGCAGACATTGTAGAGGTAGAGCGTCTTGTCCGTGCCGTCCTTGCCCAGGCCCGTGACGATGTCGCCGATATTGGTCTTGCCCTTGGTCGTGGGGCCCAGCGAGGCGGGCTCGGGCAGCACGGCCTTGAGGAACTGGAGCGGAATGATCTCCACGCCATTGTAGATGACCGGGTCGATCCGCGTCATGCCCACATTCTGGAGCACTTCGAGATGCTTGAGATAGGCATCGCCGAAGGTCATCCAGAAGCGGATGCGCTTGATCTCGGGCAAGAATCTGGCGAGGCTCTCCAGCTCCTCATGATACATGAGGTACATGTTCTTGGGGCCGACCTGATCGAAGTCGAAGCTCTGCTTGTGGCTGAGCGCGGGCGTCACCACCCATTGCCCATTCTCCCAGTGCCGCGCCGGCGCGGTCACTTCGCGGATATTGATCTCCGGGTTGAAGTTGGTGGCGAAGTGCTGGCCATGGTCGCCGCCGTTGCAATCCAGAATGTCGAGCGTGTCGATCCGCTCGAAATGATGCTTTTTGAGCCAGGTGGCGAACACGCTGGTGACGCCGGGGTCGAAGCCGGAGCCCAGCAGTGCCATCAGCCCCGCCTCCTTGAAGCGCTCCTGATAGGCCCATTGCCACGAATATTCGAAATGCGCCTCGTCGCGCGGCTCGTAATTGGCCGTGTCCATATAATGCACGCCGGCATTGAGGCAGGCGTCCATGATGGCGAGGTCCTGATAGGGCAGGGCCAGGTTCACGACCAGCCGGGGGCCGATCTCCCTGATGAGCGCGGTGGTGGCCCCGATGTCGTCCGCGTCGATCTGGCGCGTGCGGATGGTGACGCCGGTGCGCTGCTTCACCGAGGCGGCGATGGCATCGCATTTGGAGAGCGTGCGGCTTGCCAGCGTGATGTCGCTGAAAATATCCGGGTTCATCGCCATCTTGTGGACCGCGACGGACCCGACGCCCCCCGCCCCGATGACCAGCACCTTGCTCATCCATTAGTCTCCATGAGAAGCGAATCGCCAAGGGCGTGCATATAGGCCCCCTCGGTGACAGAACAACAATTGCGCGCGTTCGTGCCCGCGCGTTGTCCGATTGGGGAGAAAAGGTCCATGACCATAGCCGGTTGCAGTGCCTCCATCATGGGGCTGTTCGCGCGGGGACTGCCCGCCGCGCTGTTGGCGCAGAGCGATGTGGAACTGCGCCTTCTGTCCGGCGCGCAGGCGGTCACGGAGGCGCGGCCTATTCTCGGCATCCTGCCTTATCAGACCGTGCCCGATGCCGTGGCGCGCAGCAGGCCTCCGTCGTCTCGCGACGGGCGAGGAGGCGTCCCGCTGCCGCTGCGCATCGCCTATCTGGTGGCGCTGTGGGGCGAGGCGCCGGCGGCGCTTGAGCAGGCGCTGATCGACGCCTGCCTTCATCTCGTCGAAGACCAGCCGTTCCTCACCGGCGCGGCGCTTGCCGAAGGGCATGTCTGGCACACCGATGCGTCGATCCGCCTCAGCCTCGATCCGCTGGCGCCGGATGCGCTGACCGGCCTCTGGCGCGCACTCGGCCAGCCGATGCGCCTGGCTTTGCCGCTCAGTGCGCTGGTCGCCTGAGCGCGGCGGCGTTCAGAACTGCCGCAGCACGTCCAGGAAAGCCTCGCCATAGGCCTCCAGCTTGCGCGTGCCCACGCCGCTCACCAGTGCCATGTCGCGCAACGACCTGGGGCGGATGCTCGCCATGTCGCGCAGCGTGCTGTCGTGGAAGATCACATAAGGCGGCACGCCGGCCTCCCTGGCGAGATCGCGCCGGCAGGCCCGCAGTGCCTCGAAGATGGGATCGTCGACCGGATTGGCGCCGGCATCCCGCTGGCGGCGGCGGGCGCGCGCCGGCGGTAGCACCAGCGGCAGCGGCTCTTCCCCGCGCAGATAGCCGCGCGCGGCGGGGCCCAGCATCAGGCCGCCATGCTCGTTGGTCTCCAGCGCTTCATGGACAAGCAGCGCGCGCGCCACCGGCTTGAGCAGCGCCGCCTCCTCGCCCGCCACGATGCCGAAGACCGAGAGCCGGTCGTGGCCGCGTTGGACGATGCGGTCATTGGACTTGCCGGTCAGCACCGCCTCCAGATGCCCCAGGCCAAAGCTCTGCCCGGTGCGGTGCACGGCGGAGAGCAGCTTCTGCGCCGTCTGCGTGGCGTCGATGCTGGCGGGCGGAGAGAGGCAATTGTCGCAATTGCCGCAGCCCGGCGGCGGGCTCTCGCCGAAGTGGCGCAGCAGTACCGCGCGGCGGCATCCGGCGGTCTCGACCAGCGCGCCCAGCGCTGTGATGCGCGCCCGCTCGCCCGCCTGCCGCTCCGGCTCCACTTCGCCGATGCGCTGGCGGGCACGCACGAAGTCCTCCGGCCCCCACAGCAGCACGGCCTGCGCCGGCTCGCCGTCGCGCCCGGCGCGGCCGCTCTCCTGATAATAGCTCTCGATGGACTTGGGCAGGCCGGCATGGACGACGAAGCGCACGTCCGGCTTGTCGATGCCCATGCCGAAGGCCACCGTCGCCACCATCACCATCTCCTCGCTGGCGAGGAAGGCGGCCTGATTGGCGGCGCGCACCTCCGGCGCAAGGCCGGCATGATAAGGGAGGACGGGGCGCCCGTTCACCGCCAGCGTCTCGGCAAGCTGCTCGGTCGCCGCGCGGGTGGTCGCATAGACGATGCCGGGGCCGGGATTGGCGGCCAGCATGTCCGCGATCTGGCGCCGCAGCCCGTCGCGCGGCTGGACGGCATAGCGGATGTTCGGCCGGTCGAAGCCGGAGATGATAAGCCCCTCGGCCGGGATGCCGAGCTGGGCGAGGATGTCGGCGCGGGTGTGCGCGTCCGCCGTGGCCGTGAGCGCGAGTCGGGGCACTTGCGGGAAGGCATCGAGCAGCGGACGCAGCAGGCGATAATCGGGGCGGAAATCATGGCCCCATTCGGAGACGCAATGCGCCTCGTCGATGGCGAAGAGGGCAATGGCGCTGCGCTCCAGCAGATTGCGGAACCCTTCGCCGCTGGCCCGCTCGGGCGCCACATAGAGCAGGTCCAGCTCGCCCGCGACGAGCCGGTCCTGCGTCTCGCGCCAGTCCGCATCCACCGAAGTGAGGCTGGCCGCGCGGATGCCGAGCGCGCGGGCGGAGCGGAGCTGATCGTGCATCAGCGCGATGAGCGGCGAGACCACCACGCAGCAGCCCGGCTGCGCCACGGCGGGGAGCTGGTAGCAGAGCGACTTGCCCGCGCCCGTCGGCATGATGGCGAGCGTGGGCTGGCCGGCGAGCACCCGGTCGATCACCTGCGCCTGCACGCCGCGAAACCCCTCGAAGCCGAAGACGCGGCGCAGCAGGGCTATGGGATCGGTGGACATGGGCGGGGCTATAGGAACAGGGCGGCCCGGAGGGAAGGTCGATCGGACAATCGCCCGTCAATCGCCCCTCACGCCTCCTGCGGCGCGGTCAGCAGATTGAGGCCGGGGATGCCCACGGAGCGGCGCCCGCCATAATCGTTGCGCACGACGATGAAGCCGCTTTTCTCCAGATGCTCCAGCAGCCGGCGGATGCGCCCCGGACTGCGCGTGCCGTAGATCAAGGCGAGCCGCTCGTCGTCGGGGCAGGGGGCGCCGTCGAGCGCGGCCTGGGCGATCAGCAGGAAGGGAGCGAGCAGCTCGTCCGGCACGCTATGGGCCATGGCGGCGACGGCGTCGTGGGCGGCGTCTTCCCCGCCGCGCGGGGCGAAGCCGGCAAGGGCGGCGGCGAGGCGACGGCGGAAGCTGGTGAGGTCGAGCAGATTGGGCGGCAGCCGGCGCATGCGGCATTGCACGGTGAAATCCTGGAAGACCGCCGGGAGCGGGCGGAACGTGATGTCCTCCTCCTGCGCCATGTCCGTGATGATGTCTCCCAGCAGGGCGTCGCGGTCCACCGTCGGCGTTTCGGGCGTGCCGCTGTCCACTGGCGGGGACTCGGCCGGCGCGGTGATCTCGTCCATCAGCCGCTCGACCTGGACGGGCGGCGGTGGCGGTGCGACGGGTGCGGGCGTGCGCTGCTCGGGCTCGGCGTGGAGCAGGGCGAACATATCCTCCGCTGGCGCCTCGGGCGGCGGGATGAGGCCGGAGAGCACCGTCTTGGGCGCCGTCCGCGCCGCGCCGATGCGCACCGCCAGCGGCCGGCGGCTGATCGCGGGACCCAGCGCCAGGAAATGGCCGCGCGCTAGATCGCGGATCTGCTCGGCCTGCCGCCGCTCCATGCCCAGCAGATCGGCCGCGCGCTGCATGTCGATATCCAGGAAGGTACGCCCCATCAGGAAGTTGGAGGCTTCCGCCGCGACATTCTTGGCGAGCTTGGCGAGACGCTGCGTGGCGATGACGCCGGCCAGGCCGCGCTTGCGGCCCCGACACATGAGGTTCGTCATCGCCGCCAGCGAGAGCCGGCGCGTCTCGTCGGTGACGTCGCCGGCGGCGGCGGGCGCGAACATCTGCGCCTCGTCCACCACCACCAGCGCGGGGAACCACTGCTCGCGCGGCGCATCGAACAATGTGGAGAGGAAGAGCGCGGCGCAGCGCATCTGCGCCTCCAGCTCCAGCCCGTCCAGCGCCAGCACAACCGAAGCGCGGTGCTGGCGGATGCGCGTGGCGAGCTGGGCGATGTCGCCGCTGGCATAGCTGGCCGCGTCGATCACCACATGGCCAAAGGGCTCGGCCAGCGTCACGAAATCGCCCTCGGGGTCGATCACCACCTGCTGCACAAGGCTCGCGCTCTCTTCCAGCAGGCGGCGCAGCAGGTGCGATTTGCCCGAGCCGCTATTGCCCTGCACCAGCAGGCGCGACGCCAGAAGCTCCTCGATGTCGATGGTCACGTCCCGCCCGGCGGGATCGTTGCCGATGATGATGCTGTTGGTCACGGCTTCGCTCTTAATGGCGCTTCGGGAAGGGGCAAGGCCCATGGAGTCGCTTTTGCGATCGCCGGTCGATTGACAGACGCATTTCACGCACTATTTGAAGTTACATGAAGCGCGATAGCAGATTGTCCGGCGTGCTGCATGTGCTGCTGCACATGGCGCAAGCCGATGGGCCGGTGACGTCGCAGGTGCTGGCCGGCGCCATGCAGACCAACCCGGTGGTGATCCGGCGGATCATGGCGGGGCTGCGCGAGGCCGGGTTCGTCCGCTCCGGGAAGGGGCATGGCGGCGGCTGGACACTGGGCTGCGATCTCGCCCGCGTCACGCTGCGTGACGTCTATGACGCGCTGGGCGAACCCACCCTGCTGGCGATCGGCAACCGCACGGAATCGCCGGGCTGCCTGGTCGAGCAGGCGGTCAACGCCGCGCTGACCGATGCGTTCGATGCCGCCGAAGCGCTGCTGCTCGCACGGCTCGGCGAAGTGACGCTGGCGCAGCTTAGCGCCGATTTCCACGCCCGCATGGCGCAGCGCCCGGGCACAACGCAGGATATCAACCATGACCATTGAGACGCAGGACGGCGCGCGGCATTTCCTCAAGGGCTTCTTCGATCCCCAGGCCGTCGCCCATTATTCGGAAGGGCCGCGCCGCTTCGTGCCGGGGCTGGAGGCGCTGCACCGGATGACCGGGCTTCTGCTGGCCGAGCGGGCGCCGCGCGATGCGCGCGTGCTGGTGCTCGGCGCGGGCGGCGGGCAGGAGCTGGCGGCGATGGCGCGGGCTTATCCCGGCTGGACTTTCGTCGGCGTCGATCCGGCGGCCCCCATGCTCGATCTGGCGGCGCAGGTGCTGGGGGATCATGCGCATCGGGCCGAGCTGGTCGAAGGCTATATCGACGACGCGCCGGAGGGGCCTTTCGACGCGGCGACCTGCCTGCTGACCCTGCACTTCCTCGACGACGCCGAGCGGCTGCGCACCGTGCGGGAAATCCACCGGCGGCTGAAGCCGGGCGCGCCCTTCGTCGCGGCGCATGGCAGCTATCCGCAGGACCCGGACGAAAAAGCGCTGTGGATGTCGCGCTATGCGTCCTTCGCGGTCTCCTCCGGCGCCGATCCCGCTCAGGTCGAGAATGCGCGGGCCGCGGTAGCGGCCAGCCTGAACATGCTCCCGCCCGAGCGGGACGAGGCGATTCTGCGTGAGGGCGGCTTTGCGGACGCGGCGCTCTTCTATGCGGCGTTCACCTGGCGCGGCTGGGTCGGCCACGCCTGAAGCCGTCGATCACCCGATCGCCTTCGCCAGCCCCTGGCTGAGCTTGAGCGCGCCGTTGAGCCGCGCCTTGGGATCGCCCCAGACGCGCTGGATGACGAGCTTGCTGTCCGGCCGCAGCCTGGCGACCGGGCCGACCTTCTGCACATAAGCGAGCAGGCCCGGCAGGTTCGGGCATTCATCGTTGTGGAAATGGACGAGCGCGCCGCGCGGGCCCACGTCGATCTTCGCGATGCCGGCCTTGCGGCAGTTGAGCTTCACTTCGATGAGCGTCAGCAGGTTCTGCGTGGGCTCGGGCAGCTTGCCGAAGCGGTCGATCAGCTCGGCGGCGAAGGCCTCGATATGGCCCTTGTCCTCCAGCTCGTTGATGCGGCGGTAGAGGCCCATGCGCAGGTCGAGATCCGGCACATAGTCCTCGGGAATGAGGATCGGCGCCTCGACGTTGATCTGCGGCGACCAGCTCTCCTTCATCACGATCCTGTCCGCGCCGCCGGCCTTGGCCTCCAGGATCGCCTCCTCCAGCATGGACTGGTAGAGTTCGAAGCCCACTTCCTTGATGTGCCCGCTCTGCTCGTCGCCCACCAGATTGCCGGCTCCGCGAATGTCGAGATCGTGGGAGGCGAGCTGGAAGCCCGCGCCCAGCGTGTCGAGATCGGAAAGCACCTTGAGGCGCTTGTCCGCCGTCTCGGTCGTCACCCGGTCGGCCGGCGTGGTCATATAGGCATAAGCGCGCGTCTTGGAGCGGCCCACGCGGCCGCGCAGCTGGTAGAGCTGGGCGAGGCCGAAGCGGTCGGCGCGGTGGATGATGATGGTGTTGGCGCTGGGAATATCGAGCCCGCTCTCGACGATGGTGGTGGAGAGCAGCACGTCATATTTGCGCTCATAGAAGGCGCTCATGCGCTCCTCCACTTCGCTGGCCGACATCTGGCCGTGGGCGGAGATGGCGCGCACCTCGGGCACTTTCTCGCGCAGAAAATCCTCCATGTCCGGCATGTCGGAGATGCGCGGCACCACGAAATAGGTCTGCCCGCCGCGATAATGCTCGCGCAGCAGGGCCTCGCGCAGCACCACATCGTCCCACGGCATCACATAGGTGCGCACGGCGAGCCGGTCGACCGGCGGCGTCTGGATGACGGAAAGTTCGCGCAGGCCGCTCATCGCCATTTGCAGCGTGCGCGGGATCGGCGTGGCGGTGAGGGTAAGCACATGCACGTCCGCCTTGAGCTGCTTCAGCCGCTCCTTGTGCGTGACGCCGAAGCGCTGCTCCTCGTCCACGATGACGAGGCCCAGCCGCTTGAACTCCAGCCCCTTGGTGAGCAGCGCATGGGTGCCGATGACGATGTCGACCGTGCCTTCCGCCAGCCCATCCTTGGTGGCCTTGGTCTCGGCCGTGCCGACCAGCCGAGAGAGCCGGCCGATCTTCAGCGGGAAGCCTCGGAAGCGCTCCTCGAAATTGAGGTGGTGCTGGCGGGCGAGCAGCGTGGTGGGGCAGATGAGCGCCACCTGCGCGCCCGCCATGGCCGCCACGAACGCCGCCCGCAGCGCCACTTCCGTCTTGCCGAAGCCGACATCGCCGCAGACTAGCCGGTCCATCGGCCGGCCGGCGGCCAGATCGTCCAGCACGTCCGTGATGGAGCGCTCCTGGTCCTCGGTCTCCTCATAGGGGAAGCGGTCGACGAAGGCGGGGTAGCCCGCGCTGTCCCGCTCGAAGGCGGGGGCGGGCTTGAGCGCGCGCAGGGCCGCCGTGGCCAGCAGCTCGCCGGCGATCTCGCGGATGCGCTCCTTCATCCGCGCCTTGCGCCGCTGCCAGGCCTCGCCGCCCAGCCTGTCGAGCGCCACGCCCTCCTCGCCCGAGCCGTAGCGCGAGAGCACGTCGATATTCTCGACCGGCACATAGAGCTTGTCGCCGCCGGCATAAGAGAGCGCCACGCAGTCGTGCGGCTCCTTGCCCACGGGGATGCTCGTCAGCCCCTCATAGCGGCCGATGCCATGCTCGATGTGGACGACGAGGTCGCCCGGCGTCAGCGTCGCCAGCTCGGCCAGGAAGGCGTCGGCGCTCTTGCGCTTCTTCGCGCGGCGCACCAGCCGGTCGCCCAGCATGTCCTGCTCGGTGAGCAGTTCGATTCCGTCGGTCGCAAAGCCATGGTCGAGCGGCAGCACCGTCAGCGCCACGGCGCCCTTGGCGGCCTCGCCCTGTGCCTGCTGCCAGCTCTCCGCCTGGACCAGCCGCTTGACCCCATGGTCGGCGAGCAGGCCCGAAAGCCGCTCGCGCGCGCCGGCCGAATAGCTGGCGATGATGCGCTTGCGGCCTAACCGCTGCGCCTGCGCCAGATGCTTGGCGACCGCCTCGTAGACATTGGCGTTCTGCGCGCGCTCCGGCGCGAAATCGCGCGCGGCCTGCACCGCGAAATCGAGCACGGTGGCGCTTTCCGGCTCATGGAAAGTGGAAGTGGCGTGGAGTGGCAGGGCCTCGCTCGCCGCTGCCCAGTCCTCGCTGGTGAGGTAGAGCCGGTCGGGCGGCAGCGGGCGGTAGCTCCCCGGTGACGCGCCGGCGGCGGCCATGCGATTGGCGTGATAGTCGCGGATCGCCTCGAACCGCGCTTCGGCCGCGCCCGCCACGCCGCCGTCGCGCAGCCAGAGCGTCTCCTCGTCCAGATGCTCGGCGAGCGGAACCAGCCGCTCCTCGAACAGCGGCAGCCAATGCTCCATGCCGGCCAGTCGCCGCCCTTCGCTCACGGCCTGATAGAGCGGATCGCCCGTGGCCGTCGCGCCGAACAGCTCACGATAGCGGCCGCGGAAGCGCTTGATGCTCTCCTCGTCGAGCAGCGCCTCGGAGGCGGGCAGCAGCATGAAGCGCTCCACCGCGCCGGTGGTGCGCTGCGTGGCGGGGTCGAAGCGGCGCAGCGTCTCGATCTCGTCGCCGAAGAAGTCGAGCCGCAGCGGCCCCGGCTCGCCGGACGGGAAGAGATCGACGATGCCGCCGCGCACGGCATATTCGCCCGCGTCGTGCACCGTGTCCGTGCGTACATAGCCGTTGGATTGCAGCAGTGCGATCAGCCGCTCGATGGCGATGCGCTCGCCCGGCGCCAGACGTGCCACCATCTGGCGGATGCGGAATGGCGTCAGCGTCTTCTGCGTCACGGCGTTGATGGTGGTGAGGACGAGGCTGGGCCCCTTGGTGGGCACTTGCAGCGCATGCAGCCCCGCCAGCCGCTCGGACGCGGCGCGCAGCGAGGGCGAGGCGCGGTCATAGGGCAGGCAGTCCCAGGCGGGGATGCTCACCGTCTCCAGTTCCGGCGCGAAATAGCGCACGGTCTGCTCAATGGCGTCCATCGTCTGCGCGTCGGGCGCGATGAAGCAGACACGGCCCTTCGCCGCGCGCGCAAGGTCCGCGAGCAGCAGGGGCGTGAAGCCCGCCGGCACGCCGGAAAGCGTGAGCGGCGCGCGGGCCGAGACTATGCGCTGGAGGTCGGTCATCTTTGCTTGCGTCTCAACGTCCCGTTCGTCCTGAGCCTGTCGAAGGGCGTCTTTCTTTCTTCGGAAGGGAGGGCTTCGACACGCTCAGCCCGAACGGATTTGCTGTGGGGAAGGATCGGAACAGTCACCGGGCGATCGGAATATAATCGAGCTTGCGCATGGCCTGCATCATCGCCCCTTCATAGCGCGCGGGCGGTCGCGCGGTGCCGATGGCCCAGGCCATGATCTCCACGTCCTCCTCGTCCAGCAGCGCCTCGAACCAGTCCGCCTCGCCCTCGCCGAAGGTGGCGCCGAAGCGGTCGAAGAAGCCCCCGATCATCAGGTCCGCTTCCTTGGTGCCGCGATGCCAGGCGCGGAACTGCATCCGGCGCAGGCGGCTTTCCTCGATCATCCCGGCTTCCTTCTTCCGCGCGCTGCGCAATGGCGATTGGCCGGCGGGCTCGAATGACCCCGTCGGCTGATGGGCAAGCCTGACCTCACCGTTGCGTCACCTGCTTTCGCTGGAACCCAAAAAGGCGATTTGCCTCGCGGCGGACAGGCTCTAGACCGCACATAATCATGCGGTCCGATATTCTCAATCCGCTCTTCACGGAAAGCACGGCGCTCAAGGGCGTCGGCGCGGCGCTGGCCAAGCCGCTGGCGCGCCTCGACCTGACGCGCGCGGTGGACCTCGCCTTCCACCTGCCGGTGAGCTGGATCGAGCGGCAGAAGGTGCGCCGCCTTGCCGAGGCGGACGTGGGGCGCATGGTGGGGCTGGTGCTCACCGCGCAGGATTATCGCGCCTCGGGCTCGACGCGCGCGCCGTTCCGCGTGCTGGCGGTGGATGAGGCGGGCGATTCCGTCGCTCTCGTCTATTTCGGCAAGAACAGCGGCTGGCCGCGCAAGCTCTTCCCGCTCGGCGAGCCGCGCTTCGTCTCCGGCCGGCTCGACCGCTTCGGCGACGATCTCCAGATCGTCCACCCCGATCATGTCGTGCCGCTGGAGGAAGCCGGGGCGATTCCCGAGCGCGAGCCGGTCTACGGCCTCTCCGAGGGCATTGCCAACGGGCGCATGCGCGAGCTGGTGACGCAGGCCGTGGCGCGCGCGCCGGATCTGCCCGAGTGGATCGAGCCGGGTCTCAAGGCGACGCGCGGCTGGCCGGACTGGCACGCCGCGCTCCTCGCCGCCCATGACGATCCCGGCGCGAAGGCCGCGCGCGAGCGGCTCGCCTATGACGAGGTGTTCGCCAGCCAACTCGCGCTTATGCTGCTGCGCGCGCAGACCCGGCGGCGGCGCGGCCTGCCGATCGCGGGCGACGGCAGCCTGCGCGACCGGCTCACGCTGCCCTTCGCGCCCACCGGCGCCCAGCGCCGCGCCTTTGCGGAGATCGAGGGGGACATGGCGCAGGCCGTGCCGATGCTGCGCCTGCTTCAGGGCGATGTCGGCGCGGGCAAGACGCTGGTGGCGGTGATGGCGCTGCTCAATGCGGTGGAGGCCGGCGGGCAGGGGGCCTTCCTGGCGCCGACCGAAATCCTCGCCCGCCAGCATTTCGCGAGCCTCCAGCGCCTGCTTGCGGGCCTGCCGGTGACTGTCGCCATCCTCACCGGCCGCGAGAAGGGCCGCGCGCGCGAAAGCGTACTGATGGGGCTGGCGGACGGCAGCATCCACATTCTGGTCGGCACTCACGCCATCTTCCAGGATGCCGTGATCTACCGCAATCTCGCCCTCGCCATTGTCGACGAGCAGCACCGCTTTGGCGTGCACCAGCGGCTGATGCTCACCAACAAGGCGGAAAAGACGCCGCACCTCCTCGTCATGACCGCCACGCCCATTCCGCGCACGCTCACGCTCACCCAATATGGCGACATGGACGTGAGCCGGCTCGACGAGATGCCGCCCGGCCGCCAGCCCATCGACACGCGCGTCGTTTCGGAAGCGCGCATGGACGAGGTCGTCGCGGCGCTCGGCCGCCATATCGAGGGCGGGCGCCAGGCTTATTGGGTCTGTCCGTTGGTCGAGCAGAGCGAGGATGGCGACGAGCGCGCGGCCGAAGCGCGCGCGGCGATCCTGCGCAACCGCTTCGGCGCCGATGTGGTCGGGCTCGTCCACGGCCGCATGGCGGGGCCGGAGAAGGACGCGGTGATGGAGGCCTTCGCGGGCGGGCGCCTCAAGCTGCTGGTCGCCACCACCGTCATCGAAGTGGGCGTGGACGTGCCCAACGCCACGCTGATGATCGTGGAAGGGGCCGAGCGCTTTGGCCTTGCCCAGCTCCACCAGTTGCGCGGCCGGGTGGGGCGGGGCGACCAGCGCAGCTTCTGCATGCTGCTCCACGGCGACATGCTCTCCGAGACCGCTCGCGCCCGCCTTGCCCTGCTGCGCGAGACCAATGACGGCTTCCGCATCGCCGAGGAGGATCTGCGTCTGCGCGGCGCGGGTGAACTGCTGGGCACGCGGCAATCGGGCGAACAGCGCTACCGGCTGGCGGGGCCCGAGGAGATCCAGGCGCTCGCCGACGCCGCCAATGCCGACGCGCGCCTGCTTATCGACCGCGACGGCGGCCTTACTTCAGAGCGCGGCGATGCGGCGCGCACCTGCCTCTATCTCTTCGAGCGGGATGCCGCCATCGCCCTGCTGGCGAGCGGCTAGAGCGTTTTCAAGTCGGATGGACACATCCGACAGCTCGGAGAACGCGACAAAACAAGAGGAAAAAGAGGATGATCCGATTCAACCAAATCGGGGCATCCTCTAGCCGCCGGGCGCGTCGGGCACCGCCGCAGGCGCGCGGAGCGCCGCCAGCAGATCGGCATAGAGAGCGGAGTCGATGGGCTCGTGGAACTTGCAGCCGAACAGGCCCTTCAGTCCCCACATCACATCCGCGCCCAGCGTGCCGGCCAGCGGCAATGTCAGCACCACGCGCTCGCCGCGCGCCAGGATGCGGCTGCATGCGCGCGACTGGAAACCATAGGGCGAAATGTCCATGAGCCGCGCGTCCAGCGAGCCCAGCGACTCGATGTCGAGCACGGTACGAAAGTCGATCTCGTCGCGCGCCACCGTCCGGCGCGCCAGCTCGCGCAGGTCCATCGGCGGCGCGGGCAGGGGCGACACGGCCGGCGCACGCGCCGCGTTCGCCCGTCTGGAGCGGGAGAAAAGGCGCGCGGAGGCAGACGAGAAGTGGCTGAGAAACACTGGAATTGGCCGTCTTTCATGTGCCGGGGCGCGGGATGCGGGGCCGGCCGGGGTCGGAGCGCGTGTCAGTAAATGCCCATCTCGTCGCCGGGCCGATCGAGCTGTTCCAGCATCGCGGGATAGATGCCGGCATCGATGGGTTGCAGGAACTCCACGCCGATCCGCCCGCCCATCGCCCAGACGATGCGCGCCTCGCGGCGACCGGCCACGGGCAGCGTGAAATGCACCGTGCGGTCGGTCGCTTCCGCCCGCGAGCAGCGCATCATGCAACCCAGCGGCGAGATATTGACGAGCAGCGCATGGATGGGCTCGGCCTGCACCCCCGCGATCTCGCAGCGGTAGCAGACGTCGTGCCGGGCGGCCCGGCGCATCTCGCGGGGGCGGGGGGCAAGGGACATGGTTGGCGAACTCCGAACATCTCTTTTCCCGTAGGATGAAGGCGTCCGATGAACCCAGGGTCAATCGCCACGGTTAAGCGGCGATAAAGATTTGGGGGAAAGGGCCGCCGTGCTCCCATGCAGGCGGTTTTCCCAATAGCGTGCTCCTGTCCGCGTGGAGCACGGCTTCCATCTCATCCTAGCGCGTCAGCAGCGCGTGCTTCTTGCGCCCCAGGCTCAGCTTGACCGGCTTGTCGCCCAGCCGCACCAGATGCGCCGTGTCCTTCACCGGCGCGTCGTCGATGCGCACGGCGCCTTCCGCGATCTTGCGCTTGGCTTCCCCGCCCGAGGCGGCGAGCCCGGCCTGAGTGAGCGCGGCGACGAGGCCGATCTCGTCGGCCCCCACGGCGAGCGTCGGCAGGTCCGCCTGCGCGGCGGCGCCTTCCTCGAAAGTGAGGCGCGCCGTCTCCGCCGCCGCATCGGCCGCGTCGCGACCCCGGCACAGTGCCGTCGCCTCGCTGGCGAGGATTTTCTTCGCCTCGTTGATCTCCGAGCCCTGGAGCGCTTCCAGCCGCGCGATCTCATCGAGCGGCAGGTCCGTGAACAGGCGCAGGAAGCGGCCGACATCGGCATCGTGCGTGTTCCGCCAGAACTGCCAATAATCGAAATGCGAGAGCTGGCCCTCGTTGAGCCAGATCGCGCCGGACATGGTCTTGCCCATCTTGCCGCCGTCCGCCGTGGTGATGAGCGGCGTCGTCACGCCATAGACCTCGGTGCCGTCCACGCGGCGGGACAGCTCGATGCCGTTGACGATATTGCCCCACTGGTCGGAGCCGCCCATCTGGAGCCGGCAGCCATGGCGGCGCGACAGCTCCAGGAAGTCATAGGCCTGGAGAATCATGTAGTTGAATTCGAGGAAGCTGAGCGACTGCTCCCGGTCCAGTCGCAGCTTCACCGAATCGAAGCTCAGCATCCGGTTGACCGAGAAATGCTGGCCGTAATCGCGCAGGAACGGCAGATATTCCAGCGCGTCCAGCCACTGGGCATTGTCCAGCATGATGGCGTCGGTCGGTCCGTCGCCGAAGGTCAGGAACCGCTCGAACACCGTCTTGATCGAGGCGATGTTGTTCGCGATCGTCTCCACGGTCATCAGCTTGCGCGCTTCGTCCTTGAAGCTGGGGTCGCCCACCTTGCCGGTGCCCCCGCCCATGAGCACGATGGGCTTGTGTCCCGCCTGCTGGAGCCGGCGCAGCAGCATGATCTGCACCATGGAGCCCACATGCAGCGATGGCGCCGTGGGGTCGAAGCCGATATAAGCGGGCACGATCTGCCGCGCGGCCAGCGCGTCCAGGCCGCTTGCGTCGGTGATCTGGTGGATATAGCCCCGCTCGTCGAGCAGGTTCAGCAGGTCGGACTTGTACTGGCTCATCGTCGTCTCTTCGGGAAAGCGGGGCGCGCTTAGCATGGGAAACCCGCCATGAGTAGCATTTTGGCCGAATGTCCGCTGCTGTGCCACCCCGATACGCCCTGCGCGCCCCTCATTGCGCTGGGCGTGCGCATCGCGGCGGCGGCCGATGGCGGCTGGGATGTGACGTTCGTGGCGGTGGGCCGGCCGGACGAGCTGCGCCTGCCCGGCCCGGCCCCCGCCGTGCAGACCGAGGGGCTGTGGCAAACGACCTGCTTCGAGCTGTTCCTGGCCCAGCCGGAGGGCGGCTATGTGGAGCTGAACCTCTCGCCCTCGGGGGCTTTCGCGGCCTATCGCTTCGATCATTACCGCACCGGCATGGCTCCGCTCGCCATGCCCGCGCCGGCCATTGCCCTCAAGCGCACGCATGAGCGCCTCACGCTGCGCACCCGCCTTACCGAGGACGATCTGCCCTGGGACCGGACGGGGCGCATCGGCGTCAGCGCCGTGATCGAGGATAAGGCCGGCGCCATCAGCTACTGGGCGCTGGCGCATCCGGCCGGCCGGCCGGACTTCCATCATCACGATTGCTTCGCGCTCGCCCTTCCGCCAGTGGAAGGCGCATGACTTTCCGCACCGGGCTCGACCGCCTCATCGCCGATCCAGAGCTGCGCCGGCCGCTGGCGGGCCAGCGCCTCTGCCTCGTCGCGCACCCCGCCTCCGTGACCGCCGACCTCACCCATGCCCTCGATGCGCTTGCCGCGCCCGGCGACCTGCGCCTTGCCGCCGCCATGGGACCGCAGCATGGCCTGCGCGGCGACAAGCAGGACAATATGATGGAATCGCCGGATTATACCGATCCGGTTCACGGCATTCCCATCTTCAGCCTCTATGGCGACGTGCGCCGGCCCACTGCGCCGATGATGGCGAGCGCGGACGTGTTCCTGTTCGATCTCCAGGATCTGGGCTGCCGCATCTACACCTTCGTGACGACATTGCTCTACCTGCTGGAGGCGGCATCGGGCACGGGCAAGAGCGTGTGGGTGCTGGACCGGCCCAATCCCGCCGGCCGGCCCGTCGAGGGCCTGACGCTGCGCGCGGGCTGGGAGAGCTTCGTGGGCGCGGGCCCCATGCCCATGCGCCACGGCCTGACGCTGGGCGAACTGGGGCATTGGTTCATCGCCCATTTCGGACTGGATGTGGATTATCGCGTCGTCGCCATGGAGGGCTATGAGCCGGATGCCGCGCCCGGTTTCGGCTGGCCGCCGGAGCGGCTCTGGATCAATCCCAGCCCCAATGCCGCCAATCTCAACATGGCGCGCTGCTATGCCGGCACGGTGATGCTGGAAGGCACAACCCTGTCGGAAGGTCGCGGCACCACGCGCCCGCTGGAGCTGTTCGGCGCGCCGGACATCGACGCGCGCGCCGTGATCGACGAGATGCGCCGTCTCGCGCCCGATTGGCTGGCCGGCTGCACGCTGCGCGACTGCTGGTTCGAGCCGACCTTCCACAAACATGTGCAGACGCTGTGCAGCGGCGTCCATATCCATGCCGAGGGGCCGGCATATGACCATGCGGCGTTCCGGCCCTGGCGCTTGCAGGCGCTGGCCTTCAAGGCGATCCGCCGGCTCCATGCCGATTATCCGCTGTGGCGCGATTTCCCCTATGAATATGAGTTCGGCAAGCTGGCCATCGACGTCATCAACGGCTCGCCGCTGCTGCGCGAGTGGGTCGATGACGATGCCGCCACGCCCGCCGATCTCGATGCGCTGACCGTGTCCGACGAACGCGCCTGGGCCGAGACGCGGGCGGCGCATCTGCTTTACCGGGGCTGAGGGTCTTCCGCATCGTGGAAGGGCCGGGGCCTGTGCACCAGCGACACCAGCACCACCGAGATAATCATCAGCAGATACCAGGAGCCCAGCTTGGCGAGAGAGACCATGTGCCAGCCGTCGCGCTGGTCGGGATAGGTCCAGGCGCGGGCGAAGGTGCCGACATTCTCCGCGAACCAGATGAACAGCGCCACCAGCAGGAAGCCGAGCAGCGCCGGCATCCGGCGCGCAGCGCGAAAGGGCGTGAAATAGAAGCGCGTGCGCCCGAAGATGAGGGCTGTGGCCGCGAACAGGGCGAGGCGCACGTCCGGTAGCCAATGATGCGCGAAGAAGTTGACGTAGATGGCGGCCGCCAGCGCCACGCTCGCCCAGAGCGGCGGATAATGCGTGAAGCGAAGATCGAAGATGCGCCAGATCCGCGCGATATAGCTGCCCACCGCCGCATACATGAAGCCGGAGAAGAGCGGCACCGCGCCGATATGCAGCAGGCCGGCTTCCGGGTAGTCCCATGAGCCCGCGCTGGTCTTGAACAACTCCATGACCGTGCCGACGACATGGAAGACGGCGATCACCTTCACCTCGCGCCAGCTTTCCAGGCGAAAGGCGATCATGCCGATCTGGATGGCCAGGGCGCTCAGGGTAAGGAAATCGTAGCGGGCAAGGAGCGCATCGCGCGGATAGAAGAGATGCGTGCCCAGCAGCAGCGCGAGCATGAGGCCGCCGAACAGGCAGGCCCAGCCCTGCTTGAAGCCGAAGAGCAAAAATTCATAGGCCCAGCTTGCCGGCCCGGCGGGCGGATCGAACCGCTCCAGCCGCGCGCGGACGCGGGCAAAGCGCGTTGCTCCCGCTTCGGTGACGGCAGGCGGATCGTCGTCCTGCGTCAAGCGCGTGCGCCGGTTCTGGCCATGCGGGCCCGGCGCTCCCGGTGCCGTCCACTCATGGCGATTCCGTCTCCCGTGGCCTTGCGTTCGATCGGGACGCTAGGGCCGGTCGGCTTTCCGGGCAAGTGGCCGAGCGAGCGGCGGCTGCATCGCGAAAAAGATGAGAATCAGAAGTTTTCAATTGCAATTTAACGAACTGCCGCTCTTCTTGTGCAGAGCAACATTTTCCATGCTGCAATCGCGAGGTCTTCCCAGTGGCCAAAGTGGATCGAGTCAGTGAGACGGACAGCGATTTTGCAGAGAATGGCGTGCTGGCCGATCTGGGAGAGCGCTGCGGGGACATGGCGCTGCAATGCAGTGACGCCGCCGGCTGCATCAGCACGCTGAACCAGCGCATCCAGGCCGGTGCGCATCGCCTCTCCGCCTTGCAGGACTCCATGGCTCTGCTCGCCGCCAATCAGTCGGAAAGCAACGCCGCCGACAGTGCATTGCAACGGACCGCCGCTCAGGCCCGCACGGTGATCGCGCAAGGCAATGCGATCATGGCGGCCTCGCTTGATGATTTCTCAGCGCTCGTCGCCCATGTGACGGGCCTCGACGGGAAATTGCGGCATTTCCTCGATATCATCGGCACCGTGGGCACTATCTCGGAGGAACTGGGCGCCATTGCCCGGCAGACGCGCATGCTGGGCATCAATGCGGCGGTGGAGGCCGCGCGCGGCGGGGAGGCGACCAAGGGCTTTGCGGTGGTGGCGCAGGAAATCCGGCATCTGGCCAATCGCGCTACCGATTCCACGGCTTCCGTGACCGAGCAGCTCGGCGATCTGGACGTGAGCGCGCGCCAGCTCATTTCCGCGGTCGAGGCCGGCATCGGCATGGGTCGCGAGACGGGCGGGCAGATCGACCAGCTGCGTGAGGCGATCGGGCAGGTCTCCGTGCTCGTCACGGAATTCCAGAGCTGCTCGGCCGCCATTGCCCGCTGCAATGACGAGAGTGCGCGCAAGGTGACGACGCTGGGCGACGGGTTCGCGCAATTCTGCGTCGACGCGGCCCGCAACGCGGGCGAAGCGCAGGCGGCGCATGACCGGCTCGATCGGCTGGAGAGCCAGGCCAACGGCATGTTGAACCGGATTGCCCATGAGGCCGTCGCGACCCGCAATTCGCCGTTCATCGCGCTGGCGCTGGACGGCGCGGCACAGGTCATGCAGCTGATCGAGGAGGCTTTGTCGAGCAGGCGGCTCTCCCCGGCGGATCTGTTCGATACCGGCTACGAGCCGATCCCCGGCACCGATCCGGTGCAATATATGACGCGCTTCGTGCCCTTTGCGGATGCCGTGTTGCGTCCCCTGTTCGATCGGCACAGCGCGCGCGACCGGGCAGTGGTGGGCTGCTGCCTCGTCGACATGAACGGCTTCCTCCCCACTCATATCAGCGAGCGCAGCCAGCCGCAGAAGCGCGGGAATCGCGCATGGAACGTGGAATTCTGCCGCAATCGGCAGATCTTCATGGACAGCCAGACCCGTCAGGCGCTCGACAATGACGGCGACTTCTTCCTCTACACCTATCGGCAGGACCTGGGCGAGGGCCGCTATCGCGCGCTGCGCAGCGTGCTCGTGCCCATCGGTTTCGGCGGCCGCCGCTGGGGCCTCTACGAGCTTGGCTATCTGATCTGAGGGGCATTGCCGGGCCCGCGCGTTTCCCCCCCGGCGAGGTGACGGATCAGCGCGCCCTGCGGACGTCCGCGCGGGCCTGGAGCAGGTCCCACATGCCGCGATGCTGGCCCAGCAGCTGCGTTGCGGCGAAGGTCATGGCGCGGGCAATGCGCTCCGGTTCGGGCAGGGCGTTGATGAGCGCCACCGTTTCGCCGCGCGTGGGCAGGCGCCGGGTCGGCGGCTCGATGCCCAGGCGCAGGGCGCCCGCGTCGAGGATCGTGCGGATGGCGTCCCACTCCAGCACCATGGTGATGGCGGCGCCCAGCGCGCAGCCGCGCCGGTCCGACTGGGCCAGCATTTCCACCGCGTGGCGCTGCTGGGCGATGATGGTGCTGGTCTCATGGTGGCCAGCCGTGCTCGGCAGCGGCCCGGCGGCGACGCACAGGCGGCCGAGATATTCGCGCTCGACGGCGAAGGCGTCCAGCGCTTGCAGCAGCCAGCTGCGCGCCGCGACCTCGACCGTGCGCGAGGCGGCATGGTCGATGAGGCCGGGAGACTGGCCGTGGAGCACTGTCACCAGATGGACGAAGTCGGCGAAATCCACGAGATCGCGCACGAAGGCGTGTCGTTCGCCCAGCATGACCGGCGCGCAATAGGCATGCGCGGCCGTGCCCTCGCCGGCGACCAGCTCGATCATCAGATTGGCGACATTCGATGTCGCGGACGAACGCGGCAGGCTGTCCATCATGAACCCTTATAGCCCTCGGATTCCTTGCGGAATCGAAGTCGTCCCCCGCCGTCGGGATATCGCGCGCCGGGTTAAGAAGACATTGATACGGGCGCGGCGGGCCGGCCGGAAATAGCGGAAAATGCCCAATTTTGGAACAGTTGGGGGCGGTGCCCTCTTCGGCTCATCGTATTTCTTGCTCGGCGGATCGGACACCCCGGTGAGGGGCGGGAGAGTGGAAAGGGGCGATCCGGCGCGGCTTTACCTGCCTTTGCCGGGCGTGAAGCCGCCCGGCGAGGCAGGCCGCAGGTCGACGGCCTTCTTTCCTTGCCTGAGCGGGTTGAAGAACAGGGATGTCCTTCGACAGGCTCAGGACGCGCGGGCTCGCCCGGGGACTCCTATTCTGTCGGATGAGGACAAGCGGCCCATTCGCAAAGCGCGCCAATCCCTCAACGGAAAAGGCCCCGCCGAAGCGAGGCCCTCCCTTGTCGCCATGGCGCCCGGTGGACCGGGCCCGGCGGCGTTTTATTGATCCAGGAAGCTGCGCATCTTGCGGCTGCGGCTGGGATGCTTGAGCTTGCGCAGCGCCTTGGCTTCGATCTGGCGGATGCGCTCGCGCGTCACGCTGAACTGCTGGCCCACTTCCTCCAGCGTATGATCGGTGTTCATGCCGATGCCGAAGCGCATGCGCAGCACGCGCTCCTCGCGCGGCGTGAGGCTGGCGAGGACGCGCGTCACCGTCTCCTTGAGATTGGCCTGGATGGCGGCATCCACCGGGATGATCGCGTTCTTGTCCTCGATGAAGTCGCCCAGATGGCTGTCTTCCTCGTCGCCGATCGGCGTTTCGAGGGAGATCGGCTCCTTGGCGATCTTCATCACCTTGCGCACTTTCTCAAGCGGCATGGAGAGGCGCTCGGCCATTTCCTCGGGCGTGGGCTCGCGGCCCTGCTCGTGGAGGAACTGGCGGCTGGTGCGCACCAGCTTGTTGATCGTCTCGATCATGTGGACCGGGATGCGGATGGTGCGCGCCTGATCCGCGATGGAGCGCGTGATCGCCTGCCGAATCCACCATGTCGCATAGGTGCTGAACTTGTAGCCGCGGCGATACTCGAACTTGTCCACCGCCTTCATCAGGCCGATATTGCCCTCCTGGATCAGGTCCAGGAATTGCAGGCCGCGGTTCGTGTATTTCTTGGCGATGGAGATGACGAGCCGCAGGTTCGCCTCCACCATTTCCTTCTTGGCGATGCGCGCCTCGCGCTCGCCCTTCTGCACCATGTTCACGATGCGGCGGAACTCGGGAAGCGAGGTGCCGGTGGCCTGCGCGATCTCGCCCACTTCGGTGCGGATGCGGTCGACCGCGTCGGTCTCCGCTTGCGCGAAGGCGGACCATTTCTTGTCGAGCTTGGCGACTTTCTCCAGCCAGCCATCGTCCAGCTCATGGCCGACATATTGGGTCAGGAAGTCCTTGCGCGGCACCTTGTGGCGCTCGGCCAGCCGCAGCATCTGCCCGCCCAGCGTGGTGAGGCGCCGGTTGAAGGCATAGAGCTGGTCGACCAGATATTCGATCTTCTGCTGGTGGAACTGGACGCTCTCCACTTCCGCCGTCAGCTCCTCGCGCAGCTTCTGGTAGCTGGCCTCGTCCTTGGCGGGCAGTTCGACGCCGTTGCCCAGCGCCACCAGCCGCGCCTGCTGAAGCTTGGCGAACTTGTTGAACAGCTCGGTGATGCGGGCGAACTTCTCCAGCGCGTCGGGCTTGAGCAGCTCCTCCATCGCCGCGAGGGAGAGGGTGTTGTCCTCCTCTTCCTCTTCCTCGGCGCGGCGGGCGCGCCGCTCGACCATGTTGCCGTCCTCGTCCTCTTCGGTCTCGGGCTCTTCCTCGACCTCGTCTTCGTCCTTGAAGCTGGGGCCGGCGGTCTTTTCCGAGATTTCGCCGTCATCGTCCTCGGCCTCGTCGGAGAGGCTTTCGGGCGCCGGGTCCTTGGAGAGCATGGCGTCGAGATCCAGGATCTCGCGCAGCTGCATCTCGCCATTGTTGAGCGCGACGGACCAGTCGATGATGGCGTTGAAGGTGGTGGGGCTCTCGCACAGGCCCAGGATCATGGTGTCGCGGCCGGCCTCGATGCGCTTGGCGATGGCGATCTCGCCCTCGCGGCTGAGCAGCTCCACCGCGCCCATCTCGCGCAGATACATGCGCACCGGGTCGTCCGTCCGGTCGACAGTCTCGCGCTTCTTCTCCGCGACATTGCCTGAATTGCCGTCGTCGCCGCTCTCGCCGTCGATGGCATCGACCTCGGTGTCGTTCTGCTCCTCGCCGTCCTCGCTGGCCTCGTCATTCTCGACGATGTTGACACCCATGTCGTTGAGCGCGGACATCACGTCCTCGATCTGCTCGGACGACATCTGGTCCTGCGGCAGGGCGTTGTTCAGCTCGTCATAGGTGATGTAGCCGCGCTTCTTGGCGCGGGCGATCAGCTTCTTGATGGACGCTTCGTTGAGGTCCAGCAGGGGGGCGTCGCCGCCCTCTTCCCCGCCATTGTCCCCGCCGCCGCCGGCCGCGCTCTTGGTCACCTTGGTTGCCATCTAAATATCCAACTCCGCGCCGGAACAGACATTGTCCGGGTCTAGATACGGTTCATTCGCCCTGAGGTTGCGCCAGTTCGGCCGTGCGCGCGGCAAGATCCGCCTTGAGCTTGCGCAATGTCTGCTGCCGCGCGAAGCCTGATTCCCAGGCCGCGTCCGCCAGCTCGTCCGCCATTGCTCTCGTCACCGCCGCCAATTCCGCGTCGATCCGTGGCATCGCCACGATCACTGCGATCGCCTCGGCCAGATCGCGCTGTGCGCGCTGCCTGTCCGCTTCATCCCGCGTGAAAGTGAAATGCAACGCATCGGCCCGGAGCAACCCCTTCGCCATATTATACACGTCACTATCGCCCAATATGGTAAGGAGGCGATCGGTTTCAACCGTTTCTTCGCGGTCGGCGGCTTCCAGCAGCGCATCGAGCAGGCGCGCGAGGCCCGCATCGACCGGCGCGAGCCCCGCAAGCGATTCGCGGTGCACCACGATTTCGGCCGGAAAGCGCAGCAATCCCGCCAGAACCGCGCGCAGCAGCAGCGTGTCGCCATCGCTGGCGCTCACCGCCCGCGCTTCGTCCGTGGGCGGGGGAGGGGGCGGTGTCCAGCGGCCATTGCGCATTGTTCCGCCGCGAGGGCTCCGCGCCTGATAGGGCCGGCGCTCGCCGCTACCGCCCGCATTGCCGAAGAACAGCGCATCGTGCCGCTCGCGAAAACTGCGGGCATAATGGGCGCGGATGTCGCTGTCGGCGATCTGGTCGGTGAGCGCGCGCAGCCGCTGCTTGAGGCCTGCGCGCTGCTCGGGCGTGGCAAGGGAGCCGGCCGCCTGCTCGGTGCGCCAGAGCAGCTCGACCAGCGGAATGGCGCCCTCCAGCACGGTCTCGAACGCCTTGACGCCGGATGCGCGGATGAGATCGTCCGGGTCCTGCCCCGCCGGCAGCGTGGCGAAGGCGAGGCTGTGGCCGGGCTTCAGCAGCGGCAGGGCGCGGTGCGCGGCGCGCAGGGCGGCGCGCTGGCCGGCCGAGTCGCCGTCGAAGCACAGGATCGGCGTCTCCACCAGGGACCATAGTCTCTCGATCTGCGCCTCGGTGAGCGCGGTGCCGAGCGGCGCGACGGCCTCGGCGATGCCCGCCTGCGCGATCATGATCGCGTCCATATAGCCTTCGACCACGATGATCCGCCCGGCCTTGCGCGCGGCGGGCGCGGCCTTGTCGAGGTTGAAGAGCGTGCGGCCCTTGTCGAACAGCGGGGTCTCGGGCGAATTCAGATATTTGGGCTCGCCCGGCCCCAGGATGCGCCCACCAAAGGCAATGACGCGCCCGCGCTGGTCGCGAATGGGGATCATGAGGCGCCCGCGGAAGCGGTCGTAGCTCTCGCGCCCTTCGTCCTCGGGCTGGATGAGCATGCCGGCCTCGACCGCCATCGCCTCCGGGAAGGGCTTGAGCGCGGCCTTGAGCTTGCCCCGGCTTTCCGGCGCGAACCCCAGGCCAAAGGCCGCCTGCGTCGCCGCCGTGATGCCGCGCTTGTGCACATAGGCGCGCGCCTCCGCGCCCTCGATGCCGTCCAGTTGCTCCACGAACCAGGTCTGCGCCGCCGCCGTCACGTCATGGAGCGACTGGGCCCGCTCGGCGCGCCTGGCCGCGCGCGGATCGGGCGCGGGTACGTCCATGCCGGCATTGGCGGCCAGCTCCTTGATCGCATCGAGGAATGGCAGGCCGCGCTGGTCCGTCATCCAGCGGATCGCATCGCCATGCGCGCCGCAGCCGAAGCAATGGTAGAAGCCCTTTTCGTCGTTGATGGTGAAGCTGGGCGTCTTCTCGTTGTGGAACGGGCAGCAGGCCTTGAACTCGCGCCCTGCCTTCTGGACCTTGATGGTCTTGCCGATCAGCGTCGAGAGCGTGGTGCGCGCGCGCAGCTCGTCCAGCCATTGCGGGGAGAGGCTCATCGCTCTGTCTCCCCTCCCGCTTGCGGGAGGGGGCGGGGGAGGGCGGCCAGCGCTACCTCGATCTTCCGCACCACGCCGTCGAGATTGGTGAGGACATCATGATTCCAGAAGCGAAGGACGGTGTAGCCCTGACCTTCCAGCCAGCGCGTCCTCGCGTCGTCCCGTGTCCGGTCGCGATCGTGCTGGCCGCCGTCGACCTCGACGATGAGGCGCGGCGTTCGTGCCACGAAATCGCAAATGAACGATCCGATGCACACTTGGCGATTGAATCGGATGCCGCCGACCTTGCGATTGCTGAGCGCGCGCCAGAGGTGCTGTTCGGCAGCGGTGGCATTGTTGCGCAGGTCGCGCGCAAGGTCGGTGTGTCGGCGGTTGGGCCAGCTCATGCCCTCCCCCGACCCCTCCCGCAGGCGGGAGGGGAGAAAAGCGCCGAATGCTCGCTCTCCCGGCGTTTCACCCCAAAGCCGCCTTCACCAGCGCACTCGCCTTGCTCATGTCGAGCACGGTGCCGTGCCGTTCCTTCAGTGTCGCCATCACGCGGCCCATATCCTTGAGGCCGCTCGCGCCCAGCTCGGCCTTGATCGCCTCGATGGCGGCGCGGGTCTCGTCCTCGCTCATCTGGCTGGGCAGGAAGCTCTCGATCACTTCCAGCTCGGCCTGCTCCTGCGCGGCCAGCTCGGGGCGGTTGCCCTGCTCGTACATGGTGATCGATTCGCGGCGCTGCTTCACCATCTTCTGGAGCACGTCGACCACGATCTGGTCGTCCTCGGGCACCTGGGCGGCGGTGCGCAGCTCGATGTCGCGATCCTTGAGCTTGGCCAGAATCAGGCGGACGGCGGCCAGTCGGCCCTTGTCCCCACCCTTCATCGCCTCGATCTGCGCAGCCTTTATCCTCTCGCGAATCATCTTGCGCGGTCCCTTGTCGCCCTTGCCGGAAAGGAACATAGATAGTGCGGTTTTTCGGATTTTAATAGATTGACCGTGCGGGTGCGAAACCCTAGTCACCCGGCCGTTTAGCCGGCGCAAAACGCGCGGGCGTCAAAAGCCGAATCGAAGGAACAGACCGCCATGGCGAACGCCAGATACCCGACCGTGCCCAAGGGAGCGACGGGGGTATTGGTCCTGAGTGACGGCACCGTCATCTTCGGTCGCGGCTTTGGCGCGCAAGGCGAGGCGGTGGGCGAGCTGTGCTTCCACACCGCCATGACCGGCTATCAGGAAATCATGACGGACCCGAGCTTCGCCGGGCAGATCATCACCTTCACCTTTCCGCACATCGGCAATGTCGGCACCAATGCCGAGGATGTGGAAGCCGGCGCCTCCTGGGCCCTGGGCTGCGTGGTGCGCGAGGACGTGACCGAGCCCAGCAATTTCCGTAACGTCGAAGGTTTCGACGCCTGGCTCAAGCGCAACGGGCGCATTGGCCTTGCCGGCGTGGACACCCGCGCTCTCACGCGCCGCATCCGCATGGCCGGCGCGCCCAATTGCGTCATTGCGCATCATCCCGAGGGCGATTTCGACCTCGCGCTGCTGCACGAGAAGGCGCGCAAATGGCCGGGGCTGGAGGGCATGGACCTCGCCATCGAAGTGACCGGCCAGCAGCGCCAGTGGGCGGACGGCGAGTGGACGCTGGGCCGGGGCTATCGGCTGGGCGCCGCCACGGCGGACGCGCCCCATGTCGTCGCCATCGATTTTGGCGCCAAGGACAATATCTTCCGCAATCTGGTGAAGGCCGGCGCGCGCGTCACCGTGCTGCCCGCCACCGCCACTTATGACGGCATCATGGCCCTGAAGCCGGCCGGCGTGTTCCTCTCCAACGGCCCCGGCGACCCGGCCGCGACGGCTGACTATGCGGTGCCCGTCATCCGCCGCTTGCTGGACGAGAACATGCCCATCTTCGGCATCTGCCTCGGCCATCAGCTCCTCGCGCTGGCGGCGGGCGCGAAGACGGTGAAGATGCATCAGGGCCATCGCGGCGCCAATCATCCGGTCAAGCGGCTGGAGGACGGCGTGGTGGAGATCACCAGCATGAACCACGGCTTCGCGGTCGACACCGCGACGCTGCCGGACAATGTGGTGGAGACGCATGTGAGCCTGTTCGACGGCTCCAACTGCGGCATCGCCTTCACCGACAAGCCGGTCTTCGGCGTGCAATATCACCCCGAGGCGAGCCCCGGCCCGCAGGACAGCTTCTACCTGTTCGAGAAGTTTATCGGGGGGCTGAAGCTTTGAGCCTCAAGCTGCCCAAGGTGGACGAGGCCCGCATGGCGGCGGAGTGGGAGGCCGACAAGGACATCCTGCGCCAGCTTGCTGCCAATGGCGACAAGGCCCTTCGGCCCCGGCTGGTCGACGTGAGCTTTCGCGGCGACGAGGACGGCTTCGAGAAGGTGCTCGCCGTCGCCAGCCAGTTCGGCTTCGTCGAGCTGGACCGCGAGACGGACGAGGAGGGCGACCAGTATCTCTTCCTCGAATGCGAGCAGGCCGTCGACCCGGAGTCGATCAAGGCGCTCACGCGCAAATGCCTCCAGATCGAGATCATGTGCGGCGTGGAATATGACGGCTGGGGCTGTCAGGCGGCGACGGGAGCGGCGCATTGAAGGGAAACAAGATCCCCTCTGTGTGCAAGCATCGACCGTGCAGTGGGTTTGTCTATGTCGCGGAGCATCCATCCTCTGACGGACTTCATACCAAAATCGGCTTTTCTCGAAATGACCCACGAGAGGATAATCCGAAAGCTCGTTTCCAGTCTCCCAACTTTTGGTTCAAATGTTTCGGTTTGGCTGAACTGCGCCACAGCGTATTTAAGCATCCTCGAGCGTTCTGCGTCGAGAAGGCGGCACATAAGGAGTTGGCTGCGCACCGTTCATTGGATTGTGGGCGAGCGACAGAGACTTTTTCGATTTCGTTCGAGGACGCTGAAGGCGTGGTCCAACGCCATTTGACAGAATACGAAGGCCAATAATGCCCAAAAGAACTGACATCTCCTCCATCCTCATCATCGGCGCGGGCCCGATCATCATCGGCCAGGCGTGCGAGTTCGATTATTCCGGCACGCAGGCCTGCAAGGCGCTGCGCGAGGAAGGCTATCGGATCATCCTGGTCAACTCGAACCCCGCGACGATCATGACCGACCCGGATCTGGCGGACGCCACCTATGTGGAGCCGGTGACGCCGGAGATCGTCGCCAAGATCATCGAGAGGGAGCGGCCGGATGCCATCCTGCCGACCATGGGCGGGCAGACCGCGCTCAATACGGCGCTGGCGCTGTTCAACGACGGCACGCTGGAGAAGTACGGCGTCACGATGATCGGTGCCGATGCCGCCGCCATCGACAAGGCCGAGGACCGCCTCAAGTTCCGCGATGCGATGGACAAGATCGGTCTGGAGAGCGCTCGCTCGCGCATTGCCCATACGCTGGACGACGCGATGGCGGCGCTGGAGTTCACGGGGCTGCCGGCGATCATCCGCCCCAGCTTCACGCTGGGCGGCACCGGCGGCGGCGTTGCGTATAATCGCGAGGAATTCGTCCAGATCGTCACCACCGGCCTCGATGCCTCGCCGACCACCGAAGTGCTCATCGAGGAGTCGCTGCTCGGCTGGAAGGAATATGAGATGGAAGTGGTCCGCGACCGCGCGGACAATGCCATCATCATCTGCTCGATCGAGAATATCGATCCAATGGGCGTGCACACCGGCGACAGCATCACCGTGGCGCCGGCGCTGACGCTTACCGACAAGGAATATCAGATCATGCGCTCGGCGAGCATTGCCGTGCTGCGTGAAATCGGCGTGGAAACAGGCGGTTCGAACGTCCAGTTCGCAGTCAATCCCAAGGACGGGCGCCTCATCGTCATTGAGATGAACCCGCGCGTCAGCCGTTCCTCGGCGCTCGCTTCCAAGGCGACGGGCTTCCCCATCGCCAAGGTCGCGGCCAAGCTCGCCGTGGGCTACACGCTGGACGAGATCCAGAACGACATCACCGGCGTCACGCCCGCGAGCTTCGAGCCGACCATCGACTATGTGGTCACCAAGATCCCGCGCTTCGCCTTCGAAAAGTTCAAGGGCGCCGAGCCGCTGCTGGGCACGGCGATGAAGTCCGTGGGCGAAGTGATGGCCATTGGCCGCAACATCCACGAATCCATGCAGAAGGCCTTGCGCGGCCTGGAGACAGGTCTCTCCGGCTTCAATCAGGTGGATGCGCTGGTCGGCGCCAGCAAGGATGAGATCATCGCCGCGCTCGGCACGCCCACGCCCGATCGGCTGCTCATCGCCGCGCAGGCGCTGCGCGAGGGCCTCACCGTGGCGGAGATCCACGCGGTCGCCAAGTTCGATCCCTGGTTCCTCCAGCGCCTGGAAGAGATCGTCGAGGCCGAAGAGGACGTGATAGAGAACGGCCTGCCGCGCGAGGCGGACGGCATGCGCCGCCTCAAGGCCATGGGCTTCTCCGACAAGCGGCTCGCCTGGCTGGCGTTGCAGGGCGCCAATGTGCCCGCCGGCATGGAGCACGCGATCCGGCGCGGCTCGGGTCTGGTGAGCGGGGCGGTCAGGGCCATGACCGGCGGCATCACCGAGGACGAAGTGCGTGCGCTGCGCCACAAGCTGGGCGTGCGCCCGGTGTTCAAGCGCATCGACACCTGCGCGGCCGAGTTCGAGGCGAAGACGCCCTATATGTACTCCACCTACGAGGCGCCCACGTTCGGCGAGCCGGAGAATGAGGCATTCCCCTCGGATCGCAAGAAGGTCGTGATCCTGGGCGGCGGGCCCAATCGCATCGGCCAGGGTATCGAGTTCGACTATTGCTGCTGCCATGCCTGCTTCGCGCTGGAAGAGGCGGGCTATGAGACGATCATGGTCAACTGCAACCCGGAGACGGTAAGCACGGACTATGACACGTCCGACCGGCTCTATTTCGAGCCGCTGACGGCCGAGGACGTGCTGGAGATCCTGCATGTCGAGCAGAGCAGCGGTCAGCTGATGGGCGTGATCGTCCAGTTCGGCGGCCAGACGCCGCTCAAGCTGGCCAAGGCGCTGGAGGATGCGGGCATCCCCATTCTGGGCACGTCGCCCGACGCCATCGACCTGGCCGAGGACCGCGAGCGCTTCGCCGCGCTGGTGGAAAAGCTGGGTCTGCTCCAGCCGGCCAACGGCATCGCCCGCTCGCGCGAGGAGGCCATCGCCGTCGCCAACCGCATCGGCTATCCGGTGCTGATGCGCCCCAGCTATGTGCTGGGCGGCCGCGCCATGGAGATCGTCGACGGGCAGGCGCAGCTTGAGGAATATATCGCCACGGCCGTGCAGGTCTCCGGCGATTCCCCCGTGCTCATCGACCAGTATCTGCGCGACGCCGTCGAGGTGGATGTGGATGCGCTGTGCGATGGCAAGGACGTGGTCGTCGCCGGCGTGCTCCAGCATATCGAGGAGGCGGGCGTCCATTCCGGCGACAGCGCCTGCTCGCTGCCGCCCTACAGCCTGCCCGAGAGCATCGTGGCCGAGATCGAGCGGCAGGCGGAGGTGCTGGCGCATGCGCTCAGCGTGCGCGGCCTCATGAACATCCAGTTCGCGGTGAAAGCCAGCGTCCGCGAGGACGGCACAGAAGAACGCAAGGTCTACCTCATCGAGGTGAATCCGCGCGCCTCGCGCACGGTGCCGTTCGTCGCAAAGGCCATCGGCACACCCATCGCCAAGATCGCGGCGCGCGTGATGGCCGGCGAGAAGCTGGCGGCGCTGCCGAAGATCGACCGCAACGCCATCCGCCACATCGCCGTCAAGGAAGCGGTCTTCCCGTTCAACCGCTTTCCCGGCGTGGACCCAGTGCTCTCGCCGGAGATGAAGTCGACCGGCGAGGTCATGGGCATCGACGCCGATTTCCCCACTGCCTTCGCCAAGGCGCAGATCGGCGCGGGCACGCTGCTGCCCGATGGCGGCACGGCCTTCATTTCGGTGAAGGACAGCGACAAGGCCGTGATCCTGCCCGCCGCGCGCAAGCTCGATGCGCTGGGCTTCAGGATCGTCGCCACCGGCGGCACGGCCCGCTTCCTGGAAGAAGCGGGGCTGCCGGTCGAGACCATCAACAAGGTGGCGCAGGGCCGGCCGCACATCGTCGACCGGATCAGCGACGGCGGCATCGACCTCATCTTCAACACGACGGAAGGCTGGCAGTCGCTCAAGGACAGCAAGGCGATCCGCACCAGCGCGCTGCGGCTCAAGGTGCCGAGCTTCACGACCGCCGCCGCGGGCGTCGCGGCGGTGGATGCGATCGAGGCGCTGCGCGCGCGTCCCCTTGAAGTCAGGTCGTTGCAATCCTATTATCAGGCGTCGCACGACTGATCTTCCAGACAAACGAAATCAGTGGCGGGCCGGCGGAAGAACAGCCGTTCGGCAAGAAGGTCGTATTCCGGAGCAACCGCTCCACTGTGTCTGAGACAGGCCGGGATGCGAACCCGGCCAAATAGGGAAGAATTGGGGAGTCCACATGGCGACCGTTGAGAAGATGCCGATGCTGGCCATGGGCTATGACAAGCTGACGGACCAGTTGCGTGCCCTCAAGGCTGAGCGTCCGCTCGTGGTGGATGCGATCGAGGAAGCGCGGGCGCATGGCGATCTTTCGGAAAATGCCGAATATCACGCCGCCAAGGAGCGTCAGGGCCAGATCGAGGCGACCATCGCCGATCTGGAGGACAAGCTGGCGCGCGCGCAGGTCATCGATCCCACCACGCTCTCGGGCGACAAGATCATCTTCGGCGCCACCGTCACCCTGATCGACGAGGACGACAAGCCGGTCCGCTACCAGATCGTCGGCCAGGCCGAGGCGGACGCCAAGCTCGGCATGATCTCTTATTCCAGCCCGCTCGGGCGCGCCCTGATCGGCCGCCAGGTCGGCGAAGAGGTGGAAGTGACCGTGCCTTCCGGCGACAAATTCTACCTGGTCGAGAAGATCGAGTTCATCTGAGCCGGCTGCGCACGGACGGCGATCTCACGCAATGGCCATGACCATGCCTCGCGGCCGGGCCACCGACGGCATTGCCGCGGTGACGGCGCTTGCTTTCCTCGCCGCCCTCTTCACCGGCAGCACGGATACGCTGGCCGTGCTCGGCGGGTTCATTCCCGCGCGGGTGCATGAATTCGCCGCGCAGGGCATCGGACTCGACATTCCGTGGCTGCCCGTCTGGCTGACGCCGCTCTCCGCCGCGCTCATCCACGGCGGCTGGCTGCATGTGACGCTCAACCTGCTGGCCTTCATCTATTGCGGCCGGTTCGTGGAGCATCTGCTCGGCCCCGGCCGGCTGCTCATCCTCTATATCGTGGGCGCCTATGCCGCGGCGCTGGCGCACTGGCTGGCGGGGCCGGCCAGCTCCGACCCGATGATCGGCGCGAGCGGCGCCATCTCGGCGGTCATCGGCACCTATGCGCTGATCTACAGCCAGCGCGAGGTGGTGGCGATCGGCCCCATTCCGGCACAGGTGGTGCGGATCGCCTGGCTGGCGGCGGGCTGGACGGTCCTTCAGCTCCTCATCGGTCTGGCCGGCCTGTCGGCGGGACCGCTGGGCGGCATTGCCATCTGGGCCCATGTCGGCGGCTTTTTCGCGGGCCTGCTGCTGGCGCGGCCGCTGCTGTCATCACGCTTTCGCAGCCGCTGAGGCCGTTCTGCCCTCAAGCTTCCGCCGGCGCCGCCTGAATGGCGGTTGCGCCTTGGCGACCCTAAGCCCAGTCGCCTTGGAGACTGTCGACTTTCCTTCCAAGACATACTCAGCGCTCCTGCGCAGGCAGGAGCCCCGAGCGGCTACGCACGGCGGTTGGGTCCTGGACTCCTGCTTTCGCAGGAGCACAAGATCGGCTCGATCGAAATGGAGACGCGAGGGGTAGCGGGACAGGGAATGCTGTCCTCGGGATAGAAACCCTGGGCGTGCCCGTTCGTCTCGGCCGGGGGCGGACGCCGGGAGCGGGATGTCGGAAATCGGGCGCGTGCGCCCGATCCGCGCGCGGATCAGCCCTGCGGAGCCTCGTCGCTGCCGGGGTCGAGCAGCTTGTGGAGATGCACCACCACATAGCGCATTTCGGCATCGTCCACGGTCTGCTGCGCGGCCGCGCGCCAGGCGGCTTCCGCGCTCTTGTAGTCGGGAAAGACGCCGACCACGTCGATGGCCTTGAGGTCCACGAAGTCGAGCGACTTGGGATTCTTCACCCGCCCGCCCATCACCAGATGCAACAATTGGCTCAACGCGCTGCTCCCATTGGGCGCGGCGACTGCACTGCCGGCCCTTCACTTGTGCAGTGCGGTACCAGCCGGGCGCGCGCTTGCCAAGCGGACAGGCGGCCGCGTCGTCAGCCCTCGCGGGTTTCGCCGGGCGGAAGCAGGGGCGTTTCATCCGTGTCGGAGGCGCGTACGGCTTCGCTGGCGCCCGCCACGAGCAACTGTGTCGCTTCGGCGGCGATGGCGGCCTTGATCGCCCGTCCGGCGACCCTGCCGGCCCGATTGGTGATGTTGAAGCGAGGCAGGAAAATGCCCAGCACCGCGCCGGCCGCGGCAGCCGCGGCGACGGCGGCGATGGGATGCTCCTGGAACAGCCGATTGGTCTCGGCGGCGGCGCGCAGCGTCTTCTCGCGCGTGTCCTCCAGCGCGGCCTCGCCTTTCTCGCGTGTGGCGGAGACGGCGTCGGCCGCCTTGCGGCGCGCCTGTTCCACGCCCTCGCGTCCCTTGCGGCGGGCCTGCTCCAGCCCCTCGCGGGCGCGGCTGCCGGCTTCGCGCAGGACGGCGGCCGGGCCGCTCGTTTCTTCAGTCTCGGGGGGTGTCTTGCTCATGTCCTGCGTCTCCACAAATCGCGGGTTGCCCAGGCAAAGCTGCCCAGGCGCAATGCATAGCGGGCGGCCTTCCGCCCCGGCCGCCAGAAGATCAGCGCCCCGACGCCCAGCGCGGCGCCGGCGAACAGCACGGGCCAGTGGCGCAAGCGCTGCATCAGCTCTTGCCGGGCCGTCTGGAACTGCTGGGACGCCGCTTCGAACGTGCGGGCCTTCAGCCGGTCCGGCGAGAAGGCGCCAATGAGGTCCTGCGCCGCGTTGCCGAAGCGCAGTCGCGCGAGATCGGCCCGTTCGCGGGCCTGGGCGAGGTCGCGTTCGCGCTGGGCCTTGCTCATGAGTCCTCCGCTCCTCCCGTAAGCTGACGGAACGCATGGCGCGCCAGCAGGCCGAAGAGAAGGGCGATGCCGAAGGCCACTGCGATGACGATCAGCGTCGCCGGCAGCAAGCCCACATGCGGCGCCAGCGCCACGATGCCCGCGACCAGCAGGAGCGAGAGACCCACCATCAGCCCGACCATGGCGATCACGCCGAACAGCAGGGCGCGGCGCAGAATGGCAGCGAGGTTGCGGCCCTTGAGCTTCGCCCAGGCCAGCTCCGCCTGCGCCAGATCCTTGCCCGATGCGATCAGCCGCTGGACGCTCGCATGGATCGTATCGTCCGAGCCGGGCGGCCCCTGACGCGCATAGGCTGCGCCGGCTTCATCCTCTTCCATTCCCTGCGTCGTCCGTTCGTTCGGTTGCGTCCCAGCCGGTCCGAAAATGCTCAGGCCTCGTCGTTCGGGCCGCGCATCATCCGCATGAGCACGAAGCCCACGATGGCGGCCGCGCCGATCGCCACCGCCGGGCTCTTGCGCACGAAATTGCGCGCTTCCTCGGTGAGCTGGTCGATATCCTTCTCGTCGAGCGATTTCGCCGCGCCGGAGACAGCCTCGGCCGCCTTGCGGGCATAATCGCCATATTGCGGACCCAGCTTGCTGTCGACGGTCTCGGCCGTGTCCGCGATCAGCTTGGAGAGGCCGTGCAGCGCGTCGCCGGTCGTGTTCTTGGCGCCCGACGCGGCATTGCGCGCGGCGTCCTTCGCCTGCTTGGCGAACTCGTCCGCCTGGTCACGCCAGCCCGCGCGATCGGCGTTCTCGGGGGTGTCGATGGCGGCGATGTCGCCTGCCTCCGCGCCAGCCGCCGCCGTTTCGTTCGCGCTCTTCTTCTTGACCATGGTCGTTCCTTTCCTTGGGAGTGGCGCCCCTCTTGGCCCAAGTATAACAAGGCGCTCGCTCTTTTACAGTCTCGCGTGGCCGAATTTCGGTCTCTGCCACAGTTGCAACGCCGGAGCGCGGCAATTGGCTCCCAATGCAATTGCCTTGGCCGGTCGGCGGGGCTAAGCGCCTGCGCACATATCGCACGCCGGTGCGCGCTTCTGGGAGATCGACCGCATGACCGAGATTCTCGACATTCACGCCCGCCAGATTCTGGACAGCCGCGGCAACCCGACGGTGGAAGTGGACGTGCTGCTGGAGGACGGCAGCTTCGGCCGCGCGGCGGTGCCCTCCGGCGCCTCGACCGGCGCCTATGAGGCGGTGGAGAAACGCGACGGCGACAAGGCCGTCTATCTGGGCAAGGGCGTGCTGGGCGCGGTCGCCTCCGTCAACGACGAGATCGGCGCCGCCGTCATCGGCATGGACGCGGAGGACCAGGGCGATGTCGATGCGGCGATGATCGCGCTCGACGGCACGGAGAACAAGAGCCGGCTGGGCGCCAATGCCATTCTGGGCGTGTCGCTCGCGGTCGCCAAGGCGGCGGCGGACGCGCGCGGCCTGCCGCTTTACCGTTATGTGGGCGGCGTCAGCGCGCATGTCCTGCCGGTGCCGATGATGAACATCATCAATGGCGGCGAACATGCCGACAACCCCATCGACTTCCAGGAATTCATGATTATGCCGGTGGGGGCCGAGAGCATCGCCCATGCCGTGCAGATCGGCTCGGAGATTTTCCACACGCTCAAGAAGGGCCTGCACGAGAAGGGCCTGGCCACCGGCGTGGGCGATGAAGGCGGCTTCGCGCCCAACATCGCCAGCACCACCGAGGCGCTCGATTTCATCATGCAGAGCATCGAGAAGGCCGGCTATCGCCCCGGCGAGAATGTGATGCTGGCGCTGGATTGCGCCTCGACCGAATTCTTCAAGAACGGCAACTATGTGATCGCGGGCGAGGGCAAGACGCTCTCTTCGGCCGAATTCGCCGACTATCTCGCCGATCTGGTGGCGCGCTACCCGATCAAGTCCATCGAAGACGGCATGGCCGAGGACGATTTCGAGGGCTGGAAGATCCTCACGCAGAAGATCGGCGACAAGTGCCAGCTCGTGGGCGACGATCTGTTCGTGACCAATCCGCGGCGGCTGGCCATGGGCATCAGGGACGGCATGGCCAATTCGCTGCTGGTGAAGGTCAACCAGATCGGCACGCTCACCGAGACGCTGGACGCCGTCGATATGGCGCACCGCGCGCGCTACACCTGCGTGATGTCGCACCGCTCGGGCGAGACGGAGGATGCGACCATCGCCGACCTCGCCGTCGCCACCAATTGCGGGCAGATCAAGACGGGCAGCCTCGCGCGCTCGGATCGCCTCGCCAAGTACAACCAGCTCATCCGCATCGAGGAGGAGCTGGGCGATCGCGCTTATTATGCGGGCGCCGCGATCTTCGGCTGAGGCCATCCTCGGCCGAGGTTTCCCGGCATCAGTCTTCGCACGGACGACTCGCTTCGTCGCAGGGGCGCGAAAATCCCCTTGCAAAGCGCGAGTCGCCGTGATTCCTAGGACGCATGGCGCACCTCGCGAAACTTCGGCATCTGTTCGGTTCGGCTCTCTGGCCGGCCCTCGCGATCGTGCTGCTCATCGTCTTCATCGGCTATGCCATTTTCGGGCCCAGCGGCATCCTCGCCTGGGGCGATTACTCCATCAAGCTCCAGCAGCGGCAGGCCGAGCTGTCGTTGCTCAAGAAGCAGGAGTCGGCCATCGCCAACCGGGTGAATCTGCTGGACCCCAGCCGCGTCGATCCCGATATGGCCGATGAGCTGGTGCGCAAGGGGCTTGGCGTGACCCATCCCGACGAGGTGGTGCTGCCCCAGCAGTGAGGCCCCGCCGTGGCGCGCGTGCGTCACTTTGCGGCAGCAAGTCCGATTTCCGCCGAATTTCTCCCATGGAGGCCGTTGCGCTTGCGTTTGGCCCAAGGCTATAGCAGTGGGCCAATTCCCCGCATGAGAAGGACGTCCGCATTGGCTAAGTCAGCCTCCAGCCGCCCGACCAGAGCCGCCAAGGCGCCCGCCGCGCCCGCGCCCGCCGACCATAATCGCGAGCGCCCGGCCGAGCCGAAGCCCTACCCGGCCAGCCGGGAGGAGCTGCTGGAATTCTACCGCCAGATGACGCTTATCCGCCGCTTCGAGGAGCGCGCCGGCCAGCTTTACGGCCTGGGGCTCATCGGCGGCTTCTGCCATCTCTACATCGGCCAGGAAGCGGTGGCCGTGGGCATCCAGTCGGCGCTCACGCCCGGCAAGGACAGCGTCATCACCGGCTATCGCGACCATGGCCACATGCTGGCCTATGGCATCGACCCCAAGATCATCATGGCCGAGCTGACGGGCCGCGAGGCCGGCATTTCGCGCGGCAAGGGCGGCTCGATGCACATGTTCAGCGTGGAGCATAAGTTCTACGGCGGCCACGGCATCGTCGGCGCGCAGGTGAGCCTGGGCACGGGCCTGGCCTTCAGCCACAAATATAATGAGGATGGCGGCGTGTGCGTCGCCTATTTCGGCGATGGCGCGGCCAATCAGGGCCAGGTCTACGAGAGCTTCAACATGGCGGAGCTGTGGAAGCTCCCGATCATCTACGTGATCGAGAACAACCAATATGCCATGGGCACCTCCGTCAGCCGCTCCTCGGCGGAGGGGCAGCTCTACCGGCGCGGCGAGAGCTTCCGCATCGCCGGCCTTCAGGTCGACGGCATGGATGTGCAGGCCGTGCGCGGCGCCACCGAGGAAGCGCTCAAATGGGTGCGCGCGGGCAAGGGGCCGATTCTGCTGGAGATGAAGACCTATCGTTATCGCGGCCACTCCATGTCCGACCCCGCCAAATATCGCTCGCGCGACGAGGTGCAGTCGGTGCGCGACAAGAGCGATCCCATTGAGGGCGTGAAGAAAGTGCTGCTCGATGCCGGCGTGAGCGAGGATCAGCTCAAGAGCATCGACACCCAGATCCGCAAGATGGTGGCCGAAGCGGCCGACTTTGCCGAAAGTTCGCCGGAGCCCGCGCCCGCCGAGCTGTATACCGACGTGCTGGTGGAGCGTTACTGATGGGTCTCGAAATCAAGATGCCTGCCCTTTCTCCCACGATGGAGGAAGGCACGCTGGCCAAGTGGCTCGTGAAGGAAGGTGACGAGGTCAAGGCCGGCGACATCATGGCCGAGATCGAGACCGACAAGGCGACCATGGAGTTCGAGGCGGTCGACGAAGGCACGATCCAGAAGATCCTGGTGGCCGAGGGCACCGACAATGTGAAGGTGGGCACGGTGATCGCGCTGCTTTCCGGCGAAGGCGAGGATGCGGCGGCCGAAGCGCCCGCCGCGGCGGCCTCTCCGGTCGAGGCGGCGGCGCCGGCGCAAGCTGCCCCGGAGTCGGCATCCGAGCCGGCCACGGAGATGGGAAAGGCCGCGCCCAAGCCCGCTCCGGCGGCGCCCGCGTCCGATCCCGATCTGCCGGCCGGCACCACCCTGCGCAAGATGACCGTGCGCGAGGCGCTGCGCGATGCCATGGCCGAGGAAATGCGCCGCGATCCGCGTGTGTTCGTGATGGGCGAGGAAGTCGCGGAATATCAGGGCGCCTACAAGGTGACGCAGGGGCTGCTGGAGGAATTCGGCGACAAGCGCGTGGTCGATACGCCGATCACCGAGCATGGCTTTGCCGGCCTTGGCGCCGGCGCGGCGATGGGCGGCCTGCGGCCCGTCATCGAGTTCATGACCTTCAACTTCGCCATGCAGGCGATGGATCAGATCATCAACTCGGCCGCCAAGACCAATTATATGTCCGGCGGCCAGATGCGCTGTCCCATCGTGTTCCGTGGCCCCAATGGTGCCGCCAGCCGCGTCGCCGCGCAGCACAGCCAGAATTACGGGCCCTGGTATGCCGCCGTGCCGGGCCTGGTCGTGATCGCGCCTTATGACGCGGCGGACTGCAAGGGCCTGCTCAAGGCCGCGATCCGCAGCACGGACCCGGTCGTCTTCCTCGAAAACGAGCTGGTCTATGGCCGCAGCTTCGAGGTGCCGGAGATCGAGGATTATGTCCTGCCGATCGGCAAGGCGCGCATTGTCCGTCCGGGCAAGGACGTGACGGTGGTGAGCTATTCCATCGGCGTCGGCGTCGCGCTGGAAGCGGCCGAGGCGCTGGCCGGCGAAGGCATCGACGCGGAAGTGATCGACCTGCGCACGCTGCGTCCGCTGGATACGGCCACCGTGCTGGAGAGCCTGGCCAAGACCAATCGCCTCGTCGTCGTGGAGGAAGGCTGGCCGGTCTGCTCCATCGCCAGCGAGATCATGGCGGTCTGCATGGAGCAGGGCTTCGACGATCTCGATGCGCCGGTGCTGCGCGTCACCAATGAGGACGTGCCGCTGCCTTATGCCGCCAATCTGGAGAAGGCGGCGCTGATCGACGCGGCGCGCGTCGTCGCGGCGGTGAAGAAGGTCTGCTACAGGGGCTGAGCGGCGCACATGGGATCGGGCGGCTGGCGGCTGGCGGTTACTGCCTCACTGGTCCCGGCGTGAGCGCCTCTCGGATGAACTGAAATCGCCACCCCGGCACGCGCTGGGGTGGCGATTTGCGTTGGTGCCGGATGGCCCGGATGCCTTTCGTATCTGATCGAGTCCGTTCCCCGGCCATGGTACATGACCGCCCTGGGTTCCTGCCTGCACAGGAGCACGAAGCGGTCCCCAAACAGCACGGATGGACCCTCGCGACAGGCTCAAGCGCTGGATTGAGAACGCATGCCATTTCCGTGTCCTTCCCGCGAAGGCGGGAAGCTGGGGCGGTCGGGAACTGGCCCTTCTTTCGCGAGGATGACGGATGAGGGGGCGGCGGAAGAGGCGTGGGAATGACGGATGAGAACAGCCGCCATTGCGTTTTCCGAACGGACGATACAGCGCTTATGTGATCCCAGCCTAGCAGGTCGAGGCCGTGGCGTTCTCGCTGTTGTAGATGCCGCTCTTGTTGACGCCGCCGTTGAAGTCGCGCTCGTCGCGCACCACCATGGCGGCGGTGTCCCGCATCACCCGGGTCGGCACCAGCCGCCCGGAGATGAGCGGCTGATACTCATATTCCACCTCGACATACATCACGCCGCCGCCGGGAGGCACGGCTTCCACCTCCTTGCCGGGCGGGCCGATGGCGGTGAGGTGGTCCTTGCCCTGGGGATAGCTGCCGTCATAGGCCCGGTCGCCGAAGCAGCGCCGCCAGTGGACGTAGAATTTGGACTGGTTGGGGCTCGCCATGGGCTCCAGGCTGTAGAGGATCACGCGCCCGCGCCCCTTCAGGTCCAGCGTGCCGGCCTGGAGACCGGCGCCGATCAGCAGATCGTTGATCTGCGCCTCGCTGATCTGCTTGAGCGCCAGGATGCTGTCCGAGCCGATGCGCGAGCCGTTGTCCGCCACATGCAGGGCGAGCTGGCTGACGCGCAGCTTGGCGAGCGTGAAGTTGGTCACTTCCGCCCCGCTCAGGAACAGCGTGAGGAAGATCGGCGCGGTGAACGCATATTCGATCACGGCGACGCCGCTGGTGTCGCGGCGCAGGCGCCCGAGCAGGGAGGCGATGCGGCGGATCACAGGCATTTACCCACGGATGGCGCATCATATTGCTGCTGGGCGCCAAAGGGCTGGTTGGCGAGGACGGTGCGCGCCGACATCCGGGTCGTGCCGTCGCCGCCCATCAGTTTGTCGAGCGGGAACATGCGGGCATAATGGACCGTGACGGTGTAGACGACATTGTCGCGCGCGCCGGCATTGTCGACCGAGTCCGCGCCGTCGGTATCGCGCACGCCATTGTTGTTGCGGTCGTCGAACGGTTCGCCGTCGTTGCAGATGCCGTCGCCGTTCGTGTCGGTGAATTCCTCGGCGGCCTGCGCCTGCGCTTCGGTGAAGCTGCGGTAGAAGCGGCGGTTGATGTCGATTTCCGCCCTGTTGTTCAGGTACTTGAGCTGGCGGCGGACGGCCTGGTCGATGCGGTAACGCACTTCATCGTCGATGCCTGAAGAGGTCTCCAGCGTACCGTCGCGCGCCGCTTTCTGGACGGTGCCTTGCAGCACGCTCTGCATGTAGAGCGTGTGGGCAATGTCCAGCGCGCCCATCAGCATCAGGATGAGCGACGGCGCGATAAGCCCGAATTCCAGGATCGTCGTGCCGCGCTCGTCCCGGGCGAGCGGCCGTGCCCACGCGCGCGGCGCGGCCCGGAGAATGATCCGCCGGATCATCGCGTGAGCCTCAGCTCAGAGATTTCGGAGGCGATCTGCTTGAAGCGGTCCCGCAAGGCGGCGCCATCGGATGCCAGATAATAGCGGCCGGGAGTGGCGCATTGCGAAAGGCGCGTATTGTCATCGTCGCCCACGCTGCCGCCATAGGAAATCACCCAGAGCGTCACGTTCATATTCTTGATCCTGCTGCACAGGGCCAGCAGCCGCGCGTTGACAATTGCATCCGTGCGGCTCTCGATGTCGGTCGTTTTGGACGGGCAGGTCTTCAACTGCCGCAGGTCGTTGCAGGTCAGGCCGTAGGAGGTGTAATTATTGTACACCGTCTGCGCATTGCCGTCCGTCATGAAGATGAGGTGCCGCTGGATGGCGCGTCCGGCAGCCGTATAGGCGTTTTCGCTCGCGAAGATGCCCGTGGGCGAGAGCAGCCGGGCGCCCCACAGCAGGCCGATGTCGTGATAGGTGCCGCGGTCGACGTCGCTGAACGAATTCACATAGGTTTCGAAGCTCGTCGGCTGCCCCGGAGGCGCCGTATTGGCTGTGGGATATTCGGTCAGCTTGCGCGCCGGCGGGGGGCACCAATAGCTCATGTTCTGGCTGGCGTCGGTGGACGAGGTGTAGGGCGCGGTGCTCGTATAGCGATGCCAGATGAGCCCGGGCAGCATGGGGGCCCAGTAGCTCTCATACGGGGTCGTGGAACTGGGAATGAGGTCGATGTCCAGATCGAGCGCTTCGTTCGGCACAGGGGCCCAGTCGTCGCTTGGATTGCCATCCGTATTCTGGAACGTGTGACGCTCCTCGATGCAGCCGTCCCAGGCTACTGTCTTGGCGGCGCCGTAAGTTCCGACGTTGAACTGGAGAGAATCATTCCATCCCTTGCCGTCTGATTTCTTGAGGCCCTGGATGTTATATTCGATCTGCTTGTAGCTATAATTCTTCAGATAGGCATAGGTCTGTGTTTTCGTATAGTCCTTGTCCAGAGAGCGCCGCGAGACAGTGCAGACTTTCGTGTTGCTGTTGTAGCTGCTCGTATATTGATAGTCGTTATAGGACGTCGTCGTGGTCCATGAAACCAGCCCGCCGCTGACATTATAGCTTTTATTGGAGGCCGCGCTCTCTGATCCGGTAGCGCTGCTATGGCTCGACGGAACCTTGGCGGTGCAATTGTTCTGGCTCGATATGTTAGTGTACGTCGCGTAGGTCTGGTAGCTCGTCCATTTGGTGCTCTTTTTGGTGTCGGAGGTCCCGACCACGCTGGCCGTTGAATTCAGCACCGCCTCGCGGGACTGGTATTTCCACTTGTCCGCCAGATAGGCCTGCGGCAGCAGCTTCCCGACATTGACGTTCACCGCGTAGGGGACGAAGCCGAGGCGAATCTGCGCGGTGGTCGTCGAGGAGGTCGCGTTCGGATCGGCGCTGCTGTCGTATTTCTTGGTTATGCTGTTGTAGGTGCACGGCTCGCTGGTGTTCACGCGCAGCAGCGTTTCGTAGAAGCACTTGACGGCGCTCCTGAGCCCGACGATGCGGGCGCCCGCCATCGAGGCGGTGACGTCCAGCACGAACATCACATCCGTATTGGGGATTTCCATCTTGGCGGTGCAGTCCACGCTGACGCTGCGCTCCTGCATGCCGAAGACCTTCATGATGGTCATGGGCACGGGGACTATCGCCGTGCCGGTGACGACGCCGTCCTCTTCCTCATAATCCTGGATGAGCGTGCCGGTGCCATATTGGCCCTGGGAGAAGTTGGCGGCGAACATCTGCTTGGCCTGGGCTTCGGTGCTGCCATTGGCGCCCGTGGTCCAGGCGCCGGCGCCCATGGCCTTGCGCCCGGCGAGGGCGCCGGCGTCACAGGCCTGTTGCAGCCGCGTCTTGACGAGGTAGAGACGGCTCATGTCGACACCGCCACCGACCAGCCCCGCCAGCGGGAACATCGCCGCCGCCATGATGGCGATGGTGTTGCCGCGCTGGTCGCGCGCCAGCCGTCCCAGAAAACCGCGCCGCGTGTCGTTGCGCTCCATATTGCCCTCTCAGGATCCCGCATGGCCCGGCGGCGCGAAATCCGCGCGCACGATTAGCCGATGCTGGGAGGTAACCGCTTTGGGTCGACAATTCCTTAAGGCCGGTGGTTGACGGATGATGAAGAGCGGACGCGATCTGCCCTCCTTCGATATGGAACTGGCGCCGCTTCCGGCGCTGCTCATCGCCCATGCGCCGGCGCCGCAGCGCGCGTGGCACCGGCTGTGCTGGTCGCTGGACCGGCGCCTGGCCGACGTCATCCGGCGCGGCGGGGAGCCGACCATCGCCGCGATCCGCCTTGCCTGGTGGGATGCCGTGCTGGTGGAGGGGGACCGGAGCAAGGGCGGGGGCGAGCCGCTGGTGGAGGCGTGGCGACACGCCGCGCCCGCCGGCGCCGCGCTACTGGCCGAGCGGCTGATCGACGGGTGGCGGATACTGCTCGGCGCCGAGGCATTGTCGGCCGCCGATCTGGCGCGATTCGCGCGGGAGCGGGGCGGCGGGCTCTTCCGGCTCATCGCGCAGGCGGGCCCGCAGGGGGCGCCGGATGTGTTGGAAGTTGCAGGCGCGGCCTGGGCGCTGTGGGATCTGGCCGGCCATAGCAGCGACGCGGCACTGGCCACGGCCGCCATGGACGAGGCGCGCGCCGTCCTTGCGGCCTGTCCCGCCCTGCCGCGCGGCGCGGCGCCCAAGCCGCTGCGGATGCTCCATGCGCTCGCCGCGGCCGATATCCGCGCCGGCCGCATCGCTCAGGGCGGCTTTGAGGCGCGCCATTATCGCGCGCTGCTCTGGCGGATGCTGCTGCCTTAGGAGGGACATCCGGCAGCGCGGCTTTTCTCGTTTCCCGCGCTCGGCTAGGATGGAGACGAGGTTGACGGGGGGGGACAAGGGATGGGGCGTTTCCTGGCCGGTTCGGTGGCCGCTTTGCTGCTGGTCGCGGGAGGGCTGTTCTGGTGGGAGGGGCGTGACGGGGCGAACCGCGCGGCGCTGATCGCCCAGCCGCTGCCGGCGCCGCGCGGCGATCCGCTGCCGGACGCGGGGGACCCCAATGCGGTTGGCAAGCCGCCGCCCATGCCGCCGCGCGCCACCGCGCGCACGCGGGAGGAAAAGCGCTTCGACCGCTACGATCGCGATCGCGACAACATCATAACCCGCAACGAGATGATGGCGAGCCGCGCGGCCGCCTTCCGCAAGCTGGACAAGGACGGCAACAATCTCCTCTCCTTCGAGGAGTGGGCCGTGGCGACCTCGGATCGCTTTGCCGGCGCCGACGCGAACAAGGACGGCAAGCTCACGCGCGCCGAGTTCGCGACGACCGCGCCCAAGCCCAGCCCATCGAAGACGCCGATAGCCTGCAATTGCGAGAGCGATTAGGCTCGCCGGTCGAGCCGGCACGACGCCCCGCGTCACAGCGGTCGCATCAATCCTTCCTGCGCTACGCTGGCAATCAGCCGTCCGTCGCGCGCGAAGAAGCGCCCGCAGGCGAGGCCGCGCGCGTCGCCGGTCCAGGGGCTCTCCACGGCGTAGAGCAGCCAGTCCCCGCATTGCACCGTGTCGTGGAACCACATGCCGTGGTCGATGCTCGCTGATTGGTAGCCGCCCTGGCCGATCTGCACGCCATGGGCGCGATAGGCCGAGGCGAGGAGGAGCGAATCGCTGATCCAGCCGAGCAGCGCGCGCTGCATGGGCTGCGGCAGGTCCAGCGGCGCGGCGCCCACGCGGACCCAGCAGCAGGCCAGGCCGTCATAAGGCTCGCTGAGCGCGTCCGGCGTCAGCGTGGCTACCGGCCGATAATCGAACGGGCTGGGCGGGGCGACCAGACGGCGCAGCACCGGGCTCGCCCGCTCGGGATGGCGCGTCACATAGTCGCCGAAGCTCTCCAGCGCCTCGGGCGGGGGTACTTGCGGCATTGCCCGCTGGTGATGGAGGCCGGGCTCTGGCCGGTGGAAGGAGGCCGCCATGTTGAAGATCGGCTTGCCCGACTGTCGGGCCACGACACGGCGATTGGAGAAGGCGCGCCCGTCCATATCCGCCTCGACCGCATAGTCGATCTCATGGTCCTCGCTTGCGGGCCGCATGAAATAACAATGGAGCGAGTGAATGGGCCGATCGTCCGCCACGGTCTTGCTCGCGGCCATGATCGCCTGGCCGATGACCTGCCCGCCGAACACGCGGCCGACGCCGCCGGGCCGGCGCGCGCCGTGGAAATGCCGCTCCGCTGGTGCCGCGCGCACATCGAGCAGGCCGACGAGGCCCGCGATCAAGGCTGCTGTCTCCGCTTTCTCCTGCGCCACGGCTGATTTGTCCTGATGTCGCTCCGCCGTGCGGGGCGTGGGGCCGCGAGACTGCCCCAATCGCCCGGACGCGGCAAGCCGCGCCGCGACTGGACGGGAGAGCGCAATCGCTTTAGGCCGCAGCGATGACTGAACTCTTCGCCTTCAAGCTGCTCACCGAGGGCCAGTGGCGGGACTGGAAGGCCACTGGCGATTTCGCCGGTGCGCCCGTGGACCTGGCCGACGGCTATATCCATCTCTCCGCCCGCGATCAGGTGCGCGAGACGGCGGCGAAATGGTTTGCCGATGTCGATCCGCTGATCCTCGTCATGGTCGATCTCGCCGCGCTGGGCGATGCGGTGCGCTGGGAGCCCTCGCGGGGCGGGGCGCTCTTTCCGCATGTCTATGGCGCTCTGCCGATGGGGGCAGTGGCGGGCAACAGCCGCCTGCGGATCGGCTCGGATGGCACCCATGACTGGCCGGCGGGTTTCGCATGAGCGGGGCAGGGGCATGAGCAGCGGAGCGGAAAACCGGGTCCACATCATCGGCGGCGGCCTTGCCGGCAGCGAGGCCGCGTGGCAGCTCGCGCAGGCCGGCGTGCCGGTGCGCCTCTCGGAAATGCGCGGCGGCGGCGAGACGACGCCCGCGCATCAGACGGACGCGCTGGCCGAGATGGTCTGTTCCAACAGCTTCCGTTCCGACGACGCGCAGAGCAATGCCGTGGGCCTGCTCCATCAAGAGATGCGCGCGCTCGGCTCGCTCGTCATGGCCTGCGCGGACAAGGTGCGCGTGCCGGCCGGGTCGGCGCTCGCGGTGGACCGCGATCTGTTTGCCGCGGGGGTGACGCAGGCCATATCCGCGCATCCGCTGATCGAGCTGGTGCGCGAGCGCGTGGACGCCATCCCCGAGAGCGGCCCCACCATCATCGCCACCGGCCCGCTCACCGCCGCGTCGCTGGCACAGGCCATCGCGCGCGCCACGGGCAGCGACCAACTCGCTTTCTTCGATGCCATCGCGCCCATCGTGCATGGCGACACCGTCGACATGGACATCGCCTGGAAGGCCAGCCGCTGGGACAAGGGCTCGCCCGAGGGCGACGGCAAGGACTATATCAACTGCCCGATGGACAAGGCCCAGTATGAGGCCTTCGTGCAGGGGCTGCGCGACGGGCCCAAGACCGAGTTCAAGGAGTGGGAGACGGACACGCCCTATTTCGAGGGCTGCATGCCCATCGAGGTGATGGCCGAGCGGGGCGTGGAGACGCTGCGCCACGGGCCCATGAAGCCGGTGGGGCTCGACAATCCCCGCACCGGGCGTTGGCCCTATGCGGTCGTGCAGTTGCGGCAGGACAATGCGCTGGGCACGCTGTGGAACATGGTCGGCTTCCAGACCAAGCTCAAATATGAGGCGCAGGTGGCGCTCTTCCGCACCATCCCCGGCCTTGAGAACGCGCAGTTCGCGCGGCTGGGCGGCCTGCACCGCAACACCTTCATCCGCAGCCCCGTGCTGCTCGATGGAACGCTGCGCCTCAAGGCCATGCCCCATGTGCGCTTCGCCGGCCAGATCACGGGGTGCGAAGGCTATGTGGAGAGCGCGGCGGTGGGCCTGCTCGCGGGGCTGATGACGGCGGCGGAGCTGGCCGGCGGCGCTTTGCCAGCGCCGCCGCCCGAGACGGCGCTGGGCGCGCTGCTGGGCCACATCACCGGCGGCGCGGAGGCGCAGAGCTACCAGCCGATGAACGTCAATTTCGGCCTGTTCCCGCCCATCACGGACGAGACGGTGCGCAAGAAGAACCGCAAGCAGGCATATACCGACCGCGCCCGCGCCGCGCTGGCGCAGTGGCGCGCGCAGGCCTCCCCGGCGGAGCCCGGCCACGGCTGATGCGCGCGCCGCGCCGACGCCGAAAATGCGTCATCGCCGGCGTTATGCATGATTAAGCATGGGAGATATTGCCGGGCAGGGGCGGGACGTCTATCCACGCCAAACGGCCTGTTAACTTGGCCCGATATACATGGCGACGACAGCGTAACAGGCAAATAGCGGCAAAGGCGATTCCAGCATGACGACCCGATCGGGAGTCTCTCCTTTCAAGTGGTTACTGGAAAACCCCGTGCTCGTGGCGGGCATGCTGGCGATTTTCGTGCCGACCATCCTGTTTGTCGCGCGCGATAGCTGGTCGTCGGAACAGGGCGCGCATGGGCCGATCGTGCTCGCCACCGGCCTGTGGCTGCTCGCCCGCGAGTGGAAGGATGCGCGGCCGCTCTTCCAGCCGGCGCCCACATGGCACATCGTGCTGGCGTTCGTGCCGCTGCTGCTGCTCTATTATGTGTCCCGCGTGAGCGCCATCGTCGAGCTTGAAGGCTATCTCATGTACTGCCTGCTCGTCGTCGTGCTCTACAGCTTTGCCGGCAAGCGGGCGATGATCGTCATGTGGTTCCCGCTGCTCTACATGCTGTTCCTGTTCCCGCCGCCCGAGACGGTGATCGCGGTCATCACCAATCCGCTCAAGATCGCGCTGTCGAAATGGTCTGTCGATTTCCTCTATATGCTGCACTATCCGATCGCGCAGCAGGGCGTGACGATCCAGATCGGCCAGTATCAGCTGCTGGTGGCGGATGCGTGCTCGGGCCTCAATTCGCTGGTTTCCCTGTCGGCGATCTCCCTCTTCTACGTCTATCTGCGGCACCGTGCGAATTTCCGCTACGCCATGCTGCTTTTCCTGATGGTGCTGCCGGTCGCGGTCTTCGCCAATTTCGTGCGCATCCTCTTCCTCGTGCTGCTCACTTATTATGGCGGCGAGGCGATGGCGCAGGGCTTCCTGCACGATTTTGCGGGCATGACCACCTTCATGACGGCGCTGGTGACGATCTTCCTGATCGACCATCTGATCGGCCTGCTGTGGCCCGGCCTCAAGGTCAGCGGCGGCGCGACGCCGCCGCTCGTCCCGCAGCAGAGCTAGACGTTTTCAAGTCGGATGGGCCTGCCCGACAGATCAGAGGTCGCGTAAAAACAATGGCCTGAGTGCAGGGCTTCCCGTAATGGATGAAGCCTTGCTGCGTACTCCTGCCTCCGCAGGACCAGCATTTTCTCTTGCGTGGAGCGGGGATGCGCGCCCGTCCTGGGCCATAATCTGGCGCGGCGACCGCCCCGTCGAAACGGGCCACATGGCTCATCCCGGCCGTGACGCGATTTGTCTTTAGAGAGCGGGCGTGGTGACAAGATGGGCGCGGTCGGCGAACGGCCGCTCCCGATCGGGGGTCAGGCGCGGAAGATAAGCTCGCGCGTGTCGGGCGGGCAATCGGCCGCCAGTTGACGCAGGAAGTCCGCGATCAGAGCCACCGACTTGTCCGTATCATTGTCGATGGCCGACGCGCGCACCAGCAGGCCGTCCGCATAGAAGCCGGAGAGATTGGCCTTGGTCATGGCAATGCGCTGGGCGAGCCAGCTTTGCGGGAACTCCTCGCCGATGCGCGTCCAGTAGACGATATTCTCCATACGGGAGGCGCGTTCGGCGCGGACCATGCGGGCGGGTACGGTCTCGTTCCGTCCCAGGTCGAGCGTATAGGGCATGCTCCGTGCGATCTTGAAACCCGATGCGCTGTAACAGATCTCGGGACGGTGGACCTGGACGTTGTTCACCTGCTCGCTGTTATAGGCGATGAGGAACATGACGGCGTCGCCGCCGCCGTTCACATAGGTGCGGGTGAGAATGTGCTGGTAGAGCTTGTTCGCCAGCTCGCTCTCGGGCGGCATCACCAGCTCGCTCGCCGGGAGCACGGCCCAGTCGCCGAATGTCTTGGGGAACATCGCCTCGAACGTCTCGTCGCTGATGTCCGGGAAGCGCCGTCCGGGCATGCGCGCATAGGCGACTCCGCCCACGGCCAGCATGCCGGCGCCCATCAGGATATGGCGGCGCGACAGACTGGCGGAGGTAGCCGGCGCCGTATCGGGCGCGGCATCGTGAAGGGGGGCGGGCTGCGGCTGATCTGTGTCGGACATGGCACTCGGACTCTAGCAGCAACGCGCGCTGCGGGGAACTCGGATTCGCCCTTAACGCCGATCCGTTGTCATCCGGTTAGGAGGGCGGTTGGGACAGCCGGGCGCCGGGTGGACGGCGAAACCTTGCCAATTCCCCGCCGCTCCGCTATGCGCGCCTTGTCCGAACGGCGGTGTTCCGCTGGCTGGACACCCTGACAGTCCTGGAGACGCCTGTTCCCGGACAGACGCTGGTCGGCGAGGTTTCGCCCACCGGCGTGTTTGTCGTTTTGGGCTGACAGGCAAGCTTTTATGCGGTTTCGGCCGCAATCGAGGGAAGTGATGTTCGACACTCTGAGCGATCGGCTTGGCGGCGTCTTCGATAAGCTCCGGGGGCGTGGCGCGCTCACCGAGGCCGATGTGCGCGCCGCGATGCGCGAAGTGCGAATCGCCCTGCTGGAAGCGGATGTGGCGCTGCCGGTGGCGCGCGAATTCGTCGACAGGGCGACCGAGCGGGCCGTGGGCAGCGATGTGCTGCGCTCCGTCACGCCCGGCCAGATGGTCGTCAAGATCGTCTCCGATACGCTCACCGAGACACTGGGCGCGGACGCCTCCGAGCTGCTGATCGACGTGACGCCGCCGGCCGTGGTCATGATGGTCGGCCTCCAGGGCTCGGGCAAGACGACCACCACGGCCAAGCTTGCCAAGCGCCTGAAGGAGAAGGAGCGCAAGAAGGTGCTGATGGCGTCGCTGGACGTCAATCGCCCCGCCGCGCAGGAACAGCTCGCGGTGCTCGGCACCCAGACCGATGTGGCGACGCTGCCCATCGTGGCCGGCCAGCAGCCGGTGGACATCGCCCGCCGCGCGCTCCAGGCCGCGAAGCTCCAGGGCTTCGACGTGCTGATGCTGGATACTGCCGGCCGTCTCCATGTCGACCAGGCGCTGATGGACGAGATGAAGGCCGTGGCCGACGTTGCCGATCCGGCCGAGATCCTGCTCGTGGTCGACAGCCTGACCGGCCAGGACGCCGTCAACGTCGCCAAGAATTTCACCGAGCAGGTGCCGCTGACCGGCGTGGTGCTCACCCGCATGGATGGCGATGCGCGCGGCGGTGCGGCGCTCTCGATGCGCGCCGTCACCGGCCAGCCGATCAAGTTTGCCGGCACGGGCGAGAAGCTCGATGCGCTTGAACCCTTCCACCCGGCGCGGGTGGCGCAGCGCATCCTGGGCATGGGCGATGTCGTCAGCCTGGTCGAGCGCGCCGCCGAGACGATCCAGCAGGAAGATGCCGACAAGCTCGCCAAGCGCATGGCGGCCGGCAAGTTCGACCTGAACGACTTGCGCTCCCAGCTCAACCAGATGCAGCGCATGGGCGGCCTCGGCATGCTGGCCGGCATGATCCCCGGCCTCAAGAAGGCACAGGCGCAGATGGCCGCCTCCGGCGTCAACGACAAGGCGCTGGTGCATCTGGATGCGCTCATCGGCTCCATGACGCTCAAGGAGCGCGAACGGCCCGAGTTGCTCAACGCCAAGCGCAAGATCCGCGTGGCGAAGGGCGCGGGCTTGCAGGTGCAGGACGTCAACCGTCTCCTCAAGATGCACAAGGAGATGGAGACGGCCATGAAGAAGATAAAGAAGATGGGCGGCCTCAAGGGGCTGGCGCGCATGTTCGGCGGTGGCGGTCTGGGCGGCATGCTCGGCGGCGGTGCCGGCGCGGGCGGCGGAGACGTCGATCTCGGTGCGCTGGGCGGCCCCGGCGGCGCGGGCGGCCTGCCTGGCCTTCCCGGCGGGGGCCTGTCCGGCGGCCTCCCTCCCGGCTTTCAGAATTTCCGTAAAAAATAACTTCCAACGCATTCAATTTGTTCAGAAAGGTAAGGTAAGTCTAACATGGCAACAAGCATTCGCCTGTCGCGCGGTGGTTCCAAGAAGCGCCCCTATTACAAGATCGTCGTGACTGACAGCCGCTCGCCCCGCGACGGCCGCTTCATCGAGCGTATCGGCAGCTTCAACCCGCTGCTCGCCAAGGATGACGAGAAGCGCGTGGTGCTCGATGTCGAGCGTGCGAAGCATTGGGTGAGCGTCGGCGCGCAGCCGACCGACCGCGTGGCCCGCTTCCTGGATGCCGCCGGCGTCAAGGAGCGCGCGGCGCGCAACAATCCGCACAAGGGCGAGCCGGGCCAGAAGGCCAAGGATCGCGCCGAGGACAAGGCCACGAAGCTGGCCGAGGCCGAGGAAGCTCGCAAGGCCGCCGAGGAAGCCGCCAAGGCCGCGCCGCCGGCTGCTGAAGAGCCCGCCGCCGAGGCTCCGGCTGAGGAAGCGCCCGCTGCTGAGGCACCCGCCGCTGAAGCGCCGGCCGAAGAGGCGCCCGCCGCCGCGGCCAGCGAAGAGCAGGCCGAGGGCTGAGCCCTTGCCGCCTGTCCCGATTTCGCCCGAGGGGGACGGCGCTGCCTTTCCCCTCGGCCCGGGCGCGGTCGGGTCGCGGTTGAGCCGTTGCGGCCATGGTGGCTGAGGCCATGTCTGCCGAAGATCGCCCCCCCGAAGATCGCCCCCCCGAAGATCGCCCCGTCGTGCTCGCCGCCGTCATCGGCGCGCATGGCGTGACGGGCGAACTGCGCCTCAAGCTCTTTGGCGAAGGGCCCGAGGGCCTGTCGCGCTACAAGGCGCTGCATGCGGGCGGGCGGGTGCTGACGCTCAAGTCCATCCGCCCCGGCCCCAATGGCGCGGTCGCGCGCTTCGCGGAAGTCGCCGACCGCAATACCGCCGAGGCTCTGCGCGGCACGGAGCTGACGGTGCCCCGCTCGGCGCTGCCTCCGCTCGAAGCGGGCGAATATTATCATTGCGATCTCGTCGACCTGCCCTGCGTGAGCGATGCGGGCGAGGCGCTCGGCCGGATCGCGGCGGTCGAGAATTTCGGCGCGGGCGACATATTGGAAATCGAGAAGAGCGACGGCAAGCGCTTCATGGTGCCCATCCATGTCGCCAGGATCGAGCCGGACCGGGCCGTGATTGACGCGGCGTTCGTGGCCTAGTATATACATAAAGTATATACGGAGACACGCATGAGCGAGGACTATTTCGGCAAGACGTTCAAGTCCGGCAATTCGGTGGCGCTGCGCCTGCCGAAAGGGCTGGGCGTGCCGGAAGGCATGCAGGTCCGCATGGTGCGTGAAGAAGGCATGGCCTTTCGGGTGGAGCCCGTGGAGGCGCCGGCGAAAACGATCGACATCAGCAGTTTCGCTGGAAAACTGCCGGGATTCAGGCCCGCGCCCCGCCAGGATTTCGAAGAGCGTCCGAGCGCCATCGCGCGACGCAAGGCGCTGCCCGGCGCGTGACTCGTTATCTCCTGGATTCCGATCTGGCCATCTATTCGATGGGAGGCGGGCCGGAGTCGACCCTCAACATGCGCCTTGCGTCCTGTTATCCGGGGGATGTTGCCATTTCAGCCGTGAGTTTCGCCGAAGTGTCGCTGGGCACCTGGAATGGCAAGCCGCCGCGGCAGGACGTGCTGGACGCCTTCATTCGCGTGATCCCCATACTCGATTTCGACGAGGCCGCTGCTCGTGAATATGCGCGCCTGCCTTTCAGGCGCCCGCGGATCGACCGGCTGCTGGCGGCGCATGCGCTTAGCATCGGGGCAACGGTCATCACCAGCAACGAGGCCGATTTCGCCGATACACCCGGTTTGCGGGCCGAGAACTGGACATTGCCGCTGTGACCTTCGCCGCCCGGATACTCACCCTTTATCCCGAGATGTTTCCCGGTCCGCTGGGCGTCTCGCTCGCCGGGCGCGCGCTGGCGGAGGGGCGCTGGTCGTGCGAGGCGATCCAGATCCGCGATTTCGCGACGGACAGGCACAAGAGCGTCGACGATACGCCGGCCGGCGGTGGCGCGGGGATGGTGCTGCGCGCGGACGTGCTGGCGCGGGCCGTGGACCATACGCTGGAGGCGCGGCCGGACCTGCCGGTGCTGGCGATGACGCCGCGCGGCACGCCCATGACGCAGGCGCGGATTCGCGCGCTTGCCGCCGGGCCGGGCGTCACGCTGCTGTGCGGCCGGTTCGAGGGGTTCGACGAGCGGCTCTTCGAGGCGCGGCCGATCGAGCAGGTGAGCATGGGCGATATCGTACTCTCCGGCGGGGAAATCGGCGCGCTGATGGCGCTGGATGCTTGCATTCGGCTGCTTCCCGGCGTAATGGGCGCGGCTTCGAGCGGGGATGAGGAGTCGTTTGAACGCGGCCTCCTCGAATATCCCCACTATACCCGACCTGCTGAGTGGGAAGGGCGCACGATCCCTGAAGTGTTGCGATCGGGGGATCATGCGAAGATCGCCGCCTGGCGGAAACAACGGGCGGAGGATGATACACGGTTACGCAGGCCGGACCTCTGGGAGCGCTACAGGAGCGCTCGGGACTGACCTGCCTCTGGCGCGCGACACGAGACGAAGGAAGACAGGACAATGAACCTGCTGCAGACCATCGAGGCGGAATCGATTGCCGCCATCGCCAAGGATATCCCGAATTTCCGCCCGGGCGACACGCTGCGCGTGGGTGTGAAGGTCGTCGAGGGCGAGCGCACCCGTATTCAGAATTTCGAGGGCGTGTGCATCGCCCGCTCCAACCGGGGCATGGGCTCCAACTTCACGGTGCGCAAGATCAGCTTCGGTGAGGGCGTGGAGCGCGTCTTTCCGCTATATTCGCCGAATGTCGACAGCATCACCGTGGTGCGCAAGGGCATCGTGCGTCGCGCCAAGCTCTATTATCTGCGTGGCCGCACCGGCAAGCGCGCCCGCATCGCCGAGCGTCGCGACGCTCCCAGCGCCGAGAGCTGAGCCGCTCTCGACCGCCGGCGGACGGTTTCAGGAAGGACGGTGCAGGTGCTGCGCCGTCCTTTCTTTTTTGAGGTTGGTGCTGCCCCGAGAGCGCCTGCCTCTTCACCTGCTTCCGTTCATCCCGCGCTTGTCGAAGGATATCTTCCTTCCCGGCGACAGAAGAGCAGGACTCCCCGACTGTCCGGCAACAGCCATGCCGGAGCCTTGCTTTCCGCTTCTCTTTGTTGACTTTGTCCTCTAAAGGAGTCGCGACAGGGCAAGGATGAGGGCAAGGGCAATGACCATGCGAGCGACGGGCGCCTTGATCGTGGCGACGGCTTTGGTCCTGGGTGGATGCCACAGGCAGGAAGCGCAGGCCGCACACAGCATCAACGACGCCATGACCCAGGTGATGGAGCCCACCGCCCAGACCATCTGGGACGCGATGAGCAAGGCCTATAACGACAGGGGCGACGCGCTCGATCCGGCGAAGCTCGACGAGGCGGACTGGCAGGCCATTGCCGATGCGAGCACCCGCATGATGGCGCGCGCGCGGGACATGGCCGACCATGCTCATGGGCTGACGGTCGCGGCCGCCAACGAGCCGGTGCTGGGATCGCAGGCGGCCGGCGCGCCGAGCCCGGCGGGGCCGCAATGGGCCGCCGTGGGCCCCCGGCAGATTCAGGCGCGGGTCGATGCGCAGCCGGATCTCTTCGCGCAAAAGGCGCGGGTACTGGCCGACACGGCGGACCAGCTCCATCGCGCGGCGCTGAGCCGGAACAGCCGCGCGCTCTATGAGCACGGCAGCCAGTTGGACGAAGTTTGCGATTCCTGCCACGAGCCCTTCTGGGGCACGGACGAGCCGCCGCCTTTCCCGAAGATGTAGCGGGCGGTCGATGGCTGGCTGTCGATGGCGGCGTTTGATCCATCCGTCGTGACACACATCGTCATCGCGTTGCGCGCCGGGCCATGGCAGCGGATGAACCCGCGCCCGCGCCGGGGTGATGGCCTGTCCGCCACGATTGTGATCCTGCGCAGGCCGAAGCCCTGACCCGGCGGCGCTGCCATCACGGGAGGATCAGTGCTCCTGCGGCGGCAGGAGCACAGGGGCCCAGCCGCAGAGCCTCACCACCCTGGGCTCCTGCCTGCGCAGGAGCACGAGATGGCCTCTAATTATCGTTGGCGGGTGGCGGCAGCTTGGGCAATGGGATGGCGGGCGGCCCCACGCTGATGAGCGGCAGCCAGACACGGGCCTCGCGGGCGCGGCGGTCGCCATAGGCCATGAGGCAACGCATGAAGGCGGGGGCGAACTGCGCCTCCTTGTTGGCGGCCTTGAGCGCGGCGCAGGTGGCGGCGTCGGGCATATCGGGTCCCGGCCGATAGTCGCGCCAGCCGTCCGCGCTGGCGAAGCCGAGGAAGCCGGAGGGGTCTTGCAGCCGCAGCGCCGCCACGGAGCTGACCTCCACCTGATTGACGACGATGGCCTCCGCCCGCAGCGCCGCGTCCAGCGCGTTGCGGTTCTTGTCGGCATTGGGGTCGGCGTCCACATCCGTAGGCCCGTTGCGCAGCACCAGCAGCGGCATGACGCCCTGCGTCAGATGCCGCTCGATCATGCGGTTGGTCATGCGTCGGTAGATGTGGGTGGCGAACACCGACTGGCGCACGCCGCCGTCATAATAGGTTTTCCCGCCCACCGAGACCTGCTGGAAGAAGACCGGCATGGCCACGGAGGCGAGGGCGGCGCCGGCGATGCAGGTGCGGCGCTCCGCCGCGCTCAGGTCGTCCGCGCGGGCAATGGCGTTGATGTCGGCATATTGGAAGCGGCCGCTGGACGCCTCGACGAAGCCGGAGAACATGAGCGTGTCGGTCGCGGCGAGCCGGTCGAGCAAGGGGCAGGCGGGTGCGGCGCCGGCCTTGCGGGCCTCGCGCAGCGCCGCGTCGTCGCACAGCGCGTCCTCGATGCGCCGCCGCAGCGGCTTGAGGCCGGACATGGCGCCGGTGATGACGGCCAGCCCCTTCCATTGCCGGTCCACGACGTCGCTTTCCTTCGCGGGCGCATAGGCCCGGCGCAGCGCCTCGCGCACCAGCGGATCGTCCAGGCCCGCGCCCACGAAGAGCATTTGCAGCGCGCCCGTGCTCACGCCCGTGATCGCGACTGGATTGGGCATCTCGCTCGACCTGTCCTGCGCCAGCGTGGTGAGCAGCCCGGCGCCGAACGCGCCCCATTGGCCGCCGCCCGAGAGCAGCAGGACCGAGGGCTGGGCGACGGGATTGGCGCTGGTCCAGCGCGGCGCGGTGAAGGGCGTGCGCTCCTCGACCGCGCGGCGCTCCACCCCCAGCGCCTTGTCGATGGCGCGGTCATATTCGCGCGCTTCCGCGCCGCCGAGCGCCAGTCCGCTGCCCTCGAAGATCTGCGGCTGCGGGGGCCAGCTATTGCGGATCTGCTCCTCCAGTGGGGAATAAGGCAGATCGCGCACGAAACGGGGGAATTGTTCGCAATCCACGCTGAGCCGCCCCCGCGTGGCGCAGGCGCTCAGGGACAGGCCGAGGGCGGCGAGCGCACACAGGCGCCAGATGGCTTGCAAGGCTCTCCCCCATTCGATGCCCGGACAATGCGGGCCACTCGTCCCGTTTGGCGGGTTATCATGCTTTTCGCCGGGGCGACAATCCGCTATCGCCGCCGCTTTCCCGTCTCCGGCTGTTTTGAGGAAGGATCTTGCCCATGGGTTATCGTGTCGTGGTCGTCGGCGCGACCGGCAATGTGGGGCGCGAAATGCTCAACATCCTGGCCGAGCGTGAATTCCCGGCGGACGAGATCGTCGCCGTCGCCTCGCCGCGCTCCACGGGCGACGAGATCGAGTTCGGCGAGACCGGGCAGACGCTGCGGGTCAAGAATATCGAGCATTTCGACTTTGCCGGCTACGACATCGCCCTGTTCGCGGCGGGTTCGGGCCCGACCAAGGATCATGCGCCCAGGGCCGCGGCGGCGGGCTGCGTGGTGATCGACAATAGCTCGCTCTATCGCATGGACCCGGACGTGCCGCTGGTCGTGCCGGAAGTGAACCCGGAGGCGATCGACGGCTACAAGCGCAAGAACATCATCGCCAATCCCAATTGCTCTACCGCGCAGATGGTGGTGGCGTTAAAGCCGCTGCATGACGAGGCGACGATCAAGCGCGTGGTCGTCTCCACCTACCAGTCGGTCTCCGGCGCCGGCAAGGTGGGCATGGACGAGCTGTTCGAGCAGAGCCGCAACATCTTCGTGGGCGATCCGGCCGAGCCCAAGACGTTCACCAAGCAGATCGCCTTCAACGTCATCCCGCATATCGACAGCTTCCTCGATGACGGCTTCACCAAGGAAGAGTGGAAGATGGTGGTGGAGACCAAGAAGATCCTCGATTCCAGGATCAAGGTGGTGGCCACCTGCGTGCGCGTGCCTGTGTTCGTGGGCCATTCCGAAGCGCTCACCATCGAGTTCGAGAAGGAAATCACCGCCCGGCGCGCCCGGCAAATCCTGCGCGAGGCGCCGGGGATCATGCTCGTCGACAAGCGCGAGGACGGCGGCTACGTCACCCCCATCGAATGCGTGGGCGATTATGCCACCTTCATCAGCCGCGTGCGCGAGGACCCCACGGTGGAGAATGGCCTGGCGCTGTGGTGCGTCAGCGACAATCTGCGCAAGGGCGCGGCTCTGAACGCGGTGCAGATCGCCGAGCTGCTCGGCCGGCGGCATCTCAAGAAGGGCTGAGCCGGGGCGCTTGATTGGCGCGGCGCGTGCGCGCCTCGCCATGACCGCCAATGAAAATGGGCGCCCTCATCGAGAGCGCCCGTTTTCCTTTGGATGAGCCGGACAGTCGCCGTCAGGCGAAGGTGGCCGCCACGCGCCTGCGCGAACGCATCGCGAAGCCGGCAAGACCGAAGCCCGCGATCATCATTGCCCAGGAGGCCGGCTCCGGCACCATGCCGGCGATCTCCTCGTCCGTCGCGAGCCGCTCGACGCCGACGGTGATGCCGTGCCAATTTTCCACTCTCGTATCCTTGAAGGTCAGCGACGAGAATGTGCCGGGGAAGTAGATGATGGCGTGGGGTTCGCCGGTGGACTTGAAGACATAGCCATCATCGGTGGTTTCGGGCGTGATCGTGCCCGTGCCCCAATAGCCCTGACCCTGGCTGATGATCTCGAACGGGCGATCGAAGGTGGCGTCGTTGCCATTCCAGCTGATGATCGCGAAATAGAGGCCCGTGATCGGCGCGCTGAACGTGATGGTGCTGGTTCCCGGATTGGTGAGCGCGATCAGCTCGCGGGCCAGCGGGGCGTTCTCCACCACGCCGCCCGTATAGGGTCTGGACGCCGGATTGGGCTCCGTCCAGTAATTGGTCCAGTTCGAGTCCGTGGACGAGCCCGTCTGCACGAACTGGAAACCGGCGGTGTTGGTGTAGTTGATGTCGATCGGCGTTTCGGTGGCCAGCGTGCCGCTCACCGTGTTGCCGGTGACGGACTGCCAGTCGGCCCACACCACCTCCACGGCGAGGGCCGGCGCGCTGGCGCCGAGCAGAAGCAACGGCAAAAGGGCGTATTTCGTTTTCATGATTCGTCTCCCACGGTGCCGGGCATGACACCTGGCGGCGTGGAAAATGACTTGTAAACCATATTTGGTCAACGCGCGTTAATCATGGGCGCGCGGCGGATTGGCCACCGCTCCCATGCGCGGGTGGACCTTACTCCGAGATGACGGGCGCCGCCTCGCCGGGTGTGCGCGGCTTGGGCTTGCGCAGGAAGAGGGCCATGGGCGCGGCGGCAAAGCAGGCGATGGCCATCAGCCAGAAATCGTCGAGATAGGCGATCATCGCGGCCTGCTGGTTCACGGCGCTGTCGATCATCGCCAGCGCCGCCGTGCCGTAATTGCCCAGCAGCGTCAGGTTGGCCAGATCGAGCGGCAGGGCGGTAGAGGTGACATGGGCGGCAAGATCCTCATGGCTCACCTGGATGTTGCGGGCGAGCAGCGCCATGACGATGGCGATGCCGATGGAGGAGCCGATGTTGCGCGTGAGGTTGAGCACGGCCGCGCCCTCCGTGCGGTAGCTGGGCGGCAGCGTGCCGAACGCCAGCACCTGGAGCGGCACGAAGACGAAGCCGATGCCCAGCCCTTGGATGACGCCGCTGATGACGATGGGCTGCCACCCCTGGTCGATGGTCCAGCCGGTCATCATCCACAGCGATGTGGCCGAGACGATGAAGCCGCCCGCCACCATGATGCGCGCGTCCACATAGCTCATCAGCTTGCCGGCCATGCTCATGGTGATGAGCACGCCCACGCCGCGCGCGGCGAGGATGACGCCGGTGTCCGTCACCGGATAGCCGTAAATGCCTTCCAGCAGCGAGGGCAGCACCGCGAGCACGGCCAGCATGATCATGCCGATGATGAACATGAAGATGGCGCCGGTGACGAAATTGCGGTCCGCCAGCAGTTCCGGCGGGAACAGCGGCTTGCGCGCGGTGACGAGATGGACGCCGAACATCCAGAGCGCGCTCAGCGCCACGCCCGCCTCGATCCAGATCTCGGTGGAGGAGAACCAGTCCTGATTCTGCCCGCGGTCCAGCATGAGTTGCAGAGACGCGAGGCCCACGGCGAGGAGCGCGAAGCCGGGAATATCGAAATCGCGCTCGCGCAGCGGCTTTTCGGGCAGCAGGAAGAAGAGGCCGGCCAGGCATGCGATGCCCACCGGCACATTGACGTAGAAGCACCAGCGCCAGTCCATCGCCTCGGTCAGCCAGCCGCCTACGATGGGCCCCATGATCGGCCCGACCATGACGCCCATGCCATAGACGGACATGGCGCGCGCCTGCTCCGAGGGCTTGTTGATATCCAGCATCAGGCTCTGGGCGAGGGGGCCCAGAAACGCGCCGCCAATGCCCTGTATGGTGCGGAAGAGCACCATTTCCGGCAGGTTCTGCGCAATGCCGCAGAGCATGGAGGCGAGGACGAACAGCCCCACCGAGCCGAGGAACAGCCGCCGCGTGCCGAAGCGGTCCGCCAGCCAGCCGGTGATGGGAATGGCGATGGCGGAGGCCAGGATATAGCTGGTGAGCACCCAGGCGATAGTCTCGTCCGACGCGCCGAGCGAGGATTTCATGTGCGGCAGCGAGACGTTGGTGATGGTGGTGTCCAGCACCTGCATCACCATCGCCGCCATGATGGCGACGGTCAGCAGCGCCTTGTGCGGCGTGACGAGCTGGGCGCGGTCTTCCCCGGCGTGGGCGTCCATGGGGTCAGTGCGCCCGGGCGCTGCCGTCCGTTCCGTCGCCACGGATATCGACCGTGACGTCGGCGCTCAAACCCGCGATCATGGTGCGGGGCGGGTTGTCGTCGATCGCGATGCGTACCGGCACGCGCTGCGTCACCTTCACCCAGTTGCCATTGGCGTTCTGGGCGGGGAGCACGGAGAATTGCGAGCCCGTGCCCGCACCGATGCCTTCGACATGGCCCGCCAGCCTGATGCCGGGATAGGCGTCGAAGGTGATCGTTGCCTTCTGGCCGACCTTCATGTGGTCGAGGTCGGTCTCCTTGAAATTGGCCGTCACCCAGCTCTTCTCGCTGGCGACGATGCTGACCAGCGGCAGGCCCTGCACCGCCATCTGGCCGAGCTGGAGCCGTTCGGTCTGGCTGACCCGGCCGGAGACGGGCGCGCGCACCACCGTGCGCTCCAGATTGAGCTGCGCCTGCGCGCTCTGCGCCTGTGCGGCGGCGAGCTGCGGATTGACGCCCGGCACCTGCGGGCCGGTGGCGAGCGCGGCGCGGGCCTTGGCGGCGTCCGCCTCGGCCTGGCTGAGCGTCTTGCGGGCATTGGCGAGCAACTGCTCGGACTGCTGGAGCCGCGCGCGCGTGGTGAAGCCCTCGCTCATCAGCGCGGTCTGGCGCTTGAGGTCCTCCTGCGCGAAATAGACGTCGCTGCGCGCGCCCTCGATATCCACCGAGGTCGCCTGATAGTCCTCCCGCAGCCGGCCTACATTCACTTGCGCGGTGGCGATGGCGGCATTGGCCTCGGCCAGCGCCACCTTGTAGGGCTCGGGATCGATGACGAAGAGGATGTCGCCCTTCTTCACCATCTGGTTCTCGCGCACGCGCACGTCGATGATGCGGCCGGCGACGTCCGCGCCCACGGAGCTTATGTCGCGCTTCACATAGGCATTGTCGGTCGAGACCGAGCGCCCGCTCGTCACCCAGGCGTAGGCGCCCGCCGCCACGACGGCGAGGGGCACGCAGACCATCAGGGCGGTCTTGCGCAGCCGGGCGCGCCGTGCGGGCGCCTCGGAGGGGGGAGTGGGCGCGGGGTCGGCCGCTTGCGCCGCCTCGATCCGTTGCGCCTTGCTCATGGCGGGGTCCGCCTCAGCCATGCGTTACCTTTCCATGTCCGTCATGATGGTCGGCGGCCGCGCGATTGAGATTGTCGCGGATCTGCGCCAGCGCTGCCGTCACGACGGCGTGCGTGGGGCCGTCGATGCCGTCCAGCGATTCATTGAGCAAACCCTGGCCGATGGCCTGGAGTTCCCCGGCGATGGGCTTGGCCGTCTCGGTGAGGAAGAGCTGCCAGGCGCGGCGATCGTTGGGATCGCGGCGGCGCTCCACCAGGTCCGCCTGCTCCAGCCGGTCGACCATGCGGCAGGTGGTGATGGGCTCCACGTCCAGCCGGTCCGCCAGTGCGCCCTGGTTGATGCCGGGAAAGCGCATGATCTGCACCAGCGCGCGCATCTGCGGCCCGGTGATGCCGAAGGAGCGCGTGCGCTCGTCGAACCGCCGGCGATAGAGCCGGGCGACGTCGCTGATGACGAAGGCAAGGTGATGCTGATCCATGGGCTGGCATATAGTAAGGGGGCTTATTACACACAATTGTCATTTTTGCAGGTGCGAGACAGGGCGGACGCACGCCGGCGCGGCGCTTGCCTCTTGCCTTGTGCCGGCGGCTTGGCGATGACGGGGCATGAGCGCTGCCGAACCCCGTCTCGCGATGCTGCCCGGCCATGGCGGCGTGCCCATCGCCGTGCACCGGCTGGGCGCGGGCCGGCCGGTGGTGCTGCTCCACGGCCTTGCCTCCAATGCCGACACCAACTGGATACGCTACGGCCATGCGGCGGCGCTGGCGGCGGCGGGTTTCGAGGCGGTGATGCTGGACCTGCGCGCACATGGGCGCAGCGCCGCGCCGCACGACCCCGCCGCCTATCCGCCCGATGTGGCGCTGCTCGACATCGAAGCCGTGCTTGCCGCGCTCGACCTCAAGGATTTCGACCTTGTCGGCTATTCGCTGGGCGCGCGCTTCTCGACCGCGCTGGTGGCGCGCGGGCTGCGGCCCCGGCGCGTGGTGCTGGGCGGCATGGGCTATGAGATACTGACGCACTGGACGGCGCGGCGCGACAAGTTCCTGACGATGCTCGGCCGCTTCGAGGAGACGCGGCTGGGCGACGAGGATTATCTCGCCATCCAGTTCATGAAGCAGATGCAGGTCGATCCGGTGGCCGTGGCGCTGCTGCTGCGCAGCACGGGCGATATCGCGCCCGCCGCGCTCGATGCGGTCACGATGCCCACGCTGGTAGTGGCGGGCGCGGACGACCGCGAGGTGGGCTCGCCCGAACGGCTGGCGCAGGCGCTGGCTGATGCGCGCGCGCAGAGCGTCTCCGGCAATCACATGAGCTGCGTGACGCGGCCGGACCTCGGCCGGGCGATTGTGGACTGGCTCGCCACTTGACGTGCCCGTCAGCCGGGCCCAGCATATGGCATCACATCGTTGCCAGAGGACCGTGTTTCATGAACACAGCGATTTCGCGCCTTGCGGTTGCCGCGGCGCTCGCCTGCGGCTGCCTCCCCATGGCCGCCGTTGCCCAGCCCACGTCCGCCCCGGCGCCCACGCTGGCGCCTACACTGGCGGAAGCGCGGGCCTTCGTCGCGGCGGCCGAGAAGGAAGCGCTCGATTATTATATCGAGGCCAATCTCATCGAGTGGGTGAACAACACCTACATCACCGAGGATACCGACGCGCTGGCCGCCCGCAATGGCGAGCAGGGCACGCAGATGCAGGTCCGCTTCGCCAAGGAAGCGGCGAAATATGAGGCTGTGCCGGGCCTCCCGGCCGACCTGCGGCGCAAGCTGGACAAGTTGCGCGCCGGCATCGTGCTGCCCGCGCCGACCACGGCGGGCGCGGCGCGCGAGCTGAACGAGATCGCGACGCGCCTGCAATCCTCTTATGGCAAGGGCATGGGCCTGCTCGGCGGCAAGCCCATCAATGGCAGCGACATCGAGGAGGAGATGGGCCAGCCGCACACGCCCGCCGACTATGCCGAGATGTGGCAGAGCTGGCACGATCAGGTCGGCAAGCCCATGAAGGCCGACTATGCCCGTATGGTGGAGATCGCCAATGACGGCGCGCGGGAGCTGGGCTTCTCGGACGTGGGCGCCATGTGGCGATCGGGCTACGACATGCCGCCCGACGAGTTCGCCGCGCTCACCGAGACGATCTGGCAGGACGTGAAGCCGCTCTACGATGCGCTCCATTGCTACACGCGCACCAAGCTCAATGAGAAATATGGCGATGCCGTCCAGCCCGGCACGGGGCCGATCCGCGCCGATCTGCTCGGCAATATGTGGGCGCAGGAATGGGGCAATATCTATGCCGTCGTCGCGCCGGCCGGTGCGGGGGACCTGGGCTATGACGTGGGCGACCTGCTCAAGGCCAAGGGCTTTGTCGAGACCAGGGCGGACATGAACGACACGCCGGAGACGCCGGAAACGCAGCGGCGCGGCTATTGGGAAAAGCAGATGTTCAGGATCGGGGAGAATTTCTACTCCTCTCTCGGTCTCGCGCCCCTGCCGGAGAGTTTCTGGGAGCGCACCCAGTTCATCAAGCCGCGCGACCGCGACGTGGTCTGCCACGCCTCCGCCTGGGATCTGGATGCGAAGGACGACATCCGCATCAAGATGTGCACCAAGGTGAACAGCGACGACTTCACCACCATTCACCACGAGCTTGGCCACAATTATTACCAGCGCGCCTATCAGGACCAGGATTTCCTGTATCAGGATGGCGCCAATGACGGCTTCCACGAGGCCATCGGCGATTTCATCGCGCTCTCCATCACGCCGCAATATCTGGTCGACATCGGCCTGCTCGACCCGGCGCGCGTCCCGAGCGCGGACAAGGATATCGGCCTGCTGCTGCGCCAGGCGATGGACAAGGTGGCCTTCCTGCCCTTCGGCCTGCTCATCGACCGCTGGCGCTGGGGCGTGTTCGACGGGTCGATCGCGCCGGCCGACTACAACAAGGCGTGGACCGAGCTGCGCCGGGAATATCAGGGCATCGTGCCGCCGGTCGACCGGCCGGACGACGCCTTCGACCCCGGCGCGAAGTTCCATATCCCCGGCAACACACCCTATACGCGCTATTTCCTGGCGCGGGTGCTCCAGTTCCAGTTCTACGAGGCGGCATGCAAGCAGGCCGGCTGGACGGGGCCGCTGCACCGCTGCTCCTTCTACGGCAACAAGACCGTGGGCGCGAACCTCAACAAGATGCTGGAGATGGGCGCCGCCAAGCCCTGGCCCGATGCGCTGGAGGTGTTCACCGGCAGCCGCGAGATGAGCGGCAAGGCTCTCATCCATTATTTCGCGCCGCTCAAGACGTGGCTCGATGAGCAGAACAAGGGCAAGACCTGCACCTGGTGAGGGTGGGGTACGGGCTGGGCGGCGCAAGGAAACCGCGGTCTGTTCATCGCGCCGGCGGAAGGCGAGACCTTTCGTTCGGGACGGGGGCCGGGACCTTGCGTCTGGCGTCTGGAGTCGCGCCTGTGACATAGAGGCGGGAACGGCCTCGCGGCGCGGTCGTTTCGCCCTTGCTGGAGCGAAAAGGGGCTTATCTCCATTCGTCGATGGAAATGCACGCCTGGACGATAGACACCATGCGGGCGATGCGTAATCATGGTGCGATGAGTCGGTTTTTGAACGGGGAGATGAAGGGATGAGCGGGCGCTGGTTGCTGGCCTTGCTTGGCGTGCTTCTTCTCCCGCTCACGGCCCACAGCGATTCAGGACCGCAAGTGACGCTGGCGGTCGCCGGAGGCGGCGATGGCGCCATCGAGCGCTTCACCCTGCGTTTTTCCGAAGCGATGGTGCCGTTGGGCGATCCGCGCGCGGCGCCCGCCGCCAGCAGCGACTGCCCCGTTCCCGCCAAGGGTCGCTGGGTGGACCAGCAGACCTTTGTGCTCGATTTCGACAAGCCGCTGCCCGGAGGCCTTTCGTGCAGCGTGCAGCTGCGCGAGGGGATCACGACGCTGCGCGGCTCGCGCCTCACGGGCACGGGCCTCATGGGCACGGGCCGCTTTCCCATCGACACCGGCGGCCCCTCCGTGCGCACGGTGCTGGCGCCGGGGTTGGACGGCGGCATCGACGAGGATCAGGTCTTTCTGGTCGCCACCAATGTGCCGGCCGATCCGCGCTCGGTCGCCGCGCGGGCGGGCTGCGTGGTCGACGGCATTGGCGAGACCATCGCGGTGGACGTGCTGGAGAAGGACGAGGCAGGGCGGCTGATCGACGCGCTGGGCACGACGACGAACTGGCGGATGCGCTATTTCCTGGAGCGGGCCGGGCTGCCCCAGACGTTGCCCGCCGAGGGCGAGGCGCGCGCGCAGGCGCTCGGCACCGTAACGGCGCTGCGCTGCCGCCGGCCGCTGCCGCCCCGCAAGGAGATGGCGCTGGTCTGGCCCGCGAGCATCACCAGCCCGGCCGGCAAGGCGGCGGGGCGCGACCAGCGCTTCGACTATACGGTGCGCGAGGCTTTTGCCGCGCGGTTCGAATGCGGCCGCGCCAACAGCAAGGCGGCGTGCGATCCCATCCAGTCCGCCTGGCTGCGCTTTTCCGCTCCTGTGGACCGGGCGAGCGCGCTCGCCATCCGCCTGACGCTGGCCGACGGCAGCACGCGCGCGCCCGTGCTCGGCCGCGACCAGCGCAGCGACGCGCAGGTGACGGATCTGGAGTTCAAGGGGCCTTTCCCGGCGGAGACGGCGGCGCGGATCACGCTGCCGGCCGATCTCAAGGATCTCTCCGGCCGGCCGCTCTCCAATGCCGAGCGCTTCCCGCTCGCCACGCGTTTCGGCGCCGTGCCGCCGCTGGTCAAGTTCGCGGCCGATTTCGGCATATTGGAGAGTGGGGAAGGCGGCGTGCTGCCCGTGACGGTGCGGGCGGTGGAGCCGGCCCTCCTCGGCAATGTGCGCAGCATCGCCGGGCGCAGCCAGCGCATGGCGGCGGACGATGCCGCCATCGCCGCGATGCTGCGCAAGCTCGGCGAGGCGGAAGCGCGCGACTATGAAGAAGTGAAGCAGCCCGACGGCAGCACGCGCTTCATCAATCACACGCGCGAGAAGCCGCTGCTGGAGGGCGACGCCTCGGCGCTCAAGCTGGACCTGCCCGGCAAGGGCAAGGATTTCGAGGTGGTCGGCATCCCGCTCGGCAAGCCGGGCTTCTATGTGGTGGAGCTGGCGAGCCCGGCTCTGGGCAAGGCCCTGCTCGGCCGCGACGTGCCGCGCTATGTGGCGACGGGCGCGCTCGTCACCAACATGACCGTGCATTTCAAATGGGGGCGGGAAAGCTCGCTCGTCTGGGTGACGGCGCTCGACAGCGGCAAGCCGGTCGCCAATGCCGCCATTGCCGTCACGGACAGTTGCACGGGCGAGGCGCTCGCTTCGGGCCGCACGGACGGGCAGGGCCGCCTCGCCATTCGCCGCGCGCTGCCTACGCCGGAGGACGGCGGCGGCTGCCGCTACGACTGGCAGGGACATCCGCTGATGATCTCTGCCCGGCTGGGCGAGGACATGAGCTTCACGCTCACCAATTGGTCGAACGGCATCGCGCCCTATGATTTCGAGCTGCCCTTCGGCTGGTCGCCGCCCGGCGACATCATCCACACCCTGTTCGACCGCGCGCTGGTGCGGGTCGGCGAGACGGTGCACATGAAGCACCTGCTGCGACGGCCGGTGGGCGCCGGCTTCCAGCGGCTCAAGGGCTATAAGGGCACGCTGGAACTGGTCCACTATGGCTCGGGCACGCGCTTCTCTTTGCCCCTGACCATCGACGAGCGCGGGAGCGGGGAGACGCAATGGGCCGTGCCGCGCGGCGCCCCGCTGGGCGACTATGAGCTTCATTTCAAGAGCGGCGAGGACGGCATCTATTCGGGCCAGTCGATACGGGTGGACGAATATCGCCTGCCCACCATGCGTGCCAGCGTCACCGGGCCTGCACAGCCGCTGATCCGCCCGGCGAGCGTGCCGGTCTCGCTGTTCGTGGGTTATCTCTCCGGCGGCGGGGCGAGCCAGCTCCCGGTCACTATCCGCACCGATTTCTCCGATTATGTGCCCGGCCCCAAGGGCTGGGAGCGCTATGCCTTCGGCGGACGGGAGGTGAAGGAAGGCACGCGGCCGCTCAACGACTATGGCGAGAGCGACCGCACGCCGCTGCCCTTCGCCCAGACGCTGCCCGCCACGCTGGGCGCGGATGGCACCGCCCGCGCGAATGTGGACGTCAACCGGCCGGTCAGTCAGCCCGTCAGCCTGCTGGTGGAGATGGACTATCCCGATGCCAATGGCGAGACGCTGACCGCCAGCCGGCGCCTGACGCTCCAGCCCGCCGCCGTGCAGCTTGGCCTGCGGACCGACGGCTGGCTGATGCGCGACAATGATCTGCGCCTGCAGATGGTGGCGCTGGATCTGGCGGGCAAGCCGGTCACTGGCCAGACCATCGCGGTCTCGCTCTATTCGCGCGAAGTGGTGACGGCGCGGCGGCGGCTCATCGGCGGCTTCTACGCCTATGACAATCAGGAGAAGATCGCCAAGCTCAAGGCGCAGTGCAGCACTCGCACGGAAACCGGCGGCCTTGCGCGCTGCACGCTGGACCCCGGCGTTTCCGGCGAAGTGACGGTGGTGGCGACCACCACCGACAAGGCCGGTAATGTCGCCCGCGCGGTGCGGACCGTCTGGCTGGCGGGCGAGGACGACTGGTGGTTCGGCGGCGACAATGGCGACCGGATGGACCTGATCCCCGAGCAGACCGCTTACAAGGCCGGCGAGACGGCGCGCTTCCAGGTGCGCATGCCGTTCCGCAGCGCCACCGCGCTGGTGACGGTAGAGCGCGAGGGCGTGCTCTCCAGCTTCGTCACGCAGCTCTCCGGCAAGAATCCCGTCATCGACGTGAAGATGGACGGCGCCTATGCGCCCAATGCCTATGTCTCGGTGATGGCGGTGCGCGGGCGGATCGGCGGCTGGCGGCTGTGGCTGGCCGATCTGGCGCGGCGCTGGAATCTGCCCTTCCTCTCGCGCGAGGGCGCGCGGCCGACCGCCCTCGTCGATCTCGCCAAGCCGAGCTACCGCATCGGCATGGCGAAGGTGCAGGTGGGCTGGGAGGCGCACAGCCTCGCTGTCGACGTGAAGGCGGATCGCGATCGCTACGCCGTGCGCGACACGGCGCGAGTGAGCCTGGCGGTGCGCGATCCCGCCGGCAAGCCCGCCCGCGCCGCCGATGTCGCCTTCGTGGCGGTGGACGAGGCGCTGCTCCAGCTCATGCCGAACGAGAGCTGGAAGCTGCTCGACGGCATGATGGGCGAGCGGCGCGTGGAAGTGCTCACCTCCACCGGGCAGATGCAGGTGGTCGGCAAGCGCCATTATGGCCGCAAGGCCGTGGCGGCGGGTGGCGGCGGGGGCGATGCCTCCGGCGTCAATCGCGAGGATTTCCGCCCCGTGCTGCTGTGGAAGGGCCGAGTGCCGCTCGACGCGCAGGGCCGCGCGCAGGTGGACGTGCCGCTCTCGGACGCGCTCTCCAGCTTCCGTCTGGTCGCCATCGCAAGCGACGGCGCGCAGCTTTTCGGCACGGGCGAGACGAGCGTGCGCACCGCGCAGAACCTCTCCATCTATGCCGGCCTGCCGCCCGGCGTGCGCACCGGCGACTGGTATGGCGCTACCTTCACGCTGCGCAACGGCTCGGACCGGGCCATGACCGTGACGGCGACGCCGACGCTGGAACCGGCGGTTGCCGCCGTGAAGCCGCTCACCGTGACCATCGCGGCGGGCCGGGCGGCGGCGGTGCGCTGGAACCTGAATGCGCCGGGGAAAGCGGGCCCGCTCAAATGGACAGTGCGGGCGGTTTCCGCCGACGGGCGGGACGTGGACAGCGTGACGGCCGTGCAGGACGTGACGCCGGCGGTGCCGACGGAGGTGTGGGCGGCGAGCCTGTGGCGCGTGGGCGAGGAGGGTGCGCCCGGCATCGCATCGCCCGCCGGCGCGCTGGCCGGCGGCTGGGTGGAGGTGGCGCTCTCCGATACGCTGGCGCCGCCGCTTGAGGGCGTGCGCCGCTACATGGCGGCCTATCCCTATGACTGCTTCGAGCAGCAGCTTTCGCGCGCGGTGGCGGCGAACGATGTGGGGCGCTGGACCTCGCTCGCGGCGGCGATGCCGACCTATCTCGATAATGACGGCCTGCTGCGCTACTGGCCGATGGCGCAGGCGCAGGGCTCGCCGGAGCTGACCGCCTATGTGCTCGCCATGACATCGGCGGCGGGTTTCCCCATCCCCGAGGAATCGCGCGCGCGGATGGTGTCGGCGCTGCGCAATGTAGTGACCGGCCGGCTGCTGCGCGAGCGGCCGATCAAGGCCGATGAGCGACTTGTGCGCGTGGCCGCGCTGGCGGGCCTGGCCCGCGCCGGCGCCGCGACGCCCGCGCTGGTCGACGCCATCGATCTCAAGCCGGACGACATGCCCACCGGCACGCTGGCGGACTGGATCGTGGCGCTTGACCGGCTGGCGAGCGCGCCGCGCGCCGCAGCGTTGCAGGCCGCCGCCGAAAGGGAACTGCGCAGCCGTCTGGTCTATGAAGGCACGCGCCTCGACCTTGCCGATCAGGGCGCCGCGCCCTGGTGGATGATGACGAGCGGCGACGAGATGGCGATCAAGGCGCTGGACGCCGTGCTGGGCAGGCCCGGCTGGGCGCAGGAGGCGCCGAAGATGATGGTCGGCATCGCCCGGCGCCAGCGTCAGGGCCATTGGGATACGACGCCCGCCAATGCCTGGGGCACCATCGTCGCACGCCGCTTCGCGTCCGCCTATCCGGCGAGTGCTATCACCGGCACGACGCGGGTGACGCTGGCCGGTCGCAGCGCGCAGGCGAACTGGCCGCGCCCGGCCGACGCCGCTCCGCTCCGCCTGCCGCTCGTCTCCGGGCCGCTCACGCTCGCCCAGTCCGGCGGAGCGGGGCCCTGGGCCAGCGTGAGCGTCCACGCCGCCGTGCCGCTCAAGGCGCCGCTGGAGGCGGGCTATCGCGTCGAGAAGCGCGTGACGCCGGTCACTCAGCGCGTGAAGGGGCGCTACAGCACCGGCGACGTGCTCAAGATCACGCTCACCGTCACCGCCAGCGCCGAGCGCAACTGGGTGGTGGTGAACGACCCCATTCCGCCCGGCGCCACGGTGATCGGCGACAGGACCAACCAGTCGCGCATCCTGGCCGATCAGGCCGGCGCGGGAGAGGGCGGCAGGGGCCTGCAACCGGCTTATGTCGAGCGGGGGCAGGAGAGCTGGCGCGGCTTCTACGACTGGATGCCGCGCGGGCGCTTCGTCACCGAATATGTGGTGCGCCTGAATGCGCCCGGCCGCTTCACGCTGCCGCCCACGCGAGTGGAGGCCATCTATTCGCCCGCGATCCGTGCGCAATTGCCCAATGCGCCGATGACGATATGGGCGCGCTGAGGGCAGGGCTGGCGCCTGTCCGCCGCTGGGCGCCGGCGGCGCTGCTCATTGGCCTGCTCGCGGGCGGCGGCGTGCTGGACGCGGTCAGTCGCCCGCCGGACCCGCCCGCTTATGCGCAGGCGCGCGCCGGCTGGCAGCCGAGCGAGGCGTGGCTCTACGATCGCGAGGGCCGGCTGCTCGACCGGCTGCGCGTCGATTTCAAGGCGCGCCGCCTCGGCTGGACGCCGCTCGACGAGGTGAGCCCGGCCATGCGCGAGGCCGTGGTGGCGGCCGAGGACCGGCGCTTCTTCGGCCATGGCGGCGTCGACTGGCTGGCGCTGGCCGGGGTGCTGCGCGACCGCATGCAGGGCCGCCCCGCGCGCGGTGCCTCCACGCTCTCCATGCAGCTCGCCGGCTTCCTCTCGCCGGGCATCGGCGCGCCGGGCGCGCGCGGCTGGTTCGACAAGCTGCGGCAGATGCGCGCGGCCTGGGCACTGGAGCGCGGCTGGAGCAAGGACCAGATCCTGGAAGCCTATCTCAACTTCGCGCCGTTCCGGGGCGAGGCGCAGGGCATCGGCGCGGGCGCGCTGACGCTGCTGGGCAAGGCGCCCGCCGCCATCGACCGGCGCGAGGCGGCGCTGATGGCGGCGCTGCTGCCCAATCCGGCCGCGCCCATCGACCGCGTCGTCGCGCGCGCCTGCCGGGCGCTGGACCAGGCGCACTGCGCCAATCTCTCGATACTGGGCGCCGCGATGGTGGCGCCGGGGCGGCTGCGCGCGCTCGATCCGGGGCTGGCGCCGCATCTCGCCCAGCATCTGCTGCCCCGGCCGGGCATGCGCGTCACCAGCACGCTGGACATGCATGCGCAGGCCATTGCCGTGCAGGCCCTGCGGCATCAGCTTCAGGGGTTGGGGCCCACGCGCGTGCGCGACGGCGCCGTGCTGGTGGTGGACAACGCAACCGGGGACGTGCTCGCTTATGTGGGCGGCGTGGGGCTGGGCTCCACGGCGGCGGCGGTGGACGGGGCGAACGCGCCGCGTCAGGCGGGGTCGACCTTCAAGCCCTTTCTCTACGCCCAGCTTATCGAGCGCAAATGGCTGACCGCCGGGTCCATCCTGGAGGATGTGCCGGTGCAGCTCGACACTGCCTCGGGCCTCTATGTGCCGCGCAATTACGACAATGCCTTTCTCGGCCCCGTCTCGGTGCGGCGGGCGCTGGCGAACAGCCTCAACGTGCCGGCGGTGCGGGCGTTGATGCTGGACGGGGTGCAGGATTTCCGCGATCGGCTCTGGGATCTGGGCTATACCGGGCTGGACGGCGATGGCGACTATTACGGCTTCTCGCTGGCGCTCGGCTCGGCGGAAGTGACGCTGCTCCAGCAGGCCAATGCCTTCCGCACGCTCGCCAATCTGGGGCGCTGGTCGCCACTGCGGCTGCGCGCCGACGATCCCAAGAGTGAGGCGCGCACGCTCATCGACCCCGGCGCGGCATGGATCGTGGCGGACATCCTCTCGGACGCCAGTGCGCGGGCGAGCACCTTCGGCGTCGATTCCGCGCTGCGCCTGCCCTTCTGGGCGGCGGCCAAGACGGGCACCTCCAAGGCCATGCGCGACAATTGGTGCATAGGCTTCTCTGACCGCTTCACCGTCGCCGTCTGGGTCGGCAATCTGGAGGGGGATTCGATGCGCGCCGTCTCCGGGACGAGCGGCGCGGCGCCGGTTTGGCGCGATGTCATGCTGGGCCTGCACCGCGGCGCGCCGGGCAAGGCGCTCGCCCGCCCGGCCAATGTCCGCGCCGCGCGGATTTCGTTTTCAGGCGGCAGCGAGCCGCCGCGCAGCGAATGGTTCCTTGCCGGCACGGACCAGCATGCGCTCGCCCGGGCGCCCGATTTCGCGCGCCGGCCGCGCATCACCAATCCCGTCTCGGGCAGCATCTACGCCGTCGATCCCGATGTGCCCGCCGGCCGCCAGTCGCTGGGCGTGGCGGTGAGCGGCGTGGGGCGTGCGTATTCGGTGACGCTCAACGGCCGGCCCATGGGCATGGCCGAGGCGGGCGTGCAGCTCCCGCTCGTCCCCGGCAGCCACCTGCTCACTCTGCTCGACGAAAGCGGGCGGGCGGTGGACAAGGTGCGCTTTACCGTGCGGTGAGGCGGGCGCGGGCCGCGTGACAGGCGCCGCGTCGCGAACGCCGTCCATCCCCGGATAGTCCCGATCCATGCAATCGATTCAATGGATTTGAGTCTGCCGCCTATCCGTTTGACCTTGGCGCGATGATGCATGAACCATAGCCGGAAAAGGAGGGGAGTTTCATGAAGGCCTATCTGTTGGCGGCCGTGCTGGCCAGTACCGTGGCGGCCGCGCCGGCCGCAAGCGCATCTCGGCGACTGTCGGAAACCGAGGTTGCCGTGGCACGGATCCAGATCATCGATCTGATCAACCGCTATGCCCTAATCCACAATACCGACGACCCGCAGGGCTATGCCGATCTGTTCACCGAGGATGGCGAATTCGGCCCGATCAAGGGTCGCGCGGCCATTCTCGAGATGGCCAAGGGCGAAGTGCCGAAAATGCGCGCGCTAGGCGTGAATTCCGATGAGGGGCCCTATCGCTTCGGCTTCATGCGCTCGCTCATCCTCAATCCCGTCATCGACATCATCGATGCGACCCATGCCAGGGGCGTCTCCTATCTGCAGGTGGTGGTGCCGGACGTCGACAACAAGAATGTCCCAACCATCCTGTTCATGGGCACCTATCAGGACGACTATCGCAAGGTCGGCGGCAAGTGGCTGATCGCCAAGCGCAAATCCTACGGCACGTTTGCCAATCCTGAACTCGGCAAGAAGCTGGGCCTGGGCGGCCGCTGACTGCGTTACGGGGCGTACGCCGGAGAGACGGCGCGCGCCCCGCCAGCCGCGCTACTTTGCGGATTTCCTGAAGAGCATCGTGAGCAGGAAAAACAGGGTCCGGGCGTTCAGAAGCTTGAGGCCCGCCCGCGCTTCGGCCGGCGTGAGCTGGGCTGTCATGGGCATGGCGCCCATGATCTTGCCGCGGATCACCAGCCTGTTTCCTTCCCGCGCGATTTCCCGGACGTTCATCAGCTCATTGCCGTTCGCGTCGAAGATCTTCATCGCACCGTCTCCGCGCACACCTTGTCATAAGCGATGCCCAGATCGTCCATCATCTGGATCGCCGTTGCCCGGCCCGCGCCGAACACGCCGCCGCCCGGATGCATGAACGGCCCGACCAGATAGAGCTTCTCGATGCCCGGCACGCGCAGCGAGCCCAGATCCGGGGTCGGGCGATGGCCCACGGTCTGGTAGAAGAAGGGCCCGCAGCCGTGAATGTCGCCGCGCAGGAAGCTGGCGGGCGAGCCGCGCTCATGGTCCAGCGGCGAGCAGACCAGCCGGCCCAGGATATTGTCGTCGGTGAGGTTGGAATAGAATTTGCGGTACTGGGCCAATGCCCGGTCGGAATAGTCCTCCTTCCGCTCGTCCCAAGCGGCATGGCCACCATCATGCAGTTCATAGGGCGCGAAGTTGACGCCGTAGAACACACCGGCGCCCTCGGGCACGCGGCTGGGATCGAAAATGGCATTGTCGCCGCCGGCAATCAGGCGAGCGCTCACCTCGCCGCGCTGGAGCTTGTCATATTCGAGCAGCATGTCGTGGACGGTGTAGAAGTCCATCAGCTCGGTCATCATCGCGTTGACCTCATTGCCCACCTTGAGCTTGAGGCGCTCCTTGAGCGTGAGATGGGTGAGGTTGATCGAGAATGTGGAGGGCGTCACCCGCTCGGCGCGCTGGAGGACGGGCTCGGGCGTTTCCGCCACGAACTTGCGCAGCACATGGGGGTGGATGGCGCCGATCACGCCGTCCTTCGCCATGAACTGCTCGCCATCGGCAAGCTCCAGGCCCACGGCCCGGCCGGACGAGACGATGACACGCCTGACCTCCGCATTGCAGCGCACCTCGCCGCCGAAATGTTCGATGGCGCGCACCAGCGCCTTGGACAGCTCGCCCGATCCGCCGCGCGGCATGGAGCAGCCATAAGTGTGGATGATGCCCGGCATCAGGAACGCGCCCATGCCCGTGCCCAGCTCCTCGGGAAGCTGGAGATTCTCGGTCACCATGCGTACGATGTGGAGCTTGAGCAGGTCGCTCTCGAAATACTGGTTGACCACGTCGAGCGCCGAACGCTGCATCACGTCGAGCAGGAAGCGTCCTTCCTCGCTCTGGTCCATCATCGCCACAAAGGCGCCCATCGGGAAGGGCGGCGCATAAAGGCCGGACATGAACATGGGGATGGCCTTCATGCTCGCGCTGGCGAACTTGCGATAGGCCTCGGCATCCCGCTCGGAGAATTGCGCGATGCCCTCGCAAGTCTTGTCCAGGTCCTTCCAGCTGCGGACGGTCGTGCCATCCTCCCAGATGCTGGCGTGGGGCAGCTCGGGATAGATATAATCGAGGCCGAATTTGGAGAGCAGGCCCAGTTCGTCTTGGCGCAGCATCGGGTTGCCCTGGATCATGATGTGCACATTGCTGTGCTCGTCATGCCAGTAGCCGGGCTGGATCAGCTCGCGCGTCACCACGCCGCCGCCGAAATAGGGCTTGCGCTCCAGCACCAGCACTTTCTTGCCGGCCTTGGCCAGATAGGCCGCGGCCGTCAGGCCGTTATGGCCCGCGCCCATCACCACAATGTCATACTGACTCATTCATTCTCTCCAAGAAAGGCGCGAAACTGGGCGATGCCCGGTACATGGCTGGCGCAGCCGCCATCGCAGACCAGAACATGGCCAGTGATGTTGCGGGCGGCGTCCGAAGCGAGGAAGGCGACGGCCTGGGCAATATCCTCCGGCGCGCCGAGCTGGTCTCGCAGTGTCTCGTCCTCGACCGCCTGCCGCAGCGGCGGTGGGAAGGCCTCCTTCAGCGCGGCCGTCATGGTCATGCCCGGCGCGACGGCATTGCAGCGCACGCCGGCCTTGCCGTGGCTGGCGGCGATGGCGCGGGTCAACTGGATCAGGGCGGCCTTGGAGGCGCTGTAGGCGGCCTGGATGATGTGGCCCTGCAAGGCGAGGTTGCTCACCGTGTTGACGATATTGCCTCGGGAAGCGCGCAGATGGGGCAGGGCGGTCCGGCAGGCGATCATCGTGCCGCGCAGGTTCACAGCCATGATCCGGTCCCACAGGTCGGTCGGCATGTGCTCCACGTCCCCGTCCAGCGGCGCCAGCGCAGGATCGAGCAGCGCGGCATTGTTGTGCAGGATGTCGAGCCGGCCGAAATGGCGCACCGCTGCCTCGATCATGGCAATGATCGCGCCTTCCTGTTCCAGGTCGAGAGGCAAAGCGATGGCGTCGGGCAGATCGCGCGCCAATGCGGCCGCCCTGTCGGCGGCGATGTCGGCAATGACAAGCCGTGCCCCGCGTGCGGCCATGAGGCGGGCCGTGGCCGACCCGATTCCCCCCGCCCCGCCGGTGATGATGGCGACTTTTCCGTCCAGACGGATCAATGGTCCTCTCCCTCTTCGGCCCGTAATCCCGGCCGTTGCTTCGCATCGACACTATTCATTGGCCAAATGGCACGGAAGACGGCACATTTTTGTTCCCATGGACGATCGATATTCGCTGCTGCTTTCCGACTTCGCGGGGTGTGAGCGCACCCGCATTGCCCACGCCTTGGCGGCGCTGGTCGCCGAAATGGCCGATACCGGCAAGCACCGCGAGGACCCCATAAGGGAACTGCCGGCGCGGATCGGCGATCGCTGGAGCACGTTGCTGCTGCTGCTGCTGCGCATCGCGCCCTTTCGCCATGGCGTGCTCAAGCGGCTGGTCGCGGCTGTCTCCGCCGAGGGGCGCATATCCCAGCGCATGCTCACATTGCGCCTGCGCAGCCTGGAGCGCGACGGGTTGGTGACGCGCAGCGTCACCGGATCGGCGCCACTGCGGGTGGAATATGCGATCACGCCGCTCGGGCTCGGTCTCCTCGCGCAGGTCGATGCCCTACTCGGCTGGCTGACGGAGAATGACCGGAGCATTCGCGAGGCGCGGGCGCGTTTCGATGCGGCGGAAGCGGGCGAGGCCGCGTAACGCGCTACCAGGCGGTGGCGCCGGCATCGACCCTGAAGTCCGCGCCGGTCACATAGGACGCGGCATCGGAGGCCAGATAGGCCGCGCAATGGCCGATGTCGGCCGGCGTGCCGATGCGCTGGATCATATTGCCCGCCAGCACCCGCGCGGCGAATGCGGGGTCCGCCAGCACCGGCGCCGTGGCAGCCGTGCGGATTATGCCGGGGGAGATGCTGTTGGCGCGAATGCCGAGCGGCGCGCCTTCCATGGCGAGCTGGCGCGTGAGGGCCAGCACGCCGCCCTTGCCGGCGCAATGGGCGAGGGCGGCCGATCCGGGCAGGGCGTGATAGGCATTGGCGGAGGCGAAATTCACGATGGCCGAGCGGCCGCCCACCTTGAGCCATGGCCAGGCGGCGCGCGTCACCAGGAAGACGCTGTCCAGCTCGCCTGCCAGCGTCCGGCGCCATTGCGCCTGGGTCATCTCCTCAATCCAGGCGAAATCGGCCGTGGCGGCGGCATTGACGAGAATGTCGATGCGGCCATGTCGCTTGCCGGCGGCTGCGACGAGATCCCGTGCGGCCTCTTCCTCCGTCAGATCGCCGCAGGGCGTCAGATCGAGCGGGGACTCGCTGGCCTCTCCCGTTTCCGCCAGTGCGCGCGCATCGATGTCCGCCGCGACGACGCGTGCGCCCATCTGCGCCAGGATCAGCGCGCAGCCGCGGCCGATGCCGTTGCCCGCGCCCGTCACCAGCGCGATCTTGCCGTCGAGGCGGAAGGGATTGGGCTGCGTGGTCATCGTGGCCCTCTCAGTCCTCCAGAAGGGCATTGGCGACCAGCGTGGGCAGATCGCCATCATGCCGGAAGCCGAGCGCGTCCGCCACGTCCGCGACCTGTGGCGGCTGCGATGTGAACTGGGCGATCAATGCGGGATCGGGCGCATAATCGATCCGCGAGCGCGATTGCGGGAAATGCGCGCGCAACGCCTCGACAAGCGCGGCGACGGGCACATTCTGCGCAGGCAGATTGAAGGCGCGCTGTTGCCCGATCCGATCGGCGGCCAGCGTGCCGGCATGGAGGAATGCCTCGATGCAGGCCGGTACGGAGAGCAGCCAGGTCGTCCCCTCCGGCGCGACGGGCAGCGTGAAATCCTCCCCTCGGGCAATCGCATGGAAGACGAGGTTGAGAAAAGCGGCGCGCTGCCGGGCGTCAGCATCCTTGCGCGCGACGATGCCCGGCAGGCGGATCGCCAGCCCATCGACAAGGCCACGCCGGCTGAACTGTTCAAGCGCCAACTCGATCATCAGCTTCTGTGCCCCATAGTGCATCATGGGGCGCGGCCAGGTGGTATCGTCGATCACCGGCGGCAAGGGCGCGCCATAGACGGCGATGGAGCTGGCGAAGACGAAACGCGGCGGCGATGCAGGCCGGGCGACTTCCTCCAGAAGGGATAGTGTCGCATCGATGTTCACGCGCCGGGCCAGCGCATAATCGTCTTCCGCCGCGCCGCCCAAAATGCCCGCCAGGTGGAAGACGAGGTCCACGCCATCCCCCAGCGCGGCGCGCCGGACGGCCGGATCGGCGATGTCGCCTTCCATGGTGCGGATTGCACTGTCGCCCGGATTGGGCAAGGCGCGGTCGAGCGCGGTGATGCGGGCATCCGCATAGCGCGGGTCGCCCAGTAGCTTGCGCATGAGCCGCGCGCCCACGAACCCTCCCGCGCCCGTGACGAGGATGTGCTTCACCTTGGCCTTGCTCCGTGCTGCGCGTGCGATCCCATGGCGCACTTTTATGAGGCTGAAGGCCGTGGCCCGAGGCCAAACTATCGATGGCAGCCATCGAGAGGGGGATATGGACAAGGTTGGCAGATGATACCAAGCTGCCGCCAGCTAGGAGGGGGCGCCTTGATTAGGGAAATTGCCGATATCGTGATCGACCCGGCACAATCCGCCGCGTTCGAGGCGGCTGTCGCGCGGGCGGTGCCGCTCTTTCGCTCGGCCCATGGGTGCCGTGCCATGGCACTGGAAAAGGTGCGGGAGGATGCGGGGCGCTATCTGCTGCTCGTGCAGTGGGAAAGTCTTGAGGATCATATGGTTCATTTCCGCGAGTCGGAGGCGTTCCAGCTATGGCGGGCGCTGGCCGGCCCCTATTTCGCGCGGCCACCCGAGGTTCGGCACGCCGAACCCGTCCTGTCCGGTTTCTGAAGAGGGATGTCGCGGGAGCTGCAAAAGCGCCCCAGTACGGCCTATGATGTCGCCCGGCTGGCGGGCGTCTCGCAGGCAACGGTGTCGCGTGCCTTCACGCCCGGCGCCAGCATTTCTCCACGCACGCTCGCCAGGGTCACGAACGCGGCGGAAGCGCTCGGATACCGGCCCAATCTGATTGCGCGCTCGCTGATTACGCGCCGCTCCAACATCGTCGGCGTCGCCATGGCGCATATGGACAATGAGTTCTACGCGATGCTGCTCTCCGCGCTGAACGATCATTTCGCGCAGGTCGGGCGCCGCCTCCTCCTCTTCGCTGGAGACCCAAAAGGGGAATCCGATCCGATGCTGAGCGAGATCCTGAGATATCAGGTTGATGCGATCATTCTGGCCTCCACCACTCTGTCGTCCAGCCTGGCCGGGGATTGCCACAAAGCAGGCATTCCGGTGGTGCTCATCAATCGCGCGGCGGCGGCGGAGGGAGTCGCCGCGATCACCGGCGACAATATCGTCGGCGCCCAAGCGATCGCGGATTTCCTCATCGGCGGCGGGCATCGGCGGTTCGCCTTCGTGGCGGGGCTTGAGAACAGCTCCACCAGCCAGGAGCGCGAATGCGCCTTCATCGATCATGTGGTGGCCCGGGGCATGGAACGCCCCCAGCGGGCAGTCGGCCATTACCGGATGGAAGCGACACGCGATGCCGTGCGGAATCTGCTCGGCGGGCGCGAGCGCCCGGACGCCATTTTCTGCGCCAACGATCTGATGGCCTTTGCCGCCATCGAAGTCGCCCGGTTCGAATTCGGCCTGGACGTGGGCAAGGACATCTCGGTCATCGGCTTCGACGATGTCACCGCGGCCTCGCTGCCGAGCTGGTCGCTCACCACTTATACCCAGCCGGTCGACGCCATGGCGCAGGCTGCGGTGCGCATCATCGAGAATGGCGAGACGACCGGGCAGACGCAACGGGTGCTTGGTCGCCTGCAAGTGCGCGGCAGCGCAAGAATTCCTCTAAAACGCTGATCAATATTAATTAATTTCGATGGTCTGGGGCGTTGACTGGCCTCTTGCATTCGAATGCAATCGCGTTATTCTTCTCGGCAAAACAGAAGAACTCAGGAGGGCGGGATGCGGTTCAACAAGCTTGATCTCAACTTGCTGGTGGCGCTGGACGCCCTGCTGGCGGAACGCAGCGTATCGCTGGCGGCGGAGCGGATTTGCCTCAGCCAGTCTGCAACCAGCAGCGCGTTGGGGCGCTTGCGCGACTATTTCGGGGATGAGCTGCTTGTGGTGAAAGGGCGCCAGATGGTGCTCACGCCGCGCGGGGAATCGCTCATCGAGCCGGTGCAGGCGGTGCTGGAACAGATCCGTTCGACCATCTCGGTCGCGCCGCCTTTCGATCCCGCCACGACCGATCGGGTCATCAGGCTGATGGCGTCCGATTATGCCACGCAGGTGTTTCTGGGTGGCGCCATCTCGCGGATCAGCCACCTGGCGCCTCTCCTGCGTTTCGAGATACTGCCGCCGCAGGACGAGCTGATCGAAGCGCTCGAACGCGGCGAGGTGGACCTGCTCTTTTCCCTCGATCATGCCCTGTCCACCGAGCATCCCATGTGCGAGCTGTTCGAGGACGATTATGTCGTGGTGGGCTGGCTGGGCAATCCGCATCTCAAGCCGCCGCTGACCAAGGAGATGTTCCTCTCGCTCGGGCATGTGACCGTGGAGATCGGGCGCTCCAAGCATCGCGCCTTCGATGAGAATTTCCTCAGCCATAGGGCCTATAAGCGCCGGCTGGAAACCGTGGTTTCCTCTTTCCTCACGGTGCCGCCGCTTCTGGTCGGGTCCAACAGGATCGCTCTGGTACAGCGCCGGCTGGCCATGCAGGCCATCGAGCAATGGCCGCTGACCATGCTGGAATCGCCCATCGAGCTGCCGCGCATTCGCCAGGCCGTTCAGTGGCACCGCACGAGCAGTTCTGACCCGGCCATCCAGTGGCTGGTCGAGCAGTTCAAGATCGAGACCGCCAGCATCGGCGTGGAGTTCGACGATGCCAATGTCGTCCAGCTCGCAAGCCGGCTGGCCGGCGGCGCGGCGGCCCGAAAAATGGAGATGGCGGCGCACTAGCGCTTCTCAAGGACGGCTTATGGGCCCGGTTTGAAGATCAAGCCACGCGCGCCGTGCCGCCCCGTCCGTCGCATGGCTCTCAGGAGCCGTCCGTGATGACAGTGCCTCCATCGACCACCACGGTCTGGCCCGTGACAAAGCCGCCTGCGCGCGATGCCAGGAAGACGGCGGTGCCGGCAATCTCCTCCACCTCGCCCGGCCGCCGCAGCGGCGTCATCTGCATGCGGCGGGCCATGAAATGCGCATCGGCCAGCAAGGGTTCGGATAGAGCCGTGCGGATGAAGCCCGGCGCAATCGCATTGACCCGGACATTGCGCGGCCCCCATTGGACGGCGAGATTGCGCGCGAGCTGGCTTACGCCTGCCTTGCTGAGGGCATAGGCACTGATCGCGCCATTACCGCGCAGCGCGGAAATGCTCGACATCAGGATCGCGGTGCCGCCGCCTCGGGCGGCGATATGGGGCAGGGCGCGCGTGCACAGCACCACCTGGCTGCGCAGGTTCAGGGCCATGACTGTTTCGAAATCCGCCATGCCGCGTGTTGAGAAGGGCCCCGGCCGGCCTGTGATGCCCGCATTGCAGACAAGAATATCGATCCCGCCCAGCTCGGCCAGCGTGGTTTCCACCAGCCTCTGAAGCGCCGCATCATCGGTCACGTCGGCGGCGAGGCCCGGCTGGCCGAGCTGGTCCGCCGTCTCGCGCGTATCCGCCGCGCTCTCGCTGGAGATCATCACGCGTGCGCCAGCGGTGACGAATGCCGCCGCGATGGCCCGGCCGATCCCGCGCGTGGCGCCCGTGACGATGGCTGTCTTGCCGCTCAAGTCGAACAGGTCCGGCATATCGTGGCGCCCTAGCTCTGCCCGCGCCGCTTCGCCTCATGATGATAGGAGGGGTCGACATCCTCCGGCTTGGCCTCGCTCAGCGGCGTCCCGTCATGCAGATAGGGTGGGGCCTCGATGAGGACGAAGGCGATCCGGCAGGGCTTGTCCGTGACGTTGCGCCAGAGATGGTTGGTGCCGCGCTGGACGATGATGCCGCCCTCGCGGATCGTCTTGCGGCGCCCATCGTCCAGCTCAAGCTCGATCTCGCCGCTGAGGACGATGCCATAGTCGATGCTGTTGGTGCGATGGGCCGGGCTTTGCTTGCCCGGCAGCATGTCCACCACGCGGATGACCGAGCCGCCATTGAGCGTGACGCCGACATCGCGCTCGCGGCCGTCCGTCTCGTCATTATTGTCGGCGGGAACGCCGGCCGTGGTCCAGATCAGCAGGAAGGAGGCGTCGCCGCTGGGCACCATGCGGGTGGGTGCAACATCCTCGGACTTGAAGATGGCGCGGCCTTGGGCGTCATGGCCCGTCACCACGCGCTGGATCGGTGGCAGGCCGGAATCGGAGCGTGTGTCCGTCATGGCCGCACCACCTTCTGGTCGATGGCGCCGAAGGGTTTGCGGCCATCGGGAAGATGGGCCTCCATGCGCACGCGTTCGCCATAGTGCATGAAGGCGGTGCGCGGTCGGCCCTCGTCGACCACTTCGATGCCGCGCCGCTCGGCAATGCAGGAGGAGCCCACCACCCGGAAATCGTCGTTCGAGACCGTGCCGGAACCGATCACCGTGCCGGCCACGAGATCGCGCGTGTAGGCGGCATGTGCGATCAACTCGTCAAAGCCATAGGCCATGGGTGCGCCATAAGCGTTGCCAAAGGGTTCGCCATTCCAGTCAACCTTGAGATGGAGGCAGGGCCGCGCATTACGCCAGCAGTCGCCCAACTCGTCCGGCGTGATGGCGAAAGGCGCCATCGCGCAGGGCGGCTTGGCCTGGATCCAGCCGAAGCCGGATTTCATTTCGATGCCCGCCAACGCGCGCAGCGACCAGTCGTTGATCTGGACCAGCAGCTTAATGTGCCTCCCCGCCTCGGCGGCCGTGGTGCCCATCGGCACAAAGTCGGTGACGATCCCGAACTCGCCCTCGAAATCGATGCCCAGCGCCTCGGCGGCCATCGGCACATCATCATGCGGCCCGTAGAATGTGCTGGAAACGCCCTGATACATCATCGGCTGGTCGATCTTGGGCGGATCGATCCCCAGCGCCTTGTCCATGAGGGCGGCGTGGCTGGGGTAGACCGAGCCGTCCAGCCACTGCCAGGCACGGGGCAAGGGCGCCGCGATCTGCGCCATGTCCAGCGCATCGGGATAGTCCGTGATCGCGTCCACAGCCGGGGCCACATCTTCCCAGGCCTCCAGCAGCTGCTGCATCGTCCGGACGGGTGCCGGCGCGCAGCGCATGCCGTCCGTCGCTACGCGTACCAGCCGCCCATCGGCCGATCCATCACGCAAGGTTGCCAGGCGCATCGCCATCATCTCCCAGGCCTCCGGCCACAATGGAGCCGGTTCAGACGATGGGGCTAAGGTGCGCCGGGGCGGGCGACAATGGCATTTGGTCGATACCCTCCTATCGATAACTTGGGTTGGAACGCAGCGGCCGCCTCAGGCAATCGAAGGCCGGTTATTCTTTGGTTGTAGGGGAAGATGATGGCTGTCTGGCTCAAGCGCGGCGCGTCGGTGGAAGCGAAGGCCCATGCCGATCGCCAGGTGCGCGACACGGTGGAAGCGGCGCTGGCCGATATCGAGCGGCGCGGCGACGAGGCCGTGCGCGCGATGTCCGTGAAGTTCGATCGATGGGACCGCGACGATTACCGGCTGAGCCAGGCGGAGATCGACGCCTGCGTGGAAAGCCTCTCGGCGCAGGAGCGCAAGGACATCGAGTTCGCGCAGGCCCAGGTGCGCAATTTCGCGCGCATCCAGCGCGAGAGCATCCAGGATGTCGAGGTCGAGACGCTGCCCGGCGTCGTGCTGGGGCATCGCAACATTCCGATCAATTCGGCCGGCTGCTATGTACCGGGCGGCAAATATCCGCTGCTCGCCTCGGCGCACATGTCGGTCATCACCGCGAAAGTGGCCGGCTGCCCGCGCGTCATCACGTGCGCGCCGCCGTTCGAGGGCAAGCCGGCGCGCGCCATCGTCGCGGCGCAGGCACTGGCGGGTGCGGACGCCATCTATGCGCTGGGCGGAATCCAGGCCGTGGGCGCCATGGCCCTGGGCACGCAGAGCATCGACCCCGTCGACATCCTCGTTGGCCCCGGCAATGCCTTCGTGGCCGAGGCCAAGCGCCAGCTTTATGGCCGCGTGGGGATCGATCTCTTCGCGGGCCCCACCGAGACACTCATCATCGCCGACGCATTGGGCTGCGACCCGGAAATGGCGGCGACGGACATTCTCGGCCAGGTGGAGCATGGGCCGGACAGCCCCGGCATTCTTTTGACCAACAGCGAGGTCTTTGCCCGCGAGACCATGGCCCAGATCGAGCGGCTGCTGGAGATACTGCCGACCGCCGCTTATGCCCGCCGCGCGTGGGACAGCTTCGGTGAGGTCATCGTCGCGCAGGATCATGAGGAGATGGTGCGCGTGGCGGACGAGATCGCGAGCGAGCATGTCCAGGTGATGACCGGGGACGACGACTTCTTCCTGCGCAACATGACCAACTATGGCGCGCTGTTCCTGGGTGCGCGCACCAATGTGAGCTATGGCGACAAGGTGATCGGCACCAACCACACCCTGCCGACACGGAAAGCCGCGCGCTATACGGGCGGGCTGTGGGTGGGCAAGTTCCTCAAGACGTGCACCTATCAGAAAGTGCTCACCGACGAGGCGAGCGCGCTGCTGGGGGATTATTGCAGCCGCCTGTGCGCGCTGGAGGGCTTTGCGGGGCATGGGGAGCAGGCCAATATCCGGCTGCGGCGCTTTGGCGGCCGTAACATCCCCTATGCGGGGCAGGCCGAGCCGACCGCGCTCAGCCGGGCCTGAGACGCGGCGATGCAGGAGCCCATTCCCCAGACGCCCAGTCTTTCGCTGGAAGGGCGGCGTGCCGTGGTCACCGGCGCGGGGCGCGGCATCGGGCTGGCGGCGGCCGCCGCGCTGGCGCAGGCCGGGGCGCAGGTCACGCTTATCGCGCGCAGCGGGGCACAGGTCGCCGCGGCCGCCGAGGCGATTGGCCATGGCGCGCGCGCCGTGGCGCTGGATGTGACCGATCTGCCGGCCGTCGCGGCCTTCTTCGCCGCGCAGGCGCCTTTCCATGTCCTCGTCAACAATGCGGGCACCAACCGGCCCATGCCGATGTGGGATGTGGGAGAGGCGGATTTCGACGCGGTGCTGGGCCTCAATCTCAAATCGGCCTTTTTCGTCGCGCAGGCCTGCGCCCGGCGCATGATGGATGGTGGCGCGGCGGGGAGCCTTATCCACATGGGCAGCCAGATGGGCCATGTCGGCAGCCCGCGCCGCTCGCTCTACTGCGCGAGCAAATGGGCGCTGGAGGGCATGAGCAAGAGCATCGCGCTCGATCTTGCCCCGCATGGCATCCGCTCGAACACCATCGCGCCGACCTTCATCGAGACGCCGCTGACGCGCCCCTTCTTCGAGGACAAGGCCTTTCTCCAGAGCGTGCTGGAGAACATCAAGCTGGGTCGCCTGGGCCGCGTGGAGGATATTATGGGGGCCATCCTGTTCCTGGCGTCGGACGCCTCGGCGCTGATGACCGGCACCAGCCTGGTGATCGATGGCGGCTGGACGGCGGAATAACGAACAATGAGCAAGGACTGACATGTACGAGCCCTTTCCCGGAAACTACGTCTGGAACCTCCAGACCAATCTCGCTCTGGTCTGCGGCGGCAATCATGGCGAGATCGATGCCGCCAACCGGCCAGTCATGGACGCCGCCCGCCTGGGCGCGGACGCCGGCACCGCGGCCTTGTTCGAGAGCTGGATCGCGGTGGCGGATCAGGTCGCGGCCAATGCCGCCGCGGATGAAGCGCGCGGCTTCCTGCTGACGGCGGGCGCCAAATATCTGCGCGCCTCGGGCTATTATCTCTCCGCCGAGCGCATGCAGAGCCGCGATCATGCGCCGCGCTGGGCGGCCTATGACAAGGGGCTCGCGCTTTATCGCAAGGGCGCGGCGCTGCGTGGCCTGCATATCGACTATGTCGAGATCCCCTACGAGGGCAGCGCCTATACGGGGCTCTTCGTGCATGATGGGTCCGGCACGCCGCGCCCGACGCTGGTCTCGGTCAACGGCCTCGATTCCATGAAGGAGCAGGTCGACATGGCGGGCCATGGCGCCGCCAATCTGGAGCGCGGCATGAACACGCTGCTCATCGATCAGCCGGGCACGGGCGAGGCGATCCGCAAGCGCGGCCTGCCGGCCGTCTACGATGCCGAGCGCTGGGGCACGCCCGCGCTCGATTATCTGCTGACGCGCGGCGACGTCATTGCGTCGAAGGTCGGCATCTTCGGCTTGTCCTTCGGCGGCTATCATGCGCCGCGCATCGCCGCCAACGATCCGCGCTACGCCCTTTGCGCCGTGATGGGGGCCAATCATGTATGGGGCCGCCGCCAGCGCGAGCGGGTTGCCAATGAGGGCGAGAATCCCGTTCCGCATTATTGGGACCATGTGATGTGGGTGTTCGGCAAGGAGGATCGCGACAATTTCCTCGATTATGCCGACCAGATCACGCTCGATGGCCAGATGGAGAAGATCAGAGTGCCGTTCCTCGTGACGCATGGCGAGAATGACCGGCAGATTCCCGTCTTCAACGCGCGCCTGAGCTATGACCAGGCCGTAAATTCGCCCAGGCGCGAACTGCGCATCTTCACGGCGGCGGATTTCGAGGTGGAGCATTGCGGCGCCGACAATGGCACCGGCATGCGGGACTTCATTGCCGATTGGTGCGCGGAAGCCTTTGCCGAAATGGGCTGAGACGGGTGGGGCTCCGGCGATGCCACGCGCTGGCCCAGCATGCGATGCCATCAATGCTTGCTATGGAACGGAAGATTTTGACCTTTGGGATCGCGTCCTCGCATAATCCCCGATCGGTAAACCAAGAGAAGATTATTCCTGAACGGGGAGAGGCATCAATGACGGCATCGGGCATCGGCCGGCGTGAAGGAGGATTGGCGCAGGGTTGGACCCTCGTGGCCTGCGCATGGCTCTCGGTGATGGCCAATATGGTCATTTCGCCGATCCTGCCGAGCATGACGGCGCATTTCTCCGGCGTGCCGCAGGTCGATCTGCTGATCTCCCTTGCGGCGACCTCACCGGCCTTCTTCGTGGCCGTTCTGGCTATCCCCGCCGGCTATCTGGGACACCGGATCGGCCATGAGCGCGTCCTTCTCTGGGCTGCGATGCTCTACGGCATTGCGGGTGTCGCGCCCTTCTTCCTGGACGATCTCGGCCAGATCGTCGCCAGCCGCGCGCTGGTTGGCATTGCGGAAGCGGCCGTCATGACCTGTTCGACGGCGCTGATCGGCGATTATTTCCTGGGCACGCGGCGTGAGCGCTATCTTGCGTTGCAGACCGGGACGTCGCCCGTCGTTGCGATTGTCGCGGTCACGCTGGGCGGCCTTGCCGGCAATGCGGACTGGCACAACAGCTTTTTCATCTACGGCTTTGCATTCGTCCTCGTCGTTGCGGTGCTGGCCGGCCTGCGCCGTGGCCGCGCCGATGTGGTCGCTGCTGAGCCGGCGCCGCGGGAGAGTGATCCGCGCGGAGTCAACTGGTTCAACCTGGGGTGGATCTGCATCGTCACGGTCTTCGCCATGACCGCCTTCCTCGTCACGATCATCCAGCTGCCTTTCCTGCTCACCGAGCGGGGCGTGCCCGAGCCGAGGATGATCGGCTTTCTGGCGGGCGCGGCGACCATGGCCAATCCGCTCGGCGCACTGTTCTTCAGCTTCACCCGTTTTCGCATGATGGTGAAGCTCACCGTGGCGTTCGCCATGCTTGGCGCGGGCTTTGGCACCATGGCGCTGAGCGCGGACTGGCACTGGACGCTTGTCGGCGCCGTGCTGGCGAATTTCGGCGCCGGAACGATCCTGCCGCTGCTCATCACCTGGGCGCTGGCTGCGCTGCCGGATGCGCAGCGTGGCGTCGGCACCGGCGCCTGGATCAGCGCCAGTTTCCTCGGGCAGTTCCTCAGCCCCCTGGTCATCCTCGTGCTCAAGGGCATTACCGGCTCCCTGTCGGGGGCGGTGCTGGTCTATGCGCTGGCATGCGGCGTGTCGGCCTTGCTGGCCCTGCTTGCGTCCCTTGCCGGGAGGCAGGGGACGAAAACCGTCGCGGCGGCCTGAGCGAAGGCGCGGGGAGTCCCATCGGCTCCCGCGCCGCCTGGCGACCTATCCACGAAGGCTGAGACAGCGCTCCAAGAAATGAATTTGAGCGCAGCGCTGTTCCACGAAATATCTGATGCCTGAGAATGGCATCTTCTACCCGCCTCGGCATGGATTGCTGGAGCGGTGCTCAAGTTGACGTGTCAACGATAACAGGAAAGGCCAGGGAGGATTTTGGAAATGGGTACGAAAAGGGATCAAGGCATCAGTCTATTTGGCGGTGCAGTAAAAGCCTCTTCATTGCTGACGACTGCGATGGTTTTGTGCGTTGCGGCGCCGGCTCTTGCGGCGGATGAAGACCAAGGCGTATCGAGCCGGGACGAGGGCGCCATCATCGTCACCGCCAACCGGCGCGCGCAAAATGTGCAGGACGTGCCGATCGCCATCACCACATTGAGTGGCGACAAGCTGGCGGCGACTTCCCAGACGGACGTGGACGACATCCTCGACCGCGTGCCGGGGGTCCAGGTGTCCGCGGGCGCCAATGGATCGAGCTGGAACATTCGCGGCGTCTCGTCCGTCGGCGGTGGCGGCGAGATCGATCCGGGCGTCAGCTTCTCCGTCGATGGCGTCTATAACCCCTTCGATAATATCGCGCTGATGCCTTATTTCGATCTGGAGCGGGTCGAGGTTCTGCGGGGCCCGCAGGGGACGCTCTATGGCCGCAACGCGGTTGCCGGCGCCATCAACGTGATTACCAAGGACCCCAAGCTCGGCGAGCTTTCCGGCTTCCTTCAGGGCGGTATTGGCAATTATTCGGCCCGCAGCGCCACAGGCGCGGTGAATGTGCCGGTGGGCGACAAGCTGGCCCTGCGCGTTTCTGCCGATACGCGCAGCCATCATGGCTATATTTCCAATGGCGGCGCGGATCAGGACCAATGGGCCGTGCGGGCGAAGGCGCTGTACGAAGTTAGTCCCGACGTGCAGGTCCGCCTGACGGGCGACTATGCCAAGTCTACTGGCCTGGGCAATTCGGACGTCTTCCTGCCGCTCTACAGCGACAATCCCTGGAAATCGGACGAAATCGTCGGTGATGAGAATGTCGAGCAATACAGCTTCTCCGGCCAGATCGATGCCAATCTGGGTGGCGTGACCTGGACGATCATTCCTGCCTACCGCCATGCGGAACAGGTCCGGAATTCGACGACTTTGGGCTCAGTGCCGCTTACTTACAATCGCGTCGTCAATGGCCAGTGGACGGTGGAAACGCGCCTGGCGTCCAACGATTCGGACCCGCTCAGCTGGGTGGCCGGAGCCTATTTCTACGACAATGTGCAATCTTTCCGCATGATCAATCCGCCCAATCTGGATCAGTCGCCGCTGAAGACGCGTTCTTATGCCGCGTTCGGCCAGCTGACTTATGGGCTCAGCCCCGGCGTGCGCTTCACCGGCGGCCTGCGCTTCACGAGCGATCACAAGGAGGGGGTCAACCGCAATTATGGCGTCACGCCCACGGCGGTCGTGACCTATGACCAGACTTGGAACACCTGGACCTGGCGCGCCGGCACCGAGTTCGACGTGGGGCCGGAAAACATGCTCTATGCGAGCGTTTCCACCGGGTTCAAGGCGGGTGGCAGCTTTGCCGCGGCGGGCGACAACACCTTCGGCCCCGAGCATCTGACGGCCTATATGGTGGGTTCCAAGAACCGCTTCCTGGATGGTGACCTCCAGCTCAACGTCGAAGCCTATTATTACAAATATGACGATCTGCAGGTCGCCTATGTCGACTTCTTCCCCGAATTTGGCGGAGTGGGGCGCAAGGTGGTCAATGCCGGCAAGGCGACGACTTACGGCATCGAGGCCGAGTTCGAGGGGCGTCTCACGCAGAACGACCGCATCTCGGGCAATGTCGCCTATTTCCACGGCAAGTATGACCAATATGTCCAGCCGCCGGGGCTGGGACCGTCGGTCGACTATTCGGGCGCGGAGCTGCCGCTTCCGAATTGGACCGGTGCGCTCAATTATGAGCACAGGTTCGAGCTTGCCAATGGCGGCTACATTTCCTTCCTGGGTGAGATGCAATGGCAGGGCGACGTCTTCCGCCTCGTGAGCAGGGACGCCCGCTCGTTGCAGACGGGCTTCGCCAAATTCGATGCGTCGCTCGGCTATCGCGCGCCGGAGGATCGGTGGAGCCTCACGGCCTTCGTGCGCAACATCGGCAACACCGTCGTCAAGACCGGCGTCTTCGTGCTGGGGCCGAACGCGACCACTTGGCTGGAGCCGCCGCGCACCTGGGGTCTTAACCTGCGCGCAAACTTCTGATCTGACCGGCCACCGGCCTCAGAACCGCGACATGGGCTCTCGTCAGCGTGCGCTGGCGGGAGCCTTTTGCATTGCCCGCAATGGCCGGGCCGGCGACTCCCGATTGCCCATTTCGGACCTTGTCCGTGCGCGTCATGAGCGCGCGTTCTGCCTATCGTCATTGCGTCGGGCGCGTTTGACGGGTAGCTAGCTCGGCCCAGATGAAACTGACGCGCGAGACAGTCATAGCCGAAGCCCGCGTCCTGGTGAACGAAGCCGGGCTGGATGCGCTCACCACGAGAACGCTGGGCGAGCGCCTGGGCGTCAAGGGGCCGGCGCTCTATCGCCACTTCAAGAGCAAGCAGGACATCATCACCGCGCTCAGCCAGACCTTCTTCGTCGGCGCGCCCGTGCCGCCGCCGGATATGGCGTGGCAGGAATGGCTGAAGTTCAGGGCGCATTCGACGCGGCGCGAAATCCTCTCCTGCCGCGATGGGGCGCGGATTGCCGTCATCGCCCGGCCGCGCCTGACGGAGAAGACGCGCGACACGCTGCTCGCGCCTCTGACGGATGCCGGCTTCGACAAGCGTGAGGCGATGCTCAACATCCATCTGATCGGCAGGCTGGTCATCGGCTGGACGCTGTCCGAGCAGGAGCATAGCGGCAAGATTCCCCCCGCATCGATGGGGATCGAGCCGGAGGGCGCCTTCGATTACGTGATTGGCTGCGTGATCGCCGGGCTGGAGATGCGGCTGATGGCAAAGCGTATGGCGGCGGCCGCCACGGGCTGACGGGGCGGCGGGCCGGGTACGCTGTCCGGACGATCCTGTCGCAATTTCCATTGCATGATCCGATCGGCGGCGGCGCGCGCCGACTCGGCACGGAGCAGGCTGGCTGCGTCCTCGGGGCGCGTCGCGCGCTCTGCCCCTTGTTCGCAGGTGCGGGCTGGGGGCTGGGGGCTGGAGAGTTTTGCTGGTCAGACAGATACTTGAAAACGTATGAAAATAGTCATCGCCAGCCATTCTCGGCGCCGGGCCGGGGCCGGATTGGATCGATATGCTCAATAGGTATCATTGATAACATAAATTGGTAAAAAGGTGCGGCTGGCCTGCGCTGTGGCTAGCGTCGAAGATCGAAAATCGCTTGTTCATTCATATAAATATCTGAAAAAACATTGAAAATTTATAATACTCCAATCTTCCTCCCGATATGTTTCTGGGGTCTCGAACGAAGTTTGACGGAAAATGTTTATGATGATAACTTCTTCTCGGTAACGCGCTCTCACGCAGCCCATGTGTCAAAAACGGGGCGCTCCAAGCCGTTGAAACAGGAGGGGTTTGAATGAAATCTGGTTCGAAGTTGGCCCTGGCGGCGGCTGCGGGATTGCTGGCCTCGCTGCCCCTTGCGCAGCTCACGGCCCACCATTCGACAGCCGAATTTAACTATGCCAAGAATGTAGTGCTGAAAGGCACGATCAAGGAAGTGCAGTGGACCAACCCGCACTCCTACATCCAGGTCATGGTGCCCAAGGCGGGCGGCGGGATCGACCAATGGGGCATCGAGATCGGCGCCCCGGCCATCAACATCAAGATGGGCTGGCGCAAGAGCAGCGTGAAGGCCGGCGACGAGGTGACGCTCAACGTTGCCCCCGCGCGCAACGGCGCGACCTACGGCACGTTGCGCACCCTCAAGCTCAACGACGGGACCACCCTCAAGGGCGTTGCGGCCATCGTGACGTCCGACGCCAATGGCTACGCGATCATCGGCAAGCAACCCTGAGCGTGCAACCGGAAAATAACAGACCAGGAGGGATGCCTTGAAGATCATGAACCCGGGCCGGCGGGCGCTGCTGGGCGGTATTGCCGTCACGCTGCTTTCCGCGGTCTTCCCGGCGCAGGCGGATGCGTCGGATATCAAGGGCATATGGATGCCCGACAGCTATTCCGAGCAACTGAAGACAGTGGACGGTGCGACGCCGCCGCTGACCGACGAGGGCGCGAAGCTCTACCGGGAGCGCATTGCCCAGCATGGCGATCGTGATCGGCAATATGACCGAGCCCGCTGGTGCGCCGGCCCCGGCATGCCGCGCATCATGTTCATGCCTTATGCCTTCGAGATCCGGGAGGATGCGGGCTTTGTCGGCTTCATCTATCAATGGTATCGCTGGCACCGCATGGTCGACATGGCGGGGCAGGAGCCCGACGCCGTGGTCCCGACCACCATGGGCTATCCGGTGGGCCATTGGGAAGGCGATACGCTGGTCATCAAGACCGTCGGCACCCATGATGAAACCGTGCTTGATGCCATGGGTCTCCCGCATTCGGAGGAGATGGTCCTGACCGAGCGCTTGAAGCTGCTGCCGAACGGGCATCTCGAAGCGCGCTTCCAGGTCGAGGACGGCGAATTCTACAGCAAACCTTGGGAGGCCGCGATGACCTATCATCGTGTGGGTCTCGATCAAATGCAGGATGATGTATGTCCGGATCGCATCGCACAGGGAGAACCCGCGGTAAGGAGTGCCCTGCCATGAGCACCCGCTCCATTCGCCAGGGCCCCGCTCACCGGAGCCCCGTTCGCAAGAGCCTGCTCGGCAGGGGCCTCGCCGGGGTGCGTGCCTCTGCCTTTGCCCTCGCCCTGGGTGGCATGGTGCTTCCTTTGAGCGGTCTTGCCGCATCGGACGACGGCGGACCGGCGCAGGGCGCCACCGCGTCCGCCAGTTCGCCCCGATATCTCGGAGGCCTTTGGGATGTGGAGCGGTTCTTCGCCTTCATCGACAATGCTCCGCTGCTGCCCGAGACGAAGACGCTGATGGACAAGTTTCAGGCGGCGCATAATGCTGGCCAGATCATCTACACGGCCTGGACATCGTGCCGGCCGGGATTGCCGTCCGCGATCGTCATGCCGATGAATTCGGTCGTCATTCTCCAGGGCGATGTCGACATCACGCTCAGCTATGAAGAACCCCGGCTGACTCAGCGCGTGCGCATGAATGCCCAGCATCCGGCCAATCTCCAGCCGAGCTATATGGGCGATTCCGTGGGCCACTGGGAAGGCAATACGCTGGTCATCGACACCATCGGCTATAATGGCGAGTTCCAGCTCGATTCCCAGGGTCTGGTCACGAGCCCGAAGCTGCGCACCGTCGAGCGCTGGACCAAGTCGGCGGACGGCACGCGGATCGATGTCGAGACGACTATCGAGGACCCGGTTTATTATAGCGAGCCCTTCACCATCAAGCGCGGCTATCTTGCGCCCAAGACGAACGCCGCGCGGCAGCAGAACGAATATGACTGCACCGAGAACCCGCGCGAGGAGGAGTTCCTCCACACCTATTTCATCAAGGACAGCTACCGCCCGACCTGTGTCCGTTATGAGGGCAAGGGGGCCGATCCCTCGCGTATCCTGTGCCGCCTGCGGGAAAAGGGCGAGGGTCGGCCGAACTGAGAGACAAGAGGGTTGGGCGCGCCTTTCGCCGGGCGCTCTACCCCTGGGCCGGGGCGCGGCGCGTGCGGGCTGAGATGCAAAGTTGTCATCGATAACATTATTTGAGATTTATGGGGCGGTCCCGGACATACGGGAAGGCCAAAGAACAAGAAAACAGTATATTCGTAGGTTATTCGTGGTGGGCATATCCACGATGGATAGATGATCAGCTTAAGATATGTTATCATTGATAACATATCTCGCCAGAGTCGGGAGAGGAGCCCCGCTGCAATGGATAACGTCATTGGCTTCATTTACAATTCCCCGTCCAGCAGCTGGATGCGACTGGCGGGCTGGCTGATCCCTACGGTCCAGAGCGTGCATATCCTCGCGCTCGCGGCGCTGATGAGCGCGGCGATCCTGCTCGACATGAAGCTTGCCGGCGTCATGGCACGGGCCGATTCCGGCGCGGCGATGACGCGTCGTTACCTGCCGGTCCTCTGGGGCGCTCTGGCCGTGTTGCTCGCGAGCGGCTTCACGCTGCTGTGGGCGGAGCCCGAGCGCGTGCTCTCCAAGACTATCTTCTGGACGAAAATGGGGCTCGTCCTGCTCGCTTTCCTCCTCACTTTCCTCCTGCGCAAGCGGCTGCTGGATCGTGAAGCGGCGGGCGAAGCGGGATCAGCGGGCCTGTTCGACAAAAGCTTCGGCTGGAGCGCGCTGATGATCTGGGTCGTCGCCATCGGATGCGGCCGATGGATCGCCTATTCCTACTGAAGCTGGCCGCTCTTCAGGCCTGCAATTTCCCCCGCAATTCCCGCCGTAATGGCCATGCCGGATGAGAGATGCCATGACCCTCGAACCCATTCTTACCGCCATTTACGATTGGCCCGTGTCCGATATCATCCGGCAGACGGAATATGCCTTTCCGCTGCTGGAATGCCTCCACGTCCTCGCCATCTGCATCGTGGTCGGCTTCATCTCCATTGTCGATCTGCGGCTGCTTGGCGTGCGCGCCCATACGCCAAGCGTGAAGGCGCTGCTGGGCCAGACGCTCCCGGTGGTCTGGGGCGCGTTCGTGCTCGCGGTGATATCGGGCGGCCTGCTCTTCGCCTCGAACGCGACGGGCTATGCCAGGAATTTCGATTTTCGCGTGAAGATGCTGCTGCTTGTCCTGGTCTTCCTCAACATGCTGGTCTTCCACCTCTTGGGCCAGAAGCGGCTGGGCGAGTGGGATGCCGCGCGCAAGACGCCGGTCGGTGCCAGGGTCTCGGGCGCGCTGTCTTTGCTGCTGTGGATCGGCATTGTCGGCTTCGGCCGGAACATCGGCTTCACGCTCGCGCCCTTCTGACGATTTTCACCCAAGGCGGCCAGACATGAAAGCGTGTTATATGAGAAGCGCAATGGCGGCGGCATGGGCGGTGCTCGCGATGCTGACGGCCTGCTCGCCGGCCGCCACTCCGCCCGCGGACAACGCGGCACAGGCAGGCCAGGCGGTTGCCGACCCCAAACTTGCGGAAAATGCTGGGGAGAGCCCGCTCAAGGCCTATATGGGCCATGTCATGGACCGCAACGCGGCGCAACTCTGGGCCTGGACGACCTATGTGAGCGATGCCCAGGGTGGTCGCTATACGCAGCCGCGCACGGAGGATGACTGGATCGACGCGGAGAGCGACGCTTTGACGATGGTGCATCTCGGCGATCTGCTGGCAATGCCGGGTCTGGCGCTGGACGATGACCGATGGGCCGGCCAGCTCGCGCGCTTCCGTCAGGCCGCGCGGGATAGCGCGGAGGCTGCGGAAGCGCAGGATTTCGCAAGGCTGGAGGCGGCGGCGTCCGACATGAACCGGGCCTGCGTCGCGTGCCATGTCACTTATGTGCCGGAGATCGAAGGCCCCTATGCGGCCATGAAATAGGGTGAGGGGCGATCGCTCAGGCGCGCAGCGCTCGCGCCGCCGCCAAGAAGTGCAGCACCGGCCAGACCCCTGCCAGCGCGAAGCCGATGAAGCCGATGCGCATGGCCGTCACATTGGCGTGAGCGCACGCCATGGCCTGCGCCGCATCCGCAATCGTGCGCGCGCCGCCATGGATGCAGGCGCTCGAAACCGTCGCGAAGCCGGCCCGGCCGAGTTCCAGGGCGGTCAGCGCATCGACCAGCAGGCCGAAGATCACCGGCCCCAGGCCCAGCGCGACGAGGCTTGTCAGGATGCCGCATGTGGCCGCGGTCGTTGCGCGCCATTGCGGCCGCACCAAGGTATAGAGCAGGGCATAGCAGGGTGTGGTGAACGCAGCGCCGAACAGGCTGGAGAGCATGAGCACAGCGAAGAGGCTCTGCGATGTCGGCTGCGCGATGGCGAGCGCGAAGATGAGCGTGCCGCACAGCAGGCTTCCGGCCGAAAGCCACAGATACCAGCGCCTGTCGCGCTTGGCCAACCAATCGGCCGCGAGCCCGCCCCAGAAGGTGGAAATGGCCATGCCGCCCATCACGGCCACGCTCAGCATCGCGCCGATGGCGGCATAGGAAAGGCCGAAGCGGCGGGCCATGTAGGGCGCCAGGAAGCTGGAGGAGGGGCTGCTGAAGAAGGTCGCCAGCGTCATGCCGATCAGGATGTTTCGCGCGACGGGCGAGCGGGCGAGGTAGAGCAGGGGCGCTCGCAGTGCCTCCGTTCGTGCCGGCTCGCCGACTTGGTCCTGCGCGGGATCAGTCGGCACGGGATCGTTGATGCGCGCCGGCTCCTTCAGCAGGAGGCGCGCAACCACCGCCAGCAGCAGGCCGGGCAGCCCCAGGAGGAAGAAGACGCTGCGCCAGCCGAACCGATCGATGATCACGCCGCCCAGGCTCATGCTGAGCAGCCCCCCCAGCGGCAAGCCGAGCCCGAACAGGGCGAGGGCGGTCGTTCTTTTGGATGGCGGAAAATAGTCGCTGATGATGGAATGGGATGCGGGCACGCAGCCGGCTTCGCCGATCCCCACGCCCATGCGGCACAGGATAAGTTGCGTGAAATTGAGCGCGAGGCCGCACAGCGCCGTCATCGCGGACCAGACCGCCAGGCAGATCGCGATGATGGTCACGCGATTGCCTCTGTCGGCCAGGCGCGCGAGCGGCAGGCCCAGCCCCGCATAGAGAGCCGAGAAGGCAAGGCCGTTGAGCACGCCGAGCTGCCAGTCGGCCAGGCCCAGCTCCTGCTTGATCGGTTCCCCCGCGATGGAGATCACCATGCGGTCCATGCTGCTGGTGAGGTAGATGAGGAGCAGGATGGCAAGCTGCGACCAGCGGCCCGTGGCGGCCGACGATCCGCTCCCGCGCTCGGACGGCACGCGGCTGGCGCGCGCGCGTCCCGAATAGAGTCCCATGCTCCCTCCGAATCATTATCTTTTGCGTTTCCTGCTGCGCCCAATGGGCGCCCAATGGAAGAGTGGCGTGAGGCTGATTGCTCGCCGATGCACGCACCGAAGAATCGATAGAAGCCATGGACAGCGTCGGCTGTCGGAAAATCGCGGGCGGCGATAGGCTGGGCGCAGTTCGGGCGAAGCGTCCCGTGTTGGTTGAAAGCGCCGATCCAGGGGCGCGGCATCGAGGAGTGACAATGAGCGGTTTTGCTTTCTCCTTTCATCATGGCGGCATCAGCGTGCCTGATCTTGAGGCCTCCATCGGCTGGTATCGCGACATGCTCGGCTTCATGCTGGAGAAGAGGGAGTTCGTCCCGACGATTCCGGCGGAGATCGCTTTCATCCGCAATGGCGATCTGCGCTTCGAGCTGTTTCAGTTGGCCGATGCCCAGCCTCTGCCGCCCGAGCGGCGCGAGCCCGATCGGGACCTGCGGACCCACGGCAACAAGCATGTCGCCTTCGTGTTGGCGGACCCGATCGCGTTCGCCCAGAATCTGGCGGAGCGCGGCGCTGATGTGGTCTGGGCGCGCCGTATGCCCCATGGCGCGGCCGCCTTCATTCGCGACAATGCAGGCAATCTCATCGAATTCCTGGAAGGCCCGATGCCGGCTGGCGAGCCGGGGAAGATTTAAGCGGCGACCGTCCGGACGCAGCGGCGTCTGGCATCCACGCGGCCAATGGCTCTCATTCATCCTTTGGGCATGCTCCCGCCCGGATCATTTCCTAGATTGCCGGGGCCGAGCATGATGGGGCGCCCCCACATGTGTGGCGCGCCGAATTGAAGGGCCTGGTGGCGGTGAACGCGGCCCGCTGCATCCCGCCACAGCCAGCATGTCGGCCGACATTTTTCTCTTCGTGAGAGCCTGGGAGAGTGATTGCCATGAACATTGTCTTGCTGGGGGCTGGCGGTCGCGCGGGCACCCGCATTCTCGCCGAGCTGGTCGATCGGGGCCATGATGTGCGCGCGCTATCGCGGACGCTGGAGAAGATCCCGCAGATCGACGGGGTGGAGAGGGCCGCCATCGATGTGCGCGACGGCCGCGCGGTGGCCGAGGCCGTGCGCGGCCATGATGCCGTCATCAACGCCACCAAGTTCAAGGAGATCGACACGCAAGGCCTCATCGACGCGGTGACGGCGGCGGGAGTGAAGCGCGTCGTCACCGTGGGCGGGGCCGGCAGCCTGTGGCTGGAGCCCGGCGTTCGCGAGATTGACGGGGCCGGCTTCCCCGAAGAGGTGAAGCCCGAGGCATCGGCCGGTGCGCGGTTTCTTGACCAGTTGCGCGCCAGCGATCTCGATTGGACCTTCCTTTCGCCTTCGCGGATCTTCGTGCCCGGAGAGCGGACCGGCGCGTTCCGCATCGGCAAGGACGACCTGCTTTTCGATGAAAATGGCCGGAGCGGCATCTCCATGGAAGACTATGCCATTGCGCTCGTCGATGAGTTGGAGACGCCGTCCTTCATCAAGCAACGTTTCACCGTCGGCTACTGAGCCGTATCGCCAATCCGCACAGTCCAGCTCTCCTGAGCCGGAGCGATATGTTCAATCCATATAATGGATTTCATGCGCGCGCGCCGCTGTGTTGAACTGGCCATCCAGTCAAGGATGAAAACAGAATGCCGATTACGGGTATCGAAAGTGTCATTTACGGTGTCGACGATCTTGAGCGTTGCACGACCTTCTGGAAGGATTTCGGCCTTGCGCCCGTTAGCAGCGATGAGTCCGAGAGTGTGTTCGAGGTTGCGAGCGGATCGAAGGTCATCGTGCGACGGCGCGGTGATCCGAGGCTGCCGACTGCCTATGCGCATCAAGTCGGCGTCCATGAGACCATCTGGGGTGTGGACAGCGAGGAGTCCTTCCGGGCGCTTGTGCGGGACCTGGAGCGGGATCGGCCCGTGCACATCGACGAACAGGGCGTGGCGCACTTCCCGGCCGATGACGGGATGCCGCTTGGCCTTGCCGTCTGGGCCAAGCGACCGGTCGTCTCGCAGCCCGATCCGGTGAATGCGCCAGGCAGTATCCAGCGCCTCAACCTCCACCGCAAATGGCGCCGGCGGGCCCTGCCCAAGACGATCAATCACATCGTCTTCTTCGTGGAGGACTATGTCGCGACGCTCGATTTCTTCGTGCAGCGCCTTGGCTTTCGCTATGTCGACCATTCCCGGGGTGCCGGCGCGTTCGCCCGCGCGGACGGCACGCATGAGCATCACAGCATCTTCTTCGTGTCGACGGCATTGCCGGTCGCGCCGGACAGGCCCGGCTTCATGCATCTGGCCTTTGGCCTTGAGGACATCGACGAACTGATGATCGGCGTCAATCACATGGAACGCCACGGCTGGACGAACAACAGCACCAACAGCAGCGGCGGATTGTCGCGCCACCGGATTTCCTCTGCGATCTATTATTACTTCGACAATCCTGGCGGCGGCGAGGCGGAATATCATGTCGATACCGATTATCTCGACGACAATTGGGTGCCGCGCGCCTGGGACTGGAAATTCGGCTCGCTCATGTGGGCCACGCGCACGCCCAGCTTCTGGCAGGGCGAGGTGGAGTGGGACATGCAGTTCGACCCCGACGGCAAATCCCTCGAACCGTTTCGCCGCGCGCCCCGGTAAGAGGGCCGACGCGGGCGGGCGGCCGGGCAGGCCGGATGACAAACCGGATGGCCGGGGGTGAGCTTTTCAACCCCGCCGTCCCGTTGTCGTGGCGGGCCCGGGGCGTGCACGGCGCCCTCATGGCCGTCATGACGCCAACGATGTTGATCGGGCGGGCGCGATTGCCTCTCCTTGCGCGGTGACCCGCCCGATCGACACAGGACCTGTGAGCCCGCCGCTCATTTCGAGGACGGCTGTCCTATCGTTCATGCAGGAAAGGGAATTCGATGAAACTCACCTACGCTATGCTTGCCGGCCTGCTGGCCCTGGGGGCGGGGCCGGCCCTGGCCCAGGCCCTCAACGATCCCGTCGTGGCGGACGCCAATCCGGAGGCCCTGTTCACCAGCAAGGACCCTAAGCTACACAGGAACAAGCAGGCGGCCCTCAAGATCGTCAAGAATCTGCTGGAGGCCAATCACTGGGACGAAGCGCCGCAGTATATGACGCCGCGTTACATCCAGCATAATCCGCTGGCGGCCTCGGGCCGGGATGCGGTGGTGCACTTCTTCGTCGACGTGCTCAAGCGCACGCCCGCGCCCATCCCCGAGCGGATGAAGACCAAGGTGGTCGCGGTTCAGGCCGAGGGCGATTATGTGACGGTCAGTTTCGTCCAGGAAAATCCCGTGCCGGGCGACCCCGGCAAGACCTACACGACGACCTGGTTCGACATGTGGCGGTTCGTGGACGGCAAGGCCGACGAGCATTGGGACCCGGCTACCCTGCCTGCCAAGCCGGCGCCCTGAGCCGGCGGCACATGCGAGAGAAGACCGGGCGAAGGTTCTGAGCGATCTTTGCCCGGCTCGCGCCCGCCCGCCTGGCGTTATCGGCTCGCCGCGTGCGATTGAGGGAATGGCCGGGCAAGGCAGAAGAGGACGATGGCGACCGCTAGAAGGGCGCAGATCGTCCCGATCAGAAGCTCCCGTGAATCGGCGAGGCTGCGCACGATGCCGAGCACGGGCGTGGCGAGCCCGATCCCGATTGCCAGGATCGCGACGGCGAGGCCGTAATTCTCCGTGAAGGCGCGCAGGCCGAAATAGCGGCCGTGGAAGCAGCTCATCATGGGGATGTGGACATGGAAGGTCAGGCCGAAGAGAAGGCAGGTGATGGCGAGGGCGGGCAGGCCACCGAAATCGGCGGACAGGAACGCGAAAGGCAGCGTCGCGAGGAGCGCGACCGTGAAGAAGGGAATGATCGCCCTGGGCGTCCTGAAGCGGTCCATGGCGATGCCGGCGAGCAGGGAACCGAGCGGCGCCGTGACCGTGATGCAGGCGATCGCCCAGGCGGCGGTGGCCGTGTCGAAGCCCTGCTCAGTGAGGATCGGCACGATGAAGACCATCAGGCCCAGGCGCGGTGCGGCTGCCAGCAGCGTGGCGCCGACCAGCAGCCAATAGGTGACGGAGGCGCGCGTCTCCCGGCCGGACAGGCCGTCGCCGGTCGCCTCGCCCTGGCTGGAGGATGGCAGGGCCTTTTGCGGTTCGGTGAGGAGCAGATATTGCACTGGCAGAGTCGCGAGGACCATGACGCCAAGGACGAGATAGACCGCGCGCCAATCGGCGTAGGACAGCACGGCCTCCGCGATGAGCGGGACGAGCGCGCCCGCCAGCGCCGCCTCGGCGCCGAAGATCGCCAGCGCCTTGCCGCGATTGCGCTCGAACAGGCGGCTGATGATGCGGACATAGCCAAGCGCTGTCGAACCCGCGATGCCGATGACGGCATAGACCAGGTAAAAGAGCCAGATCTGGCCTTCGATGGCCGCGGCCCCGAGCGTCACCAGCCCCACCACCAGCGTGCCGGCCATGATCGTCCGCCGGGCGCCCGCGCGGTCGATGTAGCGGCCCAGAAAGGGCCCGGACAATGCACCGCAGATCATGAAGAAGGTGACGGCGCCGGAAAAGGCCGCCTCGCTCCACCCGAAGAGTTGCGTCATGGGCAGCATCAGCAGCGGCAGCGCGCCGAAGGGGAGGAGGCTGCTGCCGAACATCTGGCCGAGCAGGCATCCCAGCGACACCTTGAGATTGGCGAGCGTGAATTCGCCTGATGAGGCTGGTTGGACCGGAACGCCGTCCGGTGACACCCCGCCCGCGCGAGGTGCATCCAGTTCAGTCATGCGGCACGAAAGGGGGAGTCGGGGTAGGCTGTAACGAAAATCATATGCACGACCGACCGCCTCTCCCCGCCCTTTCTCAAGCCGTCCCTGTGGCCTGGGTTATAGGGTGCCACCATATCGCCCCGGATCGGCTTTGCAACCGGGACGGCATGGATCGAACGAAGAGGTGGGGGTGGCGTGCGCCGCGCGGACCGAGTGCCCGCGCGGCGGCCGATATCAGAACTTCACGCGCAGACCGACGCGGACTTCGCGGGGGCGATTGTAGAGCGCGGACTGGATGCCATTGTAATTATAGTGGCTGAGCTGCGCGAGCTGATCGAACATATTGTCGACATGGACATAGGCCTCCCAGTTTTCGCCGAGGGGGGCATAGCTCAGATGCGCCGTCGCGATGCCATAAGCGGGCTGCTTGGTCAGGATGCGCTCGGCGGGCGAAACCTGCACATAGTCGATGAGGACCGTGCTGCTGCGCCAGTCATAGTCCATCCGCAGCGAGAGATTGCCCACATCGCCGATCGGCTGGCGATAGGTGAAGCCACCGCTGACCTTGGCGCGGGGCACGTCGACCGGCCGGGCATCGCCGAGCAGCAGCGGGGCCGGGGCCTCGGGCTTCACATTCTTGTAGGTGAGGTCGGTATAGCCCAGGCTGCCGTTGAGCGTCAGCCGCCGGCCGACGAGCGCGGTCACCTCCAGCTCGCCGCCGTAGATTTCGGCGTCGGACGGGTTGGCGATATAGGCTTCGAGCAGACCTCCGACGATGCGGAAATAGCCGAACTGGATGTCACGATACCAGTTGCGGAACACCGCGCCGTTGATGCGCACGCGCCGGTCGAACAGTTCCAGCTTCGCGCCCAGCTCGTAGTTGTAGTTATACTCGGGCTCATAGGCTGGCAGCCGGACCTGCCCCTGGAAGACGCGCGAGACGATGCCGCCCGCCTTGTAGCCGGTCGAGTGGGTTGCGTAGAGATAGACGTCGGGCGTCGCCTGGAAGCCGATGGTGCCCGTGTAGGTCCAGATCCGCGCCTTCTGGTCGCCGGTGACGTTGGTGGTGGCCGGATTGGTCGGCGTGACGGCGTCCAGCGTCACGTCATTGTAGATGGCGTGCTTGCTCTCGTCCGAATAGCGCAGGCCGCCGGTCAGGGTCAGGCGATCCGTCACACGGTAGCTGAGCTGGGCGTAAGCCGCGTAGGTGTTGTTGGTCTGCTCGCGCCAGGAGAGGTTGGGATTGCCGAGCTGCATCGCGATGGCCGTGTCCACCGCGTCGGGCGCGTTGGTGAGGTTGCCGCCCAGGCACAGGCTCGAATTGATCGCCGGATCGGGATTGGGGCAGGTGAGCGAGTCATGGGACGGGGCGGCGATGCTGTGCGGCGCCGCCATCTTGAGGATCGAGACGGCATTCATCAGGAAGCCGGCTTCCTGATGATCGCGGCCCTTCTCGTGGAAATAGAAGAGACCGCCCGTGTAATCGAGCCGGTTGTCGAACGCCTTGCCCGTGATCTGCAACTCCTGGCTGAACTGGTGCTGCGCGGTCTCGACCTTCGAGTTCCAGTAATTAGCCGGCGAGAAGTCCATGTCGCCGCCGAAGCGGGCCGTCACGTCGCGATAGGCTGAGATCGACCGCAGGCTGGCGCCGCCCAGATCGTAGCTCGCATTGAGCGTGACGCCGTAGACATTGGCATCGTCGTCATGGATCGTGCCGGCATTGGTGTGGCGCGGCGCGGCGATCCATTCCGGCCCCATGGGCACGGCGTTGGAGAGCGGAGCGAGGGCGCGGTTGTAGAAGGTGTTGCGCGTCGCATAGTCGTTGATGTCGCCATCCACCGGCAGGCGCACGTTAAGCAGGCCCGGCTGCTGGCCGCGCTGGTCCTGGGTCAGGAATTCGCCGGTGAGCAGGACGTCGAGCGCATTGTCGGGCTGCCAGCGCAGCGAGAGGCGGCCAGCCTGCACATTGGTGTTGCCGACATCCTGATCGAGATAGTCGTTCTGGATATAGCCATCCTGTGTGCGCGACATGATCGCGACGCGGGCGGACAGCGTATCGGAAAGCGGAAGGGTGACGGCGCCATTGAGATCGACGCGGTTGCGCGAACCATAGGCGACATCGACGAGGCCTTCGAAATTGCTGCCCGGCAGGGTGGTCGTCATGCTGATCGCGCCGCCCTCGGTATTCTTGCCGAACAGCGTGCCCTGCGGCCCGCGCAGCACTTCGATCCGCTGGACATCCAGATTTTCGAGGTTGCCGCCGAAGCTGCGCGCGATGAAAACGCCGTTCACATAGGTGCCCACGCCGGGATCGCTGCCGATGACGAAGTCGTTCTGGCCGACGCCGCGAATGTAGATGGAGGGGTTGGAGCCCATCCCTGCGAACATGCTGCCGCCGCCATTGGGCATGTAGGTGAGATTGGGGACGATGCGATCGAGCCCGGTGAGGCTGGTGGCGCCGCGGGTGCGCAGGCTGTCGGCATCGATCGCGGTGACGGAGATCGGCGTCGACTGGAGGTTCTCTTCCACGCGTCGCGCGGTGACGACGATGTCGGCGAGCTGATTGCCCTCCTGCTCGGCGGTGGCCGGCGTGTTCTGATCCTGGGCCTGCGCACTCGTCGGCGCCAGGACGCCCCCTGCGGCGGCCAGCAGCATCCATCGGGCCAGCTTGGTTGTCGTCATCTTTTTCATGATTTTATCTCCCTGTCGGGGCTGCAACACGGCCCCTCTAGAGAGTCAGACGCAGGAGGCATCGAAACCCACGGAACAAAATTATGGGTGGCGGTTCGTGTCTGGTCTGGCCGGCGGGCCCATGTGCAGGCCCGGTGCGGATCCGCTCAGCAGGGTTGCGCGCCCCGCGCGATCACGGTCGTGCCGAAGTCCGGTGGGCGGTCCTCATCGACCATCAGCTGGTCTCGCGCCTGGTCGAGGACGAGCCGCGCGCGCGCCATGTGATCCTCCACCGTGCGCACCGCAATGCCGAGCGTGTCGGCGATCTCGGCCTGGGTGAGCGACTCCAGATAATAGAGCTTGAACACCGACTGGGTGCGTTCGGGCAGGCGCGCCAGCCGCGCGAGAAGGGCGCGGAACAGCTCCTGCTCCGTGAGCGTCCGGTCGGCGTCCGGGCGCGGATCGATCATCAGCTCCTCGTTGCGCCCGCCCGCCGGCTCCGCCTGCGAACGGAGGCGGCGGAAATAGTCCTTCAGCACATTCTGGGCGGTGAGGAACAAATAGCTGTCGACGCTCGCGATGTCCGTCAGCGAGGCACGGCGGAAAATCCTGAGGAACACTTCCTGCGCCAGATCCTCGGAATCCTGCAACTCGGGCACGCGCCGCTGGAAATAGACCATCAGCGGCTTGCGATAGCGCGCGAACCAGCCCGCAAGGATGGCGGGGTCTCCCGAAACACCTGCAGCATGGCCTCCATCACCGCGCATATGCATGCGGCCTTCCTTTCCCGCTTCCGCAGCTGATCTCCTGCCGGCCGGCGACGCCTCTCCGTGGCTCGACGACCGATACGGGTCAAGCGCGAAAGCTGTGGGGCGCGGCATGGCTGTCCTCTCTCGGCGCCGGGAGACGGTTGAGTAACAGTCTGGGGTTTCAACGCTTGCCATGCTCGTGATGAAATGGTGCCGGATGCAGGATTCGAACCCGCGACCTTCGGTTTACAAAACCGCTGCACTACCACTGTGCTAATCCGGCAAGCGCGCGTTTCACTAGGGTTTCCGCGCTAGAGCGTCAACGCGAAAGACGCGAAGGGCGCGATGAACAACGGTTGGTCGTGGCACAAGCGGCGGCACAATCTGTTCCTGATTTGATCAGGGCCCGAAGGTGGCGCATGAGGCTCCCTTTCGATGCCTCTTCATCGACAGCGGGGCCGGCTGAGGAACCCGGGAGCCCCCATCACCGCGGCATCCTGCTTCTCCAGTATCGGCCGCCGAACTCGCGCTGCCTGAAGCTCAATGGCTCGCAGCGCGCTTCGGGCACCCGAACCTCGGACATCACCGCGCCGGATTTCATCAGCCGCGCCTGGGATTTCGGGAGACTCGACCTGCTCTGTGGCGGTCGCGCGCATAGCCTCAAAGGACGCCGAAGGTCCAGCCTTCCGTGCGGGCGACATGCGGCGCCCGTTCGCGCGGAGCCCAGAGCTGCGGCCAGAGCGTGCTGTCATCGTGGGCGTGACGTAGCCAGGCGGCGGTGAGCAGCGCGTCGGTCTGATGATCGCTGTAGCGGGGCAGGGGCGTGTGGGCGGCGCAGGCGAAGCGGGCGAGGCAGTGGTCAAGCTCCGCGCCCGTCCACAGCTTGGTCTGGCCCTTGCGCTTGCCCGCCGCGCGCGCGGCAAGGCTGGTGTAGATCTCGACGACCACGCTGCCTCGCCCCGGATCGGCATCGAAGGGCCAGATGGGGATGCGGCCATCGAGCCGGTGGAGCACCCGCATGCCGGTGAGGCTCGACTTGCCGACCTGCGCGGCGCCGACGAGGTTGAAGTTGCTGTAGGGATTGAGCCCCTGCGCGCGCTGGGCCAGCTCGGTCTGCCGCAGGCGTCCGCGCCCGCCGCCGAAATGCGCGCCTTCCTCGCCGCGATGGCGGAAATAGCCGCGCGCCTGCGGATGGGTGACGAAGCTGGAGGCGCCCAGATGCGGGTCGTCCGCGCAAATCTCCTCGACGAGGCGCCAGAGCCCGCGCGCATCCGCTGGCGAGCGGTCCCAGTGCGGAAAGAAGGCGCCATGGTCGACGAAGGGCAGGGAGGGGCCGAGGTCGAGACCGACGAGGCTCTCCGGCGGCAGGCCGTCGCGCAGCCAGTCCAGCGCGGCCCGGCGTGACCAGATTTGACCGTCCGGCGACGGCACCAGCGCCGGCGCATCGCTGCCCGCCCGGCAGAGCGCCACGGCGATGCCGGGCTGGCGCGGCCCCACCGCGCCCGACCAGTCGATCGCAACGAAATGGACGAAGCGGCTCACCCCTGGGGCTTGGCAGACGGCTTGCGGGGCGCCTTGGCGCGCGGGCGGACAGGTTTCTTCGCCGCCGCCTGATCCCGCGCCAGCGCGATCATGGCCCGCACCCGCTCGGGATCGCGCGTCGTATAGCGCACCAGCACTGCGTCCCAGCCGGCATAATGCGGCGTCTGGAAGAAGGTCTCCGGGTCGGTCTCGACGAGCATCGCCACGGTGTCGCGGTCGAGGAGCAGGCAGAAGGCTTCCTGCGGCTCATGGCCCGTGGCGAGCACCGCGCGCCCGTTGGTGGCGAGCTTCACGGCCGGCTTGCCATAGGCCGTGGCGAGGGCGGTGTCCGGCAGCGTCAGCGCATAAGCCACGGCGGCGTCCCAGCTCAGGCCGCTCATCTCATTCGCCCCTGATCTCGCGCCGCCGCTCGTCCCACCAGGCGAGCCGCTCGGCGATGCGCTTCTCGAAGCCCCGGTCGACCGGCGCATAGAAGGTCTGCGGCGTCATCTCCTCGGGCCAGTAATTGTCGCCGGAGAAGCCGCCCTCCACGTCATGATCGTAGCTGTAGCCCTTGCCGTAGCCGATCTCCTTCATGAGCTTGGTCGGCGCGTTGAGGATGTTGGGCGGCGGCATCAGCGAGCCGGTGTCCTTCGCGCTCTTCCAGGCGGCTTTCTGCGCCTTGTAGGCGGCGTTCGATTTGGGCGCGGTGGCGAGATAGAGGCACGCCTGCACGATGGCCAGCTCGCCCTCCGGCGAGCCCAGAAACTCATAGGCATCCTTGGCGGCGAGGCACTGAAGCAGCGCCTGCGGATCGGCCAGGCCCACATCCTCGCTGGCGAAGCGCACCAGCCGGCGGATGAGGTAGAGCGGCTCCTCGCCCGCCACCAGCATGCGCGCGAGATAATAGAGGGCGGCCTGCGGATCGGAACCGCGCAGCGCCTTGTGCAGCGCGGAAATGAGATTGTAGTGCCCCTCGCGATCCTTGTCGTAGACCGGCATGCGGCGGTGGAGCAGGGCGGCAAGGCCGGCGGGATCGAGCGTCTCCCTGATGGCGATGCCCTGCAACGTCTCGACCTGATTGAGCAGAAAGCGCCCGTCGCCATCCGCCGACGCGATGAGCGCTGCGCGCGCATCGTCGGTGAGGGGCAGGGGCTTGCCGACCAGCGCCTCGGCGCGGGCGGCCAGCTCGGCCAGCGCGGCCTCGTCGAGCCGGCGCAGGATGAGCACCTGCGCGCGGCTGAGCAATGCGGCGTTGAGCGCGAAGCTGGGATTCTCCGTGGTGGCGCCCACCAGCGTGACCGTGCCGTCCTCCACATAGGGCAGGAAGCCGTCCTGCTGGGCACGGTTGAAGCGGTGGATCTCGTCCACGAAGAGCAGCGTCTTCTGTCCGGCGCGCGCGGCGTCCCGGGCGGCGGCAAAGGCGGCCTTGAGGTCGGCGACGCCGGAGAACACCGCCGAGATGGCGGCGAAGCGCATGTCCACCGCCTGGGCGAGCAGCCGCGCCAGCGTGGTCTTGCCAGTGCCGGGCGGCCCCCACAGGATCATGGAGGAGAGGCGCCCGGCCGCGACCATCCGCCCGATCGCACCCTCGGCGCCGGTGAGATGGTCCTGGCCCACCACGTCTTCCAACGTGCGCGGGCGCAGCCGGTCGGCCAGCGGCGCGTCGGCGGGCGTATCTTCAGCGCGGGGCGCGGCCGCGAGGCCGCCGAACAGATCGGACATGGCCCTTATATAGCAAGCCGCAAAAATCTTTCATCCCGCTCTTGTTGTTAGATATGACAAGATATATCTTAGAGCCATCGAGAAGAGTCTCGTATCAGATTTGGAGTAGAATGACATGACGAACGGATCCAAGGATTGGCAGGGTTTTGAGGGCTTCCCCGGCTGGGATGTGTTTCGCGCGAACTTTGGCGATGGCCCACGCGGTGGCGGCGGCCGGGGACGCGGCGAGGGCGGCGGTGGCGGCCGCGGTCGCGGCGAAGGTGGTCGCGGCGGCGGAAGAGGCTGGGGCGATTTCGGCGAGGCGATCAGCGGCCTTGTGAACGAAGCGTTGAGCGGCGCGATGCGCGGCGGCGGTGGAGGCGGTGGCCCCCGGGGCCGCATGTTCGACAGCGGCGAGCTGCGTCTCGTCCTCCTCAAGCTCATCGAGGAAGGGCCGCGCCATGGCTATGACCTCATCCGCGCGGTGGAGGAGATGACCGGCGGCGTCTATGCGCCGAGCCCGGGCGTGGTCTATCCCACGCTCACCATGCTCGCGGACATGGAGCTGATCGCCGAGCAGCAGAGCGAAGGCGCGCGCAAGATGTACGAGATCACCCAGGCCGGCCGCGACCATCTCGCCGAGCGGGCGGAGGATGTGGCCGGGCTGATGACGCGGCTGAACGGCGTGGGCGCCATGCGCGAGCGCACCAGCCGGGGCCCGGTGCGCCGGGCGATGCACAATCTCAAGGCGGCGATTCAGGGCCGCATGGGCCAGGACCGCATGGGCGCGGGCGGCGAGCAGGGCGATCTCCCCCATGAGATCGCCGAGATCCTGGACGAGGCGGCGCGCAAGATCGAGCGGCTGCCGTGACGCTGACTGTGCTGGGCGGTGTGGCGCGCGTGCCCACCGTCCATGCCGCGCGCTATGTCCGGCAGCTTTGCGCGCACTGGCGGCACCGTTTCCGGGTCGAGATGAGCGACGGGCGCGCCACCGTGCGCGTGCCGCGCGACGCGCGCGAGGCCAACTGGCCGGGCGAGGGGCTGATCCTCCTCGCCGCCGGCGCGGTCGATCTGGAGGTGCGGATCGAGGCGAGCTGCAAGGATCAGCTCGACGCGATCAAGGGCGCGGTCTCGCGCCACCTTGCGCGGTTCGCGCTGCGCGAGGGGCCGCTCGCCATCGAGTGGCGCTGAAGGGAGATCGGGCACCCATGACACGCATCGAGGCGCTGCGACGGCGGCATGGCTTGACGCCGCCGTCCCCGTCACCATCTATTGTTGAGAATCATTTGCATGAAGAGGCTCCCATGAATCAATCCGTTTCCAGCGTTCCGACCAGCCATGGCAGCCGCTATCTCCAGCAGCTCTGCAAGCATTGGCAGCACAGCCTGGACGTAGAATTCACCCCCGAGCAGGGCAAGATTCGCTTCCCGCACGATGCGCGCGGCGCGAACTGGCCGGGCGACGGCTTTCTCTATCTGACCGCCGAGCCAGAGGCGCTGGAAGTGCGCATCGAGGCGAGCAGCGCGGACCATCTGGAGGCGCTCAAGGGCACCGTGGCCCGCCATCTCGACCGCTTCGCCTTCCGCGAGGCGCCGCTGCCTTTCGCCTGGCAATGAGGGGGCGGGGCTCTCGCGCCCCGGCCAGTACGGCGACGTCGATCGGCTATTGGCCGTGATAGGGCTCGCAGGCGATCCCGTCACTGTCGCGGTCCATCCCCTCGCGATAGCCCGGCTCCCCGCGATAGATGGGTGCCGTGCCGGCCGCCCTTGCCTGGGCGCAGTTGCGCCAATGGTCGCCGGCCTGAGGTGGCCGTGCTCTCGCCAGCCCCAGTGACGCCGCCAGAGGTCGCGCTGATTCCAGGACCGGCGCGCCGCTGTCCGTCCCATCGCTTGTTCCGAACGCCGTGCTGCCGACGCCCAGCGCCGCACCGCCCAGCGCGGCGGCGATCAGGAAAGGCACCGGCCGCAACGCGGGCCGCGTGGGCTGCGGGCGGGGATGGCGTCGATGCGCCTTGTCGGCCTGCTGGTCTTGAATGCGGGTTTCGCGCATGCCGCCGATTGTGAGGCGCGGCGGTAAACAGGTCGTTATAGCGCGCGGATCGGTCACCGAAGTGGATCGGATCGGCGTGCGCCTTCAGGCGCTGCGGCGGCGCTCCAGCAAGGCGAGATAGGCCGCGATCATCGCGCCGTTCACCTTCTCCCAGTCATAATCCAGCACGCGGGCATGGCCGGCCCGGCCGGCGGCCGCGCGCGCCGCGGGATCGGCGATCAGCCGCGCGATGGCATCGGCATAGCCGGCGATATCCGTGGGCGCGACGAGGAAGCCGGTGACGCCGTCCTCCACCAGATCGACATTGCCGGTGGCGCGCGCCGCCACCACGGGCACCCCCGCCGCCATCGCCTCGCATGTCACATTGCCGAAGCTCTCCGTGACCGAGGGCATGAAGAAGATGTCCATGCCCGCCGTGGCGCGGCCCAGATCGTCGCCCGCCTGGAAGCCGGTGAACACCGCTTCCGGCACGCGTTCGGCGAACCATTGCCGGGCCGGCCCCTCGCCGATCACCAGCACCCGGTGCGGCACGGCGCGGCGCTTCAGCTCAGCGACGACGTCGGCGAAGACGTCCAGCCCCTTTTCCAGCACCAGCCGGCCGAGGAAGCCCACGGCCACTTCATCGGGTCCGATGCCCAGCGCCTGGCGCCAGTCATCGTCGCGCCGGCCGGGGTTGAAGCGCTGGTGATTGATGCCGCGCGCCCAGGTGCCGATGGGCGCCGTCACGCCCCAGGAGGCCAGCAGTTCGCCCACGCTGCGGCTGGGCACCATCACCTGATCGAAGCGGTTGTAGAAGCGCTTCTGGAGCCAGACCAGCAGCGGCTCGGTGAAGCCGATGCCATAATAGCGCGGATAGGTCTCGAAGCGCGTATGGTGCGAAGCGATGGTCGCGACGCCGTGGCGCCTCGCCCAGCGCAGGGCGCTATGCCCCAATATGTCCGGCGCCGAGACATGGACGATATTGGGCGCAAAGTGCCGCAGATCGGCCGCCACGGCGCCGGGCAGTCCCTTGGCGAGGCGATATTCGCCGCGCCCGCCGGGCATGCGCCAGCTCGGCACGGAGACGAGATCGCCCACTGGCGTGAACGCCGGCTTGTCCGTGGTCGGCGAATAGACGCGCACCTGCGCGCCCGCCGCCAGGGCGGTGGCCATGAGCCGGTTGAGGGCCTGGTTCGCGCCGTCGCGCACATAATTATAGTTGCCGGTGAACAGCGCGATGCGAAGGGCGGAGGCGGCCATCAGCGGCCTATAGCGAGCAGGCAGCGCCAGCGGAAGAAAAAGCGGGTGAAAAGGCGGCATGAGCCCGCGCGTGTGGCGACCGGCGGCCGCGAGCGTCCTTCGGCGCGGGGAGGCAGTGGCCTTTGCGGGGCAGCTATGGCATGGCGCGGCCATGGCCGAGCTTGTCCTGGATGTCGATGCGCTGCTTGTCGGCGAGCCGGCCCTGCTGGCGCCCGGCGTGATGAGCGCCATCGGCAAGACGCCGCGCGAGGGCACGGTCCGCATCACATGGCTGGGGCTGGAAGGCGACAGCGTCGCCGATCCGGCCGTGCATGGCGGGCCGGACAAGGCGCTGCATCTCTTCCCGCAGGAACATTATCACTTGTGGCGCATGCCGCTGGGCCGCCATCCGCTGCTGGAGCGGCCGGGCGCGTTCGGCGAAAATCTCGCGACGCGCGGCGCCATCGAGGGAATGCTGTGCATCGGCGACCGCTTCGCCCTGGGCAGCGCGCGGCTGGAGATCAGCCAGGGGCGCCAGCCCTGCTTCAAGCTCAACCATCGCTTCGGCCAGGCGGATGTGCTGGCGCGCGCGGTCCACACCGGGCGCACGGGTCTTTACCTGCGCGTGATCGCGGAGGGCGAGGCGCGAGCCGGAGAGCCGATGACGCTGATCGAGCGCTCGCACCCGGAGTGGAGCGTGGCGCGCGCCTTCGATCTGCTGATCGCGGGCGGCGCCGCGCGCGATCCGGCCGGCGTCGCCGCGCTGGCGCGCATGGATGTGCTGGCGGAGAGCTGGCGCCGGCGCGCGGAGAAGCTGGCCCGGTGAGTGCGCCGGCCGGCTGCTGGCTGTGCGCGCGGCCACTGGGCGTCAGGGTGCAGCGACATCATCCGGTGCCGAAAGGGAAGGGCGGGCGCGAGACGGTGCCGGTCCACCCCATCTGCCATCGCGCCATCCACGCCCATCTCTCCAACGGCCAGCTCGCGCGCATCGGTGCGGATGTGGCGGGGCTGCGGGCCGATCCCGGCATCGCGGCCTTCCTGCGCTGGATCGCGGACAAGCCGCCGGATTTTCACGCGCCGACACGGGCGCGGCGGGTCTGAGGGAGGGCGCGCTTGCCCCACCACGTCATCCCAGCGAAAGCTGGGATCTCCGCCGCATGAGACCCCAGCTTTCGTTGGGGTGACGGCTTCTTTGCCCAGCCGGTGCCCTTACAGCGTCGCTTCGATCTCGCGCGCGGCGGTGTCGGGTTCGGTGGCGTTGCTGATCGGGCGCCCCACCACGAGGATGGAGGCGCCGGCGTCCAGCGCCTCGCGTGGGGTGACGGCGCGCTTCTGATCGCCCCGCGCGCTGCCGGCCGGGCGCACGCCGGGCACGACGAAGAAGCCGTCCGGCCAGAGGCTGCGGGCATGGCCGACTTCGGCGCCCGAGCAGACGATGCCGTCGAGGCCGGACTCGCGGGCGAGCCGGGCGAGACGTTCCACCTGCTCGCGCGGCGAGGCGGTGACGCCGGCCGCGCGCAGATCCTCCTGATCGAGGCTGGTGAGCACGGTGACGGCCACGACCTTGGTGTTGGCCCCGGCCGCGGCCTTGGCGTCCTCCATCATGGCGCGGCCGCCCGCGGCATGGACGGTGAGGATGGCCGGCTCCAGCGGATGCAGGGCATGCACGGCCTTGGCGACGGTATTGGGGATATCGTGCAGCTTGAGGTCGAGGAAGATGGGCAGCCCGTGCCGGCGCATCTCGTGCACGCCGCGATGGCCGTTGGCGCAGAAGAATTCGAGTCCCAGCTTGATGCCGCCCACATGGTTGCGGACCTGCTGCACGAGCGCGTCGGCCCGTGCGAGATCGGGCGTATCGACCGCGAGATAGAGGCTGCTCGTCATGTGTCGTCCTGGTTGGGCGAAAGATCGGGAGAGGGCGAAAGGGGCGAGGCTGGCGGATAAGCCGGCGACGGCGGATAGGCCGGCTGGGTTGAGGCGAGCGCGCGCTCGGCATTGTCCAGCTTGCGCCGCATGCTCCAGCGCGTGGCCTTGTGCAGCAGCCACATGGGCGCGAGGCCGAGCAGGAAGAAGACGAGCGCGATGATGCCCACCGGCCATTCGAAATGCAGATAGCCGCCATCCTGCGGCCACACGTTCACCGGCGCGCGGTCCCAGTTCATGGCGATGAACGCGACGAGCAGGGCCGTGATGACGACCCAGAAGAGCGTCCGTAACGTGCGCATGGGGTTTCTCCTCGCAAGCTGGCCCGGTTCGTCCAGCCGGGCTTGCCGGTCCAGAATTCGGAAATGCGGGATTTCCTCGGTCTGGGCAACATGAAAAACGCCGGCCGGTCGACGGGCGGAGTGCCCGAGGACCGGCCGGCGTGAGGAGATCGGCTCTGTCGGTCGCGCTCGCGCGCGCGAGCGATCGACGGAGCCGGGCCAAGCATGGGTGTGGCTTACTGGAGCTTCCAGGTCAGCGGCAGCACGATGGTGGTCGCGCCGGCGTCGGGTGCCGGGAGCTTGCCAACCTTGGTGGGGAGCGAGAGCGCCTCCTTGTCAAGCAGCGCCGAGCCCGAGCCGGCGACCAGCTCGGTCTTCTGCACGGCACCGTCCGCGCCGACGAACACGCGCACCTTGGCCGTGCCCTCGTCGCCGCGCATCTGCGCAGCCGCCGGATAGGTCTGCTTCGCCGCCACGAGGCGCGCGACCTGACCCGACCAGTCACCCGCAGCGAAAGCGGGGGTGCTGACGATCACCAGCGAACCGAGACCGACGAGGAAGCTCTTTGCGACATTCTTGTACATGATTTCGCCCTTGAAGTGTGTTGAAGAATTGCCCTGACAATTGCCCTCCTAACGACCAGCCAATAATTCAGACTTAATCGGGATGGTTTCTCAAAGGTTTATTTTCTTGTCTTTCCCCGGTCCTGGTAACTTGTTGGTCTTTGGAGAAAATTGGTGCCCAGAACGGAATGAAGCGGCCGCCTGACGGCGACCGCTTCCCCCCTTGATCGATTGTCCGGCCGGTGGCCCGACGGATCAGAATTCGGTCCAGTCGTCTTCCTCGACCTTGAGCGCGAGGTTGCCGGCGACGGGCGCGTGCCCGCCGAAGGATGGCGTGGCAGGCGCGGCCGGCTCGTAGGCATCGCTCTGCGGCAGCTTGCTGTGATGATGGCCGGCCGATTCGATCTTGAACTTGCCGAGCTGGGCCACCAGGCGCACCGTCTCGTTGGAGAGGTTGCGCGCGCTGGCGGTGCTTTCCTCCACCATGGCGGCATTCTGCTGCGTGACATTGTCCATCGAGGTCATCATCTGGCTGATTTCCTGGATGCCGTTCGCCTGCTTCTCCGTCTCGCCGGCGATCTCGTCGACAAGGCCGGCCACGGCGGTCACTTCGCTCACCACCTGCTGGAGCGCCTCGCCGCTGCTCTCCACAAGGCTCACGCCGTCGGAGATCTGCGAGCTGGACGTGGTGACGAGGTTGCGGATGGAGCCCGCGGCCTCGGCCGAGCGCTGCGCCAGATGACGCACTTCGGTGGCGACGACCGCGAAGCCGGCGCCGGAGGGACCGGCGCGTGCCGCTTCCACGCCCGCGTTGAGGGCGAGCAGGTTGGTCTGGAAGGCGAGGCCGTCGATGGTGGCGATGATCTCGGTCATTTCCTTCGACGAGGCCTCGATGGCGCGCATGGCGACCACGGCGGCCTTGGCGGTCTCGTCCACGCTGGAGGCCGAGCTGCGCGCCACGCCCAGGCGGGTGCTGGTCTGGCGGGCATTGTCGGCGGCGTGCTTCACCGAGGCGCTGAAATCGCCCAGCGCCTTGCTGGCCAGCGTGATGGACTCGGCCTGGTGCTCGGTGCGCTGCGAGAGATCGTCGGACGCCTGGGCGATTTCGCCCGTGCCGTCGCGGATGACGTTGCAGCCGACGATGATTTCGCGGATGACGTCGGCGAGCTTCGACACCGCCTCGTTATAGTCGAAATGCAGCTTGGCGAGCGGGCCCGTCGCGTTCTCGGAGACGCGATAGTCCAGATTGCCCTCGGCCAGCTCGGAGAGGCCCTTGCCGATCGCGTCGATGGTGCTCTGGGTCTCGCGGCCACGCTCGGCTTCGATGCGGGCGCGCTCCTGGTCGGCGCGGAACAGGTCCTTGAAGCTGTCCAGCGCCTTGGCGAGGCTGCCCAGCTCGTCGCTGCGGTTGAGGCCGGGCACTTCCACGGAGAGATCGCCGTCGACCAGCGCTCCCACCGCATGGCTCATCTGCTTCACCGGGCGCGCGATGGTGCGCATCAGGAAGAACAGCAGCACGAGCGAGATGACGAGGCCGCCGACGATGGCGCCGATGTCCATCTTGCGGGCCTGCTGGTAGATGGCCGTGCTCTTCTCGGAAAGCGCGCTGGCACCCTTGCCGTTCAGCTCGATGAGCTGGAGAATGTCGTCCTCGACCGTGTAGAAGCCTTCCAGCGCCTCGGCATTGAACATGTCGTTGGCGGCCGGATCGTTGGCGTCGGACAGCGCGATCATCGCGTCGGTCTGTTCCAGGTAGCTCGCCCAGTCCGACTTGAGCTTGTCGAACGCCTGACGCTGCTCGTCGGTGGCGAGGAGCGGGTGGTAGCTCTCCATCATGCCGTCGATGGCGTTGCGCGCGTTGCGCATCAGCTTTTCCTGCTTCGCCTTCGCATCGGCGGACGACGCATCGAGATGGTCGCGCTGCTTGATGCGATATTGCGAGGTATAGGCGTGCATGTCGCCGATGACCTGGGACGCGGGGAGCCAACGGTCACGCAATTCCATCGTGACGCCGTTCACTTCGCCGATCTTGGTGACTGAAAAGACGCCGATCGCGCCCGTGACGGCCAGCAATACCGCGAATGCGGCAATGATTTTGGCCGAGATTCCGAGACCTTTGAACACTCCTAACGCTCCGTACATGGCTAGACCTGTGGCTAGCCTTAAAGGGAGCGCCTTCACAAAAGGTTAGGAGCGCATTCATATTGCGGCAACGCTTTGCCGCGTGTGGCTTTCCGGGCCGGACGAGCCCGGAAAGCTAGTCGGCCGGCCCGAAGACGCGCGCGAAGATCGTGTCCACATGCTTCAGGTGATAGTCGAGGTCGAACAGCGCTTCGAGCCGCGCGGCGTCGAGATGCGCGGTCACGTCCGCATCGCCCTTCAACAGATCGAGGAGTGAGAGCGCGCCGTCCGATTCCCACACTTTCATGGCGTTGCGCTGGACGATGGCGTAGCTGCCCTCGCGGCTGACGCCGGCCTGGGTGAGGGCGAGCAGCACGCGCTGCGAGTGGATGAGGCCGCCCATGCGGTTCATGTTCTTCATCATCCGCTCGGGATAGACGAGCAGCTTGTCGATGACGCCGGTGAGGCGGGCGAGGGCGAAGTCGAGCGTGATGGTGGCGTCCGGCCCGATGAAGCGCTCGACCGAGCTGTGCGAAATGTCCCGCTCGTGCCACAGCGCTACATTCTCCAGCGCCGGCACCACGGCGGAGCGCACCATGCGGGCAAGGCCAGTGAGATTCTCGGTGAGCACAGGGTTGCGCTTGTGCGGCATGGCCGAGCTGCCCTTCTGGCCGGGCGAGAAATACTCCTCCGCCTCCAGCACTTCGGTGCGCTGGAGATGGCGCACCTCGACGGCGAGTCGCTCGATGGAGCTGGCGATGACGCCCAGCGTGGCGAAGAACATGGCGTGGCGGTCGCGCGGGATGACCTGCGTGGAGACCGGCTCGACAGTGAGGCCGAGTCGCGCGGCGACATGGGCTTCCACCGCCGGATCGATATTGGCGAAGGTGCCGACCGCGCCGGAGATGGCGCAGGTGGCGATGTCCGCCCGCGCCGCTTCCAGCCGCGCCTTGCAGCGCGCGAACTCGGCATAGGCTTCCGCCATCTTGAGGCCGAAGGTGACGGGTTCGGCATGGATGCCGTGACTGCGGCCGATGGTGGGAGTGAGCTTGTGCTCGAAGGCGCGGCGCTTGATGGCGGCGAGCAGGGCGTCGAGATCGGCCAGGAGAATGTCCGCGGCGCGCGTGAGCTGCACGTTGAGGCAGGTGTCCAGCACGTCCGAGCTGGTCATGCCCTGGTGCATGAAGCGCGCTTCCTCGCCCACATTCTGCGCCACCCAGGTGAGGAAGGCGATCACGTCATGCTTGGTGACGGCCTCGATGGCGTCGATGGCGGCGACGTCGATCGCGGGATTGGTCGCCCACCAGTCCCACAGCGCCCTGGCGGCGCTGGCCGGCACCACGCCCAGCTCGGCCAGGGCGTCCGTGGCATGCGCCTCGATCTCGAACCAGATGCGGAAGCGCGCCTCGGGCTCCCAGATCGCGGTCATCTGCGGGCGGGCATAGCGAGGCACCATGGAACAGCATCCTTATCGTCGGGCATGAATGTTAGGAGTCGTCCGCGCGACTAGCAGGGGCGGCGGCTGGAGGCAATCGGCGGCCGAAATGGCTCAACTCACCGATATAGTCTTGAAAAATCTGGATTCATTTGATCGGCTTCCCGCGAATCCCGGATCGCCCCGATGGAACGCCGGACCGCTTTGGCCGTTTGCCGTGCGAAAATGGCGGTGGCAGAAGGGATTTCCCACCTTCGCTCCGCCTCCAGGGGTGAACAAGCATGAGACATATGGACTGGAGAATGAAAACTATGGTTATCAAGAAGTTGGTCGCAACGAGTCTTCTCGCGCCGATGGCGTTCCTCGGCCTGAACGCGACCGCCTTCGCGCAGCCCGCGGCCCCGGCGGGGCCGGAAGGCGCCGCGCCGGCCGAGCCCGAGGGCGTCGCGCCGGCTGGACCCGAGGGTGCTGCCCCGGCCGACGATTCTGCACAGCCCGCCGCGCCGGGCCCCAATCCGCAGATCGTCGCCTTCGTCGATCATCAGTTCCCCACCGCCGATGCGGACGGGGACGGCACGCTGACCGCGGCTGAATTTACTGCCTGGATCGGCGGCCTCAAGGCAGCCGAGCTGGAGAAGGCAGGGGAGGCCGCCGATCCGGCCGCCGTCCAGGCCTATGCCGACAGCGCGCTGGCCAATGCCGATACCGACAAGGATTCGGTGCTGAGCAAGGACGAGCTGGTCAAGTTCTTCGGGGGCTGAACGGCCGGCCCGACAGACAGGCAACAAGGGAGCCGGGCGCATGCGTCCGGCTCTCGTCCTTTTAGTGCCTTCTGGGTCGCGGTTCCTCTCAGATGAGCCCCATTGCCCGCATCGAGCTGTGCCCCTGGGCGGCGATGATGACATGATCGTGGACCGTCACGCCGATAGGCCGCGTCGCCTCGATGATCTGGCGGGTGATGGCGATATCCTGCCGGCTGGGCTCCGGCGCGCCGCTGGGATGGTTATGGACCAGGATGAGGCCGGTGGAGCCCAGCGAAACGGCGCGCTTCACCACTTCCCGCACATAGATCGCCGCCTCGTCGATGGAGCCGTCGCCCATATGATCGTCCCGCAGCAGCATGTTGCGCGCATTGAGATGCAGCACGCGGACGCGCTCCACGGAGAGATGCGCCATGTCCGCGCGCAGATAGTCGAGCAGCGCCTGCCAGCCGGAGAGAACGGGCCGCGCCGCCGCTTCGCTCTTCAGCAGCCGCAGCGCGGCCGCCTGGGCGATCTTGAGCGTGGCGATGCTGGTCTCGGACAGCTCCCGCACCTGGGAAAGGGCGGTCCAGTCGGCCGAGAGCAGTTGGCCGAAACCGCCGAAGCGGGCGATCAGCGCCTTGGCGAGCGGTTTGGTATCGCGGCGGGGAATGGCGAGGGCGAGGAGATATTCGACCAGTTCATGATCGAGCAGGGCATCCGGGCCGCCTTCCGCCAGGCGCTTGCGCAGCCGTGCGCGGTGCCCGGTTCCGTCCAGCGTTCCGCCCGGCCGGGCCGCCGCGCTCTTGCCCTCCCTCGGCGCATCGCTCATGTCTGCAACTGCTAGGCGCGCGATCCGTTTGTCGCAAGCGCTATGAAGCGGACGGAAAAGGACCACGGAACCAGCTTGGCGGACGAAGCCGGACAGGACGAAGCGCAGGGCGCACCGCAGGCCCTGCCGGCACGCGGCCGGCGCCGGCGGGCGCTGCTGCGCGCGGGCGGCGCGGCGGCGGCCGTGATCGCGCTGCTGCTGGGCGGCCTCTGGATCGCGCGCAAGCCGGTCGCCGATCAGATCATCGCGCGGACCCTGCGGGCCAGGGGCGTGCAGGGCAGCTATGAGATCACGCGCATCGGCCCGCGCACGCAGCGGCTGGAGAATCTGGTGCTGGGCGATCCCGCCCGGCCCGATCTGACGGCGCGCCGGGTGGAAGTGGATTTCGGCTACAGCCTCTTCAGCGTGCGCGTGGCGCGAGTGCGGGCGCAGGGCGTGCGGCTCTCGGCGGCCTGGCGCGACGGGGCGCTGGATATGGGCAGCCTCAATAAACTCATGGGCGAAGGCGGCGGCGAGGTGACGCTGCCCGACATGGTGGCGGACCTCCAGGACGTGCGCGTGCGGCTGGCGACGGACGGCGGCGATGTCGGCATCGCGCTGGAGGGCAGGGGCAATCTGCGCGCGGGCTTCAGCGGTCGACTGGCGGCGGTCGCGCCCCGGCTGACGGGCGGCGGCTGCGCGCTGGAGCGGTTCGCGGCCCGCGCCGCACTGGCGAGCGAGGGCGGACGGGTGCACGTCAAGGGGCCGGTGACGGCACGGACGATGGCCTGCGCCGACATGGGGCTGACGCTCGCCGCGCCCCGGATCAATGCCGATGTGCGCGCCGACCCGGCGCTGGAGGCGATCGACGGAGCGCTCGCGCTGGCGGCGGACGAGGCGCGGCAGGGGGAGCGCGCCGCCAGCCGCCTCTCCGGTCTCGTCACGTTCAAGGGCTCGCTTGCCGAGCTGCGGGGCGGCGCGGCGCTCTCGGCGGAGCGCACGATGCTGGGTTTCGCCTCGACCGGCCCCCTCAAGCTCGGCGGTCAGTTCGCCGCGCGGCCGCGCGCCAGGGATCAGGACTATAGCTATGCCGCCACGCTGACCGCCGAGGCGCTGCGCCCGCAATCGCTGGCGGCGCTGGCGCAGGCCGAGGCACAGGCCGCCGGCACGCCGCTCGCGCCGCTGGCGACCCGGCTGGCGAGGGCGCTACGGGAGGCCACGCAGGCCAATCGATTGACGGTGAGCGGGCGGCTGAGCGGGCAGGGGCCGGCGATGCGGCTGCTCGTCAACGGCGCGGACTTCTCCGCCGCCAGCGGCGCCCATGTCGCGCTGGCGGACGGGAGCCGCGCCACGCTCGATCTGCCGAGCGGCGCCTGGGCGCTCGACGGGCGCCTGACCAGTGGCGGCGGCGGCCTGCCCGAGGCCACGCTGACGGCGGCGCCGCGCCCGGACGGCGGGCTGGCCGGTACGCTGACGCTGGCGGATTATCGCGCCGGCACTGCCCGCCTCGGCCTGACGCCGTTGCGTTTCACCCGCACCGCCGCTGGTGCCCTGCATCTCGTCACCGCCGTCTCGCTCGACGGCCCGATTGGCGACGGCGCGGTGAAGGGCCTCTCCCTGCCGGTCGATGCGCATGTGGGGCCGGACGGCGCCGTGCGCCTCGCCGGCGGCTGCGCGCCGCTGCGCTGGAGCGCCCTGCGTGTGGCGAGCCTCACGCTCGATCCCGTGCGGGTCGATCTGTGCGGTCTGGGCGGGCCGGCGGTGCGCACCGCCAATATCGCGCTGGCCGGCGCCGTCGGCGACAATCCGTTGCGGGTGACGCTGCGCGATGCCCGCTATGCGCTCGATAGCGGTCGCTTCGCGCTGGCGGACCTTGCCGTGCGGATCGGCGCAGGCGAGGAGCCGGTCCAGCTCGATGTGGGGACGCTGGAGGGCGCTTATGGGCGGGACGGCGCCTTCGCCGGCACGCTGGCGGACGGCGCGGCGGTGATCGGCCCCGTGCCGCTGTCGCAGAGCGCCATTGCCGGCGCGTGGCGCTTCGCGGACGGGGCACTGACGCTGGACGGCGCGATGCGGGTCTCCGATCGCCAGACGGACGCGCGCTTCGAGCCGCTGGACGTGCGGCCCGCGCGCCTGCGCTATATCGACGGCCGCATCGAGGCGGACGGGACGCTGGTGAGCCCGAAGCGCGGCGTGGCGGTGGCGGCTGTCACTGTCGGCCACGATCTGGGCAGCGGCGTGGGGCAGGCGGATTTTAACCTCACCGACCTGCGCTTCGGCCAGGCCATCCAGCCCGACGACCTGACTCAGCTCTCGCAGGGCATCGTGCAATTGGTGGAAGGGCCGGTCGAGGGATCGGGCACCATCCGCTGGTCGTCCGAGGGCGTGACCGGGAGCACTGGCACCTTCGCCATGCGGGACATGGATTTCGCGGCCGCCTTCGGCCCCGTGCAGGGCTTTTCGACCACGCTCCACTTCACCGATCTGCTCGGCATGCGCACCGCTCCCCACCAGCGCCTGACCGTACGGCAGGTGAGCGCGGGCGTGGACGTGTTCGACGGCGTCATCGACTATGCGCTGCTCTCCAACGAGCGCGCGCAGATCGAGGGCGGCTACTGGCCCTTCTCCGGCGGCACGCTGGAGCTGCTGCCGGCCGAGCTGGAGCTGGACGCGCGCCGCCCGCGCTACCTGACCTTCCGCGTCACCGGCATCGATGCCGGCGCCTTCATCGAGACGATGGAGCTGGAGAATATCTACGCCAGCGGCACGTTCGACGGGCTTTTCCCCATGATCTTCGACGCGCAGGGCGGGCGCATGGCCGGCGGGCTGCTGGTGGCGCGCCAGGCGGGGCTGCCGCCGCTCATCTTCACCGGCACGGACGAAGACGTCGTGCCGCCCTGCGACGCCACCCGGCAGGCGGGCCTCCTCTCTTATGTGGGCCCGGTTTCCGACGCGCAGCTCGGCACCATGGGCCGCATGGCCTTCGATGTGCTCAAGCGGCTGGGCTACAAATGCCTGACCATCCAGCTCGACGGCGCGCTGGACGGGGAATTCGTGACGCAGGTGAGCGTCAACGGCGTCAATCGCGGATCGGCGGAGGCAGGCAAATCCTTCCTCACGCGGCCGTTCGTCGGCCTGCCGTTCATCTTCAACGTGCGAATCGAGGCGCCTTTCCGGGGCCTGATGGGCACGGCCGCGAGCTTCGCCGATCCGCGCGCGCTGGTGCGCGGCGAGCTGGACCGGCAAATGAACGGGCAGGATGAAACAGCGCTTGCCGTTCAGCCCGCCGACAGCGAGAAGGACCTAGAAGGGAAGCAGGAATGAGCCAAAGGAGCAGAGCTTGGCCGGACATGCGCGCCCCATTGCTGATGTTGACCGCAGCGACGCTGGCGGGCTGCATCCAGGTGCGCGCGCCGGACAAGCCCATCGAGATCAATCTGAATGTGAAGATCCAGCAGGAAGTGGTCGTCCGCCTCGAACAGGACGCCAAGCAACTGATCGACACCAACCCGGAGTTGTTCCCAGAATGACACGCATGATCCACCGCTTCGCCGCGCCCGCGCTCTTCGCCGCGCTCGCCATGGTCGCCGCGCCCGCCGTGGCGCAGGATGCCGTCGTCAGCGCCGCCAAGGCCGCGGGCACCGTCGGCGAGCAGGCCGATGGCTATCTCGGCATCAAGGGCTCCGTCAGCAATGATGTGCGCGCCGCCGTGGATGCGCTCAACATCAAGCGCCGCGCCGCCTATACCGATCTTGCCGCCAAGCGCTCGGGCGCCACCGTGGCGGATGTGGCCGCCGCCACGGGCTGCCAGACGCTCAAGGCGCGGGTCGCGCAGGGGCAGATCTACCGCCTGCCGGGCGGCGACTGGGAAGTGAAGGGCGCCGGCGCCATTCCCCTGCCGGCTTATTGCGCCAGCGCGGGCAACTGATCCCGCGCTGAGTCGCGCTGCGCGGACACGGTCGGGCACGGAATTTCCGCATCCTTTTGTGCGCCGCACCAGCGGTGTTGACTTGGAGGGCCGCCCTTTCTACACGGGCCGCGCCTTGACGGGGGAGGTCCAGGCGCTCCATTGAGCCACCGGAACACGCGTCGGATGTCGATGCGAGACGAGGCTGGCAAGATGAGCGACCCCGACCCCAGGCAGGACCCGATTGCCGAGGATGACCGAATCAGGTCGCTGGAAGAGCGGCTGAGGAAGGCCGAGGAGATCGAGAAGGTCAGGACCGGCACGGCGCCGACGGCCGCCCACGACGAGAGTTATCGTCTGGGCAACCGGGTGCTGGCGGAGCTGATCGGCAGTCCTGTCGGCGGCGCGTTGATCGGCTGGGTCCTCGACCGGCTGTTCGGCACGTCACCCTGGCTCCTGCTGGCTTTCCTCTTCTTGGGGTTTGTCGTGGCCTTCAGGAACATCATTAGGATTTCGACGAAGCGTCCTGACAAATAAGGGGCGCTTTCGTCATAAGCGCAGACGGCAGGTTGGGAACTTCAGACGTGGCAGAATCCGGCAAGATCGACCCGATGCACCAGTTCACGATCGAGCCGCTGTTCGGCACCGATCAGTGGGCGCTTGGGGGCTATAACATCGCCTTCACCAACAGCGCTCTGTGGATGGTGATGGCGGCGGTGGTGCTGTGGATCTTCGTCGCGCTGGGCATGAAGCGTGATCTGGTGCCGGGCCGCTGGCAGATGGCGGTGGAGTCGATGACCGGGTTCATCGACAATCTGCTGCGCGCCAGCGTGGGGCCCGAGGGCAAGCGGTTCGTGCCCTATGTCTTCTCGCTCTTCATGTTCATTCTGGTCGCCAACCTGCTCGGCATGCTGCCCATCGGCCTGTTCGGCGCCCATGCCTTCACCTTCACCAGCCACTTCACGGCGACGGGCGTGCTCGCGATCCTGAGCTTCTCGATCGTGCTGATCGTCGGCTTCTGGCGCCATGGCTTCCATTTCTTCTCGCTGTTCGTGCCGCACGGCACGCCGGCCTGGCTGCTGTGGCTCATCCCGCTGATCGAGCTGGTCTCGTTCCTGGTGCGCCCGTTCAGCCTCGGCCTGCGACTCTTCGTCGCCATGATGGCCGGCCACATCCTGCTCGAAGTGCTCTCCAGCTTCGTCATCAACAGCGCCAATGCCGGCCCCGGCTGGGGCGTGATGATCGGCGTGCCCAGCTTCGTGCTGATGGTGGGCATCAGCGCGCTGGAACTGCTGGTCGCCGTCATCCAGGCGTATGTCTTTGCGCTCTTGACCTCGCTCTACATCAACGACGCGGTCAATTTGCACTGAGTTTTCAACCAACAAGCAAGCAAGTTTAGAAAAAGGAGTTAAGTGACATGGACGCAGAAGCCGCAAAGCTGATCGGTGCCGGTCTCGCCGCCATTGGCGCGGGCATGGCCGCGCTGGGCGTGGGCAATGTCTTCGGTTCGTTCCTGGAGAGCGCGCTGCGCAACCCGGGTGCTGCGGACGGCCAGCAGGGCCGCCTGTTCATCGGCTTCGCCGCCGCCGAGCTTCTCGGTCTGCTGGCGTTCGTCGTGTCGATGATCCTGATTTTCGTGGCCTGATCCAGGAACGGATTCAGGACGGATATTGGCGCACGGGGCGGCGATCCGGAAGGAACGCCGCTCAACGCCGTGACGGACAGGTAACATGCCTCAGATAGCCCAGCTCGCCGCAACCTACTCGTCGCAGATCTTCTGGATGCTGCTGACATTCGGGTTCGTGTTCTTCGTCATCGGCCTCGGCATGGTGCCGAGGGTCCAGTCCACGGTGAAACTCCGGGACGACAAGATCGCGGACGATCTGGCCGCCGCCAAGGCGAATTCCGAGGCCGCCGACGCGCTGGAAGCGGACTGGCGGGCCCGGGAGAACGAGGCGCGTGCCCAGGCTCAGGCCCGGCTTGCCGAGGCGAAGGCCCAGGCGGCCAGGGATCGCGAGGCCCGGCTTGCCACGGTGGACGCGGCGATCGGCGAGAAGCTGACCGTCGCCGAGCAGCGGATCGAAGCCGGGCGCCAGAAGGCGCTGGGCGAGATCGAGAGCGTGGCGGCGGATGCGGCGGCGGACATCGTGCGCCGGCTCGCCGGCGCGGACGTGCCCGCGGCAGCGGCGCTCAAGGCAGTGAAGGCGGCGATTTAAGATGGCCAACGAACCCATTGAGAGCGCGGAGGCCGCCTACAACGCCTCCCAGGCGGTCGCGCAGAATCTCGACCAGGCGGACAAGGTGCAGGGGCTGGATGGCGAAATCCACGCCGTGGCCGAAACGCATGGCGGCCCGAGCGCGCATGAGGCGGGCCCGACCCTGCTCGGCCTGAACGGCGGCGCCCTCGTCAGCCTGGCCATGCTGGTCTTCCTGATCGTACTGGTCGTGAAGAAAGTGCCCGGCGCCATCGGCAAGGCGCTGGACGGCAGGATCGCCGAGATCCGTACGCAGCTCGACGAGGCCGCCAAGCTGCGCGCCGAGGCCGAGGCGCTGAAGGTCGAATATCAGGCAAAGATCGCCGCCGCCGCCAAGGACGCCGAGGCGATGCGCGCCGCGGCCGAGGAAGAGGCCGCCGATCTGGTCCGCACGGCCCAGGCCGATGCCGAGGCGCTGATCGCCCGCCGCCAGAAGATGGCCGAGGACAAGATCGCCGCCGCCGAGCGCGCCGCTGTCGCCGACCTGCGCGCCCGCGCCGCATCGGCCGCAACGGCCGCCGCCGCGACGCTGATCGGCCAGGTCCACGACGCCAAGGCCGACAAGGCCCTCATCGACGAGACCATCGACAAGATCGCGCACTGAGCGGCGCTGTCGTCAGATGGATAAGGAGCGGCCGGGCGGGTAACTGCCCGGCTTCTTTTTTTGCGCGTGGCCGGTTTTGTGACGCGCGGCCGGGTTCAACGTGCCGGCGCGCGATCCCGCCCTAACGGGTCGCCAAGGACGGATTCGGTGTGGAGCACGCACTTCCAGCCGTTGTCCCGCTTGACCCAGGTGCTGGAATCCGCCGCTTCGAGCTGGACGGGTGCGCCATCCACCTTGAGCTTTTCGGAAACCTTGTAGCCGATGATCGCGACATCGGGCGTGGGGAATTCCACTTGAACATCGCTGAGGGCATAGCTCTCCAATTCCCAGCCTCCATCCCGCATCATGCCGGCAAAGGCCTGGTTGTCGATCGTGGAAGCGCCCTGCGCGCCAGTGAGGATGGACCTGTCCGCCATCATGGCCGCCGCGGTCTCCACATCCCGGTCGATCATGGTCCGCCAGAAGCGGTTTTCCAGGTCGATGATCTCCTGCTTGTGGGGCATGGCTGCACTCCTCGGGTCGATGGGCATGAAACAGCGGGCGAGGCAGGCGGTTCCGGCTCCGGCGAGGCGGCCCGGATGGATCGAGCGCCCGCCCGCTTGCCTGCTTGTCGGCGATCGGCCGCGTGAAGGCGCGGGCCCATGTTGCCCCGCTCGCCGCCGCCGCCTACATCGGGCGCGATGGTCGACCGTCCCTCATCTCCCGAGCGCTTCAACGAGGAGCGCGCCACCTATGCGGTGCGCGGCAGCGATGTGCCGGATATCGAGGCCGGCGTCGCCGCGATTCGCGAGACGCTGAAGACGCTGCCGACGCGCCCCGGCGTCTATCGCATGCAGGATGCGCGCGGCGATGTGCTCTATGTCGGCAAGGCGCGGGCGCTGCGCAATCGCGTGACCAATTACACGCAGGTGGATCGGCTGCCCCGGCGGCTCCAGCGCATGGTGGCGCAGACGCGGGCCATGACCATCGTCACGACCGAGAGCGAGGCCGAGGCGCTGCTGCTGGAGGCGCAGCTCATCAAGCGCTTCCGCCCGCCTTACAATGTGCTGCTGCGCGACGACAAAAGCTTCCCCTTCATTCTGCTGCGGGAGGACCATGCCTTTCCGCGCGTACAGCTCCATCGCGGCGCGCGGCGGATCAAGGGGCAGTATTACGGGCCCTTCGCCGGCGCCGGGCAGGTGCGCCGCACGCTCAATGCGCTGCAAAAGCTTTTCCTGCTACGGAGCTGCACGGACAGCTTCTACAGCAACCGCTCGCGCCCCTGCCTGCTCTACCAGATCAAGCGCTGCTCGGCGCCCTGCGTGGGGCGGATCGACCAAGCCAGCTACAATGAGCTGGTGCAGGACGCGCAGGACTTTCTGGGCGGCAAGTCCACCAAGGTGCAGCAGAAGCTGGGCGATGCCATGATGCGGGCCGCCGAGGCGATGGATTACGAGATGGCCGCCGTCTATCGCGACCGGCTGAAGGCGCTCACTTTCATTCAGGGCAGCCAGGCGATCAATGCCGAGGGGCTGGGCGACGCGGACATCTTCGCGCTGGCTGGCAAGGATGGCGGCATGTGCATCCAGGCCTTCTTCATCCGGGGCGGGCAGAATTGGGGGCATCGCAGCTTTTTTCCCGTGCACACGGCGGAGGTGGGCGAGGATGAGGTGCTCATGCAGTTCATGGCGCAGTTTTACGAGGATGTGCCGCCCGCGCCGCTGGTGCTGTGCGACCGCGAGCCGGCGGAAGCGGATCTGCTCGCCGAGGCCCTGTGCCAGCGCATCGGCCGCAAGGTGCGCATCGAGGTGCCGCAGCGCGGCGCGCGGATGCGGCTGATCCGTCAGGCGCAGCGCAATGCCGTGGAGGCACTGGAGCGGCGCCAGGCGGAGAGCAGTGCGGCGGGCAAGCTGCTCGCCGAGATCGCCGACCTGTTCGGGCTGGAAGGGCCGCCGGACCGCATCGAGGTCTATGACAACAGCCACATTCAGGGCACCAATGCGCTGGGCGCCATGATCGTCGCGGGGCCGGAGGGGTTTCGCAAGAACGCCTACCGCAAGTTCAACATCAAGCGCGCCGAGACCGTGCCGGGCGACGATTTCGCGATGATGCGTGAGGTGTTCGAGCGCCGCTTCGCCCGCGCGCAGGAGGACGACCCGAATCGCGACACCGGCGAATGGCCGGACCTTGTGCTGGTCGATGGCGGGCGCGGCCAGCTCAATGCCGCGCGCAAGGTGCTGGAGGAAATCGGCATCGAGGATGTGCCGATGGTGGGCGTTGCCAAGGGGCCGCATCATGGCCGCGAGGGGCGGGAGGTGTTCCACCTGCTCGACGGGCGCGAGATCACCCTGCCGGTCAACCATCCGGTACTGTTCTACCTCCAGCGGCTGCGCGACGAGGCGCACCGCTTCGCCATCGGCGCGCACCGGCAGAAGCGCGCCAAGGCGGCTACGGTCAGCTCGCTGGACGAGGTCCCCGGCATCGGCCCGGCGCGCAAGAAGGCGCTGCTCATGCATTTCGGCACGGCGCGGGCCGTGCGCAACGCCAGCCTGGAGGATTTGCAGCGGGCGCCCGGCGTCTCCTCTGCCGTGGCGCAGGCCGTGTACGACTATTTCCAGGGCTGAGGCGGTTCCGAGGCCGGGGCGGCGGCACGGGTTAGCGTTTCTCCGATCAAGAGAATTCAGTGCTCCTGCGCAGGCAGGAGCACGGGTTGGTCCAACGCCTCTCGGGCGCGATCCGTCGCTTTGGACGGGTCGGAACCGGCCATCCGGGCAATCGTTTCCCTCCACGGCGTCGCGGGGCGACGACCGCTTGCCTCATTGATCGAATTAACCGATCAGTAGCGCTGTACTTATCAATTTCCTTTTCAGTCGAGCCTCGGCTATCTGGCGGGCTCCAATTCAACGCAAGGGAGACATCATGAATCTCGTCAACACCACCATCAAGCCGTTCCAGGCGACTGCGTTCAAGGAAGGCAAGTTCATCGACGTCACCGATGCGGACGTGAAGGGCAAGTGGGCCGTCTTCTTCTTCTACCCCGCCGACTTCACGTTCGTCTGCCCGACGGAGCTGGAAGACCTGGCCGACATCTATCCCACTCTTCAGGGTCTGGGCGTCGAGGTCTATTCGGTGTCGACCGACACGCATTTCTCGCACAAGGCTTGGCATGACACCTCGCCGGCCATCGGCAAGATCAACTACTACATGCTCGGCGACCAGAACCATGTTCTCTCGAACAACTTCCAGGTTCTGCGCGAGGGCGTGGGCCTTGCCGACCGTGGCACCTTCGTGGTGGACCCGGACGGCACCATCCAGCTCATCGAGATCACGCCGGAGGGCGTGGGCCGCAACGCGACCGAACTGCTCCGCAAGATCAAGGCGCTGCAATATTGGGTGAGCCACCCCGGCGAAGTCTGCCCGGCCAAGTGGGAAGAGGGCGAGAAGACGCTCGCGCCTTCGCTCGACCTCGTCGGCAAGATCTGACGCACTGACATGGCCGCTCCGGGGTTTCGCGCCCCGGAGCCGGCACCCCCGCCAAGACCCCCTCACTCTCTTTCCGGGAGCCCCTCATGCTGGACGCCAACATCAAGAGCCAGTTGCAGGCCTATATGGCCAATATCCGCCAGCCGATCGAGCTGGTTCCCGCGCTGGACGACAGCGCCAAGTCCGCCGAGATGCGCGGCCTGCTCGATGATATCGCCGCCCTTTCCGACAAGGTGAGCGTGGCCGCCGACGATGGCGACGCGCGCAAGCCCAGCTTCGCCATCCGCCGCGCGGACACCGATATCTCGGTGCGCTTCGCCGGCCTGCCGATGGGCCATGAGTTCACTTCGCTGGTGCTCGCACTGCTTCAGGTGGGCGGCCATCCGCCCAAGGTGAGCGACGAGATCATCGAGTCGGTGCGGGCGCTGGAGGGCGATTACGTCTTCGAGACCTATTTCTCGCTCTCCTGCCAGAACTGCCCGGACGTGGTTCAGGCGCTGAACCTGATGAGCGTGCTCAATCCCCGCATTCGCCACGTCGCCATCGACGGTGCGCTGTTCAAGGCGGAAGTGGACGGCCGCAAGGTCATGGCCGTGCCCACGGTGTTCCTCAACGGGCAGGAGTTCGCCTCCGGCCGCATGGATATCGAGCAGATTCTCGCCAGGCTGGATACGGGCGCGGTCGCCCGCGCCGCGGAGAAGATCGCCGCCAAGGAGCCGTTCGACGTGCTCGTGGTGGGCGGTGGCCCCGCCGGCGCCGCCGCGGCCGTCTATGCCGCGCGCAAGGGCATCCGCACCGGCGTCGTCGCCGAGCGCTTCGGTGGGCAGGTGCTGGACACCATGTCCATCGAGAATTTCATTTCGGTGCCGCATACCGAGGGCCCCAGGCTGGCCGCCGCGCTGGAAGAGCACGTCAAGGAGTATGACGTGGACGTGATGAACGTGCAGCGCGTCAAGAAGCTGGTCCCGACGGCCGCGCCGGGCGGCTATGCCACGGTGGAGCTGGAGAGTGGCGCTTCGCTCAAGGCGCGGACGGTCATCCTCGCCACCGGCGCGCGCTGGCGGCAGATGAACGTGCCCGGCGAGGACGAGTATCGCAACAAGGGCGTGGCCTATTGCCCGCACTGCGACGGCCCGCTCTTCAAGGGCAAGCGCGTCGCGGTGATCGGCGGCGGCAACAGCGGCGTGGAAGCGGCCATCGATCTGGCCGGCCTCACCGCGCATGTGACGCTGATCGAGTTCGACAAGCAGCTCCGCGCGGACGCCGTGCTCCAGCGCAAGCTCCACAGCCTGCCCAACGTCACCGTCATCACCTCGGCGCTCACGACCGAAGTGCTGGGCGACGGCGAGAAGGTGGTCGGCCTCAGCTATCGCGACCGCGAGAGCAACGAGATCTATGTGGTGGAGCTGGCCGGCGTCTTCGTGCAGATCGGCCTGGTGCCGAACACGGAGTTCCTGGGCGAGACCATCGCGCTCAGCGAGCGCGGCGAGATCGAGGTGGATGCCCGCGCCCAAAGCTCGCGCGAGGGCATCTTCGCGGCGGGCGATGCGACGACGGTGCCTTACAAGCAGATCGTCATCGCCATGGGCCAGGGCTCGACGGCGGCGCTCTCCGCCTTCGATTATCTGATCCGCCTGGCACCCGCCGAGGAGAGTGCGGCGCAGGCCGCCTGACGGCCACGGCGCGACCACGAAATAAAGCCCCCGATCCTCAAACAGGACCGGGGGCCTTTTATTTGGGCGGCGCCCGCGCGTCAGTTCAGCACGACAACGGCGATGCGGCGGTTTTCGGCCCGGCCCTGGCTTGTGCCGTTGGAGGCGACCGGATGGGCCTCGCCATAGGAGATGGTCGCCATGCGGCCGGCGGCGACGCCCTGCTCGTGCAGATAGCGATAGGCCGCCTTGGCCCGCGCCTCGCCCAGCCGCAGATTGCCTTCTTCCGATCCGGTGCTGTCCGTGAAGCCCTGGATTTCCAGATAGACGTTCTTGTTGTCGGCCTTGAGCTGGCTGGCGAGCTGGCCGAGCTTGGCCTTCGCCTCGTCCGAGAGGGCGGCCTTGTCGACCGGGAATTTGACGCTGGCATCGCTCAGCACCACCGAATAGTTGAACTTGCCCTCGGCGAGCTTGCCGGCCGCATCGGCGCGGCGCAGCGCTTCATTGGCGGTTTCGTCGGCCTTGGTGATGCGCGTATCCTGGCCGCTGTCCACGCCCTGCTGCTGTTGATGCGCGACGGCGATCTGCTCGCGCACGAAGCTCTTGGTGGCGCATCCGCCGAGCATCATGGCCGCAACGATTGTGGTGGAAAGCAGTGCAACCCCTTTGGACGTTCTCATATTGTCTCCATTGTTTCAGCGACATGGCCGAGCCAGCGGTTCCAAACCGTGGCGGTGGGCGAGCGATCCCGGATGCGCGTCCAATTACGACGAACCGTGCCTACCGCCCGATTTGTCGAGGCGGATCGGCTGGGAAGGGGCATCTGGCGCTCCGCTTGCCGCCGCCGAGGTTGACCCCTGCCGGCCTTCGGCGCTAAGGGCCGCTGTCCAGAACCGATTTTCAGGTCCGCATCCCTTATGCTTTTCACTTTCCTCCTCGTCGTCCAGGCCGTGATCGCCTTCGTGCTGGTCACGGTCATCCTGATGCAGCGTTCGGAAGGTGGCGGCCTGGGCATGGGCGGCAGCCCCTCGGGCCTCATGTCGGCGCGCGGCGCGGGCGATTTCCTTACGCGGATCACGGCGGTGCTCGCCACGGTCTTCGTGGCGCTCAGCATCCTGCTGGCGGCGCTGGCGGCCACGCAGCATCGCGGGCAGGGTATCGACACCTCGCTGGTCGGCAAGACCGGCGCGGCCGATCTTCAGACGCCGGCGGGGACGGACGATGCTCTGGCCGGCGCGGCGAACGGCGCGGCCCCCGCGGACGATCAATCCGTCCCGCTCCAGTAAGCCGCCGCAAAAATATTTTTCCGCCAAGTGGATTCGTCCGCTTGCCCATTCACGCGAGAACAGCTTAAGCCTCTCCTCCCATGGCGCGGTTCATCTTCATCACCGGCGGCGTGGTCTCCTCGCTTGGAAAAGGTCTCATGGCGGCATCGCTTGCCGCCCTGCTCCAGGCGCGTGGCTACCGCGTGCGCATTCGCAAGTTCGATCCGTATCTGAACGTCGATCCCGGCACCATGTCGCCCTATCAGCATGGCGAAGTCTATGTGACCGACGACGGTGCGGAGACGGACCTCGATCTGGGCCATTATGAGCGCTTCACGGGCGTGCCCACGCACCAGGGCGACAATGTGACCCAGGGGCGCATCTACCAGACGATCATCCAGCGCGAGCGGCGCGGGGACTATCTGGGCGCCACGGTGCAGGTGATTCCGCACGTCACCGACGAGATCAAGAAATTCGCCCTGGCCGACACGGATGACGTGGATTTCGTGCTGTGCGAGATCGGCGGCACGGTAGGCGACATCGAGAGCCTGCCTTTCATGGAGGCGATGCGCCAGCTCAAGAACGAGCTGGAGCGGGACCAGTGCATCTTCGTGCATGTGACGCTGGTGCCCTATATCGCCGCGGCGGGCGAGCTGAAGACCAAGCCCACCCAGCACAGCGTGCGTGAGCTGACCTCGCTCGGCATCCAGCCGGACATCCTGCTGTGCCGTTGCGAGAAGCCGCTGCCGGACAGCGAGCGCGCCAAGATCGCGCTGTTCTGCAATGTCCGCAAGGAAGCGGTGATCCCGGCGCTCGACGCGCCCAATATCTACTCCGTGCCGGCGCAATATCATGCCGAGGGGCTGGACGAGGAAGTGCTGCGCGCCTTCGGGCTGGAGGCCGCGCGCCTGCCGGACCTGGCCCGCTGGTTCGACATCATGGACCGCTACGACAATCCCGAGGGTGAAGTGACCGTGGGCGTTGTCGGCAAATATATCGGCCTCCAGGACGCCTACAAGTCGCTCAACGAGGCGCTGATCCACGGCGGGCTCGCCAATCGCGTGAAGGTGAACATCCACTGGATCGACGCCGAGCTGTTCGAGCAGCCGGAGAGTGACATCGCGGCGAAGCTGGAGCCGATGCACGCCATTCTCGTGCCCGGCGCCTTCGGCTCGCGGGGGGCGGAGGGCAAGATCGCTTCCATCCGCTTCGCCCGCGAACGGCGCGTGCCTTATTTCGGCATCTGCTTCGGCATGCAGATGGCCTGCATCGAGGGTATGCGCAATCTGTGCGGCGTGACCGAGGCCAACTCCACCGAATTCGGCCCGACCAGCGAGCCGGTCGTCGGCCTCATCACCGAATGGATGAGCCGCGAAGGACTCCAGAAGCGCGAGGCCGGCGGCGATCTGGGGGGCACGATGCGACTGGGCGCCTATGAGGCGCGCCTCTCGCCCAACAGCCATGTCGCGCAGATCTACGACGGCGCGGCGGCGATCAGCGAGCGGCACCGCCACCGCTGGGAAGTCAACATGGGCTATCGCGACCGGCTGGAAGACACTGGCCTGCTCTTCTCCGGCCTGTCGCCGGACGGCACGCTGCCCGAGATCGTCGAGCGGCCGGACCATCCCTGGTTCGTGGGCGTGCAGTTCCACCCGGAGCTGAAATCCAAGCCCTTCGATCCGCACCCGCTCTTCGCCAGCTTCATCGCGGCGGCGGTCAAGCAGAGCCGGCTGGTCTGAGCGCAGAGGGCACGCGGAAAGCGGCCCTGCAAGAAGCGTCCGTTTTGATTATGCCTTCGCAGGATTTTTGCGCACGGCTTACGGAAGCGAACATCGGCGAGCATCTGCCAATCGCCCCCCCGCGCTCTGAAAAAGTGAGGGCGCCCGGTTTCCCGGACGCCCTGGCTGCCTGTGTGCGTGGGGGGACGACGATCAGGCAGGCTTTGAAAATCAGGCAGCGTCCTTGCCCTCGGTCTTGCTCTTGTCGCCGGCCAGGTCGATCACGGCGCCCTTGCCGTTGATGGCGATCTTGCGTGGCTTCATCGCGTCCGGCACCTCGCGGACCAGCTCGATGGTGAGGAGGCCGTCGGCAAGGCCGGCATTCTCGACCCGCACGAAGTCGGCAAGCTCGAAGCGCCGCTCGAAATTGCGGTTGGCGATGCCCAGGTGCAGGAAGCGGGCGCGGTCGTCCTCGCTCGCCTCGTCCTTGCGCCCGCTGACCTGGAGCAGGTTCTGCTGGGCGGTGATGTCGATCTCGTCCGCCTTGAACCCGGCGACGGCAAGCGTGACGCGATAGCGGTCTTCGCTCACGCGCTCGATGTTGAAGGGCGGATAATTGTCGCTCTGCTGGAGCCGCGCGCTGTTCTCGATGAGGTCGAACAGGCGGTCGAAGCCCACGGTGGAGCGGCGATAAGGGGTCAGATCGAAGCTGTTACGCATAAGTCAAATCCTCCATGGGAGCGTGTTTGAATTGCGATGCCCGGGCCCGCTGCGCGGCGCCCGATTCACCCTCCGGCCCCATGATACGGCGACCGGATGCCCTAGAGATGTGTGCGGGCGACGGGGTTTCAAGAGGGCGTGGTGCGCGCCGAAGGGGCGGTGATCGCGGGGCTCTCGACTGTGGCGCAGCGATGCGCGGGGCCCTGAACGACTAAGCGCCCAGACTGTTGCCAGTCCGGGCGCCCGTGGACGAAAAAATCGTCTCCCCCTTGGTGCCGACTCCTTGTTCTCCTGGCCCCCTCAAGCTGGAGAGCGGGATGTCGGCTCCCTGAACCACGGCCCTGCTATGACAAGCCACTGTTCGCGCACAGAGCTAAAAGAGCCGGCCGCCGCTGTCACGGCTCATCTGCCGGAATCTTTCAATTGCATGAACGGCTGTGCCAAATCCGCAACATGTCCGCGCGGGGGGGGAAGGCGCGCCGGAGCGGGCGAGCCGTGCTGCCCCTTGCCAGCCCGCCGGCCGCACCATAGAGGTGATGGCCTTCCCCTCAGGCGAACCCGGAGCGCCATGATCCTCTCCCGCTACGAACAGATGATCGCCCGGCGCTACCTGATGCCCGGCAAGGGCGAGGGATTCATTTTCCTGGTCGCCGCGATCAGCCTCATCGCCGTGATGTTGGGCGTGGCCGCGCTCATCATCGTCATGAGCGTCATGAACGGCTTTCGCGCCGAACTGTTCGACAAGCTGGTGGGGCTGAACGGCCATGCCGTGATCCAGGGCTATGACGGGCGCCTCGCCAATTGGGAGGAGATCGCCAGGGCCGCCCGCGAGACGCCCGGCGTCACCCGCGCCACGCCGCTCATCGAGCAGCCGCTGCTCGCCATCTATAATGGCCGTGCGGAGGCCGCAATCGTGCGCGGCATGACGCCGGCGGACATTCACGACAATCCCTCGCTTAAGAGCAAGATCGTCAGTGGCCGGCTGGATGCGATCACGTCCGGCAGCGGTCAGGTCGCCATCGGCTCGCGGCTGGCGAGCAATCTGGGCATCACGCTCGGCCAGACGATCAGCATTCTCAATCCCGCCGGGCGCTCCACCCCGTTCGGCACGGTGCCGCGCCAGGTCGCTTATGATGTGGGCGCGATCTTCGAGATCGGCATCTATGATTTCGACGACAAGTTCGTGGTGATGCCCATGGAGGACGCGCAGACGCTGCTGCTGCTCGATGGGGAAGTGGGCATGGTGGAAGTGCAGACCACCAACCCGGACCGGGTGGCCGACATCCTCGCGCCGCTTGCCCGGAAGATCGAAGGCAGGGCGGAGGTGGTCGACTGGCGGCAGATGAACGCCAGTCTGTTCGAGGCGCTCCAGGTGGACCGGGTGGTCTCTTTCGTGGTGCTCTCGCTCATCATTCTGGTGGCGGTGTTCAACATTCTCTCGTCGCTCATCATGCTGGTCTGGGCCAAGAAGCGCGACATCGCGATCCTGCGCACCATGGGCGCGCCCCGCCGCAGCCTGCTGCGTATCTTCGTGACGGTGGGCCTCACCATCGGCACGCTGGGCACGCTGGCCGGGCTGGTGCTGGGCGGCATTATGCTGCATTTCCGCCAGGGCCTGCTGGACGGCGTGCAGGCGATGACTGGCCAGCGCATCTGGGACCCTTCCATTCGCTTCCTCACCGATCTGCCTTCCAAGCCCGATCCGCTGGAGATCACGGGCATCTGCCTGATGGCGATCGGCCTTTCGTTCCTCGCGGCGCTCTATCCGGCCTTCAAGGCGGCCAGCACCGATCCGGTGGAGGTGCTGCGCTATGAATGAGGTGCTTGCCGTCACCGGCCTTGCCCGCAGCTTCCGCCAGGGCGACGTGGAGATCGAGGTGCTGCGCGGCGTGGACATGACCATCGCGCCGGGCGAGATCGTGGCGCTGCTCGGCCCCTCGGGCTCGGGCAAGTCCACGCTGCTCCAGGCCGTCGGCCTGCTGGAAGGCGGCTATGAGGGCTCGATCCGCCTTGCCGGCGTGGAAGCCGCGCAGGAGAGCAATGACGGGCGCACGCGCCTGCGCCGCGAGAAGCTGGGCTTCGTCTATCAGTTCCACCATCTGCTGCCGGATTTCACGGCGCTGGAGAATGTCGTGATCCCCCAGCTCATCCTGGGTTCCAGCGAGCAGGAAGCGCGCGATCGGGCGCGGGCGCTGCTCGGCAGCCTGGGGCTGGGCGAGCGGCTCGACCACCGGCCCAGCGCGCTTTCCGGCGGCGAGCAGCAGCGTGTGGCCGTGGCGCGGGCGCTGGCCAACCGGCCGGCGCTGGTGCTGGCCGACGAGCCGACCGGCAATCTGGACGAGCGCACCGCCGATGTGGTGCTGGACGAGTTCGTGCGGCTGGTGCGCGACCAGGGCTCGGCCGCGCTCATTGCCACGCATAACGAGCGGCTGGCGGGTCGCATGGACCGCATGATCCGCCTGCATGACGGCAAGGTGGCGTAAGAGCGCCAAGGGAGAGCGAGCGATGGCGACGATCCTCATCACGGGCGCCAACCGGGGCATTGGCCTTGAGCTGGCGAAGCAATATGCGGCGGCCGGCGATACGGTGATCCGCGCGATGCGGGGCGCCGACACGGCGGAGGGGCCGCTGGGCGAAGCGCTGCCACTCGACGTGACCAGCGATACCTCGGTGGCGGCGCTCGCGCAGGCGCTGGCCGGCCGCCCCATCGACCTGCTCATCAACAATGCCGGCATCATCGGCCCGGAGCTGGCGCGCCAGTCCGGTGTCGAGATGGATTTTGCCGGCTTCCTGACGACGCTGGACGTGAACACGCTGGGCCCGCTGCGGGTGACGCAGGCGCTGCTGCCCAATCTGCGCGCGGCCGGCGGTGCGAAGGTAGCGGTCGTCTCCAGCCGCATGGGCCAGCTCGATCCCGGCGATTTCGGCGGGACATCGGGCTTTGTCGCCTATCGCGCGTCCAAGGCGGCGGTGAACAAGGTCTTTCAGTGCCTCGCCGCCGATCTGCGCGGGGAGGGGATTGCCGTCGCCATGCTGCACCCCGGCTATGTCCGCACCGATATGGGCGGCGCCGGCGCCGATATCGAACCGGCCGAGAGCGCCGGGGGCATTCGCAAGGTGCTGGCCGCGCTCGATCTCGCCAGCACCGGCCGCTTCAGGGCCTATGACGGGACGGCGCTCGCCTGGTAGGCGGCGCCGCCCGCTTGTGTCCTTCGTTTAGTTCGCGAGTGCCAGCAGCCGGCCCTGGTCGATGCCGGCCACGGCGGCCTTGAGGTCGTCGATGCCGTCCGCGTCTCCCTCCGCCTCCACGAAGAAGCGGTTGCCGATCATGGCGCCGAAGCTGCCATTGCCCGCGTTGCGCCATTTCTCGACCTGGAGCGCGCCGTCGCGGTTGGTGGTGCGCTCGTAGCCGTCCGCATCCTCCCGGTTGGATTCCACGCCCATGGCGGCGGAGAGGGCCGCCATCGCACCCATGGCCGACATATCCGCGATGCTGAGCGTAAAGCGCTTGCCGCTCTGCTCATAGGTGCCCTCGGCGCGGCTTCCGGCCGGCCCTGCCTGCACGCTTTCGACCGCGGTGCGCGCATAGCCGCCGATGGACTGCGGCAGTAGGGCTTGCAGGTCCGCCGGCGCGACGGCCTTGCCGTTGCCCGCCTGAGACGCCTGGACCGCCTGCTCCATGTTCCGCGCGGCCTCCTGCAACTTGCCCGTATCGATGGTGCCGCCGCCGGGCAGCGTGATGGTCATGTCGTCGCCGGCCGCCGGACCGGCTGCGCCGATGGCCCCGAGACGCGGCCCCAGCAGGCTGCCGCCGACCGCGCCGGCAACCGCGCTCGCGACGAGGCCGATCAGGATCGCGCACACGGCTGTGACCGCCGTATAGGCGCCCGCTCTGTCCGCCGGCACCTTCATCAGCGGCTGCGCGCCGGTGTAGAAGAGATAGAGCGAATAGAGCCCCAGCAGGCCGAGAATGCCCAGCGCGGGGAGGATGTTGAACACGCCCACGACGAACGCGGCGGTCATGGAATAAGCGACGAGCTTGAAGGCGTTGCGCGTGCTCTCCTCGCCGCCGAATTTCGGCGCCAGCTTGTTGGCGATGAACGTGACGATCAGCACGCCGAGCAGCGCGGCGATGAAGGTGATGACCGCGCTGGAGAGCGAGGACGCCAGCGACGGCCGGAACCGGACGCCGAGGACGCCATAGCCGAAGAGCTGCCCGCCGATGAGCGAACAGACCGGGCCAATGAGCGCGAGCGGAATGACATAGCGCGTGAAGATATCGCCGCTCGGCGTCGTCTCGCGCGCGATGAGCGGCCATTCATCCTTCGGTTTCAGCAGAACGGCTTTTGCGCGGCTGACGATGGACCCTGCTTGGACGGGTTCCAAATCCATGACACCTCTCCCTCGGTTGCCTGAACCGGGCCGTTGGATCATGGAATGACGCGGGGCGCAACCTTTGCCGCCCTCATGCGCGATGCGGGCGGGGAGGCGCGCGCAATCGGAATGCCGCCGCGGCGCGCTTATGGGCGCTCCGCCGCCACCGCTCTCCGTCCCCGCGTGCCCGTGCTCGTTCAGGCGAACCGCACGACAGTGCCCGCCGTGCGGCGGCGCAGGACACCGCCGACGAGGCCGAAGCCCGCGATCAGCAGCGCCCAGCTCGCCGGCTCCGGCACGGCGCCCGCGCCGGTTGTGGGATTGGGCCTGACCGACAGGCCGCGTGAGTTCTGATCGACCCAGTAGCGATAGGCGCCACCCTGTCCGCGGACGTCGAAGCTGGCGATGATCGGCCCGTAAATGCTCGGATCGGTGACGTTGGGAAGCTCGCCCAGGATGATGTCGCCGTCCGTGTCGCCCAGCTCGAAATAGGCGTAGCTGTTATAGACCCTGCCTTTGTCGTCGGTCTCGGTCTTGCGCAGTTCCACCATCATATAGGTGTAAGCGCCGGCGCTGCGGAAGAAGATGCTGGGCGTGAAGTCCGCGAAACCGGGCCCGTCTTCCAGCCACATTTCCGAAAAGGTCACCGGGAACCGGCCGTCCACCGCGAGCGACTGCGTGTCGTAGGTGAAGGTGAAGCTGTATTGCGTGCCCGGCACGCCGCCGCGAGACCAGCGGATATTGTCCATGTAGCTGTTCTGGAAGTCGGTGAGGTACAGATAGGCTGTGTAGTCGCTGGCATAATAAGTGTTGGTGTTGGGCATCACGCCGGAGAAGTTCAGCGTGACCAGAGCGGCCGGTGCCGGCATGGCGGCGCCAAGCGCGAGAAGCGCGATCAGTTTCTTCATGATTTCCCCCACATCACAGGCGTATCAGGTTAGCCTGCCTACAATGATTGCCAATTAGTCAATCAGGATAGGAATGAAAGGCAAAATTTCAGAAAGCTGGATCATTTCGGGACGACGTCCGCTCGCGGGAGGAGGCGCGCGCGTGGGACGGCGCGGGCAAAAGCCTGTGGACGAATCCCACTGCCCCCTTCCCACCGGGCGTGCGGGGACCCATAGTGGCCGCATGGCTCACGCGCCCTATGTCCCGCTTCGCAATCTCTCGGCCTATTCGTTGCTCGAAGGCGCCATTGCGCCCAAGAAGCTGGCCGCGCGCGCGAAGGAGCTGGGCTTTCCCGCCGCCGCGCTGACGGACCGCAACGGGCTCTATGCCGCCATGGCCTATTCCGAGGCGGCGGCGAAGCTGGGCGTGCAGCCCATCATCGGCACCACGCTCGCCGTCGCCCGGCCCGACCGGCCGGACAATGTGCCGCTGGCGCTGGATTGGCTGGTGCTGCTGGCGCAGGACGAGATCGGCTATGACAATCTGTGTGCGCTGGTCAGTCAGGCGCATGTCGACCGGCCGGAGATGGAGGAGGCGCATGTCTCCTTCGATGCGCTGGAGACCCATGGCGCGGGGCTGCTCTGCCTTACCGCGAGTGGGGAGGGGGCGCTGGCCCGCCTGATCGCGGAAGGCCAGCCCGAGGCGGCCGGCGCCTATCTGGGGCGACTTCAGGCTCTGTTCGGCGACCGGCTCTATATCGAACTTTCGCGCACGGGCGATGCCGTGATGGAGCAGGCCGAGGGCGCGCTGATCGACCTGGCTTATGCGCGCGGCCTGCCGCTGGTGGCGACCAACCCGGCCTGCTATGCCGACGCCGATTTCCATGGCGCGCACGATGTGCTGCTGTGCATCGCCAGCAGCAGCTATGTGGAGAGCGCCGAGCGGCCGCGCAGCTCGCCCGAAGCGTGGATGAAGCCCGCCGATGCGATGGCCGCATTGTTCGAGGATGTGCCGGAAGCCATTGCCAACACGCTGGTGGTGGCGCAGCGCTGCGCGGTGATGGCGCCGCGCCGCAAGCCTATCCTGCCCAGCCTCGCGGGCGACCGGGCGGGCGAGGAAGCGCAGTTGCGCGCGGATGCCCATGCGGGGCTCATGGCGCGGCTCGACACGCTCGGCATCGTCGACGAGGCGGCGCGCGCGCCCTATCTGGAGCGGCTGGAGTTCGAGCTGGCCGTCATTATCCAGATGGGTTTCCCCGGCTATTTCCTCATCGTGGCCGACTTCATCAAATGGGCCAAGGGGCAGGATATTCCGGTGGGGCCGGGGCGCGGCTCGGGCGCGGGCTCGGTGGTGGCCTGGGCGCTCACCATCACCGATCTCGATCCGTTGCAACTCGGCCTGCTTTTCGAGCGATTCCTCAATCCGGAGCGCGTCTCGATGCCGGACTTCGACATCGACTTCTGCGAAACGCGGCGCGGCGAAGTCATCCGTTACGTCCAGCAGAAATATGGCGCGGATCATGTCGCGCAGATCATCACCTTCGGTACGCTGAAGGCGCGCGCGGCGCTCAAGGATACCGGCCGTGTTCTCCAGATGGGTTATAATCAGGTGGACCGGCTGGCCAAGCTGGTGCCCAATCATCCGACCGACCCGTGGACGCTGGAGCGCACCATGAACGGCTCGGCGGACTTTGTCGCCGAGTACAAGGCGGACCAGCAGATCAAGCGCCTGGTCGATCAGGCGATGATGCTGGAGGGGCTGCCGCGCAACAGCTCCACCCATGCCGCCGGCGTGGTGATCGGCGACCGGCCATTGAGCCAGCTCGTGCCGCTCTATCGCGACCCCAAATCGGACATGCCGGTGACGCAGTTCGACATGAAATATGTCGAGGGCGCCGGGCTGGTGAAGTTCGACTTCCTGGGCCTCAAGACGCTCTCCGTGCTCCAGCGCGCGGTGCGGCTGCTCGGCCAGCGCGGCATCGAGGTGGACCTCAATCTGCTCGGCTGGGACGATCCGGCCGTCTACGCCCTGCTCCAGCGCGGCGACACGGTGGGCGTGTTCCAGCTGGAATCGGAGGGCATGCGCAAGACGCTCGCCGCCGTCAAACCCACCAATTTCGGCGACATCATCGCGCTCGTCTCGCTCTATCGGCCGGGCCCGATGGACAATATCCCGCTCTTCGGCCGCCGCAAGAACGGCCTGGAAGAGATCGAATATCCCCACGCGCTGCTGGAGCCGATCCTGAAGGAGACCTACGGCGTCTTCGTCTATCAGGAGCAGGTGATGCAGGCCGCGCAGATCCTGGCGGGCTATTCGCTCGGCGGCGCGGACCTGCTGCGCCGCGCCATGGGCAAGAAGATCAAGGCGGAGATGGACGCGCAGCGCGCCACGTTCGTGGAGGGCTGCAAGGGCAATAATATCGACAAGAAGAAGGCCAATGAGCTGTTCGACTTGATCGACAAGTTCGCCGGCTATGGTTTCAACAAGAGCCACGCGGCCGCCTATGCGCTGCTCGCCTATCAGACGGCGTGGCTGAAGGCGCATCATCCGGCGGAATTCTATGCCGGCTCCATGGATTTCGACATTCACCAGACCGACAAGCTCTGCGTGTTCGTGGACGATATGCGCCGCATGGGCCTCACTTGCCTGGCGCCGGACATCAACCGCAGCGCGGCCAATTTCACCGTGGAGCCGGACCCGAACGACGCGGCCCGTCAGGCGGTGCGCTATGCGCTGGGCGGCCTCAAGGGCGTGGGCGAGGCGGCGATGGAGCGGCTCGTGGACGAGCGCGCAAAGGGCGGGCCCTATCGCGATCTCGACGATCTGGCCGACCGCATCGAGCCGCGCCTGCTCAATCGCCGCCAGCTCGAAAGCCTGGCTGCCGCCGGCGCCTTCGACGGCATGGGACTGGACCGCGCCGTCGTCCATGCCGCGGCCGAGACCATCCTCTCCGTCGCCGCCAAAGCGGCCGAGTCGCGTGAGGTCGGGCAGAACAGCCTGTTCGGGGCGGTCGAGACGGCCCATGCCGATGTGCCCCTGCCGACCGGCGTGCACTGGACGGCCATCGAGCGCATGGCGCAGGAGAAGGAGGCGTTCGGCTTCTATTTCTCCGCCCATCCGGTCGACCGCTATCGGCAATTCTCCCGCGCGCGGGGCGTGCGCAGCTATGCCGAGTTGTGCGGTCAGGCGGACGGGCTGGGGACCGGCGAGCGCAATCGCGCGATGATGGCGGGCCTCATCGAGGAACTGCGCTGGCGCGACACGCGGCGCGGCGCGCGCTTCGTCTCGGCCACGTTCTCGGATTCGAGCGGCCAGTTTCAGGCGAGCTGCTTCGACGAGGAAGGCTGCAAGCTGCTGGCGCGGCTGCACGAGGACGGGCAATGCGCGCTGCTCACCGTGGAGCTGGACCGGCAGGATGGCGAGGAGACGCCGCGCGTCACCGTGCGCGAGGTGCAGTCCTTCGATCGTCTGGCCGGCGCGGCGCGGATGCGTCTGGTCATCCCCGTGGACGTGCCCGAGGCGATCACGCCGCTCGCCGCAATGCTGGCGGATCGGCGCGGCGGCCGCTCGCGCGTCGAGATCGAGGCGCTGTTGCCGGAGGGCGGCCGCGCGCTGGTGCGTTTGGGCGACGATTTCCAGGTCGATCAGGAACTGAGCGAGCGGATCGAGGCGCTGCCCGGCGTGGGCGGTATCACGCTGGGCCCGCTGGGCCCGCTGGGCGCGCCCGATCTGCGCGTGGTGGCCTCGCGCTAGCGCCTGAAAAGGGCTGGCCTGGGCGCGGACTGGAGGACGGGTTCGCGCGGGGACGCGAAAGGTGCGGAGAAGAGCGAGGGGAGGAGAAGAGAAGACGCGGCTTCACGCCATCGGTATCCCTCTCGTCATCCGAGCGCGCCCTCCGTTATCCCCGCTCCCCCAATCGTCATCCCAGCGAAAGCTGGGATCTCCGGCGTTACGGCACCCCGCACGCCAGACCGCTCACGCCACCGCGCAGCCCGCGCGCTTTATCCCTACTGCCCTCGCCGTCTCTCAAAACAGCCGCCCCTGATCGCCAGGCGGCACGAACAGATCGGTACGCAGGCTGATGCGGCCGCCCGCCAGGTCCGCGCGCGCCTTCGCTTTCTCGAAGCGCGTGCGGATGAGCGCGGCATAGGGGCCTTGCCCACGCATGCGGCTGCCAAAGCCCGGGTCGTTGTCGCGCCCGCCGCGCATCTCGCGAATGAGGTTCATCACCTTGCCGGCGCGCTCGGGGAAATGCGTCTGCAACCATTCGCGGAACAGCGGCGCCACCTCGAAGGGCAGCCGCACCGGAATGAACGAGACCGATCCCGCCCCGGCCTGCGCCACGGCCGCCACCAGCGCCTCGATCTCATGATCGTTGATGGCGGGGATGATCGGCGCGAGCGAAGCGTGGACCGGAATGCCCGCCGCGTTCAGGGCGCGGATCGCCGCCAGCCGTCTGGCCGGATGCGGTGCGCGCGGCTCCAGCGCGTGGTGCAGCGCCGGGTCGAGCGTGGTGACGGAGAGGGCGACCGCGACCAGCCCTTGCGTCGCCATGCTGCCGAGCAGATCGATGTCGCGCATCACCCGGTCGGACTTGGTGGTGATCACCATCGGATGACGGCATTGCGCCAGCACTTCTATGATCGACCGCGTGATGCGCCATGTGCCTTCCAGCGGCTGATAAGGGTCCGTATTGGTGCCCATGGCGATGGTCCTGGCCACATAACGCGGCCGCGCCAGCTCTTTGCGCAGCAGCGCGGCCGCATCCGGCTTCACGAACAGCCGACTCTCGAAATCCAGCCCCGGCGAGAGATCGAGCCGCGCGTGGCTGGGCCGCGCGAAGCAGTAGATGCAACCATGCTCGCAGCCGCGATAAGCGTTGATCGACTGCGCGAAGCCGATGTCCGGCGAGTCGTTGCGCGTGATGATCCGGCGCGCGCGTTCCTCCGTTACGGTGGTGCGGAGCGGTGGCGGGGTCTCTTCCTCATCCGCGCCCAGCCGGTCCAGCCAGTCGCCGTCCGCCTCGCGCGCGGGCAGGCTGAAACGGGCCGAATCGAGGTTGGAGGGCGCGCCGCGCCCTTTGAGGACTGTCATCGCTGAAATAGAACATAACATGAACATCATGGCAAGAGGCGCCAGGGATTATGTGGCGGCGCCGGCGTAACGACCACCATGGAGAACGCGCTTGCCAGGAGGGGGGCGAGTCGATAGGTTCACTTTTCGTTCTCACTTTCGCGAGGGTTCTGTGGCGCCGGAAATGCTGATCGTGCTGATCGTGCTGCTCGTTGCTGCTCTTGCGGGGCTGGCCGCAGGCTGGGTGCTGCGCGGGCGTGGGGCTACTGCGGTGGAGGCGGAGCGCGCGCGGCTGGCCGAGCGCAACGCGGCGCTGGAGGAGATGCGTAACGCGGCCCTGCGCGATCTTGCGGTGGCGAGCGAGCGGGCAGCGCAGGCAGAGTCGCTGCGCGAACGGCTGGAGGCGACGGACGCGGCGCGCGATGCCGCCGAGCGCGATCTGGCTGCGTTGCGCGCCGATGCCGCCGCGCGGACCGAGGGGTTTGAGGCGCAGATCAAGGCATTGCAGGAGGCGCGCGAGCAGCTTTCCGCGCAGTTCAGCGAGACGGCCGGCAAGCTGCTTGGCGAGGCGCAGCGCGCGTTGATCGAGCGGGCGGACCAGCGCTTCCATCAGGCGCATGAGAAGAGCGAGGCCAGCCTCAAGGCGCTGCTCCAGCCGGTCGAGACCACGCTCAAGCGCTATGAGGATGGGCTGCGGCATGTGGAGAAGGAGCGAGTCGACAGCTATGCCGCGTTGCGCGAGGCCGTGGATCAGGTCCGCACCGGGCAGGGGCAGGTGCGCGAGGAAACGGCGCGGCTCGTCAATGCCCTGCGCGCCAACGCCAAGACGCGCGGCCGCTGGGGTGAGCAGTCGCTCTACAATGTGCTGGAGCAGGCGGGGCTCAGCCCGCATATCGACTATCGCAAGGAAGTCTCGGTGGAGACCGAGGACGGGCGGCTGCGCCCCGATGTGATCGTGCGGCTGCCGGGCGGGCGCGAACTCATCATCGACGCCAAATGCTCGCTCAATGCCTATCTGGAAGCGAGCGAGGCCGTGGAGGAGGAACAGCGCACCACCCATTTGCGCGCCCATGCCAATGCGTTGCGCGTCCACGCTCAGCAACTCGGCGCCAAGGATTACTGGACGCGCTTCGGCAAGGCGGCGGACTATGTGGTGATGTACATTCCCGGCGAGCATTTCCTCGCCGCCGCGCTGGAGCAGGATGGCGGCCTGTGGGAATGGGCATTCGAGCGGCGCGTGCTGCTGGCCACGCCCACCAATCTCGTCGCCATTGCCCGCACGGTGGCGAGTGTCTGGCGGCAGGAGAAGCTGGCCGAGGAAGCCCAGCAAGTGGGGGCGCTCGGCAAGGAGATGTACGAGCGTCTGGCCACTGCCGCCGCGCACCTCGCTTCGCTGGGCCGGAGTCTGGAAGGATCGGTCAAGCATTACAATAGCTTCGTCTCCAGCTTTGAGACGCGCGTGCTGGTGACGGGCCGCAAATTCAAGGAGCTGAGCGTGGAGACGGGTTCGCGCGAGATCGGTGAGCCCTCCGCCATCGAGACGCTGGCACGCCTGCCCGATGGCAATGGTCTCGATGGCAAGGGCCCTGATAGTGCCGGCGCTGATGGCGACAGCGATGCGGTGCCGGAAGACGGGGCAGGGACGCCGCCTGCCAGCGCATCCACGCGGATCGGCAAGAGCCGCGCGACCGGTGATGGCGAGGGCGAGACGGAGGCCCGGGACGTGCCGGAGGCGGCTGAATAGGTCCTGGACTGAGGTCTGGTTAAAGCGCCGGACTGGGCCCCGCGCGTCTTGCGTGGGCGGGGGGCGGCCTCACGCTCAGGATGGTCGCCATCCGGCTTTGGGGGGCGCCATCCGGTTTGGGGAGAGACGAAAACGACCGCAGGGGAGAGGCGGTCTTTGCGGATCGGAGTGCAGCGCGCTTTAGGGCCTTGGGGGGGGGATATACGGAAAAGGGCACCATTTTCAGGTTTTTATCGGCTGAAACGCGATCTTTCCTGGAGCATTTCAAGGCGGATGGATGCATCCGGCGGCTCGGAAGATACGAAAAAACAAGAAAAGGATCGTAGTTCGATCGGATCGGATCACGCGCTAGACTCGTTTTCAGTTAGGTTGAAGCGTATGCCGAGTTTCTGAAGTAGTTGGCGTATTCGTGCGGAGGGAAGGCGTCGAGCAGTGTTCCGACGCGGCGCCAGGTTGCATCGACGGATCGTTCGGCGGCCTTTCGGAGCAACAGCTTGAGCTTGGCGAAGACCTGCTCGATCGGGTTCAGATCGGGCGAGTAGGGCAGCAGGAACAGCAGCTTTGCCCCGACCGAGCGGATTGCGTTGCGGACGGCCTTGCCCTTGTGGCTGCCCAGCTTGTCCATGATGACGATATCGCCGGGCGCCAGCGTCGGCACGAGGCACTGTTCGACCCAGGCGGCGAAGCTTTGGCCATTGATCGCACCATCGAGGACGCACGATGCATCGATCCGGTCATGACGAAGCGCGGCCAGCAAGGTGAGCGTGCGCCAATGGCCGAAGGGTGCGCGGGCGACCAGCTTCTGGCCACGCGGCGCCCAGCCCCGGATCGGCGTCATATTGGTCTTGGCCCAGGTCTCGTCGATGAAGACCAGGCGCCTGGGATCAAGCCGCCCCTGATACTTCTTCCACTGCGCCCGCCGCCGGGCGATCAACAGCGTTTTTTTTGAAGCGCAGCCCTTCCGAGCGCACCAGCCTCCATACCGATACGTGCTGGTGGCGATGCCCTGTTCGGCCAGCTCGCACCAGCGCCTTGAGCGTGATGTCCGGTACGGCTTTCACCCGATCGATCACCAACGCTCGGTGCGGCTCGAGCAGGCGCTTGCGGTGACCGCCCATCCGCCGCGACGCCGCACTTCCCGTCGCGCGTTGGCGTTGCGACCACTTCACCACGCTCGCCACGCTCACCCCGAACAGTGAGGCTACCTCCCGGCAGCTTCAACCCGATGCGACCGCTGCCGCCGCGCGCTCCCGAAGATCATTCGAATAGGGTCTCGCCATCCCTGCTGGCCTCCTGCCCCAGCCAGCAGGTGAAATCAGAACAAACCCCGCCTGGGAATCCCCTTTCGATTCAATCAATCAGAAATCGAGTCTAGGTGTTTGGTCCCGGCATTTGATGGTGCATCATCCATGCAAGATTGGAAGGGGGCGCTATGGGACAGATTTTACATGGGAGCGCCCGCACGACAGAGGCGGTTCCCCGGAACAAGTCCGGGGCAGGCAAGCGATACAACATAGTCAAGAGAGCCTGAGGGTTCTGGCCAAGCGCTACGGGATCAAGAAGACCCTCGCCAAGTGGAAGCAGCGCATCGCAGTCAAGGATCTGCCGACCGGACCGAAGGACGCCCATTCAACGGTGCTGGGCATCGAAGAGGAAGCGATCATCGTCGCTTTCCGCAAGCACACCCTGCTGCCGCTCGACGACTGCCTCTACGCCTTGCAGGCTACGACCCCGCACCTGACGCGCTCGTCCCTGCATCGCTGCCTGCACGGCACGGGATATCAGCCGGTTGCCCGAGGTCACCGGCGACAAGGAACCCAAGCGCAAGTTCAAGACCTATCCGATCGGCTACTTCCATATCGACATCGCCGAAGTGCAGACCGCCCAGGGCAAGCTACGCCTCTTCGTGGCGATCGACCGGACCAGCAAGTTCGCTTTCATTGAGCTGCATCGCGAAGCAGGCAAGATGATCGCCGCCCAGTTCCTGCGCAATTTGATCGCTGCCGTGCCTTATGCCATCCACACCGTGCTGACCGACAACGGCATCCAGTTCACCAACATGGCGCACCACAAATACGCCTTCCACCACATCTTCGATCGGGTCTGTGACGAGCGTGACATCGAGCACCGGCTGACCAAGATCAAGCATCCCTGGACCAACGGCCAGGTCGAGCGGATGAACCGGACGATCAAGGAAGCCACGGTCAAGCGCTACCATTACGACAGCCACATCCAGCTCACCACGCACCTCCACGACTTCATTAACGCCTACAACTTCGGCCGCCGCCTCAAGACCCTCCGAGGTCTGACTCCATACGAATATATCTGCAAAATCTGGGCAACCGAGCCCGACCGCTTCAACCTCAATCCGCACCATCAAATGTCGCGACCAAACACCTAGGGCGCGTGGGCCGGCCTTTCAGGGGCGTGGCTCAGTTGCGGACAGTTTCCCCTCCTCTTCAGATGAGGGGAAAGGGGTGGTGGCGATGCGCAGCATCGCGCGCGCGGCGATCATGCGGGATCGTTTCAGCACCAACCCAACCCCTTCTCTGAAGAGAGGGGGCTAAAGATGGTCCGTGCGCACGCGCGGATCAGAAATCGGGCTGGTCGTAATATTTGGGCGGGGAGACGATCTCCATCCGCTCGGCCAGCAGCGGGCGGAAGGAGGGGCGCGACTTGATGCCGGCATACCAGCGCTTGGTCGGCCGGTGGCCCTCCCAGTCGATGCCGCCCAGATAGTCCGCCACGGAGAGATGCGCGGCCGCCGTGATGTCCGCCAGGCTCATCGTGCCGCCGCCCAGCCAGCTCCTGTGATCGAGCAGATAGTCGAGATAGTCCATGTGGGTGTTGGCGCGGCGCATGGCCTCGCGCAGGGCGCCGGCATCGGGTGCGGCGCGCTGGACGACGCGCTTTATCATGCGCTCGTGGAGCAGGGGCGCCACCACGTCGCGATAGACGATCTGATCGAGCCAGGCGACGAGCCGGCGCACTTCGGCGCGGGCAAGGGCGGAGCCGGCGATGAGCGGGAACTGCTCCACAGTCTCCTCGAAATATTCGCAGATGGCCTGGCTGTCGACCAGCACGGCGCTACCCGCCTGATCGACCAGCACCGGCGTGGTGCCGGCGGGATTGAGATCCAGGAACTCGTCGCGCGGCGCCCAGGGCGATTCGCGCACGAGATCGTAAGTGATGCCTTTCTCCGCCATCAGGAAACGGACCTTGCGCGAGAAGGGGCAGAGCGGAAACTGGTAGAGAAGCCACATGCCATCGCTGATGGCCGAGCCGCCCGCACGGCGCAAGGGCTCATATTGGCCTGAACGCCCGCGGTCGCAGGCGTGGGCAGAGCGTGGGGCAGGGCGTGGGGCAGGGCGTGACGTGGCGCGAGGAACCGCCCATGCCCTTGCGGCTTTCATGGCCTATGTGGGCAGGCAGATATCGTATCGCGGCGGGGCTGCTTTTTCTCGCTGCACTGGGCGGCGTGGCGCTGGACAATTATACGGTCGGCGGCTTTCGTTCCGCGTCGCCGGCGATGATGATCGCTCTGGCGGGAGAGGGCTGAAAATGGACCCACGTCCAGCCGCGCTCTGGGCTCCCGCCTGCGCAGGAGCGCAGTGAAGGTCTCACGGATATCACGCCGACGCAGGCGGGCGTGCGCAGCGCCTTTCCCTTTTCAAGCTTCGCCAGCGCTTGCAGCGGTGGCCGCCGCCCCCCTCTCCCCGAATGGAGAGAAGAGGGGCGGGTCTCACCAGTCGTCCTGCGTGCGCTTGATGAGATAGCCGTGGATGTCCCTGGCCTGCGCCTCGCTGAGCTGGCCGGCGAAGCTGGGCATGCCCTTGTCCTCGCGCGTGCCCTTGAGGACGATGTCGAGGAAGGCGTCATGGCTGGCCTTGCTCATGCGGCGCAGGTCCTTGACGCCGCCAATGGCATTGTCGCCATGGCACTTGCCGCAATTCTCGCCGTAGAGCGCGGCGCCGCGCTCGGCGACGTCAGCGGCCACGGGCTGGGGCGGCTGCCAGGGTTCCTCGTCGGCCGGGGGCATCGGCGGCAGCTTGGCGGTGCCGCCCAGCTTGAAGACCAGCAGCTTGGCCGTGGCGGTGCGGAAGGGGCCGTTTTTCGTCAGATTATAGACCGGCGATCCGCCCCAGCCGGCATTGACGGCGATATATTGCTCGCCGTCGACCATATAGGTGATGGGCCCGGCGACGCCGGCCTGATCGACAGTCATCTCCCACAATTTCTGGCCGTTGTCGGCGCGGTAGATGGCGAGCGTCTTGTTGATGGTGGGCTGGATCAGCAGATTGCCCGCCGTGGCCAGCACGCCGCCCGAACCCGGATGCGGATAGGGCACGCGCCAAGCTTCCTTCTGCGTCCTGGGGTCCCAGGCGAGCAGATAGCCCTTCTCGGTGGCATTGGCCTCTTCCTGGAGCGTCTTGCGCAGCTCCGGCTGGGTGCCATAGACCTGTCCGCTGTTGGTCCGGCCGGGACCGGGCGTGTATTTATACTGGCCGTCCTCGGCGCGCGCATAGATGGAGCCCTGCTCCTGCGCGGAGAGATAGACGAGGCCGGTCTTCGGGCTGTACGACATCGGGTGCCAGGTGTGCGCCGCCAGCCAGCTCGGATTCATGAGGTGGGGCGTGGGCGTGTTGTGGGCACCGGGCATCAGCACCGGGCGGCCGGTCTTCATGTCGACATGGCTCGCCCATGTGTTCACGGAGACATAGGATTTGGCGGAAATGAGCTTTCCGTTCGTCCGGTCGATCACATAGAAAAAGCCGTTCTTGGGCGCCTGCATGGCGACCTTGCGCGGCTTGCCGTCGATGGTCATGTCCGCGAGCACGATGGGCTGGGTGCAGGTATAATCCCAGTCCTCCTCGGGCACCATCTGATAGTGCCACTTATACTTGCCGGTCGTCGCATCGACGGCGACCATGGAGCACAGGAAGAGATTGTCGCCCCTGCCCTCGCTGCGGAAGTGCCACATGTGCGGCGATCCGTTGCCGGTGCCGATATAGACGGTGTTGAGCGCGGGATCGTAGGCGAAGCTGTCCCACGCATTGCCGCCACCGCCCGCTTCCCAGAATTTGCCGGACCAGGTCTTGGCCGCCATTGCCATGACGCTGTCCGACGCCTCGCCGTCCGGGCCCTTTGCAGGGTCGGTCGGCACCAGGTAGAATTTCCAGAGCTTCTTGCCCGTCTCCGCATCGAAGGCGGCGACGAAACCGCGTGAGCCATAGTCCGCGCCGCCATTGCCGATGACGATCTTGCCATCATAGACGCGCGGGGCGCCGGTGATGGAATAGGGCGCCTTCTCCGCGTCGAAAGTGGGGGTGGTCCACAGCTCCTTGCCGGTGCGCGCGTCGAGCGCGATCAGCCGCCCGTCGAGCGCGCCGATGATGATCTTGCCCTTCCACGCCGCGATGCCGCGCGAGGAGGGGCCGCAGCACGCCCAGCGCGCCCAGATTTTTTCCACCTTGGGGTCGAAGGTCCAGAGCTTGCGGCCGGTCCTGGCGTCATAGGCCGTCACGACATTGTAGATGCTCTCATTGTAGAGCACGCCGTCCATCATCAGCGGGCTGGCCTGCACGCCGCGATAGGTCTCCAGATCGTCGAACCAGGCGAGGCCGAGCTGCTGGACATTGCTGTCGTTGATCTGGGTAAGGGGCGAGAAGCGCTGCTCGTCCCAGGTGCGCGAATAGCTCTGCCATTCGCCGGCATTGGCGGGCGCGTCCGCATTGGTCATGCTGGCGTGATCGACCGCCGCCGGCCCCGTGGGGGCCTGTGCGAGCGCGAGCGCCGCCCACAGAGCGATGCCACCGCCTGCCAGCAGCGTTGCGATCCCAGCCTTTTTGCGCGTGAGTAACACTTGATCGTCCTCCCCCGGCAGCCGAGTCTCATTGCTGCGGCCTGCCCGATTTGCTTGGCTTGCTAACATCTAAGCGGGGTCATCGCCAGAGTATCCGTCATCCCAGCGAAAGCTGGGAGCTTGGGCGGATGAGGGGGGCAGATCGTGCGGGAAGATCAGCCCTTCAGCCACCAGCGCAGCAGCAGGCTGACCGCGCCCAGCGCGAGCACGCTCACCGCCCAGATGCCGGCCATCCAGGCGAGGCGGCGCCAGAGCGGGCGCGGTTCCTCAATGATAGCCATGCGTGCCCACCTTGCCGCGGAACACCCAATAGGCCCAGCCGGTATAAGCGAGGATCACCGGCATGATGATCGCCACGCCCACCAGCATGAACCGCTGGCTGCTCTCTGGCGCGGCGGCATCCCAGATGGAGATGCTGTCGGGCACGATATAGGGGAAGAGGCTGATGCCGAGCCCGGCGAAGCAGAGCGCGAAGAGCGCCAGCGCGAGGAAGAAGGGCGCGCGCTCGGCGCCGCCGCGCAGGGCGTGCAGGAACAGGACGGCGATGATCGCGGTGAGCAGCGGCACCTGCGCGGTGGCGAGCACGCCGGGCATGTCGAACCAGCGGCTCCAGTAATCATGCTGGAGGAACGGCGTCCACGCGCTCACCGCGACGATAGCGGCGAGCGTGCCGATGCCCGCGATCAGGGCCATGCGGCGGGCATGGGCCTGCGCGTCGCCCTCCAGCTTCCAGACGAGCCAGGTCGCGCCGAGCAGCGCATAGCCGGCGAGCACGCCGGCGCCGGTGAGCAGCGTGAAAGGCGTCAGCCAGTCGAGCCAGCCGCCAGCATAGGCCTGATCCTCCACGCGCACGCCCTGGAGGATGGCGCCCAGGATCATGCCCTGCGCCAGCGCGGCGGCGATGGAGCCGAGCGTGAAGGCGGCATCCCAAACCGGCCGGTGCGCCGGATCGCGCCAGCGGAACTCGAAGGCGACGCCCCGGAAGATGAGGCCGAGCAGCATGGCGATGATGAGCGGATAGGTGGCGGTGAGGACGAGGCCGTAAGCCAGCGGAAAGGCCGCCAGCAGGCCGCCGCCGCCCAGCACCAGCCAGGTCTCGTTGCCGTCCCACACGGGCGCGATGCTGTTCATCGCCTGATCGCGCTCCGGGCCCACCGCGAAGCGCGGGAAGAGAATGCCGATGCCCAGATCGAAGCCGTCCATCACCACATACATGAAGACGGCGAAGGCGATGATGAACGCCCAGATTGTCGTGAGATCGAGAGTCATGGCGCGGTCTCCCCGGGCTGTTCGCCAAAGGCGGGCGCGGGCGTGATGCCGGCGGTGCGCACTGGTTCGCGCGGCGGCTCGGGCTCGTGCGGGGCAGGCGGGCGGCGCATGAGGTGGAGGATGTACCAGATGCCCGCCCCGAACACCGCGAAATAGACGATGACGAAGGCCAGTAGCGAGGCGGCGACGGCCGGCGCGGCCAGCGGCGAATGCGACTGGGCAGTGAGCAGATGGCCGTAGACGGTATAGGGCTGGCGGCCCACTTCGGTCGTCACCCAGCCGGCGATCACGGCGACGAAGCCGGCGGGCCCCATCAGGATCGCGGCGCGGTGCAGCCAGCGCCAGTCGTAGAGCCGTCGCCGCCAGCGCGCGGCGAGGCTCCACAGGCCAAGGCCGAACATGGCGAGCCCCAGCGCTACCATGATGCGGAAGGACCAGAAGACGATGGCGACCGGCGGCTCCCGGTCGTCCGGCACGGTATCCAGCCCGTCGAGCGGCGCGTCGAGCCGGTGCTTGAGAATCAGCGAGGAGAGCCTGGGGATTTGCACCGCATGGTCGATGCGCTTCTCCGCCGAATTGGGGATGCCGAGCAGGATGAGCGGCGCCCCCTCCGGGTGGCTCTCATAATGGCCCTCCATCGCCATGATCTTGGCCGGCTGGTGCTCCAGCGTGTTGAGCCCGTGAAAATCGCCCGCCACGATCTGCACCGGCGCGACCAGCGCCGCCATCCACATGGCCATGGAGAACATCTTGCGGGCGTGGAGGTCGGCGCGGTCGCGCAGCAGGTGCCAGGCGCCGACCGCGCCGACCACCAGCGCCGTGGTGAGATAAGCGGCGATCACCGTGTGCACGAGCCGATAAGGGAAGCTGGGGTTGAAGATGATATCGACCCAAGAGCCGCCCGGAACGAACCGGCCCTGCGCGTCCATGATGAAGCCGGTGGGCGTGTGCATCCAGCTATTGGCGCTCAATATCCAGAAGGCGGAGAGGAAGGTACCCAGCGCCACCATGCAGGTGGCGGCGAAGTGCAGGCCGCGCCCCACCTTGTTCATGCCGAAGAGCATGACGCCCAGGAAGCCCGCCTCCAGGAAGAAGGCGGTGAGCACCTCATAGGCCATGAGCGGGCCCACGATGGGGCCCGCGCGCGTGGAGAATTCCGACCAGTTGGTGCCGAACTGATAGGACATGACGATGCCCGAGACGACGCCCATGGCAAAGGTGACGGCGAAGATCTTGAGCCAGTAGCGGAAGAGATCGAGATAGAGCGCTCGCCCGGTGCGCAGCCAGAGCCCCTCCAGCACGGCAAGATAGCTCGCAAGCCCTATAGTGAGGGCCGGAAAGATGAAGTGGAAGCTGACGGTGAAGGCGAATTGCAGGCGCGCCAGCAATACGGCATCGAGCATTCTGGACATGGCATCAACCCCTTGAGTCGATGCTGAAAGCCATAGCGCCATACGGGCGTTCCCGCCAGTGCGCCGCAGTGGGAGGAAAAGCGGCTGGCCGGGCCGTTAGAGTCCCGTCCGCTTCATCTATGCTCCTGCGAAAGCAGGAGCCCAGGGCGATCATGCGCCGTGGGCTCCCACGCTATCCCATTCTTCTAAGGCCGTTCGGGCAAGCCGGTCTGGAGCAGCTTCTCCGAGATACCCACGCAGTCGAGCGGGCCGCGCGCGTTGACCTCCGGCCCCTCCTTCTTGCCGGAGATGCCGAGCGCGCTGCCGATCGACTTGGCGACCGCGCCCAGCACGCCGCCCGCGCCCTTGCCGAGCGAGGACAGTTCCAGCGTGGGCGCGGACAGCGTGCCGCCGATGCGGATGGGGTCGACGATGGGCAGGCCGCTCGGATCGCGCGCTGTGCCGCCGATGGTGAGCGCGATATGCTCGCCGTCGAGTGCGATCGTTCCTTCGCCCCGGCTGCGCGAGGCGGCGGTCTCGATGAGGAAAGGCGCGGCGGTGAGCCGGCCCTCGCGCGCCTCGAAGCCGATGGCGATGCAGCGCAGCGCCACGCGGTCGGCGCTGTCGCCCAGCACGGCGCCAATGGCCTTGCCCATGTCCTGCGCCAGCACGGCCGCCGCCGTGCGGCTGACCCAGCCCTCGCCGGCGACGAAGCCGACATGGCCCTGCGACCCCGCGAGCGCGGCGCGGATCGTATCGCCCCGGCCGCTCAGCGCGACGCGCGCGCCGAAGGGGGCGTCCACATTCTCGGTGGCATCGAGCAGCTTGCCGAGCCGGCCGTCGCGGAACTGTAGGTCCACGTCCAGCCGGGGCGCGGCGCCGGTGCGATGATCGACCAGCATGCGGCCTGTCATCCGCCCGTCGACAAGATTCGCCTCCACATCGTCCACGCGCAGCACTTTGCCGTCCAGCCGCAGCACGCCCTTGATCGAGCGGAACACCGAGGGGGTCCTGAACAGCAGCCGCGCGGCGGAAAAGCGGATTTCGCCATCGGTCGGCCCGATCTTGGCGAGGTTGATGCGGGTGTTGGGGAGCACGCGCTTGCCGATGCGCGCCGTCAGCGCGCGCTGCTCGGCAAGACCCGCATCGTCGGCCAGATCGTCGAAATCGAGCTGCGAGAAGGCGATGGCGGCGTCGATCTTGGAGCGGCCCTCGCGCTTGCGGATGGTCGCCTGGCCCGTGAGACGCGAGCGCCCCACGCTGCCTTCCAGCCGGTCGATCAGCCAGTCGCGGCCGCTGCGGCGGACCTGCGCGCGCAGGTCGATGGGTTGCGTGCCGAACAGGCCGGCCTGGATGATGTCGTCCAGATATTTGAGGCTGGGCGCGCGGGCGGTGAGGGCGAGCGTCATGTCGCTGGCGTCGAGCGCGCCGATGGTCTGGCCCTGCGCGCTGAGCGTGAGCAGAGGCGACTCGATGCGCAGGCGGAAGGGGTAGGGCGCATCGCGGGCGCGGCCGGCAATGGGGTCGCCGTCGAGCGAGAGCGTCACGGGTTCCTCGTGGAAGCGCCCCTGCGCCCGCACGGCGAGGCCCTGACGCGGCCCGGCGTCCAGCGTGCCCGCGACAGCGAGGAAACGCCGCGCGTCGCGCAACGTGAAGCGGCCGTTGCTGATGGTGAGATCGGTCAGGTCGAGCGGCCTGCTTTCCCCATCGCTTTTGCCGTCGCCTTGTCCGCTCCAGTTGGAACGGCCCGTCTCGTCGCGCACCAGCGCCAGCATGAGGCCGCGCGCCTCGACGGCCTCGGGCCGTAGCCCCCGCCCGATGAGCGCGGGCAGCAGCGCCACGCGCGTCCGCACGGCCTCGACGCGCAGCATGTCGCCCGCCCCGGCCCAGTCCGGCTGGGCAATGCGCATGTCCCGCAGTTCCACGGTCGGCGTGAAGGAGAAGAAGGGCGTGCGGCCCATGCTGCCGATGCTGACCGGCGCGCCGATGGTGGCCGACAGGCGCTGCGCGACTCGCTCCTTCATGAGGCCGACGGGAAAGGCGCCGAGCAGCAGCACCGCCAGCAGGAGAAGAGCACCGAGTGCCGCCAGTGCCCATCGCAGCCGTGTGGAACGCAGGAGACGCCGCCACCGCACCCATCGGTCGGGCGCCTGTTCCTCGTCGTCGGCAGTGGCGTGGGATGACATGAGGCACAAACACGACAGATGGTGGAGAGTTCCGAAAGCCTGACAGGCGCGGTGGCCCTCCGCAAGCCCCGCATGTGCCGCGCTCGCGCCGCGTGGGCGAAGCGCAGAGAGAGCCATGCGGCGGTTGCGCGACGGTTGCCATGCGATGTCCTCGCCCGCGAGGACGTGCCCTGGCTTGTGGGCGCCGAGTCGCCTGCCTTCTTCCGCGGTTCCAACCGGGGGAAGAGCGCCCCGCCGCTGCCGGGAATCGGGCACGCGGCGCTCTCCCTCGCGAGCAGTCGTGCGCGGCCGATGCCCGGTTGCTTTCCTGTGTCTCCCATTCGTTCTGATTTCCAAGCTATTGAATAAGCGTGGAATCTGGAGAGAGAGGGAGCGCGCCCGGCACGGCCCGTCGCGGACTCAACGCGGTTCGGCGAGAGGGATATTGATAATCCCATCGGGTTGATAGAGATTACTCTCCTATCCGCCCTAGAAGGCGATTACCCACGACAGGAGATGGCTATGCATGATCTTGACGACTGGGGTGCGACGACAATGCCGCAAGTGCTGACCGTGCCGGGCCTCAACAATTCGGGGCCGACCCATTGGCAATCGATCTGGGAGCGGGAGACGCCCTGGATATCCCGTGTGGACCTGGGGCTGTGGGAACGGCCCCAACGCAATGTCTGGGTGACGCGACTCAGCCAGACCATCCGCTCATCCCGCGCGCCGGTGGTGCTGTGCGCGCACAGCCTGGGCTGCCTCGCGGTGGCCTGGTGGGCCGCTCTGGAAGGGCAGGGCTATGGCCATCCCGTCGCCGGCGCGTTGCTGGTGGCCCCGCCGGATTGCGAGCGCGCCATGGTCGACCGGCATATCGCCAGTTTCGGCCCGATCCCCCGCGTTATCCTGCCTTTCCCGGCGATCTTGGTGGCGAGCCAGGACGACCCCTATGCCTCGACCGAGCGGTCGATCCGCATGGCCGAGCTATGGGGCGCCGCCTTCGTGGACGTGGGCGAGCAAGGCCATATCAACGCGCAGTCCAATCTGGGCGACTGGTCGGAAGGCCGCACGCTGCTCAATCATCTCATCGACGGCGGGCTGAGCGTGCGGCGTGCGAGGCCTCGCGTATCCACCGGCGGCGACATGCGGGGAGCCACGGTCCTGCGCTCTTGAGGGCAGGAGCGCTGCGGGGCGGGGAGCCCCGCACGGGCGCCCCCGCGCGCCCGTGCCTGAACGTGGGGCGGCCGGCCGGCCATGGCGGCGAGAGGCGTCGCCGGCCGGTCGCGCGGTTCGCCCATTCGGCCGGCTGAGGCCGGGGAGAGAGTTCAGCTTTAGGCGGGCTCAATAATCCTATCATGCAGATAGGGAAAACGGGCTTTATAGAGAATGGGCAAATGCGACCCGCCACGCACCGGATTCCGGGCAGGCAGGCGCGACATGCAGCACATGAGAAGCGACCGGGCGTCCCGGAGCGAGGCACAAAGGGGATTTTATGAAGAAGTCGACTTACGCGGCGCTGCTTGCGGCGACCGCCCTGGGCACAAGCCCATGGGCCGCAGTGGCGGAAGAGCAGGACGCGACGACCGCAGCAGCGGCGCCCGCTGCCTCGGCCGCGGACCGCAATGACGGGGAAATCCTCGTGACCGCGCGCCGCCGCCAGGAAACCTCGCAGGCCGTTCCGCTCGCGATTTCCGTCGTGGATGGCGCCAAGCTCGACACCACCGGCAGCTTCAACGTGGGCAAGCTCCAGCAGCTGACGCCCACGCTCACCTATTTCTCCTCCAATCCGCGCAACACGGCGGTCAACATCCGCGGCATCGGCGCGCCGTTCGGCCTCACCAATGACGGCATCGAGCAGGGCGTGGGCATCTATATCGACGATGTCTATTATTCGCGCATCGCGTCGGCCACCTTCGACTTCCTCGACGTGGCGCAGATCGAGGTGCTGCGCGGGCCGCAGGGCACGCTCTACGGCAAGAACACCACCGCCGGCGCCATCAACATCACCACGCGCAAGCCGACCTTCGATTTCGAGGGCCGGGCCGAGATGTCGATCGGCAACCTGGCCTTCAAGCAGGCCAAGGCGGCCGTCTCCGGCCCGCTCAGCGAAAAGCTGGCGGCGCGCCTTGCCCTCTCCGCCACCAGCCGGCGCGGCACCATCTTCAACGGGGCGACCGGCAACTGGATCAACGAGCAGGATAATATCGGCCTGCGCGGCCAGCTTCTGTGGCGGCCCACGGACAATCTCGACGTCACTTTCTCGGCCGATTACAGCGCCCAGAATCCCGAATGCTGCGGCACCGTCTATGTCGGTACGGGCCTGACCGAGAAGGCCATCGACCGGCAATATGAAGCGCTGGCCGCCGCGCAGAATTATAGCGTCGACACGCTCGCCAGCTCCAATCCGTTCGATCGCCTGACCGACGTGGATGCCAATCTGAACGCCGGCAACAAGATCGGCGGCGCATCGCTCCGCTTCGTCTGGGATGTCGGCCCGGGCACGCTGACCTCCGTCACCGCCTGGCGCTTCTGGGACTGGCAGCCGGAGAACGACCGGGACTATACGGGTCTGCCCATCGTCACCAAGTCGCAGAACCCCTCGCAGCAGGACCAGTACACGCAGGAAATCCGCTACGCGCAGACCGGCGAAAAGCTGGACTTCGTGGTCGGCGCCTTCGCCTATCACCAGCGCATCGACACCCAGGGCACCGAGGCGCACGGCACGGCGTCCGCCAAGTGGAATCTCGCGCCGACGAGCCCCTATTACAACGATCCGTCCATCTTCGATGGCCTCACCGCCATCAACACCCAGTGGCTGAAGAACACCAGCCTGGCCCTGTTCGGCCAGTTGAGCTGGAAGCTGACGGACCGGCTGACCATCCAGCCCGGCGTGCGGCTCAACTACGACAAGAAGGACGGCTTCTACCAGCGCGAGGTCTTCGACGGCGAGGGCAATCCGGTGCTCTTCAGTCAGGACGATCCGGTAAAGGTGGCCCAGCGCGGCATCTTTGCGCCGCAGCTCGTGCAGCCCTCCTTCAGCGACTGGAACTTCAGCTACGATCTGACGCTCAGCTACAAGCTGGCGGATGATGTGCTGGCCTATGCGACCTATGCCAAGACCTTCAAGTCCGGCGGCATCAATCAGAACGGCGTGCCGGCCGACGGCGATGGCAACCCCATTCTGGAGGCGGGCTCGGTGCGGCCGGAATCGGTGCAGCATTATGAGGCGGGCATCAAGTCGCAGTTCTGGGGCCGGAAGGCCACGGTGAACCTCTCCATCTTCCGCTCGGATATCGAGGACTATCAGGCCAATGTGACCAACGGCCAGTTCGGCGTGCTGCGCGGCTATCTCGCCAATGCGGAGAAGGTGCGGACCCAGGGCATCGAGGCGGATATCTCGCTGCGTCCCAGCCGTCGCTTCAATGCCTATGCGAGCGGCGCCTATACGGATGCGACCTATGTGAAGTTCGTCGATGCGCCGTGCGCGCCCGAGCGCTCCGGCGGCAGCAGCAGCCCGGCCAATTGCGACATTTCCGGTGAGCGCCTGCCCGGCGTCTCGGAGTGGACCTTCTCCTACGGCGTGGAGGCCAATGCGCCGGTCGAGCTGCTGGCGCAGGACGGCGAGGTCTATGTCGGCTTCGACGGCAACTACCGCTCGTCCTTCTCGTCCAACGCGACGCCCTCCAAATATTCCTGGGTGGAAGGCTATGCGCTCTCCAACTTCCGGCTGGGCTTCCGCACGCGGGATTTCGACCTGTTCGGCTGGGTGCGTAATGCGTTCGACGTCAACTATTTCGAGCAGCTCACCTTCGGTCCGAGCAACACCGGCCTGATCGTGGGAAATACGGGCGACCCCAGGACGTTCGGCCTCACGCTCAAGAAGACCTTCTGATCTCGAGAAGGGGGCCGGCCGATCGTGGGCCGGCCGGTCCCCGCCCAAGAGGAATTGCAACGATGAGCGACAGCAATGGTGCACCGGCCCGTGTGGCCGAAATCCGGCAGAGCAATGCCAATGCCGAGGAAGTGATCGAAACGGTGCGGCAGGCGCTGCGGACGCTGCGCTTCGGCGCCATCGCCCTGACCGTTCACGATGCCCGCGTGGTGCAGGTGGATGTCACGGAGAAGCGGCGCTTCTAGAGTAGAGTGATGTCGAAGCAGGTGGGCTCGCCTGCTGACTTCGAAATCACGGGAAAAGGGCTTTTCCAGTCCGCTCGCGACAGCGGGGTTCCCTCACCGGGGCTCCGTCCGGTTCAGACCGGGCGGTGCCTTGCGATTCCGGCTTCTGCGGTGTCTGTCGGTACGGGCGCAGGGCGCAAGACTTTCCGGCGCAGTGCTCCTGCGCAAGCAGGAGCCCAGGGCGGCTGTGCACGGCGATTGGGCCCGGAGACGCCCGCTTTCGCAAGAGCACGAGGAAGGCTCAATCAAAACGGCAGAACGCCATGATCCGGCGGTGTCGCAACAGGCAGAAACCTTGGCCAGCCAGCGCGGCGGAGGCCCATATCCCGACACCTGAAATAGGAAAATACGCCCGGCCCGATCCGGTCAGGCGATGCGCTTGCGCTCTTCCTCGGCGCCGCCCCGGCCAGCCAGCGCGTCGGCGATGGTGCGGTGGTCCAGCACCTGCCGATAGGCGTCATAGGCCGCGCCGAACTGGCGGCGGATCTGGCATTGCGATTCGTTCACGCAATCCTCGCAGCGGCGATAGGACTGGCGCGAGAGGCAGGGCAGCGGCGCCAGCGGTCCCTCGAACAGACGCAGCACTTCACCGAAGGAAATGGTGTCCGCCGGGCGCAGCATGACATAGCCGCCATTCTTGCCCCGCCGGCTTTCCAATATGCCCGCGCGCTTGAGATCGAGCAGAATCTGTTCGAGGAACTTGTGCGGGATGGCATAGCGCGCGGCGATGTCGGCGCTCGTCATCAAGTCACCTTCACCCGCGATCGCCAGAAGCGCGCGGAAAGCATAACGGGCCTTGTTCGAGATCATGGATCCGGTGTGTTCCCTATCAAGTTCCTAGGGTACACGCATTCCGCCCTCGCGCCAACCCCAAAGGCCCTTTTTGTTCTACAGCCAGACGAGCCAGATGAACGCGAAGGCGACGACGGTGCAGACCAGCAGCAGCGGCACGCCCAGACGCGGAAAATCCCGGAAGCGATAGCCTGCCGCGCCCATCACCACGGCGTTGTTGTGGTGGCCGAAGGGGGTGAGGAAATCGAGCGAGGCGCCGATGGCGACGGCAACCAGCAGGGGCTCCACCGGCACGCCCGCCCTGGCCGAGATGCCGGCCGCGACGGGGCTGAGCACCACGGCGGTCGAGACATTGTCGACAAAGGGCGTCACCGACACGGTGATGAGGAGCACCAGCAGCGTGACCAGCACCGGATCGGTCGAGGGAAGCGTGCCGACCAGCGCATTGGCGATGGTCTGCGCCGCGCCGCTCTGCTCCATCGCCGCGCCCAGCGGTATCATGCAGGCGAGCAGGATGACGATGGGCCAGTTCAGCTCCTGCAACGCCTGTTGCAGGCGCAGCGTGCCGAACAGCGCCATGGCGACGACGACGCCGCCAAAGGCGATCTCCGGCGGCACGAAGCCGCTTGCCGTGGCCGCGACGCCCAGGCCGAAGATGGCGAGGCTGCGCACAGCGTCCGGATGGCGCGGGGCGGGCGTGGCGCGCAGGGAGAGGGGCAGCACGAGCGCGTCCGCCGCCGCCGTGCGCGCCGTGCCGCGCGGTCCACGCAGCATCAGCACGTCGCCGAGGCCGATTTGCAGATCCTCGAAGCGGCCCTCTACACGGCGCCGCCGGCCGGCGATGGCGACGATCTCCACGCCATGCCCGGCAAAGGCATCGCAGGCGGCGAGATGCGAGCCGAGCACGACGCTGTCGGGCATCACCACCACGTCCAGCCGCTCCATGTCGCCATCGCCCGGCGCGCGGCCGGCCCAGTGCAGGGCGCCAGCATCGTGGAGCGCCTCGATCTGGTCGATCGACCCCTCGGCGATCAGCACGTCCCCCGCTGCCAGCGCAATGGCCTCGCGCCGCGCGAACACATGGGCGCCGGCCCGGTACACGCCGTGGAGCTGCACGCCCGCCTGCGCTTCCGCCGCCGGCAGCGTGAGGCCGGCGAGCGCGGAGCCGGGCGGCACCGTGACCTCGCACAGCATATCGGCCGGGCCAGTCTCCAACGGCGCCTCGGTATCATCGCGTAAATGACGGAAAAGAAAGGGCGCGAGCAGCACGAGGCAGGCCAGGCCGGCCAGCGTTACCGGCCCGCCGACCAGCCCCAGCTCGAAATAGGCCCAGCCCTTGCCGGTCTCCGCCGTCAGCCAATCGTTGACGATGAGATTGGCCGGGGTGCCGGTGAGTGAGCACAGGCCGCCCAGCAGCGTGGCGAAGGACAGCGGCATCAGCATCCGCCCCGGCGGCAGGCCCAGCCGCGCGCAGATGGAGAGCGTGACCGGGAACATGAGCGCGAGCGCCCCGATATTGTTCATCGGCACCGAGACGAGCGCCCCGGTCGCGCATAGCACCGCCAGCGCCCCGCGCTCGGTCCGCGCCTTGCCGATGATCGCGCGGGCGAAGCGCTCCACAACGCGCGTGCGCGCCAGCACGGTGACGATGAGCAGGACTTCGGTGACGGTGATGACGGCCGGGCTGGAAAAGCCGGAAAACAGCGCCGTCATCGGCACCAGCCCCAGTGCGGCGCCCAGCGCCAGCCCGCAAAGCGCGACCAGCTCCACCCGGAATCTGTCCAGCGCGTACACGGCGAACATGCACAACAGCAATCCGATGATCGCGGCCTGTTCGAAAGTCATCGGCTATCCCTGCGCCTGTCGCCGCGGCGACCGTCCAGCTTCGGCTTCCTAAGCGTTCGGCGCCCGCGCGGCAATGCGGGAACCGCCGGCCCCGGAACCGCCGGTCAAACAGGATGTTGACGCGAAGCGGCTCGGGAGGGCACTCTCTTCTTCCGCTTCTTCGGGAACCGCGGGGCTCGTTTTGCGATAGGCTGGCGAGCGCCGCCTGCTTCCCGTCGGGCGCTCGCCGCCCCTCGACCGATCGGAGCAATGTGGAAGAACAGGCCCTCGTCATAGCCCTGATCGGCGCGCTCGGCGTGGGCGCGCAATGGGTTGCCTGGCGCACAGGCTGGCCCGCCATCGCGCTCATGCTGGCGGCGGGCATGATCGCCGGGCCGGTGCTGGGCCTGATCGATCCGAGCCATGTTTTCGGCGATCTGATGGAGCCGATGATCTCCATCGCCGTCGCGGTGATCCTGTTCGACGGCGGCCTCAGCCTCAACTTCCGAGAGTTGCGCCGCACCGGCGGGGCCGTCACGCGGCTGGTGCTGCTGGGCGCGCCCATCGGCTGGTGCCTGGGCGCACTCGCCTGCTATTATGTGGCGGGCCTGGTCTGGTCCGTCGCCATTCTCTTTGCCGGCATCCTGGTCGTGACCGGCCCCACCGTGGTCCAGCCGCTGCTGCGCCAGAGCAATATCGCGGCGCGGCCCCAGACGATCCTGCGCTGGGAAGCGATCGTCAACGATCCGGTCGGCGCGCTCTGCGCGGTGCTCACTTATGAATATATCCGCCGGGTCGACCAGGGCGGCACCTTGCTCAGCGTCGCGCTCTCGCTGCTGGCGGCGGCGTTCGTGGCCGGCATCATCGGCTTTGTCGCGGCGCGCGCCATCGGCTGGGCCTTTCCGCGCGGCCATGTGCCGGAATATCTCAAGGCGCCCGTCCTGCTGGTGACGGTGATCGGCGCCTTCGTGCTCTCCAACCTCATCCAGCAGGAAACCGGGCTGCTCACCGTCACCATCATGGGCATCGCGCTCGCCAACATGCGCTTCACCTCGCTGCGGGATGTGCAGCCCTTCAAGGAGAATGTCACGGTCCTGCTGGTCTCCGGCGTGTTCGTGCTGCTTTCCGCCTCGCTCGATTTCGAAGTGCTGCGCCGGTTCGAATGGCGCTTCCTCGCCTTCCTGCTGGTGCTGCTCTTCGTGGTGCGGCCGGCTACGGTGCTGCTCAGCCTGGCCTTCACCCGGCTGCCGTGGAACGAGCGGCTGTTCATTGCCTGGATCGCGCCGCGCGGCATTGTCGCCATCGCCATTTCTGGCCTGTTCGCGCTGCGTCTCAACCATCTGGGCTATGATGACGGCTCGATCCTGGTGACGCTCTCCTTCGCCGTGGTCATCTCCACCATCCTGGCGCATGGCTTCTCCATCAAGCGTGTCGCCCGGCTGCTCAAGGTCAGCGGACCGGCGGCGCGGGGCCTGCTCGTGGTGGGCGGTACGCGGTGGAGCCTCGCTCTCGTCGAGCAGCTCCGCCAGCTCGATATCCCGGTGACGATCAGCGACAATAGCTGGCAGCGGCTCACGGCGGCGCGGCAGGCGGGCATCCCCACTTATCATGGCGAGATCCTTGCCGAACCGACCGAGGACCGGCTGGATCTGGGCCAGTTCCAGGTGCTCGTCGCCATCACCGACAACGAGGCGTATAACGCCCTGGTCTGCAATGAATTCGCGCCCGAGCTGGGGCGTGACAACGTGTATCAGCTCGGCGATGCGAGCGAGGATGACGATCACCGCGCTTTGCCTGAGGCGCTGCGGGGCCGTGCGCTCTTCGCGTCCGGCCTGGGCGTGGAGGACATCATGGCGCGCGAGCGGGCGGGCTGGACCTTCCGCAAGACGCGGATCAGCGATCGATTCGATTTCGATGCGATCCGGGCGGACCTGCCGGAGGGCGCGGACATGCTGCTGCTGATCCGCAAGAACGGCCGGTTGCGCTTCTTCACGCACGCCACGCGCCCTACGCCCCAGCCGGGCGACACCATCCTGTCCTATGTCCCGCCTGCCGGCGCGAAGGGGCGGGCGCGGCAGAAAAAGGAGGCAGCGGCAACGACATGAGACAGGCTCTGCACTGGGCGGCGGCGTCGGCCGTCTGCTTCACGCTCGCCGCGTGCGACGGGCGCACCGGCGCACCCCGGCAGGAGGCGGACCGCACCGCGCCGACCGAGGGCGTGGCCGAGGGGGAGGCGGCGCACGACGCCAACGACGCGGCGAACACGGCCGCGCCGGCCGACGAAGCTCCCGCAGGGCGGTCGATCCTGCGCCCGGACGTGGTGCCGCCGCTGCCGGTCCTCACCATCGAGCCGCTTCATGTGGTCATTCCCTTCGGCGCGTCCGGCCTGGCGCTGGACGAGGCCGGGCGCGCGGCGGTGGATGCGGCGCTGGACAAGCCAGTCATGCGGATGGGCGGCCCCATCGTGCTGCGCGGCCACACGGATTCGCGCGGCACGGATGGCGACAATCGCGTGGCCTCGCGCCTGCGTGCCGAGAGCGTGCGGGATTATCTGGTCGGGAAGGGCGTCCCGGCGGGGCGCATCCAGGTCATCGCGCTGGGCGAGACCCGCCCGATTGCGCCCAATGCCCATGCCGACGGCAGCGACGATCCGCAGGGGCGGGCGCAGAACCGCCGTGTCGAGATCGATGTCGAACCGCCCGCATCGGCAGCACCGGGGAGCCCTGACCGGCGCCTGGAGTGATTTCGAGGCAGGGTAAAACACCTGCTGGCTCGGAAATTACGGGGAAAAAGATTCCAGCGCGGCGCGGTCTCCCGGCGAGTCTGAGCGCGCGGATCGCGCGCGCCCGGCGGTTCGGCGCATTTCGTCCCGATCTTGCGACCGGCCGGGCAACCAAAGGGTCCGATCTTTCGTTCTGCCTATGTGAGCCGGCTGCGGCCGCTTTCCCATCCAGAGGGGCATGAGATGCATTATCGGCCGGTCCGACTCAAGCTTGCGCATATCGCCGTTCTCGGCAACGCCCTGCCGCGTCGTTGCGGCCTCGCCACCTATACCAGCCACAGCGTGGAGGCGCTGCGGGCGCGCTTCCCGGCCACGCGGGTCGACCATTACGCCATGGATGACGGCTTTGGCGATCGCTATGGGCCCGACGTGACCGCCACCATCGACGCGCAGGACGTCTCCGCCTTCGCGCGCGCCGCCTCCCGCATCAACAGCTCGGGCGCGCAGGTGCTGTGGATACACCATGAATTCGGCATTTTCGGCGGGTCGGCCGGCGATCATCTGCTGACGCTGCTGCGCCATATCCATATTCCAGTGGTGGTGACGCTGCACACCGTGCGCGCGGAACCGGACGCGGACCAGCGCCGCGTGATGGCTGCGATCGCCGCGGCGGCGGATCGGCTGATCGTCATGGCGCGGGCGGCGGCGGTGCTGCTGGAGCGCGTGTACGGCATCGCGCCCGGCCGCATCGACATCATTCCCCATGGCGCGCCCGACCGGCCGCTGCTGGAGCCGCGCCTGGTGCGCGAGACGCTGGGGCTGGGGGCTGGGCCGCTGGTGCTCACCTTCGGCCTGCTTTCGCCGGGCAAGGGCATCGAAGTGGCGATCCGCGCTCTGCCCGAAGTGGTGCGGCGCTTCCCGGATATGCGCTATCTGGTGGTGGGCGCCACGCATCCCGCGCTGCTCCGCCGCGAGGGCGAGCATTATCGCGAGACGTTGCAGGCGCTGGTCCGCGAGCTGGGCATGGAAGCCAATGTCCGCTTCGTGGACCGCTTCCTGGGCAATGAAGAGCTGCTCGACCATCTCCAGGCAGCCGACATCTATCTCACCCCCTATCTCGGCCGCGAGCAGGTGACATCCGGCACGCTCTCTTATGCGCTCGCCATGGGGCGGCCGGTGGTTTCCACGCCCTATGTCCACGCCGAGGAGGCTTTGGCCGGGGACATTGGAACGCTTGTGCCCTTCGGCGATTCCACCGCCATATCGACGGCGTTGATCGACCTACTTTCCTGCCCGCGCCGGCTGGCGGCGCAATCGCGGCGCGTGTGGCAAGCCGCGCGGTCGACCATCTGGGAGCAAAATGCCATGGCTGTGATGAAGGATCTTTCGGAGGCGACGGCGGATCGACCGGCCGCTCTGCCGGAACGCGGCGCGGCTCGCGGGAGCGGACGGGTCGTGCTGGCGGGCGTGGCGGCGATGACGGACGATGTCGGCATCGTCCAGCACAGCATCCACGGAGTGCCGGATCGGCGCCACGGCTATTGCCTGGACGACAATGCGCGCGCGCTCAAGCTGCTGTGCGACACGCGGGTGGGCGACCCGGTGCTGCGCCAGCGCCTGGCGCGGACCTATGCCGCCTTCATGGGCCATGCCTGGGACCCGGCGCGCGGGCGCTTCCGCAATTTCATGGGCTTCGACCGGCGCTGGCTGGAGGATGAGGGATCGGAGGATTCCAATGGCCGCGCCCTGTGGACGCTCGGCCATGTCGCGAGCTTCGCGCCGCAGCCCTGGTTGCGCCGCTGGGCGGAGGAGCTGTTCGACGCGGCGCTGCCTCATGCGACGCAACTGGCATCGCCCCGCGCCATGGCCTTTGTCATGCTGGGCGCCGCCGCGCGGATGGAGGCGAAACCGGACGATGCGGCTTGCCGCGCTTTCCTTGCCGACGCCGCCCGACAGTTCGGTGCCCTGATGGAGCAGGCGCGGCGGCCGGGCTGGTCCTGGTTCGAGATCGTGCTGGCCTATGACAATGCGCGCCTGCCCCAGGGCCTGATCGAGGCGGGCCGCGTGCTGGGCGACGGCAAGGCAGTGGAGGTCGGCCTCGCCACGTTGCGCTGGCTGCTGGAGAAGCAGTCCGCGCCGGGGGGCTATTTCCGCCCGGTGGGGTCGGAGAGCTTCCACCGGCCCTATGCCGAGCCCCGGCCATTCGACCAGCAGCCGCTGGAGGCCGCCGCCACGGTGGACGCCTGTGCCTGCGCCTGGCGCGTGGATCGCGATGCCTTCTGGGTCGACGCGGCGGCGCGTGCGAGCCGCTGGTTCGAGGGGGAGAACGATCTCGCCCAGCCGCTTTCCAGCGAGGAGGGCAGCCTGTGCTATGACGGCTTGACGCCGCATGGCGTGAATCTCAACATAGGGGCCGAATCCATTCTGGCCTTGCAACAGGCACGCCACGCCATGGCCGCCCTGCTTGCGGAGACGGAGGCAACGCCGCAATTGACCGCCGTGGGCTGATGGCAACGTCCCGCCGCCCCGCCGTCCCCGTCCCCCCGGACGCGAAGGAGCAGGAGCCACCGCCGGCCGGCCGGCGGCGCCCTGTCTTTCGTCGGCTCGACACGGTGCTCACGGCCGATCCGGCACGGGTCGTGGTGCGCCCCTTCCATCTCTCCTGGCAGGCCACGGGCCTCGCCTCCAGCCGTTCGGCCCGGCTGGTGAGCGACATATTGGCGATGAGCGACGAGGAAGTGGAAGAGGGCCTCCAGGCCGTATTCCACGATTTCGAGAAGCGGCACTGGCAGATCGAGCGCGTGTTCCAGACGCGCTTCATCGACGTGGCGGAGGAATTGCAGCTCGACGTGGAGGATGTGAGCACCGTCCGGCGGCTGCTCATCGGCGCCTATTTCTCGCACGAATACAGCTTCACGGCGGCGGCGCTCACCAATCCCTCCATTGTGCCGCACCCCGATCAGTCCGGGCTGGACCGGCAGACGGTACGCTTCCTTATGACGCTGCGCGCGGTGGGCGAGGGGCATGTCAGCTCCATTGCCTTTCGCGAAGGGCTGGTGAGCGTCAAGGATCGGTTCGAGCTGCAACCCCAGCCGCCCTTCGCCACGGCGGCGGTGGCGCTGCACGCCGCGGGCGCGGACGGCGCGGTGGTGGTGGAGCGCGATGCGGACAGCACGCTTTCGGGCACCGTTCTCTTCCCGGTGACGCCGGCCCAGGCCAATGGGCTGGAGGACCTGCGCCTCACGCGCTTCTGCCATGACGACGGCAGCATCGAGTGGATCGGCACCTATACCGCCTATAGCGGCCAGGCGATCCGCTCCGAGCTGCTGCGCACGCGCGATTTCCGCCGGTTCGCGCTTCAGCCGATGGCGGGCTCGGCGGCGGTCAACAAGGGCATGGCGCTTTTCCCGCGCAAGATCGACGGCCAATATGTGATGATTGGCCGGCAGGACGGCAAGAATCTGTTCCTGCTCACCTCCGACGAGCTGTGCGAATGGTCGGGCGGCACTCGCATCATGGAGCCGCGCTACCCCTGGGAGTTCATCCAGATCGGCAATTGCGGCTCGCCCATCGAGCTGGACGAGGGCTGGCTGCTGCTCACCCACGGCGTGGGGCCGATGCGCAAATATTCGCTGGGGGCAGCGCTGCTGGACCGCCGCGATCCCACGCGAGTGCTGGCGCGCACGCCCGAGCCGCTCATCACCGCCGCCGAGCATGAGCGCGAGGGCTATGTGCCCAATGTCGTCTATACCTGCGGGGCGCTCAAGCTGGGGGATGCGCTGTTCCTGCCTTATGGGCTGGCGGATAGCTCGGTCGCCTTCGCCTTCGCCAATATCTCCGATCTGCTCGATTGCATGCGCTGAGCGCGGCCGGTCTCAGCCGCCGATCTTCGCGAGATAGGCCATGAGCCCGCGCTCGCAGCGGCTGAGCCAGCGCGAGCGGCGCGGCAGGCGCAGTTGCGCGCGAAAGGCCGGTGCGCCGGCCTTGGCGAGGTCGATCAGCGCGGGGTGGACATAGGATTTACGCGCGATGGCGGGCGTGTTGCACAATTCGCCCGCCACGAAGGCGAGCATGGGGTCCAGGCCCTGCTCCTCCTGCGTCGCCAGCCATTCGAAGGCGAGGGCGCTGGCCCGCCAGGTGCGGAAATGCTTGGCGGTGAAGTCATCGCCCATGGCCGCGCGGATATAGGCGTTCACCTCGCGCGAGCCGATGGGGCAGGGCGTGCCGTCCTCGCGCACATATTGGAAGAGATGCTGCCCCGGCAGATCCTGCATCTGCTTGACGAAGCGCACGAGGCCCCGGTCGCTCACGCGCAGCGCGCAGGTCTTGCCGGATTTGGCCTGGAAGCGCAGCGTCAGCCGGTCATGCTCGATGCGCGCGTGGCGCATGCGCAGCGTCGTCGCGCCGAAGCTCCTGTTCTCGCGGGCATAAGCCTCGTTGCCCACGCGGATGCGGCCGCTGTCCAGCAGCCGCACGACCGAGGCGATGGCGCGCTCGGCCGAGAGGGTGCGCCGGCGCAGGTCCCGCTCCACCTGCGCGCGGACGAGCGGCAGCGCCTCGGCGAAGGCGAGGCAGGCATCGAACTTGCGGGAATCGCGGTCCGCCACGAAATCGGGGTGGTAGCGATATTGCTTGCGCCCGCGCGCATCGACGCCGGTCGCGAGGATGTGCGCATTGGCGATGGGCGCGAACCAGGCCGCCTCATAGGCCGGCGGCAGGGCGATGCCGTTGAGCCGGTCGATCTCGTCCCGATCCGTGATCCGCGCGCCATCGGGGCCATAATAGGCCCAGTGGCCGCGCAGCGTGCGGCGCGTGATGCCGGGCATGCCTTCTTCCACATGGACCAGACGCGCGCTCATGCCCGGCACAACGCGTGGGCGTGCGAATGGAGCCCGCGCTATTCGTCCCCCGGCCGGCGGCAGACCCGCCGTTCACCCTCCTCGCGGGCGCCGCGCCCGCCATTCACCCAGTGACAATCGCGCAGCGTTTCCGGCCTAGTCATCGGCCCGGCGAGCCCATAGACTTCGCGTTCAGGAGAGGAGAACCGCGTGGCGGTCATGGAGTTCGACTATGTCGTCGTGGGCGGCGGCTCGGCTGGGGCTGCGCTCGCCGCGCGCCTGTCCGAGCGGGAGGACCGCACCGTGGCGCTGCTGGAAGCGGGCGGGCGGGACAGCCATCCTTTCATTCACATCCCCAGCTTCGTCGCCGCCGCCATCAACAGCAAGGCGCTCAACTGGCGCTTTTCCACCGTGCCGCAGCCGGGCATGGCGGGGCGACAGATTCCCGTGCCGCGCGGGCGCGTGCTGGGCGGATCGGGCGCGATCAACGGCATGGTCTATTTCCGCGGCCATCCCACGGATTTCGACGCCTGGGCGGACATGGGCGCGACCGGCTGGTCCTACCGCGACGTGCTGCCCTATTTCACCCGCAGCGAGAATAACGAGGATTTCGAGCCCTCCGTCTATCATGGGCGCGGCGGGCCGGTGAACGTCAAATATCCCGCGCGGCGGCCCAATCCGCTCAACCGCGCCTATCTCGACGCGCTGGCCTCGCTCCAGTTCCCCGCCTGCGCGGATTTCAACGGACCCGACCCGGAAGGCTATGGCCTGCGCCAGGGCCTGATCCGCGACGGACGGCGCGAATCCACCGCGCGCGCCATGCTCCGGCCGGCGATGACGCGGCGCAACCTTGCCGTGCTCACGCAGGCGCAGGCCGCGCGCATCCTGCTCGACGGGCGCCGCGCCACGGGCGTCGCCTTGGTCGACGGGCGCGAAATCAGGGCGCGCGCGGAAGTCATCCTGTGCGCCGGCGCGGTGCAGACTCCGCAGTTGCTCATGCTCTCGGGCATCGGCCCGGCGGCGCATCTGGCCGACCATGGCATTGCCGTGACGCATGACCTGCCGGGCGTTGGGGGCAATTATCACGATCATGTCGCTTGCCCGGTGCACATGGAGACACGGGATACGGACAGCTATGGCATCAGCCTGCGCGTGCTCCCGCGCGATCTGCTCGCGGGGCTGCGCTATCTGCTGACGCGCGAGGGCCCGCTGGCCTCCAACGTGTTCGAATCCGTCGCCTTCCTGCGCAGCGACCCGGCGCTTGCCAAGCCGGACGTGCAGTTCGTCTTCCAGCCCGCCAGGCGCCTCACCACGAGGCTGCCCTTCCCGGTGGGCCATGGCTATGCGATCAGCCCGGTCGCGCTTTACCCGAAGAGCCGGGGCACGCTGCGCCTCGCCAGCGCCGATCCGCGCGCGGCGCCGCTCATCGACCCGCGCCTGCTCGCCGAGGAAGGCGACATCGATCCGCTGGTCCGCGCCGTGGGGATCGCCCGCCGTGCTTTCGCCGCGCCCAGCTTCGCCAAATATCACGGCGTGGAAGTGGCGCCCGGCCCGGCCGTGCAGAGCGATGCGGAGATCGCGCAGTTCATCCGCAGCGCCGCCTATACGGTGCATCACCCCTGCGGCACCGCGCGCATGGGCCGCGCGGACGATCCGGCGAGCGTCGTCGATCCCGATCTCAAGGTCCTCGGCATCGCGGGGCTGCGGGTGGCCGATGCCTCCGTCTTTCCGCTGCTGATCGGCGGCAACAGCAATGCCGCCGCCGTGATGGTGGGCGAACGCGCGGCGGACAAGCTGCTGGGCAAGCCGGCCCTGCCGCCCGCGCAACTCCCGCCGGAGTCGGTGGGGCGCAAGGCATGAGCGAATGAGGAGAGCATAAGCATGGCTCGCGAGCATATGAGGAGCTGGCGGATCGGCGACGTGACCGTCACGCGCATCGTCGAGCTGTGGAAGTTCGCCGACCATATCAACATGACCATCGCCGACGCGGAGCCCGACGAGGTGATCGCGATGCGCTGGCTCCACCCGCATTATGCGACGCCCGACGGGCAGCAGATCATGAACTTTCAGGGCTTCGTCGTGCAGACGCCCACGCTCAACGTCATGCTGGATACCTGCATCGGCAATGGCCGCGACCGCGCCTATGATGTGTTCAGGAATCTCAACACCAGCTTCATCGAGGATCTGGGCTCGCTTGGCCTCGCGCCCGGCGACATCGACGTGGTGATGTGCACCCATCTCCATTTCGATCATGTCGGCTGGAACACCCACTGGACCGGCAGCGAATGGGCGCCGACCTTTCCCAAGGCGCGCTATCTCTTCGGCCGAACGGAATATGAGGCGTGGGAGGAGATGCGCGCCCATGAGGAGCATGGCCTGCATGATGTGCGCCATCTGGCGGACTCGGTCGATCCGATCGTGCGGGCGGGGCTGGCCGAGCTGATCGAGACGGACCATCGCATTTCCGACGAACTGTTCGTGGAACCCAGCCACGGCCACACGCCGGGCCATGTGCATCTGTGCATCGAGAGCCGGGGGGAGCGCGGCGTCATCACTGGCGATCTCATGCACCACCCCATCCAGTGCGCCCTGCCGCATCGCCCGGCGCGCTTCGACATGGACACGGCGGCGGGGCAGGCCACGCGGGTGGGCTTTGTCGACAAATATAAGGACAGCGGTGTGCTGGTGATCGGTGCCCATTTTGCCGATCCGACCGCCGGCTGGATCAAGACAGGGGAGGGTGGCACGCGCTTCCATGGCGTGGGGCTGGAGGAATGAGGACGTGAGCGACATGTCGCCAGGCCAATACCGTCATCCCAGCGGAAGCTGGGATCTCGTGCGGCGTGGCGCGACCTCTCCTGAGATCCCAGCTTTCGCTGGGATGACGATGTGAAGGCTGGGATGACGATGTGAAGGCTGGGATCACGGTGCGGAGAACTGGGGTGACGATACGGGGCAGCAGGGTGGCGATGTGGGAGGCCGGGATGACCGTGCGCCGCGCCGGAGCGACGGTGTACGGAACCGGAGCGGCGCTACTGGAAAGAGGGCTTCAATGACTCGCGAGATACCCGATTATCCCATCGACATCTTCACGCATGAGGCCGTGCGCGATGCACGCGCCGTGGACGATGCGCTGCGCGAGTTCGCGCCGGCCGTGCGGCTGGCGGACGGCGTGGTGATGATCGGCCGGCACGAGCATGTCGCGCCCGGCCTGATGGACTGGAAGAGCTTTTCCTCCACGTCGCGCCCGTGGCACGACCCCACCTCGCTGCGCCCGGAAATCCTGCTCACCGACGATCCGCCGCGCCACACCAAGGTGCGCAGTGTCATCGGCAACGCGCTCTCGCCGCGCACGCTCGATGGGATGCGCGACATCTTCGTTGCCGGCGCCAATGCGCTCGTCGCGGAGCTGCGCACGCGCCATGGCGAGACGATCGACGCGGTCGGCGAGATCACGCGCCGCTATGTCTACACCGTCTTTCCCGCCGCGCTGGGCCTGCCGCCGGGCGATCATATCGCGCCCATGCACGGCTTTTCCAACATGGTCTGGGCGACCATGGGGCCGCAGAATGCGCTGTTCCAGGAAGCGATGGTCGAGGATTTCGGCCCGGTTCTGCAATGGCTCGAACAAGTGAGCGAGCGGGACGCGCTTAATCCCGAGGGCTTCGGCATGTTGCTCTTCAGGGCGGCGGATGAGGGCAAGATCACGCTGGATGAGGCGAAGCTGCTGCTGCTCACGATCCTCTCGGCCGGTGCGGACACGACCTATATCACCATGGCGAACGCATTGCGGGCCTGGGCGGAATTCCCGCAGGAATATGAGCGGCTGAAGGCCGAGCCCAAGCTGGTGCGCAATGCCTTCGACGAGAGCCTGCGCTGGGATTCGCCCTCGCGCATGGCGGGGCGGATCACGACGGTGGACGTGCCCATTGGCGACATGGTCGTGCCGGCGGGTACGCGCGTTGGCCTCATGTTCGCGGCGGCAAACCGCGATCCGCGCTTCTGGGACGCGCCGGAAACCTACCGCATCGGCCGCGATCTCAAGCATAGCCTGGGCTTCGGCTATGGCGTCCATGCCTGCGTGGGCCGCACGCTCGCTTATATGGAGGCGGACGCGCTGCTCGGCGCGCTGGTCCAGGCGGTCGAGCGGATCGAGCTGGCGGGCGAGGTCGAGCCGTGGATGACCACTGTCGGCCACGGCCCCGCCAGGCTGCCCGTGCGCCTCTTCTTCAGGGACGCCTGAGCGGTGCGCGCGGGCCTTTGCGTTGCGCGCCCCGGCGGTGGATCGGGCGGCGTCGGGGCGTCGCGGTGTTTGCGTTCGGGGTCCGGCATGCCCGGTGGCCGTGCGTGCTCCGCGTCTCGCCTGAGCGGCAGGGGGTCACGGGCGCGCTGGAACGCCGCATCTTCCTGCCGGGACGACTTCGCCTTGCGGATGCGTGGGTGGGATAGTCGCCCGGTTCCGGGGTGGAACGGCCATGCCCCAGGCCAGCGTCTCCATCCCCGCATCGATATGCCTCGCGGAACTGGCGACGAACGGCGCCCTGTCTCCGCGCCGGGCGGGCCGCGATGACCGCGCACCGCATCCACGCCATCCGCTATGCCCGGCATGAGCGGGTCGCGGCCGATAATTTCATCGGCGGGGCGGCGGCGGACGATCATGCCGCGCCGATGCCGCTCGATTATTATGTGTGGGTGGTCGAGCGCGATGGCATGGCGCCGCTGCTGGTCGATACCGGCTTCGGCGCGGAAGCGGCCGCGCGGCGGGGGCGCACGATCACCCGGCCGGTGGACGAGGGGCTGCGCGCCATCGGCATCGCGCCGGAGGCCATTGCGGACGTGGTGCTCACGCATCTGCACTATGACCATGCCGGCAGTCTCGCGCTCTTCCCCGGCGCCCGCTTCCACATTCAGGAGCGCGAGCTGGCCTTCGCGACCGGCAAGGCCATGCGCCACGGCCATGTCCGCGCGCCGTTCGACGTGGAGCCGGTGGCGGATATGGTGCGGCTGCTCTTCGGCGAGCGGCTGGTCTTCCACGATGGCGATGCACCGCTGGCGCCGGGCCTCGTGCTGCGGGCGCTGCCCGGTCACAGCGCCGGCCTCCAGGGGCTTGAAGTGACGACGGCGCGCGGCCCCGTCATCCTCGCCTCCGATGCCTGCCATCTCTACGCCAATCTGGTGCGGACCATGCCATTCCCCATCGTTGTCGATGTGCCCGCCTATCTCGATGCCCTCGCCCGGCTGCGCGCATTGGCGCCGGGGCTCGGCCATATCATTCCCGGCCACGATCCGCTGGTGCTGAGCGCTTTCCCGGCCGGCGCCGCGCCGGATGTCGCCCGCGTCGATCTGCCGCCGCGTCAGGCCATCGAGGCGCTGCTGTGAGCGGCGGGGCGCCTGTGGGGTTTATCGGCCTGGGACGCATGGGCGCCGGCATGGCCGGGCGGTTGTGCGCGGCGGGCCTGCCCGTGATCGTGCACGATGCATCGCCCGACGCCGTCGCGGCGCTCGTCGCGCTGGGCGCCACGGCCGCGCCCGGCGCGACGGCGGTGGCCGACGCGGCGGAGATCGTCTGCGTGAGCCTGCCCACGCCCGCCATCGTCGAGGCGGTGCTGCTCGGCCCGAACGGCGTCGCGCAGGGCACGGCGGTGAAGATCGCGGTCGATCTTTCGACGTCCGGCGCCGCCATGGCGAAGCGCGTGGCCGAGGGACTGGCCGCGCACGGCATCGCCAGCTTCGATGCGCCGGTCTCCGGCGGCGTGGTGCCCGCGCGCGAGGGGCGGCTCTCGCTGATGGCGAGCGGACCGGAGGCGCAATGGCCGCAGGCGGAGGCGCTGCTCTCCCATTTCGGCAAGAGCTTCTACATGGGCGCGACGCCGGGCGCGGGGCAGACCATGAAGCTGGTCAACAATCTGCTGGGCGCCATTGCTATCGCGGTCACGGCGGAAGGCATGACCATGGGCATCAAGGCCGGGCTCGATCCGGCGCGGATGATCGAGGTGCTGAATCAGTCCACCGGCATCAACTCCGCCACGCGCGACAAATGGCCGCGCGCGGTGCTGCCGCGCACCTTCGATTTCGGCTTCGCCGCCGCACTCAGTCACAAGGACATGATGTTGATGGTGGAGGAGGCACAGGCGCTGGGCATGGCGCCGCATCTGGGCATCCATGTGCGCGATCTGCTGGCGCGGGTGCTGGCGGAAGTGGGGCCGGACGCGGACTTCACCGCCATGGCGAAGGTGGTGGAGGCCGACGCCGGGCTCGACCCGGAGCGGGGGGCGTGAGCGCCCGCTTGCGTCATCCCAGCGAAAGCTGGGATCTCGGGGGACGGAGCGCGACATGGCATGAGATCCCAGCGTTCGCCGGGATGACGAGAGTGGATTTGGGAGAGCGCTGTGCAGGTGAATGAGACAGTCGAGGCGCGGGGCGGCCATTATGCGGTCCGGGGCCATGTCGACGATCGGCTGGCGCCGGTGCTGGCGGCGTTCATCGAGAATTTCATTGAGGAAGAGGAGGTTGGCGCCGCCTGTTCGGTGATGATCGAGGGCGAGACGGTCGTCGACCTGTGGGGCGGCTGGCGCGACGGCGCCATGACCACGGCCTGGGACGCGCACACCACCGTCTGCATGATGAGTGTCGCCAAGGGCGTCACCGCCATTGCCTTCAACATGCTCGTCGAGCGCGGCCTCGTGGATATCGACGCACCTGTCGCCACTTACTGGCCGAAGTTCGCGCAGAACGGCAAGGCGGACCTGCGCGTGCGCTGGCTGCTCGATCATCGCGCCGCCATCCCCGTGCTCACGGACGATCCCATGTACCCCGGCGGCTTCTACGACCGCGAGGCTTATGTGCGCGCGCTGGAGAAGCAGGCGCCGCTGTGGGAGCCGGGCACGCGCGCGGCCTATCATGTCCACAATCAGGGCTTCCTGCTGGGCGAGGTAATGCGGCGCGTCACCGGCCTCACCGTGGGGCCTTTCGTGCGGCAGGAGATCGCCGGGCCGCTCCACGCCGAATATTGGATCGGCGGCATGAGCGCGGACGAACAGGCCCATGTCGCCGAGGCCATGCCGAACATGGGCGCGCGGCTCTTCGCGGCCAAGGATGTCGTCCTGCCCGAGGGCGATGTGGACTGGGACGGGGCGATCCTGCGCCCGCTCGCCTTCCGCCAGAACCCGGACGAGCCCTGGCACAGCACGCTCAACAAGCCCAGTTGGCGCGAGGTGGAGGTCGCCAGCGGATCGGGCCACGGCAATGCCCGCGGTGTGGCGCGCATCTATGGCGCGACGGTGCGCCCCGGCGCGGTCGACGGCGTCACGATCCTGTCGAAGGACGGTCTCGAAGCCATGATCGTGGAGCAGCACAACCAGATCGAGCTGATGCAGGAGCGGCCCTATCATCAGGCGCTCGGCGTGCTGCTGAACACGCCGGAAGCGGTCTATATGGGCCCCAATCCGCGCAGCTTCGGCCATCACGGCATCGGCGGCTCGCTGGGCTTCGGCGATCCCGATGCGGGCATCGGCTTTTCCTATTGCTGCAACAAGTTCCACGCCGTCGGCGACAATGGGCCGCGCGCCCGGCGGCTGATCGACGCGCTCTATGCGGCGCTGTGAGAGAAAGGACGGGACAATGGACAAGGACATGTTCGACAAGGGGCTCGGCATCCGCCGCGCGGTGCTGGGCGATGCCTATGTGGACCGCGCGCTGGCCAACATGACCCCCTTCAACCAGCCATTGCAGGAGCTGGTGACGCAATATTGCTGGGGCGAGGTCTGGGGCCGCGAGGGGCTCTCGAAGCGCGACCGCTCGCTGCTCAACCTGGGCATGATCTCCATTCTCAACCGCCCGCATGAATTGAAGGCGCATGTGCGCGGCGCGCTCAACAACGGCCTCAGCCGCGAGGAAATCCGCGAAGTGCTGCTCCAGGTCGCCATCTATGGCGGCGTGCCGGCGGCGGTGGACAGCTTCCGCCTGGCGAACGAGGCCTTTGCCGAGATCGATGCCGAGCAGGCGAGCACCGGCGGCGGCAAGGGGAAGGGCAAGAAAGCCAAGGACGCGAAGGCTGTCGAAGCCCGGCCGAAGGGCAAGAAAGGCGGCAAGGGATGACTCCGGCCGAAACCGCCGGGATCGAGCGGGCCTGTACGCGGCTGGTCCTCCAGTTCGCCAAATATAATGACGATCTGGATCATGAGGCGCTGGCCGCGCTGTTCGTGGAGGATTGCGTCTTTGCCCGGCCGCTCGACCCGGCGCATCCCTATTACGGCAAGGACAAGGTCCATGCCATCTTCCGCGACCGCAAGGCGCGGCTCACGCGGCATGTGATGACCAACATCCTCATCGACGTGGTCTCGCGCGATGAGGCGCGCGGCAACAGCTATGTGACGATGATGTCCGCGCCCGACCCGGACGCGCCATGGCCGCGCGAGGGCGAGGGCCTCTTCATCGGCAGCTTCGACGATGTGTTCGTGCGCACCGCCGCCGGCTGGAAATTCAAGAGCCGCATCGGCAATGTCGCCCTCTATCAGGGCGGCCGCGTGCCGGTGCTTCCCATCCCCACTGTGGAAGAGACAGGAACAGCCCAATGAGCGTGACGGCCAAGAATGCCAATGAGCAGCTCGCTCTCGATTTCCTTGCCGTGCTGAGCAGCGGCGATCTGGAAGCCCTGCGCGGCTTCATCGACGAGGATTCCGTCTGGGAGCCGATGGTCCAGGCCATTCCCGGCGCGGGCAGCCATCGTGGCCACGCCATTATCGACGCGTTCCTGGCGCCCGTGCGCGGCATGTTCGCTCCCGGCGATCCCAAGGTGCATCCGCAGGCGATCTTCTCGGACGGCGACTTCGTCTGCGTGGAAAGCTACAGCGACGGCACGTTGCAGGACGGGCGGCCCTATCATAACCGCTATGGCTGGGTGTTCCGCATGAACAACGGCAAGATCGGCCGGCTCCACGAATATATGGACAGCCATTATGTGGCGACGCTGTTCGGCCTGGGGGCGGGGGGATGACCGGGCTACGCGGCCGCAAGGTCTTCGTCTCCGGCGCCGGGCGCGGGCTGGGCGAGGGGATCGCCGCGCATCTGGCGGGACTGGGCGCTGTCGTCGCGGTCTGCGATATCGACGAGCATAATGCGGCACGGGTCGCGGCCGATATCGTCGCGGCGGGCGGCGAGGCGGCGGCCTATGGCGGCGATCTGGGCCGGCAGGCGGTGTTCCACGAGACCATGGCCGCCTTCGCCCGCGCTTATGGGCCGGTGGACGCGCTGGTCAACAACGCCTCCTATCTTGTCTACGAGCCCATCGAGGCGGTGAGCGAGGAGACGCTGGAGCGGATGATCGCCAGCGGGCTCAAGAGCGTGTTCTGGGGCGTGCAGGCCTATCTCGCCCATCGCGATCCCAATGCGGCGCGCGGCGACATCATCAACTATTCCTCGCCCGTCGCCTATCGGGGCCGGCCCAAAACCTCGGCCTATACCGCCATCAAGGGCGCTGTCGCGGCGATGAGCAATGTGCTGGCGGGCGAGCTGGGGCCGCGCGGCATCCGCGTCAACGTCATCGCGCCCGGTTCGGTGCCGACGCCCGCGACGGCCGGCTTCGTCACGGCCGAGCAATATGAAGCGCGCGCGAAGGGTATTCCGCTGCGCCGCAACGGCCGGCCGGAGGATGTGGCCCATGCGGTGGCGTTTCTGCTCTCGGAGGAGGCGGACTTCATCAACGGCGCCATGCTGTCCATCGACGGCGGCATCATCGCGGCGGGGTGAAGGGATGCGGACCACATCCAACGGAGTCCATTGGGGAAAGGGAGTGGATTCATGACCGCCTTCGACAAAGCCCGCCTCGCCAATCTCAAGGCCATGATCGAGGCCGATGTCGCATCCGGCGCATATTATGGCGCGGTGCTGCGGGTGATGCGCGGCGGCGTCATCGGTTTCGACGAGGCGATTGGCGCGGCGGATGGGGCGGGGACGCAGCCGCTCGCGGGAGACAGCGTCTTCTCCATCTTCTCGATCAGTAAGGCGTTCACCAACATCCTCGTTCTGCGCGCCATCGAGCTGGGCCGCTTCGCGCTCACCACGCGGATCAGCGACATCATTCCCGAGTTCGCGGGCCCGCCGCGCGAGCGCGCGACCTTCTTCCATCTGCTCACGCATACCGCCGGCATGCCGGGCGTGTGGATGCCCCGGCCGGGCATGTATCTCGACCGGCTGGACGAGCTGCTGGAGGCGGTGATCGAGAATGTCCACGGCACCGTGGAGCCCGGCACGCGCTGCGACTATTCGCCGCTCGCCAACCATGTGCTGATGGGCGAGGCGCTGCGCCGCACCGATCCCAGGGGGCGCCGGTTTCGCGACATATTGCGCGAGGATTTGTTCGAGCCGCTGGGCATGACGAGCACCAGCATGGGCCTGCGCCCGGACCTGAAGCCCCGCCATGTGAAGCCGGACATGCGCGGCGCCGTGCCGATCAAGCATCTCTCGCGCACGATCCCCGGCGATCATGCCCTGTTCGAGGACCCGGATGTGGAGGCGCCCCATGTCGGCTGCGCGTCCACCGTGCCGGATCTCTCGCGCTTCGCCGAGATGCTGCGGCGCGGCGGCGCGCTGGACGGCGTGCGTATCCTCAGCCCGCGCACGGTCCAGATGGCGCGGCAGGTCTGGACCGGCACCTTCCCCAATGAGCTGTACCGTGCCGTCCACCTGCGCATGGGCTGGGAAGAGATGCCGGCCTCTATGGGCCTGGGCTTCAATGTGCGCGGCACCGCGATGGGCCATCACCAGCTCGGCACCATGACCAGCCCGGAGACCTTCGGCAATTACGGCGCGGGCAGCGCGCTCTTCTGGGTCGATCCGGCGCTGGACGTGAGCTTTGCCTGCCTCACCGCCGGAGTGATGACCCAGGCCGCCAATATCGAGCGCTTCCAGAAGCTGTCGGACTTGGTGGTGGCGGCATGCGTGTGACGAGCCAGAGCAATTCGACTTCGGAGAGGAGCGCTGAATGACCGACGCGGACATCATTGCCATCGGCTCGGGCCATAACGGCCTGGTCGCCGCGGCCTATTGCGCGGTGGCCGGCAAGAAAGTGCTGGTGCTGGAGCGCAACCCCTGGTTCGGCGGCGGCGTGGTGACGCGCGAGCTGACGCAGCCCGGCTTCTTCCACGACCAGCATTCGATGAGCCACATCTTCATTCAGGGCAATCCGCTGCTGCTGAACGACGAGCTGGGCCTCAAGTCGCGCTATGGGCTCCAGTATCTCTTCCCGGAAAAGCCGATGATGTCGGTGTTCGAGGACGGGCGCACGCTCTCCCTCTATCGCGACCATGCGCGCTCGGTGGCGGAGGTGGAGAAATTCTCGGCCCGCGATGCCCGCGTCTTTGCCGACATGTCCCGCCAGGCGGCCGAATGGCTGCCGATGATTATGAGCAGCCTCTACACCGCGCCCATGCCGGTCGGCGCGTCCCACGCCATGCTCGACCAGAGCCGCGAGGGGCAGGCGGTGTGGAAGGTCATGCAGATGAGCAGCCACGATGTGCTCACCGATCTGTTCGAGAGCGACGAGGTGCGCATGCATTTCGCGCGGGTGGCGGGCGAGAATCTGGTCTCGCCGGACGAGAAGGCGACCGGCATCGGCGCCTATGTGTTCCTGGGCTTTCTGGAGCGTTTCGGCTTCGGCGTGCCGGTCGGTGGATCGGGCGCGCTCACCGCCGCGCTCATCGCCTGCATCAAGGATCATGGCGGGCAGGTCATCGCCAATGCGAGCGTGCGCGAGGTCACGACCAGCGGCGGCCGGGCGAGCGGCGTCGTGCTGGACGACGGCACGCGCTATGGCGCGCGCGACGGGATCATCGGCGCCATCCATCCGCACCTGCTGCCCACCATCGTGCCCGATATGGAGCCGCAGGCGGCGCGCGACGCCAGGGCGACGCTCATCACCGATGCCGCCTGCATCACCGTCCACGCCGCCCTCGCCGAGCCGCTGCGCTTCAAGGCCGATGGCGTCGATGCCGTGATGGTGGAGTTGATGCCGGACAGCTACGAGACCATGCGCCGCTGCTTCGACGAGTTGCGCTACGGCCAGTTCATGCCGGTGCCGCTGGTGGGGCTGGGCTCGCTCGCGCGGTTCGATCCCAGCCGCGTGCCGGAGGGCCGCGCGATCCTCCACGCCTGGGATTATGTGCCCTTCGAGCGGCCCGACGGCTTCGACTGGGACGAGACCAAGGGCGACTATGCCGAGCGCATGATCGAGCGCATGGGCAGGTTCATCGCCAACATGCCGGACGTGATCCTCCAGGCGCATATCGACAGCCCGGTGGACATGCAGCGCACCTCGCCCAGCTTCCTGCGCGGCGATCTGCACGGCATCGCCACCACGACATGGCAATCCGGCGCGCACCGGCCCACGCCGGCGCTGGGGCAATATCAGGTGCCGGGCGTCGAGCGGCTCTATCTGGTCGGCCCCTTCCAGCATCCGGGCGGCGGCGTGTTCGGCGCCGGCCGGGCGAGCGCGCAATTGCTGCTGGAAGAGCTGGGCGTGGATTTCGAGGAGGTGCGGATATGAGGCACGGTCTTTTCCCGCGTCATTCCGCCGAAAGCCGGGGTCTCGTGCCGTCATGGCCTGGCTGGGATGATGTGCGGGGGCGGCCATGAAAATCTACCACAGCGACGGCGGGGAGCTGATGACCGTCAGCAAGATCGAGCGCAAGGGCAACGATCTGGTGCTCAAGGGCAAGGCGTTCGGCACCATGCCGATGAACGCGCGCCTGCGCCCCGAGGAGGCGCGCGCGGCGCTCAGGCTGCTCACGCCCGCCATCCTCTTCTTCCTGCTCACTCTCCCGTTCCGCACATCGAAAGGAAAGACCGATGGCCACGCATAAGGACCGCGTCATCATCGTCACCGGCGCCGCGGGCGCCATCGGCCACGCGACGGCGACGATCTTGGCGGAGGAGGGCGCATCGCTCGTGCTCGTCGATGTCGCGCAGAGCCTGGAGGCACGCGCGGCCGAGCTGCGCGCGAGCGGCGCCAAGGTGGAGGCTGTGCGCGCCGATTGCAGCCGGGAGGAGGATGTGCGCGCCTATGTCGAGGCCACGGTCGCGCGCTTCGGACGGATCGACGGCTTTTTCAACAATGCCGGCGTCGAGGGGAAAGTGACGCCGCTCCATGAATATCCGGTCGCGGAATATGACCGGATCATGGCCGTGAATTTGCGCGGCGTGTTCCTGGGCCTGCGCTATGTGCTGGCGCAGATGGTCCGGCAGGGCAGCGGCGCGGTGGTCAATACCGCCTCCATCGGCAGCGAGCGCGGCCTTGCCGGCGGCGGCCCCTATAATGCCGCCAAGCATGGCGTGGTGGGCCTCACCCGCACGGCCGCCGCCGATTATGGGCCGCGCGGCATCCGCGTGAACTGCGTGGAGCCCGGCGTCATCGAGACGCCGCTGCTCAACGAGGTGCTGGAGCAGATGTTCGACGGCGACCTCAAGAAAGGTCTCGACACGCTCGGCTGGGTCGCCACCATGAACCGCGTTGGCCAGCCCGGCGAAGTGGGCCGGGTCGTCTCCTTCCTGCTTTCCGATGCGGCCAGCTTCGTGACCGGCGCGGCCTGGCCAGTGGATGGCGGTGCGCTCTGCACAATAAAGCACTGAATATAATCTATTTTTGTTGATCCTGGGCGTGATGAAAGGCGTCGGCGGCCATGGTGCAAAAATGCACGCAAGGGCCGCTGCAACTCTCCGTTAACCGCGATCTTTAGCCGAACGGAATGTTCCTCGTGCCACAAGGCGAGGCGTTCGGAGATCGCCACCTTATGTTGAAAAGAATCGATGTCGCCGACGTTCGGCTCGGCATGTACATCCACAAGCTGGAAGGGCCCTGGCTCAAGCATCCCTTCTGGAAGACCAAGTTCCTGCTGACCGACGCGGATCAGCTTGCCGATCTGCATGCCAGCGAGCTTGAGGCCGTGGTCATCGATGTCGACAAGGGCGACGATGTGGGCGGCGCGCTGCCCGCGCGGCGGCGCCAGCTCGTCTCCGCCCCGTCGCGCCTGGCGCCCATCGACCGCGCGCGGATCGACCTGGCGCCGGCGCCCCGGCCGGCAGGCGCGGGCCGGCCGTTCGATCCGCGTTCCACCTCGCCGCTCAGCACCGCGCGTGAGGTGAGCAATGCCATCGGCATCGTGGCCCGGTCCGAGCGGATTCTGGCCGGCGTGTTCAATCAGGCGCGCCTCGGCAAGGCCATCAAGTCGAGCCAGGTCGAGCCGGTCATCGAGGAGCTGTTCGCGTCCATCCAGCGCAACCCCCATGCCTTCAACGGGCTGATGCGCGTCAAGCGCGAGAATTCGAGCCTATATACCCATGCGCTGGCCGTCAGCGCGCTCATGATCGCGCTTGGCCGCCAGATGCGGCTGGACGTGGGGCGCATCAAGCAGGCCGGCATGGCGGGCCTGCTCATGGACGTGGGCATGGGCCATCTGCCGCTCGACGTCTCCACCATCATGGAGGCGCTGACCGACGCGGAACATGCCGTGGTGAAGACGCACACCCGCCTGGGCTACGACTTCCTGGCAATCGGCGGCGAGATCCCCGAGGAGGTGATGAAGGTCTGCCTGGAGCATCATGAGCGCTTCGATGGATCGGGCTATCCGCTTGGCCTTGCCGGGCACGACATCAGCCTGTTCGGCCGCATGGCGGCTGTGTGCGACGTCTATGATTCCATGACGTCCGACCGGCCGCACCGCGCCCGCATGGAGCCGAACCAGGCCTTCGAGCGGATGCGCGAGCTGGAGGGGCAGTTCGATCCCGATGTGCTCAACCAGTTCATCGAGAGCCTGGGCGTCTATCCCATCGGATCGGTGGTGCTGCTCTCCTCGCACCGGCTGGCGCTGGTGGTGGACCAGAATCCCGAGGATTATACCCGCCCGCGCGTGTGGACCTTCTACGATACCTCGGACAGCAAGGTGATGAAGCCCGAGGACATCAACCTGATGGACAGCGCCGGGCATGAAGACATCGTCTCCAGCGCCGACCCGGAAGGCTACAACATCGCCAATTTCGCCGCCTTGCGCGAGATGGTGTTCACCAGCGCGTCCAAGGCGATGGCCTGATCTGCGCAGGCCCGCCGATCAGGCGCGGGCCGCCAGCTCGATCAGACGGATAAGGTCGCTCATCGTGGCGGTGACGGGCGTGGGCACACCCATGGCGGCCGCTCGCGCGCAGACGGCGCCCTGGATGGACTCGATCTCACTGGCGCGGCCGGCGAGCCGGTCCTGCAACATGGACGCCTGATGGGCGCCGTGATGGGTGAGCGCGAAGTCGACCGCCTGATCGATCCGCGCGCGCTCCACCGGCACGCCGCAGGCATGAGCGGTGGCGACCACTTCGCCGACGATGGCGGCGGCGATGCGGCGGCCGGGGTCATTGTCCAGCCCCGCATTGGGCAGCAGCGTGACCGCGCCCAGCGCATTGAGCGCCGCGTTGAAGGCCACTTTCTCCCAGATCGCGACATCGACATCGGCGCTGGCGCGCGCATCGAAGCCGGCGCGGGCGAGCAGGGCGGCGGCCTCCCGCGCGGTGGCCGTGCCTTGCGGCATCACTGGACCCAGTTCCAGATGGCCGCTGCCGTGCGAGGAGACATGGGTGGCGTCGTGCAGATCGGCGGGGAGGGCGGCGATGCCCTTGAGTACGCGCGCGGCGGGGAAGCGCTCCAGGATCGCCTCCGGGTTTCCCAGGCCGTTCTGGAGTGTGAGGACATAGGGGCCGCCCTCGGCCGCGAGATGGGCGACCGAGTCGATAGCGGCGGCGCTGTGCATCCCCTTGGTGAAGAGCAGGACGAGGTCGAACGGGCCGTTCGCTTCGCGCGCGGTGCCTGTGCGCAGGGACACGGGGCGCGTGCCCCTATCGTCGGTGAGGGTAATGCCATGCTTGGCGATCAGGGCCAGCCGCTCGGTGTCGATGTCGATCAGCAGGACGTCCGCGCCGCTTTCCGCCAGACGCGCGGCAAAGAGGCAGCCCATGGCCCCCGCGCCGATGACCAGAACCCGCTGCATCGCCGCCACTCTCCCTTGCCCGCCCCTTGTGCGCCCCTTGTGCGCTTCGCCTATCCCGCCTGCCTGCCTCCCGCGCCCGGCCCGGTCAAGCCGCCATTGACTTTGCCGCTGCGCCCTGCCGAAAAGAGGGCAAAAGGGAGAGAGACGCCATGAAGAATTTTGCGGGCAAGGTCGCCTTCGTCACGGGCGGCGCCAGCGGCATTGGCCTGGGCATCGCGCGCAACCTGCTTGCCGAGGGCATGCGGGTGGTGATGGCCGACTGGAACGAGGAGCATATCGCCGGCGCGCGCGAGCTGCTGAAGGGCAACAATGCCGCGCACTTCATCCGTGTGAACGTCGCCGACCGGGACGATGTGCGCCGCGCCGCGCAGGAGGCGCTCGACGTCTTCGGCAAGATCCATGTGCTGTGCAACAATGCCGGCGTGGGCGGCGGCGGCGAGGCGGACGACGACGATTTCGAGGATTGGGACCGGTCCATCGGCGTCAATTTCGGCGGCGTGGTCAACGGCACCAAGATCATCGCGCCCATCATCAAACGCCAGGGCGAGGGCGGCCATGTGGTGAACACCGCCTCCATGGCGGGCATCGTGCCGCTGCCGACCATGGGCGGCTATCAGGCCGGCAAGTTCGCCGTGCGCGGCTTCACCGAGGCGCTGCGCCTCAGCCTGGCGCCGCACGGCATCGGCGTCTCCTGCCTCTTCCCCGGCGCGGTCAAGACGGCGCTGGTGCCGATCCCCGAGGACGACAGGGACGCGCCGCCGGGCCCGGAGGGCGATTTCGTGCGCGGCCTGTGGGCGGCGATGCGCGTGGCGGTGGACCCCATGGACATGGGCCGGCTGGTGGTGGACGCCATCAAGGCCAACCGCTTCCACATCCTCACGCACCGCGAGTTCCTGGACGAAGTGATCGAGCGCCACCGGCTGATGGAGGCCGACTTCGTCGCCGACCTGCCCGTGCCCGAAGCGCGCGCTACCTTCGAGACGCTGCGGCGCGAGACCGTGAAGGCGCTGTGGGCCCTGCCGGTGAAGGATTGAGGGGGTAGCAGGGACCCTGCCCGCATCGACGAGACGCGGCGTCCACGGCCATGAGTGTACACAGCTTACCGAACTGGATGGCATGAAACGAAAGGCTTTAGGGCGCCGGTCCATCATATTTGCCGCAGATCATGCGCAGCGCCCGCTGTTCGGCGGCAGTTCGCCGGCGCACGGCCATTGTCGAGACGGCGGGGTGGCGATCGCTGCTCCGCCGTCCGGCATCAGGCCATTCTCTCAAGACGGGGCGGGCTCCCGCGACACCGGTTTCAACGCAGTAGGAACTGGACCGGCACGACAAGTTCGATAACATTGCCCGTTACTTCGTCGGGCGGCTTGGGCAGCGGAGAGGCCCGCTTCGGGAGCCCCAGCGCCTCTTCGTCGAGAATCTTGACGCCGGAGCTGCTGTCGAGACGCACGGACAGTACCCGGCCTTCGCGATCCATGACGAAGCGAATGTAGGGAACGCCCTGCTGGCGGGCGCGCTGCGCCTCGCGGGGGTAGCGTTTGGCCTTGTTTCAAGGCGGCAAGGACCATGCCTTCCCACGTCGGCTTTGCGGCGCTCTGCTGAGGGGCTGCGCGCGCGGGCTGGCGTTCGGACGCAGTAGTCAGCTCGATCGGCGGACCGGGATCGGGGACCGGCTGCACCATCGGGAGCGGAAGTGGGTTGACACTGGGCAGCTGGATTTCGGGCGGCTCGATCTTCGGTCGGTCAGGCACGGGCAGCGGCTTTTTCTTCCGATCCGGTCCGGGTGGGATTTCGCTCGCCGGCTCCGGGGGCGCGGCAAGCGGAACCAGATCAAACACGCTGAGCGTCGGGGCAGCTGGCGGCGCGGTATAGGTCCGCCAAGTGAATAGCGCTCCGCCGACGCCAGCACAGGGTACTACGCCCCGTGTTCGAGAGCATCCAGCCCGGCAAGGAGAGCCTCGATGCCGCCCGAAAGCTGGTCGACGGGCCGTTGCGCCTATCCTGATAAGCTAAACAATGTGCGTGATGCAGTCCGAGGAAGCGAGCGAACTGCAGTCAGAAACGCCGACATTCGGGCGTTCGGGTATTTCGGGAGTTCCTGAAAGCTGACGTTCGTACATCTGCCGTCGGCGGGTTCACCCTGACTGACGTCGCCGGACTGACCCGCAACCGCTGCTTGCTTTCCGGGCATGGAAAATGTCAGATGGCAGCCATGTTGCCCCACACTCGCGCCATCGTCGCTGCTGCTGCTTACGCATTCATCTTCCGCAAGAAAGTCGGGGGAATGCACGACCACTCGGCGAAGCAGGATTTGCAGATCGCGGCGGAAACGCGCGGGGAGCATCTACAGGCTTATGATGGCGATCGCTCGGCGCGGTTCGGTGGCGACCTTCCGGAGCTGTACGATGCCGGAGACGATGCTTTTGTCTCGCTTGCGATAGATGGTGCGACAGCACAGGGTTATGATCGAAACTCGGCGAGCCACTATTCCCTCACAGCGACCGATGGGATGGTACAACTGTATGACTACGCAAAAGGGGCCTGGTTCGCTTTCAGCATCCGGGCCACCTGACTGGGCTCGTTCACCCAAGGCGGTTAGCAGCCGCTTCCGCCGCCATACCGGTCGTCCAAGCCACCGGACACTGTGCCCGAAAGCCGCCGTCGGTTCACGATCTGCTACTGGCTCCGTTTGCAGGTCGCGGAGCCAGCAACGCTCAGATTTCGGCCTCTCGGACAGCGTCAGTGCATCGTCGATATCCACGCGCAGATACCGCACGGTATTTTCGATATTGGTATGGCCGAGCAGGATCTGCACCGCTCGCAAATTTCCTGTCGCTTTATAGATCAGAGAGATAAAACCGAATTGCCCATATATCGCGGGCTTCAGGGGGCGTTTGGGCCCGACGTTCTGGCCTGCATTCCAAGGACGTCTTTCATGCACAGCCGGATCAAGGTCTGAATGTCCCATGACACTTCTCCATTGGCCGGGATGGCCAAGCGGAAGATAACTGATGGTAGGGTTGGACTGAGGTGTTCGACCGCTTGGCAAAAGAGTTCATTCTTTGCATGATCCTTCGCAAACCAAAAATATGCGGGACTCGCCGTCCTGAGTGAGGGGATCAACGTAATGCGCATGCGCTCGCGCCTGTTTCCATTGTCTTTGCTGCTTCCGGCCTCCTTGCTGCCTGGCGTATGTGCGCCGGCGAGCGCGCAGGAGGATCATTCCAACATGAGCATGCCGGCCCAGGCGCCGGTCGGGGCAATGACGCAGTCGCGCTGGTCCGATCCCAGGTCCTGGCCCGATGGCAAGGTGCCGGGTGCGGGCGACGCCGTCACCATCGCGCGCGACCGGAGCATCATCCTCGACGTCAGTCCGCCGGCGTTGCGCAGCCTCACTATCAACGGCAAGCTCAGCTTCGCGAACGATCGCGACATCGACCTCACGACCGAGTGGATCTATATCGCGGGCGGCGAGCTGGAGATCGGCAGCGAGGCCAAGCCCCATACACGCAATGCCGTCATTACCCTGACCGACAATGTCCCCAATGAAGACATCAACACCATGGGCGACCGCGGCATCATGATGCTGCGCGGTACGCTCAGCCTGCATGGCGACCGCACCAACAGCTGGACCAAGCTGGCGAAGACCGCCAAGGCGGGCAGCGCCACGATCGAGGTCCTCAATGCCGCTGGCTGGCGCAAGGGCGACGAAATTGTCCTCGCCTCGACCGACTTCAATCCCCGCCAGGCCGAGGAGCGCACCATATCCGCGATCAGCGGCAACACGCTCACGCTCGACAAGCCCCTGAAGTACATGCACTTCGGCGAGATCACCTTCGGCGTGGACGAGCGCGGCGAGGTCGGTCTGCTGACCCGCAACATCAAGATCCAGGCTTCGCAGGACGCGGCGAAGAGCTACTTCGGCGGCCACATCATGGCGATGGCGGGCTCCAAAATGTATGTCGAGGGCGTAGAGCTCAACCGCATGGGCCAGCACATGCACCTGGCCCGTTACCCGATCCATTGGCACCTGGTCGGCGACGCTGGCCAGGGCCAGTACATCCGCAACGCCTCGATCCACGACACCTACAGCCGCTGCGTGACGGTACACGGCACCAACGATCTGCGCATCGAGAACAACGTGACCTACAACACTGTGGGCCACTGCTTCTTCATGGAAGATGGCATCGAGCACGGCAACGAGTTCATCAAAAACCTGGCAATCCAGACCAAGTGTCATCCGACATTGGACTGCGTGCCCACCAACCTCGCCGCCAACGGAGAGCAAGCCGCGCAGTACGCGAATGCTGCGGCCGCCAGGCAAGCCAGCTTCCACAGCGGAAACACCCTGCTGCCTTCGGACAATACGGTGGCGTCCTTCTGGATCACCAACCCGGACAACAGCTACATTGACAATGTGGCGGCCGGTTCCGATCAGGTCGGCTTCTGGCTGTCGATCCCGGAACACCCCAATGGCGCCTTCCTGGGGACGGAAGTCAGCCTCAACACCTGGCCGCGCCGTACGCCGCTGCGCGCATTCAGGGGCAACACTGCCCATTCCAACTTCGACGGGTTTCTGATCGACCGGCATATCGACCAGGACAACACGTTTGGGCTGGCCTCCATACCGTTGCTGCCTTTGACGGATCCCACCGATCTGGAGAGCGACGTGATGGAGACGCACTTCGCGAACCTGACCGCCTACAAGAACCGCAATGGTGGTCTCTGGGGCCGGGGGGACCTTTATGTGTACAGCAACATGAAACTTGCCGACAATGCCATTGGCATGACGCAGGCCGCCGGTGATATCGGCAGCCTGCCGTTCAGTTCACGTTTGGTGGACGCGCTGGTCGTGGGCGAGACCGACAATATCGGCAATCCCACGACGCCGGAGGAAGTGGCCTACGGACGCAGCTTGCCCAAGCCCTCCATCCCGGACTTCCCCATCCGCGGCTACGAATATTACGATTACCGCGATGATGTGGTGAACACGACATTCGTGAATTTCCAGGACAACGACCGGCGAAAGACGGGCGCGCTGTCCTTCCTGCTGTTCACGAGTGCTGGGCTCAGTACCGGAAGCACGATCAGCGGTGCGGAGTTCGTCAATGCCAAGCCGGTCTATTTCCCGAAATACGATTCCCGGTTCGATAACGACAACCGCGGCGGCAACGCATATCGGACCCTGTCCTTCCGCGACCTGGACGGATCGGTGACTGGCGTCCCCAATTCCCAGGTCATGCTCCACGATGGCGAGAATGACAGCGTCGCCACTGACGACAGCTGCGAGATCCGTCCCAGCTGGAATGCTGCCGTGTGCACGGGCGATATCGGACGCCTGAATCTCTCGGACAGCAGGGGCGAACTTCCAGGCGCAGTCGATCTCGAATCCCGCACTGCCCGGTTCGCCCTGCTCGCCTCGCTCGGACCTAATGCGCCGGACACGCCCCTCGTCCAGGCCCAGCGTGCAGCCCTGTTCTCCCGCCGTCCTCCGCAGGCGCCCATCGCGCTCGTTCGCAACGGCAAGGAATTCAAGATCAGCGGCGACCAGAGCACCGTGCGTGCCGGCACCGAGATCCAGGTCAAAACCGAAAGGCCGCAAGTCACTCTCAGTCTGGCCGAAATGGACCAGGGCTCATGGGTCATCTTCGAACTGCCGGGTTTCACCAACGCAGCCTCCGGAACGCAGCAGGGCAGCATGGACGCATTGCGCCAGGCGAACGAGACGTCCTATTTCAGGGACGGGGATGCCCTCTGGGTCAAGCTGGTGGCCGCGCCTCCGGTCATGCCGGTCATTCGTCCAACGGATCTGCAAGCCAGTATCGCGGTCAGCAGATAAGGAACCAAGCCAACCCCCACACCCGCAACGCGACGGCGACCTGCCGGAGCCGGTGCTGCGCTGGCGCGAGGAGATCGCTTCCCGACAAGCTTCAGGCCATAAGCGATTGCCGCTCGGCCAAGGCGGCCGAGCGGCGGGTCTTGTCGATCGCTCTGTAGACGAGATGGCGTTCGAGGTGGACGTGATTGGCCCCGGGTTTCGATGACGCCGATAGTTCAACGAAGCCCGTAAGCGGGACGCGACCATGCCGCAGAACCAGTCATTCTTTGCGGATGGCTGGTGTCGCTGAATATTGCGTATCGCAGCCGGAAGGGCCGCTACATTCATGGGGAGCCGCCTGGCGGCTTTTCGTTGCGAAATCCTCGCAATTAGCTGGTGTCGTTCCCTTCGCTGACGGCCAAGGACGGTCGCGTTCTGCTGCCGCCCGAGCATTCACTGCGTCTTGCAGTAACGGTGAGCCGGGGCTGGGCACGCGTCGGTTTGCAGTAAGGGTGAGCTTGGCGTGATTAAGGCCAGCGCGATATTTGTATGCGTCTACGAGGAGAGCGTCAGGCATTCGTTGCACAAGTTAGTGTGGAAGGGGCCAGAATAGCGCTGGTGCACCATCAAGCTTGGCAACGGCGACTGGGCTTGTGATGCGGTGTCATTCAAAACTTGCCGCTGTGACAATGCCATCGTGCCACTGCGTAACCCATTGAAATATATGGTGAGCCCTGCTGGGTTCGAACCAGCGACCTACTGATTAAAAGTCAGTTGCTCTACCGACTGAGCTAAGGGCCCGGATGCGCGATGCGCGTCTGGCTGGTGGGCGTCACCTAGTGAGGCGTCGCCGCGCGGTCAACCTGCCTTTGGGTGGGTGGGGCGTGGAATGGGGCGTGCGCGGGCCAGGCGGGCGGCGAGCTGGGCAATGGTGAGGCCCGTGACGGGATCGCGCCAGCGCGGCGCGATGCGGATGAGGGGGGCGAGGACGAAGGCGCGCTGGCGCAGGAGCGGGTGCGGCACGGTGAGGCGGCGGCTCTCCACGCGTCCGCCGGACCACAGCAGCAGGTCGAGATCCAGCGTGCGATCGCCCCAGCGGCGGAAGCGGCGGCGGCCGAAGCGATGTTCCAGCGACTGGAGCCGGTCCAGCATGGCGTGCGGCGGCAGGGGCGAGACGACGAGCGCGGCGCTGTTGGCATAGCGCCGCAGCGAGGGGCCGATGGGCGCGGTCTCGATGAGTGGCGCGCGGGCGAGCAGACTGAGCGGCGGCAGATCGAGCGCGACGAGCGCGGCCCGGACGAGGGCGCGCGGGCCCAGCGCGGCCGAGAGCGGCCGATTGGAGCCGAGGCCGATGGCATAGAGGTGAAGCGGCTGGTCGCCATCGCGGGCGGCGGCGGGATCGGGTCTGCGATGGCGGGGGGGTAGCGAGGCCGGCGCGCGTTCATGCTGCTGGCGTGGGCTATGGTTCCTGGCCGGTAGGTCGGGGCCAGAGGCGGACCTGTTCCCGGACTCATCGTCTCCGCGTGGACGATCCGGCATGGTGCCGTGGTCGGGTGCGGGCCGTCTGTCCCGCTGGAGCGCGGCCGGTATGGGCCCGGACCGGGCGTCCTTAGCCGACACGTCGGGGTCGGCGGCGGAGCTGTTCCGGGGTTCGTCATCTCCGCGTGGACGATCCGGCATGGCGCCATGGTCGGGTGCGGGCCCTCCGTTCCGATGGGACGCGGTCGGCGCGGGCCCGGGTCGGGCGTCTTTGGGCGGCGCGTCGGGGTCGGCAGCGGACCTGCTCTGGGGCTCATCGTCTCCGCGTGGACGGTCCGGTATGGTGCCGTGGTCGGGCGCGGGCCGTCTGTCCCGTTGGGACGCGACCGGCACAGGCCCGGGCTGGGCATCTCTGGCCGGCATCAACTCATCGGCCGGTTGTTCCCGCCGCTGCCGCTGTTCCTGCTGCCCGATGCCGCTTGCCCTGCCCATGCTCCGGCGCCTATCGCGGCGGGACGATGCTGACCAGCCCCATAACGAGTCCGGTGCCTCAGGCGGAGCCGCCGCGCGATTGCCCGCTGTGCCCGCGTCTCGTCGCCTTGCGGGCCCAATGCCGCGCCGAGCATCCCGACTGGTGGAATGGCCCGGTGAGCGCGTTCGGCGACCCCAAGGCGCGCATCGCCATCGTGGGTCTGGCGCCGGGCAAGCATGGCGCCAACCGCACCGGGCGGCCGTTCACGGGCGATTATGCGGGCGATCTGCTGTTCGCCACGCTCGGCGCGTGCGGCCTTGCGCGCGGTACTTATGAGGGGCGCGTGGACGATGGGCTGGAACTGGTGGACATCGCCATCCTCAATGCCGTCAAATGCCTGCCGCCGCAGAACAAGCCGCTGCCCGAGGAAGCGCGCACCTGCCGCCGCTTCCTGGAGGCGGGCGTGGCGGCGATGCCACGGGCGCGCATCTTCGTGGCGCTGGGACAGATTGCGCATCAATCGGCGGTGAAGGTGCTGGGCGGCAAGCTGCCCAAGGCGCGCTTTGGCCATCTGGCCGAGCATCGCATGCCGGATGGGCGCATTCTCATCGATAGCTACCATTGCTCGCGCTACAATCAGAATACCGGGCGACTGACGGCGGCGATGTTCGAAGCGGTGTTCGCGCGAGCCGTGGCGCTGCGCGATGGGGTGGAAGAGCAGGACTGAGGGGCACGCGCCCTCAACGGACGGCCGCTCCTGCGGACAGGGGCGACCGGAGCGATGGTCCGGGCATGAGAAGGCCGATCCACGCCTATGTGTTTGCCGAAACGGCGTTCGTCGTGGGAAGCGACGCGGTCGTCTGCATCCTGCCGCTGTCCGACATTCCCCCTATATGACACTCGGCGAGATCGACGCGGCGTTCAGCGGCCACGCATCCTATCGCCAGCATGTGGGACGGAGGAACGGCCGGCGGCTCCGGCGCTTCCAGCGCGAGCGCGGCGCCGATATCGCGCTGATACGACAACGGCCGCCTTTCCTTCGATTGACGCGTTGGATGAAGCGGGGAATGCGGCAGAAGGTCCGCTCTCTCGACCGGCCATGAAGGGGGCCCAGCGCCCGCCAACAATGCCGGCAGATCCAAGGACGAACTGCGTCTTTCGCGGCCGGCGGGGCCTGCATTGGAGGATTGTTGGCATGGAGGCTGGTTGGGGACTGCCCCGGCCCCGCCGCTCCACTGCCCCGTCTCCCCGCCGTTCGTCGCACTTCGCTTTCCGTCCGTCGCACCTTTGGCTATCGCTGGATACAAAGGGGAGCAGAAGGGCGATGGACATCCATCTGGATTATGCCGTGCCGAGCGCGGCGGCGGCGGATCATGTCACTCTGTTCTATTGGTTTCGCGCCAATGTCCCGCTGTTCGAGGATATCGAGCGGGCCGATCATGCCCAGATCCGCTTTCGCCTGACGCCGGGAGGCGCGGAATATCGCTTCGCGGACGGCAGCGTGCAGGCCGTGGCGGACGCTCATGTCATTGGCCCCACCACGGGCGCTTTTCAGGTGAAGGCGGCCGGGCCAGTCGAGGTGTTCGGCGCCGGGATCACGCCGGCCGGCTGGGCGGCGCTGGTGGGCATGGACGCTTCCGCCATGATAAACCGCGCGATCAATCTGGCGGACCTCGCGGGCCCGCAGATGGCGGATGCCATCGAGCGGCTGCGCGCCGCGCCGGACCTGGCGGCCAAGGCGGCCTGCTGCGAAGCGATCCTGACCGGCCTGCTGCGGGTGCGGTGCACGCGCACGCTGCATTTCGTGCGCATGGTGGATGCGTGGCTGAGCGGCGGGCCCTCGCCGCAGGTCGATGCGCTGGCGCTCGCCACCGGCCTCTCGCGCCGGCAGGTGGAGCGCAAGTGCCGGGCGCTCTACGGCGCGCCGCCCAAGCTGCTCTCCCGCAAATATCGCGCCCTGCGCGCGGCCGTGGCGCTGGCGGCGAACAACAGCTCCATAGACGATGCGGTCGGCCGGGGCTTCTACGACCAGTCCCACATGATCCGCGAGATCAAGCAGTTCACGGGCATGACCCCGCGCCAGATCCAGTCTGAGCCGGGCCTGCTGGCGCAGCTCACCATCGCCAGCCGCTATGCGCTGGCGGGGCATGTGCATCCGATCATCAGCGAGACGTGACACGGGCAGGAAGGCGCGGCGAATGCTGTGGAGCCGATGGTCGTGGCCCTCCGAGGCACGCGGCATCGGGTTGAGAGGCGCTGCCGGGCTCGCGCTGAAAGCGCTTCTCGTCCCGGGCGGGAGCGCACATGATTCGCTTCGATCGGAGCGGGAGATGGTTAGAATGGCCCCCCCGGAAGTCGTGCGCGTCGGACGCCATGACCCGGATCGGACGTAGCCCCGGCCACGGGAGGGAGCATAAGCCATGCTGCTTTTCGCCACGGCAATCATCGCCGCCGCGCCGGCGGTGACGGTGCCCGGCAATGCGCCGGAGGCCAGCTTGTAGCGCCGGTGTGCCAGACGATCGCCCTGCACAAGACGGGCGAGCCCGACAGACCGGGCGTCCATGGCCTCGACAAGGAGCCGTCAGGCAAGGCGGTGGCGGCCGTACTCTACAGCGAGGGGTCTTGCATCAGGCCCATTGTCATTCGCGAAGGTCTCGGCAATGCGCCCGACCCAGCGCCCGCGTCCATGGGCCGGAGCGGCCGGGCCAGAGGATAGGCCCGAGGGTAGATTGCCGGCCAGCTCGGCACGCTTCTCAAAAAGGGCTGGGGCCGTTCCGCGTGCGCGTGAACGGCCGAGTGGGACACGGCGCAAGCGTACAAGGGCCGAGCCGGCGTCCCGCGCCAGCCCGGCCGCGGGCGCCTCAGCGCTTCAGATAGTCGTAATAGGCGCCGTCGGGCGGCCCGCCGGCGGCGGCCTTGACGCCGTCCAGCGCGTTTTCCGGCATGGAGGCGAAGGACTTGGCGTGATGCTCCTCGCTCGCCCATTTCTCGATCAGGATGAAGCGATGCTCATTGCCCAGGTCGCGCAGCAGCTCGACGCCTTCGCTGCCGTCCTTCTTCTCGACGGTGGCGGCGAGTTCGAGGAGGGCTTCCTCCATCGCGGCGCTTTTCCCTTCCGCGGCGGGGATGATGTAGAGGCGGGCAACGGTCATGGCGGTCTCCTGTGTGGGTGTAGGGGTCAGAGGTCCTGGGCGAGGCGGGCGTAAAGCTCCGGCCGGCGATCGCGGAAGAAGCCCATGCCGGCGCGGTGGGTGCGCGCGGCGGCGAGGTCCAGCGTGGCGACGAGGCAGCCGGTCTGCCATTCTTCCACTTCGGCAGCCAGATCGCCCCATTCGTCCGTGATGAAGCTGTGGCCGTAGAAGACCTGCGGGCCGCGCGCGCCGGGCATCGCTTCCTCGCCGATACGGTTGGCGGCGATCACCGGCATGCAGTTGGAGACGGCATGGCCCTGCATCGCCCGGCGCCACATGCGGCTGGTGTCCAGGCCGGGATCATAGGGCTCGGAGCCGATGGCAGTGGGGTAGAAGAGCATCTCGGCGCCCATCAGCGCCATGGCGCGCGCGCATTCGGGATACCATTGGTCCCAGCAGATACCCACGCCGATGGTGCCGTAGCGCGTCTCCCACACCTTGAAGCCGCTGTTGCCCGGCCGGAAATAATATTTCTCCTCATAGCCCGGCCCGTCCGGGATATGGCTCTTGCGATAGACGCCCATGATCTCGCCCTGGTCGTCGATCATGGCGAGGCTGTTGTAATGATGCGGCCCCTCGCGCTCGAAGAAGCTGGTGGGGATATAGACGCCCTGTTCCTTCGCCACGCGCTGCATGGCGGCGACGGCGGGGTGCTCGTGCAGCGGGCGGGCGCGGGCGAACAGCGCCTCGTCCTCCACCGTGCAGAAATAGGGGCCCTCGAACAGCTCCGGCGGCAGGATGATCTTGGCACCGCGCGCCGCGGCCTTGGCGACATGTTCGGCCACGGCCTCGATATTCTCGGTCTCGTCGTCCGAGAAGGCGAGCTGGAGCGCCGCGACAGTGACCTTGTCGGGCCGCGCGCTCACGGCCGGGCGTCCTTGCGCGCGATTCCGGGGCGGGCGGGGGGCTGGCCTTGTGCCTCGGCCGGGCTCCAGCTCAGCGTGTGGACGATGGTGGCGGGCACGGGCCGGCCCTCCTCGTCCAGCACGGGCTCGTAGCGGCCCTGCGTTTGCACCAGATCGCAGCTCTGCGCATCGAGTGCGGGTTCTCCGCTGGAGGCGGTGACGGCGCAGCGTGTGACGGCGCCGGTCTCGTCCAGATCGACGCTCACCGTGACGAGGCGGCTGGCGGACGCGGCGCCTCCGGCCTCCGGTTCGGTGGCGGCGGGCTGATCGTCGCGCGCCTGAGCGAGCGCGCCAGCGGCCAGCGGTAGCGCCGTCAACGCCAGGACATGCCGGAAAGATGCGGGCCGCATCATCATTCTCCTTCCCCGGACGGCAGATGCTGGCTCATGCAGTGGAAGCCGCCGCCGCCCCGCAATATGGCATCGCAGGGCAGGCCGACAAGAGCGCGGCCGGGAAAGAAGGGCGCCAGGGCCGCCAGCGCGGCGGCATCGTTGGGCACGCCATATTGGGGGACGATCACGGCGCCGTTGGTGAGCGTGAAGTTCATGTAGCTGGCGGGCGCGATGGCGCCGTCAATTTCGTAGCGGCCGACCGAGGGCAGGGGCGCCACCTCCACGCCGAAGGCGCGGGCGCGCGCCGCCGCATCGGCATAGATGGCGGCATTGGGGTCGTCCTCGCTCGTCGCCTGCGGCACGGCAAGCACGGCGGGCGCCACGAAGCGGGCGAGATTGTCGACATGGCCGTCGGTATGATCGTTGACGAGGCCATCGCCCAGCCAGAGCATGGTCGCCATGCCCAGCGCGCCGCCGAGCAGCGTTTCGATCTGGCGCCGGTCCAGCGTGGGATTGCGATTGGGGTTGAGCAGGCATTGCTCGGTGGTGACGAACAGGCCCGTGCCGTCCGTGTCGATGGCGCCGCCCTCCAGGATGAGGGGGATGCGCGTGTGCGGCAGATCGGTGGTGGCGGCGAGGCGCGCGCCGATATCCTCGTCGCCCGCCATGCGGAACTTGCCGCCCCAGCCGTTGAAATCGAAATCCGCGAGCGCGCGGCGGCCGTCCGCCGAGACCACGCCCAGCGGCGCGGTGTCGCGCAGCCACACGTCGCCAAAGGGCATGTGAAGCACCTCGACCGCGGGCGCGGCGAGGGCGCGGGCCCGCGCGGCATCGTCGGCGGTGCGCGCGACGAGCAGCGTGCGCCCGCCCTGCGCGGCGACGGCGGAGGCGAAGGCGGCGGCCTGCGCCTGTGCGTGGGGCAGGGCGGCGGGCCACTCGGCCGGATCGCCGGGAAAGCCGATCCAGAGCCGCTCCTGCGGCGCCCATTCGGGGGGGAGGATGTGGGGCATGGAAACTCTAGCTGGTCGGAAAGCGGAAACTGCGTCTTATGGCCAAATGACCCTCATGTCTCGCCCCTTTCCGCACGTCTCCCAACCCGCCGCTTCCGGGCGCTCCGCGTCCAGACGTGGCCTCGGCGGGGCGAACCGAGTAAGCATGGGCCGGGCCTGCTTTAGCATTGCAAAACTGCGATACCATCGTAATGCAACGAGCGTGATTGCAGCAACAAGACAGAATTTGCCCATACGATGCTGAACCGCACGTCGAGCCCTTCCGAACCTGAGCCGGCGGATTCCCTGCCGATCGTCAGCCGATCACCTCTTTTTGCCAAGATCGAGGCGCGGACGCGCAAGCTCGGCCCGCTGTTCTTCGGCGTCGTGGCGGCGCCGACGCTCATCGCATTGCTATATTACGGCCTGTTCGCCTCGGACGTCTATATATCGGAATCCCGCTTCGTCGTGCGGGCGCCGGAGCGGTCCATGGGCACGGGCGGTCTTGGCGTGCTGCTCCGCTCCGCCGGCTGGGGGAGCGCGGGCTCGGAGGTCTATGCCGCGCGCGACTATATTCTGTCGCGCGATGCTCTGAAGGAACTCGACAAGAACAACGAATTGACGGCGTCCTATGGCAGCCGGGACATTTCGGTTTTCAATCGCTTCAATCCGCTGGGCCTGAATGGCTCCAAGGAGAGCCTGTACCAATATTATCTGGGCAAGGTGACGGTCGGCTATGATGCGACATCGTCGATCATGACCCTGCAGGTGCGCGCCTATGCGCCGCAGGATGCGCACAGCTTCAACACGATTCTGCTGGGCCGTGCGGAGGCCCTCGTCAACGGCCTGAATGTGCGCGCCCAAGGGGACATGATCCGCCTGGCCCAGTCCGAGGTCGACAAGGCGCAGGCGAAAGTGACCGATACCGCGCTGGCGCTCGCCCGCTTTCGCGACCGCAGCGGCATCGTGGACCCGGGCCAGCAGGCATCGGTGCAACTCCAGATGATTTCCAAGCTGCAGGACGAGTTGATCGCGACGCGGATGCGGCTGGTCCAGTTGAAGCGACTGGCTGCCGATAATCCGCAGGTGCCGGTGCTGGAGGCGGGAATTCGCAGCCTGCAGGGCGAAATCGACGAGGAAACGGCCAAGATCGCCGGTGGCCGTGAGTCCCTGGCGGGTTCGTCCGTGCAATATCAGCAGGTTCTCCTCGACAATCAGTTTGCCGAAAAGCAACTGGCCGCCGCCATGGCCGCATTCGAGGAAGCGCGTTCCGAGGCGCAGCGCAAGCAAGCCTATGTCGAGCGGATCGTCGAACCGAGCCTGCCTGACAAAGCGCTGGAACCGCGGCGTCTGCGTGGCATTTTGACGGCCTTCGTGGTGGGAATGGTCGCATGGGGAGTGATTTCCATGATGCTTGCCGGCGTGCGGGAACATCGTGACTGAGGAGCGCGCGGTGAAGGGTGAATTTCCGCTGGCGGCCAGCCTGCGGATTCAGGGCCGCGTTATCGGGGCGCTCTGCCTGCGCGAAGTGATTACGCGCTATGGCCGCCACAACATCGGTTTCCTCTGGCTCTTCGTGGAACCGATGATGTTCACGCTCGGCGTGACGGCCTTATGGACGGCTCTTCAGCGTTATCATGGCTCGTCGCTTCCAATCGCGGCATTCGCGCTGACGGGCTATTCCACCGTGCTCTTGTGGCGAAACATGCCAGCGCGATGCATTGGCGCTGTTCGGCCCAATTTCAGCTTGCTTCATCATCGTTATGTCAAGATCATTGATATTTTCGTGTCGAGAGTATTGGTGGAAGGCATAGGGGCAACGCTCTCGTTCGTAACCCTGTCGGCCTTTTTCATGGGGATCGGCTGGATCAACATTCCGGAGGACGTGCTCATCATCGTGGTGGCATGGCTCCTTCTGGCGCTGTTCGGCGCTTCGCTCGCGATCATCCTGGGGTCCCTCAACGAGCATAGCGAGCTTGTCGACAAGTTCTGGCATCCCATGTCCTACATACTCTTCCCGCTTTCAGGCGCCGCATTTTCCGTGGATGCGCTGCCGGTGAGCGCCCAGAAGGTCGTCTTGTGGATTCCGATGGTGAATGGGGTGGAAATGGTCCGCGAGGGCTATTTCGGGTCACAGTATCGTGCCCATTATGATCTGACCTATTTGGCTGGCGTCACATTGGGCATGGCGCTTCTTGCGCTTATCATGGTTCGCCTGGCCTCCCGGGACCTGAAGCAGGAATGATCCAACTCGAGCATGTCAGTAAGGATTATGCGACCCGGCACGGGCGGATTCGTATCCTGTCCGACGTCAATCTCGTGATCGCGCCCGGGGAGAAGATTGGTATCCTGGGCGGCAACGGTGCCGGTAAATCGACGCTGATCAGGCTGATCTCGGGAGCGGAGAGCCCGACCAGCGGGCGCATTTCGCGTAGGATGACAACGTCATGGCCGCTGGCCTTCTCCGGCGGTTTCCAAGGCGCCCTGACCGGGCTGGACAATCTGCGGTTCATCTGCCGCATCTATGGCGTGTCGACGGAAGACAAGATTGCGCCTGTCGAGGAATTCGCTGAGCTGGGCCGTTATCTGCGGGAGCCTGTGCGGACCTATTCGTCAGGCATGCGCGCGCGCCTCGCCTTCGCGATTTCCATGGTCATCGAATTCGACTGCTTCCTGATCGACGAGGTGGTGGCGGTGGGGGATTCCCGTTTCCGGACCAAGTGCGAGGAGGAGTTGTTCGGGAGGCGCGGGGACCGGGCGATGATTATCGTGTCCCATAACGCGAACTTCGTACGGAAGCATTGCGACAGGGCGGCGGTTCTCGATCATGGCGTCTTGCACCATTTCGACGACGTTAAAGGAGCCTATCGCTATTATGACAAGCTGATGAAACGGGGCGGGGAAGCGCATTAGGCTCAGGACCTATTAAATCGGTTGCGGGAACGCGGATCGGTTGATTCAATGGCGGCGTGAGGAGGCGCTGCCATGAGTGATCTGATCTGGTTGTCGGAGGCGCAGATGCGTCGGATCGAGCCGTATTTTCCGCTGTCGCACGGGGTGCCGCGGGTCGATGACCGCCGGATCATCAGCGGCATTATCTTCGTGATCAGGAATGGCCTGCGGTGGCGCGACGCACCGGCGGCGTATGGGCCACCCAAGACAATCTATAATCGCTTCATCCGCTGGAGCCGTCTCGGCGTGTTCAACAAGATCTTTGCGGCGCTGGCGGCAAAGGATGGCGAGCCGGATCAACTGATGATCGACGCGACCCATCTGAAGGCACACCGGACGGCAGCCAGCCTGCTCAAAAAGGGGCTGTCCCCCGACGTATTGGGCGCGCCAAGGGCGGCCTGAACTCGAAACTTCATGCGGTCTGCGATGGCAAGGGCCGACCTTTGATCATGCTGCTCAGCGAAGGGCAGATGAGCGACTACAAGGGCGCAGCACCGATGGTCGACGCATTGCCCAGGGCTAAGGCGCTGCTGGGCGACCGGGGCTACGATGCCGACTGGTTCCTCACCGCCTTGGCCGATCGTGGCATCATCGCCTGCATCCCGTCAAAGGCCAACCGCAAGATGCCGATCCCCCACGACACAGTGCTCTACCGCCAGCGTCACAGGATCGAGAACATCAAGGACTGGCGCCGCATCCACACCCGCTACGATCTCTGTGCCCACACCTTCATGTCGGCAATCTGCATCGCCGCAACCGTCATCTTCTGGCTCCATCAATGAGTCCTGAGCCTAGGTTCAAGGCCTGTCAGGTCGTTTGCGGGAATGCGAGTGTGTTGCGGCGGGCCGCTCTCCTTCCACTGTCGCGCGGCCCCGTGCGCGACGAAGAAGCCCGCAGGGCTTTCCCCACCACAATGCTTGTTGCCCTGCTCCATTTTATGGCGCTAAACCAAGGGTTCGGTTTAGATAGTGAGTTATCATGGCACAGAAGGACGGCAAAGTCGTCGGGTATACGACTGGGGTTTTTGACCTTTTTCATATCGGTCATCTTAACGTGCTCAGGCGCTCCAAAGAGCTGTGCGACGAACTGATTGTCGGCGTGACAACGGACGAACTGTCACTCTCTCGAAAAAGCAAGATGCCAGTGATCCCATTCAATGAGCGTATGGAGATCGTTTCTTCCCTGAAATTCGTGGATCGAGTCGTGGCGCAAGCCTCGATGGATAAGATCTTGGCCTGGCAGGAAATTCAATTTGATCGCATGTTTGTGGGCAATGATTGGCAGGGAACAGATGCTTGGCAAAAAATAGAAAGAGATTTTGCTGAATTCGGTGTAAAGATATATTATCTCCCATATACGGATTCAACATCCAGCACGAAGCTCAGGGCGGTGTTGGATTCTCTCTTGGAGAGTGTAAAATGAGCGATCATGGTTACATGGAAGATTTTAAGAGAAAATTTAAGATCGATGATCTTGAAATAGCGCAGTCAGAAGGTTGGATTTTATCACTCAGGCCGAATCAGATTACCCTTGGTTCGATGGTTATCAGTTCATCTGAGGGGTTTTTGAATTATTCATCTATAGGTGAAGAGAGTTATCGTGGATTTTTTAAGATGCTCTCTATGGCGGAGGAGGTTTCCGATAAGGTTTTCGGATCCAAAAGGGTGAATTCAATTTCTTTGATGATGAAAGACCCCATAATTCATTATCATATCATCCCAAGGTATCCGAGCCCCGTTCAGTTTTCTGGACGAGAATGGATTGATGAATCTTGGCCGGCGCCGCCGAATTTCAAAGAGGGGGAAACCGATTCTACGATTTTAAATGAGATCCTGAATGCAATCTCAGCATTTATTGGAAAAAATCATGCAGTCAAGAAGCTGAAGAATTGGATGGCGCAGACGTTATCGCACTATGAATATTGCGAAAAGATATTTTATCAGGAATTTGGCGATCATCTGTATGCCGTTGGCGGCACGCTTCTTGGAGGTATTCGGGATCGCGGATTTATTTCTCATGATAAAGACATGGATGTTGCCTATCTCTCGGGGCATCGGAAAATTAAAGATGTGAAGAGTGAATTCCTAGAGCGGATTATTCATTTGCTTGATATGGGGGAGCGGGTAACGATCGTCGATCGCGCTGGAAGAATTCAACGCCGCCATGCTAAATGGTGGGCCAGAGATGGCTCATATGTGGATCTTTTTCCTGCATGCTATGACGAGTCGGGATTCTATTCTAGACCAACCTTCGTTCGTATCGCGCTTCCAAAGGAAGATCTATTGCCGCTACGACAGGTACAATTTGAGGGATCTTCGATTTACGTCCCTCAGAATACCACCCGAAAATTCCAGGCGCTGTTTGGCGATAACTGGGAACACCCAGACCCCTCCTGGACTAAGCCAGTTTTCGAGGGCGTGGAGGAAATGCGGAAGGCATTCGCTTTCGGATGGAAAGAGGTGAAAAGGGTCGCGATGCACTCACGATATGCGGATCGAATTGTATTGGAGAAAATATCGAAGAAGGCGGAGGAGAGAATTCAATCAAATCAGATAAAATAATAATATAATATCGATTATTGAAGTGGATTTTCTCTTTTGAAGCGCTGTCCGATCGTGTTTCAAACGATAGCCGTGTGACGGCTGATCCTGAAGATCGCAAAAGTGTGAGAACGGATCCGATTCCTCTGCCTAGAGGGATAGGATTGGATCGAGTGCCGCTGTGTTGCGCTGGAATGGGCTGCGGCGGAATGGGCTGCGGCTGGGCTCGGAGCCGCGCGATGCGGTTGGATGCGTGGGGGACTTGATGCCGAGATGGATCGGCCATTGTATATGAGGCGGATGAGTTGATGCTCCTGTCCGGACTCGTCTACGCGCTACTGCACTTTCTTTCTTATTACCTGCATCATCCGTTCCAATCTTGCCGAGATCGGTCCAGCGTTCCCTGACATGATGGAGGGAATTTCCGTTTCGGTTGCCGTCAAATTCCAATAAGCTGATTTTTCTATCGCACTCGCATCGGGCTTATAGTATGGACGGCTACAAAGATGGCTGCGCTCCCATGCAATATTTCTTCTCATGATACGGGCTGGAACCCCAGCGATAACGCAATTATTCGGAAATTTTCCTTTAACAATACTACCAAATCCGACAACGCATCCGTCCCCAATTCTCGATCCGTCGAGAATGGCTGCTCTCTGGGCGAGCCACACGTGCGATCCGATACGGATGCCTCTTGAGGTGTTGATGCGGCGCTCCGTTGCGACGTCGAAGATGGGATGGGCATCGTCGCCTTTTATTTCGACCTCTTTGGCAATCATGACATCATTGCCAATGATCACTTCCGATCCCTCGGCGGCCGTAATAAAGCATTTTCCCGTTGTGGAGACATTATCTCCGAGGATGACCCTCGAATCCTGGCCGATTCTTATCGATCCGATAAAAGGCCGATATGTTTCGTGATATCCAATTTCAAATAATCCGTCGCTACATGCAAAATCTATCGATAAATTTCCAAGCTTCACATTATCATTGATAATGATTCTGTTATTTTTTCCGGCAAATTTGATCCTTATGCCTTGGTCTAATTTCAAATTTGAAGAAATTGTGTTGCCATTATCATCCGAATACGATTCAATTTTATTGAGGATGATCATATTATTCTCCAAAGCGAATGGGCGGGGAACCAGATCATGGAATTTTTCCCGGAAGGGCTATAAATAATAATGGCAATTTGCGTGATTTCGATTTGATGTGATCTCTGTTCCGGGATTCGCCGAGCTTACGTTCCTCCCAACACAACCCTTTCGAACTGCGCCAATGCTTGAGCTTGATATTGCCCGGCATCGAAGGTGCAGGGGGTGACGTCTCCTTCAAGAAACCGCATCATCCCCTCGGTGAGGCCCTCGGCGGAATTGTCGACGATGCAACCGCCCCGACCGGCGAGGACGCCACGATTCCCGTCGATATTGGTCGCCACGATCGGCTTGTGAAGGGCCATCGCTTCCAAGAGCACCATCGGTTGCCCTTCATGATTCGATGGCAATATGAAGCAATCGCAGGCCTTCAGCGCAGGGAACGGGTTGCTCCGTTGCCCGGCGAGGCAGACAAACGGCTTGAGTTCCAGGCTTTCGATCAACACTTCCAACTCATGCCGGAGCGGGCCATCGCCGAGGATGACGAGGCGAGCATCGGAGTGGGTGTTTACGATGCCCTTGAAGGCCTGCAGCAGCTTTGCGTGATCCTTCTCGACGGACATCCGCCCCATTGTGAGAAATGTTTTTTTTCCGCCAAAGAAAGGTAAAATATCGATATCAAGCTCTCGTTGAGCTTCCTCGGAAATGGTCGCCAAATTGATCGTGTTTTCTATGTGAGTGAACTTCTCCGGGCTAATTCTAAATCTATCGGAAAGTTTGCGTTTGTTGATGATGCTCATTTCACCAGACACGGAAGCAAGAGAATCAGCTTCCCGATAAAGTTCGAACATCCTGTTTAAATTAAGATTTCTGTGGATGAATTCAGAATACATATCATTGTGAAGATAGATTATCTTCTTGAATTTATGACCGTTCCGGATGAAGATTGAGGACCAGAAGGAATCGTATCCGCTAAAGCTTATGACGGAAGCGAATTCGACTTTTCCGAAGATCCTGCTGAATTCCCGTCGATAGGCATTTGCGAGAATGGTTTTCGCTTCTTCCCCTAGGCTGAATGGGTAGGCCTCTTGGCGTGCCCTAAGCCAGCGCTCCTCTATGGTCATTGGCATATTACCGTAGCGCGGCACGGTATATATGTCGGAAGGCAGCTTCATGAATAGGGATATGCTATCTTGCGATTTCTCCAGAGTAGCGGGAGAAATGGCTAAGATGACATCTATCTTGGTTCGATCAATATTATTGACGAGATTGATAAACGAGGAGGTGATTCCGTTCGGCGAGAACGATCCCCCGTGCATCAGAACGCGTGGACGATCCACGGATGTGACCTTCAATATATTCTTGGCGCTGTCCCGAAAGAAGAAATCGACAACACGCTGCGTTGCGGTGCCGTCATCGTGCTGGTTGAAGCGCTCTTGAGAGGCGCGGTAATGCTCTTGGTCCAGTGCCTCACCAGACAGCGCCCGGGACAGTGCGGTGCAAAGCTCCTCAATGGAACGGCACTTATAGCCCGGCATGCTCCCCATATCGAAATAGAGGCCGCGCTCGGCCTCATATTCTTCCAAATCATATATATAATATAAAATTTCCCGGCCGGTCGCCATAAAATCGAAAAATATGCTTGAGTAATCTGTTATCAAAATGTCGACAATGGACAGGAGGACGTTGCTATCGATATCGGCCGGCACGACATCGCAAACGAAATCGTTGCTCGCAATGACGCGCTCAAGCAGGCTGTGTCCACGAAACAGGACATGGCAGTTTTGCTGCCCCAACGCATTGAGGTCATTTTCCAGGCGCTGTGTGTCGAATTGTACATCGTCTAGCGTTCCACGCCATGTCGGCGCGTAAAGCACGACGGGCTTCCCTTCGGGAATGCCTAGGCGTTGCTTCAGGGTTGTCCTTTCCGCTATGGTCGTATTGAGGGTAAGATCGAGACGCGGATAGCCCGATTCCAGAAATTTTCCGGAATAGATCGGCCTGATATCATAGCTGTCGAGTAATATGCCCGTCGTGAATTCGTTGGGGCTGATGATATGAGTGGACTGCAGGAAGTTTCTCTGGGTCCTCTTATGGTCATAAAATTTGTATTTCTGCTCCTTTCCTAAGGTTTTCAGCGGTGTCCCGTGCCATGTTGCAAGGTATTTTTGCCCTTCCCTGCGAATGAAATAAGGCGGAAATCCGCTATTATTAATGAGATATTCCGCTGTTGCGATATGGCGTAGATAGCCGTGGGATGCCCGGCTTATGAATATCACATTCTGTTTCGTTCGAAGTTCTTCCGGGATACGGGCCTTATCGTTCAAGACCCAGATGTGGAGATAATCCGCGAAGTCGGGATCATCCACAATCCTCTTGAAGATCGCGAGTGGATTACATGTGATCGCATTGCCGTTGAAGCTCTCGTAGAGGACGACGTTCTCCCGAATGGGAAGGCATTCAGAAAATTCAACATAGCTGGTCGTTAATTTCTGATCCGGATTTTGATTGAACGCCGTTTCCGGAACGCCATAGGGGCGCTGCAGGATGCGCAGCTGGGCGAACGCCTGGCAGGCATCCTGAAATCGCCCGGCTTCCGTGAGCGCCAGACCCAAGCGGAAAAACCAGGTCGGGCGATGGGTGTCGCTTCGATCGATCGCGGCGCAATAGGAGGATGCGGCTTTGTCCCACTCCAGTGCTCGCTCATATTGCCGTCCTAGCTCGTAATGCCAATCCGCACGCGTATAATCCTTAGCCAGCGCGTCTTGGATCAGCGGAATGGCAATCGCGGCGAAGGTGCCCGAGACGGCATTGGAAGAATCCTCCTCACGCTCGACCCCGTTGCCGTCGGCTCGCCATGCGGGATGCATATCCAGAAATGTGGCGCATGCGGCTTGGTAGGCGCCCGCCTGCATCAGCGCATAGGCTGCGCGATATTTCCAATATGGCCGTGGTTCAGGGCTTAGGCGAAAGGCTCTTGCATAGGCATCGGCCGCTTCCTGCCATTGCCGCATCCGTTCCAGGGCGAAGCCGAGGCGATAATGCCAAGAGGGTACGTTCGGATCGAGCGCGATCGCGGTGCGATAGTGTTTTGCTGCGTCACTCCAGCGATAACAGCGGTCCATCGCCATGCCCAGCCGATAGTGCAGGGGGGCATCAAGGGGCTGTTTCTTGAGTTGCTGCGCATAAGCGTGGCCTGCCTCGTCCCAGTAGCCTTTTGCTTGATGGAGCACCCCGACGCCAAACCGCGCGGCGTCCTTGTCCCCGGACGAAGCAATGGCCTGCCCATAACATTCTTGGGATGTCTCGCTTTCGAGTTTCTCCAGAACAAAGCCCCGGCGATAATGCGCATCGGCGTATGATGGGTCGAGGGCCAGAGAGTTCTCATAGGACTCCGCTGCCTCTTGCCAGCGACCCATGGCCTGTTGCGCGATACCCAGCCGGTAAAACCAGTCGGCACGTCCCCCGGCCAATTTGATGGCGGTCGTCAGTTCCTCGATCTGCTGCCACCAGTTCCCTTGGGTGGCCAGGATTGAGGCCAATCGTTCGTGAGTGGCGGCGTCATCCCACCGAAGGCCTGCCAGCGCGCGAAAGACGAGTTCCGCTTGCGGCCACAGGCCGCGGCTGACAAGAAAATCGCCGATAGTGGCACATATCTCGGGCGAAAGGTCTCGTCTTTTCAGCGTGTTCTGAACCGAATCCTCGATCTCTCGCGTCTCGCTTGCCGATAGCGGCGCATGCGGCTTCGTTGTGAGGCGACTGGATTTGCCCTGTGTAAGATAGTGGCGCAAGGGATCTCCTTGCGTGAAAGAGGCGCCCATATGCACTACCCAGTACCAGCCCGTATCGAAATCGGCAGAGGGGTTGCGAAGTTCGCGCCAGCCAAATTGCACAAAATGGACAAGGGGGTTTATGCCGGCCTTCGCGACGTCCTTATGGTGTTTGAGATAGAAGGCACTGTCGAAAACCTCATTTGGCCTTCGTCCCTCGGCGCCCCCATGCTTCAGAAAATGCTCAAGAGGATCATGCCCCGATTCGGCTACGTCTGGATATAGATCCAAATAATAGTCCGAATGAAATAAATCAGATATTAAATTTCTATCTTCAGATAGCTTCTGACTATTTTTTCTTGATTTCCACCTTCTGGAAATAGAAAAATTCTTGGGCATCATTTCATATCCAAATGATTTGCTTGGGTTTCGGAAGTGTTTGTCAAAATCCGAAACGGAGCAATATTTTCAGACTCTGCTGGTCGGGCGGACACAACCAGTGCTTTCCATCAAACCTTCAATGCTCCGCGCGGCGTGGCGCATGGGTTCGATCTCGTAAGCATCAGCCGCTTTATACGCAAATAGCGCAATGCCGGGACAGGTGATGATCGCAACGCTTTATGATTGCGCCAGCCCAATTATGATTTAGGTCAGCCATGCATGCCTATAACCTTTTCCTTGAGCAACGTTGTAGAAATCCCTGGAGTCCTTGGGAGATAAATCACTCCGCAATGGGGTTTCAGAAAATCGAAATGTCCCTCCCAGTCGTCACCGATGACAAAAATATCGATGCCATATTTGATAATGTCTGGGATTTTCTGGTCCCATTGCTCTTCCATGAAGACAAAATCAACAAAGAAAAGGGATTCAAGGACACATTTTCGGTCGTCATAGGGGAGGACGGAGGTTTTGTTCTTGCCGATGTTGAATTCATCGCTGGACAGGCCGACATACAGCTTGTCACCCAAGGCTCTCGCCCGTTTCAGTAAATTGATATGACCTCGATGCAGCACATCGAATGTGCCGTATGTAATGATCTTAGTCATTCTTCACTCCCCATCCGAGCAGATTTTTGACCTTCCTGACCACGCGACTGGCGTTCTGATCGTCCGTGAATTCAAAAAAGAGGCGCTTCTTCCATGCGTGTGCGGGGTCGTCATTTCGGAAGTTTCGCGTGGCCGCTCGTTCCAATGCGTCGATAACATCGTCAAACCTCTGGCAAATATCCCCCGGAAAACAAAAGTCAAGATCATAGAATGTACCGCGTTCGCTCTCCTCATAGCTCTCAAGATCGTAGGCAAAGCTGATTTCATGCTGGCCAGTCAAAATGTAGTCGATGAAGCAGCTTGAATAATCCGTTATCAGGCAAGATGAGGCGCGATATAATATTTCGATATTTGGATAGATGGGCGACGAAAGATCTATGATGTTTTCGCCTTGTAACTGCGCGGAATAGAGCTGGTGGCGATCCGCCATATGCTCGCGGATGCCGAGCGCGGCGTCGTTTTCGGCGAGCCAATCGTGCAGTCTCTGCTTCTCCTCCTCCGTGAAAAGGTAGCCGGTGCCGTTCCGTCCATTCCGGAAGGTCGGGCAGAAGAGGATCAGGCGCCGATTGCCCAATGAATTGCGAAGTTGACGCTCTTCGTCCCGAAGGTCGTCCGGCAAGCGATCGAATGGGCATGTAATGAAATCGTTGCGGGGAAGCCCCGTCATCCAGATGTCATTATAGTTCAGCGGATAGAAGCCCGCGGCCATTGCCATGGTGTCGATTTTGGAGGAACTGATCGCGGCGGTGAATTTCCCATGCTCCCGGACCAGGATGTCCTTATCCTCCGGGGCGTCCAGCGAGGCATATCCGATACGCTTGAGCGGAATGCCATGCCATAGCCCAATGAAATGATGATGCTCTCCGGAAAGGGGATAGAGAGCATTATTAATGGGCGTGTGCTTGATGAAGATCACCTTCGATCGCAGCAGGGCCTGCTGTCCCTCCGGGCTTTTCAGCGGGTATATGTCCACATTCTCGCCATCCAGGGCAATATGCCGGCTGCGCGTCAAGATGATCTTCTTGATCGCGGGATCGTGTCGCACCGCCTCAAAAACGGCGCGCTCATTGCTGGCGAAGCTGTGGTCGTAGGCGCAGACGGGGAAGGCCCACCAACTGTCATGCTTGGGTGTTGAAAGGTCCAGCGCGGCCATCTCCACATCGCTCAGCAATTGCGGATAGATGGGGTTGAAGGCGGCGTCCTTTCGAACATGGAAATTCTGATAAAGACGTTCGCTGTCGGAGACGCGGAGGATGTTTCTTTCGATCGAATCCACATCGGCGCCGGGCGCGGCGCGCGTCAGCCTGGATTTCCAGTCGCCGAGATTTTCGATGAAGTAATTATTTTCCGAGATCGTCAGCCGCTTGAAAAGCGGGAAGCCGTGCTCGATCAATTCGAAAATCTTCTCGGAATAAACGGGATGGATGGGGTGCAGTTCATCCAGGAATGTTTCGAATCGATAGCCATTTCCATTGAGAAAACGAAACAGGCCAATCTCATATTTTCGAATGATCTGCAGCTTGCTCTCTTGGGCCGAGATGCCGTTTATATATTCCTGAAATCCGCGATCAGAGAGGATGTTTTTCCGATAGACAGTAAAATATGATCCGATGAAGAAATTATAGTTATAATCTTTCTCGAATATATCCAGATAGTCGCGCTTTACGATCTCCATGGGGATGGCGGACGGATAGCGCTGGCGCTCCTCCACGCGGGAGTCGAGCAGGCCTTTGGTCGCCTGTAGCCCCCACCAATCGGTGGTGAGGGCATCCATTTTCTGGAAAACCGGCTCTAGCGGCTTGACGAGGTAGCAGCTGTCATTGGCGAAAATAAGTTCATCATATCGAGCAATCGTCTCCCACCCCACAAGATCGCGGGCGAGGCGGGCATAGGAGCCGAAATCATATTCGCCATGGCGGATATGCCATGCCTGTTTGACGATGCCGTTCAGCTTGGCTGTTTCCCCGGCCTGCATCCGGCAGTCGGAAAGGTAGAATATGTCCGAGAACTTTGAAAGTTCTTTCAAATATTCAATAACATATTCATCGATCACGCCGTGCGGGTCGTAGCCGGCGAAGAGGCATATCCTCTTTATGCTCTGGCCTTCTCCATATTGGGTTCCATTATCAGCGCGAATTTTGGGGCCACTCGATTTCGTTTCGAGTCCCAGATCCCGGCCCACCAGCGCATAATGAAGGAGAGGGTCGATCGTTTCATGCCTGGGGTCCAGATTTTCGCGCCAATACCACCAGGGATCAAAATCCGGATTTGGCTTCAGAAGGTTTTTCCATCCCTGCGTGCAATAATGCTCCACGGGGTCGATGCCGGATTGATAGAGGTCTGCGTTGTTATCGAGATAATATTCCCTGTCGAACAGGTCGTGGACGGCGGCCATGTGCAGGGTCAATGCGCTGCCATCCGTCGGGAGGATCGGCCTGGAGGCTACGGCGGCGATTTTCTCGAATATGATATCCTGCGCGAGCTGATCGATGTCGGCGGCCTCCGACAGTCTTGCCTCAGTGGCGTGTCGCAGGGCGATATAGCGCCGCATGGCTGCGGCATGATCCACGTCCTTCGATGGCTTGAATGGTCTTGGCGTGCTATTGGGCGCCAAGGCGCGCCCTTCCTCGCGGCCATGCTGAATATAGTGGAGCAGCGGGTTCGTGCCCGCCGCCGCGACATCACGGTGCAGGGCTAGATAGGATGTCGTGGAAAACCAGGGGGACGGGTCCCGTCCTTCCCGCCAGCCATCGAGCAAATAATGGACGAGCGGATCGACGCCCTGATTTGCGACATCGGGGTAGGTTGCATTGTAGAATGCTGAATCTATATACGGCCGAAGCCTTCTATATTTATAAGCAACTTTTAAATGATTCAGTTTCCGGGCCAATGGCACGATGTCTCCAGGGGAATAGCCGTCTAGCGCGCCGCAATTGGATATAAGATATGGATTTCAGCCGCAATCCAGTATGATGCTTTTATGACATAGGTGCCGGCGAACGATGTGCGCGCTTCTTCGCAGAGGAAGAGCGACGGAGCCTGTATGCGGCCACATAGATAACGACTTTTGCGCCCTTATGTGGTGGGAGGCGCGAAAGGCCGGAGCTGGATTTTCGATGGGAACCCCATGCCAAGAACAGCCGTTTTTACGATAGTCTCGAATAACTACCTAGCTTACGCGCGCACGCTGATCGAATCCCTGGGGAAGAGTAACCCCTCATTCGAGCGATTTATCTGCCTCGCCGACGTTGCGGAGGACGACCTCGCCGCACGGGACGGCACGCGGATGATCGAGGCCTCGACCATCGGAATGCCCGATTTCCACGACATGGCCTTCCGCTACGACGTCATGGAGTTCAACACGGCCGTCAAGCCGTTCATGTTCCGCTGGCTGCTGGAAGCTCAGGGCTTCGACCGGGCGATCTATCTCGATCCCGATATCTTCGTTTATCGGCCGCTGGTGGAGGTGGAGGCGCTGTTGGACGCGGGCGCATCGGGCGTGCTCACGCCGCATGGGCTGCGGCCGCTTGAAGACGGCGGCCGGCCCGACGATCACGATATCCTCCAGTCCGGCGTCTACAATCTGGGTTTTGCCGCGATGACGCGAGAGCGTGAGGCACTGGACTTCATCGCCTGGTGGGGCCGGCGATTGCAGTTTCAATGCTATTCGGATGTAGCGAACAATCTGTTCACCGATCAGCGCTGGTGCGATTTCGCGCCCAGTTTCATGGAGAAACTGTCGCTTCTGCGCCATCCCGGATATAATGTCGCTTACTGGAACTTCGCGCATCGCAAGGTGGAAGCCCAATCGGGCGGCGCCATGACGGTGAATGGCGAGCCGCTGGCCTTCTTCCATTTCAGCGGCCTGCGCTTTGAGGAACCCCGACTGGTCTCCAAGCATCAGCAGCGCCTCAAATGGGCCGACCTGGGGGACGCCGAGCGCTTGTTCGCCGATTATCGGCAGGCTCTCCTCGACAATGGCTGGGCCGAAAGCCGCAAGCGGCCCTATGCCTATGATGAAGTGGACGGCATCCGGCTCGCGGGACCGATCCGCGGGCTCTATCGCAAGCGCTATCCGCGCCATGCGCCGGCGGAAACCCGGCTGGACGCCGACTTCATCCTCCGCATGTGCAATCAGCGCGTCGACCTGCCGGCCGCGCGGGGCCGGGTCATCGTCACGGAACTGATGAAGCATGTGCATGAAAGCCGTGCGGACTTGCAGGCCGCCTTCAACCTGGCGACGCGGGAGGGCGTGCAGGCCTTTGCCCGCTGGTTCGAGGCGACGCCGTGCCGGGAATATGGCCTGGACCCACGCTTTACGCGGCAGGCGCTGATTGGCGGCGCCCGCGTGGCGCCCCTGGCGGATGCGGCGCGCGATCCCCTTCCCAATGCGGGGCGCAGTCTCCTCTATCGCCTTTGGCGAAAAGCCCGTAAACGCATGCTTGGCCTGGGTGTCAGGTAGCATTGTCCTCAAGGCAGACTCTGCGAGAAGATATTGGAAATACGGGCCAATATGCCGATAGACCAGCTTCATGCTCCGGCGGGCCTGCCCCCGACCGGAAAGGGGGAGGCGATCAGCAACCTCATGCACCTGATCTGGCGCGCCCGCCCCGATCTGCAGGCGACATTCGACCTCGATGACGAGAGAGGGCGGGAGTGGTTCATCCGCTGGTATCGCGAAGCGGCGCCGCGCGAATTCCGCATGCCGGCCCTGATTCCCGTGGACGGGCGGGTCCCCTCCGCACCGTCCAATCTGCTCTACGACATGAAGGCCGTGGCGGAGCGGGCGTCGCGCTTCGGCCAATGGCTTCCCCTGCCGGTCCGCCGGAGGCTGCTGCGCGGGTGGACGCGCGCGGGCATCGCGCTCTCCGCCCGCGGCGTGAGGCGCGGCAGAGAGACGGGGCCGCAGCCGCCGCAGCCGGGCGTCAATCTTGTTGGCTATGCCAATGGGTTGCTCAGCCTGGGCGAGCATATGCGGATGACGGCCGCCGCTTTCGAAACCGCCCGGTGCGATGTCGCGTTCGTCGATTATCGCAATGGCGCGCGGGACCGCCAGCAGGTCGCCTCCGAGCGCGTGCCGTTGGCCGAGAGCAACCGGTTTTCAGTCAATCTTTTCCACATCAATGCCGATCAGATGATCAACGCTTATTGCCACTTCGGGCATGGCTTCTTCCAGCAGCGCTACAATATCGGTTTCTGGGCCTGGGAGCTTGAAATCTTCCCGGAGGGCTGGGTGCCTGCCATCGATTTCCTGGACGAGATCTGGGCGCCCTCGCGCTTCGTGCAGCAGGCCCTGGCCCGCACGACCGACCGGCCGGTGACGCTGATGCCGCAATGCGTGCAACTGCCCCCGTTCGCGGCGCGCGGCCGGGCCCATTTCGGTCTGCCGGACGACGCCTTCCTGTTCATTTTCGCCTTCGACTTCCTCTCCTATATCGACAGGAAGAACCCGATCGCGGCGGTGCGCGCGTTCAAGGCGGCTTTCCCGGAGGGGACGGAAAAGGCCGGCCTTGTCGTCAAGGTCATGAACGCCCAGGCGAGCGATGCGCGCTGGCGCGCCATGCTGGAGGAGATCGCCGGGGACGGCCGGATCATCGTCATCAACGAGGCCATGAGCCGCGCGGAGTCGCTGGCCCTCATGGACTGCTGCGACTGCTTCCTGTCGCTACACCGTTCCGAGGGGTTCGGGCGCGGGCCGGCGGAAGCCATGGCGCTGGGCAAGCCGGTCATTGTGACGGGCTATTCCGGCAACACGGATTTTACCCTGCCGGACAACAGCTTCCTTGTGGATTACACGCTGGTGCCGGTGCAGCCCGGCCAATATGTGTTCGGCGAGGGGCAGGTCTGGGCAGAGCCGGACGTGGCGCATGCCGCCGCGCATATGCGGACAGTGTTCGAGGATCGGGAGAGGGCGGGGGCCGTCGCGCTGCGCGGACAGGCCCATATTCGCGAGACCTTGTCGGCGTCGGCCATTGGCGCGCTGATGGTGCGCCGGCTGGAGGCGCTGGGGCTTCTGGACGCGCCGCCGCTGCAAGCCTCCGCATGAACGCCGCCGGCCCGGTTCTCGCTCTGCCGGAGGTGACTCTGTGCGCGGTGACGGGGCGCCTCATCCCGCTTACGCTCGACGCGATGGACAAGGCGCGGGCGTGCGCGACATTCGGCGACGTGCTGTTCGTCACGGACCGGCCCGATCAGGTGCCGGCGTCGGCGGATATGCGCGTGGTCGCGGTGCCCGATCTGCAATCGCGCGAGCGCTATTCCCTGGTGGTGCAGCAGGAGCTGGCGCGCCACGTCCGCACCGCCTTCGTCATGATCGTCCAATGGGATGGCTATCCGGTGCGGCCGGCCAACTGGACGGGCGCCTTCCTGGACCATGACTATATAGGCGCGCCCTGGCCGCAATTCGCGCCGCCGCACGCGGTGGGCAATGGCGGCTTTTCGCTGCGCTCGCGCCGTTTGCTGGAGGCCTGCCTCGATCCGCGCTTCGTGCCCGGCCATCCCGAGGATCTCGGCATCTGCCATCGCAACCGCGATCTGCTGGAAGGCGCGCTCGGGCTGCGTTTCGCGCCGGCGGAGCTGGCCGCGCGCTTCTCCTACGAGCGCTCGGGCGTGGCGGGCGATGCGTTCGGCTTCCACGGCCTGTTCAACATGCCCTCCGAAATGGGCATGGCGGCCTTTCTCGACCTGTTCCGGGCGCTCGATCTGGCCGATATCGGTTCACGCGAGCTGTGCGATCTGCGGGATGTCCTCATGGCGGCCGACACGCGGGAAAGCCGCGCGGCGGCCGGCGACATCCTGCGCTTCCTGCTGCGTTTCCGCTGGAAGGAGACGCTGGTGCTCCGCGCTCTGGGGCGCGATCTCCTGCGGCCCTTTCATGGGCACGCGGGCGCCGGACGATGAGCTGGCGGGAACTTGAGCCGGACGGAAGAGTGGGCCGCGCCGGCCATAGATTTGCCGGGTGACAGGGGGGCGCTGTGACGATAGACGCTAGCATCCGAATTCCCGGCCTCATCGAGGCTGTCGCGCATGTGATGATGCCGGGTATCGCGCAGTGAAAGAGAGTTTTCCGAGCGTTTTGATGACACAATTCAGACCTCTTGCGAGGGCCAAGCCGGTCCGTCGTGTCGCCATGACGGCCGTGCTCGCCGGGCTCACCATGCAGCTTGCGGCATGTGCGGTGCTGCCGTCCGCCGGCCCTAAATCCCGGACGATCAACGCGCTCGCGCATGAGCAGACCGATCCGTCCATTCCGCCCGTCCAACTGATCGAGGTGACGGCGGCCGTGTCCGCGCGGCTCAAGAGCGCGGAAGAGCCGCAATCCTTCGCGGCCCGCCTGGGCGATGCCACGCCTTATGGCAGTGTCGTCGGCCGAGGCGACATGCTCGATATCGCGGTGTGGGAAGCGCCGCCGGCGGTCCTGTTCGGCGCCTCGCTCGGCGTACGCGGCCTGGGTGGCGACGTGGCGCTAGGCCAGTCCACCGGGCTGCCCGAGCAGTATGTGAACCAGGAGGGTACGGTCAGCGTGCCCTTCGTGGGCAGCGTTCAGGCGGTCGGCCGCACGCCCGAGGCGATCGCGCGCGATATCCAGCAGCGGCTGAATGGCAAGGCCCACGAACCGCAGGTGGTGGTGCGCATCCTGCGCAACGCCGCCGCCAATGTCACGGTGGTGGGCGAGGTGGCTGCCAGCGTGCGCATGCCCCTGACGCCCAAGGGCGAGCGTCTGCTCGATGCGCTGGCCAGCGCGGGCGGCGTGCGGCAGCCGGTCGGCAAGACGACCATCCAGGTGACGCGCGGTTCGACCGTGGCGGCCATGGCGCTGTCCGACATCGTCGGCGATCCACGCGAGAATATCCGCCTGGCCTCGGACGACATCGTGACGGCGCTGTTCCAGCCCTACAGCTTCACGGTGCTGGGCTCGGCCGGGAAGAACGAGGAAGTGCCGTTCGAGCGCACCGGCCTGGCGCTGTCTCAGGCGCTAGGGCGCATGGGTGGGCTTCAGGATCAGCGGGCCAATGCGCGCGGCGTATTCATCTTCCGCTTCGAGGATGCCGCGCTCTTCGCCCGCGATGGCGCGCAGGGCGTGGCCGCGACCCCGGATGGCAAGGTGCCGGTCATCTATCGCGTCAACATGAAGGACCCGATGACGCTGTTTGCCGCGCAGAGCTTCCCCATTCGCGACAAGGACGTCATCTATGTGACCAACGCGCCGCTGGCGGACTTCCAGAAGTTCCTGCAAGCGATCTCGCAGATCGTCTATCCGATCGTCGCGATCCAGAATGCCACGAATTTCTGACGGCGGGAGAGGACCGGACGCGCATCCTGCCGACGGTCCGGTCTTTCTCGACGTCAGCCGTCTGCTCTGGCGCGCGTGGGGCCGGCGCCTGCCGACGGGGATCGACCGGACGTGCCTGGCCTATGTCGCCCATTTCCGGGATCGCGCGCGGGCGGTGGTGCAGCGGCGCGGTTTCACGCGCGTTCTGCCGGCGGCCCTCTCGCGGCACCTGTTCGATCTGTTGCTGGAGCCTGGCGAGGATGTGCGGCGCCGGCTGGCGGATCTGGCGCCTGGTGGCCTGCTTGCGCGCATGGATGCGCCGCTCGCGCAGGGGATTTATCTCAATGTCGGCCATACCGGGCTCGACAAGCCCGGCCATGCCGCATGGATTCGGCGCACGGGCGTGCGGCCGATCTATTTCGTGCATGATCTCATTCCGCTCACCCATCCCGAATATTGCCGGCCGGGCGAACCGGAGAAGCATCTGGAGCGCATGAAGGCGCTGCTCTCGCTGGGGAGCGGCATCGTTGCGAACAGCCACGACACCCTGGCCGAATTGACCCGGTTCGCCGCGCGCCTGCCGGGAGCGCCCATGCCGCCCGCGCTCGTCGCGCCGCTGGGCGTGGCGCGCGTCAAGGCAGCGCCGCCGGCCGCTGTCGCAGGAGGCGTGCCGGGCCTTCCCGCACGCCCATATTTCGTGATGCTCGGCACCATCGAGGGACGCAAGAACCACTTGCTGATCCTCAATATCTGGGCGGAAATGGCGCGGCGGCTGGGCCCGGCCTGTCCGCAGCTCGTGGTGATCGGCCAGCGCGGCTGGGAGTGCGAGCAGGCCGTGGGCATGCTGGAGCGCTGCGAGACCATCCGGGGGCATGTGGTCGAGCTGCCGCGCTGCGACGATGCGCGGCTCAAGGCCTATATGGCGGATGCGCGGGCGCTGCTCTTCCCCTCCTTTGTGGAAGGCTATGGCCTGCCGCTGGTCGAGGCGCTCTCGCTCGGCACGCCGGTGATCGCCAGCGATCTTACTGTGTTCCGCGAACTGGCGGGCGAAATCCCCGATTATCTCAGTCCGCTCGACGGGCAGGGCTGGACCCGGCTGATCGAAGCCTATGCCGTGCCGGAGAGCGCCGCCCGCGCGGCACAGATCGGCCGCATGGCGGGTTGGGCGGCTCCCACCTGGCGGGCTCATTTTGCGCTGGTCGATGCCTGGCTGGCGCAGCTCGGCTTTATGCCGCCGTCTGCGTAGAGGCCCAGTGGCTGACGCTGTTGCCGGTGAGGCGCTCGACCGCGGATTCAACCAGCGTCTGTACCGCTGACTGGCTCGCCAGGCCGCCATAGATGAGACAGCGGTCATAGAGCACGCGGCGGAAGGCGTCGAACGTGGCGGCGTCCGGGACCTGCGGGCGCAGCCAGAAATCGTCGAGATGGCCGTGATGGGTGATGCCGGGCAGATTGTAGACTGCCTTGCCCAGCGCGATGGTGGGGACGCCCGCCGCCAGGGAGAGCGTGGCCGAGGTGCTGTTCACCGTGACCATGCCGCGCGCATCGGCCGCCAGCGCGGCGAGATCGCCGCCGGCAATGTGGACCACGCGATCGCCCACGCCCAGCCGGCGGGCCAGCGCGTCGATCCGCCGCCGCCAGTTGGCCAGCGAGGCATCGAGCGGATGTTCCTTGATGAGCAGCATCACGTCCGCCGGCGCGCGGCGCGCGAAGCTGGCGAGCACATAATGCATCGCCTCGTTCATGTCCTGAAAAGGCGAATGCTCGCGTATCTGGAAATCGTTGGAGAGCTGGAGCGGGAAGAGGAAGAACGGGCGCACGCCGATGTCCTCGACCACGCGTTCGGCCCGGGCCAGCGCCGCGCGCTGGGCGGCGAACTTGGCGACCCAGCCGATGAACTCCGCCGTCAGCGCGCTGCGGCGGTGCGAGCGGTAGAAGGGAAAGGCCGGCCAGCGGAACTGGACGTGCGAATAATAGCGGAAGGCATCGCGCGCGCGGCGCTTGAAGCTGGCCGTGATCCGGGGGCGCCGGGGGAGTGGCGGCAGGGCGCGGGCCTGCTTGAGATACCAGGCCGGATCGCGCGGAAGCGACGAGTTGCCGTTGACGCCGCTGCGCTCCAGCGTGAGCCAGTCCGGCCGGATATAGCCCTCTTCGAACACATGCACGTCGATCTGGCGGAGCTGCGCCATCTGGTGAGCGGCCATGTGCAGGGGTCTGCAATCGCCGAACAGCACGACGTCGGTAATGGCGTGATCGACCAGGAAGCGATCCAGGAACAGCGCCCATTTACGCCGAGTGCCGCGATAGTTGACGGCCTCGCCCGGCCAGTCGGCCGCGTCTCCACCATTCAGGTTGATGCGGAAGATGCCGCATTCGAGCGCCTTGAGGCGCTGCGCGAGCTGCCAGAAGAAAGGGCCGGGAGGGCCCTGCAAAAACAGGAAATTCCGGTGGGGGATCGGCTGAAACTTCATCGCATATCCACAAGTCGTTGAATTGCGTGCTTCATCCACCCGAAGAATTTACGCAGCGGCACTAGTGCACCATTCCTGCGTCGATTGCCAGCCAGCAAACGCATCACCACCACCTCGGCGGGGCAGGGCAGGTTGGTCACGGGGTCGAGATAGCGCGGGTAGCGCAGCAGCGTGGCGGCGACCAGCTCGTCCAGCGTGCGGGCGACGCCGCGCCGCGCCGGGATGGGCGCGAGATCGCGCGTCAGGCCCCAGCCAGCGAAGAAGGGCGTGCCGTGCGTCGTCACCGGTTTTCCGCGCATCAGCGCCTCGAATCCGGCGAGCGAGGTGATGACGTGCACGGCGTCGACCATGTCGATGAGCGCGCCGATGGGACTGCGGGACTCGATGGCGTCGCACAGCGTGTGCGCGACACGGGGCGGTATGGCGCCGCGCCGATGCCCGGCTTCGACATCAGGATGCGGCCGGTAGATGAGGAACGCATCGGGTTCGAGCGCGCGGACCTGACGCAAAAGCTCCAGATTGGACTTGATCGGGCCGCCCCCGAACTGGACCGAGCGATCATCCTCCACCTGGCCGACGACGAGCAGATGCCGCCGCGCGCCGGCGGGCCGGGGCAGCGGCCGGGCCGCGCCGACGCCATATTTGCTCACGCCTTCGCGCACGATCCAGTCCCGCAGCGTCTGGGCGCGGGCAATGTCGCCGGGCGCGAAGTCGCCACGCGCGAGCATGGCCTCCAGCCGGTTCGGCCCGGCCGGGTCGTAATGCGCGCCCAGATCGTCGAGCACGATGGAGAGTGGCGGCACGCAGTCCGCGCCCAGGCCCGCCGAGCGGATGAAGCCGTCCTCCGCTTCCAGCACGCGCCAGGGGCCGGCCTCCAGCCGCGCGAGGAAGGCGGCGGGGATGCGGGCTTTCCACACGGCGATGGTGGCGCCGGCGGAGAGGCCGTTCAGCAGATCCTCGCGCGCCGCATGGAACGGCACGGGACCGCCGCCCCAGAGCAGCGGCTCGACCGTATCCTGCTTCCAGCGCGCAAAGCCGAAGGCAACGGCGATGGGGCGGTTCCCCTCCACGAGCGCGCGCCAATCGCCGAGGATGGCGACGAGCTGGAGCAGGTCGATGGGCGCGCCGGTGAACGGGCTGCAATAAGCGAGGCCGGCGAGCAGCTCCTGCGCGACCAGCCGCTCTAGCACGGCTTCCCATTCGGGCTCGCCGGGCATGAAGCCGGAGAGGGCGCCATAGCGGCCGTCGCCGGCTGTGGTCACGGGCCGCCCGCCAATGGCCCGACCCAGCGCGCGCGGATCGTCGGCGGGGAGGGCGTCCGGCGCGGCGTCGTCGGTGGCGGGCAGCCAGAACGGCTCGCCAAGGCCATGATGGCGCAGGGCCGCGATGAGGGTCGCGGGCGAGACGGCGGGCGCGGCGGTGCCCGTGCCGGCGGGCTGGACGACCGGGAAGGGTGCCGCGCCGGGGAAAGGCGGCACGGCGAAGATGGCGCGGGCGGCGGCGGCGGTCATGGGTGGCGCCCCGCAATGGCCCAGCCGGCGGGCGGAACAGGGAGCGCATCCAGCCCGCCATCGCCCGCCAGATCGTTGGCGGCGGCGCTGATCCAGGGGCCGAGCACGGTCATATCGGGATTGTGCGGCATCTCGGGATTGACGAGCAGCAGGCTGGGGCCCTCGGCGGCGGCGAGCAGCGTCTCGCCGCTCCCGGCCGGGATGTAGCGGTCCTTCCCGCCGGAGAAGAACAGCAAAGGCACGCGCGCGGCGCGCACGGCGGCGAGATTGTCCCACCGATCCGGCACGAAGGCCCGTAGCAGGCGCGGCACGGCGGCCGACACGCGGGTGAAGCCGCTGATGATGAAGGCCCCTTTCACGGCGCTCTCCTTCCCATCCTCGTTCGCCGCCTGCAAGGCCACGCCGCCGCCGATGGAATGGCCGACGAGCCAGATGCGCGCCTGCGGGCCCCCGAGCTGACGGGCCTGCGCGATGAAGGCGCGGCTATCCTCCATCATCGTTTTCTCGCTCGGCAGGCCGGGATTTTCGCCGAAACCGCGATAGGAGGCCACGAGCACGGCATCGCCCCGGCCGAGCAGATGTTGCGCGAACTTGGCGCCGGTCTGCGCATTCATGTGGCGGCCGTGGAAGAAGACGAAAATGTCCGGGTCCCCCGGCGCACCCCGCCAATAATAGCCCTGCACGGAGCGCTTGTCGGGTGCGGCCACCGCGATGGGCGTGGGCGCACCATGCACCCAGACCGGCGGGACGGCGGAGCGGGTGAGCGGCTTGTAGAGCATGTCGCGCGCGATGGTGCAGCCGCCGAGCAGGGCAGGGGCGATGAGGAGAAAGGCAAGCCGCGTTCTTGCCCTTGCACGAGGCCATGCCCCGCCGCGCGGCGGCGGCCCCCTGTGGCTGTTTCGGACGATCCGGCCGCGTTCGCCGCGCGGCCTCCGGTCTTGAATGTCCCTCATGGCGTGCGGCTAGGCTGGCCCCCGCCGGCGCAGGACCTCCTCCACGATGGGTACGTCGGATGGATTGTTGACCTCCAGCAGGGGCAACGCCGGCGCGGGCAGGACGAGCACGGAGACGGGTACGCCATGTGCCAGGAAACGGAGCTGCTCCAGACCCTCGGTCGCTTCGAGCCATGTCGGCCCGGCCGCGACATAACGGTGCAGCGCATCGCGGCGATAGGCATAGAGGCCGAGATGGAGGAGGACGGGATTGTCCTCGTCCGGCTCCGCGCCGGCGGGCAGATAGGGCAGGATGCGCTTGGAGAAATAGAGTGCGTTGCCCGCCACATCGAGCACGGTGGTGGTGCCGCCGACACGGCCCTGCGCGGCGTCCTCGGCCAGATGGCGATAGGTCTCGCCGGCGCAGCGCACGGCCACCGTGCCGACCTGCGCGGTGGGATGCGCCGCCATGTGCGCGATCAGCGCGTCGACATAAGCGGGCGGCGTCAGCAGCGCATCGCCTTGCAGGTTGACGAGCAACTCGGCCTCCGGGAGCTGATCCAGGCAGGCCGCCACGCGCTCGGTGCCATTGGCGCAGCTGACCGGCGTCATGAGCGCCCGGCCGCCGAAGGCATGGACCGCCTGTGCGATGCGGGCGTCGTCCGTGGCGACATGGATGGGGTAGGGCTGGGCCGTGGCCGTGGCGGCGCCGTGGCTCCAGGCGATCAGCGGGCGAGCGACACCGTCCGGCCCTCGAATGGGCGCAAGTGCCTTGCCGGGGAAGCGGCTGGAGCCGTAGCGCGCCGGGATGACGATGGCGGCTTCGATCGCGACGGGCGGCGGCACGGGCGGGCTCTCCTGCTTGTCGACCGTATGCGCGGGGCCGAGGGAGGGCAGGACGCCGCTCAGGGCACGATATCGTGGATATGCGCGATCCCGACCGGGCGAGTGGGATCGTCGGCTTGCGTGACGAAGAGCGCGGTGATCTTGCGGGCGTTCATCAGCGCCAGCACTTCCTCCACCGTGATGCCGCAGGGCACGGTGACGGGATGGGGCGTCATGATGTCGCGGGCCCGGGCGATCAGCACCTGGTCGAAGGCGCGGCGCAGGTCGCCATCCGTAATCACGCCGATCAGCGCGCCGCCTTCGTCCACCACCGCCGCCACGCCCTTGCCGCCCGAGGTCATCTCGAAGACGACATCGCGCATGGGCGCATCCGCGCGCACCAGAGGCAGCGGCTCGCTGCAATCGATAATGGCCTCGATGGGCGCGAAACGGCTGCCGATCTCGCCGCCCGGATGCCACAGGGCGAGCTGCGAGCGCGTGACGCCGCGCCGCTCCATCGCGGCGATGGCGAGAGCGTCGCCCAGCGCGAGCATCATCGTGGTCGAGGTGGTCGGCGCGATCTGTGCGGGGCAGGCCTCGCGCGCGGGCGGCAGGCGCAGCACGATGTCCGCCGCGCGCGCCAGCGGCGAGGTCATCCGCGAGACAATGGCGACCATGGGAATGCCGAAGCGCCGGGCATAGCCGATGAGCGGGCGCAACTCGCGCGAGAAGCCGCTGTTGGAGAGCATCACCAGCGTGTCGCCGGGCAGCACCATGCCCAGGTCGCCATGCGCCGCCTCGCCCGCGTGGAGGAAGAAGGAGGGCGTGCCCGTCGCTGCCAGAGTGGCGCTCAGCTTGCGCCCGACATGGCCGGACTTGCCGACACCCGTGACGATGACCCGGCGCTCGGTGGTCAGCAGCAGTTCGACGGCGCGCTCGAACGAGTCGTCCAGGGATGCGGCAAGAAGGCCGAGCGCGTCCGCCTCGCGCAGGATCGCCGCGCGCCCTGCATCCCGGAGTGTCTTGTGGGTCGAGGGAAGGCCGGTCGTGCCGGAACCGTCGAGGGTCGCCATATTATTGCTTTGCTCCACTCTTTCGACTTGGGGCTAGACCTCATGCGGTCCTCGATCAAGAGTTGTCGTATGCGCTCTCTCGTCTTGTCGTTCCTATTGCACGTCTGGGCTTTATCAAGGAGTTAACTTGGCCTGCTCTGAAGAGACGAGGGGCACGAATCAGGATCGGCGGTGCCCGCGCGCGCATCGGGCCTCCAAAGCCGTGCGCCTGCGCTGCCTCGCTTCCGGCCCGGCCCATAGGAAAAGGGACGGTCCGCTGCCGGACCGTCCCTTCCCGTAAAGTCGCCGTGAAGCGTTCAGGATCAGCGCGAGTAGAACTCGACGACCAGATTGGGCTCCATCTTCACCGGATAGGGCACTTCGTCCAGCGTCGGCACGCGGGTGTAGGTGACCTTGGCGGCGCCATCGGGCGCGATGTAATCGGGGATGTCGCGCTCCGGCAGGCTCTGCGCCTCCATGACCAGCGCCATTTCCTGCGCCTTCTTGCCCAGCGTGACTTCGTCGCCCGGCTTCACCAGGCGGCTGGCGATGTTGCACTTCACGCCGTTCACATAGACGTGGCCGTGGCTGACGAGCTGGCGGGCCGAGAAGACGGTCGGCGCGAACTTGGCGCGATAGACGACCGCGTCCAGACGGCGCTCCAGCAGGCCGATGAGGTTCTGGCCGGTGTCGCCCTTCATGCGCGTGGCCTGCGTGTAGCTCTTCTTGAACTGCTTTTCGGTCACGTCGCCATAATAGCCCTTGAGCTTCTGCTTGGCGCGCAGCTGGATGCCGAAGTCGGACATCTTGCCCTTGCGGCGCTGGCCGTGCTGGCCGGGCCCATATTCACGCTTGTTGACCGGGCTCTTGGGGCGGCCCCAGATGTTCTCGCCCATGCGGCGGTCGAGCTTGTACTTGGCGCTGGTGCGCTTCGTCATGATCTTTTTCCTTCAATCGCGTCTAGACGTCTGCCCGGCCCTGCAAGGGCCCGGCGTCGATCCCGGTCTTCGCCTGACGCCCATGTTTCAGGGGCAGGGCCGCCGCTTCACCGGGGTGCGGGGCCAATTGCGAAGGCGCGCCTATGACGAGGGAGGGCGCGAAAGTCAAGACTTTGGCCGGTCATCCTCGCTGTCGATGCCGCCTAGCTGTCGATATCGCGCCGGAAGGTCTCGGGCAGGAAGAGAAGGCCGACCACCACGGTGAGCGCGGCGACCACTACCGGATACCACAGGCCATAATAGATATTGCCCGTCGCGGCCACCATGGCGAAGGCGGCGGTGGGCAGGAAGCCGCCGAACCAGCCATTGCCGATATGATAGGGCAGCGACATGGACGTGTAGCGGATGCGGCTGGGGAACAGCTCCACCAGCAGGGCGGCGATGGGCCCATAGACCATCGTCACCAGCAGAACGAGGGCGAACAGGATGGCGATGACCAGGGTCTTGTTGATGGCGGCGGGGTCGGCCCGGGCGGGATAGCCGGCATCGGCGAGGGCTTGGGCGAGCGCGGCCTGATAGTCCGCGATGGCCGTCGCCCGCGCGCTCCCGGAGAGCGCCGCGGGATCGGGCGCAGTGAAGCGCGTGCCGCCGATGGCGATGGCGGCGATGGTGCCGGGCCCCGTCTCTTCATTGGCATAGTTGAGGCCGCCCTTGGCCAGCCAGCTCTTGGCGATGTCGCAGCTCGTGCTGTCGAAGCGGTTCTTGCCGATGGGGTCGAACTGGAAGGAGCATTCCGCGCCATGCGCGTAGACAGTGACGGGCGCGCGGGCCTGCGCCTGTGCCAGGGCCGGGTTGGCGGCGCCGGTCAGTGCGTGGAACAGCGGGAAATAAGCGAGCGCCGCCAGCGCGCAGCCGGTGAGGATGATGGGCTTGCGGCCGATCTTGTCGGAGAGCCAGCCGAAGAAGATGAAGAAGGGCGTGCCCATGACCAGCGCCGCCGCGATGAGGATGTTGGTCGTGGCGCCATCCACCTTGAGGATCTTCTCCAGATAGAAGAGCGCGTAGAACTGGCCCGTGTACCAGACCACGGCCTGCCCCGCGACGGCGCCCAGCAGCGCCACCAGCACCAGCCGCAGATTGCCCCAGTTGCCGAACGCCTCGGTGAGCGGCGCCTTGGAGGTGGTGCCCTGCGCCTTCATGCGCTGATAGACGGGGCTCTCGTTGAGCTGGAGGCGTATCCACAGCGAGACGACCAGCAGCAGCGCCGAGGCGAGGAACGGCAGGCGCCAGCCCCAACTCGCAAAAGCCGCTTCCCCCACCGCCGCGCGCACGCCGATGACGACGAGCAGCGAGGCGAACAGCCCCAGCGTGGCCGTGGTCTGGATCCAGCTCGTATAGAGGCCGCGCTTGTGATTGGGCGCATGCTCGGCGACATAAGTGGCTGCGCCGCCATATTGGCCGCCCAGCGCCAGCCCCTGGAGCAGGCGCAGCGTCACCAGCAGCAGCGGCGCCGCCACGCCGACCGAGGCATAGCTCGGCAGCAGGCCCACCGCGAAGGTGGAGGCGCCCATGATGCCCATGGTGACGAGAAAGGTGTTCTTGCGCCCCACCAGATCGCCGATCCGCCCGAAGACGATGGCGCCGAAGGGCCGCACCGCGAAGCCCGCGGCAAAGGCGGCGAGGGCGAGGATGAAGGCGGTGGTCTCGTTGACGCCGGAGAAGAACTGGCTGGAGATGACGGTGGCGAGCAGGCCGTAGAGATAGAAATCATACCATTCGAACACCGTGCCGAGCGAGGATGCGGCGATCACCATCTTCTCGTTCTTCGTCGCGCGATGTTGCTTTGGCAGCGCCCCGTCCGTGGCCATGATGCGAGTCCCCTCCAGATCTCTTGTCAGACAAATTCTTGGGGACTTGCGCGCGACTTGGCAAGCGCGTCTTTTCCGGCGATGATCTGCACGGCCATCGCGCCGCCCCGCCTCATTTGCGCGCGGCGCGGCAGTGGGTCCTGTGCGGGCGCGAGGGGAATCCGGGCGGTTCCCGCCGGGAAAGATTTTGTTTGTGTAGCATACAAAATTCCGTATGGTCCGAGGCACTCTTTACGATTCGGCGCCCGACGTCGGACGCCGGGCTCACGCCCTTTTCGTTTGTCTAAGGAGAGGTCTTTCGATGTCTACGCCCACCAATCTTGAGCAAGTGCTGGCTGCTGCCGGCAACACCGTCGAGTTGCTGCGCAACTCGCAGATCGGCGCCTATGTGTATCCGGTCGTTGCCCCCGAATTCTCCAACTGGCGCACTGAGCAGTGGGCCTGGCGCCACGGCGCGGTGCTGTTCGACCAGTCGCACCACATGGTGAACCTGTTCATCAAGGGCCCGGACGCGCTCAAGCTCCTCAGCGACACGATGATCAACTCGCCCAAGGGCTGGCAGGTCAACAAGGCCAAGCAGTATGTGCCCGTGACGCCCTATGGCCACGTCATCGGCGACGGCATCATCTTCTGGGAAGAGGAAGAGAGCTTCGTCTATGTCGGCCGCGCGCCGGCCGCCAACTGGCTGATGCACCACGGCTCGAAGGGCTACAATGTGGACATCATCCATGACGACCGCTCGCCGAGCCGTCCGATGGGCAAGCCCGTCTCCCGCAACTACTGGCGCTTCCAGATCCAGGGCCCCAACGCCTGGGCCGTGATCGAGAAGCTGAACGGCGGCCCGCTGGAGCAGCTGCGCTTCTTCAACATGGCGACGATGAAGATCGCCGGCCGCGATGTCCGCACCCTGCGTCACGGCATGGCCGGCGCGCCGGGTCTGGAGATCTGGGGTCCCTACGAGGAAATGGAAGAGATCCGCGCCGCCATCGTCGAGGCGGGCAAGGACCTCGGCCTCATCCAGGTCGGTTCGCGCGCCTATCCGTCCAACACGCTGGAGTCGGGCTGGATTCCGAGCCCGCTGCCGGCCATCTACACCGGCGAGGAGCTGAAGGCCTATCGCGAGTGGCTGCCGGCCAACAGCTATGAGGCGACCGGCGCCATCGGCGGTTCGTTCGTCTCGAAGAACATCGAGGACTATTACGTCAATCCCTGGGAGATCGGCTACGGTCCGTTCGTGAAGTTCGACCACGACTTCATCGGCCGCAGCGCCCTGGAGAAGCTGGACGTCCCGACGCAGCGCAAGAAGGTGACGCTGGCCTGGAACGGCGACGACATGGCGAAGATCTACGCTTCGCTGTTCGATGCCGACGCCGAGAGCCACTACAAGTTCTTCGACCTGCCGCTGGCCAACTATGCCAACACGAACGCCGACGCCGTCGTCGACGCCGATGGCACCAATGTCGGCATCTCGATGTTCACGGGCTACTCCTACAACGAGAAGCGCGCGCTTTCGCTTGCCACCATCGACCACGACATTCCGGTCGGCACCGAGCTCAAGGTGATCTGGGGCGAGGAAAATGGCGGTACGCGCAAGACCACGGTCGAGCCGCACAAGCAGATCTCGGTTCGCGCCGTCGTCAGCGAGGTCCCCTATTCGGTGGCCGTGCGCAACAGCTACGAGGGCGAGTGGCGCAAGAAGGCCAACGCCTGATCTCTAGTTGAGCTCCGGGCGGCCGCCGTGCAGGGCGGCCGCCCGGACCATATCTGCTGCAAGCGAGAGGACTTATGGCTGTAGCACTGGACAAGCCCGCGCTTGCGCGGCTCTTCGAGAATTATTCGCTGGAAATCACGCCCAAGGACGTGGAGGCGCTGCAAAATGCCGCGCACATGATCCCGCAGGGCACGCTGATTTCCTGCACCTTCCTTCCGGGCGCCGAGTTCGAGGACCGGGTGCGCGCCGCGCGCGCCATTCAGGACCTGGGCTTCAAGCCGGTTCCGCATATTTCGGCGCGCCGCCTGCTTGAGAAGAGCGACCTCAATCGTTTCCTCGACATGCTGGCTGCCCAGATCGACCTGAAGCACGTCTTCGTGATCGCGGGCGATCCCAGCGAACCGCTCGGCCCCTATGAGGATGCGCTCGCCGTCATCGACAGCGGCACGCTCAAGGAATATGGCATCGAGCATGTCGGCATTTCCGGCTACCCGGAAGGGCATCCCGACATCACCAACGAAAAGCTCGTCAAGGCGATGCACGACAAGGTGGCCTCGCTCAAGCGCCAGGGCATGGACTATTCGATCATGACCCAGTTCGGCTTCGATGCCGATCCGGTGCTCGACTGGCTCAAGCAGATCCGCAGCGAAGGCATTGACGGCCCCGTGCGCATCGGCCTCGCCGGCCCGGCATCGATCAAGACGCTGCTGCGTTTCGCCGCGCGTTGCGGCGTGGGAACGTCGGCCAAGGTCGTCAAGAAATACGGCCTCTCGATCACCAGCCTCATCGGCAGCGCCGGGCCCGATCCGGTCATCGCCGATCTGGTTCCGCAGCTCGGGCCCGAGCACGGCAAGGTGCATCTGCACTTCTATCCGTTCGGCGGACTGGTGAAGACCAACGAGTGGATCGTCGACTTCAAGAAGAAGCAGGGAATTTAAGCCGAAAGGGCGCCGGTCCCGAAGATCGGCGCCCTTTCGGTTCATGGCAACTCAATCCCCGAGGAAAATCATGGCACAAGGCTCCGATATCGAGATCGCGCGCGAAGCGAAGATGAAGAATATCGCCGAGGTTGGTGCGAAGGTCGGCATTCCGTCCGACGCGCTGCTCAACTACGGCCCCTACAAGGCGAAGCTCAGCTGGAACTTCATCAACAGCGTCCAGGGCAACCAGGACGGCAAGCTGATCCTCGTCACCGCCATCAACCCCACGCCGGCGGGCGAAGGCAAGACGACGACGACCGTTGGTCTGGCGGACGGCCTCAACGCAATCGGCAAGCGCACCGTCGCGGCGCTGCGCGAGCCCTCGCTCGGGCCCTGCTTCGGCGTCAAGGGCGGCGCGGCCGGCGGCGGCTATGCCCAGGTCGTACCCATGGAGGACATCAACCTCCACTTCACGGGTGACTTCCATGCTATCACCTCGGCGAACAACCTGCTCTCCGCGCTGATCGACAACCACATCTACTGGGGCAACAAGCTCGGCATCGATCCGCGCCGTATCGCGTGGCGCCGGGTGCTCGACATGAACGACCGTGCCCTGCGTTCGATCGTCAATTCTCTGGGTGGCGTCTCCAACGGCTATCCGCGCGAGGACGGCTTCGACATCACCGTGGCGAGCGAAGTCATGGCGATCCTGTGCCTCTCTTCGGACCTCAAGGATCTGGAGCGTCGCCTGGGCAACGTCCATGCCGGCTACACGCGCGACAAGAAGGCCGTGCTGGCCCGCGAGCTGAATGCCTCCGGCGCGATGACCGTGCTGCTCAAGGATGCGCTCCAGCCCAATATCGTGCAGACGCTGGAGAACAACCCCGTGCTCATCCACGGCGGGCCGTTCGCCAATATCGCGCATGGCTGCAACTCCGTGCTCGCCACGCAGACCGCGCTCAAGATCGCGGACTATGTGGTGACCGAGGCCGGCTTCGGCGCCGACCTGGGTGCCGAGAAGTTCTTCGACATCAAGTGCCGCAAGGCGGGCCTGAAGCCGGCCGCGGCCGTGATCGTCGCCACCATCCGCGCGCTCAAGATGCACGGCGGCGTGGAGAAGGCGGACCTTGGCAAGTCGGACCCGGAAGCGGTGCGTCGCGGCGGCGTCAACCTGCTGCGTCACATCGAGAATGTCCGCCAGTTCGGCGTGCCGCCGGTCGTGGCGATCAACAGCTTCATCACCGACACCGACGAGGAAGTCGCGGTGGTGAAGGAAATCGCGGCGTCCGTGGGCGCCGAGGCCGTGTTCTGCAGCCACTGGGCCCATGGCTCCAAGGGCACCGAGGAACTGGCCCGCAAGGTGGTGGAACTGGCCGAGAGCGGCACCGCCAATTTTGCGCCGATCTACCCGGACGAGATGCCGCTGCTCGAAAAGATCGAGACGATCGCCAAGAAAATCTATCGCGCATCGGCCATCGCGCCCGATGCCTCGGTGGTCAGCAAGCTCAAGGGCTGGGAAGCCGACGGCTACGGCCACCTGCCGGTGTGCATGGCCAAGACGCAGTACAGCTTCTCGACCGACCCCGCGAAGCGCGGCGCGCCCGTGGATCACATCGTGCCGATCCGCGACGTGATCCTCTCGGCGGGCGCCGAGTTTGTGGTCGCGGTCTGCGGCGACATCATGCGCATGCCCGGCCTGCCCAAGGTGCCCTCGGCCGATTCCATCAGGCTCGACGAGAAGGGGCAGATCGAAGGTCTGTTCTGATTTCAGGGGCGGTGCAGCGCCCCGTCGAGCAACGCGAGCCCGCCGGATACCCTTCCGGCGGGCTTGTTGTTTGCAAAGCCAGGCATCGGTCGGCGGGGTTGGGGGGGGCTCTCATGAGAGTCCATCCGATCGAGAGGGATCGGCGCCTCCGCGCAGGCAGGGCCCCCGGCGGCCATGCACTCCGGCTGGCCGCTGGGCTCCCGCCCGCGTGGGGGCACGAGATTGATCCCATCAAACGCACGGTTCCTGGCCTCTGAAGAGGAGGACTGTCCGCAGCCGGGTCGAAAACCGTCCGGCACCAGTGAGGTCCAAAAACGATCTCGCCGCTTTGCCGTCGCCCATATTTTGCCGAACAATGCGGCCAGACCGTGTGTGCGCCGCTCCGTTCGCCGCAGCGGTCAGTGCGCCAGGGAGTAGCGAGGCGGCTTATGTCGCGGTGCGCGCGGCCTCACGGGCCTTGCGGTAGGTCTCGCGCCGCATCGCCTCGAAGCCGAGCCGCTGCTCATAGCCTGGGTCCTGCGGATAATCGCGAAAATCGGCGAGGACGCCCTCGAACAATTCGGCGACCTCCTCCCGGAATTCGGGATGGGGGAAGATGTGGCAGCGGTTCTCACGCATGCCCTCCAGCACGCGCGCGGCGATCACGTGCGGCTCCATGCCATATTGGTGGACTTGCTCCAGCCGCGCGACATTGTCGGTATCCACCGGCTTCGCGCCCGCCATCAGCCCCTCGGGGCGGACATCGTCGCTGGCGTAGATGTAGCTCTTGACCAGCCCGGGGCAGAGCACGGAGACGCCGATGCCATGCGGCGCCAGCGAATAGCGCAGCGATTCAGACAGGCCGCGCACGGCGAATTTGGTGGTGTTGTAGATGCCCGGCGCCCCGGCGGCGAGGATGGAGGCCATGGAGGCGGTGTTGACCACATAGCCGCCCAGGCCGCGCGCCTTCATGCGCGGCACGAAGGTCATGACGCCGTTGATGACGCCGTGCAGGTTGACGCCCATCACCCAGTCCCAATCGTCGTAGCTGCTCTCGTCGATGGTCTGGAAGAGATTGATGCCGGCATTGTTGAAGAGCAGCGAGACCGGGCCCAGCCGCTCCTCCACCTCGTCGGCGACGCGGGCGAAGTCGGCGCGGTTCGCCACGTCCAGCTTCACGCCCACGGCATCCTGATTGTCGAAGGCGAGCAGGGCCTGGTCGATGGAGTCCTGCCGGATGTCGGCAATGGCGACCTTGCATCCTTCCGCGAGCAGTGCCCGGGCGATGCCGAGGCCGACGCCATTGGCGCCCCCGGTGACGAAGGCCGTTCGGCCGGCGAAATCGATCATGGCGGCTCCTTTGCTGGGGATGGTCTGGAAATACGCTCATTCCGCATGGGGTGTGATGCGAGAAGGGGGCCCGTCGACAGGCCCAGGGCGAGCAGAGGGCGTGCGGGATGGGTGAATGGGCATGGGGATGGCCGCGAGAGAGGCTTGCCGGCTGGAGGGGGGCAGGCACGCCGTCCCCTCCCTCACGGCACGCGCGCCGAGCGCACCGGATTGTCCGTCCCGGCGGCGCGGTCTTCCAGTTGCTCGTTGAAGATGCGGCGGCTCATGAATTTCCACTGGCCGTCCACCTTGCGCATCTCGTCCTCATAATGGCCGAAGGAGCCGATGACGGGCGTGTGGCCGGCGCCGTTATTGGCGACCTCGAACCAGTAGATGCGCCCCCTGGCCCGGTCGCCATGGATGAAGATGGCCGGATTGGTGATGAAATGGCGCAGCACCGTCGGCCGGCCGGAGCCGTCATCCGGGTAGAGGCTGGCGACCACGGCCTTGTACTGCTTCATTTCCGCGTAGATTTCCGCCGGGCCCACGGCGCGGCCGCGCGCCCACTCCAGCACCCCGTCCGGCGCGAAGAGATCGGCATAGGATTCGGCGTCGCCCCAATCGAGCGCGAAGAGATATTCCGCTTCGAGTTGCTCGATGGCGGCGCGATCCTCGGCATAAGCGCGCGCGGCCTGCTCTGTGCTTTTCTGGGGCAATTCATCCTCTCCATGTCGGCCGCGCGCCGATTTCCGGCGCGAAAATCCGCAGAGTTGCGTCCATTCCCTCGCTCAGTTCTAAGCATACTAATTTCTCGGTGGAAAGTGGCCGCGAAGCTGCGTTAGACCTTCCTCAGCGAAGAGAGGTCCGGGGCGAGAGGGAATCGAGCCGGGCCCGGAAAACGGTCATCAGAGAGGACCTGACCCAATGGCGATCGCACCTTCCGTGCAAGAATTGACTGCCGAAAGCGACAAGGCCGCCTCCGCGGGAAGCGGACAGCCCTGGCCTTCGGAAAAGTCCGGCTTTTTTGCGCTTTTTGCCATCATTTTCGCCACCTTCATCACGTTCCTGGATCAGACGGCCTTCGGCCTGCTGGCCGAGAAGATGAAAGTGAGCTTCCAGATCAGCGATTTCACGCTCGGCCTGCTGCTGGGGCCGGTGACGGTGGTGGCCTATGTCATCGTGGGCATCCCGCTGGCGCGGCTCGTCGATATCTATCCGCGCAAATATGTGCTCTCCGCCGGCATCGCGGCGCTGGGCGCGATCATGGCGCTGGGCGGCCTGGCGCAGAATCTCTTCCAGCTCATCGGCACGCGCCTGTTCGTGGGCGCGAGCAGCTCGGCCAACGGGCCGGGCGCCTATTCGATGCTCTCGGATTATTTCAAGCCGCTGCGCATCCCGCTGGTGTTCGCGCTGCTGCAACTGGGCTTCATCCTGGGGCAGTCGCTGGGCAACATCATCGGCGGCCGCGTCATCGCGTGGACGGAGAGCTTCGGCGAGACGATCTCCTTCCTGGGCATCAACATCTTCAGCTGGCAGCTCGTGCTCATTCTGGTCGGCGCGCCCGGCCTGCTGGCCGCGCTCATCCTCCTGCTGGTGAAGGAGCCGCCGCGCCGCAGCCTGCCCAACAGCCAGCAACTCGTCGCGCCGAGCGCGCCTTTCGGGCGCAAGCTGCTGGCGTTCATGGGCCTGGATGCGGCCATCGCCATCTGGCGGCGCAAGACCGTGTTCCTGCCGTTGTTCGTGGCGCTCGCCATGTCCGCCACGGAGAGCCAGGGCCTGCCGCAGTTCCGCGTGCCCTTCATCTCGCGCACCTACGGCATGACCGAGGCGCAGATCGGCGACATATTGGGCACCATGCTGCTCGTCGCGATGCTGCTGGGCGTTTTTTCCGGCGGCCTGTTCGTCTCCTGGCTGGGCAAGCGCTACAAGGATGCGAACATCCGCGCGACCGCCATCATCTTCACCTGCACCATGGTGGTGACGATCGCCATGCCGCTCATGCCCACCGGCGAGCTGGCGATGGCCTGCATGGCCTTGGGCGCATTCTTCGGCCTGGCCGGCGCCCCGGCCCAGAATGCCGCCATCCAGCGGATCGCCCCCAATGAGATGCGCGGGCAGGTGACGGCCCTCTATCTCTTCATGTTCACCTTCTTCGGCGCGTGCGGGCCGGCCGTCATCGGCGGAGTGAGCACATTCGTCGTTGGCAACGAGCAGGAAATCTGGAAGGCCATCCTGATTACCGCCTGCATCTTCCTGCCGCTGGCCGCCTTCTTCATGTGGCGGGGCATCAAGCCCTATCGCGAGGAAGTCGAGCGGCTCGAACGGCTCGAAGCGGCGGCCGCCGCCGCCTAGGAACGCGCCGAGACACTCACATGCCGGACAGGGCGCTTCCCCGTGGAGCCGTCCTGTCCGGCCCGATCAAGCCAGAGGATTTATGACCAGCTATCCCTCCCTCCACATGTTGATCGACGGCGAGCGCGTGCCCGCGGGCAGCCGGCGCACGCAGACCATCGTCAATCCCGCCACCGGCGAGACGCTGGGCGAACTGCCGCTGGCCGACACCGCCGATCTCGACCGCGCGCTCGAAGCGGCGAAGCGCGGCTTCCAGCGCTGGCGGCGCTCCACCGCGCAGGAGCGGGCGGCCGTGCTGACGGGCGCGGCGCGCCTGCTCATGGAGCGGCAGGAGGATCTGGCGCGCGTCGCCACCATGGAGCAGGGCAAGACGCTCGCCGAAACGCGCATCGAAGTGGCGATGGTGGCGGGGCTCTTCAATTTCTACGCGGGCGAGGTGTTCCGCACTTATGGCCGCGAGCTGGTGCGCCCGGCCGGCATGCGCTCCACCGTGCGCTATGAGCCGGTGGGGCCGGTGGCCGCGTTCAGCCCGTGGAACTTCCCGCTGGGCAATCCCGGCCGCAAGCTGGGCGCCCCCGTCGCGGCGGGCTGCTCGGTCATCATGAAATCGGCGGAGGAAACGCCGGCTTCCGCGCTCGGCGTGCTGCAATGCCTGCTCGACGCGGGCCTGCCCGGAGACGTCGCGCAGGCCGTGTTCGGCGTGCCGGACGAGGTCTCGCGCTATCTGCTGGCCTCGCCGATCATCCGCAAGCTGAGCTTCACCGGATCGACCGTGGTGGGCAAGCATCTCGCCAAGCTGGCGGCCGACGACATGAAGCGCACCACCATGGAGCTGGGCGGCCACGGCGCGGTGCTGGTGTTCGACGATGTCGACGTGGACCATGTGCTCAACACGATGGTCGCGGCCAAATATCGCAATGCCGGGCAGGTCTGCGTCTCGCCCACGCGCTTCATCGTGCAGGAAAATGTGTTCGAGAAATTCCGCGAAGGCTTTGCCGAGCGGGCGAAGGCGATCAAGGTCGGCAACGGCGTGGACGCGGGCGTGCAGATGGGGCCCATGGCCAATCCGCGGCGGCCCGATGCCATGGAGCGGCTGATCGGCGGCGCGGTCAAGGCCGGCGCCAGGCTGCATGCGGGCGGCGAGCGGCTGGGCAATCAGGGCTTCTTCTATGCGCCGAGCGTGCTGAGCGAAGTGCCGCTGGATGCCGACATCATGAACGAGGAGCCGTTCGGCCCGGTCGCGCTCATCAACCCCTATCGCAACGCGGACGACATGTTGGAGGAAGCCAACCGGCTGCCTTATGGCCTCGCCGGCTACGCCTGGACGAACGACGTGGCCATGCAGCGCCGCGTGGCGAGCGAGATCGAGAGCGGCATGGTGGGCATCAACAGCGTGGCCATCGGTGGCGCGGATTCGCCCTTCGGTGGCGTCAAATGGTCCGGCCATGGCCATGAGGATGGGCCGGAAGGCTTGCAGGCCTGCCTCGTGCTCAAGGCAGTGCACGAGGGGTGACTATTCGGCTGAAGTGCCTCCGTTCTCCCTGAGTCTTCGGAAAAAGAGCCTTCCTCTTTCTTTTCAATGAGAAGGAGGAAGGCTCTTCGAGCGGCTCGGAGCCATGGTTGAATGAATTGGAAGGTCTTGGGAAGAGATGACACATGAATTGAAGACCGGCGGAGACCGGGGCTATCTGCGGATCGCGACGGAAGAGGCCTGGGCCACCCAGGAGCAGCTCGACGCCATTCTCAAGCTGGTGAAGGAAGGCCGCGCCGACCGGGGGACGGACAGCCTGTGGGGCTTCTACGGCACTAGTCCGTCCGAGCGCACCACTTTCATCCGCGAGCGCCTGCTCGACGTGGGGCCGCTGCGCATTCAGGCTATGGACGAGGCCGGCATCGACAAGGCGGTGCTGGCGCTTACCAGCCCCGGCGTGCAGACGCTGCTGGACCTGGAGGATGCCAAACGCATCGCCCGCAATTCCAACGACAAACTCAAGGATGCGTGCGAGCGCTACCCGGACCGTTTCCACGGCATGATCGCCGTTGCGCCGCAGGATGCCGTCTGGTCCGCGCAGGAGCTGCGGCGCGGCAAGGAGGAGCTGGGCTTCCACGGCGTGCAGATCAACAGCCACACCCAGGGCCACTATCTCGACGAGCCGCAGTTCGATCCGATCCTGCGCGCCTGCGCCGATCTGGACCTGCCGCTCTACATCCACCCGCAGAGCCCGCCGGATTCGATGATCGGCGACATGGTCGGCGCGGGGCTGGACGGCGCCATCTTCGGTTTCGCCGTTGAGACGAGCTATCACGCCCTGCGGTTGCTTACGACCGGCGTGTTCGATCGCTATCCCGGCCTGCAACTCGTGCTCGGCCATGGCTGCGAAGGGCTGCCCTTCATGCTCTACCGGCTCGACTATATGCACAAGGCGGGCCTGCGCTCGCAGCGCTATCCGCGCCTGAAGCCGCTCCAGCACGACCTGTTCCATTATATGCGCAACAATGTGCTGGCGACCAACAGCGGCCTGCCCTTCGGCCCCGCGATCAAGACCATGATCGAGGTGATGGGCGAGGACCGCGTGATGTACGCGATGGACTATCCCTATCAATATCTGCCGGATGAGGTGCGCTGGATGGACGATCTCGACATCACGCCCGAGCAGAAGAAGAAATTCTTCCAGACCAACGCCGAGCGGGCGTTCAAGCTGTGAGCGCGGCTGCGGGGGAGGGCAGTGGCCGCCTGTCGAAAGCGGCCTGGTATTCGCTGACTCTGGTGGCCTCGTCGCAGGCCATCAGCCTGATGGACAGGCAGATCCTGTCCATCCTGGCGCCGAATATCCGTGCGGACCTGAACATCGGCGATGCCGAGCTGGGCCTGCTCTACGGCACGGTGTTCGCGCTCTTCTACGCGCTCTTCTCGCTGCCGCTGGGCCGGCTGGTGGATGGCTGGATCCGCACCCGGTTGCTCGCCATCTGCATCACGGCCTGGTCGGCCTCGGCGGGCCTGGCTGCCTTTGCCGGCGGCTTCGGGCTTCTGGCCCTCTCGCGCCTGGGCGTGGGCGTGGGCGAGGCGGCGGCGCAACCGGCGGCCAATTCGATCATCTTCGATACCTTCCCGCGCTCCCGGCGCGGCACCGCCATGGCCGCGATGGGCATTGCCACCGCGCTGGGCCTTGGCCTTTCCATGACGCTGGGCGGGCTGGTCGCGAGCTGGTGGGACCAGCGCTTTCCCGCGGGCACGGGCCCCATGGGCTTCTCCGGCTGGCAGTTCGCCTTCCTGGTCGCGGCGATCCCCGGCTTTGTCCTCGCCTTCCTCATCTACCGTCTGAAGGAGCCGGTGCGCGGCGGTGTCGACGGCATTGCCACGCCGCCCGACCCCGCGCCCTTCCGGGCCAGCGGCGCCGTGCTCGCGGCGGTGACGCCGGGGGCCAACTGGTATTCGCTGTGGAGCCGCAAGGCGAGCCGGTCGCAATGGCTGTTCAATCTCGCGAGCCTGGCCTTCATCGTCACGCTGTGCACGGTCATGACGCGCCTGGCGCAGGGATTCAGCCCGCGCCCGCCCGTCAAGGCGCTCGGCCTGACGCTCGATCCGCATGTCATGCAGTGGTTCGTGGTCGGCTTCGGCCTGTTCGTGATCGTGAACCTGTTCCAGTCCTTCAAGCTCACCGACAAGCCGGCCTACAAGGTCATCCTGTCGCCCTCGCTGCTGCTGCTCATGATCGTGGGTGGGCTCCAGACCTCGATCAACTATGGCGTGATGGGCTTCACGCCCTCCTTCCTGGTCCGCACCTACGATCTCTCGCTGGCCTCGACCGCGCTGCAATTCGGCCTGCTCTCGGCGGGCATCGGCATGATCGGGCCGATCATCGCGGGCCCGCTGTCCGACTGGCTGACGGCGCGCATGGGGGGCAGGGGCCGCGTGTGGCTCACGCTCTTCTCGCTCGGCGTCTCGCCCTTCATCGGCATCTGGACCTTCAGTGCGCCGGACGCGGGCACCTTCTACATGCGCTTCACGTTCTACAGCCTCATCCTTACGCTGTGGCTGCCGCCGATCTATTCGCTGATGTTCGATCTGGTCCTGCCCCGCATGCGCGGCATCGCCTCCTCGACCTACATCATCGTCTCGACGCTGCTGGGCCTGGGCATGGGGCCCTATTTCGTCGGCATCGTGAGCGATCGCAACGGCGGCGATCTGGGGCAGGCGATCGTCTCGATCAACGTGGTCGCTCCGGTCATCGTGGTGCTGCTCCTCATCGTGCTGCTGCGCATCAATCGTGACGAGACGAGCATGATCCCGCGTGCCCGCGAAGGGGGCGAGCCGATCTGAAAAGGCCGCTTTCGAAAAGAGCGTAGGCGTGCGCGCCGCGCAGTTGACTTTGGTTGAAACCGGGCCAGTAATCGGCCTGAGCTGTCATTGGGTCCGTGCGGCCGGCGGCGCCGCATGTAGAGAGAGGAAGAAAATCCCATGTCGAATGAGACAATCGCTGACTATGTCATCGTCGGCGCCGGCAGCGCGGGTTGCGTGCTCGCCAACCGGCTGTCGGCGGACAGGAATACCGCCGTGGTCCTGCTGGAAGCGGGCGGCGACGACCGGCCGACGCGCGAGCCCAGCCAGTTCGTCTCCAATCTGATGATCCACATCCCCATCGGCTTCGGCAAGACGCTCAACGACCCCAAGGTCAACTGGCTCTACGAGACCGAGGTGGACGAGGGATCGGGCGGGCGTCCGCACAAATGGCCCAAGGGCAAGGTGCTCGGCGGCTCCTCGTCGCTCAACGGCATGCTCTATGTGCGCGGCCAGTCGGCGGACTATGACGGCTGGCGGCAAATGGGCAATGAAGGCTGGGCGTGGGACGATGTGCTCCCCTATTTCATGAAGAGCGAAGACCAGCAGCGCGGCGCCATCCCGAACCATGGCACAGGCGGCGAGCTGGCCGTCTCCGAATTCCCCGAGCATCACCCGATCAGCAAGGCGCTGATCGACGCCTGCGTGGAGGCCGGTATCGCCTTCAAGAGCGACCTCAATGATGGCGACCAGGAAGGCACGAGCTGGTTCCAGATGACGGCGCGCAACGGCACGCGCTGCTCGGCCGCCGTGGGCTTCCTCCACCCGGTCATGCATCGCGACAATCTGACCGTGGAGACGCGGGCGATGACCACGCGCATCCTCTTCGAAGGCAAGCGCGCCGTGGGCGTGGAGTTCATCCAGAAGGGCGAACGGCGCGTCGTCAAGGCGCGCAGGGAAGTCATCCTGGCCGCCGGCGCGGTGGAAAGCCCCAAGCTGCTCGAAATCTCCGGCATCGGGCAGGGCGCGCTGCTCCAGTCGCTCGGCGTGCCGGTGATCCACGAGCTGGCCGGGGTCGGCGAGAACCTTCAGGACCATTACATGATCGGCTGCCAGGCGCGCCTCAAGAACGGCGTGCCCTCGGTCAACTCCATGGCGAGCGGCCTGCCGCTGCTCGGCCAGATCGTGAAATACGGCCTCACCCGCAAGGGCCTGCTGGCCTATGCGGTGGCCCATGGCTGCGCCTTCGTGCGCTCGCGCGAGGGGCTGGAGACGCCGGACATCCAGATCCACACCATGGCCGCCTCGATGGACCTGGAAGTGCTCAACGCCAAGCAGCAGCTCGCGCTGGAGAAGGAGCCGGGCCTGGCCTCCAACCCCTGCCAGCTCCGCCCGGAATCGCGCGGCCACATCCATGCCAAATCGCCCGACGGCATGGACGCGCCCCGCATCACGCCCAATTATTTGCAGGACCCCATCGACCAGCAGATGGCCGTTACCCAGCTCAAGCTCATCCGCAAGATCTGGCAGCAGCCGGCGATCAACAAATATCTGGCCAGCCCCGATCCCTTCGGCGAGACGGACGACCAGATGTTCCATTATGCCCAGGTGGCGGGCGGCACGCTGTATCACGCCGTCGGCACCGCGCGCATGGGCTCGGACGCCAAGGCGGTGGTCGATGCGCGCCTGCGCGTCCACGGCATCGAGGGCCTGCGCGTGATCGACGCCTCGGTCATGCCCAAGATCGTCTCGGGCAACACCAACGCCGCCTCGATCATGATCGGCGAAAAGGGCTCGGCGATGATCCTGGAGGACGCCAGGGAACTGGCGCCGGCCTGATCGCATTAAGCTGCGCGCGGGCAATGCGCGCACGACAAAAAGGGGCGAGGCCGGGACGCTTCCGCCCCTTTTCGTTGGGGTCCTTTCGTCGAGGAGGGACGGTCCCGATCGAAGAGGATGTCAGTGCTCCTGCGAAAGCATGAGCCCAGGGCGACTATGCACTGCGGCTGGGCCCAAGGCTCCTGCTTTCGCAGGAGCACTGGATTGGCTCAAAACGACAAAGACGCTACCCGCATTTCCGTTCGTCCTGAGCTTGTCGGGCCGAAGACGACCGAAGGTCAACGGCGACTCTTCTTCCGCCCCGGCCGCGCGCTCAGCCCGCCGTACTGATCGAGGCAAAAGCCTGCGCCACCAGCGCCATGGAGCGCAGCCGGGCGTCGGGATCGAAGACGGCGCCGTGGACGATGATCTCATCGACCTGCGTGCGTTTGAGGAAGGCGTCGAGCCCGGTGGCGACATCCTCGACGCTGCCGAAGGCGCTGCACCGGAGCACCTGACCCAGCATGGCGCGGATCGGCGGGTCGAGGCTTTCGCGATAGCCGGGGACGGGGATGGGCAGCGTGCCGGGATTGCCGGTGCGCAGCGCCACGAAATTCTGTTCCATCGAGCTGGCGAGGAAGCGGCCTTCCTCGCGCGTTTCGCCGGCAATGGCGTTGAAGGCGGCGGCGGCATAGGGATCGCGAAGCTGCGGGGAAGGGCGGAAGTCGCGGCGATAGACCATCAGTGCCTCATCGAGCAGATCCGGCGCGAAATGGCTGGCAAAGGCATAGGGCAGGCCGAGTGCGGCGGCGAGCTGGGCGCCGAACAGGCTGGAGCCCAGGACCCACATCTCCACCTGCGCGCCGCGTCCCGGCACGGCGACCACGCCGAGATCGGGCTCGCCGGTGAAATGCGCGCGCAGCTCCACGACGTTGCGGGGAAACTCCTCCGCCTCGCGATTATAGTCGCGCCGCAGGGCCCGCAGCACGCGCGCGTCCGCGCCCGGCGCGCGGCCCAGCCCCAGGTCGATGCGGCCGGGGAAAAGCGCATCCAGTGTGCCGAACTGCTCGGCAATGACCATGGGGCTGTGATTGGGCAGCATGATGCCGCCCGCGCCGATGCGGATGGACCGCGTCGCGTGCCCCGCCTGCGCGATGATGAGCGAGGTGGCGGCCGCGGCGACGCCGGCCATGCCGTGATGCTCGGCCACCCAGTAGCGATGATAGCCGCACGCCTCGGCCTGGGCGGCGGTGGCGCCCACGCGCGCAATGGCCTGCGCCGGGGTGCCGCCCTGGGTGACGTTGACGAGATCGAGGAAGCTGAGTTTGGTCATGCGCCGCAAGATGGGGTGGATGGTGGCGCGAGGCAATGGATGGCGCGGGCGGGGCGCCCATCCGGCCGTTGCCCGGCGGTCAAGCGGCGGCCTCGGAGCGCGCGCGGCACTCAGATATCGTCGCTGCCATAAGCGCCACCCTCGTTCTCCATCCGGTCGATGGCGCGCACGTCCTTGGAGGGGAATTTGAGGCGCACGCCCATGCCGCCGTCATCATCCTCCGGCAGGAACACCGCGCCGCCGGTCTCCAGCACATGCCGCAGTCGCTGTGTCTCTTCCGCGTCGAGCGGCTGGCAGTTCGTCTCGAAGGCGCTGAGCACCTCCTCCTCGATGCGTGCGAGCCGCGCCACATGCGCGCGGGGCCATTGCACCAATATCCGCGCTGCGCGTGCCTGAGTTCCCTTGATGCTCATCCAGGTCCTCCGTCAGATTGGTCCGGGGGGATCGTAGCCTGTTCCGATGGCCGATGGCGACCTCAATTCGCCAGACGGTGGGGACAAATCCTGGATAATAGCGGACGCACCAGTGACTATTCAGTCGTAAAATTCGCAACCCTTTCGCAAGCCTGGCCATTGTCCATCGTCGTGACCGAACAGGACGGTGGCACCGTCTCCTTCCAGGCGGCCGACTTCGTCCAGCGACTGCAAATAGAGGCCGACGTCAAAGGTGTTGCGAGGCGCGTAGCGTTTGCGAAGCGAGGCGCCGACCGGAACAGCATCCGATGCGAGCACGAAGGCACCCGAGCGATCAAGCGCAACATGAGCGCCCATCATGCCGGGGGTGTGGCCGGGAAGCGGAAGAAGAGTCACGCGGCCATCCCCGAACAAGTCATATTGACCATCAATCGTCTGAAGCGCGGACCCAAGGTCCCATTCCTCACGAATATAGCCCTTCCGCTCGGCATGCGTCGCCTGCGCCGCCGCGAGTTCTTGAGCAGAACATATGACCGTCGCTCGATCAAAATAGGCATTACAGCCGCAATGGTCGAAATGGAGATGCGAACAGATCACCACGTCGATATCATTTGGCGATAGGCCGGCTTGCGCAAGTTGGCCGATGACGGTCGCTTCCGCGCCCCGGATCAGCGAGCCCTCGCACCCGCGGCCGATGATAGGGATGATCCGGCGCGTGCCGTCCGCGGTCTCGCCGATGCGGAAGGGCGGATCGATCGCCCTTCCGCCTTATCGACGAAACCCTGCCCGGATCACCCCGCCGGAACGCTCATGCCAGCTCCTTGTCCCGGGCGAGGCCGATCTCCTCGGCATTGGCCCAGTTGCCGTGCAGGCCGAAGCGGAGCTGGAAGGGGACATGCACGGTCGCGACCGGGCCCTTCTCGATAGCCAGCGCCTCGAAGATGAGGAGGTCGCTCTTGTGCTCCTCCAGCCGATTGCAGACCATGACGATCCACCCGTCGCCCTCCGGCGCATCCTTGGCGCGAGGGATGAAGCAGGGCTCCTGGAGCGAGGAGACGTCGCCGCACCACCAATGCTGTTCGGCACCGGTCTCCAGATCCTTGAGGAACAGGCAGTTCATCAGGAAGCCGCCGGCGCTGCCGCCCTTGAGCGCCACGGGGCGCTTCATGTCCATCTCCAGGCTCCAGCCATAGCGGTTCTTGAGGCCGGTGAAACGGTCGTCGATGCGCGGGAATTCCGAGGCGGTCTCGGTGAGGCGGTTGATCTCGGCGAAGTCGTCCGAGTTGGAGGCGAGGTCCACCACCCAGTCGGTGAGCCGGCTCATCGCCTGCTGCGGATTGAACGGCGCGCCGTGCACGTCCGGGAAGAAGGGGAACATGTTGTTCTGCGCTTCGGGCGTCACGAAGTGAATCTTGCTGCCCTCCTGCCAGGCGTTGAGCACATGGGAGGCGAAGCAATTGTCGCGCTTGAACCAGCGGATATCCTCCTGGCTGAGGTCCGCGCGGCGCGGGATCACGCCCAGATAGACCGGCATGGTGGTATCGAAGCCGAAATGGGGCAGGTCCTTCTCCAGCCGCTCCCAGCTGCCGATGCTGGGCACGATGTGGAGCACCAGATAATCCGGCGTGACGCCGAAATCGTGCATCATGCAATAATAGGGCACCTTGAACCACGCCTCATAGACCAGCTCGCCCTGCGGATTGACCTCGTAGAGGCAGACATCGTCGGTGCACAGGCCGCTGGCGGCATAGCCGATGGCGACCATGTTGCCGGTCGCGGGGTCGATCTTGGGGTGCGCGGTGAAGGTCTGGCCGGTCATCTTGCCGCCGAACTTCTCGAAACCGAAGGTCTCCATGGTCGCCGGGTCCATGGTGAGCGCCGGGCTGTCCTCCTTCATCGCCCAGAGCTTGCCGGCATAGATGAAGGCATTGGTGTTGGCGGTGGAGCGGATCTCGCCCTTGACGCTCTCGTCGTCGGTCAGCGGATTGCGATAGGCACCGAACAGCGCCTTGCCGGCCGCGTTCTCGCGCTTCCACTTATTGGTGTGCGCCCAGCGCTGCTTCACGTCGCACTGCCCGTCATGGATATGGAAGCGCGTAATCATGCCGTCGCCATTGAAGCTGATGTCGTTGCCCAGACGCGGGGGGAACTGCGGATCGGGCTGGACGCGGAAGAAAGCGCCGTTCAGCTCGGGGGGAATCGTGCCCTCATGGGCGAGATTGGCGATGTCGCACTCGATGCGGGACGGGGCATTGAAGCCCGTGAAAGCCGGGGTGTCCGGAAAATGTGCCATGGGTTGCTCCTCTCGCTCAGAATTGTATGCTACGCTTACGAAATCAGCAAAAGCTTTGAGCCTGATCAATGGGGAGTCGCACGAGTCCTTGGGAGGGAAGTGAGTTTGGACGGAGAATTGCAGGGTTCCATCCGTTCGGCCAGTGCCGGGAACGAGAAGGAACAACGGGGAGCATCCGCGCGCAAGGCGATCGATGAGGGCGGCGTCGGCGCGATCGACGAGATTATCGGCTTCCACATCCGCCTCGCCCATGGCGCGACCTACCGGCATTTCACGGAGACCTTCTCGGAGCTGGGCCTCACCCAGAAGATGGTCTCGGTCCTCTGGCTGATCGACGATTTTCCCCATACCGCACAGGCGGATATCGGCCGGCGGCTCCAGATGGACCGCGCCACCACCATGGCCATCATCAATCGGCTGGAAGCGCGCGGACTGCTGGTGCGCGGCGAATCCCAGCGCGACCGCCGCCGCCAGACGCTGACGCTGACGGACGATGGTCACGCGGCGCTGGTAGAAGCGCGGCGTTGCATCTATGAGCATGAGCAATGGGTCCGCTCGCGCTTCACCAAGCGCGAGGCTGCATTGCTCATCGAGCTTTTGCGCCGTATCCACGAATAGAATCGGCGCCAGCGAGCGCCGACCGACGAGTCTTGGTAGGGGGATTGCACAACATGGCCGGAACTGATCCACGGACGATCATCGATCCTCGGACGATCATCGATGAAACGCCCATGGGCACAAGGCAATGGATCGTCATTGTCCTGATGATCCTCCTCAATGCGCTGGACGGCTTCGACGTGCTTTCGAGCGCCTTCGCCGCGCCTGGCATCTCCCAGGAATGGGGCATTCCCCGCACCCAGCTCGGCATCGTCCTCTCGGCGGAGCTGGTCGGCATGGGCTTCGGCTCGGTGCTGCTGGGCAGCCTGGCGGACAAGATCGGCCGCAAGATCGACATGATTATCTGCCTCGTGGTGATGGCGGTCGGCATGTACATGGCGCACGCCGCCACTGGCGTGATCGAACTGACGGTCTGGCGCTTCCTCACGGGCCTGGGCATCGGCGGCATGCTGGCTGCGACCAACGCCGTGACCGCGGAAACCTCCAGCAAGGCGTCCCGCAGCCTGGCCATGGCGCTCTATGTGATCGGTTATCCGGTCGGCGGCGTGATCGGCGGTTTCGCGGCGCAGGGCTGGCTGCTGGTCGACTATGACTGGCGCGCTGTGTTCCTGTTCGGCGCCATCGTGACGGCGGTGATGATCCCGCTGGTGATCCTGCTGGTGCCCGAGACGCCGGCCTTCTACGCGGCCCGCAGGCCGGAGGGCGCGGTTGCCAAGATCAACCGCTCGCTGCGCGCCTTCGCCAAGCAGCAGATCGACGATCTGCCGGCGCTGCCGCCCAAGGCCGCCAAGCCCAAGGTCACGGATATCCTCTCCGATTCGAGGCTGCGCCCGACCACGCTGATGCTGGCGTTCGGCTATATGTTCCACACGCTGACCTTCTATTATATCCTCAAGTTCGGCGTGCAGATCGTCGCCGATACCGGCTTCAGCCAGCCCGATGCGGCGAGCACGCTGACCTATGCCAATATCGGCGGCGCTGTTGGCGGCGCGCTGTTCGGCTTCCTGCTCAAGAAGTGGGATATCCGGTGGCCGACCATTTCCATGTGCGTGCTCGGCGTGGTTGCCGTCGCCTGGTTCGGCATGGGGCATGGCTCGCTGGGCGCCTGGCGCTTTGCCGGCTTCCTGACCATGTTCTTCCTGAATGCGGCCATCGTCGGCTATTATGCCGCCTTCGCCCGCGGTTTCCCGGCCTATGCCCGCGCCACGGGCACCGGCTTCGTCCTCGGCGTCGGCCGGGCCGGCGCGGCGGGGTCGCCGATCATCGCCGGCTTCCTGTTCGATGTGCTGGGCAAGGAGCAGCTTCTCACCGTGTCGCTCATCATGTGCGCCGGCTCGCTGCTGGGCGCTGTGATGGTCTGGCTGGTGCCGCTGCGCGACGCCGACGACATCGTGGCCGGCAAGATCTGAGCCGACCACTTCGCGACAAAACAGGAAAGGCAGTCCGGGAGACCGGGCTGCCTTTTTCCTTTGGAGTTGAAGGCTGCCATAAGCCCCTCCTGTTGAGCTGCGCTCGCCTGCGGCTCAGAGGGGAGGGGTGGGTTGGTGCTGCACGGGCGCGACATGATCGCTGAGCGCGCACGCGGACCCTTGGCCCTCATCTGAAGAGGAGGGAGAGCATGCGACCTCTATGGGCCCGATCCGCCCTTCGCCAGATCCAGATAGAAGAAGCGGTTGAAACCGCTGCCGGCGACATAGTCCGAGAAGGGCGCGCCCTCGACGAAACCGCGCCGCCGATAGAGCGCGAGCGCGGGCTCGAAGGCGGGGCCAGTGCCGGTTTCGAGGCTGAGCCGCGTCATGCCGCCCGCGCGTGCCTGGGCGATGATGTGCTCCAGCAGTGCGCGCGCCACGCCCCGGCGCAGATGATCGGGATGCGTGCGCATGGATTTCACTTCGCCGGTGCCGTCCGGCAGGGCCTTGAGGGCGCCGATGCCCAATACCGCCTCGCCCTCGCGCAGGGACCAGACGGTCACGTCGGGCCGTTGCAGGCCGGAGAGGTCGAGCGCGAACACAGCGCCGGGCGGGGAGTTCGCTCGCATGTCGGCGAGGTGAAGCGCGAGCAGCGCGCGCGTGGCGGCGCCGGAGAGATCGTCGCGTGCGATTTTGGGCACGCCGGCGGGCATGCCGCTCAGGGCACCACGCGCAGGATTTCGTCCCGCCGGGCGAGGGCGAAGAGGGAGAGGCCGGCGGCACGGGCGCGGGCGGCGGCCATGCTGGTGGGCACGGAGATGGTGACGAGCGTGGTCGCGCCGGCCCGCACGGCCTTTTCCACGATTTCGTAGCTGCACCGCGCCGTGGAGAGGATGAAGCCCTCCGCCATCGACTGGCCCATGCGCGCCATGGCGCCGACCAGCTTGTCGAGCGCATTGTGGCGGCCCACATCCTCGCGCACGCAGACGATCTCGCCCGTGGCGGAGACGAAGGCGGCGGCGTGCATGCCGCCGGTGGCGCGATTGCCCGGCTGGTGATCGCGCAGGGCTTCCAGCGCGGTGAAGATGGCGGCGGGGGCGATGGGCGCATGCGCCGAGACCGGGGGGAGGGGGCGCGCCACGGCTTCCAGATTGTCGATGCCGCACAGACCGCAACTCGATTCGGCGACCCGCGCGCGCACGCGCTCCTGGAGCTGCTCGACGGCAAGTGAGGCGATCGCAGCCCGCGCGATCCAGCCCATGTCCGTCTCCGCCAGATCGATGCCGGAAACGTCCGTAACGGCGTTGGCCAACCCCTCGGTCAGCGCGAAGCCGGTGATGAAATCGGCGAGGTCCGTGGGGCTCGCCATCATCACGGCATAAGAGAGCCCGTTATATTCGAGCGCGACCGGGATTTCCGGCGCGAAGGGCCGCTCGGCCGGACGGGTACTCCCGTCCGGCCGGATGGCGGTCAGGCCCGGGGACTGCATGCATCAGGCCGCCCTGGCCGCCACATAGGCCTCGACCTTGCGCATGGCTTCCGCCGCGATGGGCGAGAGCAGCGAGCGGTCGCCGCTCAGCATGCCGGCCTTCATGCGCGGGTCCCAGAACTTGATGATGTGCGTGGCAGTCGCGTCCACGGCGATGTCATGGCCCTGCACTTCGAGATTGCGGGCGATCTGGTTGGCCATATAGGCGAGATGCTTGATGTCCATGGGCCTTACTCCGCCGCCTCCGCGTGGATATTCGCCTTCACCCGGCGCGAACGTTCGGACCAGGAGGCATAATCCTCCTGCCAGTCGGTCGGGCCGTTGGACGGCATCACCTGTACCGCCGTCACCTTGTACTCGGGACAGTTGGTCGCCCAGTCCGAATAATCGGTGGTCACGATGTTCACCATTGCCGCCGGGTGGTGGAAGGTCGTGTAGACCACGCCCGGCGCCACGCGATCCGTCACCTGCGCGCGCAGCGTCGTCTCGCCGGTGCGGCTGGCGAGCTTCACCCAGTCGCCATCCTTGAGACCGCGATTTTCCGCGTCGCTCGGGTGGATTTCCAGCCGGTCCTCGGGATGCCAGGCGATGTTGCCGGTGCGGCGGGTCTGCGCGCCGACATTATACTGGCTGAGGATGCGGCCCGTGGTGAGCAGCAGCGGATAGCGCGGGCCGGTCTTCTCGTCGGTCGGCACATAGTCGGCGACGATGAAACGGCCCTTGCCGCGCACGAAGGCGTCCACATGCATGATCGGCGAGCCTTCAGGGAATTTCTCGTTGGCCGGCCACTGCACCGATGCCTCGCGCTCCAGCCGCTCCCAGCTCACGCCGGAGAAAGTGGGGGTGAGGCGGGCGATCTCGTCCAGGATTTCGCTGGGATGAGTATAGGACCAGCCCAGGCCCATGGCCTTGGCGAGTTCCTGCGTGACTTCCCAATCCTCATAGCCGTTGGCCGGCTCCATCACCTTGCGGACCGGCTGGATGCGCCGCTCGGCATTGGTGAAGGTGCCGTTCTTCTCCAGGAAAGTGGAGCCGGGCAGGAAGATATGGGCATAGTTGGCGGTCTCGTTCAGGAACAGGTCCTGCACGATGACGCACTCCATGGCCTTGAGCCCCGCGGCGACATGCTGGCTGTTGGGGTCCGACTGGAGGATGTCCTCGCCCTGAATGTAGATGGCGCGGAACGAGCCGTCGATGGCGGCGTCCAGCATGTTGGGAATGCGCAGGCCGGGCTCGGGATCGAGCGTCACGCCCCAGTCCGCCTCGAAGGTCTGGCGCACCGCATCGTCCGAAATGTGGCGATAACCGGTGAGTTCGTGCGGGAAGCTGCCCATGTCGCACGAGCCCTGCACGTTGTTCTGGCCGCGCAGCGGGTTCACGCCCACGCCGCGCCGGCCGATATTGCCGGTGACCATGGCGAGATTGGCGATGGCAATGACCGAGGATGAGCCCTGGCTGTGCTCGGTGACGCCCAGGCCATAATAGATGGCGCCGTTGCCGCCTGTGGCATAGAGCCGCGCGGCCGCGCGCACATCCGCCGCCGGTACGCGGGTGACGGCCTCCAGCGTCTCGGGCGAATGGCGCTCGTCGGAGACGAAGCGCGCCCAATCCTCATAGGCATCCTGCTCGCAGCGCTCGCGCACGAACGCCTCGTCGACGAGGCCTTCGGTCACGATGACATGCGCCATGGCGGTCAGCACGGCGACATTGGTGCCGGGCTGGAGCGCGAGGTGATAGGCTGCGTCGATATGCGGGGACTGGACCAGATCGGTCCGGCGCGGATCGATGACGATGATCTTGGCGCCCTCGCGCAGACGCCGCTTCATGCGGCTGCCGAACACGGGATGCGCGTCGGTGGGGTTGGCACCGATGAGCAGCATCACGTCGGCGTCCATCACGCTGTCGAAATCCTGCGTGCCGGCCGAAGTACCGAAGGTCTGCGAAAGACCGTAGCCGGTCGGCGAGTGGCAGACGCGCGCGCAGGTATCCACATTGTTGGCGCCGAAGCCCGCGCGCACCAGCTTCTGGACCAGATAGGCCTCTTCGTTGGTGCAGCGCGAGGAGGTGATGCCGCCCAGCGCGCGGGCGCCGTGCTTGTCCTTGATGCGCTTGATCTCGGAGGCGGTGTAGGTCAGCGCCTCTTCCCAGCTCACTTCCTGCCAGGGCTCGTCGATCGACTTGCGGATCATCGGCTTGGTGATGCGGTCCTGGTGATTGGCATAGCCCCAGGCGAAGCGGCCCTTGACGCAGCTATGGCCGCGATTGGCCTTTCCGTCCTTCCACGGCACCATGCGCACGAGCTGCTCGCCGCGCATCTCGGCGCGGAAGGCGCAGCCCACGCCGCAATAAGCGCAGGTGGTGACCACGGCACGCTCGGGCTTGCCGATTTCCTTGACGCTCTTCTCCTGGAGCGTGGCGGTGGGGCAGGCCTGCACGCAGGCGCCGCACGAGACGCATTCGGAGGAGAGGAAATCGTCGCTGGCCAAGCCCGCCGACACCTGCGAGCCGAAGCCGCGCCCGTCGATGGTGAGCGCGAAGGTGCCCTGCACCTCGTCGCAGGCGCGCACGCAGCGCGAGCAGACGATGCACTTGGAGGGATCGAAATCGAAATAGGGGTTGGAAATGTCCATCCCCAGGCCGAGATGATTGTCGCCCGTATAGCCGTAGCGCACGTCGCGCAGGCCCACGGCGGCGGCCTGATCCTGAAGCTCGCAATCATTGTTGGCCGAGCAGGTGAGGCAATCGAGCGGGTGATCGGAGATGTACAGCTCCATCACGCCCTTGCGCAGTTTCTGGAGGCGCGGCGTCTGCGTCTGGACGACCATGCCCTGCGCCACCGGCGTGGTGCAGGAGGCGGGCGTTCCGCGCGCACCCTCGATCTCCACCAGGCACAGGCGGCAGGAGCCGAAGCTCTTCATATTGTCCGTTGCGCACAGCTTGGGGATGTCCCCGCCGCTCTCCGCGGCCGCGCGCATCACGCTCGTCCCTTGCGGAACCGTGACGGAGCGGCCGTCGATGGTCAGCGTGACCAGCGTCTCGGCAGTGGAGGCGGGAGTGCCGAAATCGGCCTGCTTTTCATAGCCCATGGCGTTCAACTCTCTCGAGGTCAGCGACTGTGTTGATATTAACAGGGTCGCGCGGCAATTGCACGGCGCGCGCGGAAATACGGGCCGCGAAACCCTTGATGGAGTGCATCTCGTCGCTTTCAAGAAGCGCAAGTGCATCGTCCGCGGCGAAGGCGGGCCATAATCCGACGACCGGAAGGCTCGCGACATAAGCGGGGTAGGGGAAGAGCCGCGTGCGCAGGTCGTCCGGCAGGTCGAATGCGTCGCACGGCGCGGTCAGCACGGCGGCATAGCCGCGCGCGCGCGCCTCGAACAGGGCGGCGGCGATCCCGCCGAGCGGGCCCATGCCCGGCGCGGGCCGGTCGGCAATGCCCTCCAGCCCCTCATGCGCGCGGCCGACCACGATGACCTCGGCGGTCTGCTCGCCCAGCGTCTCGGCAACCCGGTCGATGAGCGGGCGGCCGCGCAGGCGGGCGAGCGCCTTGTCGCTGCCGAAGCGCGACGACTTGCCGCCAGCGATCACCGCGCCCAGAACGGCGCTGCGATCAATACCGAGCAGGCCGACGCAACAGCTCATTATTCCGCCGCCTCGGGCACACGCGCGCCGAAATCTTCCGGCCAGTGCCGCAGCGCGCTCATGACGGGGAAGGGCGTGAAGCCGCCCAGCGCACAGAGCGAGCCGAACTTCATCGTCTCGCACAGCTCTTCGAGCAGGACGAGTTCGTCCTCCAGCGAGCGGGCGCCGCGCGGGGCATTGTGCATCTGCGGCAGCGTCTCCACCGTGTCGCGGTGACGCGGCGCGCGCGCCAGGATGCGGTCCATCAGCTCGCGTCCGCGCACCGAGCCGATGCGGCAGGGCGTGCATTTGCCGCAGCTCTCCGCGGCGCAGAACTCCATGGCGAACCGCGCCATTTCCGCCATGTCGACGCTGTCGTCGAACACGGTGATGCCGCCATGGCCGATCAGCGCGTCGAGCGCGGTGAAGGCTTCATAGTCGAACGGCACCTCGAACTGATCGGGGTGGAGATAGGCGCCGAGCGGGCCGCCCACCTGCACGGCCTTGACCGGCCGGCCGCTGGCGGTGCCGCCGCCGACCTCGTTGACCAGCTCGCCCAGGGTGATGCCGAAGGCGGTCTCGTAGAGGCCGCCCTGCTTCACATTGCCGGCAAGCTGGATGGGCATGGTGCCGCGCGAGCGTCCCAGCCCATATTCGGCATAGGCCGTGCCGCCATGGGCGAGGATGAAGGGCACCGCCGCGAAGCTCAGCACGTTGTTGACCACGGTGGGCCGGCCGAACAGCCCCTGGAGCGCGGGAATGGGCGGCTTGGCGCGCACTTCGCCGCGCTTGCCCTCCAGGCTGTTGAGCAGCGAGGTTTCCTCGCCGCAGACATAGGCGCCCGCGCCCTCGCGCACTTCCAGCACCAGCGGCGCGATCAGCCCGGCGCAGAGGGCAATGGCCTGCTGGAGCTTGGCGATGGCGTGCGGATATTCGGAGCGCACATAGATGTAGCCGCGCGTCGCGCCCACGGCATGAGCGGCGATCGCCATGCCCTCGATGAGCATGAAGGGGTCGCCCTCCATGACCATGCGGTCGGCGAAGGTGGCGCTGTCGCCCTCGTCGGCATTGCACACCACATATTTCTGCTCGGCCACCGCGCCGGCGACGGTGCGCCACTTGATGCCGGTGGGGAAGCCCGCGCCGCCGCGACCGCGCAGGCCGGATGCGACGACTTCCTCGGTTGTGGCCTCGGCGCCGATCTCCCGCGCGCGGGCCAGGCCCTTCCAGCCGCCGGTCGCCCCATAATCCTCCAGGCTGGTCGGCCGCGTCTTGCCGGCGCGCGCGAAGGTGAGGCGCTGCTGGCTGGCGATCCAGGGATGATGTTCGATGCTGCCGATGGCGAGCGGCGAGCTGCCGTCCAGAATGGCGGGCACGTCGGCCGGCGTGGCGGGGCCGAAGCCCGCGCCATCGATCTCCACCAGCGGCTCCAGCCACTGCATGCCCCAGCTCGACACGCGCTCTACGGTGTGCCCGGCCTGCTCGAATGTGCGCGCGACCGCGTCGGCGCCGCAGGCGATGGCGAGAGCGTCGTCGGAAATGCGGACCTTGGCCATGTCAGGCGATCTCCTCGATCAGCGCGGCGAGCTTGCCCGCGTCCAGCCGCCCATGCACATCCTTGCCGACCATCGCATTGGGGCCGACGCTGCACAGGCCCAGGCAATAGACGGTCTCGATCTCCACGCGCCCCTGCGCCGCCGCCTGCGCGGCCGGCACCAGCGCCTCGACGCCGCGCGCCTTGCACGCCTCGGCCCGGCACAGCTTGAGCACGGGATGGGTGCCCTTCCGGGCCTTGTAGTCGTGATAGAAGCTGACGACGCCCTGCACGTCCGCCCGGCTCAGGTTGAGCGCTTGCGCGATCCGGGTGCGGGCGGCTTCGTCGACGCAGCCGAACTCGGCCTGCACATCGTTCAGGATCGGCAGAAGGGGCCCTTCGCGATGGCTGTGAGACGCAATGATCTCATCCAGCCTCGTGGCATCGACGCCTGACATGCCTGCTCTCTCCTCGCTCGGCAAACGCAAAAATTCGTATGCTTTACTGCATATTTTTTGCGCTTCTGGCAAGTCTTATCCAACAATCGGGCATGGTCCGCCATGCCGGCAAGAACTCTGCTGGATGCCTTGAATTTTCTTGTGGTTTCAGCCGCTGCGGCGGCCGAATGTGCGGGGCCCGGAGGCAAAGGGCGAAGGGCGCGAAACGGCCGGATGATGGCCCTGGGGCGGCGCGGGGGTCTGCGGCCCGGCGGCGGCGCGCAGGATAGCCAGCGTCTCCGAGAAGCAGCCGCGCAGCATCGCTACCTCGGCCGCGACTTCGCTCGGTGCTGTGTGCTCCTCGACACAGCGGCGCGCCGTCTTCTCGATCGCCTCGGCCAGGTCGCCCAGCCGCTTGGCGCCGAACTGCCGCGATTCGCCCTTGAGCGTGTGCGCCGGGATCACCATCGCGGCGGCGTTCCCGTCCGCGAGAGCGCGCTCGATCTGGCCGATCGACTTGGCGCCATCCTCTTCAAAATAGCCCAGAATGCGCGCCATGCCGGCACCCAGCGTCCGCCGCGCCTCGGCCAGCTCGGCGTCAATCACCACGGGGAGGGTATAATAGAAGGACATGCTCCACACCTGAGACTGGCTGTGCGACGATGCGCGCACATCATGCGCCGGATGCGGTAAAGAGGTGCTTAACGCGCGCCGGAGTCCGGCGCGATATCCGGCGCGGATCGCTCCAGCACATAGCGCTGGAAACCGCCCTCGTCGCCGATGACGATACGCCAGCCGCGCGCCTGGGCCAGAGCGGGCACGTCGACCCGCGCAACGGGATCGTCCGCCAGCAGCGCGATGGCGGTGCATTCGCGCATGGCGCGGGCTGCGCGCAGCACCGGCCAGGGGCATTTGAGGCCGCGCGCGTCGATAAGGCGCGGAGGAACCGGGGCCTCGTCAGCCCTTCTTGTCATAGGGATTGCGCGCGCTGCGCAGGTTGAGGCGCACCGGCACGGCGCCGAAGCCCAGCTCGCGCCGCATGCCGTTCACCAGATAGCGGCTGTAGCTCTCCGGCAGCATGTCCAGCCGCGTGCCGAACAGCACGAAGGTCGGCGGACGGATGCGCGCCTGGGTGATGTAGCGCAGCTTGATGCGGCGGCCGCTGGGCGCGGGCGGGGGATTGGCCTCCAGCGCGGCGTCGAACCAGCGGTTGAGCAGGCTGGTCGGCACGCGGCGGGACCATGCCGCGCGCGTATCGAAGGCGGCCTGGAGCAGTTGGTCGATGCCCTTGCCGGTGGCGCCCGAGACCGTGAGCATCGGCACGCCGCGCACCTGCGCGAGCCCCTCGTCCAGGGCCCGGCGCACGCCCTGATAGAGCGCCGATCCGTCCTCCGCCACGTCCCATTTGTTGAGCGCGACGACGAGCGCGCGGCCCTCCTGGAGCACCTTGTCGGCGATGCGCAGGTCCTGCGCCTCCAGCCCCTTGGTGGCGTCGAGCATGAGCACCACGACTTCGGCGAAGTCGACGGCATGGAGCGCATCGGCGACGGAGAGCTTCTCCAGCTTGTCCTGCACCTTGGCGCGCTTGCGCATGCCGGCGGTGTCGATCAGCCGCACCGGGCGCTCGCGGCCGTCCGGCGCGTGCCACAGCCAGTCCACCGCGATGCTGTCGCGCGTGATGCCCGCTTCCGGCCCGGTGATGAGCCGATCCTCGCCGAGGATACGGTTGATGAGCGTGGACTTGCCCGCATTGGGCCGGCCGACGATGGCGAGCTTGAGCGGGGTGTTGTCGTCCGCTGCTTCATCCTCCGGCTCGGTGGATGCAGCGTCCGCATCGCCCCAGTCCTCATCCTCCTCGCGCTCGACATGCGGACGGATGACCTGGAAGAGATCGGCGAGGCCCTGGCCATGCTCGGCGGAAATGGCGACCGGCTCGCCGAAGCCGAGCGAGAAGGCCTCCATGATGCCATGCTCGGCCGCGGCGCTCTCCGCCTTGTTGGCGAGCAGGGCGACGGGCGTGTTGCCGGCGCGCAGCCAGCGGCCGATCTGCGCGTCGAGCGGAGTGAGGCCCGCGCGCGCGTCGATCATGAAGAGAGCGAGGGCGGCGCCGCGCACGGCCGCCTCGGTCTGCGCGCGCATGCGGCCGGGCAGGCTGGCGGCATCGTCCTCCTCGAAACCGGCCGTGTCGACGATGCGGAACTTGAGGCCCAGCAACTCGGCATCGGCCTCGCGCCGGTCGCGCGTGACGCCGGGCGTGTCGTCCACCAGCGCCAGCTTCTTGCCGACCAGGCGGTTGAACAGCGTCGACTTGCCCACATTGGGCCGCCCGATGATGGCGATAACGGGGAGCGGCTCGCTCATGCTACGTGTCGAGGCGCGCGCGTCGCTCACCGGAAGGCGACGAGGCGGCCCGTCTCGCTGAGCACATAGAGCATGCCGTCCGCCGCGATGGGCGGCAGCGACATCGGGTCGCCCAGCTTGCGCCGGGAGAGGATCTTGCCCTCGGCCGGGTTCACGAAGGCGATCTCACCCTCGGTGGAAACCAGGATCAGCTTGCCGCCGGCGAGCAGGGGCCCGTCCCAGCGGATCGGCTTCTCGCGCTTCTTGGGGTCGCGGAAACCGCCCAGCTCGGCGATCCAGCGCACCTTGCCGGTGGTCCGCGCGATGCAATAGAGCCGGCCCTTGTCGGTCGCGACGAACACCCATTCGCCCGCCACCAGCGGCGTGGCGATGCCGCCGATGTTCAACTCCCACAGGCGCTGGCCGCTCACCATCTCGTAGGAGGCCATGCGGCCGCCCTCGCCAATGGCGAAGACGCGGCCCCGGTCGATCACCGGATCGGCGTCGATATCCGTGAGCGTGGAGACGGAAGTGGAGATGTTGGTACGGCTCAGCGCATCGCCCCACAGCACGCGGCCGTTCTCGTAGCGATAGGCGGTCAGCTCGCCCGAGCTGTAGCCGGCGATGACCGAGCCCTGGCCGGCGGCGGGCGCGGCGACGCCGAACACGCCGGTCGACTGGATCGTGCCCGAATCCTGCCAGATGACCGCGCCGTCCGTCTCGTTGAGCGTGAAGAGCTGGTTGTCCTGGCTCATCACATAGACATTGCCGCCCGAGACCGTGGGCGATCCGCGCAGCGGGCCGCCGGGGCGCACGCTCCACAGGGTCGCGCCATCCTTCGCGGAGAGGGCCACGACATCGCCCACGCCGGTCGAGGCATAGACGCGCTCGCCATCGACGCTGACGCCGCCGCCGAACTCGATATGCCCGGTGTCATCCGCCGCGCGCACGCTCTTCTGCCAGACGCGCTGGCCGGTCTTGGCATTGAACGCCCAGACCACTGCCTCGGTGTCGATGACATAGAGCCTGCCGCCGGCCACGACCGGCGAGGCGGCGAGTTTGGCGCGCGGGCTGCCGCCGGCGATCTGCGCGCTCCACACCCGCTCCGTGCCGGCGCCCAGCGCCACGCCGCCGATCGACTTGGAGGCATTGCCGCCCGATTGCGGCCAATCGGCGTTCTGCACCGGATCGGGCAGGAGCACCGGCGTCGTGGCGAGGGCTTCCTCGGCATTGACCACCTCGGCCGAGCCCAGGATAGAGGTGCGCTCGCCGTGAACCGGCGTCTTGGGCCGCTTGCTGTCGCCTTTGGAGCAGCCGGAGACGGCCAGCCCCAGCGTCGCCGAGACGGCGAGCAGGAGCCCCAGCCGCTTGCGTGTCGTAACCATCTTACTGAGCATTGCCGGGCGCACTTCCTTCTTCGATGTCGGCAAGGGCATCGGGAGCGATGCCCAGCATGGCGGCCATCTGTCCGGCGCGCGTGCGGATGGATTCGGTGACGCTCGCGTCGCGGTTCACGCTGGCGAACATGTCGGCCGCCTCACGCTTCTTGTCCATCCGGTAATAAGCGAGGGCCGTCATCTCGCCGGCACTGCCGAACCAGGCATTGCCGGGCACGGTCAGCTCCTTGAGCGCGTCGATGACCTCTTGCGGCTGCATTGTGTCGAAATTGAGGGCAGTGCGGCGGATGAGCGCGGCATCGCGCAGCGGCGCGGGCAGGCCGGCGTCGCCGCGCACGGCGTCATAGCTGGCGGTGGCGGCCTTCACGTCGTTCTTGCCGGCGGCGAGCGCGGCCTTCACCAGCTCCGCCTCGGCGCGATAGCCATCGCTGCCGCCCTTGACGAGCTTGTCGTAATTTTCCTGGTCGAGTTGCCCGGTCGAGGCGGCCTTGAGCATCATCGCGAAATGCTCGCCGCTTTCTTCCGCCACATTGCGCTGGTGATTGAGCCACAGCAGCCAGCCGCCATAAGCGGCGAGGGCCACGGCGATGGCAATGGCGATGGCGCGGCCATAGCGCCGCCAGAAGGACATGAGGTCGTCTTGGCGAACCGCGTCGTCAACTTCGCGGATCAGGGCGTTGCTCTGCTCTGGCGTCAGGGCCAAGGTTCGTCTCCAGGCGGGGGAATGCGGGTGCTGAGGCTTTGCGGCCGCGGACCTTAGCCGCGCGTGAACCGGGTGCAAATCACTTTTTGCGGCGCGGCCGGCGCGCGCGGGCCGCGGGGGCGCATCAGGCGGCGGGGCCGCGCCCGTAGAGCTGCGCCTCGCCGGGGAAGGCGCGGGCGCGCACCTCCGCCGCATAAGCGGCCGCCGCCTCGCCGATGGTCGTGGCGATATCGGCATAGCGCTTCACGAAACGGGGCGTGCGCTCGAACAGGCCGAGCAGGTCTTCCGTCACCAGCACCTGCCCGTCGCAACGGGCCGACGCGCCGATGCCGATGGTGGGGATGGCGAGCATGTCGGTCAGCGCGATGGCGAGCGGCTCCAGCACGCCCTCGATTACCAGCGCAAAGGCGCCGGCATCGGCCACGGCCTTGCCGTCGGAGAGGATCTTGTCATGCTCCTGCCGGCTGCGGCCGCGCGCGCCATAGCCGCCCAGCGCATTCACGGCCTGCGGGGTGAGACCGACATGCGCCATCACCGGAATGCCCCGGCGCGTGAGGAAGGCGACGGTCTCGGCCATGTCCACGCCGCCCTCCAGCTTCACCGCCGCGCAGCCCGTCTCCTTGAGCAATCGCGCGGCATTCTCGAACGCCTGTGCGGGCGAAGCTTCGTAGCTGCCGAACGGCATGTCGACGATGACGACGCTGTGATAGCTGCCGCGCACCACTGCCGCGCCATGGGCGATCATCATGTCGAGCGAGACCGGCACGCTGGAGGGCAGGCCGTAGATCACCTGGCCCAGCGAATCGCCCACCAGCAGCATGTCGCAATGCGGGTCGAGCAACTGCGCCTGCCGCGCCGTATAGGCGGTGAGCATCACCAGCGGGTCTTCCGTCCGCCCCTCGACCTTGCGGCGCTGGATGGCGGGCACGGTCAGGCGCTTCATCGGCGCGGGCGTGGGGTTGGCGCGGCTGGTCGCCGTGTCGAGCGTATAGGTGGCGGACATGAGCGGGGTTTAGCGCATGGTTCGGGCCAGGGCCAGAGAGGAGCAGGGCCCGCGAGATTGACTTGCTCCAGTATTAGTGTATTATAACTGCAATACACTATATCCCGTCGTACAGTAGTGAAGAGGAGTAAAGATGCAATATGGGCGGCGCGACGTCATGCGGGGTTCCCTCGGTGCGGGCATGCTTGCGCTGGGCGGCATGCTGATCGGCATGCCGGCACAGGCAGCGGACGACGAACTCCATGCGCTCATGAAGACGGCGGTCGGCGCGGACAACGCCGCATCGGGCATTCTCGCCGTCCTCGTCGAGGGGAATGACAGCCGCGTAATCAGCGTTGGCGGCACGGGCGTGCCGGGCCTTGCATGGACTGTCGAAACCGTGGGCGAGATCGGCTCGATCACGAAAGTGATGACGGCTCTCCTGCTGGCCGAGATGGTCGCGCGCGGCGAGGTCGCCTTCGAGGACCCCGTCGGCCGGTATCTTCCGCCTTCGCTCACGCTTCGCGAACAAGGCGGGCCGATCACGCTGCTCGATCTCGCGACCTATCACTCCGGGTTGCCGAACATGCCGGCCAACATGCCGCCGCAATGGTGGGAAAATCCCAATCCCTTCGGCGAATATACCGAGGATAAGCTCGCCGATTTCCTTGCCGCCCATGTTCCTGAGCATGCGCCCGGCACGCAGTATCGCTATGCCAATCTCGGGTTCGGCTTGCTCGGGATCGCGCTGGCGCATCGCGCCGGTACGCGCTTCGAGACGCTGCTTGTCGAGCGGATCTGCAAGCCGCTTGGCCTGCATCGCACCCGCATCACGCTCGACGACGCCATGCGGCGTCACTTGGCGCAAGGGCATGACCGGAGCCGCAAGCCCGCAATGCTCTGGGACATGCCGACATTGCCCGGTGCCGGTGCCGTGCGATCCACGGCCGGCGACCTGACGTTGTTCCTCAGGGCCTGCATGGGTCTGGACCGCACGTCGCTGGACGCGGCCATCGCGCGGTTGCTCGAAACGCGCCGGTCCACCTCGATCGCAGGCACTGCCGTCGGCCTCGGCTGGTTCGTCTCTTCGGATGAGCATGACGAGATCGTCTGGAAATCCGGCCTCACGGGCGGCTTTTCCAGCTTCCTGGGCTATTCCACGCGCACGCACCGCGGCGCCGCCATTCTTTCCAATGGCTTCGGCGTGGCCGGTCTGGGCTTCCGGTCCGTCAATCCGGGCTTCCGTCCGAACGGCGATCTCGACGCGCTCCTGCGCTGATGCGCTCGCTCGTCTTCCCAAGCGGGCCGATCTGCTTGCCATCCACGTCCTGAATCCACATCTGTGGCGCGCGAAGGAGGAGATGCGCGTTTATGGGATTGTTCGGCGGGAGGGATCGGGCGGAGGCGTTCGCGGCGCAGTTCGAGCCGCGCGGCAAGGGCTATATTTACCGCAAGAGCATGCGCGGCGAGCCCTATGCCGTGACGGTGGACGAGCGTGATGGCTTCATCGCGGCCCATGCGCGGCAGACGCGGCGGGCGATCCGGGGCCTGGGCGCGGCGCTGGCGCTGCTCGTTGGCGCCGCCGTCTTCTGGGGCGCGGATCTGGTGGCGGCCGAGGAAAGCTGGGTTATCTGGGGTGGCGGAGTTCTCTTCATTCTGGCCTCCTTCCTGATGTTTCAGGGGATATGGACAGCTCCGGCCCGCTCTCTGGAGGACCGCTTTGCGGAAGGCGCGGCGTTGACCGGAGCGGAGGCGCGCAAGACCTATCTGCGCCGGACCCGTTATGCCCAGCTCGCCGGTGTAGCCTTCGCCGCGCTCTTCCTCTTCGCCCGGTTCGCGCAGGAGCATGACGTGGCCCATGGCTGGGCGCGGCTGGCGCCCGCGGGACTGGTGGCGGTGCTGGCGGTGCTGCTGGTACGCGCCGTCCAGAAATGGCGCGTGGGTCGCTCGGACGAGTGATCCGGCGGGTGGGGGGGCGGTCGCCCCTACCGATCCGGTGTCAGAGCTTCGCTCTCATTTCGCCATCCGATGTGCCGCGCAAAGCTTGTTGCCCGCCGGATCGCGAAGATAAGCGAGATAGAGCTTCAATAGGGCATTCTCGCGGATACCGGGCGGGTCTTCGATGGATGTTCCGCCATGCGCGATGCCGGTGGCATGCCAGGCATCGACGAGGTGGGGCGAGGAAACCGCAAGGCCGATCGTTCCGCCATTGGCGTGGGTCGCGGGCTGGCCGTCGATCGGCTTCGACACCATGAACAGAAAGTCGTCTTGTGCGTAGATCAATCTGCCCTTCGCGTCCTGGACCGCCGGGCCGATGCCCAGGACACCAAATACCGCATCGTAAAATGCCCGCGAGGCGGCGATATCGTCCGACCCGACCATGATGTGACTAAGCATAAAGTCCCGCCCTTGTTTGGCCCAGCAGGCTATGGCGGGCCGCTCTCGGTGTCCAGCAGTCGGTTGCTGAGCCGGCGTGCCTGAAGCCGGGCCGTCGTCCTAATGCCAGTCGGCGAGGCGTGTGCGCAGCTTGTCGAGCGCGGCCTTCTTGATCTGGCAGACGCGGGCGGCGCCGATGTCGAGCGTCTGGCCGATTTCCTCCAGGTTCATTTCCTCGACGAAATAGAGCTGGAGCACCATGGCCTCGCGCGGGGGCAGTTCGGCGATGCAGCCGGCGATGGCCTTCTTGAGCGATTCGCGCTCCAGCATGTCGTCGGCCCGCTCCGAGATATCGGCGAACCAGATGGACTGATCCGAATAGACTTCGTCGATGCTCTGGTGCTGTGCTGCGTCGGTGCCGTCGACCAATTCGCGATAGGCCGCGGCGTCGAGCCCCAGATGCGCGGCCACCTCGGCCTCGCTGGGGGCGCGGCCGGTGCGTTGCTCCAGCACCCGGCGCGCCTCCTGCACCACCTTGCGGCGGGCCATGGCGGAGCGGCAGATGGTGGCATGGCGCCGCAGATGGTCGATCATCGCGCCGCGCACGCGCATCTGCGCATAGGTGGCGAAGCCGTGGCCGCGATCCTCGAAGCTGTTGGCGGCCTCGACCAGCGCGACCATGCCGATCTGCAACAGGTCCTCGATCTCGATGGCGCTGGAGACGCGGCCGTGCACATGCCAGGCGATCTTGCGGACCAGCGGCATATATTGCTGGGCGAGGGCTTCGGGGTTTGGCCCCGCCCTGCGTCCGTATGTCAAGTCGGCGACCACAAGCTTTGCGCTCTGCATGGCGATGGCTCTAATCCAAAAGGCTTAAGCAAGCTTTTCCGGCGCGTATGCCGAACGTTAACAAAGCGGCGATTCCGGTGCGGCCGCGCATGGCTCAGGCCGCCGCCGGCAGGCGTTCGGGCGCGTGCATCCGCGCCTCGTTGCCGACCACGGCGACCACCTCCACGGGCTTGCCGTCGGGGATCTCTAGGAAGGAGAGCACAGGCGTCTCGGGCAAATGCGGGCGGAACAGGCGAGCCAGCGCGCGCCGCGCCATGGGCGAGGTGACGATGGCGAAATTGCGGGCCTGCGCGAGCAGCGGCCGGGCCGCCTCGCTCACATGCTCGATGAGCCGCTGGCCGAGCGCCGGCTCGATGGGATGGCGCGCATCCCCCGCGACCCGCATGGCCTGGGCGAGCAGTCCCTCCAGCTCGCCGTCCAATGTGATGACGGGGAGCGGCATCTTCACCGGCACGATGCCCTGGATGATGAGCGAGCCGATGCGCTGGCGAATGGCCTCGACCAGCATCTCCGGGCTCATGTCTGGCCGCGCGGCATCGACCATGGCCTCGGCGATACGGCGGAAATCCTTGAGCGACACGCCCTCGGCCAGCAGCGCCCGGCAGGCCGCGGCGATCTGCGCCAGGCTGAGCGGCTGGGGCGTGAGGCCCTCGGCGAGCTGCGGCGCGGTTTCCTTGAGCGTTTCAAGGAGCTTGCTCGCCTCGTCCATGCCGAACAGCTCGGCCGCGCTCTGCACGATGAGATGGTTGAGATGGGTGGCGACGACCGTGGAGGCATCCACCACCGTATAGCCGGCGACCACCGCCTCGCTGCGCTGGGCCGGGTCGATCCACACCGCGTCGAGGCCGAAGGTCGGGTCGCGGGCGGCGCGGCCGGAGACGGTCTGCTGGATGTCGCCGCTGTCCAGCGCGAGCAGGTCTTCGGGCCAGAGCTCGTCCTCGCCCATCGCCACGCCGGCGACGGTGATGCGATACTGGTTGGGCCCCAGCGCCAGATTGTCGCGCACGCGGATCATCGGCACCACGAAGCCCAGCTCGCGCGAGAGCTGGCGGCGGATGCCGGTGATGCGGCCCATCAGCGGCGCGCCCTTGCGCTCGTCGACCAGGCCGATGAGGCCATAGCCGATCTCCAGGCCCAGCACCGCGCCGTCCGACACGTCCGCCCATTCGATATGGGCGGGGTTTTCGACCGGGGCCTCCTCCACCGGCGCGGCCGCGGCGGCAGCGCGCGCGGACCGGCGCACGGCCCAGGCGATGCCGCCTGCCAGCGCGGCGGCGGGCAGGATGATGAGATGCGGCATGCCCGGCAGGATGCCGAGGAAAGCGAGGATGCCGGCCACGGGAATCCAGGCCTTCTCGACACTGAATTCCGAGGAGATCTGGCCGGAGAGATCGTGATCGGAGGTGACGCGGGTGACGATGGAGGCGGCCGCGATGGAGAGCAGCAGCGCGGGCACCTGCGCCACCAGCGCATCGCCGATGGCAAGCAGCACATAGGTGCGCGCGGCGGTGCCGATGTCCAGCCCATGGCTCGCCACGCCCAGGATGATGCCGCCCACGATGTTGACGATGAGCACGAGAATGCCCGCGACGGCATCGCCCTTCACGAATTTGGAGGCACCGTCCATCGAGCCGTAGAAATCCGCCTCGCGCGAGATGTCCTGCCGGCGCGTGCGCGCGTCCTCCACGCTGATGAGGCCGGCGTTGAGATCGGCGTCGATCGCCATCTGCTTGCCGGGCATGGCGTCCAGGGTGAAGCGGGCGCTCACTTCCGAGACGCGGCCCGCGCCCTTGGTGATGACCACCAGGTTGATAATCATGAGGATGGCGAAGACGAACAGGCCGACCACATAATCGCCGCCGATGAGGAAGCTGCCGAACGCCTCGATGACGTGGCCGGCGGCATTCTCGCCGGTATGGCCGTTGACCAGCACCACGCGGGTGGAGGCGACGTTGAGCGAGAGACGCAGCAGCGTGGCGAACAGCAGCACCGTGGGGAAGGCCGAGAAATCGAGTGGCTTGGTGGCGTTGATGGCGATCATCACCACAGCCAGACTAATCATGATGTTGGTGATGAAGCCGATGTCCAGCAGCAGCGCCGGCACCGGCACGACCATGAACATGACGAGCAGCAGGATGCCGATCGGCAGGATCGCGCCCTGTGCCGTGCGGCTCCAGATCTTGCTGTTGACTTCGCTGCGGGTCATGGGCGGTCGTTACCTTCCGAGAGTGGCAAGCATGAGATAGGCGAGGCGGGCGGTCTCGCCGCGCGGGGCGGCGGCCGTGTTGGCTGCGGCGACGGCGCGGCCCAGCGTGAGGGCGTGGATGTCGGTCAGCAGCATGGCGTCGCTGTCGCCCTCGCCAGCACGGTCGTCGCCATGGCCGTAGCCCTCCTGGCCGCGCACGGCATTGAGGGCGAGGAGCGTGGGATCGGTCACGGTGCCGGGGCCGGTGGCGCCGGGCAGGCCGGTCTGGCCCATGCGCTCGCGGGCGATGCGCAGATAGTCGGCGGGCTGCACCATTCGTGTGCCGTCCAGGCGCGTGCCATTGGGGCGCGGCCCATCGGGCAGGCCGCCGCCGGCGCCGCCATCGGCCAGCTTGCGCGCGAAGCTGGCGCGGATGTCGGCCAGGCTGCGGGCATTGCCCTGGCGATCGTAGAAGATGCTGGCATTGGCGCGCGCGGCCGCGGGGAAGAGATCGGCCCCCGCCATGCCCTGCGGGCTGGTGAGGAACCTGGCCGCGCCGCCCGCGCCCAGGAAATGGGCGAGATAGAGATCGACCGCCTCGGCGCGGCGGCCGATGCGCTGCTCCAGATAGTCGCGATTGTCCGAGGCCAATTCGGCGGCCATGACCGAGGCCGTCTCGGGATGGTTGCGCAGGTCCAGGATCTGGCGGCGCATTTCGGGGTCGGCGACATAATATTGGCCGCTGGCGTTCTTCTGGATGGCGTCGGCCGCCCAGCCCATGCCGTAATTGTCGCCGTGGCTGTTGACGATGGCGAGCCAGCTCTGGTCGATGAACTGATAGAGGCCGGTGGCGCTGGAGGTTTGCGCGCGAGCGCTGGGGTTGAACGCGCTCTCGATCTTCGCCTGGCTCATCAGATAATGGAAATCGACGCCCGTGCGCTGGCTCGCCGTGGCGATGGCCTGCGTGACGCGCCCCTGCTGCGGCTGAGCGACGGCGTTGAATTTCAGTCCATCGAACGCGGACATGAGCCTGCGAAACCCCTTATTGGTACCGCAGGTCTAACAGCAAGAAGCGTGCCAGAATTTTGGGTGGAGACGGCCGGGTGCGTGCCGACCCGGCCGGGTTCAGGCGAAGCGGTCGCCGGCGCGCGCGGTGAGCGGCTGGCGCGTATCGCGCGCGCGGGCGGCGGCCATGTCGTGCATCTGGCCGGTCATGTCGGCGAGCAGGCAGGAGAGGGCGCGGGCCTCGTCGAGCTGCGGCATCAGCGCGGCCAGCTTCTCGCGCAGGCCCGGCCCGGCGGCCCAGGGCGCGGCGGTCTCCACTTGCTCCACGGCATGGCGGAAGGTGGCGACGGCCTCCTCGATGGCGGCGGCATCGCCGCTGCGCATCGCGTCGAGCAGCGCGGTCTTATTGTCGGAAAGATCGTCGATGAGGTCGGTCAGGCTCATGAATCCCCCATAGGGTTCAGTGCCGGGCAGTGGGCACCGGCAGATCGAGATCGAGCATCTTTTCCGCGATTTTTTCAGGATCGACGGGATATTTGCCCGAGGCGATGGCCTGCTTGATGCGCTCGATGCGGGCCGAATCGATCGGCGCGCCCTGCGCGGCCATGCGGGCCGAAGGGGTGGCGACGGGCTCGGCCGCGGCCTGGGACGTGCTTCGCGACGGCAGCGCGGATGGGCGCGACTGCGCGGTCTCGCGCAGCTTTGCCGCCTCGACTGCGGTTGTCATTCCCGGGCCAACTGGCTTGATCATCGCATCGTTCCTTCCTGTCCGACCGCGTCTATATACGGACGGGTTCAGAAAAGTTTAAATCGTCGGCGCACGAACGCGCCCGGCTCGCTCCACGCGGGCACTGATGGGCGTCGATTTGTTGTCCTCGCGGACCCGGATCATCTGGCCCACGGCGCCGTCCTCATCGGCGATCATCAGGCGCGAGACGCTGAAGGCATCGCTGCCCGCCACCAGCTCGACCGGGTCGCCCTTCTTGACGACGGTCTCGGCCGGCGCCGCGCGCGGGGCGCCGGCGCGCGCGCTCGTCGTACCGGCGAAGAGCGGCGCGCGGTCGGCGGGTGCGGCGGCCAGCGGCACGCGCACGCGCCAGCCGGTTTCCGCGCAGGAGACGATGGCGGCGCCGAACACCGGCCCTTCCACCTTGGGGATGGCGGGGCAGGGCTTGAGGCGCAGGCGGCGGTCGATGGGCGCCACCGGGCCGCCGGGTTCGCCGATATTGGCGCCCACGGTCATGGCGACGAGACCATCGAGCCGGTCCAGATTCTCGAAATCACCGCCGGCGGCATGGGCCGGCACGGCCAGCAGGCCGAGCAGCGCCAGGCCCTCCAAAAGGCGGCGGAACAGGCTTGAAATCAGGATCTTGCGGGTCATGTCTGCAATCCGTTGGTTGCCGGCCTTGCGGGCCTTCTCACATGGGAATACGCAAGGATTGTGCCAGTTTCTCAGCGTTGTCCGGCGATGCGGATGACCTGCCCGTCCCGGGTGGCGGGCACGGCATCGTCCGGTTCGGCCAGGCCCGCGATGCGGATGCGCTCGGCCGCCACCCCGGCCGCGACCAATGCCCGCGCCACCGCGCCCAGCCGCGCGGCCGAGAGATCCCAGGCATCGAAACGCTGCTCGCCCGGCGCAAGGCCCAGCGACTGCACGCGGATGACGGAATTGCCGCCCAGCAGGGGCCGCGCCGCCTGCACGAGCCGCGCGCGCCCCTCGGCCGAGAGCAGCGCTTCGCCCGGCGCGAACAGGGCCTCGGCCGGTAGATCGGCCTGATGCGGCGCGTGCATGGCGCCGAAATAGCTGTTGAGACCCGCCAGCGCCGTGTCGCGCGTGGCCTGATTGGCCTGGAGGAGCACGAAGAAGCCGAGCAGAAGCAGGCTCAGATCGGCGAAGCTCAGTGCCCAGCGCGCCCGCGCGGCCCGCATCATGGCCGGCTCATGCGACATTGCGCGCGCCGCCCGGCTGAGGGGCGGCGCGGGCGGGCGCGTGGAAGGATGCGGGCGCCTCGCGCTGGCCGAGCGCGATCATGCGGTCCGCCAGTTCGCGCTGCCAGTCCAGTTCGCGGTGGGAGAGCCGGTCGAGCCGGCCGGCAATGGGTCCCGCCACGGCATTAGCCAGGATCATGCCGTGCAGCGTGGTGATGAGTGCCAGCGCCATGGCCGGGCCGATGGTGGCGGGGTCGTTCATCCGCGCGAACATGCCGACCAGACCCACGATGGTGCCGGCCATGCCCATGACCGGCGCGGCGTCGGCCATGGCGGTCCAGAAGCCGATGGCGCGCTCGTGCCGGGCGCGGCGGTCGGCCAGCGCCTGCCGGGCCCAGAAGGCGAAGCGCTCGATATCCGGCGCATTGGCCAGCGTGGTGAGCGCCTCGGCGACGAAGGGATGGTGTGCACGCAGCCGGTCGACGCGCGAGACGTCATGGGCCCGGGCGATCTCCTCGGCGCGCAGCATGACGGCGCGGGCCCGGTCGCGGTCCGCCTCGGGATCGGCGGTGAGGAGGGGTTTGAGGGCGGCCAGCGCGGCGGGCAGGGCGGCCAGCCCCTGCTGGGCGAGCGCAATGACGCCGGCGCCGCCGAGCACGATGAGCAGCGGCAGCGGCGCCAGGAGATGGCCCAGACTCTCGCTCATCGGCCTGTCATTCCTTCCCCGTCATCCCTGCGGCTGCCGCCCCCTGCGCGCGCGGACGGCAAAGCGTTGCCGCCGACCGGCAAAAATGTGCCGGCCTTGCCGCTCCGCAAGCTGGAAAGCGCGGAAATCCGTGTGTCTCAGGCTTCCGCTTGTGCCGGAAACCGGAATTGGCACGGCCTTTGCTAAGAATCCCATGCGGGCATGGGCTCGGCTCTGGCGGTCCGCTTCGATCGGTCAGAACGGCCCCGCCCCGAGGACCTTTAGGGAAGGCAAGAGAAAAATGTCTGTCGCGGACCAGTTGTTCGGCATTCATGGCAAGGCGCTCCAGCTCCGCTCGCAGCGGCTGGAGCTGATCGCCTCGAATATCGCCAATGCCTCGACGCCGGGCTACAAGGCCCGCGACATCGATTTCGACGCCGCGCTCCAGCAGGCGACGAAACAGCAGGGCACCGTCTCGGGCGCTCTGGAAGAAGCGATGGGCTACCGCGTGCCGCTTCAGGCCTCGCGCGATGGCAACACGGTGGAGCTGTCCACCGAGCAGACGCTCTTTTCGGAAAATGCCGTGAAGTACCGCACGACTCTCTCCTTCCTGGAGGGCCGGCTCAACACCATCACGCGCGCGCTGCGGGGAGAATGAGCATGGACAAGCCGCTCAGCATCTTTGACATTTCCGGCCGGGCCATGTCGGCGCAGCTCGTGCGCCTCAACGCCACGGCGTCCAACCTGGCCAATGCCGGCACCGTCGCGGGCAGCGAGGGCGAGGCGTATCGCGCCATCCGCCCCGTGTTCAGGACCGTGGCGGATGCGCCCGGCGTCGCCACCGTCAAGGTGGAGCGCGTCGTCACCTCCGACATGCCGGCCGTGCGCCGTCACGATCCCAACCATCCGCTCGCGGACGGAAATGGCGATGTGTGGGAAGCGGGCGTCGATACCAGCGCCGAGCTGGTCGACATGGTCGAGAGCTCGCGCATGTACCAGAACAATGTGCAGGTCCTCCAGACCGCCAAATCCCTGATGCTCGAAACCATAAGGCTCGGCAAATGACCGTGAACACCGACATCTACACGCAGGCGGGCCTGTCCGGCCAACAGACGGCGGCCGCCAAGGAAACGGGCGTCCAGACCATCGATCAGGCGGGCTTCCTGCGGCTGATGACCGCGCAGCTCCAGTATCAGGACCCGTTCTCGCCGATGGACAACAACCAGATGGTCCAGCAGATGGCGACCTTCACCCAGCTCGAAACGCAGACGCAGGGCAACAAATATCTCCAGTCCATCCAGGACTCGCTGAGCGGCACGCGCCTCTCGGACGCGGCGAGCTGGATCGGCAAGGCCATGCTGGTCGCGAGCGATATCGCCACGCCCGACCGGGCAGGCTCCTATGCCGGCGAAATCACGCTGGCGGAAGATGCCGCCAGCCTCTCCATCGACCTGGTCGACATGAACGGCGACACCGTCAGGACGCTGGATCTGGGCGCCCAGAAGGCGGGCGCGATCGGCTTCTACTGGGATGGCATGGACGAGGCCGGCGAGATGATCGGCGGCGGGGCGTTGCAGGTGAAGCTGCGCGGCGGCCGCAGCACGCAGATCGCGACCTGGGCCAGCATCGCCGCCGTGCAGTCTCCGGCCAGCGGCACCGATGCCCGGCTCATCACCCCTCTCGGCAATTTCTCGCCCACCGACGCGCTGCGCCTGGGCTGACCCGCATTTCATCGAGGAGCTAACCGCATGTCCTTCTACGTTTCTCTCTCCGGCCTCAAGGGCGCCCAGGGCGACCTCGCCACCATTGCCAACAATGTGGCGAATGTGGGCTCCACGGCGTTCAAGAAGAGCAAGGTGACCTTCGGCGACATCTTCGCCGGCTCGCCATTTTCGGCCGGCACTGCCGGTGGCCAGGGCACGCGCCAGATCGGCGCGACGCAGCAGTTCACGCAGGGCACGCTGGAGACCACCGGCAAGACGTTGGACGTGGCGCTGACCGGCGAGGGCTTCCTCACCGTCAAGAGCGCGCCGCCCGCGAGCCAGATCAGCTTCACGCGCAACGGCGCCTTCGGCGTGAACGAGGAGCGCTATGTGGTGGATACGCTGGGCAACCGCGTGCAGGTGATGCCGGTCGACCCGATCACCGGTAAGCCGAGCAGCACCGATCCGGCCGACTTCACAGACCTGCAGATCCCGACGACCAAGCCGGGCGACCCCACCGTGCAGCTCGCCAGCGTGAACATCACCGTGGAAGGCCTCGTCGCCGCGACCTATGCCGACGGCACGACCGAAGTGCTCGGCAATTTCGCCATCGCCAGCTTCCCCAGCCAGGAGGGCCTGCGCCAGATGGGCGACGGGCACTGGACCACCTCCAAGGAGAGCGGCCAGCCGGCCTATGGCGCTGGCAATAACGGCCTGTTCGGCGCGGTTCGCTCCGGCTCGCTGGAGCGCGCCAATGTGGACATCACCGAAGAGCTGGTGGCGCTCATCTCGGCGCAGCGCAACTTCCAGGCCAACGCCAAGGCCATCGAGGCGGCCTCGGCGATCACCCAGACCGTCGTCAACATGCGCACCTGATGGTGGGGCAGGGGCTTCAGGCGGAGACATAGACCATGGACCGGCTCATCGACGTCGCCAAGACCGCCATGCGCGGCTCGCTCGCCCGTCAGACGGCGATCGCCAACAATCTGGCGAACGCCAACACGACGGGCTTCCGCGCGGAGATGTACAATGCCTCCGCCCGCTGGACGAGCGGGCAGGGCCTCAACGCGCGTGCGGAATCGGTCGATCAGGTGGTCGGCGCCGATTTCAAGCGCGGCACCGTCACCGCGACCGGCAATCCGCTGGACATCGCCGTGGATGGCGACGCGCTGATCGCGGTGCAGGCGAACGACGGCTCGGAAGGCTATACCCGCCGGGGCGACCTGCGCCTGAACGAGAGCGGCCTGCTCGCCACGGGTGACGGCTATCCGGTCATCGGCGTCGCCGGCCCCATCACGCTGCCGCCGGCGGACAGCGTGCACATCGCCAAGGATGGCGGCGTGTGGATCGTGCCGCAGGGCGGGCTGGTCGATCAGCCCGTGCAGGTGGATACGGTGCGCCTCGTCAACCCCAAGGGCTCGGTCGTCGGCAAGGGCGCGGACAATCTCTTCCGCGAGGCCAATGGCGGCATCCTGCCGGAAGACCCCTATGCCCGCGTGACGCCCGGCTCGCTCGAAGGCTCGAACGTCAACGCCACCGCCGCGCTCGTCGACATGATCGAGGCGAGCCGCGCGTGGGAACATCAGATCAAGCTCATCCAGACCGCCAAGGAAATCGACAGCAGCGGCGCCAGCCTCATGCGGCTGGACGGCTAAGCGGCGGATCGGAAGAAGGACCAGAACCATGTCGACCAGTGCTCTGCAAGTCGCCCGTACCGGGCTCGACGCCCAGGACGTGAAAATGCGCGTCATCGCCAACAATCTGGCGAACGTGAACACGCTCGGCTTCAAGAAGGACCGCGCCAATTTCGAGACGCTGGCCTATCAGCAGATCGTCGCCGCGGGCGCCCAGGGCGATGCGCAGAACAAGCTCGCCATCGGCCTCAACCTGGGCACCGGCGTCAAGCTGACCGGCACCGAGCGCATCGACACCCAGGGCACGCTGCAATCCACAGACAATGCGCTGGACATGGCGATCGAGGGGCAGGGCTATTTCCAGGTGGAGATGTCCGACGGGACCATTGCCTACACGCGCGCGGGCAACTTCAAGACCAACGCGGAAGGCGTGATCGTCACCACGGACGGCCTGCCGCTCGTGCCGCAGATCACCGTGCCGGAGGATGCGACGCTCATCACCATCGGATCGGACGGCACCGTCTCGGCGACGATACAGGGCCAGACCGATCCCACGCAGCTCGGCCAGATCGAGATGGCGAGCTTCATCAATCCCAACGGGCTCCAGGCGATCGGCAACAACCTGCTGATCGTGACCGCGGCCTCCGGCGAGGCGCGCGTGGGCGTGGCGGGCGAGGACGGGCGCGGCCGCATCCGCTCCGGCGCGCTCGAACAGTCCAACGTCAACACCGTGGAGGAACTGGTCGAGATGATCGAGACTCAGCGCGCCTACGAGATCGCCTCCAAGATGATCAAGGCGACCGACGAGATGCTCCAATACGCCAATCAGCAGCTTTGAGCATGGCGATGGGAATGATGATGACGATGACCGGAACGATGACGGGGACGCGCTTCGCGGCCGCCTGCGCCCTGGCCGCGCTGCTGGCCGCGCCGGCTTCCGCCGGCCTGTTCGGCAAGAAGGTCGAGCCGCTGGCGGACCCGGCCTATCAGGTGACTTATGCCGAGGATCGCGAGCCCGCCATGCCGCGCTCCAACGGCGCCATCTTCCAGTCCGCCACCGGCTATGCGCCGTTGGTGAGCGGTGGGCGCGCCGCATCGGTGGGCGATGTCATCACCATCCTGCTCGTCGAGCGGACGGATGCCAGCAAGAGCAGCAGCTCGGCGACCAATCGCTCGGGCAGCGCCGGCATCGCGCCGCCGACCACGGGCCTGTTCAGCAAGCTGTTCAGCGCCAGCGACGCGGCGACCAGCGGGTCCCAGAGCTTCACCGGCAAGGGCAATGCCGCCCAGTCCAATGCGCTCTCCGGCGAAATCACCGTCACCGTCGCCAAGGTGCTCGCCAACGGCACGCTGCTGGTGCGCGGCCAGAAGGGCCTGACGCTCAATCGCGGCGACGAGTTCGTGCAGATCAGCGGCCTGGTCCGCCCTGGCGACATCAGCCCGGACAATCGCGTGCTCTCCACGCGCGTGGCCGATGCCCGCATCACCTATACCGGGCGCGGCGACGTGCAGCGGGCGAGCCGGGCCGGCTGGCTCTCGCGCTTCTTCTCGGTCATCAGCCCCTTCTGACGGAGTGCCCGTTCCCATGATTTCCGCTCCGATCACTCCTGTCGCTTCCGCGCGCTGGCTCCGGCCGGTCGCGGCCCTGCTCGCGCTCATCGCGGCGCTGCTGCTGGGCCTTGCCCCGGCGCAGGCCGCGCGCATCAAGGACCTGGGCGCCTTCGAGGGGCTGCGCGCCAACCAGCTCACCGGCTATGGCGTGGTGGTCGGCCTTGCCGGCACGGGCGATGACAGCCTGGATTATGCCACGCAGGGCGTGAAGGGCGTGGTCTCGCGTTTCGGCCTCACGCTGCCGCCGGGCGTCAACCCGTCGCTCAAAAATGCCGCCGCCGTGCTCATCACGGCCGAGCTGCCGCCTTTCTCCAAGCCGGGCCAGCGGCTCGACGTCACCGTCTCGGCGCTGGGCAAGGCGAAGTCCCTGCGCGGGGGCACGCTGGTGATGACGCCGCTGCGCGGCGCGGATGGCGAGATTTACGCCATGGCCCAGGGCAACCTGGCCGTGGGCGGCCTCGGCGTCTCCGGCTCGGATGGTTCGCAACTCTCGGTCAACGTGCCTTCGGCCGGCCGCATTCCCGCCGGCGCCACGGTGGAGCGCGCGGTGGCGACGGGCTTCGACACCAGCCCGGTGCTGACCTTCAACCTCGCCGACTCCGATCTCACCACGGCGCTGCGCGTGGCCGACGCCATCAACCTGGCCTTCGACGACAAGCGGGCGCGGGCGCTGGACGGCGTCTCCATCAGCATCGATGCGCCGCAGGGCGCGGAAGGCCGCATCATGATGATGGGCCTCATCGAGAATATCCAGGTGAAGCCCGCCGATCCGCCGGCCAAGGTGATCGTCAACGCGCGCACCGGCACGGTCGTCATCAATGGCCAGGTGCAGATCACGCCGGCCGCCGTCAGCCACGGCAAGCTGACTGTCTCCGTGCAGGAATCGCCCCGTATCGTGCAGCCCGCGCCCTTCTCGCGGGGGGAGACGGCAGTGGAGCCGGCCAGCTCGATCGAGGCGGTCGAAGAGAAGAATCCGATGTTCCTGTTTAAAGGTGGCGCCTCTCTGGCCGATATAGTGAAGGCGGTGAACGCGGTCGGCGCCTCGTCCTCGGACCTGGTCGCGATCCTGGAGGCGCTGAAGCAGGCCGGCGCGATGAAGGCGGAGCTGGAGGTCATATGACGCAGACGGCCATGATGGGCATTACCGGCGGACCTTCCGCCGCCGCCGCCACGACCTCGCCCGCCGAGCGCGCCGCGCTCGAAAAGGCGGCCAAGGGCTTCGAAGCCATCTTCGTACGCCAGCTCCTCGGCTCGATGCGCGGCGCGAGCGGGGGCGAGAGCATCGACGGCTCCAGCGCGGTCGATCAATTCCAGGAACTGTCCGACGCGCGCATGGCGGAGAGCCTCTCCGATGGCGGGGGCCTGGGCATCGCCCAGCTCATTCTCCAGCAGTTGGATAGATAGATATGGCCACCGTCGACCTGTTCCAGATCGGTGCCTCGGGCACGCGCGCCTATCAGGCCGCGATGGGCGCCATCGCCGACAATATCGCCAATGCCAACACGGTGGGCTACAGCCGCCGCAATGTGGAGCTGGTCGAATCCTCGGCCAGCGCCACCAGTTCCATCTTCGAGAAGGGCGGCACCGCCTTTGCCGGCGTGGACGTCGGCCGGGTGTTCCGTGCCGCCGACGCCTATCTCGATCTGGCCGCGCGGCGCACCACCAATGCGCTCGGCAGCGCCGACCAGCGCGCGCGCTGGATGACGGATATCCAGAGCGGCCTCAACGACGGCCCGCTCGGCGTTGGCCAGCGGATGGGCGGCATGTTCGCCGCCATCGAGCAGCTTGCCGCCAACCCTACCGACCGCACGCGGCGCACCGACGTGCTGTTCACCCTGGAGCAGGTCAACACCGCCTTCGGCCTGGCCCATGGCGATCTGTCCGCGGTGATGGAGGGCATCGCCGCCTCCGCTGGCACCGATGTCGCCGCGCTCAACGATGCCGCGCGGACGCTCGCCAGCGCCAATGAAGGGCTGCGCCGCGCCGTGGCCGATTCGCCCGCGCAGATCCAGCTCATGGACCAGCGCGATCAGGCGCTGATGGAAATCGCCAAGCGGCTGGACGTGACCGTCTCCATCGACGGCAAGGGTATCGCGACCGTCGACTATCAGGGCCTGCCGCTGGTAAACAACATCACCGCGTTCGACGTGGCCGTCACGACGGCCCCGGACGGCACGCTCGACTTCACGCTCGACGGCGCCGCCATGGCCACGCCGGTGGGCGGCACGCTGGGCGGGCTGGCGCAGAGCGGGCTGGTGGCCCGCGACCGCATCGACGATCTCAATGCGCTAGCGGAGCGCTATGTGACCGAGATGAACCAGTGGCATACCGCCGGCTTCACTGCCAACGGCGATCCGGGCGAGCCGCTGCTTGCCTTCGGCGGCGATGCCGCGTCGCTCTCGGTGCTCATCACCGATCCCGCCAAGATCGCCGGTGCTTCGGCGGACGGCGCGATGAACGGCAATCTGGTGGCGGCCGGCGCCATTCGCGGCCCGGGTTCGATGGAAGATGCCTGGACCCAGATCATCTCCGATCAGGGCAACATCACCAGCGCCGCCGTGGCCGAGCAGAAGGCGGCCTCCAACCGCGATACGCTGGCGCAGCAGGCGCGCGCCGACGTTTCCGGCGTCAATCTCGATCGCGAGGCGGCCGATCTGCTGCGCTTGCAACAGGCCTATCAGGCCAGCGCGCGCATCATCCAGGTGGCGCGCGAAATCACCGAATCCATCTTCGCGATCCTCTGATCGCCCGACCGCAAGGGTAGCTCATCATGGTTTTCATCACTGCCCAGTCCCTCAACGCCGAGATCCTGCGCCAGCAGAATCTCGCGCGCGACATCGCGGACGACCAGATCAAGATTTCCACCGGCAAGAAGATCAACCAGCCGGCGGACAATCCGCAGGACTGGGTGCAGATTTCGCAACTCGGGCGGCAGCAGGCCATCAACGAGGCGTGGGCCTCGAACGCCGATTTCGCCAAGACGCGCGCCGTGGCCGCGTCAAGCAATCTCTCGGACATCAACGGCCTCATGACTCAGGTGAGCGACCTGCTGGTGCAATCGGCGTCCACCGCCAAGGACTCGCCGGGGCGCGAGGCCACCGCCCAGGCTATCGAGGGCATCAAGCAGGCGATTCACGATCTGCTCTACCAGACCGATTATCAGGGCACGCCGGTGTTCGATGACACGCATACCGTCAACATCCCCGTCGGCGCGGGGCTGGCCGTGGACGCCGTCGCGACGCGGCAGAGCATCTCGGAAAACGCGGTGGGCACCATGTCGCTGGAGGATTTCCTCCAGTCCGCCATCGACGCCGTGCGCAATGGCGATCCCGAGGCCGTGTCGGAGGCGCTTTCCGGCAGCCGGCAGGCGCTCGATCATGTGATCGTCGCCCTGTCCATCCAGGGCGTGCGCGAGCAGCGCATCGAGGATATCGCCACGCGCATCGTCGACAAGAAGCTGGCTCTGACCGAGCGGCGCTCGGCGCTGGAAGATACCGACGTGGGCGAGGTCGTCACCAAGCTCCAGGGCAAGCTCATCACGCTCGAAGCCGCGCAGGCGGCCTTCGCGCGCATCGGCCGCCAGTCGCTCTTCGATCTGCTGCGTTAAGCCTGACGGGCCATTGCCGTGCCGCCCGGCCTTTCACGGCCGGCGCGGCGTTTTTTTTGCGTGCGGGCGCGGTGGACGGCCGGTTTGGCCACGCCGGCTGCCGAACATGAAGCGCCCGGTAACTCTCTTGCTAAACCCTGTTTTACAGGAGCCGTTCTACACAGGCGTGCACGGGACGGGTCTGCGCCTTCCGCCCCACATCTGAAGCAACGCGCGCGGGGATCGTAATGTTCGCAGTCATCGGCCTTGTCGTCCTCATCGTGATGGTGTTCGGTGGGTTCATCTTCACCGGCGGCGACATCGGGCCCGTGCTCTATGCGCTCCCGCACGAAATGATCATCATCGGCGGCGCGGCGGTGGGTTCGCTCATCATCGGCAATTCCGGCGCGGAGCTGAAGGCGCTGGCGCACGGCGTCAGCAAGGTGTTCCGGGGCCCGCAATATCGCAAGCAGGATTTCCTCGACTGCATCTTCCTGGTGAGCAAGCTCATGAAGACGCTGCGGGTCGAAGGGCCGGTGGCGCTCGAACCGCATATCGAGGACCCAAAAACATCGGCCATCTTCGCGGAATATCCCAAGCTGCTGAAGGACACGATGCTGATCCACCTGATCTGCGACACGCTGCGGCTGGTGGTCGTCTCGTCCGGCACGCTCGATCCGCATGCGGTGGAAGACGTGATGGACAACAGCCTCAAGACCCATCACCAGCACGCGCTGCGCCCCGCCTACAGCCTCCAGAGCCTGGCGGACGCGCTGCCGGCGCTCGGCATCGTCGCGGCCGTTCTCGGCGTGGTCAAGACCATGGGCTCCATCGACAAGCCGCCGGAAATCCTGGGCGCGATGATCGGCTCGGCGCTGGTCGGCACGTTCCTGGGCGTGCTGCTGGCCTATGGCATCGTCGGGCCCTTCGCCAACCGTTGCCGCCATGTCGTCGAAGCGGACGGCGCCATCTATCAGGTGGTGAAGCAGATCATCGTCGCCTCGCTGCACGGCCACCCGCAGCCGCTCGTCATCGAGGCGGCGCGCTCCAACCTGCCCCATGCCGACCAGCCGGCCTTCGCCGAGGTGTTCGACGGCATGCGCGGCCGCTAGGGGCGAGGACGCACCGGCATGGCCCAGCCGCCACGCAAGCGCGCCAACGAGGCCGCGCCGCGCCCCATCATCGTCAAGAAAGTGATCGTCGAGGGCCATGGCGGCCATTTCGGCGGCTCCTGGAAAGTGGCCTATGCCGATTTCGTGACGGCCATGATGGCCTTCTTCCTGCTCATGTGGCTGCTCGGCGCGACCACGGAGAAGCAGCGGAAGGGCCTTGCCGATTATTTCACGCCCACCATCGTCCAGATGAAGATGGACAGCGCCGGCTCGTCCGGCATGTTCGGCGGCGACAGCATGACCAGCAGGGAAAATTATCCGACCACGGGCGGGCAGGGCAATCTGGCCATCACCATCCCGCGCGACGTGACCGGCACGCGCGACGTGGGCGGCGAGGACCTGAAGGACCGCGAGCGGCGTGAAGACGACCGCCAGAAGTTCGAGCGGCTCAAGCGCCAGATCGAGGCGGCGCTGGAACAGAAGGCTCTGCGCAAGCTGCGCCGCCACATCCGCTTCACCGAGACGCTGGAGGGGTTGCGGATCGACCTGATCGACCAGGCGGATTTCGCCATGTTCAAGATGGGCACCGATACGCTGCTGCCCGAGGCGCGGGCGCTGATCGGCCAGGTGGCGCAGAGCATCACGGGCGTGTCCAACGACATCATCGTGCGCGGCCATACCGACAGCCTGCCTTATGCCTCCGGGCAGGCGATGAACAACTGGCTGCTCTCTTCAAGCCGCGCCGAGGCGACGCGGGCGCTGCTGGCGCGCGACGGCATCGCCGCCGATCGCTTCGCGCGGATCGAGGGCGTGGCCGATCGCGAGCCGTTCGTGCCCGAGGATCGCTACGACCCCCGCAATCGCCGCATTTCCGTGATCCTCACCTGGTCGCAGGGGCTGGAGAAGGCGATTGCCGGGCAGAGAGTCACGGACGCTCCGGCCGCCGACGCCAAGGCGCCGGCCAGCGCCGCCGCGCCGCGCGAGAGCGAGGCTGAGAAGCGTCGGCGCCTGCTCGACCGGACCAGCCAGATGGAGCGCATTCGCGCCGACCTGCGCAAGCAGGACCTTGGCCGCACGGCGCTGCCGAGCGATGCCCTCATCGTCAATGCGAAGGATATTCCGCGCCGCGGCAACCTGACGCCGCCCGGCCGCACCGAAGTGATGACGCACGTTCCCGATCCGCCCAAGCGCTGAGGCCGCCGCGCGGCGCCTGCGCTCAGATCAGCTCCACCACATCCGCGATGGAGGGGAGGATGCGGCTGGGGCGATAGGGGAAGCGGGCCACCTGATCGCTGCGCGTGGAGCCGGTGAGCACCAGGATCGTCTCCAGCCCGGCCTCGATGCCGGCGATCACGTCCGTATCCATGCGGTCGCCGATCATCACCGTGCTTTCCGAGCGGGCGTCGATGCGGTTCATGGCGCTGCGGAACATCATGGGGTTGGGCTTGCCCACGAAATAGGGCTGCGCGCCGCTGGCCTTGGCGATCATCGCCGCGACCGATCCGGTGGCGGGCAGCGGTCCCTCGGGCGAGGGCGAGGTGACGTCCGGGTTGGTGGCGATGAAGCGCGCGCCCTGGCCGATCAGGCGGATCGCGCGCGTGATCGTCTCGAAGCTGTGCGTGCGCGTTTCGCCCAGCACCACATAATCGGCGTCGCGGTCCGTCAGCGTGTAGCCCACTTCATAGAGGGCGGTGGTGAGCCCCGCCTCGCCGATGACGAAGGCCGATCCGCGCGGTTTTTGCGAGTGGAGGAAGTCCGCCGTCGCCAGCGCCGAGGTCCAGATGGCGCTCTCCGGCACGTCGAGGCCCGAGCGGGCGAGCCGCGCGGCCAGATCGCGCGGGGTGAAGATGCTGTTGTTGGTGAGCACCAGAAAGCGGCGCTCTTTCTCGACCAGACGCGCGAGGAACGCCGCCGCGCCGGGCAGTGCATGATCTTCATGGACGAGCACGCCGTCCATATCGGTGAGCCAATATTCGGGGGCTCCGCGTTCAATCGTCATGCCCCTTGATGACGCGGCGCGCGGGGCTTGTCGAGATGGCCCGGCTATTCGCTCGCCGGCACCACCGCCTCGGCCTCGATCTCCACTTTCCATTCCGGCCGGTAGAGTGCGGAAATGGCGACGAGCGTGCCGGTCGGCCGGGCGATCTTGAGCGCGCGGGAGAAGGCGGCGCTCACGGCGTCGGCATCGGCGATGTCGGTCACGAACATGCGCACGCGCACCACATGCTCGGCCTTGCCGCCGAGCGTTTCCACATGGCTGAGGATTTCGGCGAAGATGAGGTCCGCCTGCTCGCCCGCCTCGGCCGGCACGGTCCCGTCCGGCCGGTTGGCCGTGGTGCCCGAAACCAGGATGCGATCGCCCACCCGCACGGCCCGCGTGAAGCCGATCTCCTCCTCGAAGGGTGAAAGCGGCGGAATGCGGCGGCGCTGCGTCATATTCTCTCCTCCCGGTCCATGGCCCGCGCGCTCGGGCGCGCGGCGGCGGCGCCACCATTGGCCGGTTCGGCGGGCTTTCGCAACCGCATGGGACCTGTTCCCTCCCGCCCGCAGTTGGTCTAGGAGCGGATCGCCATGATCGACCCCGCTCTTCTGCCGCCTGCCGGCGCGCGCCTCTATCTCCGCCCCATCTGGTTTGCCGACACGCCCGCGGGTCTGCCGGATGGCGCCGCGCTGCGCCTGGCCGGCGGGCTGCTGTGGTTTCAGGGGCTGGAGGTGCAGTGGATGGGGTCGGGCGACGTGCGCGGCAAGACGCAGGTTCTCGTCGCCGGCCTCGCCGACTGGCAGGCGCGCCTGCCCGATCCGCTGGCGGCGCGCGCGGCCGAGCTGGTGGCCCGCCTGACCGCGCCCCGCCCGGCGCTGACGCTGGGCGAGCGCGTGCTGCGCTTCGACACGCCGCATGTCATGGGCATCATGAACATGACGCCGGACAGCTTCTCGGACGGCGGCAAGCTGATCGGCGACCCGGAGAAAGCGGCCGATGCCGGCTTCGCCATGCAAGTGGCCGGCGCCTCCATCATCGACGTGGGCGGCGAATCCACCCGACCGGGCGCCGCGGCGGTGTGGGAAGGCGACGAGATCGCCCGCGTCGTCCCGGTGATCGAGCGGCTGGCGAAGAGCGGCGCCATCGTCTCCATCGACACGCGCAAGGCCGCGGTGATGGACGCCGCGCTGGCGGCCGGCGCGCATATCGTCAACGATGTGACCGGCCTCACGCACGATCCTCGCGCGCTGGATGTGGTGGCCGCCGCTGGCTGCCCCATCATCCTCATGCACACGCCCTCGGCCGGGGAAGACCCGCATGGCGGCAAGGTGGATTACCGCGCCGGCACGGCCTCGCGGGCGGACTGCATGGTGTTCGACTGGCTGGAGGCGCGCGTCGAGACATGCCTTGCCGCCGGCATCGCGCGGGAGAAGATCATCGTCGATCCGGGGCTGGGCTTCGGCAAGGCGCTGGCGGACGATACGCGCATCGTCAACCAGCTCGCGCTCTTCCACGGCCTGGGCGTGCCCGTGCTGTTCGGCGCCAGCCGCAAGCGCATGGTGGGCGCGCTCGCCAATGCCGCCCCCGTGGCCGAGCGGCTGGGCGGATCGCTGGCGCTGGCGGTCAAGGCCTTCGACGGCGGCGCGCAGATCGTGCGCGTGCATGACGTGCCCGAGACGGTGCAGGCCGCGCGCATCTGGCGGGGCCTGCGCGACGCGGCGCTGGTCGCGGGCTGATCGGCGCGGGCCGTGGCGGCGCGGCGGCTGCTCATCGTCTTCGGGACGCGGCCGGAAGGGATCAAGCTCTTCCCGGTCATCCGTGCCCTGCGCGAAACGCCGGGGCTGGACGTGCGCGTGTGCGTCACCGGCCAGCATCGCGCGCTGCTCGATCAGGTGCTCGGCATCGTCGGCATCCGGCCGGATATCGATCTCGATCTCATGGCGCCGGGGCAATCGCTGGACGCACTGACGGCGCGGCTGCTGCGCGGTATCGGCCATGTGCTGGACGAGGAGAAGCCGGACCGTGTCATCGTGCAGGGCGACACCGCGAGCGCCATGGCGGGGAGCTTCGCGGCCTATTTCCGCCGCGTGCCGGTCGCCCATGTCGAGGCGGGGCTGCGCAGCGGCGATCTGCACCATCCCTGGCCGGAGGAAGGCAATCGCCGCATCATCGGATCGCTGGCCGATCTGCATTTCGCGCCGACGCCGGCGGCGGCCGACGCTCTCGCGCGGGCCGGCACCGATGCGGCCGCTATCCACATGACCGGCAACAGCGGCATTGACGCGCTGCTCCAGATGCGTGCGCTGCTGCGCGAAGGGCGAGTGGATGCGCCGGCGATGGCGGCGCTGCGGGCGCGTTTCGTTGGGCGGCGGCTGATCGCCGTCACATGCCATCGCCGCGAGAACCTGGGGGAGGGGATCGCCGCCATTGCGGACGCGCTGGCCGTGCTGGCGCGGCGCGAGGACATCGCCATCGTGCTGCCGCTTCATCCCAATCCGCAGGTCGGCGCCCTGCTGCGCGCCCGGCTGGCGGGCCTCGCCAATGTCGCGCTGGTCGAGCCGCTCGATTATCCCGATTTCGTGGCTTTGCTCGATGCCTGCCATCTGGTGCTGACCGACAGCGGCGGCGTGCAGGAGGAAGCGCCGGCACTGGGCAAGCCGGTGCTGGTGATGCGCGAGACGACCGAGCGGCCGGAAGGCGTGGCGGTGGGCACCGCGCGCCTCGTCGGCACGGACGCCGGCCGCATCGTCGCGGAGACGGTGCGGCTGCTCGACGATCCGGCCGCCCATGCCGCCATGGCCCGCGCCCACAGCCCCTATGGCGACGGGCAGGCGGCGGCGCGCATCGCACAGGTGCTCGCCGCAGAGATGGCGGCGCATCGGGCGGAAATCACCGTTGACGGCCCCGCCGGCGCTGGCCCGGGCGCGCGGCCATGATCGAGCGGCCGGCGCCCACCAAGGAAGCGGCGCGCCTGCGCCTCTACATCCTCAGTATCCTCATGGATATGGCAACGCTCGGGCTTGCCTTCGCATTGGCCAATCTCATCGTGCTGGGCTCCATCGTGGGCGAGCCGGGCAAGCCGCATGGCCTCGTCATGGCGGCGATGATCGCGCCGGTCTATGCGCTCATCGCCATCAATGGCGGCGCCTATGGCATCCGCATGATCGGCAATCGCCGCGCCAGTGCGGTCAAGGCGGTGTGGAGCCTTGTGCAGGCGGCGCTGCTGACGCTCATCATCATCTATTTCGGCAAGATCGGCGAGCAGCTCTCGCGCCTCACCTTCATGACCGGCCTGTTGCTGGCCGCCGCCGGCCTGTGCGCCGCGCGGCTGCTGATGGAGCGGATCGCGCTGCGTCTGGTGGGCGAAGTGCCGCATGTCACCGTGCTGCTCGTCGACGGTGTCGAAGTGGCGCCGCCGCGCGGGGCGCGGCTGCTGCGCGCGGCGGAGCTGGGCGTGGACCCCGCCCGCCGCGATGCCGCCACGGCCGAGCGGCTGGCGCGCGGCGTGGACGGTGCGGAGCGGGTGGTGGTGGCCTGCCCCACAGCGCGGATGGAGAGCTGGCGCGTGGCGCTGGCGGCCCTCTCGGCCAAGGGCGAGATATTGGTGCCGGAGCTGGACCGCTTCGCGCCCGCCAAGGTGAGTGCCTTTGCCGATCATCCCACTTTGGTGGTGGCGGGCGGGCCGCTGCTGTTCCGCGATCGCATCGTCAAGCGCATGCTCGATCTGGCGGTGGGACTGGGCGCGGTGCTGCTGCTCTCGCCGTTGCTGCTGGCCGCCGCGCTCGCGGTGCGCCTCTCCGGGCCGGGGCCGATCCTGTTCCGTCAGGCGCGCATCGGAAAGGACGGGCGGCCCTTCCCGATCCTCAAGTTCCGCACCATGCATCTCGCGCAGACGGACCAGAGCGCCGAGCGGCTGACCGAGAAGAACGACCCGCGCGTGACGCGCGTGGGGGCCTGGCTGCGCCGCACGAGTATTGATGAGTTGCCGCAGCTTTTCAATGTCTTGCGCGGCGACATGAGCATCGTGGGTCCGCGCCCCCATGCGCCCGCCGCCAGGGCGGCCGACAGCCTCTATTGGGAAGTGGACGAGCGCTACTGGGCGCGCCACTGCATCAAGCCGGGCATGACCGGCCTGGCTCAGGTGCGCGGTCATCGCGGCCCCACGGACAGCCATGAGGACCTCGTCAACCGGCTTCAGTCGGACCTTGAATATGTGACCAACTGGTCGATCTGGCGGGACCTGCGCATCATCGTGGCGACGCTGGGAGTGCTGCGGCATGACAATGCGTTCTGAGCCGGCTGCGAGCATCGTCGCATGATCGACGCGCTCCTCATCGCGCTCATTCTGGCCAGCGCCCTGCTGCTGATCTGGCCGTTCACGCTCTACCCGCTCGTCCTGCGCCTGCTCCCCGCGCGCGCTATCGCCGCCGATGCCGCCGCGCCGCCGCCCAGCGCCGCGCTGCTTTTCTGCGCCTATGACGAGGCGGCCGCGCTGCCCGCCAAGATCGCCAATCTCCGCGCGCTCAAGGCCCGTCATCCGGCGCTGGATATCCTCGCTTATGACGATGGATCGAGCGACGGGACGGCGGCGCTGCTGGCGGAGGCGAGCGACGTGCTGACGCTGGTGCGCGGGCCCGGCCGCACCGGCAAGGCGCACGGCATGAAGCGCCTCGCGGCATTGGCGAAGAGCGATATCCTCATCTTCACCGATGCCAATGTGCTGCTGGCCGAGGATGCCATCGACCGGCTGCTGCCTTATTATGCCGATCCGCAGGTGGGCGGCGTGCTTGGCTCGCTGCGCTACAGCGGCGGGGAGGGCAGCGCCTCGGCGTCGGTCGGCGGGCTCTACTGGCGGCTGGAGGAGCATCTCAAGGACCTCGAATCGCGCACCGGCAGCGTCATGGGCGCGGACGGCTCCATCTTCTCCGTGCGCCGGGCGCTCTACCCGGATTTCCCCGACGATGTGCTCGACGATCTTACCGTCTCCATGGCGGCGCCGTTCGCGGGGCGGCGGCTCGTCAAGGCGCGGGACGTGCTGGCCCATGAGCGGCTGGTGACGGAGCGGCGCGACGAATATCGCCGCAAGCTGCGCATCGCCGCGCGCGCCTGGCACACGCATCGCCACCTGCGGCCGGGGCTGCGGCGCATGGGCCGGCTCGATCGGTTCAAATATGGCTCGCGCAAGCTGGTGCGCTGGTTCGGCGGCCTGTGGCTGGCGCTGGGCGGCGGCGCGCTGCTGGCGCTGGCCTGGCGCAGCACGCCCTTCGCGGCGATGGCGTTTTTTCTGCTGGGCCTGGTGCTGCTGATGGCGGGCCTCCAGATGCGGCGCGGGCCGCTCGCCGCGCTGGTCGATCTGCTGCTCGCTTATGTCGCCACGTTGCGCGGCATCCTGCTTGCCATGCGCGGGCGGACCTTTGCCACATGGACGCCCGCCAAATCGCGGGACTGACCCTCTCGCATTCGGGCGCACTTCAAGTATAGCGTTCGGCGATGATTACTCTCCAGCGCGTCACCAAGGCTGCCGGCAAGCATCTCTCGCGCCTCGCGCTCGCCCTGCGCGGGGCGGAGGGTGTGCGGCGGGGGCGGCATTGCCCGGCCTGCCGGCGCGATGTGGTGGGCTTCTACCGCTACGGCCATGAGCGTGAATGGGGGTGCCCAGGCTGCGGCGCCTCGCCGCGCGAACGGCTGATGCACGCGCTGCTCGATCTGGATGTGATCGCCCTCCCTCCTCATGCCGCCATCCTCCACTGCGCGCCCAACGAGATGAGTCTCGTCCACCGCTTCCGCGCGGCGGCGGGCGACTATGTGCCGGCCGATTTCGACCCCTCGCGCTATCCGCTGCCGGACATTCGCCGGCTGGACCTGATGGCGCTGGATGACGAGGCGCGCTTCGACATTCTCTATGCCAGCCATGTGATGGAGCATGTGCCGGACGATGCGCAGGTGCTGGCCAATATCGCCCGCGCCCTGAAGCCGGGCGGCGAGGCTTGGCTTCTCGTGCCGCTGTGGGACAAGCCGAGCGAGGATGGGCCGGCCGATCTCGCTCCGCGCGAGCGCGAGCGCCGCTTCGGCCAGTGGGACCATGTGCGCCAATATGGTCGCGATCTCGCCGACCGCATCAGCGCCGCCGGGCTGGAGGTGGAGCTGCTCGACGTGACCGGCCTGCCGCGCGACATGGTCCACCGCATGGCGCTGGGCGACACGCTGTTCCGCGCCCGCCGGCCGGGCTGATCCCATGACGAGCGGCCCCGTGGCGCTGGCGGCGCGGCTGGAGCGGCGGCGCAGCCTGCTCGGCCTCGCCAAGCTGGCCAATGTGGGCCTGGCGATGCTGTGGGGGTTCGTCGTCACCTTCGTCTTCGTGCGGCTGCTCCCTTTTGCGGAATTCCGCGCTTTCCTGCTGCTCGTGGCCTTCGCCAACTTCACGATCTCGGCGGAGCTGGGTTTCTCGACCGTGATCTACAGCCGCCTGCGCCGCGCCAAGCTGGCGGGGCAGGGCGATTTCCGCAGCGAGGAACTAGGCGCGCTGCTGCTCTTCATGGCCGGCATCGTCCTGCTCGGCGCGCTGCTCATCGCGCTGGCGCTCTGGCGCGGGCTCATTCCCACGCAGCAGCCCTGGCTGTTCCTGGCCTTCTATGCTGCCAGCGCGCTCAATCTCGTCGCTTTGCTGGCGCGGCGGGCACTGGCGGCGCTGGACCATAATCTGTGGTGGGAGCTGCTCGATTTCCTGCGCCGCGCCGCGAGCATTGCCCTGCTGCTGGCCGCGCTGGCCGGGCTGCCGCTGCTCACCTCCGTGCTCCTCCAGCTTGCCCTGGGGCTGCTTGTCATCCTGATCGGCCTGGTGACGGTGCAGCGCGCGCTCGCCATGCCGACGCGCCACTGGGGCGCCCTGCGGGCCGGTTGGGCACATGTGCGCGCCAATTATCTGGGGGATATCGGCCACACGAGCATCCTCACCGTGGCGGACATCGCCGCCTATAACGCGCCCTATTTCACGATCGTCGCCATGACCCAGGACCCCCGACCGTTGTTGCTCTTCGATTTCGTCTTCAAGATGTCGCGCGCGCTCTCGGCGACTGTCCGGGCGCTGGTGGAGACGCTGCTGCCCGCGCTGACGCGCCATTTCCACAGTGGCGACGGGGCGCGCTTCACGCTGGACCTGCGGCGCTGTCTCGGCCTGTCCCTGCTCGTGTCGCTGGGGCTGGGCGGCGTGCTGCTGGTGGCCGGTCCGCTCATTTCACGCCTGCTGTTCGATGGAAGGATCGTCCTGCAATACACTGAAATTCTGTTGATTGATGTGTTACTGATCGGCCTCGGCTTCATCTGCGTCTCGGTCTATGTGCAAAATGGGCTTGGGCGGTTTGCCGCGCTGGTGCGGCCGTCCCTGGGCTTCCTGTGCGGTAGCCTGCTGAGCGTGCCGGCCGCCTGGGCGCTCGGGGCCGTGACGGACATGCCCTTCGCGCTGTGCTTCGCGGCCTGTTATGCGCTCCTCCACCTGCTGATCGCCGCTGTCCATGGTCGGATGCTGGCACGCCTCGCTCCGGGAGCCGCGCGATGAAGGTCGTCATGGTCGATCCCTCGCTCTTTACCGGGCGCTATGACGATGGGCTGTGCGCCGCGCTCGGGCAGCGCGGCCACGATGTGCGCCTGCTGGGCCGCCCGCTGCGCCCGACCGACGCCATCGAGCCGAGGGATTATCGCTATGTGCCGCGCTTTTTCCGCACCGGCGAGAGGGGACGGGCGTTGCTGGGCGAGGGCGCGCTGGGCCGCGCGATCAAGGCGGCGGATTATGGCGTGGATGCGCTGTTCGGCGGCCTGCATGCGCTCGACGGCGATGTGGTCCATTCGCAATGGCTGCCCTTCGCCTGGGCCGATGCGCGCTTGCTGGGGCGCCTGGCGCCGCGCGCCGCGCTGGTCCACACGGTCCATAATGTGCGGGCCTATCATGGCGATGGCATGGCGTCCGCGCAGGGGCGGGGCTATGCGGCGCTGCTGCCGCGCTTCGATGCGCTCATCGTCCATGGCGAGGCGACGCGCGCGGCGCTGGCCGGGCAGGGCACCGACATGCGCCATGTCCATGTTGTGCCCCATCCGCCGATGCGTCTGGTCGCGGCCATGGCGGCCGATCTCGCCGCCGTGCCGGCCTCAGCCCTGCCGCGCATTCTCTTCTTCGGCACGATCCGGCCCTATAAGGGGCTGGACCTTCTGGTGGAGGCGGCGCTGCGGCTGTGGCGCGAGGGGCTCGCTTTCGAGCTGGCCATTGCCGGCAAGCCGTTCATGCCCGCCGAGCCGCTGCTGGAGCCGATCCGCGCGGGCGGTTTCGGGCACCGGCTGGTCGCGGACCTGGGCTTCCTCACCGAGGGACGGCTGGATGCGCATCTGCGCCGCGCCGCCATCATTGCCTTTCCCTATCGGTCGATCGATTCGAGCGGTGCGTTCCTCTCCGCGCTGGACTATGGCGCGGCGATGGTGACGAGCGATGCCGGCATGTTCGGCGAACTGGACGAGGGCGATGTGGCGCGCTTCCCGGCGGGAGACGCGGGCGCGCTGGCCGATGCGCTGCGCCCGCTGATCGCGGCGGAGGATGCGCGCCGGCGGCTGGGCGCGGCGGCGCGGGCGCTGGGTGCACGGCTGGGCGGCTGGGACGAGGCAGCGGCGGCGACCGAGCGCGTCTATGCCGCGGCGCGGGAACGCTTTGCGGCGCGGACGGGGCGGTCATGAGCCAGCTTGCCCGCTATCGCCGCGAGCTGCGCGACCGCTGGCTCGCCATGCGGCTGGGCTTCCTGGGGCGCCAGCATCAATATGGCGAGATCGTCGCGCTGCGCCGCTTCATCGCGCGTTTCGGCGTGGATTGCGTGATCGACGTGGGTGCCAATGCCGGCCAATATGCGGCCATGTTGCGGCGGGACGTGGGCTTTGCCGGCACGATCCTGAGCTTCGAGCCCAATCCGGCGGTATTTGCCCGGCTGGCCCGCGCGGCGGCCCGCGACTCGCGGTGGCATGTCTTCAACCTTGCGCTGACCGATCATGACGGCGAGGCGGAATTCAACATCATGGCGGCGGATCAGTTCAGCTCGCTCAACCGGCCGGGCGAGGGGCTGGAGCCGATTTTCGCCGCGCGCAACCGCGTGGAAACGCGCCTGACCGTCGCCTGCCGCCGGCTCGATACGCTGCTGCCGGAGCTGGCGGCTGCGCAGGACGCCCGCGCGCTGCTGCTCAAGATGGACACGCAGGGCCATGACGCGGCCGTGTGCGCCGGCGCGGGCGCCTCATTGGCGCGCATGGCGGGCGTGCAGACGGAATTGGCGGTCCGCCCCCTCTATGCCGCCGCCGCCGACTGGCGGGCCATGATCGCGCTGCTGGCCGAGGCGGGCTTTGCGCCCAGCGCCGTCTTTGCCAACAACAAGGGCCATTTCCCTCTGCTGGTGGAGATGGACGGACTGTTCGTGCGCGCCGACCTCGCGGCGGATGGCAATGTCCCCATCGTCTGAGTTGCCACGCGCGCGCTGGCGCCCCGGCCTGCTCGCGGTCGCGCTGCTGCTGGGCGCGCTGCTCGTCGGTGGCCTGGGCTATGCCGCCTGGGCCTGGCACATCGCGGACAAGCCCGCGCGCGCGCTCGCCCCCTATTTCTTCGCGCGGCAGGATATGGGCGTACTCACCGCCTATGCCGCCGCGCTCGCGCTGATGGCGCTATGGGCGTGGACGCTGCGTGGGCGCTCCGCCGGCCCGCAGCGGCGCGCGGGCAGCCGGGCGCCGTTCATTGTGCTCGGCATCCTCGCGGCCGTCCTGCTGGCGCGGCTGGGGCGTGATCTCGTCTTCCACGGCTACAGCCCCTCGCGCGATGAAGTGATGATGGAGCTGGCCGGCGCCTATCTGGCGCAGGGGCGCATCGGCTGGCCGATCCCGCCCGATTGGCTCGCCTTCAAGACCGCGCTGATGCCGGAATTCTACAGCCCCTATGGCGCGGACACGCACTGGACGGCCATCTACCTGCCGGTCCATGCCGCCATCCGCGCGCTGTTCCTGCGGCTGGGCGATGCCGATCTCGCCGCGCCGGTCACGCTGGCCGTGGGGCTGCTGGCGCTCTGGCAGATATCGCGTCGGCTGATGCCGGACCGGCCGGACGCGCAGGCCGTGACCATGGTGATGGCGCTCTCCTCCGCACAGCTCGTAGCGACGGCCATGACGCCTTATGCCATGACCAGCCATTTCGCGTTCGACATGCTCTGGCTGGGGCTGGTGCTGCGGGGCGGCAGGCTGGGCCACGGGCTGGCGGCACTGGTCGCTCTGCTGGCGGCGGGGCTGCACCAATGGCATTTCCCGCTGCTCTTCATCGGCCCGTTCATCCTGTGGCTGCTCGCCCGGCGCAACTGGCGCGCGGCGCTGTTCCACGGCCTCGTCGCGCTCGCCATGATGGTGCTGTGGGCGCGGCTGTGGCCCATGCTGCTCATCCAGGAAGTGGGTCCGCCGCCGCCATCGGACATCCACCGCACCAACGGCATTCTCGACAAGCTGGAGAGCCTGTTCGGCCGGCTCGACACCTGGCAGCCGCTGCTCAACAATGCGCGGCTGGTGGCGTGGAACAACCTGCTGCTGCTGCCGCTGGCGCTGCTCTCCTGCTTCGCGGTGCGCTGGCGCGACATGCTGCGCAGGCCCTCCGTGGTGCTGCCGCTGGCGCTGGCCGTGGCGCTGGGCATGGGGTTCGCGCTCTATCAGGGCTATGGCTGGGGCTTCCGCTACATGCACGGGCAGGTGGGCGCGCTCTGCCTGCTGGCTGGCCTTGGCTGGAGCGCCGTGACGCGGCCCACCGACCGCGCGGCGGGGCGGCTGCTTGCCGCCGGCACGCTCGTCTCGCTGCTGGCCGGCGTCTGGCTGCTGGTCGACACCGAGCGCTATGTGCGCGGCTATGCCCGCACCATGGCCGCGATCCGCGCGGCGCCGGCCGATGTGGTGCTCGTCGACATTCGCGGCGGCTATTACATGAGCGACTTGGCGCGCTTCGACGAAGGGCGGCTCGGCCGGCCGACGGTGATGGCACTGCATATGCTGACCCTCGCCCAGCTCGACCGGCTCTGCGCCACGCGCCGCGTCGCCATCGCGGACAGCAGCCTGTTCCGTCCGCTCGGCGTCCATCCCGTGCCGCCGGTCTTCCGGGGCAGCGGCCAGATCGAGCTGCGCCGCGCCCATCTGCGCGCGCGCGGATGCGGGACGGTGCTGGCGCCCTGAGCCTGCCCGGCCCGATAGCTCGCGTGACCTCGATCTGCCCCGAAGGTAATGGTGCAGATCGTTGTTATTGTTTCGAACAAGCGCTCTAGAGAAAGCGCGAGTCCAGGACCTAACCGCGGTGCATCGCCGCCCTGGAGTGGTCGATCAAACGGAACGGCTCCAGCGCATGACCAGAGTCATCGCGGAGGTGCGAGGGGCGTCACCACCAGCGTGGCCCCGTCCACGTCCTCCACGGTCATGCGCGCGCCCACCGGCGCGTCGGGGCCTGTCGCGGGCCAGCTGCTGTCGTCCACCTTCACGCGGCCCTCGCCGTGCACGATGGCTTCGCTCACCAGCACGGTACGGCCGACCAGACGCGCGGTGCGATCGTTGAGCATGGGGTCGGTGGCGGCGGGGCGGGCGAGATACCAGAGCCGCCCGGCGCTGACGGTGAGCGCGCTCAACACCGAAAAGACCAGCATCTGGAAGGCGCCGTTCATCGGCAGCACCAACTCCACCAGCGCGGTGAGTCCGGCGGCGATGGCGAGCCAGATGAGGAAGACGCCGGGCGCCAGCAACTCGGCCCCGGCCAGCACGATGGCGAGCGTGCCCCAGATGAGCGGAGGGCTCATCCCGTCGAGGAAATCGCCGATCACTGGGCCTTGGTCCGTGGCAGGGTGGGCGAGGCGGCCGGCCTGGTGGCGGGCGCTCCGTCATCGCCCAGCGCCTCGCGCGCCAGCTTGCCGATGCCGCCCAGCGTGCCGATGAGCTGTGTCGCCTCGACCGGGAACAGGATGGTCTTGGCATTGGGCGATGTGGCGAACTGGCTGACCGCCTCCACATATTTCTGCGCGATGAAATAGTTGATCGCCTGGCTGTCGCCGGTGGCGATGGCCTGGCTCACCAGCGTGGTCGCCTTGGCTTCGGCCTCGGCGGCGCGCTCGCGGGCCTCGGCATCGCGGAAGGCGGCCTCGCGCCGGCCCTCGGCCTCCAGGATCTGGGATTGCTTGGCGCCCTCGGCGCGCAGAATCTCCGCGCTCTTGAAGCCCTCGGCCTCCAGGATGTTGGCCCGCTTCTCGCGCTCGGCCTTCATCTGGCGGCCCATGGCGTTGACGATATCCGTCGGCGGGCGAATGTCCTTGATCTCCACGCGGGTGATTTTAACGCCCCAGGCATTGGTGGCGTGATCGACCACGCTCAGCAGCCGCGCATTGATCTCGTCGCGCTTGGAGAGCGTCTCGTCCAGGTCCATCGAGCCCATCACCGTGCGCAGGTTGGTGGTGGAGAGCTGGAGCAGCGCCAGGCTCAGATTGCTCACTTCATAAGCGGCCTTGGCGGCGTCCAGGACCTGGAAGAAGACGACGCCGTCCACCGAGACCATGGCGTTGTCGCGCGTGATGATCTCCTGGCTGGGCACGTCGATGACCTGCTCCATCATGTTGATCTTGCGGCCGACGCGGTAGATGAACGCGGGAAAGAGATTGAAGCCGGGCGTGGCGACCTGCGTGAACTGGCCGAAGCGCTCGATGGTGTAGCGATAGCCCTGCCGCACGATCTTCACGCTCGCGAAGAGATAGAAGACCACCAGGACCAAGACAAAAACCGCAAAGGTAATCAGATCCATGGCATGGTCTCCCGCTCATTGTGTCGCTAGTATCGCAGGCATTATGCCCCGCTGGCCCGACCGGGGGAAGTGCAAAGTCGGCGGGAGAGAAAGGGGAGAGCGCAGGAATGGCCAAGGTCGCGACGGAACGGAACAGGGGGCTCGATGTGGCGCGGGCGCATGTGCCGCTGCAACTGGTCCGCACCATGCTCTTCGTGCCCGCCTCGCGCGCGCGCGCAATCGAGAAAGCGCGGGAGCTGGACTGCGATTTCGTGATCCTGGACCTGGAGGACAGCGTCGTCCCCGGCGAGCGGGAGGCGGCGCGCCGCGCGGCGGTGGAAGCCGTGCGCGCGGGCTTCAACGGCAAGCCGTGCGCCATCCGCATCAATGGCGAGGGCCGCGAGGATCACGGGCCGGACATGGTGGCCGTGCGCGCGGCCGCGCCTCATTATGTGATGGTGCCCAAGGTGAGCGAGGCTCGTCAGGCGCATGACGCTCATCTGGTGACGCAGCGCCCCGTCATCGCCATGATCGAGAACCCCTCGGGCATCGTCAACGCCCAGCGCATCGCGCGCGAGCCGGGCGTGATGGCCCTCGTGGCCGGCACCAACGACCTGCGCCGGGGTCTGGGCGTGCCTCCCGATGCGCCGCGCGGCGCCATCTCGCTGGCGCTCCAGTCCATCGTGCTGGCGGCGCGCGCGGGCGGCATCGCCTGTTTCGACGGGGTCTACAATCATCTGGAGGATCAGGTGGGGCTGGCGCGCGAATGCGAGGAGGGCCGGCAGATGGGCTTCGACGGCAAGTCGATCATCCACCCCAGCCATATCGCCATCACCAATGGCGCCTTCTCGCCCAAGGAAGCCATCGTGGAGCAGGCCCGCGCGCTGGTGGAAGCCTATACCGGCGGCGCCCAGCGTCACGACGGCCGCATGATCGAGGCGATGCACGTCGCCGAGGCGAAGGCGATCATCGAGCGCTACGAGAAGCTGCGGGGGTAGGGCTGTCCTGGCACTGAGGCGTCCCTGGGCGCCTGTGCAGGCAGGGCCTTCCTCTCAAAACGGGCCCTTATGAAAAGGAGCACGGCGGGAGATGACCCGGCGGCTTCAACAGGGCGCGGCAAGACTTCGCTAACCCTTGGCCGGCTAGGCTGCGGGCATGGACCTGCCCGCTTTCTACGTCGCCACCACGGAGAGCCTGCTGCATGCGGCCGGCATCTCGCACGAGATGGCGCACGGGGCAGGCGGGCTGCTGCTCTATCTTGCGCTGCTGACGCTGCCGGCGGCGCGGCGCAGGCATTTGCTGCCGCTGCTGGGTGTCCTCCTCGCCGAACTGTTCAACGAGATGGTGCAAGCCGCCTTCCATGGCTCATGGCGTGTGCCCGATACGCTGGCCGACATGGTCTGGACGCTGTGCCTGCCGGCGTTGCTCTGCGGTCTGGCGCATGGCCGCCGGCACAGTGTTGCCGGGCCTCGGCGGGCGCCGGGCGTCCGTCCGGCCGTCTCGTTTTCCTGACCTGACGGCGCATTTCAGCCACCCCCTAGCGGCGGCCAGCCGAAATGGTTACATGGGCCGCCACTGAGTCCCCCGGCGGCTGGGGAGTCGACAGCAAAAAGGTGGCGCATCCATGGACATCAGGCTTGGCCTCACATTCGACGACGTGCTTCTCCAGCCCGGCGCATCCGATGTGTTGCCCAGCCAGACCGATGTCTCGACGCGGGTGAGCCGCGAGATCACGCTCAACATTCCCATCCTTTCCTCCGCCATGGACACGGTGACGGAAGCGGACATGGCCATCGTCATGGCGCAGCTCGGCGGCATCGGCGTGCTGCATCGCAATCTCTCCATCGAGGAGCAGGTCGAGGCGGTGCGGCAGGTCAAGCGCTTCGAGAGCGGCATGGTGGTCAACCCCATCACCATCGGCCCGGACCGGCCGCTGGCCGACGCGCAGGCGCTGATGGCGCGGCACAAGATCAGCGGCATCCCGGTGGTGGAGGCCACCGGCAAGCTGGTCGGCATCCTCACGCACCGCGACGTGCGTTTCGCCGAGAATCCGGCCCAGCCGGTGCGCGAGCTGATGACCTATGACAATCTGGCGACGGTGCGCGCCGGCGTTACTCAGGAGGAAGCGCGCCGGCTGCTGCACCAGCGCCGCATCGAGAAGCTGCTCGTCGTGGACGATGCCTATCATTGCATCGGGCTGGTGACGGTGAAGGACATCGAGAAGGCCGTCACTTATCCGCAGGCGACCAAGGACGGCGCCGGCCGGCTGCGCGTGGCCGCCGCGACCACAGTGGGCGACAAGGGGGTCGAGCGCACCGAGGCGCTGATCGACGCGGAATGCGATCTCATCGTCGTCGATACCGCCCATGGCCATTCGAAGATGGTGGCGGAGAGCGTGGCGCGCATCCGCAAGCTCTCAAGCAAGGTCCAGCTCGTCGCCGGCAATGTCGCGACGGCGGAAGCAACGCGCGCGCTGATCGACGCGGGCGCGGACGGTATCAAGGTGGGTATCGGCCCGGGCTCCATCTGCACCACGCGCGTGGTGGCGGGCGTGGGCGTGCCGCAGCTCACCGCCATCGTGGATGCGGCGGAGGAAGCGGCCAAGAGCGGCGTGCCGGTGATCGCGGACGGCGGCATCCGCACCTCCGGCGACGTGGCCAAGGCGCTGGCGGCCGGCGGATCGGCGGTGATGATCGGATCGCTGCTGGCCGGCACCGAGGAAGCGCCGGGCGAAACCTTCCTGTACCAGGGCCGCGTCTACAAGAGCTATCGCGGCATGGGCAGCGTGGGCGCCATGGCGCGCGGCTCTGCGGACCGCTATTTCCAGCAGGACATCAAGGACCAGATGAAGCTGGTGCCCGAGGGCATCGAGGGGCAGGTGCCCTACAAGGGCTCCGTGAAGGATGTAATCCACCAGCTCGTCGGCGGCATCAAGGCGGCGATGGGCTATACCGGCGCCGCCACGATCCGCGATCTCCAGCAGCGCGCGCGCTTCATCCAGATCACCAATGCGGGCCTCTCCGAAAGCCATGTGCACGATGTCACCATCACGCGCGAGGCGCCCAATTATCCGACACGCTGAGGGTCTGGGCGCGGGCGCGTGGAACGGTTCGCGCGCAGGTGCGGAGGCGAGAATCGGTTCACGCGGAGACGCGGAGGCGCGTAGAAGAAGGGCCATGGCGGCGTTGTCGCTTTCGTCCTGCGGCCTTGGGTCTGGCGTGATTGGCGTGGGGGAGGCGCTTCCGGCGCCTCATAAGTCTCCTCCGCGTCTCCGCGTCTCCGCGCGAACCCCTCTCACGGCATCCCCACGATGACTCCCGCCGCGCGTCTCCAGGCCGCTATCGAGTTGCTCGACCGGATCATCGCCGCCGCTCATGCCGACGGCGCGGCGGCCGACACGCTCATCGCCCGCTATTTCGCCGAGCGCCGCTATGCCGGATCGGGCGATCGGCGGGCCGTGCGCGCGCTGGTCTATCGCGCCGTGCGGGCTTTTGGCGAAGCGCCGGCGAGCGGGCGCGCGGCCTTTGTGGCACTGGCGCGTGGGGATGTGGACCTCGCGGCCTTGTTCGATGGGTCGCGCCACGGCCCTGCGTCGCTGACGTCCGACGAGCCGGCGGCGGACCCGTCGCTGCTCCCCCGCTGGATCGCGCCGCTGCTGGCCGCGCCCGTCGATGCCGACGAATGCCGCGCTCTGCTCGGCCGCGCGCCGCTCCACCTGCGGGCCAATGCGCTGCGCACGAGCCGGGAGGCGCTGCTTGCGCACTGGCCGGAGGCACAGCCTATCGCCGGCACCGCGCATGGTCTGGCGCTGCCGGAAGGCACGGCCGTGGAAGGCAGCGCGGCGTGGCGCGAGGGATTGGCCGAAGTACAGGATGCCGGCAGCCAGCACATCGTGGCGGCGTGCGGCGCGCGCGGCGGCATGACCGTGCTCGATCTGTGTGCGGGCGCGGGCGGCAAGACGCTGGCGCTCGCAGCCGACATGGGCGGGACGGGACGGCTGATCGCGGCGGACACGGTGCGCGACCGGCTGGCGCGCCTCATGCCTCGCGCGGAGCGGGCGGGCGCGGCGGCGCCGATCGAGACGCGGCTGCTCGATCCCGGCCGCGAGGAGCCGGCGCTGGCCGATCTGGCCGGCGGCTGCGACATCGTGCTGGTCGACACGCCGTGCAGCGGAGCGGGGACATGGCGCCGCAACCCTGAAGCGCGCTGGCGCCTGACGCCGGCCCGGCTGGAGCGCATCCTGGCCGTGCAGGCGCGGCTGCTGGAGATCGCCGCGCCACTGGTGCGCCCCGGTGGGCGGCTCGTCTATGCCGTCTGTTCGCTCATCGAGCGGGAAGGCGCGGGGCAGGTGGACGCCTTCCTCGCCGCGCGGGAGGGCTGGACGCCGTGCCCGCCACAGGATGCCGCGCAGGCGCATGGGCCGGGCACGCTGCTCCTGCCCGGGCGCGACGGGACGGACGGCTTTTTCTTCGCCGCCCTTGCAAAAGCGTGCTAGGCCGCCAGATTATGGCGTCCGTACCGGCGACCACGCCTTTTTTGGAGACAGTCATGCGGTTCACGCCCGCCGCCATCCTGCTTGCGAGCGCGCTTGCGCTTTCGGCCAGCAGCAGCCTGGGTCAGAAAGGCGATGGCAAGGCCGTTGCCGATGGCGATGCCGCGGCGCCGGTGGTGACGCTGCTCAAGCCGCAGTTCGCCTCGCCGCAGACGGCACAATGGGCGGCGCGCGGCGCGGCGGCGCTGGACGCCGGCGACCTTGCCGCGGCGCGCAATGCCTATGAGACGGCGCTGCTGCTCTCGCCGGGCGACCCCAAGCTCTATTTCGCGCTCGGCAAGATCGCCCGCGCAGAGGATCGCCCCGGCCGCGCCATCAAATATTTCAGCGATGTGCAGCGCCTCGAACCCCAGAATCAGGCCGCCGTCCAGCAGCAGGGGCTGGCGATGATGGACAAGGGCGCCATCGAGAGCGCGCGGCAGACGCTGACCGAACTCAAGACCCTGTGCAAGGCGCAGTGCCCGCTCGCCGAGCCACTGGCCGCCGCCATCGCCGCCGGCCCGCCGAAGATTCAGACGGCCGATGCGAGCGCTGCCGCCCAGAACGAGACGGTCGGCGCGAACTGAGGGCGTGCCGGGCAGCCATGGTCCCATGGGGAGTGGATGCCGTGGTTCGGCGTGAAGGCCCGTGCGTCTGAGCTATCCTGTGCTCTTGGGTGGGTGGTTAGAGGCTACGGGATTTTGCCGATCCGCTCGGCCGCCCTGGGCTCCTGCCTGCGCAGGAGCACGGCCGTGGACGATCATAATCGCCGATCTCATCTAATCCGTTCGTCCTGAGCCTGTCGAAGGACGCTCCTGCCTTTCTTGCAGGACGAACGTATGGGGCTAAGGAGGGCCGCCCATCCAGCCTTCAGCCCGGCGCAGTCTCGCCCAGCTTCTGCGCCAGGGCCACATAGTCCTCGACCGCCAGCGTCTCGGCGCGGCGGCGTTCGTCGATGCCGAGCGCGGTCAGGGCCGCGATGGCGCCCGGCACGCCCTTGAGGCTCTGGCGCAGCATTTTGCGGCGCTGGCCGAAGGCGGCGGCAGTGAGGCGGCCCAGCGTCGTCACGTCGACGCCCTCGGGCGCCGGGCCGGGGGTGATGTGGACGATGGCGGACATCACCTTGGGCGGCGGCGTGAAGGCCGAGCGGTGCACCTTCATGGCGATGCGGGCGGCGCAGCGCCATTGGGCGAGCACGGCGAGGCGGCCGTAATCCGCAGAGCCCGGCCGCGCGACGATCCGCTCGGCCACTTCGGCCTGGAACATGAGCGTGGCGCTTTGCCACCAGGGCGGCCAGACAGCGCTCTCCAGCCAGCCGACCAGCAGCGCCGTGCCGACATTATAAGGCAGGTTCGCCACGATATGCGCCGGACCGCCGCAGGCCGCGTGCGGGTCGACGGCCATGGCATCGCCCTCGATGACGCGCAGCTGGCCGGGGAAGGCCTCGGCCAGCTCGGCCAGCGCCGGCAGGCAGCGCGCGTCGCGCTCCACCGCCGTCACCTGCGCGCCGGCCCGCAGCAGCGCCCGTGTGAGGCCGCCGGGCCCCGGGCCCACCTCGAACACGCGCGCGCCCGCCAGCGGGCCGGGGATGGCGGCGATGCGGTCCAGCAATTGCTCGTCGAACAGGAAATTCTGGCCCAGCGCCTTCGATGCGCGCAGGCCGTGGGCCGCGATCACCTCGCGCAGGGGCGGCAGCGGCGGCGGCATGTCAGGCGGGCTCGACCGGAGTGCGCCGGCATATCTCGGCCTCATAGGCCATGCGAATCGCCGCGATCATGGCGCCGGGATGGGCGCGTCCCTGCCCGGCAATGTCGAAGGCCGTGCCGTGGTCCGGCGATGTGCGCACGATCGGCAGGCCCAGCGTGATGTTGACGCCATCGTCGAAATGCAGGGTCTTGATGGGGATGAGCGCCTGGTCGTGATAGCAGCACAAGGCCGCGTCATAGCCGGCGCGCGCGCGCGGGCTGAACAGCGTGTCGGCCGGATAAGGCCCGGAAATGTCGATGCCTTCCTCGCGCAGGCCCGCCAGCGCCGGGGCGATCACCTCGATCTCCTCACGCCCCATCATGCCGTTCTCGCCGGCATGGGGATTGAGTCCGGCCATGGCGAGGCGCGGCCGCGCGATGCCGAACAGGCGCTTGAGGCCCCGCGCCGTGGCGATGGCGCGGGAGCGGATGAGCGCGCCGGTCAGCACTTCGGGCACCTGCGTGAAGGGGATGTGGATGGTGAGCGGCACCACGCGCAGCGTGGGCCCGGCCAGCATCATCACCACATTCTCGCGCGAGACGCCGCAGCGCTCGGCCACGAATTCCGTCTGGCCGGGATGCTGGAAGCCCACCTGCGCGAGCTGCGCCTTGGAGACGGGGCCTGTCACCAGCGCGCAGGCGCCCTCCGCGCGGGCAAGGCCGGTGGCGATCTCCAGGCTCTGGAAGGCGCAGCGCGCGCCATCCAGCGTCGGCCGGCCGGGGACGATCTCGCTCTCCTCGGCGACATGGATGCAGGGCAGGGCGCGGTCGAACAGCTCCAGCGCCTCGGCCGGATCGCCGATGCGCCGTACCGGGCCGGACCACACCGCCTCGATGGCGGCGATGTCGCCCACCGCGAAGAAGGGGGGCAGGGCCTCGGCGTCGCGCAGGTCCCAGGCCTTGGCCACCACTTCCGGGCCGATGCCGGCCGGATCGCCGAGCGAGATGGCGAGCGGCCGCATGGGCCCATGCGCGCGGGCGCCGGATAGTCCGCCCTCAGTTATAGTCGATCACCGCATCGCGACGCAGGTCGCGCAGATAGGTGCGCGCCCGCTTGTTGACGCGCTCTTCCTCCAGCTGCCCCATCACCTGCTCGAAGGAAGGTTCGGTGCCGTCCACGGGGTCGTCGCGGCCGCACAGCACGAGCACGCGCACGCCTTCCTGCACCGTGCCGAACGGTGGCGTGGCCTGGCCGATCTGGAGGCCGAGCAGGATGGTCTGGAGCTGCGGCGGCAGGTCGCGCGCGCGGATACCGTCATTTTCCACCACATCGGCCTTGAACTGCGCGGCCATCTCGTCGACGGCGCCGCAGCCGCGCAGCGTGCTCGCCGCCTCGCCGAAGCGGTTGGCGACCTCCTGCACCTGCTCGGCGCTGCTGCCGGCGGGGAAATCAATGCCCACCTGTTTGAGGCTGAGCAGCGCGTCGCGCGGGTCGGCGGTGAGCACCTGGCGCTTGTCGATGAGGTAGATGATATCGAAGCCGCCGGGTATGCTCACCGGCCCGGCGATCTGGCCGACCTCCATCTGCTGGGCGACGGCGGCCAGCTCATTGGGGAGCATGCCGGGGCGCACCCAGCCCAGATCGCCGCCGACCACGGCCGTGGAGGCCTCGGAATACTGGCGCGCATAGGCCTGGAAGGAGCCGCCCTGGCGGATCTGGTCCATGATCTGCTGCATCTTCTGCGCGACCTCGTCCGTCTGGTCGGGCGCGGCCGCCATGTAGATCTCGCCGATATGATATTCCTCGGTGCCCTTATAGGCTTTCAGCCGGTCGATATTGGCGCGCACCTCGTCGTCCGAGACGTTGACGAAGGGCTGGATCTCGCGCCGCAGCAGCCGGCCCCAGGCCATTTCGCCCTGGATCTGCCGCTTGATGCTCGCTTCCGACGATCCCTGGCTGATGAGATAGGTGGCGAATTCCTTGGGCCCATAGCGGAAATTGGCGCCCACGCGGGCGAATTGCTGTTCCAGATCGCCCTTGTCGACCTCGATGCCCTTGTTGCGCGCTTCCTGGATCTGGAGCGTCTCGTCGATGAGGTTGCGCAGCACCTGGAGGCGCAGATTCTCCAGCTCCTCCTCGCTCACCTGGCCGTTATTGGCGAGCACCACCAGCGCCACGCGCTGGTCCACGTCGGTCTGGGTGATGACCTCGCCGTTCACGATGGCGGTCGCCTTGCGGATATTGGGGTCCGCGCCCTTGCCCATCATGGTGATCGTCTTGGGCAGCTCCAGCGCGCCGATGGTCGAGCCGGGGTCGTCGTCGGCCGGCTGCGCGGCGACGACGCCGCCCAGGAGCAGCAGCGCGCAGGGCAGGAGGCCGGCCAGCACGGAGGCGGTCTTCCACGTCGATCCAGTCAAATTACTCTCCATCCAAGGGTGCGCGTCCCGGCGGGAACTGCATGCGTCATACGCCGGGCCGGCTGAACCCGGGCTGAGCGCGAAAGGCCCACGGACGCACCCCCTGCGATCCGAAGGGACCGTCTTTACAGGCCAAGATTCTTAAATACCAGCCGGAGCTGGAAGGAATTGCCGCGCTGCGCATCGCCGCTGGTGCGATAGTCGCGCCGCCAGGTGAAGCCGAGCTGCACGCAGTCGTCCTCATAGGCGATGCCCAGCCGGTGGCGCACCGGCTCGAAGCCGGAAAGCGTGCTGGTGGGGTCGTCGTCCGAACCCGTCAGATCGATATTGGTGGAGCCGAAGACGGACCAGTGGCGCGCGATGAGAACGCGGCCGCCCAGGCGCACTTCCTCGATGTCCTTGAGGTCCTCCACGCCCGCCGTCACATTGCGGTTGAGGCGCAGATAGCCGATCTCGGCATAGGTCTTGCGGCTGCCGACGGTGGCGTCGATCTCGTTGCGGCGCACGGCCAGATTGTCCTTGTCCAGCCGGAAGCGGTGCGTGAAGGAGAGGAAATCCTTGTAGCGCACCTGCACTCGCCCGACGATGTCCGAGAGCCGGTCGGAAAGGCCGGTGCCGTCGGGCAGCACCGTCTGCCGCTCGGAGAGGCGGTAGCTCTGGCCGATGGTGGCATCCAGCGCGAAATTGGGCAGGTCCAGCCGATAGTCGACGCCATAGGTGACGCGGCTCGAATCCTCGAAGCGGTCGTAGCCGGGGAAACGGTTGATCGCGAAGAGGTTGGAATCCTCCAGGTCGATGGAGCGCGAATCCTCGTTGGGGACGATGAGATTGGCGACGCTGGGCGCGATGACGAGCTGCACGCGCGGCACGATCTGCTGCGTGCCGCCCAGCGCCGGGCCCATGAACGGCCAGCGCATGTCCAGCGCCAGCGCCGCGATGCCGCGCGCCTGCCAGCCCGGATCGCCGCGATAGATGATGGTGGGCGAGAGATTGTTCTGCGCGCTGTGATACACGTCGCCGCGCAGCAGGCCGGTGACGCTCACTTCCTGGCCGAGCCCGGTGAGCGCGGCGCGCGTCCAGGTGACGCCCATGAAGGCGCGCTGCGTATCCTGCCCTTCCGTGCGCAGGATGGAGAGGCTGTTCGCCTGGAGCTGCACGGTGCCGCCCAGCAGCGGATCGGTGACGCGCAGGCGATAGTCGATGGCGGGCAGCGCGATGGGGAGCTGGCCGGAGGGCTCGCCGGCGCGCAGCGACTGGAAATCCCAGCCGGCAATGGAGAAATAGCTGTTCTGTCCGCGCCGGGCCAGCTCCACCGTGGAGCGCAGCCGATCCTCGCGGCTGATATCGTAGCGGTAGAGGAAGGTTCGGTCGCTCACATAGCGCAGCGAGCCGGTGAGCGACCAGTCGGGATCGAGCTGGAACTTGCCGCTCGCTGCGATGTAGCCGCGCAGGCGCTCGGAGCTGGTCGCCTGAGTGGGGTCGGCGATGGAGGTCACGCGGCTCACCGTCGCGAAGCCCTGCACCTCATAGGCCCCGCGCGAGAGCAGGGCGCGATAGTCCACCTCGACCATCGGCAGCACGGCGCTGTAGAGATGCGGCGTGACGGTGAGATCGCGATTTTCCGCCAGCCGCCAATAATAAGGCAGCTTGGCCTCGAAGCCGTTGCGCCGGTCATAGCCCACGTCCGGCACGAGCAGGCCCGATGAGCCCGCATCGCCCACCGAGTGGCGCAGGCCGGGCAGCGGGATGAGCGGCAGGCCGAGCAGCTTCACGCGCGCATTGGTGTAGCGCACCCGCTTGCTGGCGCTGTCATAGACGACGCGGTCGGCCTGGATCTGCCAGCTCGGCTCCTTGGGGCAGCCATGCTCGTCCTCGACGCGGCAGGGCGTATAGGCGGCCCGCTCCAGCACATAGACAGCGCCCTCGCGCTGGCCCTGCTCGGCGGCGAGGCGACTGCCGTCCGCCGTTACCAGCAGCAGATTCTCGACGATGCCGTCGCGCAGGTTCTCGCTGACCTCCACTTCATCGACATAGGCTCGCTCGCCGTCCGCGCCGGCGATGACGACATTGCCCGCGGCAGTGACGCGGCCGGACTTGCGGTCCCACCGGACCCGCTCCGCCGCCAGCCGGTCCGCGCCGCGCCGCACCTGCACATTGCCGCTGGCGGTGATGACGTCCGCGTCCTGGTCGTAATCGATCTGGTCGGCCTGGAACTCGACTTCCTGCGCGGCCACGGGCTGGCCGGGCGGGGCGACGTCAGCCGGGGGGACAGGGTCGGCGGGCGGCGCGGGATCGGCGGCGAGCACGGGCGAGAGGCCGGCGCTGGCGAGCAGCAGCGCGGGCAGCCAGCGCATGGCCCTGCGCCCTCCACCGCACCGCCGCTCATGCCACTGAGGGCCGATCCGGTCCGGTGCGCTCGCCAAGATGCCCAATGTCGCCAAGAGACTCCCTCAAGTGCCGGCCAGGCGCCTTTGCCAGCGTCACGAAGGCCGCCTATTGCACGCGTGCCGCCGCGACCGCAATCGTCTTGCCCTCGATTGGTCGCAGGAACGCTGCCGATTGCCATGGCGTTCCGGGCAGGCAGGGGCTATTCCGGTGGCATCGCGGCCATCCGGCCACGCCTCCAGTCTTCAATTGCTCCAGGAGCCTCCGTCCGATGCAGATCGTTTCCAGCGCCACGCGCTCCGCCGAAGCGCAGTGCCTCGTTTTCCTCGTCGCCAAGGATGGCCCCGTCGCGCCGCCCGTCGCCGGCGCGCTCGCGCGCGATGCGGCCGCGACGGCCCGATTCGCCGGCGATGTCGGGGCCGTGCTGGATCTCTATGTGAACGAGGGCGAGACGCTGCTGCACCTGCTGCTGGTGGGCACCGGTGGCGGCGCGGCGGCCGACATGGAGAAGGCCGGCGCCGCCATCAGCGCGCGGCTGCTCACCTCCGGCGTGGCGCATGTCGCGGTGGACGGCGGGGATCATGACGCGCAGGCGCTGGGGCATCTGGCGCTGGGCGCGCGTCTGCGTGCCTGGCGGTGGGATGCGCACCGCACCAAGCTCTCCGAAAAGCAGAAGGTATCGCTCGCCTCGCTCACGCTGGTCAGCCGGGCCGAGGGGCTGGACGCCGCGCTCAAGGAGACGGACGCGCTGGCGCAGGGCGTCATGTTCACGCGCGAGCTGGTCGCCGAGCCGGGCAATGTCATCTATCCCGAGACCTTCGTGGAGCGCTGCCAGCCGCTGGCCGCGCTGGGCATCGAAGTGAGCGTGCTGGACGAGAACGACATGGCAGCGCTCGGCATGGGCGCTCTGCTCGGCGTGGCGCAGGGCTCGGTGCGCAAACCGCGCCTGCTCGCGCTGCGCTGGGATGGCACCGGCGGCCGGCAGGGTAAGCCCCTCTGCTTCGTGGGCAAGGGCGTCACCTTCGACACTGGCGGCATTTCCATCAAGCCGGCCGGGGGCATGGAGGACATGAAGTGGGACATGGGCGGCGCGGGCGCCGTCGCCGGCGTCCTGAAGGCCCTGGCTCTGCGCAAGGCGGACGCGCATGTCGTGGGCATTTGCGGCCTCGTCGAGAATATGCCGGACGGCGCCGCGCAGCGGCCGGGCGATATCGTCAGGACCATGTCCGGCCAGACCGTGGAAGTGCTCAACACCGATGCCGAGGGGCGGCTGGTGCTCTGCGACGCGGTATGGTGGGCGCAGCAGACCTATCGGCCGGACACGCTCATCGACCTGGCCACGCTCACCGGTGCCATGATTATCTCGCTCGGCCACGAGCATGGCGGCCTGTTCAGCAATGACGATGTGCTGGCCGACCGGCTGCTGGCGGCCGGCGCGGCGAGCGGCGACAAGCTGTGGCGCTTCCCGCTCTCGGATGCCTATGACAAGCTGCTCGACAGCCCCATTGCCGACATGAAGAATATCGGCCCGCGCTACGCCGGCTCCATCACCGCCGCGCAGTTCATCAAGCGCTTCATCGAGGATGGCGTCAAATGGGCGCATCTGGACATTGCCGGCATGGTCTGGGCCGACAAGCCCGGCCTCACCTGGGACAAGGGCGCGACCGGCTACGGCGTGCGCCTGCTCGATCAGCTCGTGCGCAGCCACTATCAGGCGGGCTGATGCCGCGCGGGACCGCATGTCGCGGCGGGGCTTGCCTCGCCCTGCCGGCGTGACGGCCTGAGGAGGGCGGCCATGCAGGTCGATTTCTACCAGCTCTCGCGCGATCCCGTCGAGCAGGCGCTGCCCGGCATTGCCCGCCGCGTGCTGGAGAGCGGCGCGCGGCTGCTGGTGGTCTCGGACGACCGCGACCAGCTCGACCGCATCTCGCGCGGGCTGTGGGAAGCGGGGCCGGAGACCTATCTCGCCAACGATCATGCCGACGCGCCGCTGCCCGCCGCTCAGCCCATCCTGCTGGCGCCGGCCTGCGCGGCCGCGAACGGCGCGCGCATGGTCGTGCTTGCCGACGGCCGCTGGCGGGAGGAAGCCCTGGCTTTCGAGCGCGCCTTCTATTTCTTCGACGATACGACCATCGAGGGCGCCCGCGCGAGCTGGCGCGATCTCAAGGCGCGCGCGGACGTGACGCCGCGCTTCTGGCGGCAGGAGGGCGGAAAATGGCGGCAGGGGCCCTGACGACACCGTTCGTCTATGCCGGCGCGGCCTTGTGCGAGATCGGCGGCTGCTTCGCCTTCTGGGCGTGGCTGCGGCTGGGCAAATCGCCGCTCTGGCTGGTGCCGGGGCTGGCGGCGCTGGTCGCGTTCGCCTGGCTGCTCACGCTGGTCGAGTCGGACGCGGCCGGCCGGGCCTACGCAGCTTATGGCGGCGTCTATATCTGCGCCTCGCTGGCGTGGCTGTGGAGCGTGGAGGGCCTGCGCCCGGACCGCTGGGATGCGCTGGGCGCGGCGATCTGCCTCATCGGCGCGGCGATCATCCTCTTCGGCCCACGCGCGGCGGCGTAGCGTTTTCGATCCAGAGATGAAGTCGGGGACCTTGGGGAGGCAGGCGCACAAGAAGGGCTCAATCAAGAACGCAAAGCCGCAAGATGCTGATCACCCATATTTTGCGGGCCGGTTGCTCCTCGCAAAATGCCCGCGCGGCAGACCCGTGGGAAAGCAGTGGCCGCCGGAGCGGACGCAAAGGGAACTGTCCTCGCCCCCCACAGAACAGAGCAACGATCTTGGACGCGCCGTGGCGCCATGACGTCATTCCGCCGCAGGATCGCAACGGCTGGGCTTGATCGGCCGCGTCTTCGCCGCTAGAGGGCCCGCGACTTTTCCTTCAGCACAGACCGGAGCTTTCCCATGGCGGTGACCCGCACCTTCTCGATCATCAAGCCCGATGCCACGCGCCGCAACCTGACCGGCGCCGTCACCAGGATGCTGGAGGAAGCCGGCCTGCGCGTCGTCGCCTCCAAGCGCATCCACATGAGCCGCGCGCAGGCCGAGGGCTTCTACGCCGTCCACAAGGAGCGCCCCTTCTTCGGCGAGCTGGTGGAATTCATGATTTCCGGCCCCGTCGTCGTGCAGGTGCTGGAAGGCGAGGACGCCGTGAAGCGCAATCGCGACATCATGGGCGCCACCAACCCCGCCAATGCCGAGCCCGGCACCATCCGCAAGGAACTGGCCGAGAGCATTGAGGCGAACAGCGTCCACGGATCGGACAGCGAAGAGAATGCCGCGACCGAGATCGCCTTCTTCTTCAAGCCGGAAGAAATCGTCGGCTGAACCGGCCTCGTCCGGCACCGCGCCGGATGCGAGAACAGAAAAAGGGCCGCCGGGTATATCCGGCGGCCTTTTTCATGCGCCCGACCTTCGGCCCTCTTCAGCTCTTCAGCTCTTCAGCTCTTCTCGCGCATCCGCTCATGGTGGCGGATCACTTCGTCGATGACGAAGCGCAGGAATTTTTCGGTGAAGTCCGGGTCCAGCCGGGCATCCTCGGCGAGCTGGCGCAGGCGCACGATCTGGCGCTCCTCGCGGCCGGGATCGGCGGGGGGGAGGGCGTGAGCCGCTTTGTACTCGCCCACCGCCTGCGTGATCTTGAACCGCTCGGCCAGCATGAACACCAGGGCGGCGTCGATATTGTCGATGCTTTCTCGGTATCTGGCGAGCGTCTCGTCCATGCAGCCGTTCCTCCTCAATGCGCTGCGCTTGTTGCCGCGCGGCGCGCGCATGGCAAGAGCATCGTGTGAAAAAGCGTGCTCCGTTCCGCCTGTGGAGCAGGGGCGGGCGACTGTCTCGCACCGGCGACAGGCGGCAAGGATTCGCCCCATTTCGCTTGCCAAACGCGCCCATGCCCGCCAGAGGCTCGTGCGTCATGAGCGCCACCGTCCATCGCATGCCCCGCCGCAGCGCCCCCTCGCTCCAGCCGATGATGAGCCTGGTCGCGGAGGACATGAACGCGGTGAACACCGTCATTCTCGCGCGCATGCAATCGCGCATCCCGCTGATCCCGGAGCTGGCCGGCCACCTGATCGCCGGCGGCGGCAAGCGCATGCGCCCGATGCTGACGCTCGCCTGCGCGCGGCTGCTCGATTATGGCGGCACGCGGCATCACAAGCTGGCGGCGGCGGTGGAGTTCATCCACACGGCCACGCTGCTCCACGACGATGTGGTGGACGGCAGCGGCATGCGCCGGGGCCGGCAGACCGCCAACATGATCTGGGGCAACAGCGCCTCCGTGCTCGTGGGCGATTTCCTGTTCAGCCGCTCCTTCGAGCTGATGGTCGAGGATGGCTCGCTCAAGGTGCTCAAGATCCTCTCCCACGCCTCGGCGGTGATCGCGGAGGGCGAGGTGAACCAGCTCACCGCCCAGCGCCGCATCGAGACGGACGAGGACCAGTATCTGGACATCATCGGCGCCAAGACGGCCGCGCTCTTCGCCGCCGCCAGCCGCATCTCGGCCGTGGTCGCCGAGCGGCCGGAGGCGGAGGAGCTGGCGCTGGACGCTTATGGCCGCAATCTGGGCATTGCCTTCCAGCTCGTGGACGACGCCATCGACTATGTCTCGGACGGTGAGACCATGGGCAAGGACACGGGCGACGACTTCCGCGACGGCAAGATCACGCTGCCGGTGATCCTCGCTTATGCCCGCGCCGATGAGGCAGGCCGCACGTTCTGGCGCGAGTCGATGAGCGGTCTCCACGGCGAGAATGCCGATCTTGCCCAGGCCCAGGCGCTGCTGCGCGAGACGCAGGCCATCGAGGATACGCTGGCGCGCGCGCGGCACTATGGCCAGCGCGCCATCGACGCCATCGGCGTGTTCGCCAATGGCGCGGCCAAGGATGCGCTGGTCGAGGCGGTCGAGTTCGCGGTGGCGCGGGCTTATTGAGCCGCGGGCGTCCGGGGCGGCTCGGAGTCGCTCTCAGGACGAGGCTTTCATCAGCACCAATCCACTGACGATCAGTGCGGCCGCCAGCAGCCGCATGGCGTTCGCGCTCTCGCCCAGGAACAATATGCCCAGCACGAAGGCGCCCACCGCGCCGATGCCCGTCCACACCGTATAGGCCGTGCCGAGCGGCAGCGTCCGCATGGCCCAGGCCAGCAGGGCGAAGCTGGCGATCATGGCGGCCAGCGTGATCGCGCTGGGGCCGATGCGCGTGAAGCCTTCCGACTGTTTCATGAAGAACGCCCAGACCACTTCGAGCAGTCCGGCAAGCGTGAGGGCGAACCAGGCCATATATCCTCCGACATCCAGCATGCCGGGCCGTCCCGGACTTCTGCCCCCCGGACTTCTGCCCAATGAAAGGGGGAGGACGTGGCCTCGCGCGGCTCCAGATAGGGCATCGGACGGCGGGATCAAGAGCGTGCGACTCGCCGGGATGGAAGGATCGGGCTTCATCCGGCCGGAAAATGCTCTAAGCGGCAGACGTGACCGCGCTCCCCATCCATGCCGTGCTGCCCGATCTGCTGGCCGCCCTGTGCGCGCGCAGCGGCGCGGTGCTGGTCGCGCCGCCGGGGGCGGGCAAGACCACCAGCGTGGCGCCGGCCCTGCTGCGCGAGCCCTGGTGCACGGGGCAGCTGTGGCTGCTCTCGCCTCGCCGGCTCGCGGCGCGCGCGGCGGCCGAGCGCATGGCCGAGCTGGCCGGAGAGAAGCCGGGCGAGACGGTGGGCTATGTGACGCGGCTGGAAAGCCGGGTCTCGGCGCGCACGCGGCTGCTGGTCGTCACCGAGGGTGTGTTTCGCCGCCGCATTCAGGACGATCCAGCGCTGGAGGGGGTGAGCGCGGTGCTGTTCGACGAAGTGCACGAGCGCAATCTGGAGGGCGATTTCGGCCTCGCCCTCGCGCTCGATGCGCAGGCGGGGCTGCGTGAGGACCTGCGCCTCATCGCCATGTCCGCGACGCTGGACGGCGCCCGCTTCGCCGCCCTGATGGGCGATGTGCCGGTGATCGAGAGCGCGGGGCGCAGCTATCCCATCGACCTGCGCCATATCGGTCGCGCGGCGGGCGCGCGGATCGAGGATGGCATGGCCGCCGCCATCCGCCGTGCGCTGGCGGAGGAGCAGGCGGGGGATGTGCTCGCCTTCCTGCCCGGCGTCGGCGAGATCGAGCGCACGGCCGAGCGACTCGCCCTGCCGCCGGGGGTGGCGCTGCACAGGCTCTACGGCTCGCTCGACCCGGCCGATCAGCGCGCCGCCCTGCGCCCCGCGCCGGCGGGCATGCGCAAGGTGATCCTGGCGACGAGCATCGCCGAGACCAGCCTTACTATCGACGGGGTGCGCATCGTGGTCGATTCCGGGCTCGCGCGCCGACCGCGTCACGATCTTGCCGCCGGTGTCACGCGCCTCGTCACCGAGCGGGCCAGTCAGGCGGCGGTGACGCAGCGCGCCGGCCGCGCCGGCCGTCAGGCGCCCGGCGTCGCCTATCGCCTGTGGGAAGCGGCGGCAACGGCGGGCCTGCCGCCCTTCGATCCGCCGGAGATACTGGAAAGCGACCTGACCGGCCTGGTGCTGGATTGCGCGGTGTGGGGCGTCACCGATCCCGCCCGGCTGCCCTGGCTCGATGCGCCGCCGCTCGCGTCCGTGAGCGAGGCGCGGCGGCGGCTGACGGCACTCGGCGCGCTGGACGACGGCGGACGGGCAACCGCCCATGGTCGGACGATCGCCGGGTTGCCGCTCGATCCGCGTCTTGCCCATATGCTGCTGCTCTCGGCGCAGGCGGGAGAGGCGGGCGCCGCCGCCGATGTCGCCGCGCTGCTCACCGAGCGCGGGCTGGGCGGCCCCTCGGCCGATCTTCACCGGCGCCTTCAAGGCTGGCAGCGCGAGAAGGGCCCGCGCGCGCAGAGTGCGCGGGGTCTCGCGCGGCGCTGGCGCGCACTGGTCGGCGGCGATGGGGAGGGCGGCGCGCGCGACGAGGCGGTGCTCGCCCGCTGCCTGATGCGCGCCTACCCGGACCGGATCGCCCGCCGCCGCGACCGGACCGGCGAGGACTGGATCAGCGCGGGCGGGCGCGCCTTCCGCCTCGACCCGGCCGACTCGCTGGCGCGCGCGGAATGGCTGGCCGTGGGTGAAATTCAGGGCGGCGCGGCAGGCGCCCGTATCCTCAGCGCGGTGGCGGTGGAGGAAAGCGCCGTGCTGGCCTTCGCCGCCGAGCGGATCGCCGAGCGCCGCATCGTGCGCTGGCGCAAGGATGTTGGCGGCATCGAGGCGCTGCGCGAGCGCACGCTGGGCGCGATCCGCCTCGCCGCCGGGACGGACGACAGGCCCGAGCGGGCGGCCATCGTCGCCGCGCTGGCCACGGCCCTGCGGAGCGAGGGGCTGGACCTGCTGCCCTGGGGCGAGGCGGCCAAAGCGCTGCGCATCCGCGCCGGCTATGCGGGCGAGGGCGATGCGATCGGCGACGCGACGCTGCTGGCCGATGCGCCGGAGTGGCTCGACCAGATCCTGCCCGAGGGCGCGCGGCGCTTCTCCGCCATCGACGCCGGGGCGCTCCATGGCCTGTTGACGCAGCGGCTGGGTTGGGACGCCGCCCGCCGCATCGACGCGCTGGCCCCGGCCGAGTTCGCCAGCCCCGCCGGCAGTCGCCACCCCATCGACTATGCGGCGCCCGCCGGCCCCACGGTGGAGCTGCGCGTGCAGGCGCTGTTCGGTCTGGCCGCGCATCCCACCGTTGGCAGCCAGCGCATCCCGCTCGTCCTCTCGCTCACGTCGCCGGCCGGGCGGCCCATCCAGACGACGCGCGACCTGCCGGCCTTCTGGAAGGGGAGCTGGGTCGATGTCGCCAAGGACATGCGCGGGCGCTACCCCCGGCACCCCTGGCCGGACGATCCCGCCGCAGCCAGTCCCACGCTGCGCACCAAGAAGGCCGATGCGCGCAGGAAATCTTGACAGCACCGGCCTGTTTGGGCGACGGCGGCAGGGTCCAGCAAGGAGTTGACCCGTGTCCGCGCGCATCTACCAGATTCCCAAGAACGCCCTTCAATCGGGCAAGGCGCGCACCGGCACCTGGATGCTGGAGTTCGAGCCGGCGGAAGCCAAGCGGCCCGATCCCATGACCGGCTGGGCCGGCTCGGGCGATACGCGCCAGCAAGTGAAGCTCAGCTTCCCCAGCGAGGCGGCGGCCTGCGCCTATGCCGAGCGTTACGGCATTGCCTATCACGTCGTAAAAACGCCGCCCAAGGCTCTGAAGATCCAGGCCTACGCCGATAATTTCCGCTGAGTTGCGCTAAGCCGCCGGCCCTTCAGAAGGCGTCGGCAATCTCCATCATCTTCGTGAGCCGGCGCGGGGCGACCGCCCGCCAGCTCCGCGCCAGCCACTGGCCGACATGGTCCCAGTCCACGCCGGGCCGGTCCAGCTTCATCGCGATCCAGCCGCTCGCGCCATAATAAGCCGGGCGGTAATAAATCTCCGGTTCGGCGTCGATGAGCGCGGCCATCTCGTCCTGCCCGCCGGTCTTGACGAGCAGCGCGACGGCATCCTCGCCATGGTGGCGGATGGCGACATAAGCGAAGAACTTGCCTGATTTTTCCCCGCCCACGCGCCAGCCGGGGCTGCCGTGGGAAGCGCGCGCGTCCACTTCGGGCAGGGCGCGGGCCAGCGCATCGACGCGTTCCACGATCCAGTCCGCGTCCGTCTCGCGCGCCACATAGGCGGCGAGCATGCGGGGATAGAGCTGATATTCCGCCATGCGCACGCGGTTGCCGAGCGACTCGGCGGTGTCGCCGGGCAGGATGGCGACCGGCACCTGACCCAGGATGGGCCCATCGTCCAGCGCGGGGGTGACGAGGTGGACGGTGCAGCCGCCATGCGTCTCGCCCGCGTCCATGGCGCGCTGGTGCGTATCGAGCCCCTTGTAATCGGGGAGCAGCGAGGGGTGGGTGTTGACCATGCGCCCCGCCCAGCGTTCCACGAAACCGGCGGTGAGGATGCGCATATAGCCGCACAGCGCCACATAGTCGGCGCCGGAGGCGGCGATGCGCTCGTGCATGCGCGCTTCATGATCCTCGCGCGCCATGCCGCGATGGCTGAGCGCGAAGGTGGGAATGCCCTCGGCCTGCGCCACGGCGAGGCCATGCGCCTCCGGCATGTTGGAGGCGACCAGCACGATCTCATAAGGGCAGTCCGGCAGGCGCGAGGCGAAGAGCAAGGCGGCCATGGTCGTGCCCGTGCCCGAGAGCATGACGGCGACTTTTGCTTTGGCCATGATGCACTCCTCGAACGATGTTGGGGGGCCGGCGCGGGTCCGCCGCGTTACCCGTTATGCGTCGCCGTCCAGTCCGCCAGCGCGCTCCACGTCTCGGCCCGGCCGGAGACGGTGCAGCCCTTGGCGCCGGCGCGAATCTCGCCGATGCGGTGGACGGTCTCGCCGGCCTGCTCCAGCGCCGCCGTCACCGCCGCCACATTGCCCGGCGCCACGACAAGCGCCATGCCGATGCCGCAATTGAAGGTGCGCGCCATCTCGCCGGGCTCGATATTCCCCTGCGCTTGCAGGAAGGCCATGAGACGCGGCTGCGCCCAGAGATCGGCATTCACATGGGCGTGGAGATCGGCGGGCAGGATGCGTGGGATATTCTCCAGCAGGCCGCCGCCGGTGATGTGGGCCATGCCATGGACGAGTCCCTGGCGGACCAGCGGCAGCAGCGGCTTCACATAGATGCGCGTGGGCGCCATCAGCGCGTCGATGAGCAGCACGTCCTGATCGAACGGGGCGGGGCGGCCCAGCTTCCAGCCCTTGTCGGCGGCGAGGCGCCGCACCAGCGAATAGCCGTTGGAATGGACGCCGGAGGAGGCAAGGCCCAGGATGGTGTCGCCGGCCGCCACCTTGTCCGCGGTCAGCACTTCGTCGCGCTCCACCGCGCCCACGCAGAAGCCGGCGAGGTCATAGTCGCCATCGGCATACATGCCGGGCATCTCCGCCGTCTCGCCGCCGATCAGCGCGCAGCCGGCCTGCTTGCAGCCTTCCGCGATGCCGGCGATCACCCGTTCGGCCACGCCATTGTCCAGACGGCCGGTCGCGAAATAATCCAGGAAGAAGAGCGGCTCGGCGCCCTGCACGATCATATCGTTGGCGCACATGGCGACCAGATCGATGCCGACCGTATCGTGCCGGCCGCTGTCGATGGCGAGTTTGAGCTTGGTGCCCACCCCGTCATTGGCCGCGACCAGCAGCGGATCGCGAAAGCCCGCGGCCTTCAGATCGAAGAAGCCGCCGAACCCGCCCAGGTCCGCATCCGCGCCGGGTCGGCGCGTGGACCGGGCCAGCGGCGCGATGGCACGAACGAGCGCATTTCCGGCCGCGATGTCCACGCCGGCCTGCGCATAGGTATAGCCCTTGGGCTGATTGTGCTTGGAGTCCATGCCCGCGCCTTACCAAATCGCGCTTGGTTTTCCAGAGCAATGCCGCCAAAAGGACGCCGTGACGCTCACCTTTCCCCAGTTTCGTCTCGTTCATCTGCTCGTCGCGCTGGCCCTGGCGGCCTTTGGCGCGGTTCTGATCGCGCAGATCGAGGGCGAGCGTGGGGTGGCGCCCATCGCATCGAGCGGCGATTTCGAGGTGGATGACGTCCATGTCGACATTCAGGGCCCCGATGCCGATACGGCGCGCCAATCCGGCTGGAAACTGGCGCAGCGCCTTGCCTGGAAGTCGCTGTGGCGGCGCACCAATGGCGGGGAAGGACCCGCGCTGGCCGACGGCGTGCTGGATGGGCTCGTCTCCGGCATCGCGGTGAAGCAGGAGCAGATCGGCCCCAATCGCTACATCGCCACGCTCGCCGTGCTGTTCGACCGCGCGCGGACGGGGCAGGCACTCGGCGTCTCCGGCCAGATCATGCGCTCGCCGCCGCTGCTGGTGATCCCGGTCGTCACGGATGCCGGCGTCTCCACCACCTTCGAGCGGACGACCGAGTGGCAGAAGGCGTGGGCGGCCTTCCGCACCGGCGACAGCACCATCGACTATGTCCGCCCCGCTGGCGACGGGCCGGATTCGATCCTGCTCAACGCCGCGCAGATCCATCGGCGCGGCCGCACCTGGTGGCGCACATTGCTCGATCAATATGGCGCGGCGGACGTCATCATGCCGCTCGTGCGGCTGGAGCGGAGTTGGCCGGGCGGGCCGATCACCGGCCGGTTCGCCGCGCGCTACGGGCCGGACAACCAGTTCATCGGCGGCTTCGATCTGCGCGCCGCCACCAGCGCGCAACTGCCGCAGATGCTGGCGCAGGGCGTGGCGCGCATGGACACGCTCTATGCCCAGGCCCTGCGCGGCGGCATCCTGCGGCCCGACCCGTCGCTGATCGTCGAGGAACCGCTCGATGCCGTGGCGCTCGACAATATCGCGGATCTGGCCGCGGTGCTCTCCGCCTTGCCGAGCACGGGCGCCAGCGCGCCGGCCGCCGGCGCCATCACCGTGCAGTTCGATACGCCCGGCGTCGAGTCGGTGCGCACCACCGAGACGGCGATGCGCGGCGTGCCCGGTGTCCGCTCGGCCGCGACCACCAGCCTGGCGCTGGGCGGCACCTCGGTGATGCAGGTGGCCTTCGAAGGCACGCCCGAGCAATTGCGCGCGGCACTGGAGGCGCGCGGCTTCGCGGTGAGCGGATCGGGCACCACCCTGCGCATCGCGCGGCGCGGCGCGGGAGGAAACGGGGCCGGGCAATGATCCAGTTGCCGCTGCCGATGGCGTGGGAAGAGCGGGGCGAGGCGGACCGGCTGCTGATGACGCCGGCCAATGCGCAGGCCGTGGCCCTGCTGCGCGATTGGGCGCGCTGGCCATCGCCCGCCACGCTGCTGGTGGGGCCGCCGCGCTCGGGCCGCTCGCTCATGGGCCGGCTGTTCGTGGCGGAGAGCGGCGGCGCGCTCGTCGACGATGCCGACCGGGCCGACGAGGAGGCGCTCTTCAACCGCTGGAACGAGGCACGCGACAGTGGCCGGCCGCTGCTGCTGATCGCGCGGGAGGCGCCGCCGCTCTGGGCCGTGGCGCTGCCGGACCTGCGCACGCGACTCGCCACTGCCGCCATCGCGCGCATCGCGCCGCCGGACGAGCCGATTGCCGCCGCGCTGATCGGGCAGGGGCTGGCGCGCGCGGGCTCCGCCTATGCGCCAAACCTGCCGGAATTTATCGCTCGCCGTGTCACACGCTGTTATCAAAGCATCGATACCGTGGTCGGCGCGCTCAACGCCGAATCGCTCTCGTCTAGCCGCAAGCTGACGGTTGCGACGGCGCGGGCGGTGCTGGGCGCGGCCGGCCTGCTGGCCGACGATGCCCCGGCGGAAGACGGTTAGGCCGGCGGACGGCGACAGGAACGAAGGAGCCGGGAATCGTGGCCGAGGCCGATCCCATTGCATCAATTGCCGGCACGGAATCGCGCTATTTCAACCGCGAGCTTTCCTGGCTGAACTTCAACCAGCGCGTGCTTGAGGAAGCGAGCAACACCGCCCATCCGCTGCTGGAGCGGCTGCGCTTCCTCTCCATCTCGGGCAGCAATCTCGACGAATTCTTCATGGTGCGCGTGGCCGGCCTCAAGGGCCAGCAGCTCCAGGGCGTGGAAATGCGCTCCGTGGATGGGCTCACGCCAGCCCAGCAGCTCGATGCGATCGCCGCGCGGGTAGAGGAGCTGATGGCCGCGCAGCAGCGCGTCTGGCACGATCTGCGCGGCGAGCTGGGCGAGGCGCTGGTCGGCGTGCTCCATCAGGAAGCGGTCGATGCGCGGACCGAGAAATGGCTACAGGCGCATTTCCTGGAGCAGGTCTTCCCGATCATCACGCCGCAGGCGCTGGACCCGTCGCATCCCTTTCCCTTCATCCCCAATCGCGGCCTCAGCCTGTTCTTCGATCTCGTGCGCGAATCGGACAGGGAGGCGGTGCGCGAACTGGTCATCCTGCCCTCGACCCTGCCGCGCTTCGTGCGCGTGCCGGGCAAGGCGGCACGCTACATCGCTGTCGAGACGCTGGTGCGGCGCTATTCGCACCTGCTCTTCCCCGGCTTCACCGTGCGCGACAGCGGCCTCTTCCGTATCCTGCGCGACAGCGACATCGAGATCGAGGAAGAAGCCGAGGACCTCGTCCGCTATTATCGCAGCGCCATCAAGCGCCGCCGCCGGGGCCGGATCATCCGCGTGGAGATGGAGCGCGGCTTTGCCGAGCCGGTGGAGGCCATGCTCCAGTCGATGATGCAGGGCCATGAGGCGATGACCATCGACATCGACGGCTTCGTGGGCATCGGCGACCTGGCCGAGCTGGTGGAGGAAGACCGGCCGGACCTCAAATTCCCGGCCTTCGCGCCGCGCTTCCCTGAGCGCATCCGCGAATATGGCGGCGATTGCTTCGCGGCGATCCGGGCCAAGGACATCGTCGTCCACCATCCCTATGAGAGCTTCGACGTCGTCATTGCTTTCCTGAAGCAGGCGGCGGCGGACCCGGACGTGGTGGCGATCAAGCAGACGCTCTATCGCGCCGGCAAGCAGAGCGCGATCATCCGCGCGCTGATCGACGCCGCCGACGCCGGCAAGTCCGTGACGGCCGTGGTCGAGCTGAAGGCGCGCTTCGACGAGGAGCAGAATCTGCTCTGGGCCAGCCAGCTCGAACGCGCGGGCGTGCAGGTGGTCTATGGCTTCATCGACTGGAAGACCCACGCCAAGATTTCCATGGTGGTGCGGCGCGAGGGCGAGAGCGTCCGCACCTACTGCCATTTCGGCACCGGCAATTATCATCCGGTGACGGCGCGCATCTACACGGACCTCTCTTTCTTCACCGCCGATCCGCGCGCCGGGCGGGATGCGGCCCAAGTGTTCAACTACATCACCGGCTATGTCGAGCCGCCGCATCTGGAACTCATCGCCATGTCGCCGCTCAATCTGCGGCAGGATCTGTGCAACCGCATCGATGCCGAGATCGAGCATGCGCGCGCCGGGCGGCCGGGCGTCATCTGGGCCAAGATGAACAGCCTGGTCGATCCCGCGATCATCGAGAAGCTCTATGCCGCCAGCAATGCCGGCGTGGAGATCGACCTCATCGTGCGCGGCATCTGCTGCCTGCGGCCGGGCGTGCCGGGCTTGTCCGATCATATCCGAGTCAAGTCCGTGGTCGGCCGCTTCCTGGAGCACAGCCGCATCTGGGCCTTCGGCAATGGCGAGGCGCTGCCCAACAACCGGGCGCGGGTGTTCATCAGCTCGGCCGACTGGATGCCGCGCAATTTCGACCGGCGCGTGGAATATATGCTGCCCATCGAAAACCCCACGGTGCACGATCAGGTGCTGGATCAGGTGCTTCTGGCCAATCTGCTGGACAATGAACAGAGCTGGTCGCTGGGCCCCGATGGGCGCTACACGCGGCTGCAACCGGGCGACAAGCCCTTCAATCTCCACACCTATTTCATGACAAACCCATCGCTTTCCGGGCGTGGCGCCGCGCTCAAGTCCAGCGACGCGGTGCCCAAGCTTTCCTTGCGCAGCCGGCTCTGAACCGGCATGGGCCGCGCCATGACCCTGCCGCAGACCTCCGCGCAGCGCCACCCCGCCGACCTCAGTCGGCGAACCGCGATCATCGACATCGGCTCCAACAGCATCCGTCTCGTCGTCTATGACGGGCCGCCGCGCCAGCCCTTCACGCTCTTCAACGAAAAGGTGATGGCGGGCCTGGGCGCCGAGCTGTCCCGCACCGGGCTCATCGGCGCGGACGCGATGGACCGGGCGCTTGTGGCGCTGGAGCGCTTTGCCCGGCTGTGCGGCGAAATGCGCGTCGAGGACCTGCGCTGCGTGGCGACGGCGGCCGTGCGCGAGGCCCGCAATGGCGCGGAGCTGATTGCGCGCGCCGGCGCCATCGGCCTTTCGGTGCAGCTTCTCAGCGGCGAAGAGGAGAGCGTGACCTCCGCCCATGGCCTGCTCTCCGGCATGCCGGACGCGGACGGGATCATGGGCGATCTGGGCGGCGGCAGCCTGGAGCTGGCGCGCGTGCGCGGCGGTGCGATCGAGCGCACGGCGTCGCTGCCGCTCGGCGTGCTGCGCGTGGACGAAGTCCGGCGCAAGGGACAGGGCATGCTCGCCAAGCGCCTCGATGCCCTGCTGCGCGAGAAGGGCTGGGCGGACGTGGAGACGGGCCTGCCCTTCTACATGATCGGCGGGAGCTGGCGCGCGCTGGGCCGGCTGGACATGACCCTGACGCGCTACCCCCTGCCCATCATCCACCATTATGAGATGGCGCCCGAACGCGCGGCCTTCCTGCATCGCTGGATCAGCCGGCGCGACAAGACGAGCCTGCGCGCCAGCCTCAAGGCCATGCCGGGGGTGAGCAGCGCGCGTGTGCCGATGCTGCCGGACGCCGCCTATCTGCTCAACGCGGTGGTGAACCGGCTCCAGCCCGCGCGGCTTACGATCTCCGCTTTCGGCCTGCGCGAGGGGCTGCTGTTCACGGCGCTGCCCGAGGCGCTGCGCGCGGAAGACCCGCTGCTGGCGGCCGCCCGCGCGGAAGGCAATGCGCAGGGCCGCTTCATGGGCCATGGCGACCAGATCAACCGCTGGATCGCTCCGCTCTTCACGGCCGATACGCCGCCATGGGCGCGTATCCGCCATGCCGCCTGCCTGCTCGCCGATGTCAGTTGGCGCGCCAACCCGGAATTCCGGGCCGAGCGCGGCATGGAAGTGGCGCTGCACGGCAATTGGGTGGGGCTGGATACGCGCGAGCGCGCCGTGCTTGCCCAGGCACTGCATGCCAATTTCGGCGGCGGCGCGGCGATAGGCCCGGGGCTTGCGGCGCTCGCACCAGCGGATCTGCTTGAGCGCGCGACTCAATGGGGCCTCGCCATCCGCCTCTGCCAGCGTCTCTCGGGCGGCGCCGCGACGCCACTGGAAGGCTCGCGACTCGGGGTGCGCGACGGCACCATCGTGCTGGGCCTGGAACCGCCCTTCGCCTGTCTGACGGGCGAGACAGTGAGCCGCCGCCTGCGTCAACTGGGACAGGTCATGGGCATGGGCTACACGCTGGAGTTTTGAATGGGGGCGACCATCCCTCCGTGGGGTCGGCGGTTAGTGGCGATGCGTCGCATGGCGAGCAAAGCCAGTTCAGTGCTCCCGCTTTCGCAGGAAGGGAGGGGGCTTGAAGCGAGCCTCAGCCGCAGCGGGCGGTGGTGATGACCATCGCGTCGTCATAGGCGACGGTCAGACGATCGGGGCGCAGGTCCATCGTCATGGCGGAGCGGGGCGGGCCCCAGCGCAGCGTTTTGGCGCCGGAGGCGGCGAGCAGCGCGGCGCCGAGATCGGCACTGGCCTTCTGGCCGACGAAACGGGCGAGGTCGCTGTCGTCGCACTGCGCCTGTGGCGGCGCGGGTGTGCTTCCGGTCCGCTCTCCGGTGCTGCATCCGGCGAGGAGGGCGCTTGCCGCGAGGGCAGGGAGGACACGCCGGCGCATCGGTCTATTCCGTCCGCGTCATCAGCAGGCGGTTGTCCTTGACCGCAAAGGCCATACGCCCCTCGACCAGATCGAGCGCGTCGCGGCCGAATTGCTCGTAGCGCCAGCCCTCCAGGATCGGCAGGCCATTGCGCATGCCGGCGGCGAGCATCTCCAGATCGTCCGAGCGGGCGAGCAGGCGCGAGGCGACGTTGATCTCGCGCGAGCGGATCTTGAGGAGCAGCTTCAGCAGATCGGCGACCAGCGCGCCTTCCTTGCCCAGGCCCGGCCGGCTTGCGTCACGCTCGGGCATTTCCTCGCGCGGCAGGGGCTGCGCACTGGCGACTGCGCTCATCAGCCGCGCGCCGATGTCGTTCTGCTTCCAGCTCGCGGAGAGGCCGCGCACCTTGCCCAGATCGTCCTGCGTGCGCGGCGGATGCGTGGCGAGGTCGCCCAGTGTCTCGTCCTTGACGATGCGGCCGCGCGGCAGGTTCTTGTCCTGCGCCTCGCGCTCGCGCCAGGCGGCCAGCGCCTTGAGGCGCCCGAGCACTTCCGCCTTGCGGCTGGAGAGGCGCACGCGCTGCCAGGCTTCGTCCGGCTGGACATGATAGTTGGAGGGGTCGGCGAGGCGTTCCATTTCCTGATCGAGCCAGGCGCCGCGGCCGGTCTTGCGCAGCTCCTCCAGCATGCGCGGGAAGATTTCGGCCAGATGCGTCACATCGCCGATGGCATAGTCGATCTGCCTCTTGTCGAGCGGGCGGCGTGCCCAGTCGGTGAAGCGCGCGCCCTTGTCGAGCTGGATGCCGAGCCAGCTATCGACGAGGTTGGAATAGCCGATCTGCTCGCCCTGGCTGAGCGCCATGCTGGCGATCTGCGTGTCGAAGAGCGGATAGGGCGTCTTGCCGGTCAGGTTGAAGATGATCTCGATATCCTGCCCGCCGGCATGGAAGATCTTGAGCACATCCTCATTCTCCACCAGCAGGTCCAGCAGGGGCGAAAGGTCGATGCCGTTCGCCTTGGGGTCGATGGCGGCGGCTTCCTTGCCGTCGGATATCTGGACCAGGCACAAGTCCGGCCAATAGCTGTTCTCGCGCATGAACTCGGTGTCCACGGCGACGAAGTCGGCATCGGCAAAACGGGCGCACAGTTCGGCAAGGGCCGTGCTATCGGTAATCAGCGGATGGATTTGCATAAGGCAGGCGATCTGATAATGGGCCGGTCCTCGGTCGGCGGACGGCTTGGGGCGGGTGATTTCGCGTTCCTTAGCTCGCCCGAGACCCTTTGTCATTCATCCCCTGCGCCAAAGTTCAAGGCGCGCGACATAAAGGCCGAATCCGATGCATGCCTATCGTACCCACACCTGCGGCGAACTGCGCGCCGTCCATGCCGGAGAGACGGTGCGCGTCTCGGGGTGGGTGCACCGCAAGCGCGATCATGGCGATCTCGTCTTCATCGACCTGCGCGATCATTATGGCATGGTGCAGATCGTCACCGAGGTGGACGGGCCGGTCTTTTCGGTGATCGAGAGTCTCAAGGCCGAGAGCGTGGTGACGATCACCGGCACGGTGACGGCGCGCGCCAAAGAGGCGGTGAACCCCAACCTGCCCACTGGCGAGATCGAGATCCGCGTTGCGCAAGCGGTCGTGCTCTCCGCCGCTGCCGAGCTGCCGCTGCCGGTGGCGGGCGAGCAGGAATATCCCGAGGATATCCGCCTGCGCTATCGCTTCCTCGACCTGCGCCGCGACACGCTGCACGCCAACATCGTCAAGCGCACGAAGATCATCTCGGACATGCGCCGGCGCATGGAAGGGGCGGGCTTCACGGAATATTCAACGCCGATCCTCACGGCCTCCTCGCCCGAGGGCGCGCGCGACTTCCTGGTGCCCAGCCGTATCCATCAGGGCAAGTTCTACGCGCTGCCGCAGGCGCCGCAGCAATACAAGCAGCTCCTGATGGTCGCCGGGTTCGACCGCTATTTCCAGATCGCACCCTGCTTCCGCGACGAGGACCCGCGCGCCGACCGCCTGCCGGGCGAATTCTACCAGCTCGATCTGGAGATGAGCTTCGTCACGCAGGAAGACGTGTGGAACACCATGGAGCCGGTGATGGCCGGCGTGTTCGAGGCGTTCGCGGACGGCAAGCCCGTGACACCCGCGGGCAGCTTCCCGCGCATCCCCTATGACGAGGCCATGCTCAAATATGGCTCGGACAAGCCGGACCTGCGCAATCCCGTGCTCATCGCCGATGTGACCGATCATTTCGTCGGTTCGGGCTTCGGCATCTTCGCGTCCATCGTCGAGGGCGGCGGCGTCATCCGTGCCATTCCGGCGCCGGGCGCGGGCGCGGGCAGCCGCAAGTTCTTCGACGAGATGAACAACTGGGCGCGCGGCGAAGGCTATTCGGGTCTGGGCTACATCAACATCAAGGATGGCGAGCCCGGCGGCCCCATCGCCAAGAACCACGGCCCCGAAGCCACGGCCAGGCTGATCGCGGCGCTGGGCCTCGGCCCCAATGACGGCGTGTTCTTCGCGGCCGGCAAGGAAGGGCAGGCGGCCAAGCTCGCCGGGCTGGCGCGCATCCGCGTGGGCGAGCAGCTCGACCTCATCGACAGGGACCGCTTCGACCTCTGCTGGATCGTCGACTTCCCCTTCTACGAATATGACGAGGACGAGAAGAAGCTCGATTTCGCGCATAATCCCTTCTCCATGCCGCAGGGCGGGATGGAGGCGCTGACGGGTGCCGATCCGCTCTCGATCAAGGCCTATCAGTACGACCTCGTCTGCAACGGCTACGAGATCGCCTCGGGCTCCATCCGCAACCAGCACCCGGACCTGATGGTGAAGGCGTTCGAGCTGGTGGGCCTCTCCAGGGTGGACGTGGAGGAGCGCTTCGGCGGCCTCTACCGCGCCTTCCAATATGGCGCGCCGCCCCATGGCGGCATGGCGGCGGGCGTGGACCGCGTGGTGATGCTGCTGTGCGGCGCCCAGAACCTGCGCGAGATCACGCTCTTCCCGATGAACCAGCGCGCCGAGGACCTGCTCATGGGCGCGCCCTCGCCGGCGGATCTCAAGCAGCTTCGCGAACTGCATGTCCGCGTGGTGGAGCCGCCCAAAAGCTGAGTTTGCGAGCAGTGCCGGCCCAGCCCCGTTATGAGACAGGGGCGCCGGCGCGACTCGCTCGACAATGGCGCACCGCGCGATAGAGTGCGGCATGACCATCCATCTCTCGGATTATGAGAAGGGGAGCCGCTTCGAGGGCGACTTCGACGCGGCGCTCCTCAAGCTCCAGAAACGGCTGGAGCGCATCCAGGTCGCGCACATCACTCACAAGCGGCGCAGCGTCGTCATGCTCGAAGGGTGGGATGCGGCCGGCAAGGGCGGCATCATCAAGCGCATGACCGCGCTGTTCGATCCGCGCTACTATCGCGTCTGGCCCATTGGCGTGCCCACGGCGGACGAGCTGGGCCATCATTTCCTTTGGCGCTTCTGGAAGCGATTGCCAGGGGACGGGCACATCGCCGTGTTCGACCGCAGCTGGTACGGGCGCGTGCTGGTCGAGCGGGTCGAGGAGCTGTGCGCCGAGGGCGACATGAAGCGCGCCTATGACGAGATCAACGAGTTCGAGGCGCAGCAGGTCGACAGCGGCACGGCCATCGTCAAGCTCTTCGTCCACATCACGCAGGACGAGCAGGACAAGCAGTTCGCGGAGCGGCTGGACGATCCATACAAGCGCTGGAAGACCGGCTTTGCGGATTATCGCAACCGCGCCCGGCGCGCGGACTATCTCGATGCCATGCACGACATGTTCGCGCGTACCGATACGCGCTGGGCGCCCTGGCATGTCATCGACGGCAACAACCGCAAGGCCGCGCGCATCGAAGCGCTGACTCGCGTGGCCGAGGCACTGGAGAAGCATGTGCCCATGGACATGGCGGATGCCGACCCGGCGTTGGTGGAGCTGGCGAAGGACGCCTTTGGCTACAGGCCCAAGGGCGCCTGAGAGCGACGACGATTTTCAGATGGCCGGGCGACGCCAAGCCGACCGGCGCCGGAGCCGGGCGCCATGCCCGGTCCGACGCCCGGCAGCGCTTACGCCTCCGGCAGGAAGTCCGGCACGGAGAGATAACGCTCGCCGGTATCGTAGTTGAAGCCGAGCACGCGGCTGTCGGCCGGCAGCTCGGCGAGTTTCTGGTGGATGGCGGCGAGCGTGGCGCCCGACGAGATGCCCACCAACAGCCCTTCCTCGCGCGCCGAGCGGAGCGCGAACGCCTTGGCATCATTGGCGTCGACCAGAATGGCGCCGTCCAGCAGGGCGGTGTGCAGATTAGTCGGGATGAAGCCCGCGCCGATGCCCTGAATGGGGTGCGGGCCCGGCGCGCCGCCGCTGATGACGGGCGAGAGCGTGGGTTCCACGGCAAAGACCTTGAGGTTCGGCCAGGCCTGCTTGAGCACCTGCGCGCAGCCGGTGATGTGGCCGCCCGTGCCGACGCCGGTGATGATCGCATCCAGCGGCGCATCGCGGAAATCCTCCAGGATCTCGCGCGCGGTGGTTTCGGCATGCACTTCCACATTGGCGGGATTCTCGAACTGCTGCGGCATCCAGGCGCCGGGCGTCTCGCCCACGATCTGCAAGGCGCGCTCGATGGCGCCCTTCATGCCCTTCTCGCGCGGGGTCAGGTCGAAGCTGGCGCCATAGGCCAGCATCAGCCGGCGGCGCTCCAGGCTCATGCTCTCGGGCATGACGAGGATGAGCTTGTAGCCTTTCACCGCCGCGACCATGGCCAGGCCGATGCCGGTATTGCCGCTGGTCGGCTCGACGATGGTGCCGCCGGGCTTCAGACTGCCGTCCGCCTCGGCCGCCTCGATCATCGCCAGGGCGATGCGGTCCTTGATGGAGCCGCCGGGGTTGGCGCGCTCGGATTTGATCCACACCTGGGCATCGCCGAACAGGCGATTGATGCGGATATGCGGCGTGTTGCCGATCGTTTCGAGAATGGAAGACGCTTTCATGACTGCCTCCGAAGTGACTCTGTTTAATTAAAACTGAAACGGTAGACATTGCAAGGACGTCGCCGTCAGGATGCGCTTTCTTTTGGGCGGCTTGAGGCGGGATGGGAAGGGTCCAAATGCTCCGGCACGTCGAAGGTCTTGGCCAGCCGCAGTTCCGGGAACAGCTTGAGCCAGGCCAAAGTGACCACGATAGCGCCGGCGCCGCCCAGGATGACCGCCGCCACCGGCCCGATCAGCGCGGCCAGAAAGCCGGATTCGGCCTCGCCCAGCTCGTTGGAGGCCGAGACGGTGAGCATGGAGACCGAGCTGACCCGGCCGCGCATCGCATCCGGCGTGTGGAGCTGGATGAGCGACTGGCGCACGAAGACGGAGAACATGTCCGCGCTGCCCCATGTCACCATGGCGCCGAGGCCGACGAGAATGGCGATCTGCTGCGGCAGGAAGGCCGTGATGCCAAAGGCGATGGTGGCGAGGCCGAACACGGCGACCGAGGCCATCATCTTGGGCCCCACATTGTGGCGCAGCGGGCGGAAGGAGAACCACAGTGCCGTGACGGCGGCGCCGATGCCCGGCGCGGCGGCGAGATGGCCCAGCCCCCGCGAGCCCACATGCAGGATGTCGCGGGCATAGACGGGCAGCAGCGCGGTGGTGCCCGCCAGCAGCACGGCGAAGAGATCGAGCGTGATGGCGCCGAACACCAGCCGGTTGGTGCGCACATAGCTCAGGCCGTCGATCACCTGCCGGATAGGGTGCCGGTCCTTCTGCGGCGCCGCCTGCGGCACCCGGCCCACAAGCAGCAGAGCGAGGATGGCGATGAGGATCAGCGCGGCGCTGAACATGTAGGAATAATGGGGCTTGATGGCATAGGCATAGCCGGCCAGCGCGGGCCCCACGATGGTGCCCGCCTGCCAGAACATGCTGGAGAAGGCGATGGCGCGCGGCAGCAGCGCCTTGGAGACGATGTTGGGCGCCAGCGATCCCAGCGCCGGCCCCTGGAAGGCGCGGCAGGTGCCCAGCACGGCCGCGATGGCGAAGATGAGCGGCAGGCTGATCCAGCCCTCATAGCTGGAGAGTGCGAGGACGACCGCGCAGCCGCACAGCGCCGAGAGCGTCACCATGGCAATGCGGGTGCGGGGATAATTGTCCGCGGCAAAGCCCGCCAGCGGCGTCAGCACGAACAGGGCCGAGAACTGGATGAGGCCGATGAACCCCAATTGGGCCGCCGCGGCGGCCGGCGACATGGTCTCGCGCGCGATATTGTAGGCCTGCCAGGCGATGATGAGCGCCATGCCTGTCATGGCGAGGATAGTGAACAGCCGCACGACGAGGAAGGCGCGGAAAGCGCCGATCTGCATGGGATGGGTCGGTTCGCGCGGGGCCGCTGGGCGTGCCGGACTGTCGGACTCGTCGGGGGTCATGTTGCGTAACTGGCCGATGCTGCGCCGCAGCGCAACGGCTCTTGGCACTGGACGGGCGATAGATTTGCTTGGCGCGCGGGCTGGACAAGCGCGTGGCCCGCCCGCATTCTGGGTCTATCGCGATTGCACGAGGGTTTCTCCCCATGACCAGCCTTTCCCTGCGCCGCCGCCTTGCCCTGGCCGGCGCGACGATGGCGCTTCTCGCCGGCGCCGCCTCCGCGCTCCAGAGCCAGGAGGCGCCGGGGCCGCCGGCCGCTTCCGCCGCCACGGAGCAGGGCTGGGGCGCCTTCCGCGATGCCTTTCTGGAGGATTATTTCCGCCACGACCCCACCTTCGCGGTCTATCAGGGGCGCCATGATTTCGATGGACGCCTGCCGGACCTGAGCACGGCCGGCCTCAAGGGCTTCGCGGACTTCCTGCGCGGTGAGACGGCGAAGGCGCGGGCGTTCGACGCAGCGCGGCTGAGCCCTCAGGAAGCTTTCGAGCGCGACTATCTGATCGCGGTGGCGCAGGGCGAATTGTTCTGGCTGACCGATGCCGACCAGCCGCACACCAACCCCGCTTATTATCTCGATATCCTGGACCCCAATGTCTATGTGGCGCGCAATTATGCCGATGCGCCCACCCGGCTGCGTGCGCTCATCGCCTTCCTGAAACAGGTGCCGCGCGCCGCGACCCAGATTCGCGCCAACCTGCGCGCGCCGCTGCCGGAGAGCTTCATCGATTATGGCGTGGCCGGCTTCCGGGGTTTTGCGGATTATTATGTCGGCGATGCGCGCGACGCCTTCGCGGACGTGAAGGATGCGGCGCTTCAGGCCGAGCTGGAGGGCGCCGCGCGGGCGGCGGCGGCCGCCATGACGCAGACGGCGGACTGGCTGAAGAGCCGCCGCGCCATCGCCACGCAGGATTTCGCGCTCGGCGCCGAGCGTTTCTCGCGCATGCTCGCCGCCACCGAGGGAGTCACGACGCCGCTCGCCGAGCTGGAGGCGATCGGCGAGGCCGATCTCAAGCGTAATCAGGACGCGCTCAAGGCGGCTTGCGCGTCTTATGCGCCGGGCCAGACCATTCCCACCTGCATGGCCAGGCTCAATGCCGACAAGGCGCCCGATGGGCCGGTGGCGGAAGCGCGGCGGCAGATTCCGGGCCTGCGCGATTTCGTGCTGGCGCAGGACCTCGTCTCCATCCCCGGCACCGAGCAGGCGCTGGTCGAGGAGAGCCCGCCCTATAACCGGCAGAACAGTGCCTATATCGACCCGCCGGGGCCCTATGAGAAGGGCATCCCCTCCATCTACTACATCTCCCCGCCCGATCCCGCCTGGCCGCAGGACGTGCAGGACGCCTTCGTGCCCGGCCGCAAGGATCTGCTCTTCACCACCGTGCATGAAGTGATGCCGGGCCATTTCCTCCAGTTCCTGCACGCCAACCGCTCGCCCTCCATCTTCGGCCGGGTGTTCGTTGGCTATGCCTATGCGGAGGGCTGGGCCCATTATGCGGAGGAGCTGATGTGGGAAGCGGGCTATAATGCGGGCGACGCCGGTACGCATGTGGGCCAGCTCTCCAACGCGCTGCTGCGCGATTGCCGTTTCCTCTCCGCCATCCGCATGCACAGCGGCCGCATGACGCAGGCGCAGTCCGAGCGGATGTTCCGCGAGCAATGCTATCAGGACGAGGGCAACAGCAAGCAGCAGGCCGCGCGCGGCACATATGATCCGGCCTATCTCAACTATACGCTGGGCAAGCTCATGATCCGCAAGCTGCGCGAGGACTGGACCGTGAGCCGGGGCGGCCGCGCGGCGTGGAAAGCCTTTCACGACCAGTTCCTGAGCTATGGCGGCCCGCCCATTCCGCTGGTGCGCCATCAGATGATGGGCGACGGGACGGCGGCGGCGTTCTGAGCGAAGCGGCCTGAGAGAGGCGGCGCGTGTACGGGGAGGGGGGAGCGTGCATTCACCCACTCGTCATTCCAGCGCACCGCCCGTCGCCCAGCGCGCTACCCATCATCCCAGCGCGCTACCCATCATCCCAGCGCGCGCTACCCGTCATCCCAGCGCGCGCTACCCGTCACCCCAGCCTCACCCGTCATCCCAGCGAAAGCTGGGATCTCATCCGCCCCAGATCAGCGGTTTGTCGAAAATGCCGGTAAAGCGCCCCGTCGCGCGGACATAAAAATGCCCGGCGGCACACCCACGTACCGCCGGGCTAGTCTTGGAGCACTGGTTAGGCCAGCGCCCTTCGGGTCGCACGGCGGTGGTACGCACTAATCCTTAACAAGCAGGAAATTTCCCGCTTGCCGACTTTGTGCGATGCAAAAAACATCTGATATTTCCAGTTTTGCGCCGGATTATGAAGAATTTGTCTATTTTCTTCGGAAAAGCGGCAGCCTATCGCATCAGCAGCGCGGCAAGATGAGGCGCGTTTGTTATACCCCGTGCTCCGAAATCTCTTTCGAACAAAGTAATTTCAATTCTAAGATATTGCCTCATCGTCGCCGATGCTTGCGGGGAAAAGCGCCGCGCGCACGTTGCCGCGCCCGCGATGCCGCGCGTCCGGCCCGCTCAGGCCATGTCGCGCAGGTGAAATGACGAGAGAGCCGCCACTCAGGCGATGCTGACGAAGCTGTCCAGCACGCGCTTGGGGCCGGCCTGTTCGAAGGCGATTTCCAGCTTGTTGCCCTCGATCGTCTGGATCGTGCCGTAGCCGAATTTCTCGTGGAAGACGCGCATGCCGACCGCCACGTCGCTGCGGCCCTTGGCCCCCATGCTCACGGCGCTCTGCCGGGCCTCGACAAGCCGTGTGGGCTCGCGCGAGAAGCCGCCCTGCGTCGCGGCGCGCTGCCAGCCGGGGCCGCGCCCGGTGCCGCGCGCGATATTGGCGAAGGGGTCCTCCCGCTCCGACCAGTTGGCGCGCCACAGGCTGGCGCCGCCGCTCATCGTCGTTTCCTCGTCGACCGTCTCGGGCGGGATTTCGCCGATGAAGCGGCTGGGGATGGAGCTGGTCCACTGGCCATAGACGCGGCGATTGGCGGCATGGAGAATAGTGCAGCGCCGCCGTGCGCGCGTGATCGCCACATAAGCGAGGCGGCGCTCCTCCTCCAGGCTGGCAAGCCCGCCTTCGTCCAGCGCGCGCTGCGAAGGGAAGACGCCGTCCTCCCAGCCGGCCAGGAACACCGTGTCGAACTCCAGCCCCTTGGCGGCGTGGATAGTCATGATGGTGATCTTGGCCTCCTGCGCCTGCGCGTCATTGTCCATGACGAGGCTGACATGCTCCAGGAAGGCGCCGAGCGTCTCATATTCCTCCATGGCGCGCACCAGCTCCTGAAGGTTTTCGAGGCGCCCGCCGGCCTCGGCCGTGCGCTCGGCCTGGAGCGCGGCGGTGTAGCCGCTCTCGTCCAGGATCTGCCGGGCCAGCTCGGCATGGGGCAGAGTCTGCGCCATGTCGCGCCAGCGGGCGAGATTGCCCATGAAGCGGGAGAGCGCGTTGCGCGCCTGCCCGGTCAGCTCGTCCGTCTCCACGATCCGTGCCGCCGCGAGGCTCAGCGGCACGCCCTGCGCTCGCGCCAGCCGGTGCAGCTTTTCCACCGCCTTGTCGCCCAGGCCCCGCTTGGGCACGTTGACGATACGCTCGAAGGCGAGATCGTCCGCCGGCTGGTTGACGAGCCGCAGATAGGCGAGCGCATCGCGGATTTCCGCGCGCTCGTAGAAGCGGAAGCCGCCGACGATGCGATAGGGCAGGCCGATCTGGATGAAGCGGTCTTCGAACTCGCGCGTCTGGAACTGCGCGCGCACGAGAATGGCGACCTGGTCCGCGCGCACGCCCTCGCGCCCGAGCGCCTCGATCTCCTCGCCCACGCGCCGCGCTTCCTCGGGCCCGTCCCACACGCCGATGACGCGCAGCTTCTCGCCCTCTTCCTCCTGCGTCCACAGCGTCTTGCCCAGTCGCCCGCCATTCTGGGCGATGACGCCGGAGGCGGCCGCCAGAATATGCGGCGTGGAGCGGTAGTTCTGCTCCAGCCGGATCACCTTGGCGCCGGGGAAATCCCGCTCGAAGCGCAGGATATTGGCCACTTCCGCGCCGCGCCAGGAGTAGATGGACTGGTCATCGTCGCCCACGCAGCAGATGTTCTTGCGTGTCTGCGCGAGCAGCCGCAGCCAGAGATACTGGCTGGAATTGGTGTCCTGATATTCGTCCACCATGATGTAGCGGAAGCGCTCCTGATAATGCTCCAGCACGGCCCGATCGGTCTTGAGCAGCGTCAGCATGTGCAGCAGCAGGTCGCCGAAATCGCAGGCGTTGAGCGCGCGCAGCCGGGCCTGATAGGCGGCGTAGATGGCCGCGCCCCGGCCATTGGCGAAGGCCTCGCTTTCCCCCGCGTCGATCTCGGACGGGGTGAGGCCCCGGTTCTTCCAGCGGTCGATCAGCGCGGCCAGAGCGCGGGCGGTCCAGCGCTTCTCGTCCAGCCCCTCGGCCTGGATGATCTGCTTCATCAGGCGGAGCTGGTCATCCGTATCCAGAATGGTGAAATTGCTTTGCAGGCCCACCAGCTCGGCATGGCGGCGCAGCATCTTGGCGCCGATGGAATGGAAGGTGCCGAGCCAGGGCATGCCCTCCACCGCCGGGCCGATCATCCGGCCCACGCGCTCGCGCATCTCGCGCGCCGCCTTGTTGGTGAAGGTGACGGACAGGATCTCGGACGGGAAGGCGAGTCGCGTCGCCACCAGATGGCCCAGGCGCGCGGTCAGCGCCGCCGTCTTGCCCGTGCCCGCGCCGGCCAGTACCAGCACTGGCCCCTCGGTCGTCAGCACGGCCTCGCGCTGCGGCGCGTTTAGGCCCTGCAGATAGGGCGGTTCGGAAGGCGAGGGGAGAGTCATCGGGTGAACAACTAGGGAACAAGCGCGGCATGGGCAAGACCCCCGGTGCCGGCGCGGCGAGTCCTTGTTGCGCCGCATCAATTCGTCGCGCCCAGTAAACGATTGAACGTACGAGAGAATCCTTAACGCTCAGTTCGTGGGAAAGAGGCAACAACTTATCGGAGATCGCAGGACGCGAGCGGAGAGGCCCCCTATGTGCAACCGAGCCCTTTTCGAGGGCCTCCATTCGACAAGTACAGGATAAGATCACATGAAAGCCTTCATTCTGCCCACGCTTCTTCTCGCTGCCGCGACCGCGCCGGTCTATGCGCAGGAGACCGAACAGCCCCAGGACGCCCAGCCGGCTGCCGAGCAGGCTGATGCCGCCGCCGAGAGCACCGAGGCTGCGCCCGCCAGCAATGAGGCGGCTCCCGAGGCCGCTCCCAGCGACACCACGGACGCCGAATAAGGCCCGGGTCGCGCACCCTGGGGCGGCCTGATCGTTCAGGACGCCCCAAAAGGCCAGGCGAGCAGATGTTCGCCTGGCCCTTTTTTATGCCTTGGCCGCCGGCGCATGGCGGAACGCTTGAGGTCCGCCTTCCGTTCATGGAGCACTGCGCTGCATTGCCTCACGAAAGGAGAGCGCCATGCGTCTGATCTTCCCAGCCTTTTGTCTCGCCGCCGGCGTCATGGCCTTCGGCGCCCATGCCCAGCCCGGCCCCTCGGGACCGCCGCCCGTGCAGGATTTGCCACCCAGCGCCGCCCAGCCAGGTACGATACCCGGCCCCGATGGCGTGATCCATCAATGGGGCCCGGCCGAACCCATCGTGCAGGGCGCGCCGCCGCCCGTCGCGGACTATCCGCCTTGCGCCAAGGACCGCGCGGACAGTTGCGTCAATCCCGATCCCAGCCGTGAATCGGATACCAGAGCGGCCTGGCGAACGGACGATTAGATCGGGGCGGCCATCATGACCCTTTACAGGCGGCACGCCATCGGCGATAAGAACAAAATAGGAACAGTGCAGGATGGGCGCCATGCTGAGGGGTCAATGCCATTGCGGGGCGATCCGCTACGAAATGCCGGAAGAAACGGTGCATCAGGCGCTCTGCCATTGCGAGGATTGCCGGCGCCATGCCGGCGCGCCCATGGTCGCCTGGGCGATGGTGCCGGCGGAGACAATGCGGATTGAGGGAGAAGCCCGCGTCTACGCCTCGTCCGAACATGGCCGGCGGCAGTTCTGCGGCCAGTGCGGCACCGCGCTCTTCTACACCAATGAGGCAACGCTCCCCGGCATGATCGACGTGCAGATCGCCACGCTGGATACGCCCGAGCGCCTGCCGCCCGGCGCGGAAATCCAGGTGGCGGAACGGATCGTCTGGATGACGCCGATCGGCGACTTGCCGCAGTTCGCGCGCTATCCGGGATAGGCGGGGTCCGCGCGTTCTTTGGGAGTGCCAGGGTGGATGGAGGCCGGAGCGGAGCTGGTTTTGCGCGCGGTCGTTTCGATCGAAGGGGTGCAGCTTTAATTGTCGCGCAGAGGCGCAGAGAGCGCGGAGGGATGGAAGAGAGAGCCGGCGGAAGCATCATTTCATGCAGCGAATGGAAGAGAGAGCGGCAACACCGCTCATCATTCTTCCTTATCCTCCGCGCTCTCCGCGCCTCTGCGCGAAAACAGGCCCACCTTCCACTCCAGCGCCACCGCCGCAGTACTCCCGAGTTCAGGCTGTGCGATGCTCTGCCGGGACGCGGTCTTGCCGGCCCGCCGCGCTCAGTCCTGCGATCGCAGGAGATGCAGCTTAGCCTTGCCCACCACACGCTCCGCGTCGATCTCGAAGCCCTTGACCGTGAGGCTTTCCCCGCGCTCCGTCTCGATGCTGATCCAGGTGCCGGGGGCCGCCCAGCCCAGGCGGGCCAGCTTGTCGAGCGCGACCGCGCCGGCGCCGGAGCGATAGGGCGGGTCCATGAAGATGAGGTCGAGCGGGGCGGGGGCGGGCCCCAGCGCCAGCACATCGCCCTGGCGGATGTCCGGCCGGGCGAGGCCGAGCCTGGTCGCATTGGTGCGCAGCGTGGCCGCCGCCTCCCGGTCGCGCTCCACGAACAGGCAGGAGGCCGCGCCGCGCGAGAGCGCTTCGAGGCCGAGCGCGCCCGATCCGGCAAAGAAATCTCCCACCGCCAGTCCCTCGAAGGCGCCGAGGCGGCTGGTCAGCATGGAGAAGAGCGTCTCGCGCGTGCGGTCCGCCGTGGGCCGGGTCGTCTCGCCCGGCGGTGCGAGCAGCGGCCGCCCGCGCCACTGGCCGGCAATGATCCTCATGCCTTCAGTGTCCGGCGGAAGGCGACGAGGTCCGCCTGCCGCACTTCGATGAGGGCGCCGGGCTCGGACTCGCCCAGCGTGAAGGACCCGTAGCGCGTGCGGATGAGCCGATTGACGACCAGGCCGAGATACTCCAGCACCCGGCGCACCTCGCGGTTCTTGCCCTCGGTCAGCGTCATTTCGATCCACTGGTTGCGCCCGGTGCGCCGCTCCAGATTGGCGTCGATGCGGCCATAGCGCATGCCCTCGATCTCCACGCCGTCGATCAGCTCTTCCAGTTGCGCCTGGCTCACCGTGCCGAAGGCCCGCGCGCGATAGGTGCGCTCGACGCCGGTCGAGGGCAGTTCGAGCTGGCGCTTGAGCGCGCCGTCCGTGGTGAGCAGCAGCAGCCCCTCGGTGGTCATGTCGAGCCGGCCCACGGGCATGAGCCGGGGCAGGTCGGTGGGCAGGCGATCATAGATGGTCGGGCGCCCGGCCGGATCGCGCGCGGCGGTGAGATAGCCCGCCGGCTTGTGGAACAGGAAGAGCCGCGCCGGGCTCGGCTCCTTCACTGCATTGCCGTCCACCGTCACGCCGTGCAGCGAGGTGAGCAGCGTTGCCGGCGTCGTGACAAGCGCGCCGTCGATGGCGATGCGGCCCTCCTCGATCATCCGCTCGATGTCGCGCCGGGACGCCACGCCCGCGCGCGCCAGCAGCTTGGCGATCCGCTCGCCTTCGCGGGGGGAGCCGTCCGCCGCCGTCTGTCGCACGGCCGCGGGCGATGGCGTGCGTCCGGCGCGATCCGGCCGCGCGCGCCGGGTGGTGGCGGCGCCAGTGCCTGTTTCTGTGCGGGAGCGGGACGAAGCGCGCGTTGGCGTGTCGCTGTCGCGCCGTGGTTTCGGCTCGGATCGGCGGTCCCTCGCGGGTATGCGATCTCCTGCGTCCGCGCGGCGGGATGCGCCGGGCTCGGCCCGACCGCCGCGCCGCTCTCCGGGGCGTTCCCGCTCGCCGTCGCCGGCGGGGCGGTCGCGTGTCGGGGACGAAGACGGAGCGCCGTCGCGCCGCCCGCGCGCACCGTCCGCCGCTCCGGTACGCGTTGGCCGCCTGGGGCTGTCGATGCCCTGATCCGCCACGCGCCGCTCTCCGGGACGTGTTCGCTCGCTGTCGCCGGGGGTGCGGTCGCGTGTCGGGGACGAAGACGGAGCGCCGTCGCGCCGCCCGCGCGCACCGTCCGCCGCCCCGGCGCGCGTTGCCCGCCTGGGACCGTCGACGCCCTGATCCGCGCCGCGCCGGCTTCTCGGCGCCGGGCGGCCGCGTGTGGACTTGCCGTGCTCTTCCGGGCGATCCTCGTTCAGCGGACGCTTTGGCGTGCCGCGCCGCTCGTCTTTCGTGGCGGAGCGGCCTGTCCGGTCCGGTCCGCGTGCGTCAGGCCTGCCCTTGTGGCTGACAGGCGCCGTTCGTGTGCGCCGGCCCTCCGTGGGCGCATCATCCTTCGCGCGGGGCGGCGCCCGGCGCGTGCCGCCCTTCGCCCCATCCGGCCGCGCGCGACCTTCCGCGCGCCGGACATCGGCCGGTTCCGCTGGCCGATCCTTGCCGTCAGTCGGCCCGCTCCGGCCGCCATGACGGGCGCTGTCCCGGGCGCCGTGCCGGGGGGCGGTGCGGCGGGGGCGTCGGGGCCCTTTGGGGCCGTCGGCATTGGCCATGCCATCAAGTCCTTTTTGTTTGCGCTGTAATTGCCGGGTCCTGGCGAATCGCCAGGCGAAAGCGTAGCGGACGCGCCTGCCGTGTCACCGCCCATTTCGGCCGGTGCGGTTCGTGGCGCAAGTGGCGCGCGGCGGCAATGTTTTTTACGAGGAGAGCGGCGCCTCAGCCGCCTTCCCATTGTCGAGGACGAGCCGCTGGTCGCTTTTTGATACGACGCATCCCCTCCAGCGGGCGGGCCGTGCGGTGGTTGCCACAGTCCACAAGATCCGCGATGCCGGGGCGGCGAAGGCGCGGTCAATCTCATCATTGCCGACATTCGCCCGTGCGGCGCGCGCTCGGGTGTCGCGCTGGCGCACCGGGCACGCCGGGTATTGAGGTGCTCTGCGCCACCGCTGGCGATCCCTGAGAAAGCGCGCGGGGCCGACGTGGCGTCGGGCGTCCTCGCCAAGCTCTACCGTCCGCGCGCCATCCGCGTGGGCATGGCGCTGCTCGCTGGCCGAGCGCTCCCGTTCCGGCGGCGCTGGCACGGTTCGCGCGCGGCCTGCGCCGACTCGCCCGCCCTATGCGCGCGCCACCACGGGCTGGCGGCGCCATCAAAATGCTCTAAGGCTGGCGGTTCGGGACAGTGCGCCATGCGGCCCAATGGCTGAACGGCGCGCCGTCCCAGGGAGACCCCGGGGAGAGCCCATGCTGCAAACGGTCCTATTCGCGCTCATCGTTCTGGGTGTCGTCGCCATCGGCTTCGTCGTCCCCGCCTTCCGGCCCTATCGCCGCCCCATGCCCTTCGTGGCCTTCCTGCTCGGCATCGCCAGCGGCTTTCCGCTCACTCTGCTGCTCGCCACCATGGCCTTCTGGCTCTCGCGCGTGGGCGTGGACAAATCGACCATCGGCTTCGCCATCGGTCTCACCACGCCCTATACGCTCAAATTCCTGTGGGCGCCGCTGGTGGACAAGGTGCCGCTGCCGCTGCTCACGCGGCTCTTCGGGCAGCGCCGGGCGTGGCTCTTCTTCATCCAGACGCTGCTCTTCGTGGCCTTGTGGCAGCTCGGTGCGAGCGACCCGGCCCGGCATATCGGCGTTTTCGCGCTGTGGGCCGTGGCCGTCGCGTTCCTCTCGGCCACGCAGGACATCGTGATCGACGCGTATCGCATCGAGATATTGAGCGAGGAAGAGCTGCCGCACGGCACGGCCATGAATCAGTTCGGCTATCGCACGGGCAACCTCATCGCCGGCGCGGGCACCATCTATCTCGCCTCCGTCGAGGGTGCGGGGCTGGGCTGGGCGGCGGCTTATGGGCTCACGGCCTTCTGCCTTCTGCCCGCCGCGATCGGCGCGCTGTTCGCGGGGCCGGGCCGCTATGTGCAGCGCCACGTGCTGGCGAGCGGGCAGAGCGTGGGCGGCTGGCTCGCCGAGACCATCGTCAATCCCTTCCGCGAGTTTCTGGGCCGCCACGGCGCCGTCCTCATCCTGGGCTTCGTGCTGCTCTACAAGATCGGCGATGCCATGGGGCAGGTGATGCTCGCGCCGATGATCGTCGAGCTGGGTTTCTCGGACACGGAATATGTGGCGGTGAACAAGTTCGTGGGCTTTGCCGCGCTCATCGTGGGCTCGGCCTTCGGCGCGCCGTTCATCGCCTGGCTGGGCATGGGGCGGGCGCTGTTCGTCTCCGGCCTGATGATGATGTTCTCCAACCTGCTCTTCTGCGTCCTCGCCCTGGCCGGCCACTCGCCGCTCATGCTGGGGCTCGCGGTGGGCACGGAGAATTTCACCAGCGGCATCGGCCTCACGGTGTTCGTGACCTATCTCTCGGGGCTCTCCAGCCTGGCCTATACCGCCACGCAGTTCGCGCTGCTCTCATCCTTCGCGGCGGTGGGGCGCACCTGGCTCTCCACGCCCTCGGGCTATCTCGCCAATGCGCTGGGCTGGGTGAGCTTCTGGGGCTTCACCGTGCTGGCTGCGGTGCCGGGCATGGTCCTCTTGTGGATCATGTGGCGTAAGGGCTTCGTGGTGGAGACGATACGCCAGCCGAGCACGGAGGACGATTGAGGGGCATCGCTGGGATGACGATGGGGCGGGCTAAACCGGCGGCTGTTCGTTCGCGACCAGCACCTTGCCGGCGAGGTAGAGGGTGCCGGCCATGAGCACGGTGCGCGCGCTGTCGGGATCGCTCGCGGCAATGTCCTGCAGGGCGTCACGCGGCGTCTGGAACGCCTTGTGCGGCAGGCCCCAGCGCGCGGCCAGATCGGCGAACACCTCCGGCCCGTGATGCTCATGGCCGGGCACGGGCAGCGAGCGGATGGAACGCAGCATCGGGCGCAGCGCTTCCAAAAAGCCGGCTACATCCTTGTTGGCGAGCATGCCGGTGACGAGATCGACGCCGTCCGCGGCAAGACCGCTGTCCTTGAGCGTCGCCGCCAGCGCCTGACCTGCATCGGGATTGTGGCCGCCGTCGAGCATGAGGGCGCGGCGCGGCAGCAGCGCATTGAGCGGGCCGCCCTCCAGCCGCTGCATGCGCGCGGGCCATTGCGCCCAGAGTGGCGCGGCCTTGAGTGAGCTTTCCTTCATCGGCACGACGCTCTGATGGCGCAGCATGGCAAGCGCCACGCCCAGATTGCCGATCTGGTGCATGCCGGGCAGGCGGGGCAGGGGCAGCTCCAGCTTGCCCTGCCCATCGCGATAATGGAGCTGGCCCTGATAGGCCACGATGTCCCACGCCTCGCCGCGCGTGAGCAGCGTGGCGTGGGCGCTGCCGGCCACATCGCCGATCACGCGCATCATGTCCTGCCGGTAGCGCTGAGTGATGAGCGGCGCGCCGGGCTTGGCGATGCCCGCCTTCTCGAAAGCGATGCGGCAGAGCGGGTCCTCCGGCACGCCTTCTTCGGGCGCGAGCAGGAATGTCTCATGGTCGATGGCGAGCGAGACGATGCCGCAGGCGGCGGGATTGCGCAGCACATTGGTCGCGTCCAGTCGGCCGCCCAGGCCTACTTCGATGACGCAGGCATCGGCTGGCACGGTGGAGAACAGCAGGAAGGCGGCGGCGGCCGTCACCTCGAAGAAGCTGGCATGGATGTCGCCGCCCACATCCAGCACCTGCTCCAGCGTGCGTGCCAGCGTCTCGTCGTCGATCAGCGCGCCGGCGATGCGGATGCGCTCGTTGAAGCGCACCAGATGCGGCGAGGTGAAGACATGGACGGTGTACCCCTCCGCCTCCAGCGCCGCGCGCAGATAGGCGCAGGTCGATCCCTTGCCGTTGGTGCCGGCGACATGGAAGACGGGGGGCAGCGAAAGATGCGGATTGCCCAGCCGCTCCAGCAGCACCGTAATGCGCTCCAGCCCCAGCACATCGCGTCCCGGCGAGAGCGAGCCCAGGCGGTCGAGCTGGGCCTGGACGGCCGGGTGATCGGAAACGGCGTGGTCAGCCATGGGGCCTCAATTCTGCAATGTCATGGCTCCGTCCGGGCTGGGCTGGAGAGCCCTTCGACAGGTTCGAGGCGAACGGAAGTCTGGTCTGTTGGGGTCAGGCCGCGCGGGCGGCGGTGAGATAGTCGATGGTCCTGGCGAGCGTGGCGCGCAGATCCTTGCGGGGCACCACCATGTCCAGCATGCCGTGGGCGAGCAGGAACTCCGAGCGCTGGAAGCCCTCGGGCAGCTTCTCGCGGATCGTATCCTGGATGACGCGCTGGCCGGCGAAGGCAATGAGCGCCCTGGGCTCGGCGATCTGCACGTCGCCCAGCATGGCATAGCTGGCGGTGACGCCGCCCGTGGTCGGGTCGGTCAGCACCACGATATAGGGCAGGCCCGCGGCGCGGAGCTGCTGGATCATCACCGTCGCGCGCGGCATCTGCATCAGGCTGAGAATGCCCTCCTGCATGCGCGCGCCGCCCGCCGCCGTGAAGATCACATAAGGGCAGCGGCGCTTGATCGCCTCGCGCGCGCCGGCCACGAAGGCCGCACCCACCGCCGCGCCCATGGAGCCGCCCATGAAGGCGAAATCCTGCACCCCCACCACGGCGCCATGGCCCTCGATCTGGCCGTGGGCATTGATGAGCGCGTCATTCTCGCCGGTGGCGGCGCGTGCGGCCTTGAGCCGGTCGGTATAGCGCTTGGAATCGCGGAACTTGAGCGGGTCTTCCTTCACTTGCGGCGAAGGCAGCAGCTTGCAGGTGCCTTCGTCGAACAGATGGGCAAAGCGCGCCTTGGCGCCGATGCGGCCATGATAATCGCAGCGCGGGCAGACGGAGAGATTCTCCTCCCACTCCTTCATGAACACCATCTGCCCGCAGCCGGGGCATTTGTGCCAGAGATTGTCCGGCCCATCCGATTTCTTGGCGATGAAGGGAATGGCGTTGCGGACGCGGTTCAGCCAACTCATGCGACAGGTTCCTTGTTATGGCGCGCGGTGTTCAGCGCGGCGCGCAGGGTCGCGACGAAAGCGCGCACATGGGGTGGGGCATCGGCGCCGTGCCGGCCGATCAGATCGACAATGGCCGATCCCACGATCACGCCGTCCGCCTGCCGGCCGATCGCCGCCGCCTGCTCGGGCGCGCGCACGCCGAAGCCCACGGCGACGGGCAGGTCGGTGGCGGCCTTGAGGCGGGCCACGGCGCTCTCGATGCTGGTCTGCGCGGCCTGCTGGAGCCCGGTGATGCCCGCGACCGAGACATAATAGACGAAACCGCCCGTGCCGGCGAGAATGGTAGGCAGGCGCGCATCGTCGCTGGTCGGCGTGGCGAGGCGGATCAGCTCCACGCCCGCCGCGCGCAGCGCCGGGCCGAGCGCGGCGTCTTCCTCGGGCGGGATGTCGACGCAGATGATGCCATCGACGCCGGCATCCTTGCACTGCGCCGCGAACCATTCGGGCCCCCGGATCGTCATGGGGTTGGCATAGCCCATCAGCACCAGCGGCACCTGCGGATGACGCGCGCGGAAGGCTTTGGCGATGGTGAAGATATCCGCCGTGCGCGTGCCCGCTGCGAGCGCGCGCAGGTCCGCCGCCTGAATGGCGGGGCCGTCCGCCATCGGATCGGTGAAGGGCATGCCCAGCTCGATCACATCGGCGCCGCCCTCGACCAGCGCGTCGAGCACTGCGGCGGTGTCGGCCGGCGTCGGATCGCCGCCGGTGACGAAGGTGATGAGCGCGGCGCGGCCCTCGGCCTTGGCGCGGGCGAAGGTGGCGGCGAAGCGGGTCATCGCGCGCGCTCCATCGTCACCCCGGTCCACGTCGTCATCCCGGCGAACGCCGGGATCTCATGCGACGAGGCACCGCAGGTCGGGCGGAGAACCGAGCCTTCGCTGGGGTGACGCAGAAGGACAGGACGGTTCATATCGTTTCCCCCAGCGCCTGCGCCACGGTGTAGATATCCTTGTCGCCGCGCCCCGAGACGTTCACCACGATGATCTGGTCCTCGCGCAGTTCCAGTGCCTTGGTTTCCAGAGCTGCGAGCGCATGCGAGCTTTCCAGCGCGGGAATGATGCCCTCCTCGCGGCAGCAGAGCTGGAAGGCGGCGAGCGCTTCCTTGTCCGTCACGGGCAGATAATCCACGCGGCCGCTCTCGTGCAGCCAGCTATGCTCCGGGCCGATGCCGGGATAATCGAGACCGGCCGAGATGCTGTGCGCCTCGGTGATCTGGCCGTCCTCATCCTGAAGCAGATAGGTCTTGTTGCCGTGGAGGATGCCGGGCCGGCCGCCGGTGAGGCTGGCGGCATGCTCGCCGCTCTCGATGCCGTGGCCCGCCGCCTCGACGCCGACCATCGCCACGCCGGCATCGTCCAGGAACGGGTGGAACAGGCCGATGGCATTGGAGCCGCCGCCCACCGCCGCGATCAGCAGGTCCGGCAGGCGGCCCTCGGCCTTGAGGATCTGCTCGCGCGTCTCGGTGCCGATGACGCTCTGGAAATCGCGCACCAGCTCGGGATAGGGGTGCGGCCCGGCCGCCGTGCCGATGATGTAGAAGGTGTCGTCCACTGTCGCGACCCAGTCGCGCAGCGCCTCGTTCATCGCATCCTTGAGCGTCTGCGCGCCGCTGGTCACGGGGCGCACTTCCGCGCCGAGCAGCTTCATGCGGAAGACGTTGGGCTGCTGGCGCTCCACATCCTTGGCGCCCATGAAGATGGTGCAGGGCAGGCCGAAGCGCGCGCAGACGGTCGCCGTCGCCACGCCATGCTGGCCCGCGCCCGTCTCCGCGATGATGCGCGTCTTGCCCATGCGGATGGCGAGCAGGATCTGGCCGATGCAGTTGTTGATCTTGTGCGCGCCGGTGTGATTGAGTTCCTCGCGCTTGAAATAAATCTTCGCGCCGAACCCGGCTTTCGCGCCCTTGCGGTAATGGGCGGTCATCCGCTCGGCGAAATAGAGTGGGGAGGGGCGGCCCACATAATGGGTCATCAGGCCGTCCATCTGCGCCTTGAAGGCGGGGTCGGCCTTGGCCGCGCGATATTCTTGCTCCAGCTCCAGGATGAGCGGCATCAGCGTCTCGGCGACATAGCGGCCGCCGAACTGGCCGAAATGGCCCTCCTCGTCCGGCAGGGTGCGCAGCGAATTGGGCAGGGCGGGTGCGTCGGTCATGATTGTCTCGGATATTGGGGGCGTGCGATGCGGATCGCCGGTATCAGCGGCAGGCGATCAGGGCCATCGCGCGCCGGGGCGCCGGGCATGATCGGTCAGCGTCAGCATTGCGAAACCGCTTTGCAGAAGGCCGCGATCTTGTCCACATCCTTGACGCCCGGCGCGCTTTCCACGCCGGAGGAGACATCGACCAGCGGCGCGCCCGTCACGCGGACTGCCTCGGCGACATTCTCCGCATCGAGCCCGCCCGAGAGCGCCCAGGGCAGCGGCGCGCGATGCCCGGCCAGCAGCGTCCAGTCGAAGCGCAGCCCCATGCCGCCGGGCAGGGCGCCCTCCGGCGTCTTGGCGTCGTAGAGCAGCCGGTCCGCCGCGCCGGCATAAGCGGCGCCGGTGGCGAGATCGGCGGCGGTCCTCACTGAAATCACTTTCCAGATTTCCAGCCCCGTCCGCGCGCGAATCTCCGCCGTGCGCGCCGGCGACTCATGGCCGTGGAGCTGGAGGCCGTGCAGCCCGCCGGCCGCCACCATCGCCGCGATCAGCGCGTCATCCGGGTCGACGGCCACGCCGATGCGCCGGATCGAAGGCGGCACGCGGGGACTGAGCGCGGCCAGACGCTCGGGCGTCAGATGGCGCGGGCTCCGCTCGAAATGCATGAAGCCGACATGGCTCGCGCCGCCTTTCAGGGCAGCTTCGATGCTTTCGGGCGTGGTGACGCCGCAGATCTTGATCTCGACTCGGGACATGGACTGCCGATGTAGTGCGGAAAGAGCGGCGAGGGGAGAGGCGCATCGGCAGTTCTCTGGGAGGTGCTATGAATTCGCAATTATATGTTGTCTTAACACAATGATTGAGCCACAATCGCAGCATGGCAAGGAAAGTTCATAACAGAGTCGCGCTGTTCCGTACCGAAGCGGGCCTCAGCCGCAAGGCGCTGGCGGCGGCTGTGGGCGTGAATCCCCAGACCATCGGCTTTCTTGAGCGGGGCGATTATACGCCGAGCCTGGAGCTGGCGATGAACATCGCCGAGCAGTTCCGCGTCCCGATCGAGCTGCTCTTTTCGTTCAAGCCATTCCCGGCCATTGCCGATGTCTTGCGCCGGGCAGGAGACCCATCATGACCTATCGCCCCAATCCGCTGCTGGCGCGGCTCGACCGTCTGGTGGCCTTCACCGGCGTGCAGGCGCGGATGCGGCAGGCCGATCAGGACGTCGCGCGGCCGTTTCGCCTGGCGCCTCTGCTGCCGATCGCCATGGCGATCTTCGGGCTGTTCATACAGGCTTATGTGCCCATGACGGGCTGGATCGTCATCATGTGCGCGTGGTCCGGTGCGATGACGCTGTGGTTCACCGGGCCGATGCGGCTGCCGTCCGGCGGCGTGCGCGACGAGCGCGAGCGGGCGCTCGTCCGTTCGGGGCATCTGGCCGGACTGGCGGCCGTGGCGTTCCTGGCCATTTTCGGCTGTTTCCTGATGGCCGTGCTGGAGGTCGCGTCGATGCTGAATGGACCGATCCGGTTGCCGCACGGGCCGCTCGACTGGATCGCCGCGGGCTTCTTCCTGCTGGTCGTCCAATCCAGCGTCGCCGTGCTCGTCGCAAGCTGGCTGATGCCGCGCGCTGTCTTCGAGGATGAGGATGAAATCGCGGGGCAGGGGCGCCGCTAGAGCCCGGCGCTTTCACTCCCGCCCGCCAGCATCCCGCCGCCCAGCAGCAGGAGCAGCTTCACGTCCATGGCATAGCCCTCCGCGCGCCGGGCCGCGATCCAGCCGGCCAGCCCGTCCAGCGGAACGCGGTGGACGATGATGCCTTCGCCTTCCACCCCGCCGCCTTCGCTCACTTTCGTAAGGTCATGGGCGCGGTAGAGCGTGAAGCATTCCGAGACCATGCCCGGCGAACTCCAGAAGGCGCCCATGTCCTCCAGCCGCCCGGCGCGATAGCCGGTCTCTTCTTCCAGCTCGCGGCTCGCCGCCTCCAGCGGGTCCTCGCCGGCCGTCTCGTCGCCGATGAGGCCGGCGGGCAGCTCGATGCAGCGGCGTTCCAGCGGCACGCGATACTGGTCGACCAGGATGACATGGCCCTCGTGGATGGCGAGGATCACCGCCGCGCCGATATTGCGCGCGCGGCTCACATATTCCCAGCGGCCACGCCGCCTGGCGGTGATGAAGCGGCCTTCCCACATCGCCTCCTCGGGGAAGTGGCGCTCGTCCTCGGCGGAGGGGCCGCTCACAGCTCGATCAGCCGGTCGGGCAGTTCGTTGGGATTGACGGCGTTGCGCGGGCAATGCTCGGCGAGCACGATGCCGGCCTTGTCGATGGCCAGCGCCATGCCCTGTGCGATGCGGCCCTGGCGCGCCTCGTCGATCAATGCCTCCATGGCATCGCCCCACACGTCCGGCGTGACCTTGGAGGCAATGGCCTCGTCCGCCACGATGTCGGCGCGATGCTCGTCGAGCGAGAGGTAGATGAGCAGGCCGGTGAGGTTGCGCGTGCGGCTCTCGGCGGTGGTGCGGAACAGCTCCAGCGCCCGCCGTCGCACCCGCCGCGCCTTGGTGGCGCGCGGTGTCAGCGCCATGCGCAGCGCGGGAATGGCGAGCAGATAGCGCACCGCCAGGAATGTGAGCAGCATGTGGGCGAGCAGGACCAGCAGCAGCGTCTGCACCGGCACCTCATGCACCCAGCCGCCCATCAGCCAGATGACCAGACCTTCGTAGAAGCGTGGGAAGGCGGCCGCGATGCCGGCGACCAGAAAGGTGCACAGGATCGCCCAGTGCAGCCCCACGTCGTGATAGGCGTCCGAGCGGCGGGCGACGATGGTGACGATCTCGGCGTCGGTCTTGGCCTCGGCCCGCCCGACCGCGTCCGTCACGATCGTGTGATCCGCCTCGCTCATCGAAAAGCGCTTGCCCATTACCAGCCCCCGCTCGCGCCGCCGCCGCCGAAGCTGCCGCCGCCGCCCGAAAAGCCGCCGCCACCGCCGCCGCCTCCCCAGCCGCCGCCACCGCCCCAGCCGCCACCGCCCCCGCGACCCTTGTCGCTCAGGGCGGCACTGAGCGCCTCGCTGGCGGCCCAGATGACGATGGGCGAGATGCCGCCATGCCCGCCGCGATAGCGCCGCCCGCCGCGCCGCGCCGCGCGGGCGGTGGAGAAGAAGATGAAGGCGAGGATGACGACGACGATCAATATGGCGTTCACCACGTCGCCGGCGCTGGTCCTGGGCCGCTGCGCCGCCTGCTGGGCGAGCTTCTGCTGCTCCTCGGGCGGGAGCTGGATGATGCGCATGATCTCGTTCGCGCCCGCCTCGATGCCGCCGGCGAAGTCGCCGTTCTTGAAGCGCGGCGTGATGACCTGACGGATGATGCGGCCGGCGAGGGCGTCGGTCAGCACCGGCTCCAGCCCATAGCCCACTTCGATGCGCAGGCGCCGCTCATTGGGCGCGACGAGCAGGATCACGCCGTTATTGGCGCCTTCCTGGCCGATGCCCCAGGCGCGGCCGAGCCGGTAGCCATAATCGGCGATGTCGTTGCCGCCCAGATCGGGGATGGTGGCGACCACGAGCTGCTGCCTGGTGCTCGCCTCGAAGGCGGCGAGCCGGGCCTCCAGCGCCTGCTTCTGCGCAGGGGTGAGCAGGCCGGCATCGTCCACCACCCGGCCCGTGAGCCTGGGTTGGGCCGGGGTCGCGGGTTGTTGGGTTGGGGCCTGAGCCTGAGCCGGGGCCTGAGCTTGCGCCTGGGCCTGAGCTTGCGCCTGGGCCTGCGCGGCCGTCACCGGCAGCAGCAGGACCAGCGCGAGCAGCGCGATCAGGAGGCGACGCAAGGCCATGGCGGTTCAGTCTCTCCGGGGCGAATGCGCGCCCTCAGCTCCCGTTGAACAGCGCGCCGACATCGGGCGCATCCTCGGCACCGGCCTTGGCCTCGAACGTGGCCATGGGCTTGGCGCCATAGACCAGCTTGGCACCGATCATCTCCGGGAAAGTGCGGATGCGGGTGTTATAATCCTGCACCGCCTTGTTGTAATCCTGGATGGTGATGTTGATGCGGTTCTCCGTCCCTTCGAGCTGGGTCATCAGGTCGGCGAAGCGCTCCTGGCTCTTGAGTTCGGGATATTGCTCGACCGAGACGAGCAGGCGGCTCAGCGCGCCGCTCATATTGGCCTGCGCCTGCTGGAAGGCTTCCACCTTGGCGGGATCGGACAGATCGTCCGCGTCCAGCCGCACCTGCGTGGCGGAGGCGCGCGCGTTGATGACGCTCTCCAGCGTGCCGCGCTCCAGCTTGGCAGCCTGCTGCGCCACCGCGACCAGATTGCCGATCAGATTGGCGCGGCGCTGATAGGAGGCCTGCACGTCCGCCCATTTGGCCTTGGCGGCCTCCTCGGACGTGGGAATGGAGTTGATGCCGCAGGATGCGAGCGAAAAGGCGGCCATCAGGGCCACCGCGGCGCGGATCATGTTGGAGCGAAAGGGGAGGGAAGCCATGTCGGTGCGTCCTCTTTGCAGCGGTGTATCACTTGAGTGATACGCTAAATAGGCTGTTGATCGCCGGCTTGCAACGGGATTAGCTCGGCGTCTCGCGCGGGATGGCCTTGCCGGCCCGCTCATGAAGGGAGGAACCCATCCAATGCTGTCAGAATTCAAGACGTTCATCGCGCGTGGCAATGTGCTCGATCTCGCGGTCGGCGTCATCATCGGCGCCGCTTTCGGCAAGATCGTCTCGTCCTTGACGGACGACGTCATCATGCCGGTCATGGGCGCCATCACCGGCGGTATCGATTTCTCCAACCGTTTCATCCTGCTCAGTTCGATTCCGGCCGAATTCCGGGGCGATCCGACCAGCTATGCCGATCTCAAGGAGGCGGGCGTGGCGATGATCGGGCTGGGTTCGCTCATCACGGCGGTCATCAATTTCCTGATCCTTGCCTTCGTGATCTTCCTCATCGTGCGCCAGGCGAACAAGATCATCGCCAGGCCGGTGGAAGCGCCCGCCGGGCCCACCGAGGTCGAACTGCTCGCCGAGATCCGCGACGCGCTCAAGAAATAGCGCAAGAAGTAGGGCAATGGAGGGCCGGTCCCGCGCGGGGCCGGCCCAGCCCCTTTTCTTCGGCGGGGAAATCCCTATATCGGGTCGTGCCGGCTTGTCCGGCTATGGCGATAAATTGTGGCGTGCAATAGGCACAGCGGACCCGGGGGCGGTACCCGGCGGCTCCACCAGAAACGGCCTTTCCGCAAGCGGGGAGGCCGGTCCTGACGGGGCCGAACTAGGATCGACGTGTGTTGAAAGACGATGCTTTTGCCCGGGCTGAGTAACCCGTTAAAGGCTCAAAACCGATAAGTGCCAACGATAACGAAGCACTTGCTCTTGCTGCGTAATTGAGGGCCTCACGGCCTGACATTACCCAAATAGAACGCGGTTGGACCCACCGGGCAACAGAAGCGGATTCCAGCGGTACGGGAGGCACCGGGCAACAGAAGCCTCCCACTTCCATTCTCCAGACAGTGCGAATCTTCCCGGCGGCGCGGCCTGCGTTTGCGGGCACAGTGCGCGCGCGAATCAGCGCGATCCCGCACGCTGCGGGAATCGTTTTTGTGACGCCTGTATGACAATGTTACAGTGTTTGAAGGTTTCAGGGTTGTGAAATCCTATTTTACCGTTTTATATCAATATATTGTTGTCTTAAAATAAATCTCTCGAATGATTGCGGAGCCTTGGCGGACGTGGAATAATATCGCCATAAAACAGCAGTTTCGAGAGGACCGCCATGAAGACATCCATATGCCTTGCCGCCGGAGCCGCCGCCATGGCCGTGCTCCTCACCGTTCCCGCCGGCGCGGCACCGGCCGGGCAGGACGCCCTCTATGCCGGGCCGGCCATCAGCGCGGGCCAATATGCGCAGGCCGAGCAGATTCTCCAGCCGGCCAGCTATGCCGATGCGCGCGATCCGGCGCGGCTCATCAATCTCGCCACCGTCTATGCGCGCACCGAGCGCTTCGACGCGGCGCGCGCCGTGCTCAATCAGGTGCGCCAGCTTCCAGATGAGAGCCTTGACCTGGCCGATGGCGCCAGTGCCTCCAGCCACCGCATCGCCGCCGCGATGCTCAAGCGCCTGCCCTGAGCGCGCGCCGGCCGCGCCGGCATTCGGGTCGCACCGGAAAGCGGGGTCGCAAGGCCCCGCTTTTTTCATGACCGCCTATCGCGGCCGGCGCGCCGCCTGAGCGGCTCTCTCCCCAAGCCGGATTCACGCCGCGCCGGATCGGCTTTTTTGCAAATCCCGCTGCATGTCTCCGCTCCGGCGGTTGCGCCGCGCGAGACGGCAGAATCGCCGCTTTGCGCGGCAGGCGCGCGGCTGCGCTGCGCACTGCAACAAAACGGTCATCGAACCGTCACGAGTCCGCAATCGGAATCGCATCCCCCTGTCACACTCGTCTCCTAGCTGCGCCGCGGCGGAAGCTTTCGGGCGGCGCAAGAATCGCCGGCCTTCCTTCCGCGCAGATTTTTTCCGGACTCACCGGCAGGGAGACGACGATGACACGAGTTTCGAGGACCATCACCACCATTCTGGCAGGCGCTTCCCTGTCCGTGCTGGCGGGCTGCGGCGCCAACGAGATTGCCTCGCCCGGCACCGGCGGCAATGTCACCATCAACAACCCGGCGCCCACGCCCACGCCGTCGCCGACACCCACGCCGACCGGCGGCCAGGTGACGGCCGCGCCCGGCTGCCCCACCATCGCCGATCCCCAGGGCCTGACCGACGATGACGTCATCAGCGGCCCCACGGGGAGCTGGCGCGTCTGCACGCTGCCGACGATCGTGGCCAAGAGCATCACGCTCCAGAAGATTCCGGGCGTCCTCTACCAGATCAAGGGCCGCGTGGACGTGGGCTGCGACGGCGGCATCACGGCGCCGACCTCGGCCGCGCCGGTGGCCAGCTCCACCGTGGGCTGCACCGCCGCCAAGGGCTTCAGTGTGGACGGCAGCGGCCGCCTCACGGCCGATACCGATGTGACGCTCACCATCGAGCCCGGCGCCATCCTGTTCGCCGGCACCGGCACGTCCTGGCTGGCCGTCAACCGTGGCAACAAGATCAACGCCGTGGGCGCGGCCGATCAGCCGATCATCTTCACCAGCCGCGACAATGTGCTGGGCCTCAATACGGATGCGTCCTACGGCCAGTGGGGCGGCGTCGTGCTGCTCGGCCGTGGCCGCGTCACGGATTGCGACATCGGCTCGGTGGGCGCGGGCACCTGCGAGCGCAAGACCGAGGGGTCGGCCGATCCGGCCAACTTCGGCGGCACCGACGACAGCTACAATGCCGGCACGATGAAATATGTGCAGATCCGCTATTCCGGTTATGTGCTGGGCGCGGACAAGGAGCTTCAGGCGCTCACCACCGGAGGCATCGGCAGCGGCACCACGCTCGACTATATCCAGAGCCACAACAGCTCGGATGACGGCGCGGAGTTCTTTGGCGGCACGGTGAAGTTCAAGCACTATATCTCGACCGGCGCGGACGACGACAGCCTGGACATCGACACCGGCGCGCAGGGCTTCTTCCAGCATGTGCTGCTCATCCAGCGGCCGGGTCAGGGCGACGCGCTGATGGAGATCGACTCCAACGGCTTCGAGGCGGATACGCCGCGCCAGAAGACGATCATCGCCAACTTCACCGCGCTCCAGCCGCAGGTCAGCAGCAACAACGAGAGCAACGACCTGGCCTCGATCCTCATTCGCGGCAACTCGGACATCACGCTGGTGAACGGCATCGTGGTGACGCCCAACAACGAATGTCTGCGTCTCAACGGTTCGGGCACGCTGGCCCAGCGCACCACGCTGACGGCCCACTCGGTGGTGATGCAGTGCAACGGCACGAAGTTCCTGGGCTCCGGCTCCACGGGCGTGGCGTTCACCGCGGCAGACGTGGAGGCGGCCTTCACCGCCGGCACGAACAACAACGCCGGCTTCACGCCCACGCTGGTCAGCCAGTTCATCAACGGCACGGCCGAGGCGGCCGTCACGGCGTTCGACGCCAAGACGCTCGATCCCTTCTTCGACACGACCGACTATATCGGCGCGATCAGGGACGAGAATGACGGCTGGTACAAGGGCTGGACCTGCAACTCCGGCTTCGCCGCGTTCGACGATACGGCCAACAGCAACCGTAGCTGCACTTCGCTGCCCACGGCCTGACCTCCGGTCCAAGACGCGGGGCGGGGAGGCGGCGCCGTCGCCCTCCGCCCCGCGACCTTCATGCTCGCTTCTTTAGGGGATTGATTATGGCAACGCCGCTTCGTTTCGCCGGCCTGCTCTTGATGACCAGCGCGCTCGTCGCTCCGGCGGCCCTCGCCCAGGCGCCCGCCGAGCCGGCGGCGGCCGACACCGCCACGCGCGGCGCGGCCGATCCGGTGGATGCGGACGATACGGCCGAGGCGCCGGACATTTCCATCCCCGGCGGCGGCGCCATCGTCGTGACCGGCCGGCGCGGCGCCAATGTGGAGAAAAACGCCACGGCCGTCGTCTCCGTGCTCTCCTCGGCCGAGATCGCGCGCACCGGCGAAGGCAACATCGCCGGCGCGCTGGGCCGAGTCACGGGCCTCAGTGTGGTCGGCAGCGGCTTCGTCTATGTGCGCGGCCTGGGCGATCGCTATTCGCTGGCGTTGCTCAACGGCTCGCCGTTGCCGAGCCCCGAGCCCCTCAAGCGCGTCGTTCCGCTCGATCTCTTCCCCACCAACATCGTCTCGTCCTCGCTCGTCCAGAAGAGCTATTCGCCCAACTTCCCCGGCGAGTTCGGCGGCGGCGTCATCAACCTGACGACCAGCGCCGTGCCCAGCGAAAGCTCGCTGACCGTCAGCGGCGGCATCAGCGGCAACAGCGAGACGACCGGGCAACTGGGCTATGTCCATTATGGCAGCGCCACGGACTGGACCGGCTTCGACAACGGCTCGCGCAACACGCCGCCCGCGCTCGTGGACTTCTTCGTCAGCGGCGAGCGGATCAGCGGCGGCAATGTGGACACCACCGCCATCGCCGCGCAACTCGTCAGCAGCCGCAACGGGCTCGTCCAGCGCTGGGGTCATGTCGCGCCCAATTACAGCGCCACGCTTTCGGGCGGCACGGCCTTCGATCTGGGCGAGGCCAGGCTCGGCCTCATCGCCACGGCGGGCTACAGCAACAAGTGGCAGACGCGGGACGCCATCCAGCAGAACTCGCTTTCGCCCGATCTTTCCGACGTGGAATCGGATTTCGAGCGCGTCTCGACCGACAATCGGGTCGTCGCCAATGCGCTGCTGGGCCTGGGTCTGGAAGTGGGCGACCACAAGCTGCGCTGGACCAATCTCTACATTCGCGACACGCTCAAGCACACGCGGCTGGGCCTGGGGCAGCGCCACGGCACCAATGTCGACTTCATGCAGCAGGACACCGCCTGGTACGAGCGCCAGCTCATGGACACGCAGCTTGTCGGCGAGTTCCGCCTGACGCCCGAGATCAGCCTGGATCTGCGCGGCAGCTACGCCAATTCGCAGCGCGAGGCGCCGGCCGAGCTGAGCTTCGAATATGTGCGCACCAATGCCGATGCCGATCCCTACGGCGCCTATTTCGTCAATCGCCTGAACAACGGCAATGGCGGCGATGCGACCGTCAGCTATTCGGACCTCAACGAGGATCTCTGGTCGGCCGGTGCGGATATCAGCGTCCGTGCGATCCCGGATCTCTCGCTCTCGGCCGGCTATGCCTTCATGCGCACGGACCGCATGAGCACCCGGCGCGACTTCCAGTTCACCGCGCCCAGCTCCTTCCCTGGCGGCGTCGACATGCTGCGGCCGGACCTGCTGCTGGCGCCCGGTATCGTCCAGGCCTTCGGCATTGGGCTCATCGAGACGAACGAGGGCAATCCCGCCTTTCGCGCCACGCTGCTGAACCATGCCGGCTACGGACGGATCAACTGGCAGGTCACGCCCACGCTCTCGGTGGATGGCGGCGTGCGCTACGAAACCGCGCGCGAGTCGGTCGTGCCGGTGCAACTGTTCGCGACGCCCGGCGCCTCGACGGCGGGGACCAACCTCGACAACAGCTACTGGCTGCCCGCCGCCACGCTCACCTGGCAGGCACAGCCGGACATGCAGCTGCGCCTCAGTGCCTCTAAGACCATCGCGCGGCCCCAGTTCCGCGAGCTGATCTACCAGTTCTATTTCGACCCGGACACCAACCGGCAATATCAGGGCAATCCCTGGTTGCAGGACAGCGAGCTGTTCAATCTGGAAGCGCGCTACGAATATTATTTCGCGCGTGACCAGCGCTTCTCGCTCGCCGCCTTCTACAAGCGCATCGACAAGCCGATCGAGGCGTTCATCACCGGCAGCGAGTTCACCACCAGCTTCGCCAACGCGCCCCGCGCCAATCTCTACGGCGCCGAAGTGGAGCTTCAGAAATATGTCGACATGACGAACGTCTCGTCGGCGCCCTTTTTCGCCAGCCGCAATCTGGTGGCGGTTGCCAACTACACCTACACCAAATCCAAGCTGAAGGTGGACGCGGCGGACACGGTGGCGGTGTTCGGCGCCTCCTCGACGCAGGCCAGCGACTTCTTCCGCGACGGCGCGCCGCTCACCGGCCAGTCGGACCATCTCGTCAACATGCAGCTTGGCCTGGAGGATCGGGACAATCTCTCGCAGCAGACCTTCATTCTCTCTTATGCGAGCAGGCGGGTGACGAGCCGGGGCCTGGCCAATCAGGACCAGCCGGATGTCTATGAATATCCCGGTTTCAACCTGGATTTCGTGGCGCGGCAGGGAGTCACGGTGGCGAAGCGCCAGTTCGACCTCAAGTTCGAGGCGCGCAACCTCACCAACCGCAAATATCGCGAGACCCAGTCCAACGGCACCAACACGATCACCTACAATCGCTACACGCCGGGCGTGACGGTGAGCTTCTCTATCGCCACGACATTCTGAGGTGGGTCATTCCGAGCCGGGCGCCGGGCCTCTCGAAGAGAGCGGCCCGGCCCAATGGCCCGAAGGCCCATTGCCCCGGCGGCTCATGTCAGCCGGCCCAGACCCGCTCGCGATACCATTTGGTGATGACATATTTGGTGCCCGCGCGCACTTTCATGCCGTGGTGAAGCGTCCAGGAATTGACGCCGCCGTCCGGCAGGCGATTATTCCAGGCGAGCAGGCGGCCGCGCTGCGGCTTCACCAGCTTGTCCACCTGCACGAAGCGCGTGGCGCCGCCGTCGCGCACGTCGTTCAGATAGACCATCAGCGTCCAGGTGCGGTTGCCGGACCGGGCGCAATAGGTTTCATAGTCGGCGCCATGAGGTTCGAAATAATCGGTATGTGCCTTGAATTCCTGCCCCACCGTGTAGCGCTGCCCCTGAAGCGGCTCGCCATGAGCGGGGTCGAGCCCGCTCACTGCCGCCAGCTTGGCGTCGATCGCCGCCACGAAGGGGTCGCGCCCGTCCAGATCGCAGGTTTCGCTGGTGCGGAAGGCTTCGTAGCCCAGGTCGTCGGCGATGGTGGAGGGGCGCCGCTCGGCGTCGATCCGCTCGATAAGCCCGTCGCATTCATAGCCGCTCAGGAAATCGCGCAGCATGTAGAGTTCCAGCTCCGGGCGCGGGAAACGCTGGATGCCGGGCTGGCCGGCGAGAAGAGGCGCATCGAAGACAGACATGATCTCTGGAGCGGCCCTGTAGCAGGCCGCGCGTGGGCCGATCAACCGAAGAACATCTGTGTCGCGCCGTCATTTTTTGTTAACCATATCGTAGTGGATCGGTCATAGAGCGGGCATAGGCAGTCGCAGCTTTGGAGGGCGGCACCAGATCATGCGTTTCACGGGCTTGATAAGCCGGTCCAGGGCGGCGCAATCACAATCGGCATCGAAAATCGGGCGCTGGATCGAGGCGGCCCTGCTGATCGTGCTCGCCTTCCAGATCGCGCGTCTCCTCTGGGCGTTGCTTGCTTCGACCGGGCCTTATGGCGACTGGCGCGCCCGCCAGCCCGCCATTCCCGCGCCGCAGGCCCGGCAGGCATTGTTTGCCGCCTTCGATCCCTTTTACCGGCTGGCGTCCGCGGACGGCGGCGTGCAGCAGGTCACGTCGCTGCCGCTCCAGCTCTTCGGCATTCGCCTCAACGAGGGTTCGGGCCTGGGCTCGGCGATCATCGCGGACGAAACCGGCGATCAGCGCAGCTATGCCGTGGGCGAGGAGATCGCGCCCGGCATCACGCTGACGGCGGTGAGCTACGATCATGTCACCATCTCGCGCGGCGGGGTGAGCGAGATGCTCTATATCGACCAGTCCGGCGCGGCGCCCATGGTAGGGACCGAGGCCGAAGACGCCTCGACGGAGAGCGGCGGGGGCATGCCCAATGTGCCGCCGCTCGCGGGCGAGGCGCTCGCGCCCGACGCGCTGCTCGCCGGCATCGGCTTTGCGCCGCATGTGGAAGGCGGCAGCGTGACCGGCGTCGCCGTCAGCCCGCAGGGGACGAGCGGCGCGTTCGCGCGGGCCGGCTTCCGCCCCGGCGACGTGATCGTCCAGGTCAACGGCACCGGTATCCATAGCGTCGACGACATCGCCGCGCTGCGCAGCGCCATCAAGCCGGGCGCCAGCCTGACCGTACAGGTCGAACGTGGCGGCGCGACGGTCCCCCTTGCTCTCACCATCCCGGACAAGAAATGAAATCCCAGCGTCTCAAGCGTCGCATCACCGGCCTGTTCGTCACTGCGCTCATCTGCGCCAGCCCGGCGCTGGCCCAGCTCAGCCTCAATGTGCGCGATGCCGATATCCGCGCTTTCATCCAGGATGCCGCCAAGGCGACCGGCCGCACCTTCATCATCGACAGCCGGGTGCAGGGCAAGGTCTCGGTCGTCACCGACCGGCCGCTCAGCCAGTCCGAATATTTCGAAATCTTCCTCTCCACGCTGCGCGCCAACGGCCTTGTGGCGGTGCCGGCGACGGGCGGTGCGTTCCGCATCCAGCCCGCCGATGGCGCGGCCGGCCAGCCTTCGCCGGTGGGCCGCGCGGCCGCCAGCCGCAATGCCTTCGTGACCGAGGTGGTGCGCCTGCGCGCCATCGATGCGCAGGCGGCCATGGACACCATCCGCCCGTTCATCAGCCGGGACGGCACCGTCTCGGCCAATCGCTCCGGCCGCTCCATCGTGATCGCCGATTATGCGGACAATATCGCCCGCATCCGTCAGGTGCTCACGCGGATCGACGCGGACAGCAGCACGACCACGCTCGTCGCGCTCAACAATGCCGGCGCGCGGGAGATCGCCACCTCGCTTCAGGCGCTGCTCTCGGGCGGCGGTGAGGGCGCGCAGGCGGGGGCCACGGTGGTCGCGGTCGACAGCTCGAACAGCATCGCCATCCGGGGCGACGCCGGCACGGTGGCGCGTCTGGTCGCCATGGCGCAGGATCTCGACAAGCGCGCGGCGGCGGGCACGGAAGTGCGCGTCTACTGGCTCGAGCATGCCGATGCGGACAAGATGGTGCCCGTGCTCCAGCAACTGCTGGGCCAGGCGATCGCGATTGGCGGATCGAGCGGCGGCGCGGCGGGCGAAGGGGCTGCCGGCAATGGCGCCGCGCCCGCGGCCGTCGCGGCGGCGGCATCCTCCTCCGGCGGATCGGGCATCGCCACGCGCGGCCCGGCCGTGGTGACGCGCTACGAGGGCGCCAATGCGCTCATCATCGCCGCCAATGCGGACGTGCAGCGCCAGATCGGCGAAGTGATCCGCCAGCTCGATACGCGCCGCGAGCAGGTGCTCGTGGAGGCGATCATCGTGGAGATCGGCAATGACGCGGCCAAGCGGCTGGGCGTCCAGTTCCTGCTCGGCAGCACCAAGACCGGCTTTGCCGCCACCAACTATTCCAACGCCCGGCCCAATATCCTGACACTGGCCGGCGCGGTCGCCGCGACCCGGCTCAACACGCAGGAAACGAGGGTGGTGGCGCCGGACGGCACGGTGACGACCACCACGACCACCGAGAATAGCGGCCTTGCCAACAAACTCCAGGAGGCGGCCGTGGACGCGCTCTCCAACGCCACCGGCGGCTTTGGCGGCGTGGCGACGGAGCTGGGGCAGAACGGCATTTTCGGCGCCATCATCAGCGCTGTCCAGTCGGACACGCAGAGCAGCCTCCTCTCCACGCCCTCCATCACCACGCTGGACAACCAGAAGGCGCACATGCTCGTGGGCCAGGAAGTGCCGGTGACGACGGGCGAGGCGCTCTCCAACAATTTCGACAACCAGTTCCGCACCGTGCAGCGCCAGAATGTCGGCATCATCCTCGATGTGACGCCGCAGATCAGCGCGGGCGGGCAAGTGAAGCTGTTCCTCAAGCAGGAGGTCTCCAGCATCGCCGGCCCCGTTTCCAGCAACAGCAGCGATCTGGTGCTCAACAAGCGCGAGTTCGAGACGACGGTGCTGGTGGACGATGGCGATATCCTCGCCATTGGCGGCCTGCTCGACGACAATGAGCGCCGCACCATCGAGAAGCTGCCGCTGCTCGGCGACATTCCGCTGCTGGGCAATCTCTTCAAGTCCAAGAGCCGGGCGCGCGGCAAGACCAATCTCGTGGTCTTCATCCGCCCGACCATCCTGCGCAGCCGCCAGGACAATGCGGCGGTGACGGCACGGCGCTATGACATGGTGCGCGCGGCGCAGCAGGCGGCCAATCCCGATGTGGAGCCCTCCATCGACACGCTGGTGCGCGATTATATGGGCGCGGCCGTGCCCACCGGCGGGCCTCTGCCCGGCGATCAGGTGATCGACGGCGGCGCGGACCCGGCCCAGCAGCAGAGCCCCGGCCCGGCGATCCAGCCCGTGCCGCAGGGCCCCGGCCCGATGATCCAGCCCGTGCCGCAGGAGGAGGGGGCCCTGCCATGAGCGGCTCCGCGCCCTCTCATCCGGCGGACGGCGCGGCGGGCGAAGGCCGGCCGCTGCCCACGCCCGCGCGGGCGGATAGGGATGCGGATGTGCATGAGGATGCGCCGGAGAGCGCTGCCGGCCACGCGATTTCGCCCACACCCGATCGGCACGGCCTGCTGCCCATCGACATTCCCTATGCCTTTGCGCGCAAGCATGGCGTGGTGATCGTCTCCGGGCAGGAGGGCGGCGGCGATACACGGCTCAACGTGGCGTTGCGCGAGGGCGGCGATCCGCGCGTGCTGGTCGAGGTGCGGCGCCATCTCGCGCGCAGTTTCGATGTCGCGCTGGTCGACCAGAAGGCGTTCGAGACATTGCTCTCGGACCATTATGCCAATGACGGCTCGATGGCGGCCATGGCCGGCTCGCTTGCCATGGGCGGCGACGATCTGGACCTGATCGCGGGCGACCTGCCTACCGCCGAAGACCTGCTGGACAGCGGCGACGACGCGCCTGCCATCCGCCTCATCAACGGCATCATCGCCGAGGCGGCGCGGCAGGGCGTCTCGGATATTCATATCGAGCCCTATGAGACCGGGCTCGTCGTGCGCATGCGCATGGACGGCGTGCTCACCGAGACGCTGCGCATGCCGCCGCATGTTGCGCCGGTGGTGGTAAGCCGCATCAAGGTGATGGCGCGGCTCGATATTGCCGAGCGGCGCGTGCCGCAGGACGGGCGCATCGGCCTGACGCTGGGCGGCAAGCTGCTCGACGTGCGTGTCTCCACTTTGCCCAGCCGGGCGGGCGAGCGCGTGGTGCTGCGTATTCTCGACAAGGAGAATGCCGGCCTTTCGCTCGATGTTCTGGGCATGACCGGATTTGCCGATTCGGTGTTCCGTTCCGCTCTTGGCGAGCCAAATGGGATCATTCTCGTCACCGGCCCCACCGGCAGCGGCAAGACCACCACGCTCTATGCCGGCCTGCGCCAGTTGAATGACGGCAGCCGCAACATCCTCACGGTCGAGGACCCGGTCGAATATGCCATCGAGGGCGTCGGCCAGACGCAGGTGAACGCCAAGGTGGGCCTCACCTTCGCGGCCGGCCTGCGCGCCATCCTGCGACAGGACCCGGACGTGGTGATGGTCGGCGAAATCCGCGACCGCGAGACGGCCGAGATCGCCGTGCAGGCGAGCCTGACCGGCCATCTCGTGCTTTCCACCGTGCACACCAACGATGCCGTGGGCGCGATCACCCGCATGCGCGACATGAAGGTGGAGCCCTTCCTGCTCGCCTCCACGCTGCGCGCTGTCATTGCCCAGCGGCTGGTGCGGCGCCTGTGCCCCAGTTGCCGGGAGAGTGCGCCCGCCGACAAGGCGGTGGCGGCGCTGCTCGGGTTCGAGGAGGGGACGCCCATTTATCGCGCCAGGGGTTGCGAGGCGTGTAACCACAGCGGCTACAAGGGCCGTATCGGCGTGTTCGAGGCGATCCGCATCGACGATACGCTGCGCCGGATGATCCATGAGGGCGGCGACGAGGCGCTGATCGCCCGCCACGCCTTCCTCAATGCGCCCAGCCTCGGCGCCTCGGCCCGCGCGCTGGTTCGCGCCGGCGAGACGAGCGCGGAGGAGGCGATCCGCATTTCCCGGCGCGAAGCCGAAGCGGTCGATGCCTGATTTCGATTATGTGGTGATCGACGGCGCTGGTCGCGAGCGCCGGGGGCAGGTGCGCGCGGACACCGCCGCCGATGCGCGCGCCGCGCTTGCCGCCAGGAAGCTGTTCGTCGTGCGCATGGGCGAGGGGCGGGGCGGTGCCGCCGCGCCGGACGAACCGCGCAACCGCGCCGCCTCGCTGCTCGATTTCACGCGCAATCGCCTCTCCGGCAAGGAACTGGCGCTGCTCACGCGGCAGCTCTCCACGCTCACGCAGGTTTCCCCGCTGGAGGAGGCGCTGCGCACCATCACCCGCCAGAGCGAGAAGGGCCATGTCCGCGCCGTGGCCAGCCGCGTCCATGGCGGCATCGTCGAGGGGCGCAGCCTTGCCGAGGCGATGGGAAGCGAGCCGCGCAGCTTCCCCGGCCTCTATCGCGCCATGATCTCGGCGGGCGAGCGCTCCGGCAGCCTGCCCGCGCTCACCGAGCGGCTCTCCAATCTGCTGGAGCGGCAGGCGGCGATGCGCGCCAAGATGCTTGCCGCGCTCGCTTATCCCGCCGCCATCGCGACCTTCGCGGTGATCGTGGTGATCGCGCTCATGATCTTCGTGGTGCCGCTGGTGGTGGAGCAGTTCGATACGCTGGGGCAGAAACTGCCGCTCCTCACTCGCATCGTCATGGGGATTTCGTCCTTCCTCGCGACCTGGTGGTGGGCGCTGGCGATCCTGCTGGCGCTGGGCGGCCTCGGTGCCTGGCGCGCCCTTCAGGTGGAGAGCGTGCGCTACAGTTTCGATGGCGCGCTGCTGCGCCTGCCGTTTATTGGCCGGCTGCTGCGCGATCTCCATGCCGCGCGCATGGCCCGCACGCTCGCCACGATGGTGCAGAGCCGCCTGCCGGTGATGGAGGGGCTGGCGCTCACCGTGCCGACCATCCACAACCGCGTGCTGCGCGCCGCGACGCAGGACATCGTCGAATCCGTGCGCGGCGGCGGCAGCCTCTCCGCCGCCATGCGCCGCGCCGGCGTGTTCCCGCCGCTGCTCGTCTATCTTGCCGCGAGCGGCGAGAGTGCCGGCCAGCTCGACATGATGCTGGAGCGCGCCGCGGACTATCTGGAGCGCGAGTTCGACGCCTTCAGCGCCGCCGCGCTCTCGCTGTTGGAACCCGCCATCATCATCTTGATGGGCGTCGTCGTCGCGGCCATCATCCTCGCGATCCTGCTGCCCATCATGCAGTTGCAAAGCCTCACCGGAGCCTGAACCATGCCCTTCGTCCCCGCTGCCCATGACGATCCGAACCCGACGTGCTTCCGCCGTGGCGCTAAGACGCCCTGGGTCCCTGCTTTCGCAGGGGCGCGCTCGCCCAAGGGCTCGCGCGGCTTCGAGTCTTCGGGGCGCTCCGCCCAACAGGGATTCTCGCTGATCGAACTGCTGGTCGTCATCGTCATCATCGGCCTGCTCGCCACCATCGTCGCCATCAACGTCATCCCCGCCGGCAATCAGGCGCGCGTGGAGAAGGCGAAGGCGGACATCGCCACGCTGGAGGATGCGCTGGAGCAGTACCGGCTCGACAATCTCACTTATCCCAGCACCAGCGATGGTCTGCAGGCGCTGCTCGCGCCGCCGCCGGGCCTTGCCCAGCCGGAGCGCTATCGCCAGGGCGGCTATATCCGCAAGCTGCCGGAGGACCCGTGGGGCCACCCCTATCTCTTCCAGGCGCCCGGCCGCAGCGGGGCGTTCGACGTCTATTCGCTCGGCGCGGACGGCCAGACCGGGGGCGAGGGCGACAATGCCGATATCTATTCGAGCGACCGTTGAGGGCTTGAGCGCAGGGGCGCCGGGCACGGTGGCTGGCGTTGGCGATATGAGGGAAGGGTATGGGCGCGATGCGGCGGTGGCACGTCGATGCCGCCTGCACGCCATGGGCTCCTGCGAAGGCAGGAGCCCATGGCCCCACAGCGCAACTTCGCCCTGGGTCCCTGCCTTCGCAGGGGCGCGCTCGCCCAAGGGCTCGCGCGGTTTCGAACCCTCGTGGCGTTCCGCCCAACAGGGTTTCGAGTCGTCGAGACGTTCCGCCCAACACGGCTTCGAGTCTTCGAGACGTTCCGCCCAACACGGCTTCACGCTGCTCGAAATGCTGGTGGCTCTCGCCATCTTCAGCCTGGCCGGCATTGCGCTCGTCCGGCTTCAGGCCGTCTCCGCACGCAGCGCGTTCGACTTGCGTGCGCGCACCATGGCGCAGGTCGTGGCGCATAATCTCATGGTCGAGCGCCTGACCGATCCCGCGCCGCCCACGCTCGGCAGCACCACCGGCACCGAGGAGAATTACGGCCGCGCCTGGGTCTGGCGTCAGGGCGTCGCGCCGCTGGACGATGGTCGGCTCCTTGCCGTCACGCTGCGTGTCGAGGGCGGACCGGGGCAGTCGCCGGCCATTCTCAGCTTTGTGCGGGCCGCCGAGTGAAGACGGGGGCGGCCTTGGTCGGTGGGGGACGGAGGGGGTGGGATTCGAACCCACGTTGGCGTGTGGCCGATGGTCCAGGGGGGCCGGTATCCTTTAGCTCCGTTGAGGCGGATTCCCATAGCTTAGTTGGTGCCATCCCGCCCTGGGCCCCTGCCTTTGCAGGGGCGCGCTCGCCCAAGGGCTCGCGCGGCTTCGGGTCGTCGAGGCGTTCCGCCCAACAGGGCTTCGGGTCTTCGAGGCGCTCCGCCCAACAGGGCTTCGAGTCTTCGAGGCGCTCCGCCCAACAGGGCTTCGGGTCTTCGAGACGCTCCGCCCAACAGGGCTTCTCGCTGATCGAGCTGTTGGTGGTCATCATGATTATCGGCCTGCTCTCCACGGTGGTCGTGCTCACCATGGCTGATCCGCGCGGCCGCCTCACCGACGATGCGGACCGCTTCGCCGGCCGCGTGCGCGCCGCGCGCGATGCCGCCATCGTCTCCGGTCGCCCGATGGCGCTGTGGGTCGCGCAGACCGGCTATGGCTTCGAGCGGCGCGAGCAGGGCGAATGGCAGGCCGTGACCGAGGGGCCGCTCGCCGCGCGCGACTGGTCCACCGCGACGACCGCGCGCTTCGAGGGCGTGAGCCAGCTTCGCGCCATGTTCGATGGCGTCGGTGGCGTCGACCAGCCGCTCGACTTCCGGCTGGTGCGCGATGCGCAGTCCATCCGCGTGCGCGTCACGCTCGATGGGAAGGTGACGACGGGTGAGTGAGGGGATGAACCGGGTGCGGGGGCATATCCTCGCCTCTGCGCGCACCATGGGCTCCTGCGAAAGCAGGAGCCCATGGCCCGGTAGCGCGACTTTGCCCTGCGCCCCTGCCTTCGCAGGGGCGCGCTCGCCTGAGGGCTCGCACGGCTTCGAGCCTTTGTCGCGTTCCGCCCAGCAGGGCTCCGAGTCCTCGCGGCGTTCCGCCCAACAGGGCTTCGAGTCCTCGCGGCGTTCCGCCCAACAGGGCTCCGAGTCCTCGCGGCGTTCCGCCCAGCAGGGCTCCGAGTCCTCGCGGCGTTCCGCCCAACAGGGCTTCGAGTCCTCGTGGCGTTCCGCCCAACAGGGCTTCACGCTGGTCGAGCTGCTGGTCGCCCTCGCGATCTTCAGCATGCTCGCGGGTGCGGGCGTGCTGCTGCTGCGCGGCAGCGTGGATACGCAGCGCACGGTTGCCGTGCATCTCGATGCGCTGGGTGACGTGCAGCGCGGCCTCGCCACGCTGGAGAGCGACCTGGCCCAGGCCGTCGTCCGCATCAGCCGCACGCAGGCCGGCACGTCCGCGCCCGCCTTCTTCGGCCGCGAGGCGCAGTCGGGCGAGCCGCTCATGCAGTTCGTGCGCGGGGGCTGGGCCAATCCCGCCGGGCAGCGCCATCCCTCCATCCAGAAGGTCGAATATTGGTGGCGCGAGGGGCGCATCGAGCGCGTCGGCTATCCTGTCGTGGATGGCGCCGAGCCGCCCGAACCCTCCACGCTCTTCACCGACGTGACCGCGCTCGCGCTGCGCTACCGCGCGCCGGACGGGAGCTGGCAGGATGTGTGGGCGCCTACGGTGCCGCAGATCATGCCGGTGGCGGTGGAGTTGACCGTCACGCGCCAAAACGAGCCGCCGTTCGTGCTGCGTTTCCTCGTCGGCCCGTCCGGCACGCCCGAAGAGGCGGAAGAGAGCGGGCAGGGGAGCGGCAATGACTCCTGACCGCCGCGCTCCTCATCCTCCGGCCCGCGCGGGCGAGGCCGGCGCCGCGCTGCTCACGGTGCTGCTGCTCGTCGCCATCCTCGCCGTCATCGCCGCCGTCGCGCTCGACCGGCTGGTGCTGGCGAGCCGCATGACGCGCAACATCGTCTCGGGCGATCAGGGGCGGGCCTATCTGCTGGCAGCCGAGCAGATCGCGGCCACGCGCATTGCCGATCTGCTGGCCCGCCAGGCCGATCGCACCACGCTTGCCGGCGACTGGCTGGGCACGCCGCAGGTGATGGCCGTGCCGGGCGGCAATGTGATCGCCCGCGCGCGCGATGCAGGCAATTGCTTCAATCTCAACAGCCTCGTCGACCGCGCGCCATCGGTGGGCGCGCGCGAGGATGCGCCGCGGCTGATGGCCCGGCCGCTCGGCATCGCCCAGTTCTCCGGCCTCATGCGCCTGCTGGGCGTGGACCGCGCCACGGCGGATCAGGTAGCGGTCTCGGCCGCGGACTGGATCGACAGCGATACGGTGCCTGGGCCGGGCGGGGCGGAGGACGATTATTATCTGGGCTTCACGCCCGCCTATCGCGCCGCCAACGCACCGATGGCGGACCCGAGCGAGCTGCGCATGGTCAATGCCGTCACGCCCCAGCTCTATGAGCGGCTGCGGCCCTGGATCTGCGCGCTGCCGGTGCTCGATCTGTCGCCGGTCAATCCCAATACGCTGCTGCCCGAGCAGGCGCCGCTGCTGGCGATGCTGGCGCCCGACAGGATCGGGCTCGAACAGGCGCGGCAACTGCTGGCGCGGCGCCCGGTCAATGGCTATGGCAGCGCTGAGGATCTGTGGGCGCAGGGGCCGCTCGCATCGGTCAATCCGCCCGAGGCGGTGCGGCAGCAGGTGCAGCCCCGGAGCCGCTGGTTCGCGCTGCACCTCTCGGTGGACCTGGGGGGGGACAGGATGGAAGAGACAGTGCTCTACGACGCCGCCGCCGCGCCGGTGCGCGTTGTGCGCAGGCAATGGAGCGGGGACGGCGAATAAGGATGCGGTGCGACTATATCATCATGCCTGCCGCGCAGGACGACGCGCCGCCGCACTGGCTCCGGCTGGTGGACGGCCACATCGTGCAGCGCGGCACCGGCGAGCGCTGGCGCCATGCCGACGAGGCGACGGATGAGCCCATTGACGGCGAGGCGCTGCTGGTGCTGCCGCCGCACGCCACCACGCTGCACTGGATTGCCTGCCCCGGCATGACCCTGCGCCAGGGCGCGCAGGCGGCGCGGATCATGGCGCTGGAGGCATCCATCGGCGGAGGCAGCGGCCTCCATGCTGCCGTGCTGCCGGCCGAGACGCCGGAGCAGCCCCATATCGTCGCCGTCACCAGCGACAGCGCGATGACCCACTGGATCGACTGGTGCGCGCAGCGGGGCATGGCGCGCGCCCACATGGTGCCCGCCGCGCTCATGCTGCCCGCGCCCGAGACCGGCTTCATCCGGGGGCAGGTGGGCCCGCACGAAGTCGCGCGCGGCGTCGACACCGCCTTCGACGCAGGCGAGCCGACCGCCGCGCTCATCATGGCGCGCGAGCCGGTGACGGACCTCACCGAGCCCTCTATCGACGACATGCTCCAGATCGCGCTGGTGCGCCCGCCGCTGGATCTGCGGCAGGGCGCCTATGCCGTGCGCGGACCCGGCCTGCTTGAGGCGGGGCGCCTGAAGCGCATCGCCCTGCTGATCGGCCTCATTCTGCTGGGCGCGCTGCTCGTCTCGCTGGTCCGTATCGCCCGGCTGAACATGGAGGCGGCGCGCATCGACGCGCGCACCGTCACGCTGGCGCGGACGGTCGAGCCCAATGTGGCGGACGCTGCCGAAGCCGATGTGAAGCTGGGCGCGCGTCTGGCCGAACGGGGCGGCGGCAGTGCCTTCACCGGCACCATGGCGGGGCTAATGAGCGCCATGCGCGGCACGCCGGCGGTCAGTCTCGCCAGCGTCAATCAGAGCGCGGACGGGGCGCTGCGCGTGCAGCTCGCCGCCGCTCGCGCCGAGGATATCAATGCGGTGCTGATCGCCTTGCAGGATGCCGGTTGGCGGATCAGCGCCGATGCCGTGCAGCAGCAGGGCGGTCGGCTGGTCGCGAACATCGTGGTGGTGCGCTGATGATCGAGAGCATCAAGGGCTGGTGGCGGAACCACAATGCCGGCGAGCGCGCGCTGATGGGCGTGCTGGGCGCGGCGGTTCTCCTCGTCTTCCTGTGGCTGGGCGTCTGGCGCCCCGTGAGCGCGGGGCTGGAGGCGGGCTGGGCCCGTCAGGGCGCCGCGCTGGATCGGCTCGCCGCCGTGCAGGCCCGTGTCGATGCGCTGAAACAGGCGCCCGCGCAGGACAATGCGCAGGGTCCGCGCACGCCCATCGAGCAACTGGTGAGCCAAAGCGCGGCCGAGGCCGGATTCTCGCTCGATCGGGTGGGTAATCAGGGCGCGGGACGCATGTCGATCAGCATCGGCGCGGCGCGCATGGGCCCGCTGCTCGGCTGGATCGGTCAGATTGAGGGGGCGGGCGTGGGCGTGCAGAGCATCAACATCGTGCCCGGCGCCACGGACGGCACCGTCGCCGTGCAGGCCGTGCTCCAGGAGCGGCGGCCATGAGCGGCTGGTGGCGCTTGCGGCGCGTGCGCATTGCCGCAGGGCTTGGCCTGCTGCTGGGGCTGGTCGCGACCTTCCCGCTGGCGCTGGCCTTCAGTTGGCTGGGCCTCAAGGACATGGGCGTGGCGGCGCGCTCGCTGCGCGGGCCGGTCTGGTGGGGCGCGGCGGAAGAGCTGACCGTGGCGGGCGTGCGGCTCGGCACGGTGGATGTGTTTCTCGATCCGTTGCGGCTGCTCGTCGGGCAGGTGCGTGTCGATGTCGCGCGCATCAACGGCGCGCCGGACGATCTCGTCGGCGGCATCAGCCTGGGCTGGGGCGCGCGCGGCGTGGAACGGCTGACGGGCAATCTCGCCATGGGGGCCGTCTTTGCGCCGCTGCCGGTCAACCGCGTCGAGTTCGATAAATTCACGGCGCGCTTCGCGGGCAATCTCTGTGTGCGGGCGGAAGGGCGCGTGCGCGTGCATGTGCCGGCGCTCATCACCGGGCTGGATCTCACCAACGGGCTCACCGGCGAGGCGCGCTGCGAGGGCGAGGTGCTGCTACTGCCGCTCGCCGGCCAATCGGGCCGTGAGCGACTGGAACTGCGTGTGCGCGCCAATGGCGCCTATGAAGCGGTGATGCGCGTGCAGGCGAGCGATCCCGCGCTGGCGGCCGCGCTTGTCGCCAGCGGTTTCCAGGCCGGGGAGGGCAGCGAGCGGCTGCTGCGCGTGACGGGCACGCTGTGACGCCGCTCGCCATGGCCGTGTGGAGCGATACGGCGCGGCTGCTGGCCGGCGCCGGCCTCGGACTCATCGTCGGCAGCTTCCTTGCCACCATCGTCTCGCGCTGGCCGCGCGGTCGCTCGGTCGTCACCGGCCGCTCGCGCTGCGACGGTTGTGCGCGTGCGCTTGGGCCGCTCGACCTCGTGCCTTTGCTGGGCTGGCTGATCGCACGCGGGCGCTGCCGGGCCTGCGGGGCGCAGATCGACCCGATCCATCCCCTCGTCGAGCTGGGCGCGGGGGTTATCGGTGCGCTGTGCGCCTGGGCCTTTCCGTCCGGCACGGCGCTGTTCATGGCGGTCGGCGGCTGGCTGCTCCTCACGCTTGCGGTGATGGATGCCCGCCATTTCTGGCTGCCGGACGCGCTGACTCTGCCGCTGGCCGCGCTTGGCCTGACGCTGGGCGACTGGATGCTCCCGGCCTCCTTCGCGGATCGCGCCCTTGGCGCGGCGGCGGGGGCAGGCGTGCTCTTCCTGCTCGCGCTCGGCTACCGGCGCCTGCGCGGCCGCGAGGGGCTGGGCCTGGGCGACGCCAAGCTGCTGGGCGCCATCGGGGCATGGCTGGGCTGGCAGGCGCTGCCCTTCGTGCTGCTGATCGCCAGCCTGACGGCGCTGCTCTGGGTCGCGGGTCTCCGCCTTGCGGGCCGCGAGCTGGATGCGGCGACGCGCGTGCCGCTGGGCACCTTCCTGTGCATCGCCGTGCTTCCGGCCTGGGTCCTGACGGGGCTTTTGCTCTTCTGAAGGAGCGCCCCTTTACCGGAACGGCGGCTCGTTGAAGGCGCGCAGCTTGCGGCTGTGCAGCCGGTCGCCCTGCGCGCGCAGCCGCTCGCAGGTCTCCAGTCCGATGGCGAGATGCCCCGCGATCGCCTCCTCATAGAAGCGGTTGGCCTGGCCCGGCAGTTTGAGTTCGCCGTGGATGGGCTTGTCGGAGACGCACAGCAGCGTCCCATAGGGCACGCGGAAGCGATAGCCCTGCCCGGCGATGGTGGCGCTCTCCATGTCGATCCCCACCGCGCGCGAGAGCGAGAAGCGCAGCGCCGAATGGGCGTAGCGCAGTTCCCAGTTGCGGTCGTCGGTCGTCACCACCGTGCCAGTGCGCAGCCGCCGGCGGATGTCGCCGCCCAGCACCTGTTCGGCCGCTTCCGCCATCGCCACCTGCACCTCGGCAATGGCGGGAATGGGGATTTCCGGCGGCAGCATGGCGTCCAGAATGCGGTCGTCGCGCAGATAGGCGTGGGCGAGCACATAGTCGCCGATGCGCTGGCTGGGCCGCAGTCCGCCGCAATGGCCGATCATCAGCCACGCCTCGGGCCGCACCACCGCCAGATGATCGCAGATCGTCTTGGCGTTGGAGGGGCCCACGCCGATGTTGACCAGCGTGATGCCGGCGCGGCCCGGCGCGATCATATGATAAGCGGGCATCTGGTGGCGGCGCCAGGCGCTGTCGGCAATGGCGCTTTCCGGGTCGGCGGTGTCGGCGGTCACTTCCACGCCGCCCGCGCCGGAGAGCGCCGTAAAGCGCGTGCCCGGCCGCCGCAGCTCCGCGCAGCCCCAGCGCACGAACTCGTCCACATAGCGGTGATAATTGGTGAAGAGCACATAGCGCTGCACGTCCTCCGGCGCCGTGCCGGTATAGTGCCGCAGCCGCGCCAGCGAGAAATCGGTGCGCAGCGCATCGAACAGCGCGAGCGGCCGGTCGCCCTCCGGCCCGGGCAGGAACAGCCCGTCGGCGATCTCGTCGCCGATCTCGGCCAGTTCCGTGGTGGGGAAGTGGCGCGCCAGCTCGGTGGGCGGCGTTTCGGCCAGCGTGCCCGGCGGCAGCGTGTCGAGCACATAGGGGAAGGGGATCTGCTGGTCGCTGCGGCCTACCGTCACGTCGACATCATAGTCGGAGAGCAGCAGGTCGAGCTGGCTCGTCAGATAGTCCGCGAACAGGGCCGGCCGCGTGATCGTGGTGGCATAGTGCCCCGGCCGCGTCAGCCGCGCGAAGGAGCGGCGCGTGCCCGGATCGGTCACGGACTCGCGATAGTCGATGCTGAGGCGCGGATAGCAGAAGCGCCGGTCCGCCAGTGCCTCCGGCCCCGGCACGCGCCCGCTCGCGGCATAGGCCGCCATCGCGCCGCTCAGGGCGGCGACCGCCTCGTCATAGATGCTCTGGAGCCGCGCGACGATGTCCGCGCTGTTGGGGCTGGTCATGCCGTCCTTCATGGAGCCGGAATAGGGCAAGCTCAAGCACACTCATGTGACACATCATCATCCCTTCCTCCTCTGGGGAGGGGCTGTCTTGATAAAAAAGGGAGGCGCGCGCGGCCTCCCTTCTTCGGTTCTTAAAATCGAATATGCGCTCAGAGCTGCCCGAGCATATGCTCGGCTGAGGAGACCTTGAACTCGCCGGGCGCCTCGACGTTCAGCTCTTCCACCACGCCGTCGTTCACGATCATGGAGAAGCGCTGGCCGCGCTTACCCAGGCCGAACTTGCTGCCGTCCATGGTGAGGCCGATCGCCTCGGCGAAGCTGCCGTTGCCGTCCGCCAGCATCGTCACCTTGCCGTCCGCGCCGCCGGCCTTGCTCCAGGCGCCCAGCACGAAAGGATCGTTGACGGCGGTGCAGGCGATCACGTCCACGCCCTTGTCCTTGAGCGCGTCGGCCTGCTCGATGTAGCCGGGCAGGTGCTTGGCCGAGCAGGTGGGCGTGAAGGCGCCGGGCACGGAGAAGAGCGCGACCTTCTTGCCCTTGAAGAAGTCGGCGCTGGAGACCTGCTCGGGGCCGCTCTCGGTCATCGTCACGAAGGTCGTTTCGGGCAGCTTGTCGCCTTTGCTGATGGTCATCGCGGGTCTCCTGTGGAAATGGAATGGTCGGGCCCCGTCCGGGTTTGCCGACCTTCGCCGGAAGTCGGCACTTGCGGTCCTCCTGTCAAGGGCTCCCGTGCCTTTCGGACCGGTTCGCCGCGCGCCCTGCCGATATGCGTCGCCATTCGCGATTGTGCCGCGCCCGCGCTGTGCTAGCCTTGCGCGATGACCGTCCCCAGCACGCCAGACTCGCTCGCCGGCCGCCTGCTGCTCGCCATGCCGGACATGCCCGATCCGCGCTTCCGCCGCTCGGTGGTGGCGATCTGCATGCATGACGAGGGCGGCGCGCTGGGCATTGCGCTGGGCGAGCCGGTCGAGGATCTGGGGCTGCACGGGCTGCTTGCCTCCTTCGATATCGAGCCGGCGGGCGTGGCGGACATGCCGGTTCTGGCCGGCGGCCCGGTCGAGCCCCGGCGCGGTTTCGTGCTGCACGGCACGGACTGGCTCAGCGACGACAGCATGGTGGTGGCGCATGACCTTGCGCTCACCGGCTCGCTCGATGTGCTGCGCGCCATCGCGGCGGGGGAGGGCCCCGCGCATTTCATCGTCACGCTGGGCTATGCCGGCTGGGGCGGCGGGCAACTGGAGCGCGAGCTGTCCGCGCCCGGCTGGTTCCTCTCTTCGGTGAGCGCGCGCCTGCTCTTCGGCATCGAGCCGGAGGATCGCTGGGCGGCGGCTTTCGCGGGCGAGGGGATCGATCCGACCATGCTCGCCACCAGCAGCGGCGAGGCCTGAACGCGCCGCCGGGCGCTGCCGCGCGCCCAGCTTTCCAGACATAAAGAAATCTTTATATTTGCCAGGCAAGGCCGTGGTTGATAAGGCACCGCCTCATCGCCTGCCGCCGTTCCGGTGCGCAGGCCGCATGTCATTCCATGTCTTTGCCGCACCAAGGAGTTTCGCCGGTGGCCACCATTGCTCAAGACTATGTCATCAAGGACATCTCGCTCGCCGATTTCGGCCGCAAGGAAATCGAGATCGCCGAGACCGAGATGCCCGGACTCATGGCGCTGCGCGAGGAGTTCGGCTCGGTAAAGCCGCTGCGTGGCGCGCGCATCACCGGCTCGCTGCACATGACCATCCAGACGGCGGTGCTCATCGAAACGCTGGCGGCGCTGGGCGCGGAAATCCGCTGGGCGACGTGCAATATCTTCTCCACGCAGGACCATGCCGCCGCCGCCATCGCGGCCTCGGGCATCCCCGTCTTCGCCGTGAAGGGCGAGACGCTGGAGGAATATTGGGATTATGTGATTCGTATCTTCGACTGGGGCGATACGACCTGCAACATGATCCTGGACGATGGCGGCGATGCCACCATGTTCGCGCTGTGGGGCGCGCGGGTCGAGGCGGGTGAGGCGCTGTTCAAGCCCTCCAACGAGGAAGAGACCATCTTCGTCGCCACGCTGGAGCGCTTCCTCAAGGAGCGCCCGGGCTATCTCACCAAGACGGTCGCGGCCATCAAGGGCGTCTCGGAAGAGACCACCACCGGCGTCCACCGCCTCTATGAGCTGGCCAAGAAGGGCAAGCTTCCCTTCCCGGCGATCAACGTCAATGACTCGGTGACCAAGAGCAAGTTCGACAACCTGTACGGCTGCAAGGAGTCCCTCGTGGACGCCATTCGCCGCGCCACGGACGTGATGCTGGCCGGCAAGGTCGCGGCGGTCGCCGGCTTCGGCGATGTCGGCAAGGGTTCGGCGGCCTCGCTGCGCAATGGCGGCGCGCGCGTGCTCGTGACCGAGATCGACCCCATCTGCGCGCTTCAGGCCGCGATGGAGGGCTATGAGGTCGTGACGATGGAGGAGGCCGCCACGCGCGCCGATATCTTCGTCACCGCCACCGGCAATGAGGACATCATCACCGTCGACCATATGCGCGCGATGAAGAACATGGCCATCGTCTGCAACATCGGCCATTTCGACAGCGAGATTCAGATCGCCGGCCTTGCCAACATGAAGTGGACCGAGATCAAGCCGCAGGTCGACGAGGTCGAGTTCCCGGATGGCAAGAAGATCATCATGCTCGCCAAGGGTCGCCTGGTGAACCTGGGCTGCGCCACCGGCCATCCCAGCTTCGTCATGTCGTCGAGCTTCACCAACCAGGTGCTGGCGCAGATCGAGCTGTTCACCAAGAGCGACGACTATAAGAACGAGGTCTATGTGCTGCCCAAGCATCTGGACGAGAAGGTGGCCGCGCTCCATCTGGAGAAGCTGGGCGTCAAGCTCAGCAAGCTCAGCCCCAAGCAGGCCGCCTATATCGGCGTGCCGGTCGAGGGTCCGTTCAAGCCGGATCATTATCGTTACTGAGCCCGTTGCCGGCGCCTTTTCCGCGAGGGAAGGCGCCGGCCGGCCCCGCCGGCGCGCCGTGGCGATGGGCCCGCATGAACGGCGGCTTGTATCGCGCCGCGCTGACCCCTAATCCGGCACGGTGATGTCGCTTTCGCCCATCGTCCTGTCGCTCCTGGGAGGGTTGCTCGCCGCCTGGCTGATCCTGGCCTGCTGGGCGATCGTCTCCGGCCTCTCCATGCGCCGCGCCGCGCAGGCGAGCCGCCTCCATACCGAGCGCGTCGTCTATCTCCTCGAATCCGCGCCGGCCATTCCGGTCCTGGTCAAGGGCGACGGCAGCATCGAGGCATCCGAGCGGCTGGCGAGCTGGCTGGGGCGCACGGATATGCCGGCCTTCTTTTCCGAGCTGGTCGCCGAGGATGGCGGGCTGGAGCCGGAGGATGCCAGGGCTCTGGCGGCGGACGTCAAGGCCGCGCAGCGCGGCGGCAAGACCTTCGTGCTGCCGGTGCGTGCGCGTGGCTCCAGCCGCATGCTGCTGGTGCGCGGCGTGCCGGCCGATCCGGGCATGGCCCGGCCGGGCAGCATTGTCCTGTGGGTCTTCGATTCGACCGAGAGCCAGTCGCGTATCGAGGAGCTGCGCGAGCAGGTGAGCCGCTATCGTGATGCGCTGGAGGCGCTCTCCGGCGTCATCGAGGCCGCGCCCATGCCAGTGTGGCACCGCACGCCCGACCAGCGCCTCAGTCTCGTCAACAGCGCCTATGTCCATGCCGTGGACGCCCGCAGCGCGCAGCAGGTCATCGAGCAGGGCATCGAGCTGATCGAATCCGTGGACGGCGTCTCGCCCGGCGCCACCGCCGCTCTGGTCGCCGATGCGCAGGCGCCCAGCGAGCGCATGGTGCCCGTCACAGTCGACGGCGAGCGGCGGCTCATGCGCGTGGTCGACGTGCCGCTGGGCCCCGCGGGCGTGGCAGGCTATGCCATCGACATGCACGAGCTGGAGCAGGTCCGCGCCCAGCTCAAGCATCTCGTCCAGGCCAATCGCGACATGCTGGACCGCCTCTCGGCCGGCGTGGCGCAGTTCGGCGCGGACCAGCGCCTGCAATTCTGCAACCAGCCCTTCCTCAGCATCTTCGGCATCAAGCCGGAGACGGCCTCGGTCGACACCGATTTCGACCGCGTGCTGGATGCGATGCGCGATGCCGGGCTGGTGCCCGAGACACCCGATTTCCCCGCCTGGCGCCGGGACCGGCGGCAGTGGTTCCATTCGCCTACCGCCATCGAGGAGAACTGGCTGCTGCGCGACGGCGTGCATCTGCGCGTCTACGCCCAGCCGCTGCCGGACGGCGGCCTGCTGCTCATCTTCGAGGACCGCACCGAGCATGTGCAGCTCGCCAGCTCGCGCGATACGCTGCTGCGCGTGCGCAATGCCACGCTGGACAATCTGTTCGAGGCGATCGGCGTGTTCGCGGCGGACGGGCGCCTGCATCTGTGGAACAGCAAGTTCCGCCAGATCTGGACCGTGCCCGAGGCGCTGCTCGCCACCCATCCGCGCGTGGACGAGCTGATGGCCGCGCTCTCGGACCGGCTTGCCCGGCCGCAGCAGGCCAGCCTCGTACATCAGCTCATCCGCGCCGCCACCGTGGAGCGGCGCCAGCGCGGCGGCCGCATCGCCTTCGCCGACGGGCGCTATTTCGAGTTCGCGGCGATCCCGCTGCCGGATGGCAACGCGCTGTTCGTCATGCTCGACATCTCCGACAGCCGCCGCATCGAGCAGGCGCTGCGCGACCGCAACGAAGCGCTGGAGGATGCCGACCGCGTCAAGACCGCCTTCGTCTCCAACATGAGCTATGAGCTGCGCACGCCGCTCACTTCCATCGTGGGTTTCGCCGAGATGATGCAGGGCGGCCTTGCCGGCGCGCTGTCGGGGCAGGCCCTGGACTATGTCGACGCTATCATCGACAGCACCAACAAGCTCGCCAAGCTGATCGACAATGTGCTGGACCTCACTCAGGGCGCCGCGGGCGGCCTGCCCATCGAGCACAAGCCCATCGACATGGACGCGCTGGTCCGCGAGATCGTGGCCGGTTTCGAGCCACGCGCCAGGGAGCAGGGGATCGGCATCGCGCTGGCGCTCCAGCCCAATCTCGGCGCGATCAAGGGCGACGAGCGGCGCATCCGCCAGTCCATCGAGCATCTGGTGGAGAATGCCGTCAACTATGTGGGCCGCAAGGGGCGCGTGCTCGTGCATGGCGACGGCAACCAGAATGGCGTGCGCGTGGTCGTCTCGGACAATGGGCCGGGCATCGAGGCCAAGCTGCAACCGCGCATTTTCGATACTTTCTCGCGCTTCGGCCGCACCACGGACGGCCGCTCCAGCGGTCTCGGCCTGCCGCTGGTCCGCCAGTTCGTGGAGGCGCACGGCGGCAGCGTCACGCTCGTCTCCGAACAGGGGCAGGGGACTATCGTCACCCTCAGCCTGCCGCGCGACGCATGATCTTTCGGCGCAACGGCTTTCAAAAGCCCCTCCTCTTTAGAGGAGGGGTTTGGGGTGGTGGCGATGTGCAGCATCGCGCGCGCGGCGATCAGCGGGGAATGCCCAGCACCACCCCAACCCCTCCTCTAAGGAGGAGGGGCTATGAAGAGGGTCGGGCCGCGCCCCGATGACTCACAGCCTCCCCCTCGAAACCGCCGCCGATGTCGAAGCGCTGGGCGCGCGGCTCGCCGCGCAGCTGCGGGCGGGCGACGTCGTTCTGCTCGAGGGCGGGCTGGGCGCCGGCAAGACCACGCTGGCGCGGGGCGTCCTGCGCGGCCTTGGCCTCGCCGGGGAAGCGCCGAGCCCCACCTTCGCCATTCTCCAGGGCTACGAGCCGCCGGAGGTCACGCTGCCGGTCGGCCATGTCGATCTCTACCGACTCGACGAGCCCGCCGAGGCGGAGGAACTGGGCCTCGACGACTGGCTGGCGGACGGCGCCCTGCTCATCGAATGGCCGGACCGGCTGGGCGGCCGCTTCGCCGCCTTCGCGCTGCATCTGCACCTGGACGTCGCACCGGATGGCGGGCGCATCTTGACAGTGCGCGTGCCGCCCGCTTGGGAAGAGCGATGGCCGCTCCCACGATGACACCGCCGCCCGGCGCCGCTCCCTTCCTCGCCGCCGCCGGATGGGCCGGCGCGCAGATCCTGCCGCTGGCGGGGGACGCCTCTTTCCGCCGTTATTTCCGCGTGGTCGACGGGTCCCGTCGCGCCGTGCTGATGGACGCGCCGCCGCCGCACGAGGACCCGCGCCCCTTCATTGCCGTGGGCGAGTGGCTGGGCGCACATGGCTTTGCCGCGCCCCGCATCCTCGCGCGCGATCTCGATCAGGGCCTGCTGCTGCTGGAGGATTTCGGCGATGCGCGCCTGCGCGAGCATCTCGATGCCGCTCCGCAGGACGAGCTGGCGCTCTACACGCGCGCGGTGGATTTGCTGGCCGATCTCCACAGGCTCCCCGCCCAGCCGGACCTGCCGCCCTATGACCGCGCCGTCTATCAGCGCGAGGCGGGGCTGCTCACGGAGTGGTTCGCGCCAGCCGCCGGGCTGGACGTGGACGCTGCCGCCTATACCGCCGCCTGGGACGCGGTGCTGCCCATCGCCGAGCGGGATGCGGCGCCGCCCGTCACCGTGATGCGCGATTATCATGCCGAGAACATCATGCTGCTGCCCGATCCGGCGCGCGCGCGCGGGCTCGGCCTGCTCGACTTCCAGGATGCGCTGGCGGGCCATGCCGCTTATGATCTGGTCTCTCTGCTTCAGGATGCGCGGCGCGATGTCCCGCCCGCCGTGGAGAAAGCCATGCTCGCGTATTATCAGTCTGTTGCGCGTGTTTCTTCCGATTTCGAGGCAGCTTATGCCGTGCTCGGTGCGCAGCGCAACGCCAAGATCATCGGCATTTTCACGCGCCTGTGGCAGCGCGACGGCAAGCCCCGCTATCTCGCTTTCCTCCCGCGTATGTGGGACCTGCTGGAGCGCGACCTGGCTCATCCCGCCTTGGCGCCGGTGGCGACATGGTTCGCGGCCAACATCCCCGCGCAGGCGCGCGGCGCGCTGAAGGCCGAGCGGGTGTGAGCACCACGCTCGACACCGCGATGCTGATGGCGGCCGGCCTCGGCAAGCGGATGCGGCCGCTCACCGCGACACGCCCCAAGCCGCTCGTCCGCGTGGCGGGGCAGGCGCTGATGGATCATGCGCTGGACCGGATCGAGGAAGCGGGCATCCGCCGCACCGTCGTCAACGTCCATTATCTGCCGGACGCCATCGAAGGTCATCTCGTCACCCGCGCGCGCCGCACTGGGGCGGACTATCCGATCTCCGATGAGCGCGCGCGCCTGCTGGAGACGGGCGGGGGCCTCGTCCATGCGCTGCCGCTGCTGGGCGAGCGGCCTTTCCTGTGCGCCAACAGCGACAATCTGTGGACCAATGGCGCGGTGGACTCCATTCGCGCGCTCGCCGCCATCTGGGACGATGCGCGGATGGACGCGCTGCTGCTCATGGTGCCCCATGCCCGCGCCGGCGGCCACACGGGGCCGGGCGACTTCCGCATGGACGCGCTCGGCCGCCTCTCGCGGCGCGCGCCGGGCCGCGTCGCGCCCTTCGTCTTCAGCGGCGTGCAGATCCTCTCGCCCCGGCTCATCGTCGATCCGCCGGGGGCGGTCTTTTCCACCAATATCTTCTGGGATCGCGCCATAGCGGCCGGCCGTGCCTTCGGCTTCGTCCATCTCGGCCAATGGTTCGACGTGGGCACGCCGCAGGCCATTCCACTGGTCGAGGCGGGGCTGGCCGGTGGCTGAGGCGGCGCCCGGCGCCCGTCAGCCGGCGGTCTATACCATTCCGGCGCACCGGGCCTTTGCCGATGCGCTCGCCAAGGGGCTGATCGCGCGCCATGGCGGCCGGGATGGGGGCCTTGCCCTCGCGCGCGGCATCGTGCTGCTGCCCAGCAACCGCGCGGTGCGCACGGTGCGCGATGCCTTCGTGCGCGCATCGGGCCAGGGGCTGCTGCTGCCGCGTCTGGTGCCCGTGGGCGACATCGACCTCGACGAGACGCTGGGCAATGCGCTAGCCCCGATGGGCGCGGACGCCGCCCTGCCGCCCGCCATCGGCGCGGCCGAGCGGTTGATGATCCTCACTCGTCTCGTCATGGCCGAACGCGCGCGCATGGGCGTGCCGGTCGATCTGGGCGAGGGCTATCGCCTCGCCGAGGCGCTGGCTCGCACGCTCGACCAGCTCATCGTCGAGCGCAAGGGGCCGCACGACCTTGCCGAGGCGCGCGAGGAGGGGCTCTCGGCCCATTGGGACCGCGCCTATCAGCTTTTCAGCCTGCTCTTCGCGCAATGGCCGCGCGAGTTGGCGGCGCGCGGCTGCATCGACGCGGCGGAGCGGCGCAACCGGCTGCTCGATCATGTCGCCGCGCGCTGGAGCGCCCGTCCGCCCGAGCGCTTCGTAGTGGCGGCGGGCATCGTCACCACAGCGCCGGCCGTGGCGGGCCTGCTCCGCGCGGTGGCCCATCTGCCCGCCGGCATGGTCGTGCTGCCCGATCTCGACCAGAATCTCACCGATGCGCAATGGGAGGCCATCGGCCCCGTCAGCGCCCGGCGCGAGAACGATCCCGATCCGCAGGAGACGCACCCCCAATATGCGCTCAAGCAGCTTCTTCATCGCATGGGCGTCCATCGCAACGAGGTGGCCATCTGGCGCGAGGGCAGCGAGCATGATGCGCGGGCGGCGCGCGGACGAGCGATCAGCAATGCCATGCTGCCGGCGTTGCTCACCGGCGACTGGCCGGCCATTCCCGCCGCCGAACGCTCGCTGAGCGGCGTGCGCGCCATCGAGGCGGCCGGCCCCGCCGAGGAGGCGCAGGCCATTGCCATCGCCCTGCGTGAGGCGGTGGAGACGCCGGGCCTCACTGCCGCCCTGGTCACGCCCGACCGGGAGCTGGCCACGCGCGTTTCGGCCCATCTGGCGCGCTGGGGCATCGATGCGGACGACAGCGCCGGCCGCCCGCTCGCCCAGCTTCCGCCGGGCACGCTGCTGCTGGCGCTGGCGCAGGCCGGGGCGGAGCGGTTCGCGCCGGTGGCGCTGCTCGCTTTGCTCAAGCATCCGCTGGTGCGTGCGGGCGAGGAGCGTCTGGGCTGGCTGGAACAGGTCCGCCGGCTCGACCTGCTGCTGCGCGGACCGCGCCCGCCCGCCGGGCTCGCCGGCATTGCCCATGCGCTCGCGGCGGCTGGCCCGCGCGGCGCGGCGCTGGCGGACTGGTGGGGGCCGCTCGCCACGCTGCTTGCACCGCTGGAAGCCGCCTTCGCCAGTGACGGGCCGCTTGGGGAAATGATCGCCGCGCTGCGCGAGGCGGCGTCCGCGCTCACCGGTGAGCGCGTCTGGGCCGGGCATCAGGGCCATGCCGCCGCCGCGCTCTTCGCCGATCTGGAGAGCGCCGCGCCGCAGGGGCCCGCGCTCGCCAATCCGGGGGGCTTTGTCGCCATGCTGGGCCAGATGCTGGCCGCGCAGGCGGTGCGGCCGCCGCAGGGCGGGCATCCGCGCGTGCAGATCCTCGGCCTGCTCGAAGCGCGGCTGCAACAGGCCGATCTCATGATCCTCGCCGGGCTCAACGAAGGCATCTGGCCCGGCCTGCCGCAGCCCGATCCGTGGCTGGCGCCCAAGGTGCGCCGCCTGCTCGGCCTGCCGGGACTGGAGCGGCGCATCGGCCTTTCCGCCCATGATTTCGCCAATGGACTGGGCGCGCCGCGCGTGCTGCTCTCCCGCGCCCGGCGGGACAAGAGCGCGCCCACCGTCGCCTCGCGCTTCTGGCTGCGCCTGAAGGCCATGGCCGGCGCGCGCTGGACGGAGGATGCGCGCCTGCTGCGCCTTGCCCGCGCCATCGACGCCTCCGCCGCGCCGGCCCCGCGCCTCGCGCGCCCCGCGCCATGCCCGCCGGCCGATCTGCGCCCACGCGAGATCGCCGTCACGGACATCGACCGGCTGCGCGCGGACCCCTATGCCTTCTATGCCGCGCGCATCCTGCGCCTGCCGGTGCTGGAGCCGGTCGATGCCGACCCCGGCCCCGCCTGGCGCGGCACGGCGGCGCACGATCTGCTCCAGCGCTGGATCGAGGAGGGGGAGGGCGATGCCGCGCGCCTCGCGACACTGGCGCGCGAGATGCTGGCCGGGGCGCAAGCCCACCCGCTGATGCGCACGCTCTGGCAGCCGCGCCTGCTCGCCGCGCTGGATTGGGTCGCCGCGCAAGTAGCGGCCGAGCGGGACGAGGGGCGGCGCGTGCTCTTCGGCGAGCAATGGGGCGTCATCGCGCGCGGCGGCATCACCCTGCGCGGCCGGCCGGATCGGGTCGATACGCTGGCGGACGGTGCGGTCGGCATCGTCGATTACAAGAGCGGCGCCACCGCCACGGCCAAGCAGGTGAAGGCCGGCTATTCGCTCCAGCTCGGCCTGCTCGGCCTCATCGCGCGCGAGGGCGGCTTCGCGGCGCATGGCGTGCCGGCGGGCAGTGCCGTCCATGCCTTCGAATATTGGAAGCTCGCCAAGAGCGCCGGGCGCAGCTTCGGCTACAAGCAGTCGCCGGTCGATGCGGAAGGCAAGCGCGGCAAGGTCGCCACCGCCGATTTCCTCGATCTGGTCGCTGGCTATTTCGACGAGGCCGCTGCCCGCTGGCTGACGGGCGAGGAACCCTTCACCGCGCGGCCCCATTCGGATGCGCCGGTCTTCACCGATTACGATCAGCTCATGCGGCTCGACGAGTGGTATGCGCGCGGTGGAGGAGGGGAGGGCGCCGATGGCTGAGCGCAAGAGCATTCCGCCGCTCAAGGCCGAGCAGGCCGCCGCCTCGCGTCCCAACGCCCATGTGTGGCTGAGCGCGTCAGCCGGCACGGGCAAGACGCATGTGCTCTCCGCTCGCGTGCTGCGCCTGCTGCTGGCCGGCGTGGCGCCCGAGCGCATCCTGTGCCTCACCTTCACCAAGGCCGGCGCCGCCGAGATGGCCGAGCGGGTGCACAACATCCTGGCGCGCTGGGTGCAGATCGACGAGGGCGCGCTGTTCCACGATCTCGAAGCGTTGGGCGAGGCGAGCGGGCCGGAGGCGCGGCGGGCGGCGCGGCTGCTCTTCGCCCGCGTGCTGGACGCGACCGGCGGCGGCCTGCGCATCCAGACCATCCACAGCTTCTGCCAGTCGCTGCTCGCCGCCTTTCCGCTGGAGGCCGGCCTCGTCCCCGGCTTTCGCCCGCTCGACGAGCGCGCGCAGGCGGCGCTCTCCCGTGCCGCGCTGATTGGCATGATCGAGGAGGCCGAGCGGCGCCTCGACCAGCCGCTGCTCGATGCGATGGAGATGCTGGCCCTGCGTCTGGGCGAGAAGGGCACTGTCGATTATCTCGCCCGCTGCGTGCCCGCTGGTCCGGCGCTCGACGCGCTGCCGCAGGGCATATCGGAGGCGCTGCTCGATTTCCTCGATCTGCCCACTGGCGATCTGGACGCCCATCTCGCCGCCCGCTGCGCCGATACGCACATCTCCGAGGCCGCGCTGCGCCGTCTGGCCGATGCCAATCGCGCCTGGAACACCAAGAGCGGGCTGGCGCTGGCCGATTGCATCGCCCGCTGGCTGGGCAGCGCGGATCATGAGCGCCCGGCGCAGATCGAGGCGCTGCTCTCCGGCCTCGTCACCAGGGAGGGGGCGGTCAAGAACCGCAACAACGAGAAGCTGCTCGCCAACGACCCCGGCTATATCGATATCGCCGCCGACATCGGCGCGCGGCTGCGGGCGCTGGCCGATCTGCCGCATCACGTCGCTTATGCCCGCGCCGCCGCGCAGGGGCTGCTCGCCGGCCGCGCTTATGCCCGCGCTTATGCCGCCGCCAAACGCCATGCCGGCATGGTCGATTTCGACGATCTGATCGGCCGCGCCAGCGCGCTGCTCCAGCAGCCCCAGGTCGCCGAGTGGGTTCGCTACAAGCTCGACCAGCGCATCGACCATATGCTGGTCGACGAAGCGCAGGACACCAATGACCGCCAGTGGGATCTGGTCGACGCCATCATCGAGGATTATTTCGAGATCGAGCCGGACGAGCGGCGCGGCGCGCGCCGCACGCTCTTCGTGGTGGGCGATACCAAGCAGGCGATCTTCGGCTTCCAGGGCACCAGTCCGCGCGCTTTCGTGGATGCGCTGGGCCGCTTCAGCGCCCGTGCCGCGCGCACCGGGCATCGCATCGACGAGTTGCCTCTGTCGCTCAGCTTCCGTTCCATGCCCGCCATATTGGAGATGGTGGACGCGACGCTGGCGCAGATCGGCCATGGCGCAGTCGGTCTCGACCGCGTGCCCGAGCCGCATGGCGCCGCGCGCCGGCATCCCGGCCGCGTGCTGCTGCTGCCGCCCACGGTTGCGGCCTTTGCCGGGGAAGAGGACGATTCCGAGGAAGAGGTGCCGGAGGGCGAGGAGAACTGGCTGGCCGACCATGAGCGCCTCCATGCCGACCGCATTGCGCGGCAGGTCAGGGCGTGGCTGGCCGAACCGCTGTGGCTGCGCTCGCGGGGACGGTTCGCGCGGCCGGGCGATATCCTGATCCTGCTGCGCAGCCGTGGCGCGCTCTCGCGTCTCATCGTCGCGCGGCTCTACGAGGCGGGTGTGCCGGTGGCGGGCGTGGACCGGCTGCGTCTTCAGGCGCCGCTGGCGGTGCGCGATCTGCTGGCCGCGCTGCGCTTCGTCGTGCAGCCGGAGGACGACCTCAATCTCGCCAACCTCCTCGTCTCGCCGCTGATCGGCTGGAGCCAGGAGGATCTGCTTGCCCGCGCGCCGCGTCCCAAGGGCGTCTCGCTCTGGACGCATCTGCGCGCCACGCTGGACGACACCCATCTCGCCGCCCTGCGGGCCCTGCTGGCGGCCGCCGATTTCACCACGCCCTATCGCTATCTGGAGGCGATTCTCTCCGGCCCGCTGGACGGGCGCCGCAAGCTCGCCGCCCGGCTGGGCGAGGAAGCGCGCGATGCCATCGACGAGCTGCTCAATGCGGCGCTCGGCTTCGAGAGCGAGGATCATCCCTCGCTCCAGCGCTTCATCGACTGGTTCGACCGGGGCGAAGGCGAGATCAAGCGTGAGCTGGCCGAGAGCGGCGATCTGGTCCGCGTCATGACCGTGCATGGCTCCAAGGGACTGGAGGCGCCCATCGTCATCCTGGCCGATGCCGCGTTCGACCCCGCTTATCGTCCACGCGGGGAAGTGCTGGCGCTGCCCGTGGCGGCCACCGCGCTGCCGCTGGTGCGCCCCACGAAGGCGGAGGCTTGCGCAAAGCTGGTCGAGGCCGTCGATCTTGCCGATGCGGCCGAGATGGAGGAGCATTGGCGGCTGCTCTATGTGGGCATGACTCGCGCCGAGGAAATGCTCGCCGTCACTGGCCTGCTCGGCACGCGCGCGAAGGGCGAGACGCCGGAGCGCAGCTGGCACCGCATGATCGGGCAGGCGATGACGCAGCTGGAGGCCGCGCGCGTGACGCTGGCCGATTGGGGCGAGGCGCTGGAGTGGACCGGCCCCGCCGGCCTGCCCGAGGCCGAACCGGCGGCGGCGAAGAATGCGACCGCACCCGCGCCGCAAGACGATCTCCCCGCCTGGCTCCACGCGCCCGCGCCGGCCGAGGCGCGCCCGCCGCGCCCGCTCGCGCCCACCGCGCGGCTGGAGGACGATGTGCCCAACCCGCCGCCGGACGCTGTCCTGCGTACCGCCGCCGAGCGCGGCCACCGGCTCCATGCGCTGTTCGAGCGCCTGCCCGATCTGCCGCGCGCCGAGCGCGCCGACGCCGCCGAGCGCTGGCTCGCCGGGCCCGGCCGCTGCGACGATCCGGCCGGGCGCGCCGCCCTTGTCGCCCATGCGCTGGCCGTCATCGACGACCCCGCGCATGCCGCGCTCTTCTCGCCCGCGGCCCTCGCCGAAGCGCCCATTGCCGCCGTGGTCGGCGAGCAGGTGATCGCCGGCACGGTCGACCGGCTGCTGGTCACGGAGGCATTCGTGCAGGTCGTCGATTTCAAGACCGGCCGGCAGGTTCCGGCCTCGGCGGACGAGGTGGCGCCCGCGCATCTGCGGCAGATGGCCGCCTATGCCGCCGCGCTGGCCGTCATCTTCCCGGATCGGCCGGTGCGCGCCGGCCTGCTCTACACCGCCGGGCCGCGCCTCATCGACTTGCCGGAGGCACTGCTGGCGCCATACAAGCCCGGCTATGGCGCCGCGCAGGAGAAGTTGTCCGCGCCGGACCTTGAGGCGGGAGAGAGCGCCCACTAGATTGGCGCCAAGACAAAAGAGATAGAATGGAGTCTCGCACCATGGCGACCAAGGCGATTTCCGATGCCAGCTTCCACGATGACGTGATTGCGTCCGACAAGCCCGTGCTGGTCGATTTCTGGGCGGAATGGTGCGGTCCCTGTAAGATGATCGGCCCGGCGCTGGAGGAAATCAGCGACGAGCTGGGCGAGCAGGTGACCATCGCCAAGCTCAATATCGACGATCACCCGGACGCCCCGGCCCGCTACGGCGTGCGCGGCATCCCCACCATGATCCTGTTCCGCAACGGCTCGCCCGCCGCCACCAAGGTGGGCGCGGCGCCCAAGAGCGCGCTCAAGGGCTGGCTGGAAGGCGAGCTGGGCAGCGCGCAGCAGCAGGCCGGCTGACCCGCCGCACGGCACTTTCGCGAATCACCGAACCCCGGTCGAGCCTGAACCGCTCGGCCGGGGTTTTCCTGCTCAGAGCCCGAATGTGACCAACCCGCGCGCATCGATGGCCCATGCGGGATTCCAGGCGATTTCCCACATATGCTCGTCCGGGTCCGCCACATAGCCGCGAAAGCCGCCATGCACCGGCGCGTCGGCGGCCCGGACGATCCGCCCGCCCGCATCCGCCAGCCGATCCATCACGCGGCCCACATCGGCCTGGCTCGGCACATTATGCGCCAGGGAGAAGGCGCCCGGCGACGCCAGGCCGGGGCGATTCATGTCCTTCTCCAGCGCCGATTTCTCGAACGTTCCGAGCACAAAGCCGTTCATCTGGTAGAAGATGATCTCTTCATTCTCGAACACGGGCGACCAGCCGAATCCATCGACATAGAAGCGGCGCGAGCGCAGCAAATCGGCAATGCCGAGGGTGATGACGGAAATCTGCTGTTGCATCCCCAGACCTTTCAGTGACCAAGGGTCATGCGATACCGGCATGGGAAAGGAAGGGCGAGAGGGCGATGACGCGGTTGATCCTGTTCAACAAGCCCTATGGCGTGCTTTGCCAGTTCACCGATCGCGGCACGGCCGGTGCGGCGCGCCCCACCTTGTCGGATTATATCGACGTGCCCGGCGTCTACCCGGCGGGGCGGCTCGATCTGGATAGCGAGGGCCTGCTCCTGCTCACCGACGATGGCCGGTTGCAGGCGCGCATCGCGGACCCCAGGTTCAAGATGGCCAAGACCTATCTGGTGCAGGTGGAAGGCGATGTGGGCGAGGCGGGGCTCGCATCGCTGCGGCAGGGCGTTCGCCTGAAGGACGGTCTCACGCGCCCGGCTCAGGCCGAGCGCATTGCCACACCCGACTTGTGGCCGCGCGATCCGCCGGTCCGTTTCCGCAAGAGCGTGCCGGATTGCTGGCTCAGCCTGACGATCCGCGAGGGGCGCAACCGGCAGGTGCGCCGGATGACGGCGGCTATCGGCCATCCCACTTTGCGGCTGGTGCGCTGGCGCATCGGCGACTGGTCGCTCGACGGGGTGCCGACCGGGCAATGGCGGGGCGGGGTGGGGAGCGCGCCTCTCCACGATGCGCTCAGCAGAAGGCGTTCAGGCAGAAATCCTTGAGCGCATGGGCGTCATGCAGGGCATTGTGGGGCATTTTGCTATTGGCCGCCGCACTGAATCCCGCACCGTTGATGAGTTCCAGCCGAAGGCCGTTGATGCCGATCATCTCGCCCGGTCCGGTCACGAGAAGATGGCAGAAATAGGCGAGATCGTCGGGCCAGTCGGCCACGATCACCGGATCGGGGTCGTTGATGAGATAGGCTTCGAGATGGCGCGCGGCCTCTTCGCGGTTGAGATGATGATCGACGCCGGGCGGCACGAAGCGCAGATAGGGAATGACGTTTTGCGCCACCCATGGGTGGATTTCGGCGGGAAGCGGCAGCGAAACGTAGAAATCCTGATCGCCGAATTCAGGAACCAGCGCCAGGCTGATGAGCGCGCCGCCAAAGCCGTTGAATTCGGTGTCGAGAAAATATCGCATGGTTCTGTCGGTCGCATTCCATCGGAGCATTGAGGGGCGCGGTTATGGCGGGGCATGTATCTGCGCCTTTGCGCCTGGCGGTCGCAAGCCTTAGGAGCGCCCCCTGCACCCCGCAAGAGCCAACACCAGCAAGAGTTATCGTCATGCAGCCTCGCGAATGGATCGGATCGGCCAAAGTGCCCGGCGGAGCGGAGCTGACGCTCTACCGGCGCGGCAGGGATTTCATGATCGTGCTCGACCGCAACGAACTGATGAGCAGCCGGATGAGCGGATCGGAGGAGGCCCTTGCCAATCTGACCTGCGCGCGCCTGCGCGGCCGCGCCGCCGCGCATCTGTTGATCGGCGGCTATGGCATGGGCTTCACCTTGCGGGCCGCGCTCGCCGCGCTTGGGGGCGAGGCCCGGATCACGCTGGCCGAGCTTGTGCCCGAGATCATCGATTGGGCCCGTGGCCCCATGGCGGAGCTGGCGGCCGGCTGTCTCGACGATCCGCGCGTGCATCTGGTCCAGGACGACGTGGCCGATGTGATCGCCGCCGGGCGCGGCGCCTATGATGCGATCCTCCTCGATGTGGACAACGGCCCGGACGGGCTGGTGCGCCAGGCGAACGACCGGCTCTATTCGGCTCAGGGTCTTGCCGGAGCCAAGGCGGCGCTGCGGCCGGGCGGTGTGCTGGCGATATGGTCGGCGGGGGAGGATGCGGCCTTTGCCCGCCGCCTGTCACAGGCCGGCTTTGCCGTGGATGAAGTCGCCGTGCGGGCCCGCAGCAATGGCAAGGGCCCGCGCCATATCATCTGGTTCGCGCAAAAGGCCGGCGCCTGAGCGGGGCGCCTCAATCGGCGGGGCGGGGAATCCGCTTGCCTCTGGTCCGGCTGGTCAGATGCACCTGCCCGCACCGATCGCAGCGATAGGGCCGGAGCGGGATAGTGGCGCGCTGTGCGACCCGCAGCGCATCCTGCTCACAGGCATAGCGCGCCTTCTTCCGGCAGATGCTGAGCCTCGTGCGCATCAATCCTCGGGCTCGAACGTCACGCTGCCCTGATTGGCCAGCGTCGCGACAAGCTGCGCCACGGCGTCCGCCTGTCTCAGCGTGGGGTCGAGCGTGAGCCGACCCCCCGCGCAAAGCTGCTGCGCGAACGCGGCGGTCTCCCCGGCGCAGGGAAAGGATCGGCCATCCACGAACAGCAGCACCGTCTCCGCCTCTTGCCGGACGAACGCGAAGCGACTGGCCGGATTGCGGGCGAGCGGCTCGGCGTTGGCAAGCTGCGCGCGCACGTCCTCGATGGCCATGGGGCTTTCCGGCTGCCAGTCCGCCTCGGGATATTTGGGCGTGCTGCTATAGCTGCCGAACCAGCGCGCGAAGGCGGCGCGGTCGAGGAGGGACTCCGTCACCATGGCGTGCAGCCGGTCAAGCGCGTCCGGGAGAATTTCCCCCGGATTGTCCTGCTTGCGCAGGCCCTGATCTCCGTATCGGTCGTCGTCCTGATACTGGTCGAGCAAGGCATCGCAATAATGCGCGATCAGATCGCCGCGCGACGGAGCGCGAAAGCCGATCGAATAGGTCATGCAGTCGTCGCCCACCGCAATGCCGTCATGGGCGAAACGCGGCGGCACATAGAGGATGTCGCCGGGTTCGAGCACCCAGTCCTGCGTCGCCTCGAATGCGGCGAGCAGGCGCAGGTCGTCATGCGGCAGCAGCGCCGTGTCCGGGTCGCAGGCCGGCCCTACCCGCCAGCGGCGTTTGCCCAGACCCTGGATCAGGAACACGTCATACTGGTCGAAATGCGGGCCCACGCCGCCGCCATCGGTCGCGTAGCTCACCATCACGTCGTCGATGCGCCAATCGGGGATGAACCGAAAGGGCGCGATCAGCGCGGCGACCTCCGGCACATAATGATCGACGGCCTGGACGAGCAGCGTCCATGGCGTCTTGCCAAGCCGGCTGAAGCGCACCTCGCTCAAGGGCCCATGCTCGACCGCCCATTTCTCGCGCGTCTTCCCCGGTCTCTGCGAGATCAGGCGCGATTCGACACCCTCCTCGCAGGCCAGTCCGGCGAGATCGTCCGGCGCGAACGGATTGGCCCAGCTCTGCCAGGGATTGCGGATGAGCAGCGGCTTCTTCTGCCAGTAATCGGAGAGAAAGGTGCCGATGTCGAAATGAGTGAGCTGCATGGATACTCGCGATGAATGAGCGGCATGGCGTTGGAAGCGGAACCTATGATCGCGCCCGGATGCCCGCACGTCCAGCGCGGTTTCGGCGGTATCGCAGGTCTTGCCCATCGGTGAGATGCATTCGCCGCTTGCCGGGGAACGGCCAGTGCGCGGAGGCCCAACAGCAAATCCTCGGCGTGAAGGCAATATCCCCACGGCGATGGCGGGCAGCTTTTCCTTCCATGGCCATGGCAGGCCATCCGGCCAAACAGGGCGGATCAACGCGGGGATTTCCGCCGCAGGGGCCCAAGGTGGCCCAATCCGCCTGTTCGTTGCGGCGGCTCACCAAGCAACCGTCGCGGCCAGGAATGAAGGCGTTTCGCGCTTTTTGTACGCTCGCGATGACGAAGATGAGATCTGGCATATTGCCGTCTGAAGACGTCATGGAGCCACGTTAGCACATCTGCACGTTCGTGGACGGTTCAGCATTGCTCCCCGGCTTTCGCCCGTGCGCCTGCCTGTCGTCCCAGGGCGGCCGCTTCCTGTCGAAGCCAGGTGTCTGCCGCCTCCCGCCCGTCTGTGCGCAAGCGCCGCTCATATTCGGGGCGCAGCTTTTCCCGATCGCGGGAAGTCGCGCAGGTCAGGTTTGCAGTATCCGGCTTCTGCCTGGAGGAAGCGCGATTATCTTCCGTATCGCTATTGTTTGGCGCCGTCTGCTGTTCGAGCAAATCGCCCTGATGCATGATCATCGCCTGCTGGCCGGCATCGATCCACGGCGTCTGCCCGATCGCACCCGCCGACCACGGCAATGCCGTACCCAGCAGGAGGATGAACGCAAATGGCTTCGGTCGCATGAAATCCTCCGGGATGCGTTGAGGCCAGGAAGATAATCAAGCAGGCCATGGCAGCAATGAGGTGACGACGATCAGCCCCGAACCAGCGCCTGACAGCGGCAGATGATCGGCTGCGATGTCAACGCCCGGTTCTGAAGTTCGGCTCGCTACGTCCGGCGGTGTGGCGCGCCCGGCAGGATTCGAACCTGCGACCATTCGCTTAGAAGGCGAATGCTCTATCCAGCTGAGCTACGGGCGCGTGGGGATTGTCCTTAGCTGAATTGGAGTCGGTTTCAATTGCATTGCGCGGCTGGCGGGTGCGGTGTCGTCCCGGCGTCATGCGCCGCGACTTGCCGCTTGCCTGGGCCATGGCCGGGGTTAGAAGAGGGACGTCATGACGGCTGACTCACCCAGATCCGTGGACGCCAGCGCGCTGCGCGGGCGGTCGCTGCGCTATTATGATTTCGTCATGGCCGCCTTTGTGGCCATTCTTCTGTTGTCCAACATCATCGGCGCGTCCAAGCCGGCGGTGGTCGATCTGCCGCTGGTCGGTGCCTGGACTTTCGGCGCGGGCGTGCTCTTCTTCCCGTTCAGCTACATTATCGGCGACGTGTTGACCGAGGTCTATGGCTATGCCCGCGCGCGCCGCGTGATCTGGACGGGCTTTGCCGCGCTCGCCTTCATGGCCTTCATGGCCGCCGTGGTGCTCGCCATGCCGCCGGCGGCGGACTGGCCAGGGCAGGGGGCCTATGAATTCGTCTTCGGCAATAGCTGGCGCATCGTGCTGGCCTCGATGATCGCCTTCTGGGCGGGCGAGTTCGCCAATAGCTTCGTGCTTGCGCGCATGAAAGTGATGACCGGCGGCCGCTTCCTGTGGATGCGGACCATTGGTTCGACGGTCGTGGGGCAGGGGCTCGACAGCCTGATTTTCTATCCGCTCGCTTTTTATGGGCTGGCCGGCTGGCCTATCGAGCAGCTCGGCCAGGTCGTCGTCTCGCAATTTCTGCTCAAGACGGGCTGGGAGGCGCTGCTGACGCCCGTGACTTATCTGGTCGTCAACCGCCTGAAGCGAGCGGAGGGTCTGGACGTCTATGACGAGCGGACCGACTTCTCGCCCTTCAAGGCCGGGCTGGAGTGAACGGCCGCCCGTAGTAATGCCAATGGACGAAGACGCCGCCATGCGCCGGGCACGGCGGCGTCGGTTTCGTTCTTTGGAGGCGGAGAGTCGCTCTCCCGCTCCGCTGTCAGGCGTGGGCCGCCCGCGTCTTGCGGCGGCGCAGCGTCGATCCGATGGCGCCAAAGCCCAGCAGCATCATCGCCCAGGTGGCGGGCTCGGGGACCACGGCGCCCACATCGCCCTTGATGTCCGACGCGACGATGCGCAGATTGTCGAACGCCGCATAGCCGCCCGCGATCAGGTCGATGCGCAGGATGACGTTGCCATTCGTCGAGCCGCTGGCATCGAGGCCGCCGAGCGCCTCGCTCCACAGAAAGACGTTCTTGCTGGGGTTGAGCAGTCCCGCAATCTCGAAACTGTCGAGCGCGGTGCCTGACCCCAGCCCCAGCGCGCCGCCGGGATTGTCATAAAGCGAGAAGAGGAACACGGGCGCCGCGCCGCCTGCGGGAACGAACGGCTGCCCGAACCGATCGAGATCGATGCTGGAAATATCCATGCGCAGGTTCAGATACTGATAGTCGCCGACATTGAATGCCAGGCCGAGCTGGTCGTTCTGCGCCCCGTTCTGCATCGAGAGCGTATATTGGCCGCCGATGCCGGCGGGGTCCTGGTAGCCGACACCGAATGCCTCCGTGCCGCCGATCCGCAACGTCTCCACAGTATATTGCTGCGAAAAGAAGAAGCCGGCGGGCTGGCCGCCGTAGAGCTGGTTCACGGTGCGGGTGAGATTGATGTCGCCGCCGTCATTGACGAAGCCGTTGGGAGACTCGAAGTCCTGATCGTACAGGATATCCGCTCCATAAGCCGGAGCGGTCACGGCCAGTATGCCCGCTGCAATCAACGCAAAACGCATATCATTCTCCCCATCATCGTCGCGAAGGACTGCCTGGGGGCCGCCAGCGGCATATGCGCGGATCGCGGCGGAAAGGCCCCCAGATCCTTCTCAAGGAGATCAGCGGGATTTGCGGGGAAAGAGGGTCAACGAAAAATTAAGCCGTGAGGCAATGTCCGATTATGGGACAGTTTGCATCCATGACGGAGCGGCGTCTTGCTGCTCTATCCAGCGCCTCGACGCTTACGTCCCGAGCACGAAGCGCGCGCCGGCCTCGGCGTGGATGGCGGTGCTGTCGTAGATGGGGAGCACATTGGCCTGCACGTTGACGACCAGTTCCAGCTCCGTGCAGGCCAGCACCACCGCCTGCACGTCTTCCTTGGCGATGTCGGTCAGCTCGGATTTCATGTAGCGTTCGGCATCGCGCGTCACGATGCCGGCGGCCAGCTCGTTATAGACCATGCGGTCGATGCGGGCGGCCAGCTCGGCGTCGGCCGGGAGCAGCGTGGCGCCGCCGGCGCGGACGAGTTGCTGGCGATAGTCGCGGTCCATCATCACATTGCTGGTGCCGACCAATGCCACGGATCTGACTTCGTCCGCCCGCAGCCGCGCACCGATCGCGTCGACGATGTGCAGCACGGGGATGGCGACGGCCTGCGTCACATCCTCGTGCACCTTGTGCATGGAGTTGGCGCAGATGAGCAGCCCTTCGGCCCCCGCCGCCTCCAGCCGACGCGCGGCGGCGGCGGTCTGGCTCAGCGCGCAGTCCCAGTCGTTGACGGTGACGCAGCGGGCCAGCTCCGAGAAGTCCAGGCTCTCGATGATGAGCGTGGCGCTGTGCAGGCCGCCCAGCTCGCGCTGCACGGCGCGGTTGATAAGCTCATAATAGCGGGCGGTGGAGGTCCAGCTCAGACCGCCGATCAGGCCAAGCTTGCGCATCAGTGGCCCAGCGCCTTCACGATCTCTTCGACCATCTTCTTCGCGTCGGCGAGCAGCATCATCGTATTGTCCTGATAGAAAACGTCGTTGTCCACGCCGGCATAGCCCACGCCGCCCATGGAGCGCTTGACGAACAGCACCGTCTTGGCGTTGCCTACTTCCAGGATGGGCATGCCGTAGATGGGCGAGGTCTTGTCTGTCTTGGCGGCCGGGTTCGTCACGTCATTGGCGCCGATGACGAAGGCGATGTCGGTCTGGGCGAAGGCGCTGTTGATGTCCTCCAGCTCGAACACCTCGTCATAGGGCACGTTCGCCTCGGCCAGCAGCACGTTCATGTGCCCCGGCATGCGTCCGGCCACCGGATGGATGGCATAGCGCACGTTGACGCCCTCTTCCTTGAGCATGTCCGCCATCTCGCGCAGGGCATGCTGGGCCTGGGAGACGGCCATGCCGTAGCCGGGCACGATGATGACGCTGTCCGCCTGCTTCATGAGGAAGGCCGCGTCCTCGGCCGAGCCGCGCTTCCAGGGGCGCTGCTCCTTGGCCTCGCCGCCCGATGCGGCCGCTTCCGCGCCGAAACCGCCGGCGATGACGGCCAGGAAGCCCCGGTTCATCGCCCGGCACATGATGTAGCTCAGGATCGCGCCGGAGGAGCCCACCAGCGCGCCGGTGACGATCATCGCCGTGTTCTGGAGCGTGAAGCCCATGGCGGCCGCCGCCCAGCCCGAATAGCTGTTCAGCATGGAGACGACCACCGGCATGTCCGCCCCGCCGATGGGGATGATGAGCAGGAAGCCGATGAGGAAGGACAGGGCGCAGACCGTCCAGAACAGCCACGGATGATCGGCCGGCACGTCCATGGCGTAGAACCAGCCGATCAGGCCCAGGATCGCCACCAGCGTGCCCAGGTTAATGACATGGCGGGCCGGCAGCAGGATGGGCTTGCCGGACATGTTGCCGTTGAGCTTCAGGAAGGCGATGACCGAGCCGGAGAAGGTGATGGCGCCGATGGCGACGCCCAGGCCCAGCTCGATGCGGCTGGCATTGTGGATCTGCCCCGTGACCGCGTCGACGATGCCGAAGGAGGCGGGGTTCAGATAGGCGGCCGCGCCCACCACCACGGCGGCGAGGCCGACCAGGCTGTGGAAGGCGGCGACGAGCTGCGGCATGGCCGTCATGGCGATGCGCCGCGCGACGATGAAGCCGATCACGCCGCCGATGGCGATGGCGGCGACCAGCCTGGGCAGCGCCACGGCATCGTGCGTGGCTATGGTGGTGCCCACCGCGATGAGCATGCCCAGCATGCCCAGCCGATTGCCCCGGCGGCTGGTCTCGGGATTGGAGAGGCCGCGCAGCGCCAGGATGAAGAGCACGCCCGCGACCAGATAGGCGAAGGCGACGAGCGGGGAGACGGAGACGTGCGCCATCACTTGCGCTCTTTCTTCTTGTACATGGCGAGCATGCGTTCGGTGACGGCGAAGCCGCCGAAGATGTTGATGGAGGCGAGCACCACGCCGGCCAGGCCGAGCCATTGGCCCAGCGGGCTTTCCGCCTCTGCCGCCGCGATGAGCGCGCCCACGATGATGACCGAGCTGATCGCGTTGGTGACGGCCATCAGCGGCGTATGCAGCGCGGGGGTGACGGACCAGACGACGTAGTAGCCCACGAAGCAGGCCAGCACGAAGATGGAGAGAATGGCGATGAAATCCATGAGTGCTGCTCCCGTCAGCCGGATACGCGCTGGGCGATCTCGACGGCATTGCCCTCGGGATCGGTGAGGTAGAGAACCTTGATGCCCAGCTCCTTCACCTCCGTGATGTCGAGCGTCGGCGTCACGCCCCTGGCGGCGAGCGCGGCGCGCGTGGCCTCGATGTCCGCCGTTTCCAGCGTGAAGTGGGAGTAGCCGTGCAGCCCGGCATGGGCGGGCGGTTTGGCACGCGCGGGCGTGGCATCGGTGGCGGCGGGCGAATGGACCAGCTCCAGCCGCGCAGTGCCCAGCCGCAGCCAGCGGAAGAAGACGCGCCCGTCGCCGATGCTCACATCCTTTTCCACGCTGAAGCCCAGCGTCTCGACATACCATATCGTCTCCGCCTCCAGGTCCTTCACCGAGAGGGCGACCATGAACTGATTGAGCGCCGGCGCCCCGGCGGCGGGGCTCGCACTGTCGGCGGCGAGAAGCGGCGCGGGCGCGGCGGCCAGGAGCAGGCCAAGCACGGCGGGGCCGAGCCTCCCGGCGAGGGATGACCTCGCGATAAGGAATGACAGGGCGTCCTTGCCGTTCATTGCGCGTTCCTCCGGCCTCGTTTCAGCTTTCCAGCCGCTGCACCAGCTCGACCAGATTGCCCTCCGGGTCGCGCAGGAAGAGGATGCGGATGCCGAGCGGCGGAAGGGGCGTGATATCGAGGGCGATCTCCACGCCTCGCGCGGCGAGCGCCGCCCGGGCTGCGTCGAGGTCCGGCACTTCCATGGTGATCTGCGCCGGGCCGCGCACGGTGGCATGGGCGGGCGGCACGGCGCGCACAGGCCCGGCCTGTCCATCGGGCTGGAAGATCAGCTCGATGCGTGCATTGCCGTTTTCGATGAAGCGCACCTTGCCGCCGCCTTCGCCTATCGGCACGTCCTTCGTGACCTTGAAGCCCAGCATCGAGCCATACCAGGCCGTCATCGCATCGAGGTCAGCCACCGAGAGGCCGATCATGAAATGCTGGAGGGTAGGGACGGCGGGCGCCGTGTCGGCGGCGAGAACAGGTGCGGGAGCAAGCAGGAGCAGGGGGGCGAGCCATGATTTCATCGGGTAAGCCTTTCCGTGGAAGCCGGCATCTCCGAGCAGAGGACGGCGTGGTTCAATGCATAAGGGGAGGAAGCCGGGAGAGAGAGGCGCGCCGTACCGCTCATCCCAGCAGCCTCTCATTCACGATCCTGCCGCCGCGCGTCAGTCGCACGCCCTGCACGATCTCGTCGTCATCGGGCAGCAGCGGGCCGCCGCTCTCCTTGTCCCAGAAGGCGGAGAGGAAATTGAAGAGATTGCGCGCGAACAGGGCGGAAGTATCGGCGGCGAGGCGGCTCGGCACATTGCGATGGCCGACGATCCTGACGCCATGCGCCTCCACGATCTCGCCCGCCACCGCGCCCTCCACATTGCCGCCCTGCTCGACGGCGAGGTCGACGATGACGCTGCCCGGCTTCATGGAGGCGATCTGCGCGTCCGAAATGAGGCGCGGCGCCGCCCGGCCGGGGATCAGCGCCGTGGTGATGACGATATCCTGCTTGGCGACGTGGGCGGAAACCAGCTCGGCCTGCGCGGCCTTGTAGTCCTCGGACATTTCCGTGGCATAGCCGCCGGTGCCTTCGCCCTCGATGCCCTTCACGGCCTCCACGAAAATGGGCTTGGCGCCCAGCGATTCGATCTGCTCCTTGGTCGCTGCGCGCACGTCCGTCGCGCTCACCTGCGCGCCCAGGCGCCGGGCGGTCGCGATGGCTTGCAGCCCCGCCACGCCCACGCCCATCACGAAGACGCGGGCGGCCGAGACGGTGCCCGCCGCCGTCATCATCATGGGGAAGGCCCGGCCATATTCGGCGGCGGCGTCCAGCACGGCCTTGTAGCCGGAGAGGTTGGACTGGGAGGAGAGGATGTCCATGCTCTGCGCGCGAGTGATGCGCGGCATGAACTCCATGGCCAGCGCCTCGAAGCCGGCGGCGGCATAGGCCTCCACCCGGGCGCGGTCGCCCAAGGGATTGAGCCCGCCGACGATCAGCGCGCCGGGGGTGGCGCCCGCAAGGTCCGCCGGGTCCGGGCCCTGGATGCACAGGACGATGCCCGCGTCCTTCACGGCCTCCGCCCGCGCGCCGACGCTGGCGCCGGCCGCGGCATAGTCCGCGTCGCGCACGCCGGCCGTCTCGCCCGCCGTCGATTCCACCGCAACATCCGCCCCCAGGGCAATGAATTTGCGGACGGTTTCCGCCGACGCGGCGACGCGCCTCTCCCCGGAGGCGGTCTCGCGCAGGACGGCGATCTTCATCAGGAGATCAGCAGAATGACGATGGCGACGCCAATGATGCTGATGATCGTTCCCCACTTTATCAGCGCCACGAAACCGCTGAATGTGTCGCGCGCCGCTACGATATCTTCGTCATGCACCATTTTTGATGAGCCCCTTGGTAGAATGTCGGGCCGGTTCTAGCGGCAAGGACCGCACCTCTCAAGCCGCTAGAATCCCCCGGTGCTCGGTGGCCTACCGCACGAGCGAAAGCCGCACCCTTGTCCGGCACATTGCCCCGGCCGTCCCGATCCGCACCGATATCGTCCCATCGCGACACGGCTGGAACAGGCGGTGCGGCTTAACAGGCTCTTTACCTCGGCTGGCTATCACGGCGCCGGGGGATGACAGGACGAGTTGATGAGCGACGCCGATATTCCTCTCCTCATGCTGGTCGACGACGAGCCCGCGCAGCGCCGCCTGAACATGGCGCTGGCCGCGCGCGCCGGCTGGCGCACGATCTGCGCTGGCAATGCGGAGGATGCGCTGGCGATGATGGACACGCGCGAGGGGCAGCGCCTCGCCGCGGTCATCATCGACGACTGGACGCCGGGGCTGGAAGCCACCGCGCTGATTCGCGCCATTCGCGAGAAGCGGCCGAACCTGCCCGTGCTGATCCTCACCGCCAATGGCAGCGCCGCGCTGGCCGTGGAGGCGATGCGCGCGGGGGCCTTCGATTTCCTCATCAAGCCGATTGCGCCCGAAAGTTTCCTGGCTGCCTTGCAGGCCGTGCTCGGGCATCCGCGCGATCAGGGCGAGCTGCGTCCGCTCACCGAGAAAATCCGCGCGCCGCTGGGCTTTGACGAGATTGTGGGTTCCTCGCCCACCTTCCGTGCCGCGCTCGCCATTGCCGCCAAGGCGGCGCGGGCGCGCGTGCCGATCCTTATCGAGGGCGAGAGCGGTGTCGGCAAGGAAGTGATCGCCCATGCGATTCACGCCGCCAGCCCGCGCGCCCGCGCACCGATGATCGCGGTGAATTGCGGCGCGATTCCACCCAATCTGGTGGAGAGCGATCTGTTCGGCCATGAGCGCGGCGCCTTCACCGGCGCGTTCGACCGGCATATCGGCAAGTTCATGGCGGCCAATGGTGGCACCATCTTCCTCGACGAGATCAGCGAATTGCCGCTGGAGGCGCAGGTGAAGCTGCTCCGCGTGTTGCAGGAAGGCGAGATCCAGCCCGTCGGCGCGCGCATGCCCGCGCATGTGGACGTGCGCATCATTGCCGCCACCAACAAGCGCCTGATCGAGGAAGTCGCGGCCGGGCGTTTTCGCGAAGACCTCTATTATCGGCTCAACGTGGTGCAGCTCACCATCCCGCCGCTGCGCGAGCGCACCGGCGACGTGCCCGCGCTCGCCCGCCACCTGCTGGACCGGATCAGCGCGCAGCCGGGCATGCGCAGCCTCGGCATCACCAGCGAGGCGGTGAGCCTGCTGATGCGTCACGACTGGCCGGGCAATGTCCGCCAGCTCCACAACACATTGTTCCGCGCCGCCGTGCTCTGCGAGGGCGACGCTCTGACGCCAGCCGACTTCCCCCAGCTCTCGGACCAGCTTTTCGGCCGCGTCGAGCCGCGCGCCAAGGCCGGGAGCAGCCTGATCCGCAGCGCGCAGGAAAACGGCATCGGCGTCACGCTCTACGAGGCGAACGGCCATCTGCGCTCGCTCTCGGACATCGAGGCGGACGTCATCCGCCTCGCCATCGGCCATTATCGCGGCCGCATGACGGAAGTGGCCCGCCGCCTGGGCATCGGCCGCTCGACGCTCTATCGCAAGCTCGCCGAGCTGGGGATCGAGACGGCGGCCTGAGGTCGGCCCCATTCGCTCCTGGAGCCTGATCGGATGGATTCATCCGACTTGAAAATGCTTAGGGGCAGTTTGCGTTGATCCCGGCAATATAGTCTGCGAGCGGCGGCAGGCCGGCTTCGGCACGCCGTTTGTCCACCTCGGACGGCTCGTCGATCGGCATCGGCGTCCAACGATGCGGCCCGGAGCACTGACCTTGCGAGCCATAAAGCTGCATGCGCCCGGCATTCACGGCGACACGATCGAAGAGAAGGGCATAATTCGAGGTGTTCGCTTCTCCCTGGCGGACCAGCGGTTCCATCATCGTCAGGACCTGCCGCTGAAAATCTAAGTCGTCGGTGGCGTGCTGGACGAGAAGCCAGGCCGCGTCATCCGCTGTCTCCCCAGCCGTTGAAATCTTGTACCAGCCATTCTTCTTCAGGTCGGCCTTCAGCCACAGCAGATTGTCTGCGTCGACGCGACTGAGCCAGGCGGCCAGTGCGGGTTCGAGCGCGGATACCGCGTCCGCGTTCAGCCCATCCGCCCAGTTGCGATGCAGCCTGACGTCCATCCACGCCAGCCGGGCGAACTGATCGCGCGCGGCGCGGAAATAGAGTTCGCACAAGCGAGGATCCCTGGCGTGCTGGCCCTGCGTGACAAAGAGTCCGACAATGCCATAATCGCCGGAAAAGGACGGGTTGGCGAACGTGCTCGCGCGAAAGTCTTCCAACCGCGCGAATGCGGCCCGCGCCGCTGTTTCGTCCACCCTGCCTTGCGGCTCGATCGCGGTTTCGGCCAGCGCCTCTTTCTCGGCGGCACAGCCGGCCGCGACGGCGGGAGCCGACATCAGCGCGGCCAGCAGCGACGGAAAAAAGGCGCGCGCGAATTTGTGCATTGCAGTTACCCCGTCCAGTCCTCCGGGAACGTCCTGAATTTCCGGGCCCTCCAATGCAGGCGGCAGCGCGCTCAAGCGTCGATGGCGTCGTCCTCCACCTGCGCCGCATTCTCCTGGATGAAGGCGAATCGGTGGGCAGGGTTGGTGCCCATCAGGCGGTCGACCAGATCCTTCACCACCGCGCGGTCCTGATAGTCGGCGGGCAGGGTGATGCGCAGCAGGCCGCGCGTGGCGCGGTCCATGGTGGTTTCGCGCAATTGCTGGGGGTTCATCTCGCCCAGGCCCTTGAAGCGGCTCACGTCCACTTTCTTGCCCTTGAGTTCGCCCTCCATCAGCGCGAGCCGGTGCGCGTCGTCGCGCGCGTACAGGCTTTTGCCGCCGAAGCTCAGGCGATAGAGCGGCGGTTGGGCGAGGTAGAGGTGGCCGCGCCGCACCAGCTCCGGCATTTCCTGGAAGAAGAAGGTCATCAGCAGCGTGGCGATATGGGCGCCGTCCACATCCGCGTCGGTCATGATGACGATGCGCTCATAGCGCAGATTGTCCGGGTTGCAGTCCTTGCGGGTGCCGCAGCCAATGGCCTGGATGAGATCGGCGATTTCCTGATTTGCCAATATCTTGGCAGACGTTGCTGAGGCGACGTTGAGGATCTTGCCGCGAATGGGCAGGATCGCCTGCGTCTTGCGGTCGCGCGCCTGCTTGGCGCTGCCGCCGGCGCTGTCGCCCTCCACGATGAACAGCTCCGTGCCCTCGGGATCGTCGGCGGAGCAATCGGTGAGCTTGCCGGGTAGGCGCAGCTTGCGGCCGCTGGTCGCGGTCTTGCGCTTCACTTCCTTTTCCGCGCGGCGGCGCAGGCGCTCGTCCATGCGCTCCAGGATATGACCCAGCAGCGCGCGGCCGCTGTCCATCTGGCCGGCCAGGAAATGGTCGAAATGGTCGCGCATGGCGTTCTCGACCAGTCGCGCGGCCTCGGGACTCGTCAGCCGGTCCTTGGTCTGGCTCTGGAACTGGGGCTCGCGGATGAACACGCTGAGCACCAGCTCGGCGCCGTTCATCACGTCCTCGGCCTGGATGTCCTTGGCCTTCTTCTGGCCGACCAGCTCGCCAAAGGCGCGGATGCCGCGCGTCAGCGCCGCGCGCAGGCCCTGCTCATGCGTGCCGCCGTCGGGCGTGGGGATGGTGTTGCAGTACCAGCTCGTCGAGCCATCCGACCAGAGCGGCCAGGCGACGGCCCATTCCACGCGGCCCGCGCCGTCCGGGAAGTCCTGCGTACCGGAGAAGAAGGCGTTGGTCGCGCATTCGCGGCTGCCGAGCTGCTCGCGCAGATAATCCGAGAGACCGCCGGGAAACTGGAACACCGCCTCGGCCGGCGTATCGTCGGTGATGATCGAGGGGTCGCACTTCCAGCGGATTTCCACGCCGGCGAAGAGATAGGCCTTGGAACGCGCCAGCCGGTGGAGCCGCGCCGGCTTGAACTTCAGCTCGCCGAAAATCTCGCTGTCCGGCACGAAGCTGACCGTGGTGCCGCGCCGGTTGGGCGCCGCGCCGACTTTCTCCAGCGGCCCCTGCGCATGACCGCGCGAGAAGCGCTGGCGGTAAAGCTCGCGATTGAGCGCCACTTCCACTTCGGTATCCACCGAGAGCGCATTGACCACGCTCACGCCCACGCCGTGCAGGCCGCCCGATGTCTCATAGGCCTTGCCGGAGAATTTGCCGCCCGAGTGCAGCATGGAGAAGATGACCTCCAGCGCTGATTTATCGGGATATTTGGGATGCGGGTCGACCGGGATGCCGCGGCCATTGTCCGTGATGACAAGGCGATTGCCCGGCAGCAGCGTCACTTCGATGCGGGTCGCATGGCCCGCCACGGCCTCGTCCATCGCATTGTCGAGCACTTCGGAAGCGAGGTGATGCAGCGCGCGCTCGTCCGTGCCGCCGATATACATGCCCGGCCGCCGCCGGACGGGCTCCAGCCCCTCCAGCACTTCGATCGCGGATGCATCGTAGGTTCCGGCAGTAGCGGGGCGAGCGCCCCCGAAAAGATCATCGGCCATGGACGAGCTATAGGGGCAGGGGAGTCGGCCGCGCAAGCGGGAAGCCGGGGGGATGTGGCTGCGGTTTGCGGGGACGGACCCGGATGGGGGGACGATTTGGCTCGCGCGGAGACGCGGAGGGGCGGAGGAGGGGGTGGCAAGGCGCGCGCACGCCCTATTCATGGCGAAACCTGTGCAAAAAGCCCCCGTTCGCCCTGCGCCTGTGGAGGGTCCTTCTTTCCTTCTTCGACATTTCAAAGGAGGCATGGGCCTTCGACAGGCTCAGGTCGAACGGATCGCCGTGCCAGGAGTCTCTAGCCAGGAGCCTCTGAAGCTGCTCTCAGCCGTAGAGGATGGCCGCTGCATGGTCCCACATCGCCGGCGAACAGGCCGCCAGCAGGCCCTTGCCCGGATCGGCGCCGATCACATAGGCCGAGCCGTCCGGCCGCGCCACCCGCCCGCCGGCCTCGTTGACGAACAGCGCGCCCGGCGCATGGTCCCAGGGCAAAGTGCGCTCGAACATGGCAAGATCGTGCACGCCGAGCACGATGCGCGGATATTGCTCGGCGGCGCAGCGCGGGATGTCCGCCATCTCCAGCCTGCCTTCGGCGCGGGTCTTTACGGCCTCGCGGTCGGCCGGGTTCACGAACAGCAGCGAGAGGCCGGCCACCGGCAGCGCCGCGCCCGTGCCGCGCGCCCGCACCGGCGTGCCGTTCACGTCCGCACCCTTGCCGAGCACGGCGTGGCAGAGCCGGTCGGTGAGCGGATCGAGCATCCAGCTTTCCTGCACCACGCCGCCGTCCACCAATGCGATCATCAGGCCGAAAGGTGGTTTGCCGGCGGCAAAATTCCCTGTTCCGTCAATGGGATCTATAATCCAGTTAAGGCCAGTTCCCAACCGTTCGAGCACTGCCGCGTCGGCCGCGACGGCTTCCTCGCCGACAATGCTCGCTTCCGGCAGCAGCCGCGCCACGCCCTCATTGAGCCGCTCCTCGGCTTCGCGGTCGGCGATGGTGACAAGCTCGTCCTTGGCCTTCTCGATCACCTGATCGGCGGCGAGATTGCGGTAGCGCGGCATCACCACCTGCGCGGCGACCTGCCGCATCAACGCGGCGACGGAGTCGGAGAGCGCGCTCATCGGCTCAGCTCCGATAGTCGGCGTTGATGGAGATGTAGCCGTGCGTCAGGTCGCAGGTCCACACCGTCGCGCGTCCGTCGCCCAGGCCCAGGTCCACGCCGATGCGGATATCCCGCCCCTTGAGGTGCGCGGCCACCGGCGCCTCGTCATAGCCCTCGACCGGGAAGCCGTCGGCCGCCACGCGCGTGTCGCCGAAGGAGATGGCCAGCCGGTCGCGGTCCGCCGGCTCGCCGGCCTTGCCCACCGCCATCACCACGCGGCCCCAATTGGCGTCCTCGCCCGCAATGGCCGTCTTCACCAGCGGGGAATTGGCGATGGAGAGCCCGATGCGCCGCGCGCTCGCGTCGTTCACCGCGCCGGTCACGGCAATCTCCACGAATTTCTGCGCGCCCTCGCCATCCTTGACGACCAGATGCGCAAGCTGCGTGCACACGTCCGTGAGCGCGGCCTGGAAGGCGTCCGCGCCGGGGCTCTCCATGCTGGTGAGCGGCGCGTTGCCGGCCTTGCCCGTGGCGAAGACAAGCACGGTGTCGCTGGTCGAGGTGTCGCCGTCCACGGTGATGCAGGAGAAGCTGCGGCCGTTCGCCTCGTCCAGCATCTGCTGAAGCAGGTCGGGTGCGATGGCGGCATCGGTGAAGATATAGCCGAGCATCGTCGCCATGTCCGGCGCGATCATGCCCGATCCCTTGATGATGCCGGCGATCTGCACGCGCGTCTCGCCGATCACCGCGCTGGCGGCGGCACCCTTCGGAAAGGTGTCGGTGGTGCCGATGGTCTCGGCCGCCGCCTGCCAGCTACAGGGCTCGGCGGCGATGGCGGCGGCCACGCCCGCGCCCGCCTTGTCCTTGGGCAGCGGCACGCCGATCACGCCGGTGGAGCTGACGAACACCTCGCCCGGCGCGCAGCCCAGATGGGCGGCGACCTGGTCCATGATCTGCTCCACGGCCTCGCGCCCGCGATAGCCGGTGAAGGCATTGGCGTTGCCGGCATTGACCACCATGGCCCGTGCCCGCCCGCCTTTCACACCCTCGCGGCAGATCTCCACTTCGGTGGAGCAGCACAGGTTGCGCGTGGTGACGCCGGCCACCGCCGTCCCTTCGGCCAGTTCCACATAAGTGAGGTCGCACCGCCCCCAATCCTTGTAGCCCGCCCGCGCGATGCGTCGCGTCACGCCCGCGATCTCGGGCAGGGCGGGGAAGGGCGTGGCAAGAGGCGATGTGTCGGTCATGCCCGCGCGATAGCGCGATTTGGGCGGGGGTCAATTCCCCTTCGATCCCGCGCCGTTCCGACCCTGTGCGATGGTCCCGCGCGGGGCAGGCCACCCGCGCGATGAAGGAACGGCTTTCGCCCGCGCGGCGGCTTGATTAGGGTCATGAGAAGGGGGCGAGTTATGAATGGAAAAGGACGGGATTGGGCGATCGCGCTTGGTGGCATTGCGCTATTGGGTCTGGCTGGCGCGCTTGCCGTCAATCTGTCCGCCGGGCGGGAGCGCCTGTCCGCGCTCGTCACCGGTATCGAGCGCTGGAAGGCCGAGCGCGCTGTCGATCCGAGCGCGCGCCCGGAGCAGAGTACGGGCCAGAGTACAGGCTAGGGTACAGGCCAGGGTACAGGGACGCCGGTCTGGATGGGCGGCAATGCCCCGATCGTGACCGTCCCGCGTCCCGGTGATCCGCTTCCCGCCACCGATCCGCGCCTGTGGATTACGCCGGACGACTACCCCGCCGAGGCCCTGCGCAACGACTGGCAAGGCGCCGTCCGCATCGAGTGGACCATCGACGAGGCCGGTCGTCCGCGCGATTGCAGGGTGCTGAAAAGCAGCGGTCATCGCGTGCTGGACGACGCCGCCTGCGCCGCAATCCTGCGCCGCGCCCGCTATCTGCCTCCGCGCGATGCCAACGGCTCGCCGACGGTGTTGAAGGTTTCGCGCCGGATCGTCTGGGCCCTTCCGAATTAGGGGTCCGGTTCGGTATGCCGCCGCAAGCACGGCCATGCCGCCAACGCGAAAGCCCCCGGCCTGCGCCGGAGGGCTCGGTCATCCGGCGGGGCTGAACTTACCTGCTGACTTCGATGCCGGGTGCAGCGACGGCACCGCCACCGGAGCCGGGGCCGCCAGGGCCGCCTGCGCCGACTGCGTCCGCGACCACAAGCTTGACCCACAATTTGTCGCCATCCTTGTAGTAGGCGGTGTCCTGGGCCTCGCGCAGCGCAGCCAGGCTGCTTTGTTCCCCACCCGTAGCGGTCCTGGTGAACCCGGGAAGCTCAAAGATGACCCAGGAGCCTTTGTCCATTTCCCTCAGGGACAGGGACAGGGACTGCCTGCCCGTCTCCACCCTGACCTCGGCGCCGCTGCGGATCGTGGTTTGCCCGGTATATTCATACCGCCTGCCGTTGCGGCTGAGCATGACCGGCTCGGCAATAGGTTCACCGCCGAAGCCGAAATTGCCGCCAATGGCGAAGCTGCCAAAGTCCCCCTCGCACACGGCAGCGTGCCAGTCCGGCCTGATCTGACACGCTTCTTCATCGGATGCGATTCCGTTGTCGATGACGATGTAACTATTGGGGACACCGCCGACCGAGCCGTCCTTGTCATGGATCGCCGCGCCCCTCCAGGCATTGCCGCGCCCGAAATCGGAGGACCATTTCCGCACGACTGGCGGGAAATCGACACGTTTGGCGTTGATGAATTTCGCGCCCTCGATGGCGTTCTCGCTGCTCATCCCGAAGCTGGTGTACATGAGGTAGGAGATCGCTGCCGCATCGCGCGTGGCGTTGGGCTGGAAATTCTGGAAGGTGGTGTTCTCGACGTCGTGGCGCATGTCGTAATATTCATAGCCACGGATCGGGAAGTCAGGGATATCGTTCGGCATGCTGCGGCCATAGGCGATTTCCTGCGGCGTGCGGGGGGTGCCGATATTGTCGGTTTCGCCCACGAACAGCGAGTCGACGACCTTTGACGTATAGGCGGCGCGACCGACCGCGGAAGCCGCATGCGTGAAGCCGATCGCGTTGTCGGCCACTCGCAAGTTCGTGAACAAGTGGAGTTCGCCGCGGCCCCAGACGGCGCCATTGCGGTTCTTGTAGCCGGTGAAATCCGCGAAGACCGACACCAGCGGCTCGCTGTCCGGGTCGGCCGGATCGGCCGTGGGGAAGTGGTAGTTGCTGCCGCCGACGCTGAACGTGCCATCGGGGTTAGGGCCACGGTCGAACATCATGCCATCGAAGTTGGAGTGGGCGGTATTGCCGGTGAACTCCCGCACTTTTGTCCGGCGCGGCCAGGTATTCGCACTGATCTCCGTACCTTCGAACTGGCCCGTCGGATGCACCGGCAAGGCGAACCAGAAGCCGATCATGTCGGACCCCGCGGCGACATTGTCCCGGTAGATGTTGTCCGGGTTGGTGATCCAGAATGTCGACGCCGTGTTGTCGGACGGGATCAGGATTTGCTTGGAGCTCTGGCCGGCCGCGCCCGATCCCGCTCTCGATCCGGCCGGGCCCAGGTGAGTCGGCTCACAGGGCAGGGTCGGATGACATTTGGTCATGATCCCCAGATTGCGAATGAACTGGTTGCCCGTCTCCACCGCATCTTCCAGGAAGAAGCAGTGGCCCACGGTGTTGTAGGTCACGTTGTTTTCCACCCGCACATTATTGGTGCCATGCACGGTCACGCAGCGGCTGTAGGTATCGTGAATTGCCGAGTTCTGGATATATTGCCCCTGGCCTTCGCCAAGCAGATGCCAGTGCATCGGGTATCGTGCCAGAGTCAGGTGCTGCCCCATGCGCTTCAGTTCGACACCGGACACCTGGACCTGGGAACCGGGCATCGCCATGATGTGCCCGCCGAAGTAGGAGCGTTCCGCGTCATCCGATGCCTGAATGCGGATATTGCGCGTCAGCAGGCCGACTTCGCCCCGCTGATCGACGCCGAAGGTGATTGCGCCGAAATGCATATAGTCCAGTGCGCGATCGAGCGTGAGGACGTTCCCCTTGATGGCGGTGATGGTTCGCTTCTCCGCCTGCCGGGGATCGAAGTCGGTTGAGGCAAGCACGATCTCGTCGCCCTTGCGCCAGCCGGAGGCATCGAGGACTTCGATTCTGGTGCTGCCGGTTTCGGCCGTCCTCGCCAGCTTGGTCCATGTGTGTTCACGGTCCCCATGCAGGCTCAGCGTGCCGCGCATCATCATGATGCCGCGATCCCCCATGGTGTTGATGTCCTCGCCGGGGACGTTGTCGGTCAGGGTGATGGTGGCATTGCGCGTGTAGGGCCTGGCCTCGCTGCCAATGGCCAGCTCGCCGCCCCGCAAGTAGATCCACTCAGTTTCCAGGCCGATATCGATCTTGTCCGAGAAGCTGAGCTTGCCGTCGATCGTCAGGCTGCGCAGCGCTGGCGGATCGACGTCGAGGACGACATCCATGTCCCGGCCGATCATTACCGCGTCGCCTTTGCCCGGCACTTTCCCGCCCGGCCATGTGGCAGGATCGGACCAGAGCAATGTCCGCATCGCCGAAGCGGGCGCGCCCGCGCCTTCATCCGCATGGGCGTGTGCGTGACTGTCCTGAGCGTTAGCGGCGGCCCCTGCGCCGAGCAAAAGGGGCACAGGAAGCAGCAAGGACATAAGGTGCAGGCGAGATTGCATGCGCATGACGTTGATCCCCTCAATCGGGACTGTACATCCCGCATTTTTATTTGGTTATGACTCTGCAACGGATGGGCTGATTTGCCAAGCGGCTATCAGGGGTGCTTGCGCGGGCAGCCGCTGACCGGACGGAGATTCGGCTTTCCGGCCAAAAAGAAGGCGCGGAGGATATGTCCCCCGCGCCTCCAGTGCCGATGGCGATGCGCTCGGGTGCTAGAAGGTCCCTCTCAGTCCCACCACGACGTTCCGTCCGCGCAACGGCGCCGCGTTCTTGATGAACGAGGCGTGGTTATAGGCGAGGGCGTTCGTCAGGTTGGTGCCCCGCGCGAACAGTTCGACTGTCCGGCTCGTGCCGAGATCGAGCTTGTAGGCCAGCGTGGCATTGAGCATGTCATAGCCCGGCGTGGCCGTCTCGAAGGCGGCGATGCGGCTCTGCTCGAACACATGATAATATTCGAGCTCGCCCGAGAGTCCGGCCCATTTGCCGTCGACGCGGCCGCCCAGACGCCCCGCCGGAATTCGCGGCAGATTGCCCAGATCGTCCTTGAGCTTGCCGCGCACATAGTCGCCGAACAGCGAAAGGGCGGCATTGCCCACTTCGTGACGGATTTCGCCTTCGATCCCCGTGAAGGTCGCATCCGCCGCCCTGTATCGGATGAGGCGGAAATCCTCATGCTGGTCCAGCGTCTCGGCGAAGATGTAGCCATCGAAGTCCTGATGATAGGCGCCGAGCGTGAAGGTGGTGTCGCCCCTGGTCTTGCGGAACGTGAGGTCGAATGACTTGGCGCTTTCCGTCCCGAGCGTCGGCGTCCCGATCTCATAGGTGTTGGTCGCGAGGTGGACGCCGTCCGCGAACAGCTCCTGGACATTGGGCGCGCGCTGCGAGCGGGCGAAGGAGAGGGCGATCGAATAGTCGTCGGCAATCGACCAGATCGCCGCGCCGGAGACCGAGAAGGGCTTGTGGCGCAGCGTTGGCACGGCCGCCGTCTCGATGGTCTGCCATTCCTGCCGGGCGGCGAGTTCGAGGCGCACGGCACCCAGTTCAGCGCGTTCCAGCACGAACAGCGCCACATTGCCCGTCTCGCTCTGCGGCAGGAAGGCCTCTTCGCCGAGCGCACTGAAGTCGCTCTTCGAATGCTGGAAGCCCACGACTCCGCGCAGCCCGCCAAGCGGCGCATGCGTCACTTCGAAGCGCAGGTCATGCGCCTTGTTGGCGAAGGTCGTCGCGACTTCGTCTTCCTCGATCTCGTCATGGGCATAGTCGGTGAAGGCGAGCCGCAGACGGACCTTTTCGATGGCCGGGAGCGGATCACGCAATTCGCCGCGAATGTCGAACCGCTCGCTCCTCAGCTTGACGAAGGGCACGCCATGATCGTGGTCATGCTCATGGTCGTGATCTTCGCCCTCATCCTCATCATCATGCTCATGATCGTGGCCGCCGCAATGCAGATGGGTGCCATGGGGGTGGCAATCCTCATATTCGTGGCTGTGGCCCGGCAGGCCGTAAGTGCTGCGTTGCTTCGTATAGGCGACACCCAGATAGCCATTGCTGCCGACCCATGATCCGCCGAGGCTGAACATGGAACTTTGCGCATAGGAGCCATCGACCTGCGGCTCGATGAAGCCGTCGGGCACTCTGTAGTCATTGGTCTCGCGATGGACGCCCTCGGCGCGCAGGACGAACGGACCGATCCCGGCGGTCACGCCGCCCACGATGGCGCGCTCGTCGTCGGCGGTGCCAAGGCGTCCCTCGGCGGAGCCGGCGATTCCGTTCTCCGGCCGTCTGGTCGGCACCTTTTCATCCAGCAGATTGACCGCGCCGCCGATTGCGCCGCCGCCATAGAGCAGGGCGGACGGGCCGCGCAGCATTTCGATGCCGGTGAGCAGCAAGGGCTCGGTGGTGATGGCATGGTCGGGCGAGATGGTCGAGGCGTCCTGGATCGCCGCGCCGTCGGAGACGGTCTGGACGCGCGGCGCGGCCTGCCCGCGAATGACCGGACGGCTGGCGCCGCCGCCGAAGCTCTCGAAGCTGATGCCGGGCATGCCGGCCAGTGTTTCGCCTATCGTCGCCTGTCGGCGATGGACCAGATCGTCACCCGAGAGCGTGGCCACGGGCGTGGACGTTTCGTCCGCACGCAGGTCGAGCCCGCTGGCGGTGATGATGATGTCGGCTCCGGAGCCGCTGCCCGCTTGCTCGGCCCACGCCGCTTGCGGAAGGGCGAGCGGCAGCGCCGTTGCTGACAACAACCAGATACGTAGTTTCACAGCGAAAACCCCTTTTATCTTGAAGAACGGACTGGCCTATATGTAATAGTATAACGTAACTCAACACTGTTTTTGGCGGGAGCGGTCGAGCGGGCGTCCAGCCGTGCGGCGGGCGTGTTCGCTCACCGATGCTGTCAATGATGTTGCCAAAGATGCTGCATGTGGAAGGCCAGGGGCATGGATGTGACGGATCAGCGTTCCGAGCGAGACAATGGAGGTCCGAAAGGCCGTCGCAAGCCAGCCTTGCTCGAAGCCATGGTGCTCACTTTGCTGCGAGAGGCGAACCGGCCGCAGAAGGCCTATGACATTGCCCGGCGTTGCGGCGCGCGAGGATCGTCCATGACGCCGATGCAAGCCTATCGCGTGCTCGATCGCCTGATCGATCGGGGCGAGGTGCAGCGGATCGAGACGCTCTCATCCTATGTGCTGAGGGACGGTGAGCGGAAGGGATTCATGATCTGTCGCGATTGCGGGGCTGTCCAAGCCTTCGCCTTGTCGCCGCTGATGGGCGCATTGGACTATCTGGGCAGAGTGCGGGCGTTCTCCGATTGGTGTCCGTCAGTCGAGCTGACCGGCGTTTGTCGACCTTGCGCGACCGTGTCCGAAGCGGTGGATAAGAAACGCGCCCGGCCTGTGGGGCATCGGATGGCCGCGCTGCTCGTCTGGCTCTTCTCCGCGGCGGCGGCGCTGGGGGACCTGACGGTCGAACTCGCCTGAAGCGGTCTGCTTTTGATGAAGGCCAGTGCGCGGCGCATCGCGGACGCGCGCCAGATGATTGAGCACCGTCGTCTGGCCGCTGCCCGGGAAGCCGGTGAGCACCGACACGGGTGTCTCCGGGCGCTCTTTCGGGGAGCGAGCCAGGGGCGGATACAAGAGCTGTTCCGCTCAACGAAAACCTCTCTCGCACGCGCCTGATAGCGGCTTGGCAAATTCGCCCGTCCGTTGCAGTGTCACGTCCAAAATAAAGAGCGGGGCACATAGTCCCGGCGGAGGGGGTCAACGTCATGCGCATGCAATCTCACCTGTTCCTTATGTCCTTGCTTTTTCCCGTGCCCCTTTTGTTCGGGACGGCGGCCAATGCTCAGGACGATCATGCGCATATGGACGTGCCTGCACCGGCGCCGCCTTCGGCGGTCCCCCAATCGCGCTGGTCCGATCCCGCGTCCTGGCCCGATGGGAAGGTGCCACGGACAGGCGATGCCGTGACGATCGGCCGGGACAGGAACATCGTTCTCGACGTCAATCCGCCCGCGCTGCGCAGCCTTACGATCGACGGCAAGCTCAGTTTCTCGAACGATCTCGACCTCGAACTGAAAAGCGAGTGGATCTACCTGCGGGGCGGCGAGCTGGCCATTGGCAGCGAGGCCAGGCCCCATACGCGCAATGCCACCATCACCCTGACCGACAATGTCCCCGGCGAAGACATCAACACCATGGGGGATCGCGGCATCATGATGATGCGCGGCACGTTGAACCTGCATGGCGACCGCACCAATAGCTGGACGAAGCTCGCGAAGACGGCGAAGGCCGGCACAGCGGAGATCGAAGTGCTCGATGCCGCCGGCTGGCGCAAGGGGGACGAGATCGTCCTCGCGTCAACGGACTTCGATCCCCGGCAGGCGGAGACGCGCACGATCACTGCCGTCAGCGGAAATGTGCTGACGCTCGATAAGCCGCTGAACTACATGCATTTCGGTGAAATCACTTTCGGCGTCGACGAGCGCGGCGAAGTCGGCCTATTGAGCCGCAACATTCGAATTCAGGCATCGGATGACGCGGAGCGCTCCTATTTCGGCGGGCACATCATGGCGATGGCCGGGTCGAAGATGCATGTCTCCAGCGTCGAGCTGTTCCGCATGGGGCAGCATATGCAACTGGCCCGCTATCCGATCCACTGGCACATCATCGGCGACGGGCAGGGACAATATATCCGCAACTCGTCGATCCACGACACTTACAGCCGCTGCGTGACCGTGCACGGCACCAACAATCTGCGGATCGAGAACAATGTGACCTACAACAATGTGGGTCACTGCTTCTTTCTGGAAGACGGCATCGAGACGGGCAACCAGTTCGTCCGCAACCTCGGCATCCAGACCAAATGTCATCCGACACTGCCGTGCGAACCGACCAACCTCACTCTGGCCCATCAGTCCACGAAAGGCCAGGAGTCCGACCAGATGCTGATCCCTTCGGACAATAGCGTCTCCACCTTCTGGATCACCAATCCCGACAATATCTACCGCGACAATGTGGCTGCGGGGTCGGACCAGATCGGCTTCTGGTTCGCCTTGCCGCAGCATCCGACAGGGGCGTTCGAAGGCACGGAGATCAGCAAGAACACCTGGCCGGGACGGACCAAAGTGCGAGAGTTCAGCGGCAATGTCGCTCACTCCAATTTCGATGGCATGATGCTCGACCGCGGCCCCGGGCCCGACGGCAAATTCGGCATCGCCGGCCCCAACCTGACCAGCTACGTCGATCCCGCCGATACGAACAGCGGACTGGTCGTGTCCGTCTTCGACAATTTCACTGGCTACAAGAACCGCAATGGCGCCATCTGGGGCCGTGGCGAGTACCACCTGTACACCAATCTGAAACTGGCGGATAACGCCATCGGCTTCACCCATGCGTCCGGTATTCCCGGCATCGCGCCCTTCACGTCGCGGGTGGTCGACTCGCTGTTCGTGGGCGAGAGCGACAATATCGGCAACCCGACCACGCCCGAGGAAGTGGCTTACGGCCGCAGCCTGCCGGCCGCAGCGGCTGATTTCCCGATCCGCGGCTATGAATATTATGATTTCCACCACGAAGTGGAAAACACCGCGTTCGTGAACTATGTGCCCAATGCGCGTCGCGATGCGGGCGCGCTCTCCTACCTGTTGTTCACCAGCTTCGGCATGAGCACCGAGAATTCGGTCAAGGGCGTGACATTCGTCAACGCCCAGCCGGTCAGCTTCCCGCCGATCCAGCGCCGCTGGGCATCCGACTACGGACGCAGCGCTGCCTATAAGAGCGCGGCGTTTCGTGATCTGGACGGCTCGGTCAGCGGCATCCCCGGCGCCTATATCGTCATCGACAACGGCATCGCATCCGATGAAGACGCCTGCGAGATCAAGGCGAGCTGGAATGCCGCCATCTGCGATGGGGACCTGGGCCGGTTCAGCATCGCCGGCAATTTCAGCGGGTTCGAGACTGGCCCCATTACCGATCCGATCATCCTTCAGCGCAAGGGCAGGCGGTTCGAATATACCGGGGAAACCACGATCGGCAGCGGCGCCGAATTGAGGGTCGAGACGGCCAGGGATAAGCTGTCCCTTTCCCTGCGGGAAATGGACCAGGGCTCCTTCGTGATGTTCGAACTTCCCGGCTTCGCCACCGCCGCCGGCGGCACGCAGCAGGGCAGCCTTGCTGCGCTGCGCGACGCGAACAGCACGGCCTATTACAAGGACGGCGACAAGCTGTGGGTCAAGCTCATGGTCGAAGATGCCGCCCACAAAGGTCCTGTCGTCGAACAGGTCGGCAATCTTGCCGCGCAGGCCAGCATCGAGGTGAGCCGGTAAGGGCGTGCCTCGCTGAATGAGGCTGGCCGGAGCCGGCCTCCGGATGCGCGCCAGAGGTCCGGTCAGATTTCCCGCAGCGCCTGCCGGGCGAAGCGCCGAAACTGGGCGAGGCGCTCCTCCGGCGTGTCGAGCCCATAGATGGCGCTGCGCGGATGCTCGCCCGCGCGTGTCGAGCGCGGGGGCACGTCGAGCGCGGCGGCCGTCACGAAGCGGATGCGCCATGCCAGCGCCTTCTCGTCCGGCCCGCCCAGGGCCCGGCGCAGCACATCGCTCACGCGCGCCACGCCGCTGGCGAACTCGCGCCAGATCGCCTCGTGCAGCGTCGCCGTGGCGCGCGCATAGATCTCGTCGAGCACCACGATGGCGCGCTGCTCCAGCGACAGGGCGGCGGGCGCCCAGAGCGGCAGGACGAGGGCGTCCACGCTCGCCGCCAGATCCGGCACGGGCACACCCTCCAGCGCATCCAGCAGCCGGTTGCGCGCATCGCGGATCTGGATCGCGTTGAGATGCGCCAGCTCGCGCAGCAGCCCTTCCACATCGCCGAAATGATAGCGGATGAGTGCGGAGTTGACGCCCGCCTCATTGGCGATCCGCCGCACGCTGAGCGCCACGACGCCCTCACGCACGACGAGCGTTTCCGTGGCGGCCAGGAGGCGCTGCCGCGTCTGCTCGGCGGTCTGCGTAGCGGGCGGTTTGCGGGCCATGGACTCCGACCTAACAACTCCCGGCGCCCAGCGGAAGGCAGCGTATGGCCCCTTGACGGCGCCCGACCACGAATTTACACAAATGTGTAAATCATGACTCAGGACCATATCGGAGAGGTGCCGTGCCCCAGCTTCCATCAGGCTTGACGGCCGCCACATTCGCCGACGCCATGAAGGAGGCGCAGTCCGCCGTGGGCGCGGAGTGGGTCTTCACCACCGATGCCGACGCGGCTCTCTATCGCGATGCCTATTCCGTCCTGTGGGATGAGCCGGAAGAACCGCTCGCCTCGGCCGCGGTCGCGCCCGGATCGGTGGAGGAAGTGCAGGCGGTGGTGCGCATCTGCAATGCGCGCGGCATTCCGCTCTATCCCATCTCCACCGGCCGCAATCTGGGCTATGGCGGGGCGGCGCCGGTCTATTCCGGCAGCGTGGTGCTGGATCTCAAGCGCATGGATCGCGTGCTGGAGGTGAACGAGGGCAATGCCTCCTGCCTGGTGGAGCCCGGCGTCTCCTATTTCGACATGTACAAGCATCTCCAGGCCACGGGCTCGAAGCTGTGGCTGGACGTGCCCGATCCCGGCTGGGGAAGCATGGTCGGCAATGCGCTCGATTCCGGCGGCGGCTACACAGCGGCGCCCTATCGCGGCCATTTCGAGGCGCAATGCGGCATCGAGGCGGTGCTGGCCGATGGCGAAGTGCTGCGCACCGGCATGGGCGCCATGCCCGGCTCGGAGACCTGGCAGCAATATCGCATGGGCATCGGCCCTTGTCTCGACGGGCTGTTCCGTCAGTCCTCGCTCGGCGTCGTCACCAAGATGGGCTTCTGGCTCTTCCCGCAGCCCGAGGCTTATCTCAGCTGCTCGGTCGACCTCCAGCATTTCGCCGACATCGAGCCACTGGTCGATCTCGTTAACGAGCTGGAATATAGCAATATCTTCAATGGCATGCCGTCGATCAGCTCGCCCGTGATGACGCGCGACAACCCCATGATGTTCCAGGAGATCCCGGCGCCCGAGGAAATGGACCGGCTGGTGCGCGAGACGGGCCTGCCGGCCTGGCGCTTCTCGGTCTCCTTCTATGGGCCGGAGATGGTGATCCGCGCCCAGTGGGACTATGTGCAGGAGCGCTTCGGCAGAGCATTCGAGGGCGCGCGGTTCCAGGAGAGCCAGTTCGTCAGGCTGCCCCTCGATGAGGCGGCCGCGCAGAAGGTCTCCAAGGCCCGCTTCGGCATCCCCAGCCTGGAGATTTTCGCCGTGGGCTCGCGCAGCCCCAGCAACCCGGAGCCGAGCGCGGGCCATATCTGGTTCTCGGCGATCATCCCGCGCAGCGGCAAGGGCTTCGTCGAGGCCAATCGCGTGATGCGGCGGGAATGCGCGCGGCTCGATATCCCGCTCTTCATGTTCAGCCCGGCGGTCACTTGCTGGACGCGCTCATTCGTGCTGTTTGCGGCTGTGCCCGTTTCCACCGATGTGGAGGCCAACAAGCGCCTGCGCGCGGCGGTGCGGGAAGTCATCCGCGTTTGCGCCTCGCATGGCTGGGGCGAATATCGCTGCCCGCCCGCCTTTCAGGATGCCGTGATGGATAGCTACAGCTTCAACAACAATATCCTGCGCCGCGTGAATGAGCGCATCAAGGACGCGCTGGACCCCAACGGCATTCTCTCGGCGGGGCGCTATGGCATCTGGCCAAAGCATCTGCGCGAGGGGAGGGCGGCATGAGCGCGCGGATCGCAGGCGCGGCGCTGCTCGCGCTCGGCCTCATCGCCGCCGCTCCGGCGCCGGCGCTGGCCGCATCCCGGACATCCACGGCGCAGGCGCAGCAGGCCGGCATCGAGCGCGGCCGGCAGGTGTTCGAGGACTGGTGCGCCGCCTGCCATGATCCCAATCCGCGTCTGGCCGGCACGCTCGCGCTCCAGACCAAATATCAGGGCGAGGTTCCGGCCGCGCTGGAAGAGCGCACGGACCTGACGCCGGAGCTGGTGAGCCTCTTCGTGCGCAACGGTGTCGCGTGGATGGCGCCTTTCCGCAAGACCGAGATTTCCGATGCCGAGCTGGCCGATCTGGGCGCCTATCTCGCCAGGCCGCGCCCCGCGAAGAAGGGAGCCGCCCGATGATCGGCCGCCGCGATCTGCTCAAGATCGGCGTCGCGACGCCGCTGGCCCTGGGCTTCCCCGCCGCCCTGCGCGCCGCCGGTCAGGGCGTGGCGCTCTGGGTGCATGACGCGCGCTTCGATGCCGCCGCCGCGCCATCCGCGCTGCTGCCGCGCACCGCGACGCTGCGGGCCGGCGACGTGACGCCATTGTGGACCGGCACGCTGGACGATGCCTGGCGCGGGCGCGGCTTCCTCGTCGCGGGCACCACCGGCAGCGATGCGCTGTTCGTGCTGGAGCAGCTCGCCTGGAGCCGGGGCCGGCGTGTCGTCGAGCGCGAGCTGGTCGCGCCCGCCGTGCCGGGGCGCCCGGCGCTCGTGCGCTGGCTGATCGCGCCCGTCCATCCCAGTGTGACCGCCTGACCATGGCGCTGCTCCCGCCGGATCTCTCGCCGGCCGATTTCGCGCGCGCGCTCGGCGATTTCCGCGAGGCCGTGGGCGCCGACTGGGTCTTTTCCGGCGAGGAGGACCTTGGTCCCTATCGCGACAGCTTCTCGCCCGTCTGGGATACGGACAAGGAGCGCAAGGCGTCCGCCGCCGTCGCGCCCGCCACGGTGGAGCAGGTGCAGGCCGTGGTGCGCATCGCCGGCAAATATCGCATTCCGCTCTTCCCCATCTCGACCGGCAAGAATTTCGGCTATGGCGGCCCGTCGCCCAATGTGCCGGGAAGCGTGGTGGTGGACCTGAAGCGCCTGAACCGGGTGCTGGAGCTGGACGAGGCGCGGGCCTTCGCGCTGGTCGAGCCGGGCGTCTCCTATTTCGATCTCTACCGGGCCATCGAGGAGAAGGGCCTCAAGCTGATGATCGACTGCCCCGATCCGGGCTGGGGCAGCCCCATCGGCAATTCGCTGGAGCGCGGCATCGGCTACACCATGGCTTATTTCCGCGACCATATCGGCGCGAGCTGCGGCATGGAAGTGGTGCTGCCCAATGGCGAGCTGATGCGCACCGGCATGGGCGCGCTGCCGGGCGCCAGAACGTGGCAGGAGTATAAATACGGCTTCGGCCCCGATCCCTCCGGCCTCTTTGCCCAGGGCAATTTCGGCATCGTCACCAAGATGGGCTTCCGCCTCTATCCCCGGCCGGATTTCTATCGCACCGGCCTCGTCACCGTGCCGCGCCGACGGGACTATGTGAAGCTGATCGAAATCTGCAATGTGCTGAACGACGCCATGCTGTGCGGCGAAATCGTGCATGCCTCGCCGCTCGCGGCGCTGATGGGGCAGCCGGATTTCGCGGCGCTGGCGACCAAGGCCGGCGGCCCCAGCGATGCGGAGATGGATGCGGCGGCAAGCGCGGCGGGCCTGCCGAGCTGGCAGGTGGACCTGCAATTCTTCGGGCCGGAAGCGACCACGGCGGCCAACTGGGCCCATGCGAAGGATCTCGTGCGCGGCGCAATTCCGGGCGCCCGGCTGATCGACGGCGATGCCTTCCCGCTGCCGGCCACGCCCGAGCAGATGGCGAACACGACGCAGCCCTACCGCACCAGCATCCGCCGCCACGGTGCGCTGGGCGTGCCGAGTCTGGGCATGTGGAAGATCGTGCGGGATGATGGGCATCTCGGCTTCTTCCCGGTGCTGCCGCGCTCGGGCGAGGCGGTGTTCGAGATGCAGCGCGTGATGTGCGATGCGCTGCGCGAGTTCGAGGGGCTGCCGAGCTATTTCAATGCCACCACCGCGCCGCTCCATTGGCACAGCTTCGCCTTCCAGATGGTCTTCGCGCCGCCCGTGCGCCGCAGCGATCCTGCGCACAATGCCATGGTGGACCGGGCGATGCGCAAGGCGGTGACGGTCGCGGCCGAGCATGGCTGGGGCGATTACCGCGCCGCGCCCATCTATCAGGATGCGGTGGCCGATACCTACAGCTTCAACAACCACGCCCTGCGCCGCTTCCACGAGAGCCTGAAAGACGCCATCGACCCCGATGGCATCATCGCGCCCGGACGCGGCGGCATCTGGCCCCGGAGGTTCCGCAAGGCATGAGCATGAGAGCATCTCTCCTGCCGCTGCTCGCCACGAGTCTGGCCGCCATGCTCGCCATGCCGGCGTCCGCTGCTGACGGGCAGGCAGGCACGGCGACCGAGCGCGGCCGCACCCTGTTCCAGCGCCAGTGCGCGCCCTGCCATGGCGCGGGGCCGGGCGACGACGGCTCGCCCACGCTGCCCGGCACGGCGGCGCTGGACCGCAAATATAATGGCGATGTGCCCGGCGCGCTGGAACGCCGCGCCGATCTCGACGCGGACCTTCTGCGCTTTTTCGTGCGCAATGGATCGGGCGCTATGCCGATGTTCCGCAAGGCCGAGCTGAGCGACGCGGCCATTGCCGACATCGCCGCCTATCTCAAGGCCAGCAGCGCGACAGCCCGCCAGCGCAATTGAGCGCGAGTGAGGGGCGTCGTTCGGGCATGTCCTGCTTGCCGCGTCGGGGTGCGTGGACGGCATCGTCCGACGAGCGCGGGCGCCCAAGACTTTCGGTCGGCTGAGCAACAGCCCCGGATGGACTCGATGCTCCCTGCGAAAGCAGGAATCCACGGCTCAGCCGCCGTGCATAGCCGCCCTGGGCTCCTGCTTTCGCAGGAGCGCTAGATTGGCCCCATCCCCGGAAAGCCTTTAGCGGACGCGCGGGCCGCCATAGGGCAGGGGCGGCGGCGGGCGGCGCGTGCCGCGCGGCAGTTGCGCCTGATAGGCGCGCCCGCAATGCTCCACGCAATAGGGGAAGCCGGGGTTCACCTTCTCGCCGCAGAAGTGGAAATCGGGCTCGCCGGGATGGCCGAGCGGCCACTTGCAGATTTTCTCGTTGAGATCGAGCAGGCTGGTCTTGTCGGCGATTTCCGGGCTCGGCTTGGCCGGCACGAGGCGGCGGGGCGGCGCGGGTGGAATGGGCTGCTGGAGATCGCCGGGGCCCTGACGCAGGAAGCCGCCCGGTCCCACCGAGACGATGCGCGGCGACGGCGGTGCGCTGCTGTCGGCCGCGGGCGCCGCAACCGGGCGCTGCGGCGGTGCGGGCTGGGGCGCGGCGGCGGCCACGGGCGGCGGCGCCTTGGGCTCGGGTACGGCAGGAGCCGGCGCGGCAGCGACCGGCGGCTTCTCGCGCGGCTTGGCCGGCGCGCGTGGCGATGCGCCCGGCGCGGCGCCGGCAGCGGCGGCCTTGCGCCCGGCGGCGCCGGCCTTGGATGCCGAGTCAGCCGCCTTGACGGGCGAGGGGCGGGCTTGCAGGCCCAGGCGGTGCGCCTTACCGATCACGGCATTGCGGGACACGCCGCCCAGCTCCTCGGCGATCTGGCTTGCGGTCATGCCGCGCTCCCACATCTGCTTGAGCTGGTCGATGCGTTCGTCTGTCCAGGACATGGATGGGTGCTTCCCTCGGAATGGTGAGCGCGCCATATGGGGGCGCGACGATCAAAGGTCAAATGTGCTCGTCCGTGCGCCGTCGCGCAAGTGCGCGTTGCGAAATGAGACTGGAATGGATAGGCCGCCCTCCATGTCAGACATTTCAGAGCAGAACGAGCCCGGCCCCATGACCGGCCTGATCCAGCATGAGCCCGGCGTGCTCGTCATCCGCAACATCAACTGGGCGGGCATGGGTGCGCTCTACATGAAGGAAGTGCGCCGCTTCATGAAGGTGCAGCTCCAGACGATCTGGGCGCCGGCGGTGACGACGTTGCTCTATCTGGTCATCTTCACTCTGGCGCTGGGGCGCGGCGGCATCACCGTGATGGGCGCGCCCTTCGCGGATTTCGTGGCGCCCGGCCTCATCGTGATGGGCATGATCCAGAACGCCTATCAGAATGCCAGCTTCTCGCTTCTGGCCGGCAAGATGCAGGGCACCATCGTCGATTTCCTGATGCCGCCGGTTTCGGCCGGCGAGCTGCTCTTCGCGCTCGTCGCCTCGTCCATGACACGGGCGATCCTGGTGGGCTTCGCCATCTGGGGCGCCATGCTGCTGTGGCCGGGCGTGAGCGTGATGCCCGCACATCCCTGGGCAGCGCTGTGGTTCGGCCTGATGGGCACCGCCATGCTCGCCTTCATCGGCGTGCTCACCTCGATCTGGGCGGAGAAATTCGATCATGCCGCCGCCGTGGCCAATTTCGTGGTGACGCCGCTCTCGCTGCTTTCAGGCACCTTCTACTCGATGGACCATGTCGCGCCGCTGTTCCGCCAGATCAGCCACGCCAACCCGTTCTTCTATGCCATTTCCGGCTTCCGCTACGGGTTCCTGGCGCAGGCGGATTCGCCGGTGGCGCTGGGGGCGGCCGTGCTGCTCGCGGTCAATCTGGTGCTGGCCTTCATCTGCTATCGCGCGCTGGCGCGGGGCTGGAAGATCAAGGCCTGATCGAGCAGTAGGGGCCGCGGCGGCGGTGCGGAGGCGCACCGCCAGCGGCTCACCCGTTCGTTCAATGCCAGTGCTGGGCGTCGAGCCTGTAGGCGCCGTCGGCCTCGCGGGTAAACATCATCTCCACGGCCGGATGGTCGATCGGCTCGCGGCCCTCGTCGGCCAGCAGGTCCTCCTGGCTCACATAGGCGATGTAGCTCTGTTCGCCATTGTCGGCGAGCAGGTGGTAGAAAGGCTGGTTGCGGTCCGGCTGGAGGGGGTTCTGCGCATACCATTCCTCGCTGTTGGCAAAGACCGGATCGACATCGAAGATGATGCCCCGGAAGCCGAAAGTGCGATGGCTCACGCGGTCGCCGATGCGGAAGCGCGCGTGGGAGACGCGCGGCGCCTGCGCGAAGGCGGCGGGGAGGGAGCGGCTGGCGCCGTCCTTGCGGCGCGGTGCGCTGGTGTTGATCGACTGGTTCATGAACTCGATGTAGTGCCTCGCCGCGCAAGCGCAAGATTTGCATTTGAGGACGCTTGGCAAAGCCGCCGCCATCGGCTAACAGCGCCCGCTCGACACGCCGGTCAGCGGGCTTAGCGCCTGCCGCGCCACGGGCGTTTCTCTGCGGAGAGGTGGCAGAGTGGTCGAATGCGCCGCACTCGAAATGCGGTTTACGGGCAACCGTAACGTGGGTTCGAATCCCACCCTCTCCGCCACTGAAAATCATCTATTTCAATATGTTGAACCATGGATCTGTCATGGTTTCGAGTGGTTGTGTCTCTTGTTGTCCAGTGCCCGCGAAGCCGCTGTGGAAATGCGCCTGCATGATCCGTACCAGCGCCTCGACAGGCCCTGCATTTTCGGGCTTCAGTCCCAAGCTTGAAGACTCAGGCGAGACGAGAGGGAGGCGGCATGACCCGCGAGGAATTCCAGCGCTATCTGGATGCGTTCAATACGGACGATTTCGACGGATTTTCCAGCTTCTACGCGGAGGATGTCGATTTTCGCCTGGGGGACCGCAAGCATATTGTCGGACGCCAGGGGATCGTGGATTTCTACCGGGCGGTGAAGCAGCACATCCGGGAGGAGCTGCGCATCATCGACATCGTGCTGGGCGAGACGGGCGTGGGCCTGCACGTCTACACGCGCTTCACCACCATTCGCGACTGGCCGGATTTCGAGCTGTGGCCGACGCAGGCGGGCGATGTGCGCGAGATCGAGAGCCTGGTGCTCTACACGCTCAACGGCGCCGGCAAGTTCACGCATATCCGTTCCGCGCGCTTCCGGGCGCTTTGAGAGCCGCGCCACAGAGCCCGGTGCGTGCGCCCGATCCGGTTGATAGCCACAAGAGGGCGTGGCAAGACGCGGCTTCGCCATCAGGGCGTGGCAAGGGAGATTCGGCGGAAATGTGGGTGCGGATCGGGCTCGGGGCGGTTCTGGGACTGGCGGCGCTGGCCGGCACCGGCAGCGCATCCGCGCAGGCCCTCAAGAAAACGCCTTACTGGGCCTCCATCGCCAAGGGCGAGGCGGTGATGCGCGTGGGCCCCAGCCAGAATTTCCCGGCGAGTTGGGTCTATCTGCGCCGCAACCTGCCCGTGCGCGTGATCGAGACCTATCCCGACTGGCGCAAGGTGGAAGACCCGGACGGCACCGTGGGCTGGTTCCATGTGCGCCTGCTCAAGGATGAGCGCACCGGCATCGTGAAGGCCGGCGAGGCGGAACTGCGCGACAGGCCGTCCAACGGCGCGCGGCTGCTCTATCGGGTGGCGCCCGGCGTGGTCGGCAAGCTCTCGGGCTGCGCCAATGGCTGGTGCGCCTTCGAGGCGGAGGGCAAGAGCGGCTATGTGCTGGGCGCCAGCCTGTGGGGGCCCACCGGGCAATAGCCGCCGCTAGCCAAGTGCCTGAAGCGGAGCGCCTGAAACAGGGCGATTGAGTTCCTGTCGCCGCTCTTCCATAGTTATTATCCGGGTCACGCCGCTCCGAAACCTGCTGTCAGGGGCGGTGGAACGATAAAGAGCGCTTGGGCGCCGTGGGAGGACGATATTGCTGCTGTCGCGCAACTACGCGCCATCTGACGATCTCTCGCCTTATATCCGGCGCCATTATGTGTTCGAGGCCCAGTTGCCCGAGGGCTTCGAACTGATCGACCAGCTCATGTCCGAAACCGCCTTCATCCGCATCCTCCTGCGTGGCGACTGGGCGGCCGAGATCGACCCCGGCGCCTGGGCCGGCTTCGGCTCCGTGCCGCTGATGGGGGCGAACGGCGTGCCGATGCGGGTGCGCGTGCGCGGCCCGTTTCATGTCGTGGGCATCGCCATCCGGCCGAGCGGCTGGCGCAGCCTGTTCGATTGCGCCGCGAGCGATCTGGCGGACAGGGCCGACGCCCTGCGCAATCGGTGGGGCGCGTTGGCCGACACGCTGTACGATACAGTGGCGGAGGCGGCCGACGACGAGGGCATTGTCGCGGCGATCGAGGCGGTGATACGCTGGCGGCTCGCCGAGCGGGGCCGCCGGGCGGCGGACGAAGTGATCGCGCGCTTCGAGGATATCGCGCGCAACGATTGCACCATGCCGGTGGCGGATGCCGCGCGGCTGCTCGGCGTTTCCACGCGCCAGCTGGAGCGGCTCTGCCGGGCGACCTTCGGCCATGGCCCCAAGGTGGTGCTGCGGCGCAGCCGGTTCCTGGAGACGACGCAGGCCATGCGCGGCTTCGGCTCGCCCAGCACGGAGCATCTGGCGGCGTTGCGCTATTTCGACCAGAGCCATGTCAACCGGGAGTTCCGGCACTTTTTCGGCATGACGCCCGGCACATTCGAGCGCACGGCGACGCCGCTGTTCACGGCGGGCCTGAAGCTGCGGGCGGATGGGGTGACTTAGGGTTTAGGATCAGTGTTCCTGCGGAAAAGGAGCGCTGGGCGGCTATGCACAGCGGTTGGGCCCTGGGCTCCTGCTGTCGCAGGAGCATTGGATTGGCTTCACGGGTGGCGTCCTCAGCGCGCCAGCGCGGCCGCCTCGCGCGCGAGCGCTTCCACGCGGGCCGGGTCGAGCGGCCCCTTGGGCACGACCCAGCTTCCGCCCACGCAGCCCACGAAGGGCTGGGCGAGCCAGTCGGGCGCGTTGTCCAGATTGATGCCGCCCGTGGGGCAGAAGCGGGCCATGCCGAAGGGTGCGGCCAGCGCCTTGAGGGCGGGGAGGCCGCCGCTGGTCGAGGCGGGGAAGAATTTGAAGCGGTCCAGACCCAGATCCAGCCCGCGCATGATGTCGGCCGCCGTGGCGGTGCCGGGGAGGAAGGCCGCGCCCGCCGATATGGCTGCGCGCCCCAGCGGCTCGGTGAGGCCCGGCGAGACGATGAACTGCGCGCCCGCCGCCAGCGCGGCATCGAGCTGGGCGGGGTTGAGCACCGTCCCGGCGCCGACCACCGCGCCCGGAACCTGCGCCATCTCACGCATCACTTCCAGCGCGACGGGCGTGCGCATGGTGACTTCCAGCGCGGGCAGTCCGCCGGCGACCAGCGCCTGCGCCAGCGGCACGGCGTCCGCCACATTCTCGACCACCAGCACCGGAATGACCGGCGCCAGACCCATCACCGCATCGACCGAGAGCGTCATTCGCCGCTCTCCCGGAAGGCCGCCGCCGCCGCGCCGAACAGGCCGACCTCGTCGGGCAGGGCAAGACGCACGGAAATGTCCTGCATATAATCCTGGAACCGTCCCTTCGCCACGAAGCGCGGGTGAAAGCCGCTCGATGCCTGGAGGAACGGGCGGATGCGCTCGGTGAGCCGGCCGGCGAGCACCACCGTCCGCGCGCCCTGCGCCAGCGCAAGATTGCCCGAGACCGAACCATAAGCGAGGCAGAAGCGCTCCAGCGCCGAGCGGGCCAGCGGCATGCTGCCACTGATCGCCGCCTGCCAGAGATCGGCGTCGCTGATCGGATCGGCTTCCGTGCCGCCCAGCGCGGCAATCGCCTGGTAGAGCTGGTTGAGGCCCGGGCCCGAGACGATGCGCTCGGCCGAGACCCGCTCGACCTTGAGCGACGTGCGCACCGCCTTGGCGATCCGCGCCTCGATCTGGTCGTAGGGCGAGAAATCGATATGGCCACCCTCCGTGGCGATGATCTGCGGAAGGCCGTTGTGGAAGGCGATCATGGCGACGCCCAGCCCCGTGCCCGGCCCCAGCACCGTCACCGTGCCGTTGTGCGGCAGCGGCTTGTCCGGGCCGAAGAGCAGCTTGAGCTGGTCCATCGGCAGGCTCGCCACGGCATGGGCGACACAGGCGAAATCATTGACCAGCCGGACGCTGTCGAGGCCGAGCTCCTCCGCGATCATGTTGGGACGGAAGGTCCAGCTGCCGTTGGTCAGGCGAATTTCCTCGCCCACGATGGGGGAGGCGAGGCCGATCACCGCATGCTCGGGCAGCGTATCCGCCTCGTCCATGACATAGCGGTCCCAGCACTCCTTGAAGGTCGCATAATCGGCGACCTTATATTTGCGGATCGGGCCGAGCACCGGCAGGCCGTCTTCGAGAGTGGCACATGCGAAACGGGCGTTCGTCGCCCCGATGTCCACGGCAATGATTTCCTTCACAGATTCCTCGATTTCTTCTTATGTGTTTCGTTGATTGGCGGCGGCGCCTATCGCTCGTTGTCCATGGCGGCGAGAACGGGCGACGCGCCGGATTCCGCAGAATCGGCATGATGCCGGAACAGAGCGAACAAGTCGCGTCCGGTGTCGAAGGGCGGCGGAGGCGCCGGCGTATCCGTGCGCGCGGCCCACTCCGCCGCGTCGACCAGTGCCTCCAGCGTTCCGGTGACGGCGCACACGCGCACGCGGTCGCCATCGCGCAGCTTGGCGATGGGCCCGCCGCCCAGCGCCTCGGGCGAAAGGTGGATGGCGGCCGGCACCTTGCCGCTGGCGCCGGACATGCGCCCGTCCGTGACCAGCGCAACGCGGAAGCCCTTGTCCTGGAGCACGCCGAGCGGCGGCGTCAGCTTGTGCAGCTCCGGCATGCCGTTGGCGCGCGGGCCCTGGAAGCGCACCACAACCACCACGTCGCGGTCCAGCTCGCCGGCCTTGAAGGCGGCGATGACCTGATCCTGATCCGAGAAGACGCGGGCCGGCGCCTCGATGGTCCAGCGTGCCGGGTCGACGGCGCTGGTCTTCATGATGCAGCGCCCCAGATTGCCGGCGAGCAGCGTCATGCCGCCGTCTGCGCTGAAGGGATTGGAGACGGGGCGCAGAATCTCGTCATTGGCGGGCTGGGTGGGGGGCTGGTCCCAGACCAGCGCATCGTCGGCCAGCATCGGCGTGCGGCCATAATCGGCAAGGTCGGCGCGGGCGACGGTGCGCACGTCGCGGTGGAGCAGGCCGTTGCGCAGCAGCTCCGAGACGATCCAGGCCATGCCCCCGGCGGCGTGGAAATGGTTCACGTCGTCCGGCCCGTTGGGATAGACGCGGGCAATAAGCGGCACCGCGGCGCTCAGCTCCGCCAGGTCCGTCCAGTCGATCAGGATGCCGGCAGCGCGGGCGATGGCGGGCAAGTGGATGGCGTGATTGGTCGATCCGCCGGTCGCCAGCAGGCCGATGGCGGCATTGACGATGGCTTTCTCGTCCACGCACAGCCCGAGCGGGCGATAATCGTCCCCGTCCCAGCCGATGGCGGCGACACGGTGGGTCGCCGCGCGGGTCAGCTCCGTGCGCAGCTTCGTGCCGGGATTGACGAAGGCGGCGCCCGGCATGTGCAGGCCCATCACTTCCATCATCATCTGGTTGGAATTGGCGGTGCCGTAGAAGGTGCAGGTGCCGGGGCTGTGATAGCTGGCGGCTTCCGCGTCCAGCAGCTCGGCCTTGCCGGCCTTGCCCTCGGCATAGAGCTGGCGGACGCGCTGCTTCTCCTTGTTGGGCAGGCCCGAGGGCATGGGGCCGGCCGGCACGAAGATGACCGGCAGATGGCCGAAGCGCAGTGCGCCGATCAGCATGCCGGGCACGATCTTGTCGCAGATGCCGAGCATCAGCGCGCCTTCGAACATGGCGTGGGAGAGGGCGACGGCGGTGCCCAGCGCAATGGTGTCGCGGCTGAAGAGCGAAAGCTCCATGCCGGCCTGGCCCTGCGTCACGCCGTCGCACATGGCGGGCACGCCGCCGGCGACCTGCGCTGTCGCGCCCACTTCCCGCGCCGCCAGCTTGATCGCCTCGGGATAGCGGCCATAGGGCTGATGGGCCGAGAGCATGTCGTTATAGGCGGTGACGATGCCGATGTTCGGAGCCTTGCCGGTGCGGATCGCGGCCTTGTCGTCGCCCGAGGCGGCAAAGGCGTGGGCCAGATTGCCGCAGCTCAGCATCGTGCGGTTGGTGCCGGCATCGCGCCCGCGTGCGATGAGGTCCAGATAGCGGCCGCGCGTGGGTGCGCTGCGCTCCACGATGCGGCGCGTCACGCGGGCGATGGTGTCGTTGAGTTCAGTCATACCAGCTTGCTCCGTCGCGCTCGATAAGGGCGATGCCTGCCGAGGGGCCCCAGGTGCCGGCCGCATAGGGCACGACTTTCTGGCCGCTCTCCCGCCAGCCCTGGACGATGGAATCGATCCACGTCCATTGCGCTTCCACCTCGTCGCGGCGCACGAACAGGGTGGTGTCGCCCTCCAGCAGGTCGAGCAGCAAGCGCTCATAGGCGATGCGGCGCCGATCCCCGGCGAAATGATGTGTGAGGGAGACGTCCAGCCCCACTTCCTCCAGCTTCACGCCCTCGCGGTCCAGCCCCGGCCGCTTGGCCATCAGCACCATGCGGATGCTCTCCTCGGGCTGGAGGCGGATGATGAGCCGGTTGGGCTCCAGCAGGCCGTTCACGCCCTGACGCTTGAAGATGCTGTGCGAGACGGGCTTGAACTGGATGAGGATCTCCGACTGGCGATTGGGCAGGCACTTGCCCGTGCGCAGGTAGAAGGGCACGCCGGTCCAGCGCCAATTGTCGATATGGGCTTTCAGCGCCACGAAGGTCTCGGTGTCGGAGGGCTTGCCCAGCTCCTCCAGATAGCCGGCAACCAGCTTCCCCTTCACGGCGCCGTCGCGATATTGCCCGCGGACGCTATGGGTGCGCACGCTCTCGGCATCCATCGGACGTAGCGAGCGCAGCGCCTTCACCTTCTCGTCGCGCACTGCGGTCGAATCCATCCGCGCCGGCGGCTCCATCGCGATGATGGAGAGGATCTGGAGCATGTGGTTCTGCACCATGTCGCGCAGGGCGCCGACGCCGTCATAATAAGAGACGCGGCCTTCCAGCCCCACCGTCTCCGCCACGGTGATCTGCACATGGTCGATGGCGGTGGCGTTCCACAGCGGCTCGAACAGGCGGTTGCCGAAGCGCAGGACCATGAGGTTCTGCACCGTCTCCTTGCCCAGATAATGGTCGACGCGGAAGATCTGCCCTTCGGCGAACAGCGCGCCGATGGCGTCGTTCACTTCGCGCGAGGAGGGGAGGTCCTGCCCGATGGGCTTTTCCATCGCGATGCGCGTGCTGTCCGTCACCAGGCCGGTCTTGGCGAGGCCCTGGGCGGTCGGCGCGAACAGGGCGGGCGGGGTGGAGAGATAGACGGCGATGGGGCCGTCGCCCAGCGACCGCACCCGCCTGGCGAGCGCCGCGAACTGCGCCTCGTCGCCGGCCGAGACCGGGCAATAGACGATGGTGGCGAGGAAGGCCGCGATGGTCTCTTCATCGCACATTTCGGCCGGCAGATAGGTGTTGAGTGCCTCGGCAATGGTCGCGCGGAAGGCATCGTCGTCCATGTCCGTCCGGCCCGAGGCGACGATGTTGAACGGCGAGGGCAGCAGCCCGTCGACCAGCAGATTGTAGAGGGATGGAAAGAGCATCCGGTGGGCGAGATCGCCCGTGGCGCCGAAGAGAATGAGAGTCGCGGATTTCACGGACAATGCAACGCCTTTCCCCGGAAAGGGATCATGATTCAGGCTGCACCGCCACTGCCCATATAGGGGAGGCATGGCAGGCGCAACCGGCTGACACCGCTTTACAGCGGCAAATGCGAAATATCCTCTTCCTGCTTATCCGGCGCGAAATGGCGCGGGCCGCCGCTTGCATCTTGGAATGTCGCCGGGCCTCGCTTATAGGCGGCGCTCTCGGCGCGGATGTGGCGAAATGGTAGACGCAGCGGATTCAAAATCCGCCGTAGCAATACATGTCGGTTCGAGTCCGACCATCCGCACCATTGTTTGTTTGGGCCTTGTTTGTCTGGACCTCAAGCGCCGGCGCGCGCATCGGTCCGCCTGGCTTTCCTCGCATAAGCTCGGACGGCCGTTCGACCTTGCGAATCCTGACGGGTCCGAAGCGCGTCCAATCAGGCGCATCAATTTCTGTTGGCCTTGGGTAGGGCAGCCGTCGACCTTATGAACCCTCATGGGTGCGGGCAGTGGAACCGCGCGGTGCGCCTCAGTCCTCCGCCATCCTCAGCGCCACATCGCTCATGAAGCGGGCGTCGTCGCTTTTGGCGAGCCATTCTGCTTCCGCGCCGACGGCGCCGAGCATGTCGGCCAGCGCGTCCATTTCGCTCTTGTGGAAATTGCCCAGCACATAGCCGTGCACGCGGTCCTTGTGGCCCGGATGGCCGATGCCGATGCGCACGCGGCGGAAGGGGTTGCCGATATGCGCCTCGGTCGAGCGCAGGCCGTTGTGGCCGGCGGTGCCGCCGCCGCGCTTCACTTTCACCTTCATCGGCGCCAGGTCCAGCTCGTCGTGGAAGACGGTGACGTCCTCGGCGGCCAGCTTGTAGAAATCCAGCGCGGCGCGGATGGCGCGGCCGCTCTCGTTCATGAAGGTGGCGGGCTTGAGCAGCAGAATCTTCTCAGGGCCGATCCGCCCTTCGGCGAACCAGCCCTGGAACTGCTTTTTGGGCGCGGGGAAGCCATGAATGTCGGCAATGACGTCGAGCGCCATGAAGCCGACATTATGGCGGTGGAGCGCGTAGGACGGACCCGGATTACCCAGGCCAACCCAGAGTTGCATTGTCGCGCTCCTTCCGAACGCCGGGGATCAAGCCTCGGCTTCGCCTTCACCCTCGTCCTTGGTCGTGTCGCCTTCGCTCGACTTGAGCGCGGACGGCGCGACGATGGTGGCGATCGTGAAATCGCGGTCCGTGATCGCCGATTCGGCGCCCGCGGGCAGCTTCACATGGCTGATGTGGATGGATTCACCCACGTCGAAGCCGGTTAGGTCGATGGTGATGTTGTCCGGGATGCGCGCCGCATCGCAGATCAGCTCCAGCTCGTGGCGCACGATGTTGAGCACGCCGCCGCGCTTGAGGCCGGGCGCCGCTTCTTCGTTCTCGAAGGCCACGGGCACGTTGACATGCACCTTGGCATGTTCGGAGACACGCAGGAAATCGGCGTGGAGCGGACGATCGGTGACGGGATGGAAGGCGACATCCTTGGGAAGGGTACGGACCTTCTTGCCGCCGATCTCGACCATGACCACCGAATTGAAGAAAATCCCGGTGCCCAGCTGCTTGATGAGGTTTTTCTCCTCAACGTGGATGGACTGGGGATCTTCATTGTTGCCATAAATGACGGCGGGAACGCGGCCCTCACGGCGGAGAGCGCGGGAGGCTCCCTTGCCTGCCCGATCGCGTGCCTCGGCCGACAGCACAAGCATATCGCTCATTTGCATGTCTCCAAAAGCAATGTTCAAGGTTCTCCGTCACGCCTCCAGGGATGACCATGACGGGAGGCGGCGCGCATAGCGGCAAAGCGGCGCGAAAGCAAGGGCGGGGCAGGGGTGGCGCACACCGGCCGGTCCGCGACGCCGCTTACTGGACCCGCTCGACGCGCCATCCGGCCGCCGCCAGCCGCGCGGGCAGGCCGCCGGCGCCCAGCATATGGCCCGCGCCCACAGCAATGAAAGGCCGTTTGCCGTCCCGGCGCAGCATCGCGTCGATCCGCACTGTCCAGAGCGCATTGCGCCGGTCGATCAATGCCGCGCGCAGATGGGGCGTGCGGTCGAGCGGGGCGAGGAACAGCGCCTCCAGAGCCGGCAAATCGCCGGCCGCCCAGAGCGCATGGAGGCGGGCGACCTGCCGCGCGGCATCCTCCGCCTCCGCCAGGGCCTGCGCGAGCAGTGCGTCCTGATCGGCGGCGCTCAGGCCGTCGAAGGCGCCGAGCTGGTCGTCGATGGTCTCCAGCCCCCCAATGGCGCGGCCGTCCCGCCGGAACAGCGCCGCCAGCCGTTCCTCGGGCGCATCGGCTCGCGAGAGGCTGCGCGTGGCGGCGGCATTGACGAGCAGGGCGGCGGCCCAGCTCTCATAGCCGTCCAGATCGGCCAGCACGTCCGGCGTGGTTTTGCGCAGCGCGGCCAGCCGGGCGCGGCCGGTTTCGTCGAGCCGCGCGGCGACCGGCGGCAGGCCCGGCGACCGGCCGAGCCGCTCGAACACGGCGCGGTCGCGGCGCTCGTCCTCCAGTCCGGTGACTTCGAGGATGAGCAGGTCGCTTTCCCGCGCCGCCTGCGCGACGGCCCGGGAGAGCCAGCGCGTGCCCGGAGGGACGGCGTGGATGGTGCCCAGGAGCCATGCCTGGCGCTCGCCCTGGCTGATGCGCCAGAGCGCGGGGTGGGCCGTGACCGGCGGCTCGCGCAGCAGCCAGAAGGCGGCGAGCAGGACTGCGAGGAGCAGCGCCGCCCCGGCCGCGAGCCGGCCCCACATGCGCGTCCGGCCCGGTGTCGCCATCCGCGCGATCCTCACTCGCCCGGCAGCAGCCGGCTCTTGATGTGCCGCTTGCGCAGCGCCTCCTGCACGCTTCCCTTCCCGGCGAGATGACCCGCGCCGACCGCGAGGAAGACCGTGCCCGGCGTCTTGAGCCGCGCCTTGATCCAGTCGGCCCAGCGCTCGTTGCGATCCAGGAGGAGATGCTGCACCAGCGCCTTGTCGTCTTCCATGGACTTGTTGAGCTGCTCGGCCAGCGCGACCGGATCGCCCGCGCTCCATGCCTCGATCATGCGGGCGAGCGACTGCTCGATATCATTCTGCTCGTTGATGGTGTCGACCAGCAGCTTGATCTGGAGGGGTTCGCTCAGGCTCTCGAACAGTCCCATCTGTTCCTCGGTCGTCTCCAGCCCGGAGATGCTCTTGCCCTGCGCGCGGGCGGCCTCACGGAGTTGCGCCTCCACGCCATGGGCGGGGTCATAGCCCAGCTTGGCGAGCGGCAGTGCCGTCAGCGTGATCGCCGCGAGCCAGGGCTTCATGCGATCGACCATCGCGGCCTGACCGCCATAGTCCTGAAGCAAAGCGGCGAGCCGGGCGCGCGATGCCTCGGGCAGCTTGCTGGAGAGCGTGGGCCCGGTGGGATCGAGCGCGCGTTGCAGGATGCGAAGCTGCGTGGCCGGGTCGGCATCCTCGGCGATCTCCAGCACCAGCTCCTGCGCGGAGTCGAAGGCGGCCTTGCGAGGCCCCTCCAGCCAGTCGATGCCGGGGCGCAGCAGGTGGATGGTGCCGAAGAGATAGATGGTGGTGTCCTTGTCCTTCACCACCCAGAGGGCGGGGCGGGCATGGACGCGGTCCGGCGCGGCGGCAGGGGGTGTGTTCATCGCTGCCGGCGCGGCGGGCTGGGCGGCGAGAGACACGGGCGCCAGCGCCAGCAGCGCGCCCATCAGGGCAGCCCATGTTCCAAATGACCTCGGCAAGTCGGCCCTCCATTCCCTGTTGCGCGTCCCCGGCGCGTCGGGCTTTTCCATCGCGGCTTTGCCCGCATCGCGCAAGCCAATCCGTCGCGCCGGCCCGTCACCTCCGCTTGACCGCATGGGCCCCATGCGTCAAAGCGCGCCCGTTCCATATCTTATCCGAAACATTGGGGGCAGGCAGGGGCAGCATGGCGCGAGAAGCAGCGGGGCCACTGAGCTTTCAGGGGCTGATCCTGACATTGCATGACTATTGGGCGGCGCAGGGTTGCGTGATCCTGCAACCCTTCGACATGCGCGTGGGCGCGGGCACTTTCCACCCGGCGACGACGCTGCGCAGCCTGGGCCCGGATGCGTGGAACTGCGCCTATGTGCAGCCCAGCCGCCGGCCGACCGACGGGCGCTATGGTGAGAACCCCAACCGGCTCCAGCATTATTACCAGTATCAGGTCATCATGAAGCCGAGCCCGCCGGACTTGCAGGAGCTGTATCTCGGCAGCCTCGCGGCCATCGGCATCGACCCGCTGCTGCATGACATCCGCTTCGTGGAAGACGACTGGGAGAGCCCGACTCTGGGCGCCTGGGGCCTGGGCTGGGAAGTGTGGTGCGATGGCATGGAAGTCACGCAGTTCACTTATTTCCAGCAGATGGGCGGCTTCGACTGCAAGCCGGTGGCGGGCGAGCTGACCTACGGGCTGGAGCGCCTTGCCATGTACATTCAGGGCAAGGACAGCGTCTACGATCTCGTTTTCAACGATGCCGTGGGCGACCGGCCGGCCGTGACCTATGGCGATGTTTTCCACGAGAATGAGCGCGAACTCTCCAAGTGGAACTTCGAGGTGGCGAATACCGACAAGCTCTTGCGCTGGTTCAAGGATTGCGAGGAGGAATGCGCCGCCAGCATCGCCGCGGGCGTGCCGCTCGCCGCTTATGAGCAGGCGATCGAGGCGAGCCATGTCTTCAACCTGCTCCAGGCGCGCGGCGTTATCAGCGTGCAGGAGCGGGCGAGCTATATCGGCCGCGTGCGCGACCTCGCCAAGGGGAGTTGCGAGGCGTGGATGAAGCATAATGGGTGGGCGGAATGAGCGACTTCCTCCTCGAACTGCGCTGCGAGGAAATCCCCGCGCGCATGCAGGCCAAGGCGAGCGAGGACCTCGCCCGGCTGTTCACGCAGACGCTGGCCGAGGCCGGCCTCACGCCAGAGCGGATCACCTCTTATGTGACGCCGCGCCGTCTCGCATTGATCGCGCACGATCTGCCGGCCGCGACGCAGGCAGTGAGCGAGGAGTTCAAGGGCCCGCGCACGTCCGCGCCGGCGCAGGCGCTCGACGGCTTCCTGCGCAAGACCGGCCTGACGCAGGATCAGCTGGAGGATCGCGACGGCGTCTGGTTCGCGGTGGTGGAGAAGCCGGGCCGGGCGACGGCGCAGGTGCTGGCGCAGGCCGTGCCCGCCATCGTGCGCGCCTTCCCCTGGCCCAAGTCGATGCGCTGGGGCGATGCCAGCCGCTCGACCGAGAGCCTGCGCTGGGTGCGCCCGCTCCAGGGCATCGTCGCGCTGCTGGGCGAGGATGTGGTCGATCTGGAGATCGAGGGACTGCGCTCGGGCGCGGCGACCATGGGCCATCGCTTCCATCATAGCGGGCCGATCACGATCGGTTCGGCCAGGGATTATGTCGAGAAGCTGCGCGCCTGCCATGTGATCGTGGATCAGGCGGAGCGCCGCACGATCATCGAGAGCCGCGCACAGGCGCTAGCGAGCGAGGCGGGGCTGGCGCTGATCCCGGACGCGGGACTGGTGGCGGAGAATGCCGGGCTCACAGAATGGCCGGTGCCCTTGCTCGGCCGTTTCGACGCGGCTTTTCTTGAGGTTCCGCCTGAAGTTATCCAGCTAACCTTGCGTATCAACCAGAAATATTTCGTGCTACGCGATAAGGCGGGCAAGCTCGCCAATGCCTTCATCTGCACCGCGAACATCGAGGCCAAGGACGGCGGCAAGGCCATTGTCGAGGGCAACGGCAAGGTGCTCGCCGCCCGCCTTTCCGACGCGCGCTTCTTTTGGGAGCAGGACAAGAAGACGCCGCTGGCGCAGCAGGCGAAGAAGCTCGCGCGGATCACTTTCCACGAGAAGCTGGGCACCGTCGCCGACAAAGTGGAGCGCGTGGCGAAGCTGGCGCGGTGGCTGGTCGAGGAGGGGATTGTCGTACCCACCGTCGCCCGAGCGAAAGCTGGGGCCTCCGGCCTTCCCGCACAACCGCTTGAGACGCCAGACTCCGCTGGCATGACACGGGCAGAACTGGCCGACCTTGCCGAACAGGCCGCGCGCCTGTGCAAGGCCGATCTCGTCACTGAGATGGTCGGCGAATTCCCTGAGCTTCAGGGGCTTATGGGTGGATATTATGCCCGTGAGGAAGGTTTGCCCGCCGCGGTGGCCGACGCTATCCGAGATCATTACAAGCCCGTGGGGCAGGGTGATGAGGTGCCGACCGCGCCGGTGACGGTGGCGGTGTCGATGGCGGACAAGCTGGATACGATCTTTCACTTTTTCTCGATCGGAGAGAAGCCATCCGGCTCGCGCGACCCTTATGCTTTGAGGCGGGCGGCTTTGGGCGTGATTGCGCTCAGTCAGTTGTCGTCTTTACGCTGGAGCCTCATGCTGGTGGGAATTCCCATACTGATCTCGACGATTCTGGAACGGAATAAGGCCGAACGAGCGGCTCCGATTCGTCAGGCGGCCGATGGCGTTTTCGAAATTATGGATCGCGATGCGGGACCGCACTTTATTAGAGGTCTTATGGAAGCGGTCAGGAAGATCCCGACTCTCCTGGAGTCTCGGGACGACACGGCCATTGAAATTATTGAAACGTCCGCTCAGGTTCGAGACTTCTTCCTCGACCGGTTTGAGGTGGCCCAGCGGGAACATGGCATAAGGCCTGATATTATTCGGGCGGCCACAATTACCGATGGGGATCGCGCCAAAGAGGACGATCTCGTCCGCCTGCTCGCCCGCGTCCATGCGCTCCAGGCGTTCATCGGCACCGAGGACGGCGTCAATCTGCTCGCCGGATACAAGCGCGCGGCCAATATCCTCAAGAAGGAGAATTGGGCCGAGCATGTGATTTCCGACGGGCAGACCGGCGAGGAGGACCCGCTGGCCGGGCTCGACGACCCCGATGTGGCCGATGCCATCCGCGTGCACGAGGCGCGTTCGGCGCGCAGCTATGCGCATGAGCCGGCCGAGGCGGCGCTGATCGCCGCACTCGACGCGGCCGAACCGCGCGCAGACGCGGCGGTGGCGGCGGAGGATTTCGGCGGCGCCATGGCTGCGCTCGCCACGCTGCGCGGGCCAATCGACGCCTTTTTCGAGCAGGTGACGGTCAATGCGGACAATCCGGTCAAACGTGAAAGCCGACTCGCACTCTTGACCCGCATTCGCGCTGCGGTGCACAAAGTGGCCGACTTCTCGAAAATCGAGGGTTAACAAGAGTCACGAGAATGAGAGGCTTCCGCACGAGCGGGGCTGCAACACGACAACAGGCCACAGGTCGCCCAGGGCCAATCAGTGCAGGGATGGAACGGGACGATGACCAAATATGTCTATCGCTTCGGCGGTGGCGTGAACGATGGCGGCAAGGGCGACAAGAACTTGCTGGGCGGCAAAGGCGCGAATCTGGACGGGATGGCGGCCATCGGCCTGCCGGTGCCGCCAGGCTTCACCATCACGACGGAGATGTGCACCCGTTATTATGAAGAGGGTGAGAATTATCCCGAGAGCCTGAAGGCGGAAGTCGCCGCCGGCCTCGCCCATATCGAAGCGGTGACCGGCAAGCGCTTTGGCGACACGGCCGATCCGCTGCTCGTCTCCGTGCGCTCGGGCGCGCGCGTCTCCATGCCCGGCATGATGGACACGGTGCTGAACCTGGGCCTCAATGACGAGACGGTGGCGGGCCTCGCCGCGGTCTCCGGCGATGCGCGCTTTGCCTGGGACAGCTATCGCCGCTTCATCCAGATGTATTCGGACGTGGTGCTCGGCCTCGACCATGGCGGTTTCGAGGAAGCGCTGGAGATCGCCAAGGAGGACAAGGGCGCCTTCCTCGATACCGATCTGGATGCGGACGACTGGCGGACGCTGGTCGGCGAGTACAAGACCATTGTGCGCAAGCAATGGGGCAGGGACTTCCCGCAGGATGTCCACGAGCAGCTCTGGGGTGCCATCGGCGCCGTGTTCGGGAGCTGGCAGGCCGAGCGCGCCAAGGTCTATCGCCGCCTCAACAACATCCCCGGCGACTGGGGCACGGCCGTCAATGTGCAGGCCATGGTCTTCGGCAACATGGGCGAGACATCGGCGACGGGCGTGGCCTTTACGCGCGACCCCGCGACCGGCGAAAACGCTTATTACGGCGAATATCTCATCAATGCGCAGGGCGAGGACGTGGTGGCGGGCATCCGCACGCCGCAATATCTGACGCGCGCCGCCCGCGAGCGGGCCAATGCCAAGCCGCTCGCCATGGAAGAGGCGATGCCGGAGACCTTTGCCGAGCTGGCCAAGGTGTTCGAGATCCTCGAAACCCATTATCGGGACATGCAGGACATCGAGTTCACGGTGCAGCAGGGCAAGCTCTGGATGCTCCAGACCCGATCGGGCAAGCGCACCGCCAAGGCCGCGCTCAAGATCGCCGTGGACATGGCGAACGAAGGGCTCATCAGCCGCGAGGAAGCGGTGATGCGCGTGGACCCCGCCGCGCTGGACCAGCTTCTCCATCCCACGCTCGATCCCAAGGCAGAGCGCGACGTGATCGCACGCGGCCTGCCGGCGAGCCCCGGCGCGGCCTCGGGCCAGATCGTGTTCGATGCCGAGACGGCGCAGCAGCGCGCCGAACTGGGCGAGGCGGTGATCCTGGTGCGCATCGAGACGAGCCCGGAGGATATTCACGGCATGCACGCCGCCCGGGGTATCCTGACGGCGCGTGGCGGCATGACCAGCCACGCCGCCGTGGTGGCGCGCGGCATGGGCCGGCCCTGCGTCTCGGGCGCGGGCAATCTCGCCATCGACAGCGCCGCGCGCACGCTGAGCGTGGGCGGCCGCAGCTTCGCCGAGGGCGAGATCATCACCATCGACGGCGCAAGCGGCGAAGTGATGGCCGGCGCGGTGCCGACCGTGCAGCCCGAGCTGGCCGGCGATTTCGGCACGCTCATGGTCTGGGCGGACGAAGTGCGTCGCCTCAAGGTGCGCGCCAATGCCGAGACGCCGCAGGATTGCCGCACCGCGCGCGAGTTCGGCGCGGAAGGCGTCGGCCTGTGCCGCACCGAGCACATGTTCTTCGACGAGGCGCGGATCACCGCCGTGCGGCAGATGATCCTGGCGGACAGCGAGAAGGGCCGGCGCGAGGCGCTTGCCAAGCTGCTGCCCGAGCAGCGCGCGGACTTCGCGGCGATCTTTACGGAGATGGCGGGCCTGCCCGTCACCATCCGCCTGCTCGATCCGCCGCTGCACGAGTTCCTGCCGCATGAGGACAGCGAGTTCGCCGAGGTAGCCAAGGCGGCCGGCGTGGGCGTGGACGTGCTCAAGCGCCGTGCCGCCGAGCTGCACGAGTTCAACCCCATGCTCGGCCATCGCGGCTGCCGCCTGGGCATCACCTTCCCGGAAATCTACGAGATCCAGGCCCGCGCCATCTTCGAAGCGGCGCTGGATGTCGCGGCGGCGAGCGGCGAGGCTCCGATTCCCGAGGTCATGGTCCCGCTGGTGGCGACCCGGCGCGAGCTGGAGCTGATGAAGGCCGTGGTCGACGAGACGGCGGCCCGGGTGTTCGAGGAGCGGGGCGCCACAGTCGTCTATATGGTCGGCACGATGATCGAGCTGCCGCGCGCCGCGCTGATGGCCGGCGAGATCGCGCAGGTGGGCGAGTTCTTCTCCTTCGGCACCAACGATCTGACGCAGACGACCATCGGCATCAGCCGCGACGATGCCGGGCGCTTCCTGACGCAATATGTCGACAAGGGCATTTTCGCGCGCGACCCGTTCGTAAGCCTGGATACCGCCGGCGTGGGGCAACTCATCGAGATCGCGGTGGAGCGGGGCAGGGCATCGCGCCCCGGCATCAAGCTGGGCATTTGCGGGGAGCATGGCGGCGATCCGGCCAGCATCGCCTTCTGCGAGCAGACCGGCCTCGATTATGTCAGCGCTTCGCCTTATCGCGTCCCGATCGCGCGTCTGGCCGCCGCGCAGGCGGCTCTGGCGGCGCGGGCGAAATAAGGGCCGCGTAGGGCAAAAAGGGGGTTGCTTCCGCGGGCAGGCGAGACTATCTGCGCCTCTCCCGCGGCGGCCAAGCCCCGCGAGACGACATGGATATGCACCCGTAGCTCAGCTGGATAGAGCATCAGACTACGAATCTGAGGGTCGGACGTTCGAATCGTTCCGGGTGCGCCATTCTCCCTTCGGTCCCGCCTTAAATCGTTCGAATTTTGCGTTCGTTGGGCGCGCCATTGTTCGTTTGACCTCAAGCGCCGGCGCGGACATCCGCTCGCTTGGCTTTCTTCCTCGGGTCAAGTCCGGGGTCGCGCAGCGGTGCGGTCTTGTGAACCCTGACGATGCTTGACGTCCCTCCCTCCGGGGACGCCACATCTTCAATGATGACGGATGTTTCATAACGCTGGCCGGCGCTCGGCCGTGCTTTACGATCATTCTGCAAGCACAAGACGGCTTCGCGGAGCCCAAGCGCGAATATCGGACAATTCGGGTTGGCGAGCCGGATATTGCAGGCTTTTTCTTTGCGGATGGCATGCCGGCGCGCCCCGTGTGAGCGCTTGTGGAGGAATATCGCGAAAGGGTGCCATTGGAGAGTTGACAGGGCCAGCGCCCTCTTATACCTGCGCGGCCTCCGCAGGAGATGCGGGTGTAGCTCAGTTGGTTAGAGCGCCGGCCTGTCACGCCGGAGGTCGCGGGTTCGAGCCCCGTCACTCGCGCCACCTTTCTCTAGGTGGTTTGGCCTTAAAGGCCGGTGGTCGAAGGTTCTAGTGAACCTGAGATGACTTCTAAGCAGCCCAGTCTAGGGCTTGTGCCGCCCGGCGCAGATAGTCCGGGTGGAACCGGGCGTAAACCCTCACTGTAATCTTTGTGTCCCTATGCCCCAAGAAGGAAGCGATTTCCTCCATAGGGGTGCGGGCTTCTGCCATCCAGACGGCGGCGCTATGCCTGAACATATGCGGGTGACAGGGCACCTCGGTTCGTTCGCTGGCGGCGGTGATGCCCTTCTTAATGTCCGCAACAGGCTCACCCCGGTACTCAATGACATACTCGGACGTGCGCCCTTCATGGGCCTCGCATAATGCCTGCATTGCCCGGTCGTTAAGTGGGACGGTCGCACGATCCTTGCCGTTCTGCTCCATGTCCTCGGGCCTGAGCTTGACCAGTCGCCGGGTCAAATCCACTTGCTCCCACTTGAGTTGGAGGAGGGCAGACTTGCGGGCGCCGGTGCATATCGCAAGGATGGCAAACAGGGTCACATGGGGCATCTTGCAGCCTTCGATGAACCGGGCAAATTGTTGCTTGGTCAGGTGATCCACGCTGCTATCGGGGATAGCCGGCACCACGATCTTAGGTGCTGCTGAGATAATCCCCTTGGCCTTGGCCCAGTTGAGGCCAGTGCGAAGGTGGTTCAGCTCATTGCGCATGGTGTTGATGGATCGTTGGCGCCACTCCCGGTATTCCTCGGAAGTCTCGTCGTCGATTTCCTCGGGGCGCAGACCAGCCCAGAAGCCCTGAGATTGCTTCCAGCCCTCGGCCTTGCGCACGCCATCCTTGATCCGGGTCCGCTCCTTCTGAGTGATCGGGGCGTCCGGCTTGCGCCATCCTGGAAAGGGCGGCGGGAAGGTCGCCAGATACAGGCCCATGGCTTCACCGATGGTCTGCACCTGCCGGTGATTGAGCTTCGCCCAATAGTCCCGAGCTAGAGCCTTCGCTGCGACCTTATCTGTCGTGCCAAGCGAAACTCGGCGGCGTCCTCCTGCCTCATGCCAGATGATGCAGTGTGACCAGTATTTGCTGCCATCGGTGCGCTGCCTTGTAAGCTTTCCGATGCTGTACCCTGCTCCCGACATTCGTATTCCTCCACTGCATCCGCCTTGATGCGCCAGAGCTTGTTCCCGAGTTTGAAACCGCGAAGCTCCCCCGAGTTAAGGAGTGAATAGACAAAGGTGTCCGACACTCCCCATTTCGAGGCCAGCCCGGCGGCCGTATAGATAACGCTGTTCATGTCCTTCCCTTGGCCTGCGAAGGCGACTCTTTGATGGGAACATATGAAGAACATATGAAGCCGGGAAAGGGCCCCGGGCATGACAACAGGTTGCCAGCCCCGGCGAGGATGATGGTTTGTTTGGACATGAGCGACACCCGGACGAGTTGACAGATGCCTGCCGGACTTGTTGTCCGTTCAGCAGCCCGGCCCAAGCCGGGAGGTCCTAACGTGGCAAACAGACACGCGGGCTTATTTCCGGCCGAGGCCAGTCTTATATTCACCCACTCCCGACCAGATTGGTCGCGAGTTTGCAGCGTTAGGAGCGCCTGGTTTCTCGGGCGCTATCACTTAGCTCTGGTTGACGCCAAGTTAATATGCGGTGAGCCGTTCGACTTCGCGGCGTGGATAGCTCGGGCAAGCTCCCTGCGGCCAAGGAGGTAATGCCAGTTGATCGCCTCATCCACCGAGGCGAAGTCCAGCAAGGAATGATCCTCGGGATCGCTGCACAGGCAACGGCCTTGAGTGTTCTCCCAGACGTGCCAGCCTTGGAAGTCCACGCTGAGCGTTCGACCAGCCCTCACGGAAGGGCGGCCAGCGCCTTAAGGGTTATGCGGGGAGACAGGCCGTTAGCGATAAGAGCCATCTCCCAGCAGTCACCCTTAAGCTTTACCTTTCCGGCGAGCGCGGCATCCGCTGCCACGTGGGCGAGGGCCAGCGGACGACTTCCCTCGACATAGAAAGGATAGGTCTCTTGCAACAGGGCGATGTAGCTCGCACGGATGCTCTCTTTCAAAGACACAGTTGTTCCTCCAGCCACAGACCCGCACGCGTCACTAGGACACAGGCGGGCCGGAGAGTGCAGCCGTCACCCGAGAAGGTAACAGCAGGCGATCATGGTGAAGCACATCATGGCCAGCCAAAGGCTATACCAGACGGCGGCGCGGGTTTCGGCCTCGCTCATGCCATTGCCAGCGGGTCAGCGGCGTCACCCGTGGTCCCAGCGGGCGGCGTCATGGGCTCAGCCGGGGCGAACTTGGCGTTGATGACCTTGAGGTCCGCCAGCGCAGCCCTGTCCGTATCGCTCATCTCATCAACGGCTTTGTCCGCCTTCTTGATGAGGGCAGCCACGAGGGCAGCCAGATTGAACGCGCCGGCCTGCACCTTTTCTTCCACGTCCCAGAAGGGGCGCTTGAAGGCAGCATCCAGCGAGATAGGCTTGCGCTCATCCTTAGGCAGGAGCTTGCAGGTCCACAGGCCGTTGCGCTTGTCGAACACGGCGACCACGTTGCCGAAGTGCAAACACCATTCAGCAAGCGTCTTGGCACGGCTGCCACGCGGCATCGCATTGAGCAACGCCTGGGCCCCGCTGGTGTCGTCATGGTCGGCCACACGGCCGAGGGCCGCAACAGCAGCCGCATGAATGTCAATGTCGAGATTGTTGCCCCGCGTCTTGATGGAAGCGCACAGCTTGGAGATGGCCGCGCCATCGAACCCGTTGCCCGCCTTGAGCGTGCTCAGCTTGGCTTGAGCCTTGGCAAAGTCAAAGGTATTGGTCATAAGGATAGCTCCTCGTCATACCTAGCATCAGCACTAGGAGAGAGGGGCGGACACCTGCGCGGTTTGGATTTCGGTCGGACTAGGCACATTGCGCCCACCCCTCACTGCTAGTGCCTCGCCATTGTGATCGTCACCCGTAACTAGCCTAGGCTTGCTATCGCCATTCTCGTCACGGGCTCCCACAATGTAAGGCACATTGCAGCGCTCTAGGGATACCACGATTAATCGTGGCGGGCTGTCATCCCGCTCCCTGTCTATGGAACTTAGCCTGTGTGCGTGAGGCACAGTACCTCACCAGCTAATCCACTGTCCTGAACCCGCGCACTCCCCTTTAGCTAGGGTATTACGTCTAGCCATGTTGCCATGGCCGGGCTTGCCCTTTCCGGTATCCTTCACAGGATCAACAGTCACCCGTGAAGGATCATGCGTCACCCGCTATTGCTACCCGTGCGCCCCACTGGGCTAAGGCTATTGCCGGAGTAGGTTCCGGTCCCCTCCCGGTATGCGCCGGGATGATCGCTTGCCGGGACTATCCCCGGCTTGTGCTACTGGCCTGAAAGGCGGTCGCTTAGTGCGGCATTGGCGCTTGCTATTGAACCGCCTGCAAAGTCACCGGGGCTTGCCATCGCTGGCGTGGTCCTTACCGGCTCGACCCTCTTATGCGGGCTAGAAGCCCTGTCATTGGTCCAGCACCCTTTGTCTAAGCGGCTTACCCTGTTGAACAGCGCGTGTTCGGATCGGTGCGGTTAGGTTTGAGGCGCTTGGCTGTAAGCCGTTGTCCCGTTGACCCCTAGAGTTATGACTGTGGTTTACTCCGCAGTCAATAGACACCAGTCATTATTTGTCGATTTTTATGGAAATGCACAGAAACCCTAGGCATAGGCGGCTTATGGGACGCCCTCCGCTCCGTGTTATCCGCTTGGAAGTCCGGCTTCATCCCGAGGATGTTGACCGCATAGACAATCTGGTCGGCGCCTATGGCCGATCCGGGTTCATCCGGGATGCCGTCCGGGAGTACCTAACGCGGATGGATGCGGGAGAGGTTCCTGTTCCTAAGCCGGGTGGATCATCCTCATAGGCTCCCTGGCCGTTGCCCCGGTTATCCATTCGGTTCGATCATTCGTTATCTTCCCTGGTATCCGTCCCGCCTCGCGTCCTGGTGTCATCCATTCGGCGGCCATTCGGGATCAATCAGGGATCATCCGGGCAAATAGATGCAGATTTGATCCTTGTGCAGGACGGTACTGAAATGGCTTACTCTCTAGGGTTCCGTGCATGATCTAGGCAGGCTTAAAGCAAGACAGATGCCCCTCCTATCCACATGCTATTGACACCGGGGTTTATCCCGCTAAGATACGGGGACCACATGCGGTTATCCTCATGTGTATAACCCGATGGCATTACATGCGGGTATTCCCACGGATCAACGACCATGGGCCCCTATGGGGGAAATTCGACTGTCTCTGGTCGGAGTTGCCCTCTCGTAAATCTCCATCAAATTTAGGCCGTGAAGGCCCTAGGGCACCATGACGATGACCCTAGGGAGTAACTTCACTTCATCCCCTCGGCCCACAGCCGAAGAGCCGCCTTATCCACGTTGCAGAGCTTGAGGTCAGTCCGGGCAGCCTTGTAGGCACCGGCCAAGTCGGCATTGGTGTGTATGGATACAGGCGTTTCGGGACAGTCCGCCATAAGCTCCTGGGGAGGGAGGATCGGCCTGACACGGATCTTAGTCCCGCAGGCTGTCAATAACAGCGGCAGGAACAGGAGTGTTAGCCCAGTCCTCGTTTTCCGAGAGGGCTGCTTGCAGAGCTGCACTACGGCGTGCTTCCTTTTCGATGATGGACGCCCGAGAGGCATCCCGAGCGGCCATTGCGGCGGCATCCGCTTCGCGAGCTTGACGCAAAAGTGCGACTTCCCCCTCAGATGCCGCCAGATCGGTTCTCAGCGTGTCGATCTCCCCGTGGGATGCTCGGACCTGCCAGACCAAAATGGCCATGAGAATTGAAATGAGGGCACCTGCTGCCCAAATCCAGCGCCCGCCTACGGCGAGCCACCCGATCCCGGCTGAGAGAATGCCCAGGGTGGTTTTGACCATGCGTTATGATCCTGCGAGAATGCCCGCCAGGCGCTCCTGTGGGCTCATGAGAGTGGTCTGGGTGTCGAGGGTGAGGAACAGTTTGCGCTCAGCCTCCCGGCGCTTCACGAGCCCGCCCAGGACGGTTTTCTTGCCGCCCACGGTGGCATATTTCCACTTGGGGAACTCGTCGGCCGCGCCAATGTAGTCTCTTTGGTTGAGCTTCTTGGCCATGGTAGACCGGCAGAAGGCTGAACCTCCGATGTTGAACGTAAAGGAGACGACCGCCGCTCGCTGGTTGCGCGTCAAAGGCGCTCGGATGCAGCGGTCTACCTCCGCGTTGTGCTTCGCCACGTCTTCATTGAAGAGGGCGTCACACTGGGCGGGCGTATAAACCTGCCCCAGCTTAACTTCCGGGCCAGTATGCCCGTAACAGACCGTGGGGATGCCTGCGGAGTCCAGGTACGTCTTATATCGTAGGCCCTCATGGGCCTGGATCATGGACGCACCTGTGCCCCCTATGATGGCAGCCGCCACCAAGGGGGTCACAAGTTCCTTCATGTAGTCTTTCTTTACTGGTTAGGCAGCAGCGCCTCGCCCAGCCCCCAGTAATCCACATCGTCATAGCCGGCCGCCCCGCGCCAGAAGTCGGCCACGAAGCTGGTGCCGAGCGCAGAAGGGTGGCCGACATTGTCCTGAAAGTGC